>Ga0315273_10000025_pt1 | contig 125757 bp, 147 predicted proteins | sample YL17G02_0_MG_FD_205753 | JGI IMG/M metagenome (GOLD analysis project Ga0315273, IMG submission 205753) | Sediment microbial communities from Yellowstone Lake, YNP, Wyoming, USA - YL17G02_0 | ecosystem: Environmental > Aquatic > Freshwater > Lake > Sediment | place: USA: Wyoming | collected... | reverse complement strand
ATGCGCTCCTTAAACTCGATCATGAAGGTGATGTTCTTGTAAAACGTGCCATTCGCGTGGTATAACTCGACACAAGCATTAAAAACGCAAGCAACCGGCGAAGTGAATGAATGTGAGGCAGAAGTGGCATTGATCGTTGAATGCACGATGCTATCATTCAGATAGAGGTTCATCTCAGATATACCGAGCATTATCATTGATATCGAAGCTTCAATGTTTGTATAAACCATGCTCGGATAGGAAAGTTCGATGTTAGGCAAATAAACATGTTGTATTTCGATTTTAGGCGAGACTTCAAAGGAAATGTTGGAGGAGACCGTGTTCCCCGATAAATCCGAGACCAACACGAAAAGATTGTAAAGACCCGTTGGAAATTTCATGGTTACGTTGAATGATGTCGATAAGGGTAATGGAATTGTTATGGTCTCGTTATCTAATTCAAATAACGCCATCACGCTCGCAATGTTTGTTTCGATTATCGTCCCACATATCGAGGTCATTGCATCGTTGAATTTTGTTGCTGGCGATGTAAAAATATCATCAATAATCGGCTTCGTGTTATCAATGCATATCTCCTTTTCGCGGGTGATCTGATTACCAGGCGTGGTCATGTTCGTGGTTATTCTGTGTATTCCATCGGAATAAAGTGCTGAGTCTAAACCCACGCCGGATATGAAGTAAAAATCAGCCACCGAGATGTCTTGATTGGCATTAAGCACGAATTGATCGATTTTGACCTCGAAATTCTCATGCCCGGTGAAATCTACCTTGAAAAGATACGAGTTCGAGAATGCGTCGAGCTGTATGGCGTTTAATGAACTGTTTGCCGCTATATTCACGAAATGAGAACCGTTCTTCACTTGGATGCTTGTCGTGTAACCGTTGTTTCCCAAACTTAGAGTAAAATTCAAGTCTGAAATGTCCAAGCTGGACATTTTATTCGACATGGCAAAGCCAACATAAATTCGCGCCATGCGGCTATGCCCGTAGCTTTTCGGATGAATATGTAAATTAACGCCATCTTCGATGCAAAGATCGGATATGCTACCACCTGCGAAATGGCCTCGCGTAATTTCTGCATGGGTAGCATTGATCAATGTTTTTCCTTCTGATAGCGCGTTCCTTGTTCGTGAATCGAGAAGCAAATCATCAATATACAAGGAATATTCGTAAAAGTTCGTGATGTTTGAAATAATTATGATGTTTTCTTCCCCCGCGAAATAATCATCACAAATTATGTTGATTGAATCATCCAAACAAGAATCAGGAATTAAACTCCCTGGCACGAAACTAATCTTCGTGAGTAAGGGGCTTGCGATTCCTATAGCGTAGATTACCAGAGCGGATAGAAGGAAACTAGCATAATATTGTTTCTTTGTTGCCATGATCTTGTCTAGGCTAAATACCTATTTATACCCCAAAACCCCTCATGATGAGGGGTAAAAAGGAGGGGGGGGGGCTGTTAATGATGGGGGGGCTTGAATAAGGAATATAAAAAAGAAATTGGTGAGTATTTCAGAAATTCTATGCCTAATATAAAGTCGGAATTTTGATATTTAAGTATTCGTGATGATACCATGAAATTAATAGGATTAGTTAAATACCTCAATCTTCTCGCCAAAACTTTTACCATATAGGCGAACAGCGAGATTGTTAATGAATTTCATCGTGTAATTACGTTGTTTGAAGGCAACCTCACGATATGGATATTTCTGAACTAAATCCAGAAAGGCTTGTGTGTGACCGCCTTTCCGCATCACATATTCGTCCAAATTTATTTCTCCCTGGAATTGTTCTGGAAGAATCTCCCGAATAAAGAATAAGCCTAGGTTTTCTTTGCACAAGTTCTTGAGTTTTACCAGATCAACATCGTTTACGATCTTATCGAGAAATGAAAAGTTCTCATGTAGGAATTGGTTTTGAACCAAACGTTTCTGCGGCTTGGAATAATCATCCAGGTACATGTAGGTCATATAATTCTGCACGTACCTTTGCTGAAGAATATGTATCAATTCGTGATACATGATGTTCAAGACTAACTCTTTCCACGAAAAATATTCGCAAGTGAATAATACTAAGGGATGAATGGCAATGTCTCGATAAACATATTTTTCCACGTATTCAATGTTGAAATTTCCCTTCGGTGCTTTCGTTCCTGGTCCGAAGCTCGTGAATCCAAAATACATCGGTTGATCGGGGTCAACCATGTCCCAAGGCATATGAGAAGTGAGGATGGTAAAGTTCACGGTTGGCATTATGAACAAGAATTTCAAGAGATCGAAATGCTTGCCCAATATTGCGCGTGTTGAATCTTTGATCTCGAATGGTAATCCAGGAAACAAGGAAGTGGCATAATTGAAAAAACTTTGAAGCAAGACATGCCATCTATCTATAAAATCATCATCAAACCATGGTGGACGCGTGTTTCGCATCAATAACGACCCTCCAGAAACGACGCGCCGTATATCTCCGAGTTTTGCTCTCTCTCCAGGAAACAAGGCGAAGAAATCATCTCGAATGTTGTCAAAGGTCTTACATTCGGATTGTAATACCTTTTCAAGGAGTTGTTGTGCCTTTCCGTTTTTCGAGATTAAAGGATCGAATATAGACTTGATCTCATCCACTTGATATTGGTGATAGACCAAAGGTTGTAAATAATTGAAGTTATAAGCGATAAACGAACGTTTCAAGTATTCTTGATCCGTTAATACTTCTAAATCGAGAATCCGGGCCAATTTTCCTTCTAAAACTTGTGATAATAACCAATCTCCGAATTTGCGGTCATTTTTTATTCCAAATGACGATATTATCTTGAGGTATTCGAATTTGCGGAAATAGGCGAGAATGTTCAAGAAATCCTTTTCTGTAAAATTGGTATATGTCGGTTCCAAGGCATCTATTTTATGTTGGGCGCCCTTGTAAAGAATCGGCTTATTTACTTCCAACAAGGTATTGGTGATGCTTGTTTGAATAAGATATGCTGGTTTAGTCTCGCTCGCAAGGTAGATTCCTTGTATGAATGAATCATCAATCCATTTTTCATGTATCTGAATTTCCACAAATTCCCCATTGTCAAGAAGGATCGTCATTCCTTTGCAGGTAGGTTTCTCATTAGGCGATAAAACTTGCCCGATCACGCGAAATTTTATCGGTGGGATGATATTTTCTGATTTAGAGAACAAGGAATAGTTATCTATATCGTTGGTGAAATCCTTTTTTGATATCTCTTCGATAAGTTTGATTTGGCGCAAAGCTCTGGCAAATTCTATCATTTCTTGCATGGTTATTCATCGACAGATTAATTTATTAATTTAATTCTCATAGATCGGAATATGTCACTAGATAAAAGCTCGATATCAAGATTAACGATACTCTTTGAAAAACTGATTGCTTACTTGTTTTTCGCATACAAAGAGACTAGAATTGATATAAGCTTCACGTATAACCGGCAAGAGTATCGTTTCATCTACCAAATTGATAAAATCTCGGAAATGGAATCTGAATTAGAGGATATCGAGTTAAGTTATGATATATTGGTGGATAATAATGAAATAGATTATTCAGAGTTTTGGAAATCCTTGGTTTCTAGAAAATTCGCACGGGATGTTATTTCCGCATTCCTTAACATTTTCAAGGATTTGATCGAACGTAAACTTGAGCAAAAATTAAATGACTTGAAGATCGGGTTTTTCAAGACAAACATGAACAAGGTAAAGTATGAGTTATTCGATATTATAAACACAATTGAGGATCATGTGGTGGTGACTGATTTCCCCGATGGTAGTGGAGGAGGAGAAGAAGAAGGCCCCGAAGAAGATGACTTTATTCCCCCTGTAAAGCAGAAGTTCCGACAACCAAAGACTGAACCTTTTAGCACGCCCGATGTTGAAGGCAAGAAAAAGATTACCGACAAAGGCAGTGGGGGTTCGTCAGAAATGGAAGATGAACCAAAGCAAAAGAAGAAAGAAAAGACAAAGGAAGATACCGAAGAACAAGGTGCCGGTGAGAGAGAAGGGGAGATCAAGAAGGAAAAGAAGAAGAAGGAGGAGGAGAGAGAGAAAGAGAAGAGCGAGGGCGAAGGCGAAGGCGAGGGCGAGGGCGAGGGCGAAGGCGAGGGCGAGGGCGAAGGCGAAGGCGAAGGCGAAGGCGAAGGCGAAGGCGAAGGCGAAGGCGAAGGCGAAGGCGAAGGCGAAGGCGAAGGCGAAGGCGAGGGCGAGGGCGAAGGCGAAGGCGAAGGCCAAGGCGAAGGCGAAGGCGAAGGCGAAGGCGAAGGCGAAGGCCAAGGCGAAGGCGAAGGCGAAGGCGAAGGCGAAGGCGAAGGCGAAGGCGAAGGCGAAGGCGAAGGCGAAGGCGAAGGCGAAGGCGAAGGCGAAGGCGAGGGCGAAGGCCAAGGTGGCTCCGTGGGAAGTGTAAAAGAGGGGGGCAAATCAAAGCTCAAGAAACGAAAGATTAGTGAAATGCCCAAGGTACCCACGCAGAATATTGGTGAATTGCGTAAAAACTTGCAAGACTTCAGAAAATCAATTGATCAATGGAAGGCCGAGACAGAGGATGTCCCTCTAAAATCGGCAACAACGTTCTTGGTTTCTTTGCTAGAAACTATGAAGGATTTGCGCGCCCCGGAATTGATGAGCATCGCAAATATTATCAAAATATTCAAGGTAAGGGACGACGTTTTTAATCAAATATCAACGCTTTGTTACAAACGTGTAGTTGAAGAACTACAAGGCCCCGAACTTGAACGTTATCTTCAAGTTATCAGCGAAAATGGAGATATTGTCAAATATGCAAGGGAGATACAGAAACTAGGGTCGAATCAACAATTAACTGCCGCCATTAATGAAGATAAAGACAAGATCAACAACGCGACAACATCTTCTTCTGAAAAAAAGAAATCTTTTATAGATTGGAACAATAAAATGGAGATTCTTAATAGAAGGAACCTTGACAGCATAGAAATAAACGCTATATTACAGAACATTTCTGATATTGATTATTCCGAAAAATCAGTAGAAATTAAGAAGTTTATTCCCATCTTTAAGAATAAATTGACCGTAAGATATAATAAAGACGAATTGACGAATGTTATTGTTAACACCACGACATTGATGACACAAGCAAAGGCTGAAATGGATACTTTTGAAGCATTAAAGAAATTGGTTATATTTAGCGTCTTTAAATTGTCGGGAGAAGCCAATGCTCGTATATCCGATTCGGAGAGAAGGATCAAGGATGTAAATAGTGTTATCAACCATAGGATCAACCAAAACATGTTGCGCGTCCCGGATAATCTTGCGGAAGAGAGAAACTTAATCGAAAAACAAAAAACATCGACTTTGTTCGAAGTGCTGTTGAAATATTACATGAAGATCAGCATTGCTCTCGAAATCGAACAATTCTTTGAAAAAGAAAAAGCCCGCCTCGATTTCATACCGAGAACATCATCATCACCTGCTCAACCTGGATCGGTCGTGGTCATTCCAAAATCAATAGAGGAATTAGAGGACAAACTGAAAGAACTCGGGTTTAAAATCATAAATAGAATCAAGATTGGGAAGGTTTTTCAGTTGGATATTGAGAAGTCTAGCAAAATGACGAGATTATTCTATGATCCGAAGTCTTTATTAATACAAACCGATAAGAACGTTAGGATTTATGATTTATCCAAGATTTGAACCCTTATTTTTTGTTTTGTCACGTCATTGGCAATAGGTTTATAAAGTTTAAAAAAAACTTACGAAATATCCGACGAAAATATACTTGTTCCTCGACGGATAAATTGGTGAGTATGCCTATGGAAGTACGCACAGAATTGGATAGTGGTAACATTGCTGAAATGCCGGTTCCGGGAAATGAAACAACTCTTGTTCCAGAGCCGAAGGAATTAACGGAAATCGAGAAGAAGTTGTTGGTCTTATTGAAAGGAAAGCCAGCAACGCGTGATCAACTCGTCAAAACGATGGAATTGCCACGCACTACCATCTATGATGGTTTAAGAAAGTTGATGATCAAAAACAAGGTAAAGAAGAATCCTCTCTATTTGTCAGAACAGGGGCGGGGGCGCCCGAAGGTTCTGTTTGGGCTTGCGGTATAAGCGAGGTCATTCTTTATATTGTCAATTTTTTCTATTTTTTTATGCGAACGATTTTCGAATTCATGCTTGAGGATTTAAAAACAAAGGACGCGTTATATACCTTGAGAAAAACATTTTCCCTCAAATCTGGAATCGTTGACAAGAAATCCTTGAGCGAAGAGCGTATTAGAGTTTTTCTTATTGGATATAAAACAAAAATGATATTATTGACAATCCCAAAATCATATATTGTGGATTTACCGAATGATCAAGATGAAATAATGATGTTTTTACGAAGATTTGTTCCTGTTACCCTAGTCCTAGGGAGTATTGAAATTATAAATTCCATCAAGATCAAGAGAGATGAATGAAATGACCACGTTTGATGACTTTAAAGAAAAAATACATTCACACGCCAAGGATTTAGGATGCAAGGTAAATGATAAGTTATTTCCAAAGTTAGACAAGATGATGTCGAAGCACGGGGTCTATTACTGCCCTTGCCGAGAAATTGAAAACTTAACTCTTGAGGAAAGGGATAAAGTAATTTGTCCTTGCTTATCCCATCAAGATGACTTGAAAAATAAAAAAAGATGTCATTGTGGATTATTTTACAGGTGATATGATATGAATGGTAGTTTCTTTGGTGAATTTGTCGAAAAGGTCATCTTGATAATTAATACCAAGATCGGGATGAATGCCATTTTCGAGGTTAAACATTTACGAAAAATCTTGAATATCTCATCAAAAGATCGATCTAAAACCATTTTCTTGGCTAATGCTCTTGATTTATTGTCTCGAAAAGGACTTATCTTGTTTATCTCCAAAAATAGCCCTAAAAGATATAAAAAAATTCAACAAATCGGGAAGATTTGAATTTTCAACTTGAATTCTTCACTCTTATCCTAGAACCTTCTCCATCTTGCTTCGATCCAAGAGCGTGCCACCTTCCAACAATTTTGCTTTTTCTGCGGGAAGCAGTTTTTCATATGGTCTTATTGGATTGCGATCTAATGCAATGATCTTCTCATCCATTTCTATGCGCTTGTTTTCATTTGCGGGTTTCTTTTTAAACCATTCTACGATGCTTTTATTCTCACGCGCCCGCCTATCCGCTAGTTTCACCGCGTCAATGAAGACGGCCATGTCTGCATCTGTGTTAAGGAATGGAACGGGGATGTAGAATCCCTTTTCATACGTCACGGCCTTGAGGCGATCCCATAATATATCCTCGATCAACTCACGTTTCGCCTTATCAACATTCCGCGATAAATAGCAACGTATTGTCTTGATGGGCTTCCCGATGACGATGTTATAACGATCTTTCAAAAATCTTTCACTTTCATTGATCGCGTTGGCCGAAGCGTAACTATAAAGTTGGTTTTCCACAAAAATCAAGAAGTTTGCCGGGTTAAACTCGTTAGAACGAGCAAACGGTGGCGAGCGGAGTGCGCCATAAAGATGCTTTACTTCTTCTTTCCCCAATATCTTTTTCCCAGAACTTTCTAATACCGGGTAGATTGATAGTGTTCCATCTTGAAAATTAACACTTGCATCATGTTCGATAAAGACGGCCATCGCATCTTGATTGGTAAACCGTTTTATTTTTGCATCCATGACCGTTATTTGTGGAATAAACGTATTTCCCTTCCAAATCCAACCTTTATCAGGGATAATGACTCTACCATTGATGATTTTCGGTTCCCTGCCGCCAGATAGATCATAAGTAAAATGATGACTTGCCTCTTGGACAACACTTTCAATTGTCTCGTTCTGCTTATCTTTCAAGTGGGCATAATCAAGCACGAAATGATTGAAGGGAAATTGTGGTGACCGCTGGAATTGTGAGAAAAGGGAATGCCAAGTGTTTTTCTGAATATCGAGCAATCTCTTATCATTGTTCTTTAGCAAAGAGAACGTGGTTCGCAAATCATCGAATTTCCTTGCATCTATTTCTTGCATCAAACGAAATACCGTGAATTTCAATTGCTCATCCGGCACGGTTTCCAACTCGGAATCAGCGAACGTATAGTAATACATCATTACTAATTCATCAAAATCCATCCCGGCTTTCCTTATAACATCTTCATTCTCGTAGAGTTTCATGTAATGTGCCGTTATCTCCTCGGGGGTTTTATAATTGACCTTGTTCAATATTTCCGAGACGGCAGTTTTTTGATAAAGCACCGGATCGGTTATCTTGGATAAATCAATTGCCGGTTTTAAATCTTCCAATTCCTCATCCAAATCCAAGGTTAGTTGCTTTTGCCCCTTAGGTTTTTCCTGGATTATGTTTTGGGAGATGAGTTTTTGCATTAACTTGTTCACGCTATCCTTCCTGGTTGTAGCTTGATTGTCGATATAATTCTTGCTCAAGAACCCGACATATTTCAATCGTTTATCTTTATCTACATCCTCGCGGAAATTAGTCGTGATCGTGAAGTTTCCATCATCTACTTGCAAGTAAATATATGCGTCATTTGTTGAATAATACATCTGTGAGATGCCTTCAAGCAAGTTCCCACCTTCAACGTGTGATATCACGTCATCGCCCTTGAAAAGAGCATCTTTCAACAATTCGGCTTGCCGGAGCATTCGAATATACAAGACTACCACGCCCGGTTCCAACCTGTTCGCACGCGTCGCAAGATTTGTCTTTATTTTTAGAATTGCCTCCGGCGTTAATTCGCCACCTTCGGTTAGATCGATTCCCCCGACCACGAACTTTTGTGTTTCCTTTAGCAACGTTTCCAACAATTCACCAAACTCTTTTGTATATTTCTGCTTCAAGATATTTAAGGGATTATCATCATGATAGGTTCTTTTCATTATTTCATTAAGAGATTTTTTGCTCTTGAATTGTTCATGTAAATCTCGCTCGATGGCTTGCTTTCGCTCGTTTGCCTCGCTTAATACCGGCTTATATTTCTCTTGGCGCATAATGGCTTGCAATTCTTCGATCATTTCCGAGATGAAGTTATTTAACGACCCACGTGCTTCGGATTCATTAGCGGGGACGTAATCCAAAGCGTTGTCGAGTTGTTTAATAACTTCGTTTTTCAAAGCATCGACCGGGGTTTCATTTTTCAAATATTTCTCTATTTTCCCAAAAACATCCGATGAATAATTGGAATGAAGTGTTCGTTCCAAATCCGCCAAGAACGTGGCTGTATCATCACCAATGACCTTTTTCGCATATATCGAGATTGGTACATATTTCTTATCTTTGAGAATTGCAAGCATTTCTAGATTCAAGTTTTCAACACGTGCTTGGGTGATTCTTTTCAAGATACCGACAAAGAAAGACGAATCAATGCCTAGCGGTATCAACTTGCGTAATTTCACAACGATCAAATTGCTCCGCGCATCATCAAGGGGTTTTTTATTAATAATATCGTCATAAACATTGTCTATCATCGTGTTTAAGGTCTTGAAGTCAAGAAACACGTCAATGGAATCGAAAACAACACTTGGCTTGAGATTATTCAAGACTTCTGTTGTTCGATATTGCAAGATCAAAGAAGTTATTGCCCTGTTCATTGCTTGAAGTATTGAGGGATATGATATCCGAGAAACGGCGTGATCGAGAAACGGCGTGAATTTGGCGATCAAGAAGGCGGGGAACTCGAGCTTGACCGTGTTCATTATATTTACTAATGAATCCATCATGGAAAAGTGGCCCTCTTCAATGGACTTCTTTACCACGTCTATCTCCGTCTCGATATTACTTGATGTCGTCTTTGCCTTGTTGTAATCGTCAATCGTGTTAATAGCATTGTAAAAGGCGCGTATTTTGCTTAATAGAGTTTGAATCTCCACGTCAGTAACCTTGTGAGGTTCGGGAGGTTCTTCTTGCAAATCGTCTTCATTGAATCGTGAAACAAGTGTCGTGTTCAATTTCTCTATCTCATTAAGTGGATTTTTCGAGAAGAAGAAGCCCCATTCAACATGAAACCTGTCCAAATGAATTGATTGGTATTTCCCACCAGCCCAATATGCGAAATCGCCGATAGTACGACCAACATTCAACATATTTCCTTCTAAACTAGTTTTGATAGAATTAAAAGTATCTATACCAACCCGAGTCTGTACATCCCCTTCATAAATGTCCATTTGGACAACCCATTTATCGACATTTAGTTGTTGGTGAATACCTTTCATGAGTTTGAGTTTAAAGGAATATTTCGATTTGGGAATCTTGATTTTGCTGAAAGTTTTGATCTCGTTCAAAGCCATCGGTCATCACGCTATAAGATGATTAATAACAATATATCTGTGATTCAAATTTTAAGATCACTTTAGAGGATATAATTTTATATGAATTTGATCTTGATATAATCACATCGCTTAATTTAGATCACATCTTACATTCCGTGATTTCGCATGGAGACAAAGGAAACGCACGAGTTGAAATTGAAGCAAAGAACGGTCGAACTTGAAAATGGAATGAAGAGATATAAAGAACTCATCAAGGATAAGGATTTTACTTTTGGAAACCCGCGCTATGAAGAGATTTATGAAAAATCGAGGGTTCTCTTTTGGGAATTGACCTTGGAAGCAAATAAACTTCTTACCGAGATGTCTTGGGACGATCACGTTGAATCGTTACTCAATGAAAGGAATCGTGTCGATGGTATCAGTTCCGAACTTCATATGGAGGTTGACAGGTTCTTGGGAGGAAAGATCAAACCAAAAGAAAACACTTACTTGACATACATGGAGAATATTCTCAAATTGGTTACTGAAAAACCGGAACTCGCGGGATTGAAAGACAAGGACATCGCAACGGTTTATAAAATCGGTTTCAAGACGTGGGATCAAGCCCAAAGGGATAGGGGCTTGGAGATAATAAATAAATTTGTGTTAATTCATAATGTAAAGGTAGAGAAAAAAGCGGGAAGTGATGCTGTTGAATCCGCCAAATCTTTTGCTCTTGATATCGTGGAATTTATCAGATATCTGCGCCAAGTTGATTTTGAGATAACCGTTACAGATAGAACGGAGATGCTCGGAAAGCAAGCAGAACCAGATATTGAAACGCCTATAATCACGCCTATCAAGGAATTCAAGAAAGCTTCACCTGGTTTAACTATCGAGGAACTAGGTTTAGTAGCCCCAAAAGAATACCGCCGTATCCCTTTCAAGGGATACGGAGAGACCATGATTGTCGGCATAAGCACGTTAAACAAGGAAGTCTTGTATGGCGTAAAAACAACCAAGATTCTGGATCAAGATGGTGATCAATGCAAGGAAGCGGTGATTTCTTTAGACGATAACGCAATTTACTTGGATACTTTTAAATGGATGCAACAGATTGGTGATAAAACAAAGTGGCATTCTCAATCCGCTGGTCATGGCAGAATCGTTGTTGATGTAGATGGCAATTTCTTGCAAAGAACGGATAGCATAGACAAGGAAGGTAACCCGCCAATACTCACCTCGAGTTCCTTGATGAAAAAGGATACGAAAGACACGACAGGTAAAACATACTTCATGCCCGAGGACATGATTGAATTAAAGAATGAACTTGGCATTGATGAAGTCTTGGAGGTTCATGCTGGAAGCACGTATCAAATCGTGCCGGTCGCGGATAACGAGCAACATTATAAGGATTTGCTCAAACATGTTAAAGAATTGGAATTAAAGAACAAGTTTCTATCCTTCAAATTCGCATTCAAAAGCACTGCAACGCCCTCCGACGCATATTTGATCCAAAAAGATGACAAATACATTTTCATGGTCGCGGGCGTTAGGACGGAACCATTTTTCTTGCATAAAGAGGAAGAATTGCCAGCCATTCTCGATGCCGCAGTTTCCGAAGATGAGGAAGAAGAAGATGAAGCAATGACGTTAGAATTCGGGGCATGATTCAAATGGAAAGAAAAGCAAATGTATCATTGGGAGTTAACATTTCAAATGATTTGAAAGGATCGAATTATGCTGGCGTGCGGCTTTCATTCTATCCTAAGCCAGAGAAATTCACTCGTGTTGATGACAAGAAACGTCGTGTTTTATCCAAGCAAATTGCTGTAACTTCAAAAGATAACCCGGTCATAGCGGATGTTATCAAGGGAATTGATAAAACAAGAGATATTGCAGAATTAGATGAGGATATCGAGACAGAAATTGTTGGAAAGTTTCTAAAGGATAGTGCCAACATTTTGCTGGATTGGGATAATAATTTCGTGTATAAATATACAGAGAAGGAATATATCTCCAGCCCGGATGGAAAATTGATAGAGAGGGACGCAAAAGTATTCGAGCCAAACGTCAACGTCGATAAGAATCCTTTAAGGTCGTGGGTAATCGAAGATGACAAGGGACAATTGCTTTCAAAGTTCAAGGGATTGCAGATTGCTTATGAGAAGAAGGAAATCGTCAAGAAGTTTGTTTTCAAGTCTTCCTATCAATTAACACATATCGACAACCTCACTTTCGATTTTTTATACAACATCGCTAAGAAACTCTCGGACAACAACATCATGGTTCTTGTCTCATCGCTTAAAGATGGTAAATCCATTGCACCGTTGATTTTCAAACGCGGGGGTACCACTTACCAAGGATTCCTCGAAGGCAGGATCAAAGGCGCAGAATATTGCTTGATCTTGCATATTACTGAATTGGAAATGAAACCGATACCGGTGGAGAGCGCGTGAACATGAGTTTAAACTTCAAATCAATCAAAAGCTTTGCTTGGAATTGGAAATCGCGTACCGGCACGTATTATTGTTCCGACACGAATGCCGTGACTGATCAAAAGGTTCTTGGTTACACGAATGATTATAAAAGCAAGATTGCCAAGCGATTCATCAATATTCCTTGGACGGATTTACAGAATAAAAAGATTAACCTTGGTAATGAAATTTTCACGTCGGTAAAGCGGGATGGAGAATTTACCATGTTCGTGTTCCGCGAGGGGCAACCATCTTATTTTGTTAATCCAAATGGCAGGGCGCGTTGGGGGCTTCCGGTCAATCTTGAATTGGAGGAATTGTTGAGATCAAAACAAGTTAAAGCATTATGCGTGGTCGGGGAATTGTGGTTCTTTGATAATACCGGAAAGAGAACCTTTGTCCATGATTTCTTGCGTGCTTCGCGGACGCCCGAATCGGATGCTGATATCACACACTTGGTATTCGATGTTTTCGACATCGTTGAATTGGATAACACGCCAATGTTGGACAAGAACTTCAAGGAACGATTCGATAGCTTGAAGAGAATTTTCCCCATGTCCGAATTGATCCATAAAGAATCTGATCCCCTGGGCAACTTGATCCATACCAAGATTGTAGATACATCCGCGTTGTGGCCTATTTATCAATCGTGGGTGGGCAATAAGACAGCAGAAGCGGATGATGAAGCCGAGATAGATGCGAAGGTCGGGGGGCAAGAAGGCATGGTCTTGAGAACCGGCATTTCCGGCAAGAACTTCAAGGTGAAGCCATTTTATTCGATTGACGCTGTAATCATTGGTTATTTACCAAATCTCGAAGATGATACCATTCTTTCCACGCTTCTTGTTGCCTTGATTCGTGATGATGGTAATTACCAAGTGTTAGGAAAGGTTGGAGGCGGATTCACCGATCTGGATAGAGTTAAGGTTCGAGAAATATTGAAAAAGGAAGAGATCGATGAAGGCGATGTCATCGTGGTATCGGGGGATGGCAGGAAATATAAAATGGTCGATCCGAAGCATATCATCAAGATATATTACCAAGAGTTAATTCAAGAAGAATCGGATGGGTCTCAACCAAAAAAATTGATCTTGAAGAAGGAAGATGGAAGATGGAAGAGACTTAGTTATGTTCCCTTCGTTTCCATGCGATCCGCCCGGTACGTGAAACAAGGGGATGACTTGTTCCGAGAGGATAAAGGAATACCATCCGATGTCAGCGTGGGAATGAATCAGATCACGCGCTTGTTCCCCGTTGAAGTTGCTTCGAGTATCGAGCAAATGGCGGCATTGCCAAAATCAGAAATCTTGTTCACGCTTGTAAAAGGAACGAATGATAAACGTTTGCCAAAATCAATCGCAAAAGCCAAGGTATCCGAGTTCTCTGAAAAAGCAATGCGTGAAATCTTGAATGACTTGCACGATAACCAAAATAACTATGGCGATCCCGCCAAATTGAAGGGCTGGATCGACGGTTTCATGAAGGCAAAGACCTTTGGCGACAGAGATCATATTCCGGGCATGAAATTCCAAGTCGTTAAATTATATCTCATAGCGACGAACAAGACCAAGGCGGACAAGAATTATCCGACTTATGTAGTGGTCTTTGTTGACTATGCTTATTCAAACGATCTTGTAAGTTATGCGAAGAGCAGGGATGAAAGTTATTCACAAAAGGCATTCCCTTTTAACGATATTGTTAGTGCTGTTGATTTCTTGATCATTTCAATCATCGACCCAAAAAGAATGGGACGAAAGGAATGGGACGTAGTGCGCTTCAAGCATACCTTGAAAAACATGGTACTTCAATCGAAACACAAGATTCAAGGCCAAGACGTTTCGCTCCAAGATATTCTCGCAACGACAAGCATTGTTCAAGGAGAACCGACGAAGCAAGCTTCTATCATCATCGCCAATCTATTACCGCCAGAGAATGAATATGCTCGATTGCGAGGAATTTTCGATCAAGGTGATGCATATATCTGGATCAGCCAATATGCCAATGTCGAGGACATCGATCAATATGCCACTGTCGAGGACATCGATCAATCAGATAGATTGATCGATGATGCATTGAAGGAATTGCACCTCGAGAAGATCGATGATTTAATCGGTTATTGGGATGAAGAGTATGAAAAATGGGATATTCCAGAAAATGTGTTTATCCCGGAAAGCCCTTTCGACGCCGCGGGCAAACTATTACCTGGCTGGGAGAAAAAGAAGATCAATGTCATATCCATCATAGATGGACGTTTGTATGATGAATCCGTTGAGGCTTATGTTAATGGAAATTATGCCTTGGTCAAACGCGATGAATATGAAGCGGCGGTGATTTGATGAACGGTTCTTATGTTTCTATTTCATCAGATATCTTGGATTTTATCAAGGATTTGCGAGCGGGAGACCCTTATGTTTCTATTTCATCAGATATCTTGGATTTTATCAAGGATTTGCGAGCGGGAAGCATTGTCGAATCCATTACCTCGAGCGAGTCGAAAGAGCTGGTTGTTCGGGGAAATTGGGTTTATGTTGAAAGCGATGATCAACCAGCTTTACTCGTCGGTATTCGCCCATATCAGCGAAAACTTATGCATGGCGAAACAAGGGCGTCGATTGAATGTTTGATACTCACGGACGAGGAAGAAGACTTTTATTATTTTACCACGCGTGATGCATCGGATATAACAGGACTTTTTGAACAACAATATGATTTAAACGCGAGATTCAAGAGCGGGTTAGATGATTTCAACGAAGGTCGCCCACACCGGCACCATGAGATAAAACTAAGTTTCGAGCAATATGCTCAAGTGATGCTAAAGCGTGTTGAAGTGCAGAAGTTATGGGAGCTGGGCTTGGATTTAAAAGAAATCGAGAAACAAATCAATATTACGACAGCAAATGAAATAGAGATATCAATATTACGACAGCAAATGAAATAAGATGAAAACGATGAACGACACTTATGTTTCTATTTCATCAGATATCTTGGATTTTATCAAGGATTTGCGAGCGGGAAATTTGGTTGAATCAATAGACATAAAACAACAGCAAGCAATTTTGTTAGATAAGATTCAACAATTCAAGGGTAGTTTCCAAGGCGAGAAGTTTGAAATGTCGCCTCAAAGTATCTTGACCAAGATTGTAATGAAAAAGCCGTATAAATGGATTATCAAGAACGAATACGACATGACAGAGTATTTCCAAGCCAAGGCACGTCTTCTAAGGGAAATCAAGGACTCTTCAAAAGAAATAGGTTTGAACTTGCTTGTTCAATATACCGAGATAACTAAGCCAAAAAATAGAGATATAGGAGAAGTCACGGTCGAAGCTTGGGTATTTGATCCACCAGAGATTTTACAAGATTTGATAAGATATGTTGCTAAACAGCCCGGTGAATTCAAGATGTGGATTGAAGAGCATAAGGAATTGAGAGATTGGTTGATAGTAGTTGATTCCGGGGATAAAGTGCGTGTTCTTTATGATAATCTAACAGAAGAAGAAGTTAAGATTAAATCTGATGAAATACATGCTAAAGGAAAGTTCCCCGATTCGATAATAGTTTCAAGAAATGGTTATAATGCTATTATGAAACGGATTAGTGATAAGGAAGATAGGAAGGAAGCGGAAAAACTAGCGAAGATAAAGCCAATGCCAAAGGTTACAAAACAAGCACGATTGTAATATAGGGTTAGTAAGCATCATGGGGATTAATCGCGGAAAAATAGAGAAATATGAAGTAAAGATATTGGTCATATTCGGAGCTTTTGCGATTGTTTTGGCTATACCGGCCACGTTGTTATTTGCCCTCGATATGGATGGCCCCGAATTTTATTGGGCAAATTCGGGAAATATCTTTACCGATTGGAGTGTCTATTACCTCGACTTCCTCCCTGCTTGTTTCATTCTTAGCGTATTGTGGTTGACCAATAAACTGACATTCTATAATGCAAGCAAGTTCTTCGTCTTCTTTTTCCTTTCTTTCTGGTTCTTTTACGATTGGGCATGGTGGTTCATCGTGATCTTGAATGATTTTTCTCAATTTACTTGGTATATGCCATTTTATTTTGATATCATTATCGAAGGGCCTCCAATGTGGTTTTTCTTGATGATGTCGATCCTTGGTATTGTGATGTCTGTTTTATTGTTAAAAATGCGGGATAGATGGCGTAGTCTCTTCCCTTTTATCTTATATCTAATTTATGTTTATGCGCTAGGTGGAATCACGGAAGTCATTGAAATTGATACATTTTTCTATTGGCTCTGGTCAATTGCCTTTATTCCATTGATCGCTGTCAGTTTCGCCATTGCCTTCGGCCCTGACGATCATTTCAAATCATGGAACGTGCTTCGGTTTTAGAAACCTTATTATAGACTAAAAAAAGTCTCTTTAATCATGGGCAAGACAAGAAGAATCTATAACGAGATTAACTCTTTTTGGTTTAAAATGTTCACGAAATTCGACCCCGTGACGATTTACAAACCTAGTTATGAAGATTACAAGCAATCCATGAAACATAAGTTTGTTTGCATGGGCAGATGTAGTTATTGCAAGGATAAAAAGCGCGACCAGAAACAACGGACCGAGAAATCGAAATATCTAATCCTTAACTTGATGGATTGACGATGAAATTTCCGAAAATATTGGCAATGATTGGTGATTCAATGCAAGATTGGCTCAGTTTTTACGATTTGTTCTCGGGTTGCGGCGGGATGACCGCTGGGTTCGTCAAAGCGGGATTCAAAATACTTGGAGGTCTTGATATTAACAAGAGTGCCGTGGATACCTACAAGCATAACTTTCCCGATGCTATATTCACGAGATTAGGAAGTATAGAAGATAAAGTGTTGATCGATTCTCTCTATCGAGAAATAAACCCGGCTGGCGTGATAGGCGGGGCACCTTGCCAATCAATTTCACTAGCGGGTAATAGAGATGCGCTCGAGCGCCGATGCTATTATTTTCTTGATTTTCTTGACTTCGTGAAGAGCAAGAAACCGTTGTTCTTCGTGTTCGAGAACGTCAAGGCTTTCAAGAACATGAGAATCGTTGATCCGAATCTCATCAACCTCAATAACATGGAGATATTGGATAAAGAGTTACAATTGGCCTTGAGACAGCATCGACGGTTAAAGGATTTAAATCGTTTTGCATCCCAGCGTGAATTATCGAAGCCCGAAAGAGATGAATTGGATTCCTTGCTTGTCACAAATATTACGATTGATAAATCAAAGTTAGTCTCATTAAAAGATACATTCTTGCACAGAGCTATGGAAATAGGATACAAGGTGACGTGGGGGGTTCTAAACGCGACCGGCTTTGGTTCCGGGCAGTCGCGGGAACGATTCATCAGCATTGGATTCCGCAACGATCTAGCTATCGAACCTGTCCTGCCAAGACCATCTAACAATCCAAAAACGGCCCAAGATATCATTGGGGATTTGGAAGATGTGGTAGAGGCATTCATTCCTAATCACGATTTTACAAAACATGCTGATTTTCAAGTGAAACGAATGGATGCTTTGAAATGTGGTGAACGTATTTATAAGAATTATAGCGATGCTTGGCGTAGATTGTTCCCCGACAGACCGTGTTTCACCATCAAGGAAAATCATGGAGGTACTCATGTCCACTATAAGTTCCCACGAGTTTTAACACCGCGCGAAATGGCGCGCTTCCAAGGGTTTGATGACTCGTTCGTTTTCCTCGGATCGAAGTCAGAGATAATGAAAATGATTTCTAATGGCGTTGACTTGAACATGTCGAAAGCGATTGCCGATTCCGTTAAAGAGCAATTGTGTTTTTTAAAGGATAATGGAGTAATCAATGACGAGCGAAATTGATCGGAATAAGGGGGTAAAGTGAAATGTCCGGCATCAAAGAAAAATCGCGGTTGAATGATTGTATTCAAATTTTAGATTTTTTGAAACAAAGATTGAATAGGATAATTGAAAAAGAGCAAGCCGAAGTTAAGAATCTTGAAGAACAGCATTTGCTCAAGATTAAAGAAACATTGAGGCAAGGAAATGAAAGAATTAACCATTATATAGAATGGGTTAAAAAGAGAGACAATTTCAAGGTATTTTTCTTCATGAGAGTCATGGAATCAAAGTGGGCAAATAAGGTGGTATTTGGTAAATGAAAAACGCGAAATACTTGTTATATAACCATTATTTTCTTCTTTTTTCGAATGTTATACCAACGTCCTTATTTCTCTACGTGGAGTTCGTTCCCGTATTATTGCGAAAGAATTAAGTAACTAATAAAACAAAGAATAGACGTGATATCATGGAAAGCAAGATAGATCGAAATGAATTGATGAAAATAACTGAGAAAGGCAAAGATACCGATACCATCAGCAAGGTTCTGATATACGTTGGTATTGGAGGAATTGCCATAATTGTTGTCTTGGCAATCGTCTTATTTTCAATCCGAGCCAATGTTACAGGTGAATGGTATTGGGATTATGAATGGTATTGGTGGGAAGGATATTATTGGTGGGATGGTTGGTTCTGGATCGGCGGCGGCGGCGTTCTCGTGATTTTCATCGCCGGTTTATCGAGGAGACGGTATGTCCACGTTCGGGTTGGTGGTGGTAGTTATTGGAGATTTTGGCGAGGCCCGATACGATCACCATTCCGTGGCCCGATACGATCACCATTCCGTGGCCCGTTCCGACCTCGGCCCTCGCCGAATCCGATGGGGGGACGACCGGCGCCACGAAAGTAGAAAGGAACTTGCTCGTTCATTCCTTACGAATTTTATTTTTTTGGATGATTGCCACGATTCCTTCTAAATTCTCCAAGATGATATCCTTGCTATTCTTAGATTTCGACGTGGAATAGTTCTCTATCGTTTTGAGATGTTCTTTCATCGAAAGAGAATCGGTCGCATTGAGCAACTTCAAGACCCCTTCGAGCATCTTCAAGAAAACGTTTAATTGTTTCTTGAATGCTGTTTCATTCTTTAATTGATAACGTAGATTCGACACGACAATATCAAATTCCTTTGTTTCCAAGGGCATTATTTTCACTTCGACCTTTTGTATTTGTTCTTTTATCTCTTGCGGATTTTCCTTTGCTTCATTCAATTCTTCGGTAAAAACCATATCTATTACATCATCTATCTTTTCTGCTTGCCATTTCGAATATTCAGCCTTGTCCTTAAGCAAGAACAAACGGGATTTGGCTTCGGACTTGGATTTTGCGATTCTATCATCAAATAAAGCGTTTAACTTTGATAGCATGATGCTATGGCGGCGGGAAAGCATTTCAATCGCGGCGGCCCTCTGTTTGCGTAAAGATCGCAGTTTGGTTTTCAACGATTCTCTTATTTGCTTTATCCTTTGCTCGTTGACTTGCAACTTTCTGGCATGTTTGTCCTTTTCCTTGATAAGTCCTTTGAATTCATCTTCTTCCATGATTCACGCCTTCACCAATCTGATCTTTCCTTTACCGACTTTGGCGATTTTTCCTTCTGTTCTTAATTGCTCAAGACATTTATCCACTTCATTAGGTTTCAATTGATACGGCTTGAACCCAGCTCGTTCGTGAATCTGGCTGGTATCTATTTCCTTTGCATCGGGATTGTCCTTACGCGCCTCTTCGTGTAGATTTTGGATCATTTCGAGTATCGAGTTAATTTGTTTCATCACACGTCGAGGTTTGCCAAGAAAACTATCGACATCGAAACTTTTGGTTGTCTTGTCCATTGATATCATGTTCATCACGTAATCGCTCACCTCTATAACGCGTTCCGCATCTTCCTCGATAACGGTATCACGCAAGAATATTTTTGCATGTGCTTCTGCCAACCTGATAAATCCTTCTAAATTTCTGATGATGGCCGGAATGCTTTTAGATTCTAAATCATATATTTTTCGCAATTTCAGATAATGCTGTTTGAGTATTTCGCCCGCTTCATTGCTCAATCTTGGTTTACACTCTTTTTTAGCATAATGTAGTAGTTTTTTCAAGTATTCTATTTCAATTTTTGGAGACGTGTCGCCATCTTCGATGGATTGGTTGTTCTTGATGACTCTAGTTGCAATTTTGTCATCATTGGTTTCGTCGGGAATATCTCGAATGATGAAGATTAAATCAAAGCGCGAAAGAAGGGCGGTATCTAGATTGAGGTTTTCTGCAACAGATAATGAATCATCATATCGCATTCTCTTGGGATTTGCCGCAGCGAGCAATGATGTTTCACATTTTAAGGTTATATTGCTAAAGCCCGCTTTATTTATGTGTATTTCTTGTTGTTCCATTGCGCCATGAATGCTCTCCCGATCTTCTTTCCGCATTTTATCAATTTCGTCAGCACATACCTCCCCCTCGTGAGCTAGCGGCAATGCGCCCGCTTCGAGAACGCGCAATTTTGAGACTTCATCGTTCACAATGCCGCCCGTAAGACCCGCTTTTGTAACGCCGGATCCTTGTGTCAAAATTGCCCTATGCGATAATCTCGAACTCGCTGTAAGTAATTGTGACTTACCCGTGCTGGGATCGCCTATTAAAAGAATGTGGATATCGCCACGTATTCTATGCTTGCTTAAACCGATTTTCTTCACGCCACCAACAAGTTGAAGAACTATGGCAAGTTTCTCCATTTCAAGACCCGCTAATCCGGGCGCAATGGAAAGAATGACATCGCTTTCCCATTCAGGTTGTTTCACGCTTTCATGAAACTTTTTGATGTCTTCATCGTCATACCGGGCAATATCAGCCTTATCTTCCATCACGACGTTGTTTACATAGAGAACTAACGGTAAAATGCGCGTTTTTCCTTGGCTTTGACTTTTACTCATCTCGAAACTAGGTCTCATTATACCCACGATGCTTACACGATCCCCTGGTCGAAGAGAATCAACCATATCATCTGTCAAAATACAACGAAGCGTGCGAGGGACGGCGTTCACGTCAATATCTTCGGGTTGCTCTTGAATGGTCGCATATTGCCAATCTCTATATTCCGATGTCTTACCATTCAAAACAAAGTCGTTTTTTTTGCTATTTTTACAACCACCTATGTTACAAATTTTAGGATATTCTAACGATGTTTCAAGCGGATTGTTGGCATGATCTTGGTGAATGGCATGTACTGCTTGACAAACTTTACATTCAAAAGATGCAAGGACGATCTTGGCATAGACTTCACTTCTGTTCAATGCAGACCCATGAATCGTGATTAAAACGTTTATATCTTCCTGGCGTATTTGCGAAACCGAACGATGAAAAACCCGTGGTAAATTCTTGATACGTACGAAAATGTTGTTTCGGGTATATGGGAACGCTTTCGGTTCTATATCGTGCAATTTATTGATGACTGCTTGATTAAACTTCTTCAAATACTCGTCCGGATTCTGCTGAATGTCGGCAGCTAATTTCGGATCATGGAGGTTCAAGTCATTAAAATCTACTTGGAATGAACGGGTGCCGCTTGCGATAATTTGTTGGATTTGGTTCAGATAAGGAAACTCTTTATTATTAATACTAAAGAATTGAATAAAATCTTCACACGTTGCCACCGGATCAACGGGGACGTTTTCAAGTTCGTTTTGGTCGGACATGATGTATCATCTGTTGATGTATCATCTGATTCGAGATGCTATCGGTGGGATATTTGTTATTTTTAAGCCTTCTTGCTGGCGATCTGGCCCTTCCGACAAAATTGTTTTAAATCGTTATTAGTGATGCAGGTAGTTTAAAATGTTTAAAAAATGAAGGTATTACTATGCCTCTGATTTCATTCGAGATATCAGTTGATCGGTTGATTGGTAAGGCTTTGGACGAATTGATGCTCAAATACAAGGGAGATGTTGTTGTAATTTCGATTTGCCGAAGTAAAAACGAAAATGAGATTGATCCGATCAAGATTGGCGAATTGCTCGCTGATGTTTTCAAAAACAAAGCCAAGATTCTTGAACTCTCCAATGCAACTTACCCGATTCGCAGAATTGAGTTGGATTTAGAGTTCATTGACGATTTTACCTTGAAGGATTTACATGCCGCCATAAAAAAACTCAAGCAAGCAAGCTATTTTTTATATTATGAAAAAAGAGAATCACAAGGCTCATGGGATGAATTGATCGATAGTTATGATGCTCTGTTCTCGACGCTCGACATCCCCCTCGATGCGAAAGCGACCATTATCAAGCAAACGCGAGAATCAGGCGACCTTCACCAATGAACGAACGAGTTTTAAGGGAATTGCCCTCACTTCCCTTTATCACGCATCTTGAACAAGTGTTCGGGAATGAATTTAGAGATGATTTCATAACTCAGATGAAGCCCTTTAAAGACAAACATTTCATGTATAGTGTTTTTAATTTATATGGTTCAACACGCTTGAAAGGGCGATTGAAAGAGGGCGGAATGCATAAATTCGCAAAACATGAAGGCCCCCTCATGTTAGATTCGGGTGGCTTTCAATTCTTCAAGAAGATTGCCTACGGTGAACCCATCAAAAAGGAGTTGACCGTGGAGGAATTGGCCGAGATTTACATGGATTGCAACTTGCGCGAGGGGGATTATTGCGTCTCGCTGGATATGCCGCCTTTTTATGACTTGCCAATGGAAAAGCAAGTCGAAATGATCACGCAAACCACCGCTAACTTTGTAAAATTACGCGAAATTCTGCCGAAAAACGTGGGAGACAAGTTGGTTCCCGTAATCCACGGGTGGAACGAGAAGACCATTCGCCTTTCACTAGAGGGAGCCGTTTCCGCGAAAGTGGTCGCTATCGGCGGGTTTTTCCCGGTCATGTTGAAAAAGGGAGGGTTTGCCGTCAAGCAACTGGCAATGAAATTCAAGATCATAATGGATTTAGTGCGTGAGATGTCTAAAGATTTTGAAAATGTACGATTTCATGGGTTGGGAGCTTCCGGCCAGAATCCATTTCATATATGCAGTTATGCTGGTATAGAGCAAACGGATAGTTCTGCATGGCGACAGCAAGCTGCATATATATTACTCGCATTCAAAGAATTGCCGCTCGGTTATGTTGGTCAACAGATACGAAAAAGTTTCAAGCATCCTTGGAAAGAAGAGCATGACTTGGCATTGCGGGATTGTGATTGCCCGGTCTGTGATGGTCTCAGTTATAACGAGAAACTCGAGGTTTTGCGAATCAATGACGAAACCCTCGATTCGCAAGGCAATCTTTTACCTGGAGGAGGTAGTCTGGGGTTTCAATTGCGATGCGTCCATAATGTATGGCATTATCTCAAAGAGAAATTGATCGCCCAAACACTATCCGACAAGGGCGGCCAAATATATTATAATTATTTGAAGAATAGGTTTAGAAACTCGTGGAGAAACAAGATTTTTATCGAAACAATCAAAGCATCTCGAAATCAAGTGACATTGGAGAGATTCTTCAAGGATAGGTGATACCATGAAGCTTGCAGACATCATGAATCTAGACATATCCGATAGGGTCAAGAACGCCATTTCCGGCGATGTTGATGCTCAAGGCGAGGAAAAGGTGTTGGCTGAATTGAAGCGTGTCGCATCTAGATTTGGCATGACCATCCCTGCACTCTTGGAAAAATACGATGAGGAAGAAGCTGAATTTGAAGATGAATGAGCTAATCAACGAGATTCTCGGTCACATCCGAGATTTGCGCGACATCGTGTTTATAGACGTGGATTCCTATGGAATGCAAATGGAAATCCCGATGACGTGGAATACTAAAACCGGAAAGTTGATTTATGCTCATGACAACAAGAAGATTTTTAATAGCATCGAAATAGAGGGGGTCGTGATAGAGATCGAAAGTTTCTTGGTTTCCCTTCCCCGCATCATGGCACGAATAAAGAAAAAGATAAAGCCCGAAGAATTAGATAAGATGATAAGTACCGGGCATTTGATCGACAAGATTTTCTTGGATAATGTCAATTCCCCCGACTTTGCGCTTCGGATGTTGAGTTGGACGGATTTTGATGGTCTCCGCCAAAAAGAGATGTTGATCGACATCCCAATGCCTAAGATCAAGAAAACCGTGATTGCGGATAACTTGAAACTGATGTTCGAGACAAATAACCGGACGAAGAGCCGCAAGCGAATGACCTTTTCGAGAAACAAGATCGGATTTTTCCCAGGACTAGATGATACCGTGTTTTTCTATCAAGAGACCGATCAAGAATATTTCAACAGGGTGACGTTATATTGTGATTATAAAACATGGCAATTGTCATTAATTAACAAAAAATGGCAAAATGACCCATCTGTTGATGCTGATGCTGTCAATATCGGTTATATCATAGATAATAACGTGATATCGAAGGGTTTTCGTGAGAGTGACGATTCTTTCGCAAAAAGAAACACGGATATGATCAAGGCCGAGGAACCGGAAGAAGAAGTAGTAGATTTACAATCCATACCAAAAGCATACGAGGGAATTGATAAAATATTGAAGAATCTTGGTTATGAAGCAAGCCTTATCGGGCAGAATGTTGAATATTCGAACGCCGATCTTGGATTGGTCTTGGAGATAGTTCCTTCTACAAAAACAACGAGAATCTTCCTTGAATCAATGCCGATGATACTCGGTTGGCTTGACATGAATAAGATCGAGGAATTGGATGGCTCGAAGGAAATAGAAGCGATCCCGAGGATATTGTTGGATGACATGATTAAATATGCGAGAGAATCTTTGCAACCTATTCTGTCCGACCAGAATATCGGTAAAATCGAATTTGTAATAAAGACGAGATATGAAGGTTATATACTCGTAAATGAATCAAATAAAGCGACATAACCTTTAAAAAGGCTAAATTTTCAACTTCAATCTCCCTTGCAGGTGAAATGTGATGAATGATAATAATAATACTTTCAAAGACATTATGGCAGAAATCCAAGAACTTCGTGATTTTTCGATTGCCGACCCGGATAAGCGTGATCATGATGAAAACTATTATGTTATGAAAGATGGTCGTGCCAAATTATGTAAGGATGAAGATGACTTGAAAATAGCATTGGACAAAATCAAGCAAACGTTTTACCACAAAAAAACAATTATCGAGGTCGGATTGGCAAAAATATGTCTTGATCCACCGAACATGATCGATTTTGCTTTGTTTCTTGAAAGATACTTGGTAGAGAACAAGTATAACGAAATCTTTGCTGTCGATGAGAAGATTTATCAAAGATATGGTGATGATTTTCAATTCTTCATCAGAAAAAATACTTTTTGGATCAAGACGCGCATTATCGGCTCGTTTCGAGCGTATTCTGATACGGAAAGACTTCAAAGTATTGATTTAATCCTCAAACACGTTGAGTTAATCGAATAACTTGGTTCCCAAATCCACATGTTAATTTTTCTTGATTCCCTCTCCTTTTTTTATTGATCCTCTCGTTGAAAATAGTTTTATAATTGAATAGACATATTGATAATTAAATACTGAAATTGTCGTTATGTTTATGTTCAAGAAGCTTGCAAATTCTATGATTTCAGAAGAACAAGATGGTATAGTGGAATACATAAAGAGTTTGCGAGATATCGAGATTGAAACCGAGCCGGTTTCCGAAATAAGCAAACCGATTCCCGATGTTTCGTTTTCTAACGAGCAAGAGGGTAAGGTCTTGCGGAATATCTTTCAACGCATGGAAATTGATGATTTGGTCAGCGTGATCAAGCTAGCGGATTCTATTAAAAAAATGAAGCAAGAGGCTCACGTTGCCATCGGAAAAATATCAGACCCTCGCAAAACGAGGGATCGCTTGTTATATTATACACAGAATAATCATTTTTACTTGATAGAAGCATTAAAAAAGAATTTTCTCGATGATAAATCACATGCTTTCAAGACGTTCGAGAAGACGCTCGAATTGGAATGGCTTGATGTGTTTGATTTGCTTGAATCGGCAAAGAAGAAAGGGAAACTCGATTACAAGATCGATGAAACAAATCAAAGAATCAGGTTCGTCGGGAAACTAATGTCGAAAGTCTTGAGTAAATTCGACCGGAAGAATCCCGATGGTAATATTGATTATTTGTTTGCGACGATATTCAATGAAAAGAAGAATGATGGAAATTATATCTTCCAAATTCAAGACATCGCAAATATTCTTTTTGCATACCAGCACATCATTGATTTTGGGGGTTCTAAAATGATTAATTACCCAAAAATGCGAGATATAATGGTTTATGACGAGATAACCGGCGATATCGAGAATGTTTTATCTGATTTTAAAGTTACAAAATCAGAAGATGCGGCCCGTAATGCCTTAAAGTCTTTATTCGCTGAGGATTTAGACGTTGATCAACAATTGGAAATATTCGCGTTCTATGATGATTTCGTGAATAGACAAGAAATGGAACGAAGTCACGCCGAGATTATAGACGGATTTAGGCGTTCTGGCAAGATAAAGGCCATTATATTGTTTGCGGAGTATTTGATCGGAAGGGCGACACAACAAGGAACGCTGTTTGGTGGACCGACAGGCGACATGAAATTGGCTCAAGATGTTAAAATACGATTGGATGAAATGCGCCGGACGGTCTCGACAATACGCCAATTGGTAACTCCTTTGGCATTAAATGAAGTGTTTAAACAAGAACAACAGAAACAGATGCTTTTTGATTATTTAAATGAGTTGGCGGCAACAATTAAATCATTTGGCCGGAAAGCGGAAACCCTCGAATTGAAGAATTGGATTTTGCTCGGTCCTTCGGGAACAGGCAAAACCTTGTCAGCCACGCTTTATGCCCAAGAATTCATCCAAACTTACTATGGAGATTCATTGCCCAAGAAATTCATCGTGAAAGGCAAGCAACGGTTTATCAATCCTGCTTTCAAATCTTATGCTGATTTCCTCATCAAGGAAATTAAATATGGAGATCGTAAATCCACGCCATTGAATCAAATGGATCAAATAGCAGAATTGGGATTCTTTGGCTTGAAGAGTTTTACAGATTACAATATTAAGGCCTCGCCTCACGAACGTATTGGCTCGGCAAATTTCCCCTTTATCAAAATCATGATAATTAATGAGGCGGATAATCTGACCAAGGCCGAAGTCAGCAGAATGAAAAAAATATCCGAAGAATCTGTCCAATTGGCTCAAGAAGCCCAAACAAAGAAAACCAAGACGAATGGGGTTATCTTGTTTATCTTGACATCAAATAAATCCCAAATATATGCACAACCGATGGAAACGACAATTTCTACCGAATCGAAGTTATTGAAAGATTTTTCGAAGAATTTTAATTATAATTGGAAAGATGAACGTGGATTCAAGCTTTGGGATAATAATCAAGGCGCCTTGAATTGTGAGGTTGACATTTTCAAGAAATATTACAAGGGCGAGCATCCAGAGGATATACCACAACATATTCAAGTCTTATCGGATCAATGGGAAAGATTGGCTTATTTCCCTTTTTCTCTCGCACGACGTTTTAATCCTATCACTTTCGACAAGTTTGAATTGGCTGATTTTTCAGAATACTCGGAATATATCGTGAATAAGGCGCAAGAAAGTGGTTTTGACTTGAAATTGTCGAAAACGGACATAGATCGGATGACCAAGAAGGTAAGGGACATGAATAAATTCGTTAAAGAATTAGATTTGAAACGCAACGTGTTAGTCTCGAAAGCTTCCATGATTTTCTTACATTTCCTTGCGGGTGATATTTTTGATTAATTTGACAAAGAAAGCATCAAAATGGGCGATAGCCGGATTCATCATTCTAATCGTATTTGGGATAGGTTTTTTCATATACTTGTTTTACCCGTTCAATTTCAATGATAGGACCATTCCAGATGGCGCAGAATTGAGATGGGAAGGTGAGGTAACCGACAAGTTTTATAAAATAGAAGTCGATCATGAAGTATATTACTTCGAATTGAACGGAACGATTGAAAAAGCCGTCGGTTTCAAGGGATATTGGGATAGTTTTTCAATCGGAGATTATGTTTATGCGTTCTATTTCAATGATATTGTCGTGATCACGAATAATAAAGAAACATATTGAGGAGAAAAGCACATGCAACCACGTTTAACATATAAGATTCCTGATATTGCCGGTAGTACCGTAATCTCAGTTAATGCGGATTATAGAACGCAAATTGCAGATATACTCGATTATTTACGTTCCTTGCGCGAAGCCAATTTGGAACATCCCGAACCCGTCAAAATCAGTCAATTAAACACGGAGATTCTCGATCATATCAAGTCTTTACGATTTATCGAAATACAACCTCAATCCCCGATGCTTCCCGCATTGGACGATGTTGATTTAGAACTGGATGAAGATTTGGAGGGTTACGCCACCGAGGAAGGCGTTGGCGGCGAGACATTTCAATTGTCAATTGGTGACGTGAAACTACCAGAAGTCTCGATCAAACTCAGCGATGAAGTGATCAAGTTTGCGCCGAATGCGAAGAATTGGCCCGGCATGAAGATTCATCAGATAGAAGCTGCGGAGAGAGCCCTCGAAGCAAATAGCAAGGGACATGGCTACCTTATGATGGACGATGCTGGCGTGGGGAAAACCAACGCCGCCTTGGGATGCATGAAATATTATCTCTTGCAAACAAAAACACATAATGATAATATCAAAGCGGGCAAACCCGGCATTATCAAGGATAAGGAAGGTAATGTAATTACCACGCCTGTATTTCGCAAGTATCTAGTGGTTCTTCCTAAAAAGTCAAAGGAAAACTTGAAAGAACAATGGCTTAAGTCAGCCCCCTTGTTCAGTTTTAAACTGACTGAAATAAACTATGAGAACATGGAAGACGTGAAGAAAAGCAAGACGGGCACGTATATCACGTCATACGACGAAATAACAATGTATCAATTGCAGAAGTCCAACCCTGGCTTTTTCTTCGCCGCTTTTGACGAATGCCAAGAGATGAAAAACCCCGATACGACAACTACGCTCTACGCTGCATGGTTACAACAAATATGCGAGTTTGTCGTGTACATGTCGGCATCCCCATTCCCGACAATTGAAGCAATGCATTATTTGTTCAAGCTTGGTATTTTCAATGGCTTCCCATACGAAGATGTGACACAGAATCAGATACCCGATGCAGTTTCGGTTCATAATTGGGTTCAGATCATCGAATTCATCAAAGCCCAGCGAATATCGTTTGCGGATCTCGAGTTCATGATCAAGAACGCGAAAGATTACAAGAAGTCCGATTTTTCAATTTATAGAGTCAATACTAAGAAGATGCGCGAGATCGAGGGAAAGTCTCTGAATCCTTATGCCGCTTGCGATCATGCGGTTGAATCATATCTGGAAGCAACACGTTGGTCTAACAAACATCTCGTTAATTGGAGAGCAGATACCACGCGCCATATCAATTCACAAGATGCTATAAAAATATTGTTGCGTGAGCCAGAATTTAATCCGAGGAAGAATAAGGTATTCCAAGACTTCTTGATCGAGAACGGAGCGACCAAAGAAGTAGATTTAAAGAGCAAGCAAGAGAAAATCATCGTTTCTGAAAATGAGGAATATGTCATTGCGCTCCACGTGAAGATGACCATGCTTGGTTATGGTATCAAGCGGCTTGCGAATCTTAAGGGCTTGAAGAATACTATGCCCGTCTATCACTTAAACAAGGACGATTTGCGATTGTATAGCAATGCTTACAATCTTTACGTTCAACATAAGCAAGCTGTCGCAAGAATCGGTCAAGGCAAAGGTTTGGTCGCCGCAGCTATGGCGGCGCAGTGGGTTCTCTGGAACCGCCTCTTTTCCGAATCATTAAAATGCCATGAAGCTATCAAGATTGCCAAAGAGCATTACGAAAACAAAAGGCAAATCATCATCTTTTTGGCTTATAACAAGGGCGGCACTAGCTTCATGCGAGCAATTCATGGTTTGCTCCTCAAGAACCAATTAGAAGCCGGACTCATTGATGACACTGAATACAAAAAGGTATTGGCATATTTCGATAAGATGGATGCCGCTGAAGAAGAAATTACCAAGGATGACCCGGATCCCGCCAAAATGATTTTGCCTAAACGACCGAATGTTACTATAGGCGGGATGTCCGAATATTTTTTCGATAATATCGGGTTTTTACCAACGATCCCACCTCCCACCAAGACCGTAACCGAAGCTTTAGGAAATTGGCTCATCGAGAAACATCCGAAGGACGCACAATCTTCTTTAAGAGCGCAAGGATTGAGTTCTGATTTAAAGAAGGCAAAGCCCTTCAATGTTATTGCCCGAATTTATGGGAACGTGAAGGGGGCTGGAAAGGACAAGGATTTGTATAACGATGGTGTTAAGAAAATATTGGTTTCGAACATGGCAAAAGGCGCGACCGGGTTGAGTTATCACGACGAAACGGGGCTTGCGCCACGCACGCAAATCAACGTGACATTGCCTTGGGAAGGCATTTCGCACGTCCAACTCGCAGGGCGTTCTCATCGGCTCGGCTCGAAATCCAAAACGCAAATGATCTGGATCATCACGTCATCATCAACTGAGCTTTACTATGGCGCTCGATTGTTCAAGAAATTAAGAAGCTTGAATGCCGGTGTAAGCGGCGATCCATTGGTTGATGAGGTCGTTCAGAAATTGGGAGACATGATAACCATGTCCTCTGGTGATGTGGAATTGACGGGCGAGCAAGGAGCGGCCATTTCAGACGAGATCGATCCAGAAGCCATCCACGAACATTATGTCAAATTCTATTTGAACCCCGATAAGTTCAGGGATAATGATGATCTGAACGATCCGGGATATTTCCAGCGATATAAAGATAGTATCTTGCAGAACAAGCGTGTTCGTTTCACGAAACAAAAGGAAACGCGTCTCATCTTTTTAAATCTCGGCGCATCGCAACTTGATGAAACGGAGACACAATCCGCTAACGTGATGGATGTCAATGATGCAATTACGGACACGCTAAAGGATGTCAAGGAAAAATTGGTCGAATTACAAGCAAAACTCAAGTTAAATTCGAGCAATGCAAGTCTTGCCTTTGACGTGACTAGATATCTCAAGGCTGGTTACGATAAAACATCAATCAGAGAGCCACGATATAAATTCCCCGAAGAATATTACTCGATCTTGCAGAAACGCATCGTTCTTGGGAGAATCGATCCATCTGACCCGTATGCGAACCCACCACGTATCTTGATCACGCGCATTCCAGGTTCGGTTCACGAGACAAATAATCCTTTGAAAAGACATTTCTTGAACATCAAGAGCGACGAGGACATCCAAAGGCATCCGCATTTTGTCCTTATCATGTCCTTGCTCGACACGGAGGTTATCAATGCCATCTATTCCATAGAGGAACTGACAAGGATCAGCAGTGAAAAACTCGTGCCGAAACGATGTTATTTCGCAATACGTGAGAGAAAAGAGAATCCAGGCATTATAGATCGCATGTTATCCGTGCCTCACCGGCGTAGAAACGCGGGAAAGATAGACGTGAACTCGGGGATCGTGTATCCCGCGCTCGAAAGCGACACGAATTTTATGCTCTTGATTTTCGACAAACTTGTTGACTTGCTGGAAAAATATGAAACCATACGTCAGACGTTACAAGCTGCTTATCAAGCAAAACTTAACGCCGCGCCAACGCCCGAAGCAAAGGCCGCGATCCAGCCACCAACCGAGGAACAGATTTTCAAGGAATGGAAAAGATACCTCAACATTGTTGAAAAGGCACGAACAGGAGAGATCGAGCGTGAGATGGAAAAGGCCACCCCTGGCGAAAGTGTCTTGAAGTCGGAGAATGTGGGCGAGATCAAGTTATTCCAACCGCCACCAGAACTTCCGAAGCCAACGACCGCCGAATCCGAAATTCAAGCCGCCGAAATTGCCGCGGGTGAACCCTCCAAATCGGACGAAGAAGATGATACGAACTACCAAGAATCTTTAGTGAGTTATATCACCTTCACCGAGGATGGATTCGCCTTGGACTTGAAACCTGCTGTTAAGGAACTGCTCGAATCTAACGATAAACACATGATCAAGATAGCCAAAATGATAATTGACGGCTTTTCCAATACCATGTGATGCAAATATGACCATTATTAATTTCTCCAAAGAGCCATTGCCGACGACAATGGTTCCTAATGCCCAAATATTGGAGGGGATCGAGGCCGAGATGAAAGAGGGGGAAAGAAGAACTGCGAAGATTCAATGCCCCATCTGTAAAAAGGATAAGATCACCACCCTCTTCGATGTTGAAATCCCAATCTCCTTCTTTGAGAAGGCAAAAGAAATATCGGGAGGGATAGTCACGGTGGATGTAAAGCCACTTTGTAAGCATCGTTTCGTTGTTTATATCGACTTGAATCTAAAAACAAGAGGATACCAAATACCCGATTTGGCAGTCCGAGAAATAAAGGATCGTGTTAAAAAAATTAATCGTGGTCAACGGCGGATAAAAGATATCAAGAAATAAAATAAACAGAGTGGGAAAGTATCGTGCAATACAAGAATGCGGTAACCCCCTTTATCGAACAAATAACGCTTGTCGATGCTATCAAGCGTCGTAATCTCGATTATGTTTTTTTTACCTTTCCTGCAATCGTGATCATCGAAGAGTTAGTATTTAGATGCTTTTTACTCGCCTATCTTGACATCGTATTTGGTTTTTGGGATGCGATATTCGTGCAAGCCGCTATTTTTAGCCTCTATCACTTCATTCAAGTCTTGAAGAAGAAGCCGAAGATAACCGTCTTTCTTTATGTCATCATCGCTTATCCGGTCGGAGTTCTTTGTGGATTGGCAATTCAGATCGGCTTCTTTATTGCTGTCATCGCTCACTTCGGCGCAGTGCTGGTCATTGCATATATTTTCTCAAGGATCAAATGATCGGCATGTTAATAAAGCCCAAATAATCAGCAATTTTCATGGGCAACTTTAACTCATTGATAGTTGAATGGACGTACGGCCAACAAGAATGACATGCGAGGGTGAACTGAATGGAAGAAAGTATTAACAGATTTATCATGGAGGGGAAATGGTTACCCGCCCTCGAATATTCGTTCAATCAATGCGGTCATGATGAATTGCGAATTGATTTGACTGAACAGATGCGAGGAGAGTTGATCACGGGCTTCACGTGTTTTTGCATGAATAGTTATGGTATCTTGAAAGAAAATGGGTTTTTTGGCATTTTCAAGAATAAATGTGATTCAAAACTCGCCATCATGCAAAAACGACATTTTGTAGTATTTACCAGAGTTGAAACTCGAAAGTTCCTTGAGAAGCATGGTTTTGACAAGAATTGGGTCGATAATCTCGAAAAATGCGAGACAACCGAGCAACTTTTTGAATTGCATAATTCGGCTAAGAAGATCATCTATAAACGTGAATTAGACGAGAGATACTTTAACTATACTGCTTTTATCTCGATTTGCGTGACGATTTACCGATTAAACGTGCGTTGGAAAAAGACCTATTTAAACAAGTTAATAGTCTCTGTTATAGGGAAGGGGGCACCTTCCGGTTATGATTTCTTTAAAGATTTGGAGATTGCTGAAAAGATTATCGACAAACATGCGGTTCGCGCTTCAGAGCATTATTATCCGCTCGAAGTCTTGTTGAATTTCTTGAGAACTGTTGATATAGACGGATATATTGACGCATATAATGTTCTTGTGCCGATATTGACGAGCATGTTAAAATCTGATTTTGAAAGTTTGGAATATGTTAGAAAGAGAAAGAAATTGGAAAATACCAACCATAAACGAGTTAAATGCCGAAATTGTGGCAAAGCCTTGATCTTGGTACTTGTTTCCTATCGTGTCTTTACATGCTTCCATTGTGGAACGGGGTACGTGATTAAATCACCTTTCAAGGAAATCAATCGAACGTTGCCATAGGTGACACAAGCATGATCAAGAAAATCCGTGAATTGATCGACAAAGACTTCAAGAATAAGAAAATGATCAAGAAATTGAGACTTGAGTTCTTAGATATGCGCGGTCTTGAATTTTTTGATAGTTTCAACGAGATTATCAATACAATATTCCGCAACGGGTTCAAGAACGGGTTTGGTGAATCGGACATCAAGATATTGCATTCTGTCCCTTATGGCACGTTTCAATGGAGCGAGAGAACGCTAAACATGATGGATAAGAATTGCCGGTGTGGAAATTGTTGTTTATATTGCTACATCAACAAAATCTTTCATTATTATTTCGAGAATGTAGAAAAATGCCCGAATAGAGAAGAGTTTATCCAGAACGCGAATCATCTCCAGCAACATCGAAAATCGAAGGTCGCGCGCTTGATCATGACGCCAAGCTCGCATGATATCTTCCCAAGCATGATCGAAAATTACATCAAAATGCTCAAGGGGTATTTACAGGCCGGGCATGACCTCTTGATCGTGAGCAAGCCACGGATTGCTTGCATTAAACTGCTTTGTTCTGGTTTAGATTTGTTTAAAACACAGATTCGGTTTAGATTTACTATCACGGCGAATGATGATCAGAAACTCACGATATGGGAACCTAACGCGCCTCTATTTGCAGAGCGTGTTGAATCATTACAACATGCGTTCGATCAAGGGTTCAAAACATCAGTAAGTATGGAACCTTTCTTGGTAAGTCCTATCAAATACATTGATTCGTTGAGAAAATACGTGACGAACGAGTTTTGGATCGGCATGATGAATGACAAACCGAATCCGGATGTCCTTGGTCGCTTATTGACGGATATCGAAACGGCGGACTTGAAGCGAATCGAGGATACGGAATATTCGCGCGACAACGTTCAAAGTATTGTAAAAACGTTTATTGACGATGATAAAATATATTGGAAGGAATCTATCATTAAAATGTTCATAAGGAAGGACAATAGGCATTCATCCTTGAAAAAGGATGAATTCAATAATATGATTCGCAACCAAGTGCCGAAAAACTTGCAGAGAAGTCTCGAATCGTTCATTTGATTCTTTTTCGATCCGGTCACTTGCCACCCCAACCCCTGTCGTGCATATATATCCTTTTTTTAACATGTTGCACATGGCAATCCTTGATTCGCAAGCATCCGATGATTGTGGCAATTCATTGGAAACGTGCAAGACTTGGCCGAAACGAGAGTTTGACGCAGATCGAATCTGTCAATTACGTGCGTTGCTTGGTTCGGATAAATATGTCGCCTTAAATCGGCGGGCGACGAGTGCTTTACGAGAGGGGTGGGGTTTTTTAGATGGTTCTGGAGGAAATAAATATCAGAACTATTCCCTCAATACGTTTTATGGTTGCGCTTTTAATTGCATGTATTGTTATGTCCCAAAAACCATGATGATTCATCATGGTGGTCCTGGTCATGATTTATGGGGGAAATATGTTTACAACAAATATAACATGCCGATCTTGTTAGAGCGTAAATTGCGGAGCATGAAACGCAACGGAATGCTCGACCGCGCCGTTATCCGTGTTTCATCAACGACTGATGTTTATCAGCCGCTCGAAACCCAAGCATTAGTCACGCGTAATTGCTTGAAAAAAATCGTGGAGAATAGCCCAAGATGGACGTTCTTACAAACCAAATCCACCTTGATCTTGAGGGATTTAGATGTTCTTGAAAGGATCAAAGATAAACTTATCATCTGTATTACCGTGACGACGAATGATGATATGATCGGTCGCTTGTTCGAGCCACACGCACCGTTCAATTCCTCACGTATCAAGGTGATACAGCAATTGAAAGCGGCGGGATTTAATGTGGAAACCATGATTGCCCCGATATTGCCACAAGATACGGAATCGCTGGCAAAGCGTCTTGAACCAATCGTTGATCGTGTTTTTATCAAATCCTTTTACGAAACGGGAAAGAGTGGTAATAAATTGCGTGACGAAGCCTATAAAATAATATTCGATAATGAAATGTCTTATGTCTTAACCGAGAAGTTTGGGTTGCGAACCTTGCGGATATTTAGGGAAGTCTTTAATGATGACCGACGCATTATTGCGGGGAAGGATGATTTCTTGAACTTGGATTATTACGAGGCGTGAAAACCATGCAAACCTTGATTCAAAAGACAATAACAAGCTCATTTGCATGGGATATCATTTCAGAAATGGAGATGAGACTATCGCAACCCCGATTCAACCCCAATCGAACCGCCATTGCAAGAACATCGGCCACCTTACCTGCACGCCTCGGTCTCCAATACATGCAAGGCGAAGGTCTAGACTTCGGATGCGGGCGTTCAAAGGACGCCGGGTACCTTGCGAAGAATGGTTTGAAATGTGCCCAATACGATCCATTCTATTGCCCGCTTGGCTTGTCCATAAAGAAGAACATGCGTGGCTTTGATTTCATCTTGGTTTCGTATGTGTTGAATGTCTTGCCAAGAACGGAGAGAATCGTCGTTTCTGAAACGCTCAGCCGGTTATTAAATCCGAGCGGCCATATCATCGTGGGATTGCGTGATGATTTCGGTAGTATCAAACCAAATTGGACAAAGTTTGATGATGGTTATGTAACAACCGCGAGCACGTTTCAAGCGTTCTTTTCCGAGCAAGACACGGCGAGGGTCGAGGAATTGTTCCCGAACTATAAAATAACGCGGATAGGGAGAGGGACTTGGCTCGTGCGGTAATCGCAACCGGAATGGCCCAAAGTTCATAATGGCGATCATAATCGCAGGCAAGTAAGGGTTCAAGTCGAGCATTAATGGTGGTTTTATCGAGATATGCCTTGTTTTTGCCTTCCACATGAAACGTTCGATCCGGATGTAACTTAATCGATCAGTCCCAAAGGTCATTATAGCGATCATAATAACCCGTGTCGGCGTTTGGAATGTCCCAAAGGTCATTATAGCAATCATAATAACGCCCGTCGGCGTTTGGACATCCTATGTCTCGCCATCCCGTGCCTTCGGGGAAATAGTTAAATATTCTGAAAATCAGACCATTAATACCAAATATATCATTGGTGATAGATAATGCGAAACGGTACATTGAAGCGCGAAGAAGCAGATGATGCGGATGAAGATAGCATTGATGATTCCGAAGATGATGAAGAATTAAATGATCGTTTTTGGTCACCGCCGGATTCTAATAACGATAGAAGAATGACCTTGAATATTGGCATTGGAGGAAATCGTAAAACTAATCCAAAAAGCGTCAACCATACATTTAAAATCTATGGTTACACGCTAAAGCCAGATAATGAAGGCGTGTTTGTTTTAACACTTCAAACATCCCGGACGGGATATCACAAAGGGAAATGTTATGCCGATCTGGTTGAAATAAGGTTCAAGAAACTTCTGGAAATATTAGTCCTTGAGGAATATCATGGACAGCAATTCCAACAACAAATGTTTGTTATTGAAATAGATGACGTTGTTGGACCGATGCCGGTTGATGATCAAGCAAGTCAGTTCCCCGTTGATGAACAAAGAACGTAAATCCTTTCTTTTTTCTGTCCTTTGGACAGCCGTTGTACAACGGATGTTTTTCTCCAATACTTATTTAATTCCATCGCGCATTGTTATCTTTGATATAGGTATAAGGTGATTATATGTCGATTAACCGTGCAGAATTGCGAAAGCAGTTGAATACTACAAGCCCGCAAAGCCCGCAAACACAATCTACCGATATTAAGGAACCGATGACGCAAGATGCAAAGACGAAGAGAAAACTCAAAATTGCCCTTTTTCTGGTTGTGCTGGGGCTTGTTTTGGTCATTATCTTCATGGTCGCGCATTTCATGCTCGAAGCAAATCTGGATCGCGTCGTTGCGGGGGATTTAGACTTTTGGGATTTGATCATTAGTTGGATGGCATTTGACTTGATTAAGGACGGCATTGACATGGGTGGCGCTGGAGGCGTGATCTGTATTGTCGTCGGCATTGTCATCTTGTTCTTCGTGTTCCTTGGTTCGGATTCCAGTTCCCATCGTCATTAAAAATTCTTTTTTATATTTTCTCTTAAAGAGTTAATCCCGATCCTCGTTCTGGTTGGTTCGTGCATCGCTTGAAAGAAGATCAATTTCCATGATCAATATGCCCCGAGGCGTAAGAATTGTTTAATGCTTGAAAAGAAAAAAGAGAATGGAATTTCATACTTTAAAGTTATGTTTCTTCATCAACCCAAGCACTTTATCGTTTATTTTGGCGTAATCATCGCGTATGGCTTTGATTTCGGAGGGAAAGGTTTTCTCTTGCTTCATTCCTTGCTTTTTCTTGTTTTCAATGATTTCCAATGTCATGAGAGAAATTCACCAAATTCAGTTAATGGATTCGTTCGCTCTATTGCTGATATTATGTTTTGCTTATTTAATGATGTCGCCCCGAATCTTTCAACCGTCGCGTTTATAAACGTCTTGATGCTTTTCATAAAGATTTCGACATCTGCGACATTATCATGGACTTGTTCCTCAGTCCCTTTGACATACTTTGATAGATTTGATTTTGCGACAACCCACACAGCATCGAGAAGTGATTTGGTTTCCTGGTATATGGAATCAACATCGACTATCATATCCGCTATGAGATTTATGACCGCTCTTCCCAGATATAGTCGGTCGGTAGTGGAGATGATTCTGTCCATGGTATCAAGGATATGCTCAAATATTTCCGCGGAACTACGGATTACGGATAGTTTTATTGCTATGTGAGGATCGGCCATCAATTCCTTGAAAGTGTTTACATCCGGTCGTCCTGGTGGCTGAAAATTTATTTTTACCATTTATCTCACGTTGTTTAATTCATTAGATAGAAATGTCGTGTTTTTCGATATATATTTTCTGATCCATTCAAGTTTTGATTAGCATTTTTGTTTCCTTTCTTATCACGTTTTCGGATTTGATCATATCTACCTTCTTGCATCGTAGATTGATTAATTCGAGGATCAAGGGGTGGATAGCGCGTATCGCGGTTATGATCGTGGTTTTTTCATCGATCCCTTTATTCTTTAACAACCGCTCCGCGTTCATTATAAGAGGGATGTTGAAGATGTTATCCGCTATTGAATCCTTCACCCATGAATCGACAACCCCCCAAAGACCGATTTCTTCGAGTATTGTTTTTATCTTTTGCGTCGAGATTGTTTCATTCATCGTTCTTTCTTGTTCTTTCATAAAAAAGTCGATCTTGGTTTGTTTTGATGGGTTTTTCTTTCGATCCAGCACGAAACCATCATCGCGCGCCGTTTCAGCAAGTTTTACAACGCCCATCATTTCATGTAAAAAGCCCACGTTCCACCTGTAATCCGCCTTGTTAGTCCGGGGGTCATTATCTTGTTTATGCTTTTGATAATCCCAACTCAATGAATCGACCGAGATGGGAAATTTCACGTCTTGCTTAAGCAAATAAATGATCGCTTCCTTGCGAAGCCCCAAAAAATGAATCCAGATATTACGTGGATTGTGAGTGATTATATATGTGGTGATTTGATTCAGAAACCCTATATCCTTGCTGGATTTTAAGTTTCCTATGGCCAATCGATCAACACCCAAGGCATAACCACGTTGGTAATTCTCGATGAACGAAGCCATGTCGCCGGTCAAGAATTGCACCGGCACGATAGCTCGCGGGTGATTCCACATCCTTTCGATGTTTCTCCACGTTTTTTCAATGCATTCATGTTGGGTGATTGACATCTTGAATGCAGGGTAGTCTGGAATGATGAAATAACAACCAGCCCCCATCTGATCGAAACATGTTGGGTACTCCGAAATATAAGGGTATTCATCGTTTTCGATTTTGTTGATACCACTATCCACGATGAGATGGCTGAATTGTGTTTCGTTCTTGATAAATCTCTTGAATTTCAAGAAGGGGATGAGATGATGAGGCCATGTCGCAGAATATCCACCCGCGTTGGTAAAATAATACAACTTGGTTTGGAAGTTACCCAAAATCATTGCCCAAAAAACTTCGTGAACCCAATCAAACTCCCATTTACTCTTGAACCAATCGTTGATGGCTTGGATTTGCCACCAGATGAAGAAATCGAATGGTAACGTGATGGTAATGGCATATCTCTCTTCAATGCTCGTGATGAATGTTTCAAGCTCATCTTCCATCTCTGTTTCCTCGGCCAACTGATCCTCGGATTTTGGTTCACCTTCCCGCGAGTATGAAATGATGCGCGAGCATTTGTTGCAGTATTGGCGTTGAAAGGTCTTAAGATCGCCGTTGCATTCAGCGTTGATGGTGGAAAATGCCTTATTCCCCAATTTTCCCATGCTATAGACGAAATTCTCTCCCTTCTCGCAAAACTCGGCACAATTATCCTCCAAGTTGGCAAGTTCTGCTCGGTGCCGTTTGGCTAGTTTAATAAATTCGGAAATCTCCGATAGGACCGCCGCTTCTATCTCCGAATAATCGAGGGATGGGTATTTCTTCTGCTTGATCTGCTCGATCATCTTTACAAGATTAGGAATAAAGAGCGTCGTTGCCATTCTTGTCGCCTTATTGTTTGAGTTGAAAAACAAGGATTTTTTTGCCAAGAATCCCGAAAACTTGGTATTGACTCCGCGCGTGTGTGTTTGGTCGAAATATCGACAGATAACAGACCGACAACGAATGAACAACTGGATAACATGCCAAGACGAATAACTATCCGGCAACCATGCCTTGTCTTCAATCTATATATAGGTCTTGTCACTTGCCATCGCAAGCCATGATGTCAATCGCGCTTGATCTTCGACAGGTCGAAAGGTATGCCATGACGGTAGAGAAATTGAATGCCGACCCCCAATTCATCAATCATGAAGGGGATATGTTGCTTAATGAGTTCTCCGTTAATCTCATCGGCTTTACGCTGGAAAAATGCGCGCATTATGTCGCGCTTGATAGTCAAGCATACTTGCGCGATGTCAAGCACGTATTTCAAGGCCGGAGATTCTGGATTATCCATTACGATTCATCTGTAAAAATATATTCGAGTTTGCTTTCCCGATTTAATCAATTTCTTGATCGTATCGAGCGTTCCTGTTGAAATGCAATCCCAAAACCCAACCGCCTCTTCACTTTTCGCAACCATTTCAGAGTTTCGCACGAACCCGGCGGATCGACCTTTAGACCAATCGGGCTTGCAAGTATCGACCTCATGCCCTCGGCTTTCGGCCCACCGCTTCGCATATTTGTCGGCTCCATCCGCTTCGCCTTCAATGACAATGATTTGTTTGCCATCATAAAGATCATCGAGGATTCGACATAAGAAATCATAATTGGTGAAGTTCCGGCCGCCGAATACCAAAACTTTTCGTTTGTTCATAGTGCGCGCCTTTCGGTCTGATCATTACTTGCATACGCAAATTCCTTATACTGAAGAAATGGAAAAGGGTCTTATTTTCCTCCAAACAATAGAAAATTATCAAGATTGGTGGCGAACCTCGTGGGAACGCGTTGGTTTTTTTTCTTGTTCCACCATAATTCTGCCTCTTTCACAGCTTTCGCATCCGGTTCCACGATCCATTTGAGAAGCAACCGGCAATCAAGGCACATCACGCCGATACCCGTAAAACTTAGATCAATAAAGGTATTGCTTTTCTTATGCTCGCATTTAATCGCACGGTTAATTTGTTGCTCGTTTGGTTTCATCAGATCACCAGCGAATCCACGCCCAGAACAAATCTTCCGAGATTGGTTCAATTCGTGTTTCGATGTTCGTTTCACGCCTATATTTGTCAAAATTCGCGTTTATAGCGTTTTCGGCATTTGCTTGGCTCGAAAACAAGCCGCTCAACCGGCATATCGTTTTTCCTCGTGTTTTATACCTTTCAGCGATGTGAGTTGGTACCTCGATGTAATGGATCAAGTTCTTGCATCGAGCATGGATCGTGGCAAGTTTCAATACCGTGTACGGCGTGCTTTTCCCACAGATATGCTTGAGTAGCCATCGAAAGCCATCAAGCGTTTCTTGGTGATTTATCGCAAGGTAACTCATTTCAATACCAGGAAGGGTATCACCGCCCACGCTGAAACCATCAGCCACGGTATTGTATAACCAATATTTTCCCTTTGAATCCATGCAAAGATTGTGACCCATTATTCATCATCCTCTTCATCATCATTGCCCTCATCTTCGTCTTCGGAGATGATTTCCCTTTGACGGGCCTCTTTATGTTCACCGTCTATCGAGCAGAGATAACAAATGCCAATTTTCTTGATGGCCGGATCATCACGTGACCTGTATTCGCCACAATTCGAGCATCTCACCATGAGATTTTTGACCATTTCTTGATCCTCGCCGTCCAAGACCGAGGAAGGTTCAACATAAAATGTTTCATCCAATCTATCGTGCATTGTGGTTTGCCTCATTATTCAAGTGGTTGATTAGGTAGAGTTGACAATCATTCGTAAAATAACCAATTACATCCCGTGCATTTATAATGACTGCGAGTAAAGGGCGTCGCTTTCACCAATAAAGCATTATTTCCACATTCTGGGCATATCTTGTTCTCTTCATCCTCGATCTCATCCGCATCAACATCATGGAAAGACACGAACTCGTCAAGACGCTTTATCACGACCCTTTTTGCTTCATCTTCGCTTGTTGCTTCTATATCGACTTCCGTTCTTATCGTGCATTTATACTTTGACATGTCTCTCATTCTTTTGTCCCTTCGCCGCCATGTTTCGACGTTGCCCGCCCGGCACCACGCGGAGGTTGGGATTTGCCGGGTATTTCAAAAAAATAAAGAAATGGAATGAAGAGATTATCTATAATTGGCTGAACACCCACCGATATTATCCTCAAATTGATGTTTAACGCCACCATTCCTAGCACGAATAATGGCGTTGGAAATCGAGCCTGGTGAGTGATTCCCACTTTGGATCGGGGCGGGATGATTTGAACTTTCCCGAATAGATTGCTTCTGCTCATCCGTGAGTTTATTGACATTACAACCCGCGCATACGCCATAATGCACGTAACTCGATGACGTATTTGCTATCGTTTTTCCACAAGATATACAGATCAACATATTTGATTGCCTCTTCCTTGCATTCTATTGTCCCTTCGCCGCCATGTTTCGACGTTGCCCGCCCGGCACCGCGCGGAGGTTGGGATTTGCCGGGTAAAAGAATAAAATCAAGAAATGCGAATGACCCTTCCACTTTCGCTATTTGGCCACCCTGCTCGGCAGCTTCTCATGTCTAACTTTTGCGGTTTGTTCACTTGCGCTTGGGTTTGAATCGGGCTTTCAACTTCTAATTCTGATAAATCCAACAAGGATTCGACCATCTCAAGTTCGGACTTTAAAAACTCACGAATTGCGACGCGAATGGCCTCCGAACGTGAAGGAAACATCCTTTGTTCCAAGAGTTTGTCGATTACATCAATATAGATGCTCGGTAGATTGACGGTTACGATTTGCATTTTCCCACGCTCAAACTGATATTTCTGGTTGTTCTGACTTTAGTTTTGTTAATAAACGTGCTATCTCGACCTTCTTGCTTGCGATATCGACCTTCTTATTTGTGATATCGCCCTTTTTGCTTGTGATTTGCTCGATTTGCTCGTCTTCATCCGCGATGGTTTCTTCCGCGTCTAATTTCTTAGTGATTCCCAACTTACGCTGAAGAAAATCACGAAGAGCGACGCGTATTGCCTCGCTACGAGATGGATACATGCCCAAGTCTTGAAGGACTTGCAATGCTCGTGTTTGGGGGCTGGTTAAGTTCACGGTTATTATTCGCATGATGTCCGCCGTTTGTTTATTTTGTGTTTTATTCATGCAGTTCAAGTATGCATGTCGATCTCTTGTTCTTTAAGGAGCACGCCAACGACCCTGCCCCCATCGTATTTCTCGTGCCACGTTGCCCATGAGGGCACGTTTTGCCACTGACCAACTATAAGTTTGACTGAAAAGCCGAGCCGCCTCGACGCTGCAATCTCGATGCAGTTGATCACGTCGTTCGTCGTGTATGAAAGCGTGTCTATTTTCTTTGCCATGTTTTTTTCACTTTCTTTATTTTCATTCGTACTAATCTTCATCTGGTAACATAAAAGTCAAGGCGGGCTTGCCATCATCTTCTGCGCCTAACATGACTTTCATTTCCAATTCATTCAACTCGCCTTTGCGACCTTCTAATACAAGAATCTTGAAGTTAAATTGGTTGACCTTGGCTTGTTTCTTGGTAAGTGCCGAGATTTCAAACTTGAAAATGGTCAACACGTCCCAATAACGTCCGGCCAATGATTGCCCGCATTTCCGATCCGCTTCATTCGGGTTCAATTTCTCAAAGAGCGTGAACGTGAAACATATCGGAAACATCACCCCTGCTTCAAGCCTCAGTTCCTTGCCGGTCTTTCCATCTTCCAATTTTGCCTCGTCCAATTCAACGAGTATGCCATCTTCGATTGCATCCTTTCGCGTGTACGCGTAGATTACTTCAAGGTTTTCCATTTTATTTGCCTCGTTTGCTTCGTTTAATGTTTTGTTTTCTTTTCTCAAAGGACATTTTTACTCATTTTATATCGTGTTTCTTGTTTTGAACGAATTTGCTCTTTCAACGCTTCGATGACGAGCAAGACCATTTTCCTGGTGAATTGGCTCCCTGTATCATTGCCAAGATCAAATCGCCGCTGGATGTTGGTCGCAATAATCAAGCCGTTATCAAGCGTTTCCAAATCCCATTTGTGCAAAATCTGGTAAAAAACCACCAGCATCTTGAAAGGGTTTGATTTCATCTGCATTTTTCTCATCATTTTGTCCCTTCGCCGCCGATGTGTTCGACGTTGCCCGCCCGGCACCGCGCGGAGGTTGGGATTTGCCGGGTAAAAGAAATGAAAAAAGATTACCACGTATGGTTCCGCGTGGTTTTTGTAGTCCCGTCTGGCATTGCAACCATCGTGAGATTGTCCACGTTGCATTCCTCACGCGAGTCGTTGCAATCCTCGCTCCATCTCTTTAGGACAACCTCCTTTCCAGTCCGCCTCGCTTCCGAGAACGCTTCGGCGCGTTTATTGTCACCAGCGAGTCGTTTTACCTCGGCGGCATCGTGCTTGGCGCGGAGGATCGGCTCTGCATAAGTCATCGCTTGCGCGAGCGTGAAGGATTCCCCGAGCGCCTTCTTCGCGTTGTTATCGAATATCCATCCCCATCCGGACAAGTAATGACCGAGGCCCAATATTTCGAGGCTTTGTGTCGCTGTCGAGACTGACCAGCCGGAGCAGTATTCCCCCTCGTTGAAATATGCCTTGATAATTGTATCAAGTGCTTCGGGAATGGCGGGAAGCGCAAACACCTTTGGTTCTTCACGTTTCACACTACCATCGGTCATATTACTTTCAACGAGCCGTTTTACCTCTTCACATTTTATGTGCCGCGCTCCTTTACCTTGTTCCCAGAATATTTGATCGCCAGCACTAATGGAATTGCCGCAAGCCTTGCATCGACCAGCGAACTTCGCAATAATTTGTTTTTCAGCCATGTTGGTCTTACCTCGCTTTCCGTGGTTGTTATTGACCACATTGCTCGAAGTCATTTTTGACTATATAAGCGATTGATGGTTTGGGATCGCAAGTCGGGGTTTTGGATCGCCTTGCTACCAACCGGCAGAGAAGTGCAGGTCGGGTGGATCGTCGGGTGGATCAATCATTCCCCACGAAGGCGAATGAATTTAAGAGGTTTCATAGAGATGTCGCGCTTCGACTGCTTTAAGCGGGGATCGGAGGGCCACGGATCGGTTCGGATATGATCCAGATGATACCTCATTCATCTAAACGACAATTTAGATGACATGACATTATTCCGGCAAATCGTGTTTTCTAGGCGATAATGCTGGTTTATATTGAAAATCAAGATGTATTTGAGATAATCGTCGGGAATATTAATGCTATCGTGTGTTCGAGAAGAATGGGGGGTTATACGACGTAATCCGCCTAAAATCTCGGTCGTGTCATAAATTGACCGATGTGATGCCCGAATTTCTATTGGAATTGACTGCTGTTGTTAATAATTTGACCAATTATGTTGAGAAATTGACCGATGTTTATTATGTGATCAAGGATAGAAAATAGATGCGATGGCGACTAATTGGTGATTATTCTAAATTCCCGCTGAGCAATCCTTGATTAAATACAATATAGAAAGGGTTTAATTGTCTATATTAAATAAGAGATGATTCGGGAATATTCCAGATATTATCGCCCGATACTCGCCGGTATTATCGTGATCATATCTGGAGATTACTCATTCTTCCACCAATACAATGTCGAGCTTGCGGGCAAGTGCGCGTGAGTTTCTAAAGTCTTGTGCGCTAATTGCAAGGGTAGGTTTTCACAGAATAAATGTAATGCACGAGTCGCAAAGGGCAAATGCCGCAAACAGCAAAGGGAAAACACTCTTCTCAGGTGTCGGTTTGGAGATAAAAAGGTCAGAATCAAGGATAATACTTGAATTATCTCTTTCCCGTTACTCTTTCTTTTGGAATCTTTATCATTATTTGTTCATAAACCCTATCCATTGCTTCAGGTAAGACGCCTAGGACTCGTATGTGGATCATGCGCTCTTGGGTCGAATAACGCAGAATATCGTTGGTCTGGCTGTATAATTCATTTCTCATCGTCCATGTTCGATAAAGGGCTTGAATATCAATCGGAGGAAAGCGGAGGTCAGCTTCTGGTTCGTCTTTCATAGGTAAATCTGTGAAAATATCGAACTCCGCCTCGAACCACGTTCCATTTGTCTTATAAGCGGTTCTTACATCCCAAATTCTCGCCTCTCCTTTATCGAACGCGCTATAGTCTTTTCTAAAACGCTCGATTTGCTCTTGAGATTTCTTGAGTTCTAAAGCCCGCCGCTTTCGTTTTCTCGCTTTGTTCTGTATTTCTGAAGGCATTTGTATTGTTTATTTTTATGATTAATATTCTTATCTTGTTGAAATCGGTAGCCCATTTCGAGCATTTGCAGGAAGCCCACGCATTGACAAGAACGCTTTTCCATCCGAAGACAAGCAATCCTTGATTAAATACAATATATCTGGAATATTCCCGAATCATCTCTTATTTAATATAGACAATTAAACCCTTTCTATCGTTTGTTTCTATCTCCAGAACTTATTGATCGTTTCTAATTTTGTGAGCAAGGGTTTTTTTTCAGATTCGGAATATGCTGAATCATTTATTTGCTTTATTAGTTCACCAACAACGCTCTTAAATCGCGCCATCTCGGTTGAATCAAGGATGTCGGTTGACGCGATTACAGAATAAAAATAATCAACGAGTAAATCAAAAATCTTTCCCATTTCACCCGCGCTTGCTATTTCCCTAGAGACTACATCGCCAACTAACTTTTCTAATTCGTTCTCATTTAATCTAATCAATTGCTCTTGCTTGCTTAAGTAGGAAAATGGAAAGGGGGAAGGTATGTGTTTTATATCTTGTTCTCGGTGATTTATATGTTTCTTTGGCATGAGTATGATTCTATTTTTGACTATTTATGAACCAGGTTCGATTTTGAACCGAACTGAACCGGAATAAAATAGACCAAGTTGCAATTTAGACCATTTTGTTTGGACCATAGGCATTTTAGACCGAACTGAACCAGAATAAAATAGACCAAGTTGCAATTTAGACCATAAATGGTTGCAAATAGACCAACCTTTGCGTTTTTTGTCGGGGGAGGTTCGACCGAGTTTATGACGGTGAGGGATGCTCGCCAAAATGTTTAAATTTGAATGATCGGGATGTGGTTACAGGAGGAAACGTTCAAATGATCATGCCACTTTCGCCAATTACCATCTCCCCTCTTTTATTTTTTCCTTGATTTTAGAACCTTTTTCATGATCGTTTGTTTCCTTTTATTATTTCTCTCGGAAAATAACAAAACACGAACAATCGTGGTCTAACAAGTCTAATTCAAACTTAACCACGGATATCCTCGTGATATAACGAAAGGATCAATTCTTCTTGCGAGAAATAAGAGGTATAAAGCCCTTTGCGTAACAAATTGTCTATTCGAGGCCGTTCCTTCATATATATAGTGCAGAAATGTTCAGCGTTTAGACTAAAATCAATGATCGGCAAGGGCGACTCATCTTTGATATGAAGTTAATTTCTTATAACTTCACGACGAATATTCTTTAAAATAATAAAAACAATATATCCTTGATTGCATGACCCGAAAAAAAAGGCATAGCGCCCAAAAACGCTTTGTCAAAGCAACGATAACTAGATTTTCTTGCCCGAATTGTTCTGGGCGCATGAGAGTTACTAAAATAGATAAGGAAAAAGGGTTTGCCATCATTAGATGCGAGAATTGTGGCCTTCAAGAGAAGTTTTTAACAACACAATTATCAGAACCCGTCGATGTTTATGGGGATTTGATAGATGCGTATTATGGCGAGGACACATATAGTTTAGAGGATTTTGTTGATAAAACCATGATTTACACGAAAGAGTTTGTCGTGGATATCATGGATTTACTCGATCTCTTTGATCCCCCTACGCGCGAACTATACAAGGCGTTCTACAACATGGACACGACCACTACCGCTTTCACGCTCATAACAAACGAAGTCTTGGAGTTTTTGCTTAACTTGCGTCATCCTACCATACGCACGCAAGGATTAGTGATCCAAGTATTGGTTTCAGATATCGACCAATACATACCTGTTATTGAATCGGGCAATGTATATCTCGCTGCCCGAAAAAAGGATACGAAATTTGACTATTTCATAACCAAAGATACGGATATAGATAGTGTCTTTGTTGTCAAAGTTGTTCCGCGCTCCGTGGGATTAAAGCCAGGCGAATTGGTTGATGAGGGAGAGTTTAAGGTTCAATCCTTCATAGTTGATGAGGTTGCAATCGGTATTTCACCAACCGATACCCCGGCTGAAAAAATTAAAAAACTCAAGACCGTGCTAAAAGACTTCTTGCTTTCAATAATGAAAAAAGAACAAGGAGTTATCTCTGATATTGATATTGCTGAATTTGGCGACAAGTTCCAATTAAAGACCGTATATTGAGGCATTTACATGAATGAGATTGATATCAACGACGGGCTGTTGCAAGGGATTGATTATTTGCACGAATTGCGTTCTTGTGAATTGTTATCTGATGATTTCTTGGAAGCCGTGAAACAATCCATCACATTCCTCGAAACGAGCCTCAAAGCAAACAAGGAAACCTTGATGCGTGTTTACTTCTTGGAATCAAAGATGGTGATTCCGACATTAGACCAAGAGTTAGAAGCCGTCAAGAAGAAGAAAGGAAATGTGAACAAGGCGCGCTTCGTTGAAATTCTCAAGATTAAGGAATCTAAACTCACGCCGGAAGAATTGGGCGAATATAATAGTCTAAAGGCGAAGGCCGATGAGCGGACGATGCTTGTGAAAAAGTCGGCCAAGGCTTTAGGTTTATCAAGAGTGCAAGCCGAACGATATGAAATCCTCAAGGATGCAATGAAGGCAGAAACGATCACGGAAACTGATAGATTAGAATTTAAGGGATTGACCAGACAGAAGAATCTCCGCGCCAGAAAATATGCTTTGGAAAATGAGTTTGGTGAATATTGGACTGCTGATAATGAAGAACGCCTTGATAAATTGCTTACCGAGGATTTTCTATACCTTGTTTATCAAGAACTCGATGAAATCCGCAAGGCTAAGAAAAGAGTGAAGCAACTCAAGGCAAAATCATCGAAAAAGAAAAAGACTTCTAAAAAGCAACAAGGAGAGAAGGAAGAAGAATCTGACTATGATGAAAGTCAAGAAGAGGATGAAGAAGGAGAACAAGATGATTCGGAACTCGAAGAATCCGAAGAGGAACTCGATCTTGACAATCTTACCGAAGAAGATAAGTTAGAATTACAAGACTTGCAAGAATTTCTCGCTTTGAGAAGTGGTATGAACTCGGATAGAACGGAAGGTTATAAATTACCGGATAAAGTAGATTTCGATGATATACAGAAAGAGAGAGATTTCTTGCGCGGTTTAGAAAACGATCCCAAATTGAAAATCGAACCTGATGATGTGTTCTTGGCCGATCCAGGCACGGCGGATTGGTATAAGCCCATTAAATTTGAATGTTATAACACGAATCGGAATGAATTAAAACAATTGGGGAAAAAACACATAGAGAATCAAGAACCTATCAAAATTCTCTCCGTTCATGGTGCTAGTCATTCAGTTTCAATGGTTTTGGCTTGCTTGAAATATGGTATTCCATTCGATTTTCTATACCACGCGAATCTTAAGATGGAGATGAACGATGAATATGAATACGTGAAATATGTTTATCTCCACGCTTTAAAGGATAAGAAATTAAAACTTGTCATCGCAACAAGGGGGGAAACGGCCGAGGATACCTATTACATGAAGGGAAAATTCCCCGTTATTGTAAGTAGATGGTGTACTAGTTTATTCAAACTCGTTCCTTACAAGGTCATGTTCGATGATCTGTGGGGCGATGTCATCTACGAACCGAAACCAATCGTGAACATTGATGCGATAAAAGAAAGGGAGGGTGAATTAATTGCTATTTCCAAGGATAGAGACCCGAGGTTGACCGAGTTAGAAGTGGAAAGGTTAAAGATTCTATCTCGGAAAAAGAACTCGAAGAGGGCTGGCCCTCTAATGCAAAAACGAGTTAATGATTTAACAGACATGCTCAAGGACAAGAAACTTGCTCAAAGTAAGATAGACGAGATAAACAAGGAGATTGAGGATTTGGCATTCAAGATCAAGGACAGAATATACTTGACCGTGGATGAGATGAATGAGTTTCAAGATTTGAAGGAATTACAAGAAAGGGCAAGGCGGGCGACCCAATTAAAAAAGGAGATCGTCACGAAATTGGAATACACGCCCACGGGGCAATTAAGTACGACTTGGAATAAGAAGAAAATAATGATCATGAATTTTCTTGGTATTCAAGCCCATCAGTCCCCAGGTCGCGGAGCTATGTGGCCATATGCGTCGCTTGGCGAGTTATCCAACGCGAAATTGCTCGTCTTTAACGTTATGCCGGTCTGGAAACCTTACAAGGATTATATTTCAATGAAGGGTTACAACCCGGAATCACCGGAGACTTTCAATCATTTAATCAGGGAAGAATCCTTTGACCAAGCTAGGAAAACGCTCGGTATCTTGCGTAATCCTAACGAACGGGAATTTGGCCGCCACGGTTGTAAGGGATGTATATTCGCCGGGTGGCCCTTCTTCTTATATTTAAAGCAGAACTCGAGATATCGTGAATTATATGAGAGTATTTTGAGGTTACGTGAATCTTCTTGGAAGAAATATTATTCTGACAAACCAGAATACAAAGGATATACCGTGTTCCGATTGGGGAAAGAGATAAGTAAAGATGATGTCAAGCGTTTGGGTTTGACCGAATCACCCCTATGAGTTGATCGAATGACGGAAAGAATTGATCGTGAGAGATTAAGAAAATTAAGCAATCGTAACAAGGGTCTTTTAATATATTTTATAATTATGTTCGCCCCTTTTTCTCTCTTTTGCTTTGTTACTGATATTAAGTCGTTATTCTTTATTCTACTTGCTACAATCAGTTTCTTTATGGGCGGGTTTATCATGCTACACCAAGTAATTAAATTTGGTAACATATTTGATAAACAAGATATGTTTCACCATGAAATGTGGCTCATTTTATTTACTTTTATTGGAATCTTTTTAATCATCGTTTGGTTGACTCAGAACATAATCATTTAATGAAGATGATAATTAATGGCAAAGATAATTGATCGTGAGCAATTAAAAATGATCACGACAAGAAATGGTAACATGTTTCATAAGATGCGTCAGTCTGACTCATTCAAACGGTTCTCGGAATGGCAGACGAAAAATCAAGGGACGATCATTCCAATAGGTTTGCTTCTTGCTTTAACTTTCATGTCCATGTTTGCCATAACACAACCAGAAAAGGGATCGGATATTTTCGTGATTTGCACGTTCATGTTTATTATATCTGGAACCACGCTAATTGCGAATAACAAACACTTAAACTCGATTGGAGTGGTCATTCTGCCCCTTTATGCGTTGGTTGTTTATCATTCTATTATCCGAAACGATTGGGTGCCAGCACATTTTCTAAATCCCATCCTTGTTATAATCGTGGTTATCATTTATGGGTTTAATTTTCATCAAATAACGTTGATCATCGCGCCTTTTTTTTGGTTCTTCTATTGCGCTGCATTTCAATCCATATTCGGCTACGACTTCTATCACGACTTGATGAGCATTCCCGTGTTATTCTTGATGGAAATTACAGCGTTCGCTTGTATAATTATAATGAGGCTTGAGAAAAAACGAAAATTAAGAGCGGATGAGTAAAAAAACAAGTTTCTTATAATTCTTGAGCGAAAGCCTTGATTTGGTCTTCCCATTTCTCGTCGCTATAACCAATAACAATTTCCTTTTCTTTATCTACCAGCCACAACGCGTACCGATTGCCCATTGTTGAAGGGGATTCCTCATAATTGTCTTGAAAGTCATTTTCTTCCAAGGCAGGGCACGAGAACCACCGCTTTTCTTTCTTGTCATATACGAAGCCATCCCTATCGCTTTCCGCATTTTCGAGGAATATGTCTAAAGTCGGGGGGAAGACTACTTCATTGACGACCCCCGCCGCGAAAAGGCCTTCGTCATTCAAGACATGATTAATCTCCGAGTTATCCAAGTATGGGAAACCACTTGAACTGTCCTTGACCTCGAAGGAACCCGTGGCACTATCCCACCAAAAGTATTTGCTCTTAGTGTCTTTCTTCACGAATTTGAACGCCACGAACGGAGTTGGAACATATCCGATTGTCTTGGCGATATCGGCAAGAATAGGGGCGATCTGATGTTTGACGGTCTCATATTTACCTTTCAAGGTAAATGTATTTTCAGTCTGATAGAGTTCATGTTCTTTGTTGAGCAAGACTTCGCCTTTTCCCTTTTCATCATAGTAGCGTTTCATGGTATCAATAAAGAATCGCGGCACGGGCGAGAGATGGGTTACTCCATAATAATAATTACGTGGCGTTGTCCACAAGTCTAAGGAATCCATCATAAGCTCGAGTTCAGGTAAGGTTTTTGGAAAACGAGTCCGCGTCATGTAATAAATCTGACCCATATCGGATTCATTTTCGAATTGCCACTTCATATCACTTTCTTTGTTCAAGAACGCTTCCAACCACTCGTATTGAGTAACCGTGGTGCTTAATGATCTCAATTGACAAATAATTATCCAATCACGGCGACCAGCAGTCATCATTGCGATGTTTATCGCTTTTCTAGGGCGAGGGCGACTCAATGCTTCAGCCCTGGCGCGATTAAGAACTGATAATCCTTGAAATTTTATGATCGGCATAATTGAAAATTACTGCCTGCTATTATAAAAAATTACTTTTTAACTTGTTAAATTATATCTATCAAGGTGAATTGTATCATGGAGATTCAAGCCCCCATAATATCTAAAGAAGTAATAAGAGACATGCCCTTACTCGATCTTCTTAAAGCCTTACTTCAACTGCTAAATGCCATCAATGCGGAATGTTATAAACGCAGCGTTGACTTGGGGCAAATCCCGATGGTATTTCCAATTGTTTTAGGTCAACCGCAAAAGTCCTTATCAGATTTTATTGGAGATAAACGTGAACGTGTTGGAGATATGGATACGATTGTCTTGAACGATTGGTTTTTCGTGTTTCAGAAACTTCTTGCCATCATTCTCAAGAAATATCCTTTGATCAAGGAATTGCCAAAAGCAGACATCAAGATCGATTCACGATTGGAAGATTGCATGAGAGCAATCGCCACGTTGCGCGATTTTAACGATTTCTGTTTCGATGACGTTGCCTCGGTGCAATTTCCTTTTTCATTAACAAATAAATCATTGAAGGTAACCGAGGTTCTACGTCAATTTGCGAATTATAAAGAATACTTGATAGATACATCGACTATGCCGAAATTTCTCGATAGGATGCGGTTTTTGCCACCTTTTTCAGAAGATAATGAACCTGCTGGCAAGACGATCACGATCAAGGCCAAGGTCTCACCCTTGATTCAGAACCTTGGAGATGCTTTTTTGCGCCAAAATAAAGAGTTAGATGAACAAATCCTATTCTTGAAATATTTAATGCCCACGATTTACAAGGTTCCGCTTTATTTCAAGGAGACAAATCCATATGTAATCAACAACGTATTCATCAAGGGAAACAAAGATAATTATATCTTGACTTGTCTTCCCGAATCTAAGGAATGGTTCGTTAGAAGGATTGATGAGTTAAATGCCAAACCATCAGAATCTAACAAGGGGCAAGTTTTCCGCGTACCAGAGAAATATAAAATGCCTTTCATGAATGTATTGAAGTTAAATGCCCCGCTGGAGAACGTTCGGGTTTCTAACAAATCCTACAAAATTAAATTTGCATCGGAATTGTTCGCGTTGCGTGATGATATCTCCTTAAGTAATAACATCCCAGAATTAGAGGACTTTGCCGCTAAACCACATCATTTGCTCTTGCTTGGGCCGCCCGAATTGATCTTGCCAGCAGCGGAAGCTTTCGCTCGTGATACGGCAAACATGCATGGTTTCAGATACATTGTTGAAAGGGATTATCTCGATGCAAACTCCTGGCCACCCGATCTTATTGCGAAGAAATTGGATGAATTGACCCACCCATATCCACGCGTGATAGTCATAGACCATGCTGAAAAATTGAACATGGATGTCTTGTTTTACCACATGTCTCCAACTTCTGATAAAAGCCCGAAGAATAGGGTGTTTTTTGTCTTGGTTTCGACCAAGAGAGACTTGTTTTTGAAACCACCCGAATCGGTTTTTGAACTGATTAAGAAAAAACAACCGGACGTTAAGTGGTCGGTAATTTTGTCTTTGAAGAATTTGGATAGGATCGTTGCGTCAAATAGAACGAAGGTTCGCGCTATTTGGGAGAGCGAAGGATTTTTCAAGCCATCGTTGCTTGAGAGATTTCACGTCTTGTATTTCATGACGCAACAAGTACTAGTACCTATCAAAAAAAAAGCGGATTTAATATTTCACATCGGAAAAATGAGCAATTTAATTGTTGAAGGAACGAATGAAATTGACAACATAGCCGCCTCCACGATCAAAAAGATTATTGAGTATTATAAGGACTTGGCCTCCAACGGGGAGAATCTATACTTTGGTTTAACAAGGAAGGGAAGGGAGTTTCACAAAGTAATTGCTATTTCCAACCCGATCAAGATCACCCCGCAGAAAATCCAGCAAGATATGCCGAATTTCAAGAATCTTCAATATAGGGATGAACTTCGTGGCTTTTACGTGGGGGACCCGGCGGATTGGTATAAGACCGTCCGTTACACGAAGATGGAAAATGAGGAACTCTATGTCGCTGTTATCGAGTTCCCAGAAGAGACCCCTTACATTTTTCATCAAATGCGTGATTTCACATGGGAGATATTCGTGATTTCGTATCTCCCTATAATGCCGAAGAAGTTTGTCCCGCTGGAAGATTTCTTTGGCTCGGAAATAAGTGATGAAGAGGCCTATGCGGGCGATGAGGAAGACGAAGGAGATGCGGCAAGGCCGCTCTTGAAATTTTGAAACTTCGTGCCTTCAAGGAAATAAAAAAAGCCTTTTTTTAGTTGGGTTTTTATTGGAAATTTAGATGTAATACCATGCCACCAAAATCAACCCATATCCAAATAATCGAAGTAATGTGCAGGTATTGCAAGCAAAAACATCGACGGGATGAGGAACTACAGCATCTACGTGTTTGTTCAAAGTTTCAGAATTATCTAACAAAGCAAATCAATAAAATTGCCTTGAAACGATCTGTCTTGGTGAATTCCCATTTCCCGTGATTGTCTCAGCAATTTATAAATAGGTTTGACGCTGTTTTATCATTTGATAATCATGAGCAAGGGAAATTGGTTTGGTTTGTTTGGTAAGAGAACATTGCCGGATTTCTGGTTTCCGAAGATTGAAAAGAGTAGAACTAGCAAAGCGTTGCTTGGATTCTTCATGTTCATACAAGTAGGCATTGCGCTTTCCCTGGTTCTTGATATTACTTGGTTACTTGGTTTTTGTGGTTATTTTGTATTGGCATCTTGGTTTGTTTCCTTGATCTTAATTCTTGTGACCTTGATCAAACGTTTGGAAGTCGTGCCACAATTCTTTTCAGTTATCTCTTATTTTACCACGTATCTCCAAGCTTTGATCTTCCTTTTTTGGTTTAATATCAACGATGTCCTTCAGCGATATTTCGTGGGATTTTATGCAATAGCTATCCTTGCAATCCTCCCCCTCGCTTATTCCGATTCAAGCAATAGTTGGCTTGTTTCTGTTTTAATAGCCGGAGGGGCGTTGTTGTTAATGGCCTCTTTGGGTTATATCTTCACGACATTTGCCGAACTATTCCAAATGATAAAGTTTCTGGTTGTTTTTGGGTTTGGAGGTATCGTGATTGCCGTTATAGTATGGATAATCATCAAGTCCATTGATAAATCTATGCAGATGGGACATAAAGAAAAAGTCGCCGTGAAAAAAGCCAGCATTCAATATAAAGTAACCGGCTTCACTACGGCGTTTTATTTGATTATTTCCGCTATTAGCATAGCTCAGACCATTCTCTTCCCTGCAAATGTCGATCTGATGGTCTGGTTCATCACCATTCCAACCATTATCGTCGCCATATATTTCTTGACCATTATCTTCTGAGATGTTGTTATTGTGACGTATAAAGTCTTGAAATTTCCACCAAATGAACCAAACATCGATCCGATTGATATTTTCTCATTAGGGCATTTATTATTTGGAATCACGGTCGCCTCCATCTATTTTGCGATTCAAGAATGGTCTGCATTGGTTGTTCCCACCAACATCTACTTGATTTTCGTGTTAATCACGTCTAATATCATCTTTTTGGGCTGGGAAGGATTGGAACACACGGTTATCAAAAAATATATCTATCGCAAGTTAGACCCGGATTGGCGTGAAAGCAAGATCAACAGCTTTACCGATGTCATCTTTGGGTTTGCAGGATGTGCGTTTTATTATGCATTTGCCATGATCTACCCATCCTATCCTATTTTCGTGGTTGTATTGCCGTGGCTAACACATCCTTTCGTCGCGTTTTTAGTTCTCAAGATAGGAAGAAGATGATGTATTGCAGAAGCGTCGAAAGGGGAAAGACGCGATTTTCAAGTATTGAGAAAGAAACCGAGTAAATTTCTTTCACGCGCCTTCTTTTCTTCCAGAATGACGTGCATCATGTACAACGTGAATCGTTCGCCATTTTGTGATATTAATTCCCGAATGGCCTCGAAAACGTCGTTTTGTTTCTTGGCTAAAACGCTTTTAACTTCTTGTTTCGATATTTTCTCAACCCAGACACCATCTTCAATAGAATGAATCATTAGATAACTTGTCTTTATGATTTGCGCCCCGTTATCACGCTTGGTCAACCGTTCTTCAATGATAATTCCTTCTCTCAATTCATCATATTTGAAATTAACACGGTCGTTGATAGTCACGCGAGGAAGAAATAATCGCTCGAACTCGTATTTTATATGGAGGCCAACGATAATTGCAAGGTAATCCTTTCCATCGGAACTTTCCCAGGATATCGGTTGTAACAATTTAGCATTGGCGTCAAACGTGAAATATTGTTCGTCATTGATGGACATGAATTGCGATTGCCAACGTTATATTTAAACTCCGAGAAATAGTCTTTCGTGATTCTATGCAATTTCACCCATCACGTCTTTTGCAGCTTCAATTCCAGACATCAAAGAAAATTCATAACCGCCCGTTCTCCATTGCCCAGCAATGTGAACGCCATTAATTTCTTTTGGAATCGGATTAAAGATTAGATCGTTGTTGAGTTCAAAACCCATTATTGACCCAGATTGATTCCTGGTTAGTCTCTGATGTGTCAATGGACTAGCTGATTCTATTATATCAACCATATTACTATCAATCTTCGTTAAACTAAGAAAACGATTAACATGACTTTGTGTGATCTGTTTCTTTAGAGAATAATAAGACTTTCCACGTTGCATCCCATCTTGGATGAATGCTTGGTGAAAGGGCTCGTAGCGAACGAATGGATCTGTGATAGTAACGATTGAATGCCCTGGTTCGCAGCAAGATGCGTCGATATTTGAATACGTGTTAAATGAGAAGTCTTCGATTTCAATGCGGGCAAGTTCATATTTTTTCGACAAATCTACATTGAGACCAACCCAAGTGTTGAATAGTGACCGGGTGACAGGGCGTGTTAAAAATCTGTTCTCTCTCGGGCTAGGCATTATTGATGTGATTAAATTGATTAAATCGGCACAATAGATGATCGCCTTCGCTTTTAGTATTCTTTCTCGGCCCGGTTCATCGCCACACGATAGTTGATATGATTGACGATTATTTCGCTTTATTTGCGTGACGGGAGAGTTGAACTCAATAAGGCCGCCATTTTTTACGACCTTATTCACCAATTGCGTCGTGATTGCGCCGCTCCCGCCACTTGGATAGAAATTACCATTAATAAATTGATCCATCATGGATGCAATTGAAACAATTGCAGAGAGAGCATCGGGATCTGCAACTAAAAAAGCGATTAGCATGAAAATTCGCCTTTTTATTTCTTTAGTCTCAAAATAATGATCTAACAAGTCTTGCATCGTCTTGTTTAACCATTTCGCCAATGCTGGAAGTTTCGTAAAATATTTCGGGTTTTTCAATAGAAGGGTGATCGGATTTGAATATTTTGCCACGTCTAATATTAATGGGGCTATATTCAGCATTTCTTTGAAGAAGATATTGATGTTTTCCTTTTCTCTTGGGTATTCATCCAATAAAAACGATGAAATGCTTTCAACGGTTGCGAATACCTTGGTTACGCCCTCTTTATTGATAATTTCCACTATTCCGTCAATCTGAATCGGTTTTATATTCAAATTTAATTCATCGTGTAAAATGGTGAAAAATCTTTTCGATGTGGAATGCAACGATGCTTCAAAACGATATTTGCCTCGGTTGAAATTGACAGCATATCCTCCTGCATTTCCACCTTGCTCGATAGTTAGAGTTTTCAAGCCATTTCGAGATAATACCTCGCTTGCAGCTAAACCGGCCAATCCAGCGCCCACGATGATACAATCAAATAATATTTCCATTTCTGGTTTCTCCTCCTTCGATAATATTAATGGAATATGAATTGATCATGTTTTCTAATTTAGATGTCTTGATCAACTCGATTTTCTGTTCTTTTCCTAATTGTGAAAGAACTTTGTTGACTAAATATGCAATAACTTCGATTTTACTGCTATTAGATGCAAAATGGCACTCTTCCCTTGTACAAGCGATAAGAATTAACCTCTTGGTTTTATTAACGAGATCGAATAACATTTCTGCCTTTAATCTGCCTAAACATTCGACAACAAAGACCCCTATACCTTTATCTTTTAAAGTATTGATTGATAGCCTATCCAGAGCGTTATTACATGCCAATACTTGTATTTCTTCGTTAATCAATTCGATTCTGGTATTGGCGTTTTCGGCCACGGCATTGCACGGGCAAGCATTTAGACATAACCCGCAATCAACACATTGATTGAAACTCGGGAACGCTGTGGTGTCGAACGTGATTGAACCATAACGGCAGACTGAGAAACAGATTCGGCATTTAGAACATAGGTTTTTCATCAAATGATAGTTAATTCTCAAATCGCCCATTATCATTTCATTTGGGTAATAACCGTCAGCGAAAGACGTTCTTTCGTTAAATGAGAAGATATCTTCCTTAAAATATATGATTGGCATCTCGCAACAAATCTTGTTATTGGTTTTTAATGTCTTGTTTGATTGAACTATCTTTATGAATATATTAAACTTCAATCACGTAAGGCAAGAAGTTTTAACAACCCGACAACCAAAACGTGAAATCATGCGTAGCCTATTGAATAAGAAGGAAAGATTACCTTGTTTTTTTTGCCATCACAAATTCTTGAAACAAGATATGATTGAGATTCAAGGTAAATGGTCTTGTTATACGTGCCAACGCGGAATCAAGTCTTGATTTCGTATTTCTTCAAAAACTCAGCCCATTTAATTAATTCCATACCCCTTTCTTTTCCGTTCGCTTGTCGTTCGGCACCGGCACCATTGGGGGCGATCACTAGAATCTTGGTCTTTGTCAATGACCAACCCCACGTGCCACCATTCTTTTCGATGATTTCTTGCAATTTCGGTTTTGGAATACCTGTTGGAGTGCCGGTCACATAAACCATTATCCCTTGCAATGCGCCCGCCACGACCTTTACCTTCTGCAAGGGTTGTATCGTGATACCAGCATTCACCAACAATTCATATTTTTGCTTGTTGCTCGTTAACGCATGAAACAACGTCGCCGAAGCGACTTCGCCAAGCCCCATCTTCTTAAAGTCAAGAATGGATTTACATAACAAGTCTTGCCATGAATCGACGTGCGAGGCCACGTCTAGAGCTGACTTCTTACCTATCTTTTCAATGTTCAGCGATTCGATGAATAAATTGAATGGAATTTGCTTGTGTTCTTCGAGGCTTTCATAAATGTTACGACCATTCAAGCCAAGGACTCGATCCTTGATTTTTAATTGTTCCCATTGCCGCGCATTCAATTTATACAAATCTGCGGGGTGATTAAGGACACCGGCCTCAAACATTTCATTGATTCGCTCTTCACCCAAGGACAACACTCCTATTTTGTCAAGGTAATGCTTAACCCACGCGGAATTTTTCGCATCGCAATCTGGATTCGTGCAGAACAAGGTTGTTGAATCATCCTTTAATAAAGTATTACATGCTGGGCAATTGGTCGGTATCTTGACGGCTTGGCCGGAATGGCTTATTACTTTTAAGATATATGGGATCACATCACCTGATCGCGTGACCAAGACTTCATCACCGATTGCCAACTTGTTATCACGAACGAATTTTGCATTATGCATCGTGACGCTCGATAATGTCGCCCCTGGTATCTCGACCGGCTTGATTTTCGCAACCGGAGTGGTTTTCCCCGTTCTACCGACTTGCCATTCGATGCTCTCTATGGTCGTTACCTTTTCTTCGGTCGGAAACTTGACAGCCATCATCCATCGAGGTGCCGTCTCAGTTTCCCCCATCATAGCCCTTTGGTCTGCCGAATTAATCTTGAATACCAGACCATCCATCTCGAAGTCATAGTTTCCTTTCATTTTTAATGCGGAAATCGTTTCGAAGATGCGGCCCGCTTCTCCAGGTTCGATCAATCCTTGATCGGCTGTTTCAAATCCACGATCCTTGAGCCATTTTACCTTGTCCATCATGTCCATATCGTTTTCAAGCAATAGCTCCCACGCGTAAAACTTGATACCGCGCTCCTTCACCACTTTCGGGTCGTTCGAGCCAAAGGCGCCGACCGCGAGGCCTCTCGCGGCTTTATGGTCTCCCAATTTAGAGAGCGGTAAGAAAGCCTCGCCCCTTACAATTACCTTGCGTTCATTCGTTGCAATGGTCTGCGGGATGTTTGTAATATAGAACGCTTGAGGCGTCATGTTCTCGCCTACGTCGCCGTTGCCGCGTGTCGAAGCTCGAAATAATTGCCCATAAATATATTCCAATTGCAAGGAAAGACCATCAATCTTGAATCCCCAGACTATGGCGAATGTTTTTGCCCAAAGTATTATTTCTCTAATGTCTTCCACTTTGAGCGCAGATAACATGCGCGGATTGAGATTGACCTTTTGAACGCCATCTTTAATGAAGTCGGAGCCAACCATTTGAAGGACGGGGTTGTCCGGGTTCATTGATCGCAATTTCTTTTCGAGAGCATCGTATTCCGGATCCGATATTTCAGGCGTACCACGATAATACAACCGTTTATGCCGCATTATCTCGGTCATCAATATACGTTCGGCTTCGGAAAGGGTATCAAGGATCACGTTTCGCATGGATACGAGGAACGTGATAATCCTCGATGAAATGTCACCGTAAAGCCCTACCTTTTCTGAGAGTTCCTCATTTAGTAACTCAATATCATGGAGGGCGCAGATATATTCGATGATACCATCGGATACCGTCTTTATCATGCCTTGTCTCTCGGTTGACATAACCCCTTTTGCTGGTTGGACAAACTTCACGAATGTGCCCAATCCTACCGCATTGAACCGCTTGACCAATCGTTTCTCCAAAGATTCTATCGCTTTTGAGAAAACTTCGTTCTTGGTCCGGTAGAAATACATGATGATGTGTTTATTTTGCTCGAAAGAAGGATATGAATTGAAATATTGACGCCAAAGAGTCTTTCCAGATTTTTTGGAGACCACATTAACAATTACGCGAAGTTGTTTCGTGGATGATTCATAAGTGGCATCTACCGAACCAATCTTTGATTCTCTTCTCACCGCGTTTTTAGAATATGATTCGACAAATACCTTCTCCATTTCTGCAAAGATCGTGTTGATTTTTTCAAACGATTCGTCTGTTTCCAAGTATTTCACCAAATTCCTATCGAGTTATAATGTTTATCTCCTTCAAGGTTGATAATATCTAATATATGTCTTTTTGATGATAGATGATAACCCATGTCACCAATCGTGAATTTTTCCACATCTAATATCCAAAAAACATCACCCATATATGCGATAGAGGGCGTAAATCAACAAAATAAAGAGCAAAAGGTTTTGGAATTGCTTGAAACGAGTGGGTTTTATGAATTGCTCAAAAAACGTGATAAGAATGCTTTAATCATCTTAAAATGTAATTTCACGCCTACTTCGCAAAAGGAATATAAATATTATACCGACCCAGAAATCGTAAACGTCTTGTTTTCGGAAATCTTGGATCGTGGTTACAAGAACGTTAATATCGCCGAATCGGAAACACATTTCGGCGATGCTTTCCCCGAAATGACAATAGAAAATACGGCAAAGGTTCTCGGCTTCAAGGGAAATGTTGTAAATTTAACGAAGGACGACACTACGGTCTTTAATCATGAAAGTGGTTCAGTCGCTTTATCAAACATGATGATAGATGCGGCAAAGCATGGCTTTCTTATCAATTGTCCTTTCGCAAAGAACCATGAGGTTTTTGTTATGACAAATTGTCTTAAAAACATCTATGGCTCGATACCGGCTAAAAATAAATTCACCCTATTCCACCAAAAAAAGTCGCGCCTTGATGTTCCTATGGTCACGTATAAGGCCAATATGATCACCAAGCCACACTATAATTTTGTTGATTTCATTCAAGGTATTGACGGGGATGAACGTGCATTGTTTTACAAGGCATTGCCGCCCGAAAAACGAGGTACGGGAATTAATCCATTCTTGAATGAAGGGTACTATCCAGCCGGAATGATGCTCGCTGGGTTGGACAATCTTTCACTTGATAAATTCATTAGCGTGAAAATGGGCTATTTACAAAATGAAAGCCCTATCGTGAAATATTATGCTGAACAAATTGGTGATTTTGACGTTCATGATGTGCATATCATCGGAAGTGATTTCAAACCTTTACCTGGGTGGAAAAAAGTGAGTTGGCTTTGGTTGATCCACGGCATTATCGAGCATCAACTTCCCGTCAACGAGGAGACAATTGCGAAAGGTATTCGGAACTACTATTTTGACAAGGAACTAAAAAATGAGTGAATGAAAGGAAAAAAGTAATTGCTTGCATGGCTCGCGTTTTATTTACCCATCCTCAAAGCCATATATCCGCCCTTTCCATCAAGCGTGTTCATTTTCTTGATCTTCCATATTGAAAATGACGTGATCATCATGCCAGCAGGAAGCAAGGCCGCTAATTCCACGTAGAGACCGAATATAAAATTGTTAAAATTAATGGCGAATGCCAAATCAACCACGGCTAGGAAAGATAACAATATTCCAACGCCCAAAAACACATAATAATAAAAGAAAGACGAATTAACGAATCTAGGGACTTTTCGCTTTAATATTTGAGAGAGAATGAAATAAAGCAAGAAACCAACAATGATGTATATTAAATCCTCGATATATTTGCCATATTTCAGCATCAGATCGCCTTTCCACCAGCATACGAGAAACAAGACAATACTCATAAGCAAATAATTCAATATTCTATTCCTCTTCGTTTTAACCATTTCTTTATCAATAATATAGAAGAATAGAGGGATGAACGCGATTCCAACCGTGTAACTTTGTGAATATGTGACCAAGGACGATGATTCCCAAAACGGGTTGAACCATTGTGGAAACCAAAGGCGAATCTTACCCGTGATGAACGAAACGAGTATTAGATCGATTAGAAACGTGATAATTACTGCCAAGATTATCTTGAACAGCATAACTTTAGGGGGCGATGTATAGAGATGCAAGATTTATCACCATCGGGATAATAAGTATTTGATATTACAAGATATATCATTTCTGTTGATGTTAATGAAATGGATTAAAGAAGCAAATTTATTATCCTTGGATGAAGTTGCCGAGATGCTTGCCAAAAATAAGGCAAATGAAAATGGATTCGAATTAGTGAGAAGTACTTACATGCCAATTGATAGTAAATTCTGCTTGGAAACTTCCACATTCGATCAATTAAGGATTTGGGCAGAACCGGCTAATCGAGAAAACAAAATCAACGCCTTGGATAACATCATCAAGAAATCTCAATTATTTGGTTTATTGCGAAATAAAATCGAATCCGATGACTTGATTGCCGTCAAGACTAATCTAGCAACGGCTTCCCAGATTGATTATCATAATTATACCGACCCTGTTCTTGTTGATCATCTCGTGGATGTAATCGAGAATAACGGCTATTCTAACGTGGTGATTGTTGAATCGCCATGCAATGCTTTGTTAGGTTATCCAGAACTTACGCCGGACAATATGGGGCGTCTTATAAAATTCCGCCACCCCATTCACGATTTATCGAAGGATAGAAGAATCAAGATTCAGTTCAAGAAAAAGTCCGTGGATTTTTCTGCTTTCATGCTACATTGTAAAAGTATTATCAACTTCGCTAAAAGCAAGAATCATGACTTGATGTTTTTCACCGGTGCTTTGAAGAATATGTATGGGACATACCCCGATGCAGATAAATATCGGTTATTTCACCATAAAAAATCTGGCTTCTATATCCCGGAAGCAACTTGGATGGTCAATCACGTGACGCCCCCTACATTCAATATTGTCGATATGGTTGATAGCATTGATGGAGAACAAGTTGCATATTTAAAAAAAGAGGTCGGAGATTTCCCACATTACCAGAGCAACTTGATCATCGCTGGCGAGGTTCAACTTGCGATTGACAAGTTTCTTGCATATAAAATGGGATACGAAGAACTAAAAATGCCAATGTTGCAAGCAGAACTCACTTTCGCGCGGGATTACACGATTCAACCTTCGATGGTTGAAGGCTCATTAATACCATTCCCGAATTGGCGACGAGTATCTGGATTTTTGAATTTCAAGGCCAAATTTATTGATAAATTACCTGTTTCTGATGATTTGATCGGGGCGGGCATTCGGATGTATAAATTTCCAATAATAGACAAAGATTACGATATGTTGCGATTTGATGAGGGCGTTTGATGAAGTGAGTGAGAATCCAGACTACTTGCCCAATCGGATAATAATTGTAAATGAATCTCCCGATCTTGTGCGGTGGAAATCCGATGTTCTAAAAACAAATAGGCTTTGTTTGTTTTGGTTTGGAAACCGACCGGGAGTTCCTTGAATTTATATTTCTTAACAAAAGTCACGTAGATCAAGTCACGCCAATCATGAGCTAGCCGAGCATGTTCAATCGTGTATTCGGAGCCAAGAGCCTCGATGTGTGAAGCACAAGAACTAACCGTCTTCAGTCCTTTTTGATTGAGAAGAGTGATCACGTCTTTCATTTCAACATCTACACGAAAGGATTGCATGGAACCACAAACACATCGCATTCTTTCGCTTATGAGCAAACTCAAACATCCCGCACAGATGACATGATACGGGTGATTATATCTTTTCTTTTGCGTCATTGTTGATTACCTAAACGATCTTCGAGAAGAACCCATGGTAATTGGTTGTTTTTCTTAAATTGGATTGGTTGCATTCTTTTCACGTTCTTGAGCCAAATAAGCGAAGCATAATTGCTATCACGTTTCAATTCCATGAAGTCTGGCTGGATTTGTAATTCCGCCTTGTATTGATTCATTATCTGACTGATATCTTGGGGATTCAGATTGGAAAAGAACTGAACACTTTGCACGCTCGCTGTGCCCAATATCGACCCTCCAGATTTCTTAAGATAAATGAGATCGTTGACCGAGACCTTGTTAAAGGGAGCGGTTCGCCTTTTCGTGAAGCGCGATTCAATCGTTTTCTTGCCATTCAAGATCAGCGATAAATAGGGTTCTCGCAAGATGGCGACATGATAATGCCCGATCATTTTAATGCTCCGCCTTCAAGAATTCCATGATCTTTCCATAATCCAAGGCATCTCCCTTGAAAATATCTCTCGTGCGGAGTATGCGCCCTTCTTTTTTTAATGCCGGAGCCGAAAACACGTTATCCATCAAAGCATCAGTCTCCGCTTCCGGATCCTTGTCTATGACATACTTCTTGAAGGAAATGTTTTTATTCGTCAAGAACTCTGCTAACTTCTCGCATTTCGGGCAATCTGATGTGGTATATAATTTTACCATTGTATTCACGTTCCCGAAGTCAATAATGGTCATTGTTCTCCTCATTTTCCTCATCAATACCAAGCAATTTTCGCAAATGACCTGGTTGTTTCGCCATTTTTTCACGTTCAATGATCGTCTCTATCGCCTTTTGTATCAACTCTGGGTTCTTGGTGATTTTCACAAAGCAACTACAACAAGGTTTTAACAAGTGTACCCAAGAGCCATTCACCTTTTCCGGTATTGCTGGGTAATGCAACTTACTACCACAGACATAACAGAAAAGGAATGCTTTATCAATATCTTTTGTTCCGAACCCGGTAAAGATGGACACGCGCCACTTGTCACGCGTCCCTAATTCTTTGACGCGTTTCGCATTGCGTGTGATGAACCGGCCCTCGGGTTGTAAAAGAAAATAGACTTGCCCGCGATGGTTGTAAAAACCGAAATCGACAAATTCGCTCAAGGAGAGATAGACGATTATCGCCCCTGTTTCATGGACTTCTATCTCCGAATTGACGTGAAATTTGCCCATGATGTGAACTGTGTGCAAGGTTAGTTCGTTCTTTTCCTTGTCATAATTGGGTTTCCAACGCTTTAAACGGGCTTGCTCTGCTTGTTCATTTTCTGATAGCGCGTCCCAATTTATATCGTGGTTGATGATATTGAATTTCATTTGTTTGGTTTTCTCGAGCGCGGGTGTGCTATCCAAGAAGTCAGAAATATAATTCTTTAATTTGAAACAAGCGTCTATATATTGATCATAACGTTCGTTCTCTTCGGCATCATCCAAGGTGACTTGTTGATCGAATTGTGCTTTGGTTTTATCCCTTGCTTCTTTTATCAGATTCTTGAAAGCTTCGATAGATGTTTTCACGTTGTTTTTATCTTCTGATTTGTCCGAGGCGTCGAGATAGGACTCGACTTGGAGGATATGCTCTCCATTCTTTTCGATAATGTCAGTAATTTTGATTTTACTTGGATTTCCAGCCATGTTAATTGTTACGATGCTTTTGCCTACAATGGCGATAGTTTTTCTCGTCATTTGCTCGAATTTAGGAATTAATATTTTTGCTTCTCGCAAAATGGCCGATTCTACGATGGAAAACTCTACTGATTTGTATTTATTCTCTCGATTGACGCTCAAGGTTTCTTTCAAATGGCACTTTGCCAAAGTCGTCTTGAAAAGCGTCGCGCCGCCTAGTTTGAAACCTGCATCTTTGAGCATTTGTATCAATCGAGTCACCCAGAAGGAAAAAAAAGCATTTGGTTAGTCTTAATCTAACATGTTTTCGATTTCTTCTTTCGTATATCCTTGTTTTTCCAAACAAGATACGTATTTTTCATATTTCTTTCGACCCTTCTCCATGCTCCGCTCAACGTATTTCGTGATTCGTTCTTGTTCCTCGAGCGAAAGATGTAATGACTCTTCAGGAAGGTCCAATGCTTGTCACTTATTCTTCGATTTTACTTTTCCCAGGAAAAATACCGGCTTCCAATTGCCCCACGATCTCCCGAACGTGCAATGGGTAACGGGCGTGGAATGGTTCAGCGGTGCGCTGATCTACCGTCGAGAATGTATCCAACCCGCGCTTTATATCATCCAAGTCGGGAGATACAACGTTGAATTCGATTTCTTTAATACTAGCCTTGATCTGATTTGCCAAATCAATCATTTTCTCGACGCGCTCTTTGTCGAGTAACTTATACTCCTCAGTACGTAGCCCATCGAACTCATTGACGAGTTTCGATAGTTCTTTCATTGCATTCGCATATGCCTCTATCTTTCTCGTGGAAACATCTTCCCAATAATAGAACAATTCATTAGATGTGTCAACATGTTTTATAAGCATCCTTATCAAGGTCGGGATAAATATCTCTGCTTTAACGACGATCTTCTTGATTTCAGCGACCGGCAAATATTGATCGTTGGTCAAAGGCTTGACAGAATCCCAATCAATCCCGGTTTCTTCTGCAAGGATGAGTGGTTCGAGAACCTTGATCACGGTTTTTGCTTCGTCTAAAAGCGATTTTTGCTTGTTCGTTTCGCGTTTCGCTTTATGATATGCTTCTGAATCTATAACCGTGTGATATTGTTCTTTTTCGAGTTTTTTCACGCTTTCTCCGAGTTCAGCGGCACGATCATTCCATTTCTTTAATAATCTATTGCGATCTTCGCGGGAAATACAAGACATGCGCCCTACAAAAACAGAACTTAAATATTCTCCGTCTAAACGTAAAGTCGAAGTCCAAAAATCGAGCATACAGAAGTTCTGGAACTCAGATTCATAGGGCGTTACCGGCAGCGTGTCATACTTCATGACAGCCAAAGAGGGTTCTTGATTTTCGTTTTCGATGAACTTCATAATGTATCGCCATTGGTATTTTATTTGGTAGTTTTAAAGATTTGGTTAGAATGGAGATGAACAACCCTTCTCCAATTTTTCCACATCGCCCATACTTTTTACCATCACGATTAAATCCTTTTGCCAACCTTCATTCTTTACCGTGGCTGGCTTTTCGGCCTTTCTTTCGGCAATCGCGGTTCCAATAATGAGTTTGAAATAATTTAACAAGATTCTGAAACTAATCTGGTCTAATTTGTTTGATTCCAACAAACTGCCGATCCGTTCAATCACGACATAATGGCCGTGAGGCGGAATTTTTCCTGCTCTGAAAGTTGCCCTTGTTTTAGAATCAATCTCGCCATAGATCGTCTTGGTTAATCGTGGCATAGATATATTGATATCCCTCAACAGATCGTCGTAAGAATCGGGGAAGTAATTCAAATTCAAGATACAAACATTCTCCACGAACTCCAAATCAGCGAAATCCATATCTAGAATATCGATCTTGATTATTTCGACAATCTGTTGGAGGAACTTCGTCGCAATACGAAAGAATGCGGTATCTTTATTCATAATATAATAACCATCTTTTGATGTTAAATTGTTTTTTCTCGAAAGTTCTGAACGGGTTTGCACGTTACTAATCTATATTCCACGTTTCGGGGTTTCATGATGTCGGGATTTCATTTATTCCCTCGGTTTCATCGGTATCATCGAGATGATACCATCTTGGAAGATGGTTCTTTTTTGTCGGTTTCCCGTACTTGTTCCTATTTTTGAACATATCTTTTTATACTTCAGCATAATTGTTTTTATCATATTTAACGATGTGTTCGGTAATACTCTGGGGCTGTTAATCCACGTCACAAATTATTTTGAAAATAAAGAATCGGTATCTCTTCTTAAGTCTTCTTTTAATGATAAAAACGTCAAGTTTATGTCGAAGTCTCTTTAAATTGACCGGATGATTATAGGAAGGTTTAAATTTTAGTGAGTATCTTTTGTCAGTATTCCTTACGTATGTTTAGATGGCTTGTTGCGCCGCCATTAACGAAAAATCGTGAGGGGTGAATACTTAAGGGGGGTCAAGATAGGCGTTTCTGAAGGAATTGTTGAGTATTTCGATGATATCGTTTGAAATAGAGTAGAGTACCTTGATATCTTGAACTTTATTCAAGAGATTCGATTGCCCGCCCGAATTTTATGATGTTGGTATCTCGATTCAAGATGTGATTTCTAACAGGTGATTAAATGAGTCCCGGAGGTGATTAAATGAGTCCCGGAGATTCGGAGCATAACGATCCAGCAGAAAGTATTGGTATAAAGAAAGAAGGAATAGATTATTTCAACTTGATCTTCACGTAATCATTACTCGATTCGGTAATCATTTGAATGGCACCAATGAGCAAGCCAAACCCTACCGCCGCTATTCCTGAGCCATAGACCGTTGCGACAAACCCCGCGATATATTCCCCTAATAAAGGAACAAAACCGAACTGAGTGATATTGCTATAAACAACCACGAAGATCACGTGTGTAATAATGCCCAATAACCCCAAGTGAATCACGTATCGTTGATTATACAACATCAAAGATAGAAACACGAGCGCGGGAAAGATCACCCAAAGATTCGCCATCATTATCCCTATATAAATATTGGAAAACAAACCGGATAACACATCGACGCCGCGCGATGAGATGAGTATCAAGGCGGGGATGATCGAGCCTGGCATCCACCAATATTGGTGGCGCCTCGGCGATTTTTGATTTTTTTCTTGTTCCATAATTAATACCTTCTTTTTTACTAACTTCCGAATTGACAATATTAAGTGGGCAATTCTGGTATTTATATAAGAACTGAGTTTTTTTATTGCTATCCTGCAGCTAATCCTTCAAGTACCTCTTGATAGTTTTATTTGCCCTTATTAAGTGTTTTTGCATGTCGCCTTTGGGCTATAGCACCTACCTGCTCGCTGCTTTGCCTTATCTAAGCACTTTACTCTGTTTAAGGCGTAACTCCCCCTCCGGTGCCCGTGCCCGATCCCCATCATATATAAAGAAGTGGTCATCTCAAGACTTCACGACCCCTATATTCTTCACCTTGCGTCGTTAGGTCGGTGATCCGGAACCAGCGTTTTTAATTGTTAGTGGAGTAATACTATTTAGAAGAAGGTTTGGATATTCTTCGATCAAATGTAACGGGTGAAATTTTAAAATGTCGAATATAAATCGAGATCAACTCCGAAAAGCAATGGGCGTGAAGTATAGTGGTAAGGCCGCAATGGATGCCACCCCGATAACACAATCCGCTCCGCCACTCGAAACGAAACGGTCTATTAAGGATATCTTTACCGATAAATGGACATTGGTTACGCTAGGCGGCGTGGCAATCATCTTGATCGTCACGCTTTCAGCCGTCGCCGTCAATACCCAGAAAGGCTTGATTGCGGGCGACTTGACGGAATCAATTGGCTGGATTTTCTTTAGCCTCGGCTTGTTCCAAGGGGATTGGATTCTGGTTGCCGTCGGTATTGTCATCGTAGTTATTGCCGCCATCGCTAAAAGCCCTACAATGAAGTATTGAAATACTTGCAAATTTGGGTCTGGATCGGGCTTGATAAAACAAAAAAAAATAGACTTCTTTTTTTTAAAACAATATTCCAGGGAAGGAGACGACATACCAGCCCGTGAACCAACTCACGATTATCATGCCAGCCCCGCAACACAATAGGACTATACCGAGGATGAGTTTCTTGCGTATCTCGTTTTTCGTGGCAATAAGGATGATCCCCGCTATGACGCATCCGACACCGGCGATGGCAAGAAGGATGAGCGCAACATGGATCAATAAATAGAAGGACAAAACGGCATTGACCACGAATATCATGAACAGCAAGCATTCTGTCACTTGATTCATTTTCTTCGTTGTTGACATTATTGATCACTTGATTGAATGAAATGCTCTATTGATTTATAAACTTCTTTGGACATGCTCGATAAACCAGAATCTGTGGCATTCTGCCGGATCCATGACAGGACAATAGCAGATCACCACGATGTTCTTGAACCTACCCAAGTATTCCAGAACGAGATTCAAATATGCGTTGTTTTTCTTGAGATATTCGATGTACAACCATTTAGCAAAAGCAGATTGTTCCATGGTTGCATGATTCGCCCGTATCAATCCTTCGGACGCGTCGATCAGTTTTTTCGCCACTATTTCCTTCAAAAACGGTTCAGCCAATGCATTATCTCTCTCTAAAGCCATCTTGCGAAATGTTGATGGGTTGCCGAGGTTCACGCGGGTTCTATATTTCTTGAAAAACGTGGCCTCCAATTCCGTTATGGCAGAATAGATTTTTGTATCACCGGCGTTGAAATATTTGATCCCGGCTTGGTTTAGAGAATACCCGAAGTGATCTTGCCTGAAATAATCGGGATAAAGCGAATACCATCTTATATCTAAGACCAGATCGAAGCCTTTGTCCTTCACGATGCGAAGAAACGAGTCGAACTTGCGCCCCTTGATAAATTCCGAATCCAGATTAATCACGTTGATATCCCTCAAGGAAAAGATGTATTCTTGTATATCCATGATCGTGTCAGTAATCTTTTATCTCGACCCCTTATAATATTCATCAACGACGAAAAAGGTCATTCTTCATGACAAAAAAACGGCCTCAAAACGTGCTGGAACAGATCAAAGCCCATGCAAATACATATCACAAGATAGCAGTTATAGTACGGGTTGATAACGGTGACCAACACGCCGTGGTTGATCAATTATCGAGCCTTCTCAAGGTTAATGCGAAAATCAAGTATCTTTATGAAGTGAACTTCACCGGCACGATGAATAACTATCATGTCATCTTTATCGAACCATTAACCCCTAAATTCACGGGAAGTTTGCTCACGTTGCTTTCCGGCGACACGCCGACGATCAATAGACTTCGCAATGCTCTCTCTTGGGATGTGCATAACGGGGTGAAGATGGGGGAAAAGGAATTGATCGAATCCCGCCTCGATGCATTAAAAAAGGAGATTCAAGGATTGCATAAACAAATCGCGGAATTGACCAAGAAACATGACGCTAAAATCTTGGAGTATAAGGATTTGACGCGCATCGTGAATGATTGGGAAGAGACTGAGGAACTCGAGGTCGCCATTATACATGCTGTCATGACGAGCTCGAAAGGGAGGCAAACACACGTCATAAAGATCGAAATAACGGACCTACCAAGGTTCAAGGCGTTGAGTCCCGATTCGAAAGTCCTCGTGAAGTTCGATCTATATAATGGCACGGATTGGCACGGAGAGATCGAGAGCAGGTTGATGACACGCGATGAATTGCGAAATTGGTTTGAATCGGGTTACATCAATGAATCTCACGAAATCGAGGTCCCAAGAGAGAGTTACGAGCATCTCTTTGAAGGAATAGCCGAGCCACAAGAGATGGAGGGATAATCTACAAAATCAATCGACCCCTTGATGAGATGATGAAATTGAAGAATCCCGATTCTGCAAAGAATCAGATAGATGTTTTAAACCGTCTTTTTGACCATGATCTCGATGCTTATGATTTAATCAAGAAGATAAAGGAGAGATGCGAGGAATGTGGTATCTCTGAAGAAGAAGCCAACCGGCTCATCGAACCATACCAAATAAAACCGCTACCGATTACAAAAAAACCGATCCCCTTGTCTGAATTGGCTTGTAAATGCTCGCACAAGAAAAAGGATCACGTGGGAACTTGTCGTTTTTGTGAATGTGAACGTTTCAAGGAATCTCTGTGATTATACATGGAAAATAAATAGATCGTGATGAATTAAAGAAGCGGCTCTTAGTTTTTACTTGCTTCACGCCGCGCTCTTCTATTCATCAAATGCTCCTTCATTGCGTCTTTCTGCGTAGTAGATAATCTTTTTTGCGAAAAGATAGGTTCTCCTCTCGCGTCCATTTCTTTTTTCTTCTGTTCCTTACAATCTCTGCAATAAATATTGAAAATCTCGTCTGTAATTGGAACTATTAAGATTCTATTATTCCCTTCCTTATTTTCAGCGAGTTCCGAACCACAAGTTGAACAGAATACATTGCTTGAACTTGTTTCACCAAATGAGATGCCACAATCTTCACAATAAAATGCGTAACCCTTTCCCGCGTCGTGGGCTTTTCTCAAATTTGAAACCAGATGTGATCTGTGGCACAAATGGCAAGGCGGGTCAAATGGAAGGCTGATTTTTGGCAAGTTGCTCATAAAATTCACTTTTTCCTACTTGCTTCACGACGCATTCTTCGATTTGCCAATGGTCGTGCCCTTTTTTCCTGCACCTCAAATTCATCCCAAGTGCTGAAAAATCGCATCAAGTTGAGATGGCGACTTGCAATGTTGAAGATTTGATCCATTGTGTAGTTTCGCGCCATGCAAGCTTCCCGTTTCACGAAGAATATCATCTGTAACTGCGTGATTTCTTCTTGTGTTAACGAGAATTTGTCTTGTAAATAAGTCTTGAACATGAGCGTCTTTCGCGCGAAAAATACCGCCGTGGGGGTTGGGTTTGTCTTGAACAAGAAAACTTCCAGATTTCTGTTTTCGGCCGTTCCCGGCTTAAACGCATAGTTTTCGAGAGGTTCGACATCCTCCACCAAGCCGAGTATAATTACCCAACCTTCTTCCAATCTCTTTTCCAATGTATTTCGCAATCCCGCTTGGCTCATCTTGAAGTCCTCGATTTTGCCACCAGGGTTGTGAAATTGTGTATATTCCTTGAAGTCCTTGAAGATATCATCTTCCATTTTTTTAATTCATCTCCTTTTCTTTCTTTTCTTTCTCACTAATTTTTCGAGCGTAGCAATCACAGCAAAGGAATTCCAGATGGTTTTCATTCCAGAACTTCTTCAAGGCTTCTCTTGACATCGAAGGCACGTTTGTTCTAACACAATCGCGCCAAGATAACGGTTTTTTGCACCCGTGACATTCACGTTGCCGCCAAACACGATTGCTTCGCTTTAAATGTTCAGACATCTCAAAGATTCTTAATCTGATCCCGTCTTGCGTTTGACGATAATCTTCCCGCCAAACACGCTCAAAATTTCTCCTGGTTGTTTCATTGAATTCATCCGCACCGGCAAGTGCGCTCTTGAACGTTGTATAGACCTTTTCGTAAACCAAACGCATCAGTATCCCTCCCAATCCTCGCAAGGTATTGGAACGCCTTCGTGAAGTTCGCATCGTTCATCGACATCGTTCTCCGCCTCGTCTTCTTCGTCATCTATGAAATGGACGCAATTTTCACACATCTTGAAGTCATCAATTGTTGCGAATGCCCAAGGATCGTTAAGCGGGTTCTTGGGAAGGGGATCGTTGTAATGGGTTTCGTCGCGCGTGTCATAATACTTGTCCGCGAATTTCTCGCATTGATCCTTCATGTTTGCGCTGTCAACATGTTCCTTCGAGCAATTCAACCGATAAACACACGTTGGGCATATCATGTTCTTTCCCATCATGTATCACTTCAATAGATTGACATACCGATCTGGTTCAAGTTTTAACGTCACATACACCGTCGCTTCGGTCAATTCCATGTCGGCTAATCGTGGCACGATCACGTCTAAACCCAATTCAGATAAGTCTGCCGGGAATGCGGGGTTTTGCTTGATCCGCGCAAAAATGGCGCGTACTTTCTCGACTTGCACGCTAAATTCTGATGGATAATGCGATGCGAACGTTTCAAGGATGCTTCGACCGGCCGCCGTGCCAAGTGTGCCACAGAACACGAACGCCGCGAGGCAAGGGGCGAAGAATATTTTGGTTTGGATGGTTACAGGTCGGGAGATGTCATTTTTCAACACCTTGATTCTATCCAAAACTTGCTTCCCATTGCTACCCATGCCGACAAGATATGATAACAACTTGAAGTCCAAGTAATAATCACGCATTTTCTTGGGCATCAAGTTATTGACGACGTGATCTCTAAGTTCCTCGAAAATGAAACTATAAAGCATGTGCAGTTTTTGATCGCTGAATATAGGGGTGGATCGAACATACCACCCGTCCGGCGTGGTTTTTTCCTCGAAATAGTGATAAACCTCGTGCGTCAGCACGGCCTTCAAGTAAATCTTGTCGAAATAATGGTAAAGTAATTGAAAATTCGCCGGTGTGATGGCCGCATTCAAGATCATTTGATCTTTCGTGAAAGAAACTTCGAACAAGTAGTTTATCTGCTTTTCAAGCAATTCAGCCTCGGAGATAATGCGGATCGACATCTTCACTTGGTTCATGGCGTAAGGCAACTTGTTCTCTCTCAAAATGGCGGGCAAGAACGAATTTACCGCATCTTGCATCAGTTTTTCAAGACGTATCATGATAAAACCTGCTAAAATTCAAATAAGGATTTTGTTTTCTTGCCCTTGCTCTTTGTTTCCCCTAGTTGCTTGTTGGTGAATTGAAGATCGCCACCCAATTTCGTCGTGCTGGGCTTAACATCCTTCTTTGGGAGGGCGGCCTTTCCCGCACTTTTGACCTCGTTGGTGGCAAAGGGTGCGTCTATGTCGGGCAGCGTGATATCACGCAAAAAAATGATTTCTGCCAATATTTTTGCGGAAATATCCAAATATTTTTGCTTCTCCGGCTCCTTGACCTTTTGCTCTGGTTCTTTGGTCTTTGGCTCGGCTTTTGGTTCTTTGGTAGATTTCTGCGCCAATACCGAGGCCTTATACTCCTCTTTTGTAGGCGCTTTTAGAGTCGGAACGAAAATGGTCTCATCAATCTTGACATCCCTCAAGCCAACGATGTCCGACAAGATTTCCGTGGATATTTCGATGTATTTTTTCTCGCCTTCTTCTTCGGGTTCGACCTTTTTTCTCTGTAGTTTCTGAAACTCTTTAGAAACGAGGAATGTCTTTTTATCTCGGATATAATGGATTTTTGCGTTTGCCGGATAGGTATATCTCGCGCCTTCGAACTCAAAATGGTCTTTTGCGAGAAACAACACTTTCCCATTATCAAAAGTGACCGTTGCTGTATTGCCTTCCACCATTATCTTTTCTGGAGTTAATCCTTCATAAATGGACATTTCTCCGAACCGTTCCTTGTCCACGAAAAAGATTTTCATTCCGACGCGTAAATAAAGATTGTAATCGAACCGATCTCCTTTAAACTTCACTAATTTAAATTCAAAACATTCGGTGCATGTTCCCGCGGCAATGTGGCAATTGTTTTCCTCGCAATACCCATATCCTTCCTTCCCTATGGGTATAAAGCATTTTTTGGCTTCTTCTGTCATGGGCATTCGACCTGATATTTATCTTGCAATCGTCATATATAAGGGATAGAGAACTTGGGGATGCAAATTTCATTCCCACCCCATGCCATCGGCGTCATCTTCAAGGAGATGTGAGATATGATCGTCATCGTTCTCATCCTTAGAAATCATGATGATCCCATCGTCATCCTTTGATTCTTCACGTTTCGCTTTGCGCTTGCATTCGGGACATGGTTTCCCAAGGAAACCGTTTTCTTCATGACCATCCTTGTAAATATAGACTTGGCGTTCCGCATCGAATCTTGCATCATCGGGACGTTTCCCATTAATGTCACGATTTTTACTTTCGAATGCTCCTGGAGGTTCGATCCTCTTTTCTTCTTCCTTCCATTTCTTTCCGCATCGCGGGCACCCATATCGTGTCGTGTATATAACTTCTACGAATGCTTCGTCATCAATCGGCTCTGGTTCCACTACCGACGCTGTTTCTGCTTCTATAACCGGATTGTTGGCTGTTGATTCCAAGGCTTCCAACCATTGATTCCCGGTCTTGATGATCCCCATTGTATCCATGAGTTTCCTTACTTCTTCTTGTTTCTCGGTCACTGCCTTCTTGTATTCATCGAAGGGGTTAGGTTTCATGTATTTGAGAATGGTATCCTCGCAATACTTGCAAGAAATATCCCGGATTCTCAAGATAGCGTTCGCTTCAACCTTGCGTTCGCCAAATTTCTTGACATATTCCCGAACGTAAGCCTTATTCTTGTCGGGCGGCTTACCAGAACCGCTGATCAAGTTATCAATCCAGACAAGTCCATATTTCATGATAAAGTCGTGATTCAAGCCAAACCTATCAATGATCAAGTTTTTTGGCGTCCATTTTGAAGCTTCGGAGATGTCATCGAGATTTTTACGCAAGGTTTCAGAGATTAACAGCCCTGCTGGATCGTGATCGCCATAATATAACAAGACAACCTTCAATCCGAGTTCTTCTGCTTCCTTGAAACGCAAAGCCAATTGCCAGCGCGAGAGCATGTCCGACCAGCCCTTTGCGTTGCCGATTGGAACGTGGTATTTCGAGCAGATTGGCTTGAAAAGTTCGCGCAAGTCAATTTTCTCCACCATCATTTGAATAAACACGCCTTGCGACTTCCAAAATGCGACGTCCTCCTTATAATTTGGAGAATCCAATAGACTGCGTATCTGTCTCGCCAAGTATTCTTTTGGATCGACGCTACGGGGATTCAAGTTCTCCACGTACGAGAAGGATCGGGATTGATCCGAGGCTACGAAGTCCATTGGGATAACACCCTTGTACCGGCATTCGTTAATCACATCCTCGGCAATATCAAATTGATCCTTGTTTATCAATCGCATACCTTCCAAGAGATAACACCACCCTCTTGAAGAGACCTTGTTTCCTATCTCCGCGCCGATTCTTTTGATTTTGTCGGCAAAATCGCTTAATTCTGCGGAATGGTTGGCTTGCCATGCCTTGGATGGTCTGCCGGTCGTCTTGAGAGGTAGGCGCAAGGGATCATTCGCGTTCATGATTGTTCGTTTCCTTTTTTTTTGGCTATTTAAAATCCGCGCGGCAAGGCTCGATCAATAAAAACTTTTATTCTGTATCTACATAAGTCTCTATCATGAGAATTAATTTTGGTGGCGCTATCAAGAGAGCCAACGTAAATAGATTGACGTGGCTTGAAGATCAACAAAAAATCATCAGCGTTCCGCCGGATGAAGATGTCTATCTTGGCAAGCAAGTACTCGATGTTGATCCCCCCGGAATATCCCACGTGAGCGAAATCGAAGGCATAGTTCAGCAAATCGAGGAGGATTTAGAAAAAGGCGTGATACCGCGTGGTAAATTCAATGGGCGCCTCATGCGTTTGCGTTGGTTAGTCCAGAGATCGAAGAAGGGGGAGCTTGCCACCAAGAAAGCCAAACTCGAGGCATTGAGTTTCGTCAACAAGGCGCGAGATAAATATAAAATGAAGAAGGTGAGCCTTTTCATCAATAACCTTGCCTTGATAATCATTACTCCCGATAATGAGTTCTATGACAAGTATTATGTTTATTTCCGGCAATTATTCAATGTCTTGCTCAAAAAGATGGCCGATATTATTGATTGGCACCGATATGATGATTTACTTGATATTTATTTTAAAGATGGCGTGGATCATCTCGGCAAGGGTGATAAATACAATTCCAAGTTCTTGGTGGCATTGATCGCCCTCATCATCACCGAATCCATCGAAGAATCGGCAAAGAAGGCGGACGAATATATCAAGAAACATGGCCTTGAAAACGAAGAAGAACGGTCGATCATCAACGAGAGTATGCAGAAAATCAACAATCAACTCATCGAGGCCGCTCTGGACGAGTTCATGCTTGGTTCAGGCGAAGAACTCTTGCACGCTTTGACCTTGTTTGAAACGGCAGTATCATCCTATCCCAATTCGCAAGGTAAAAACTACATGCCGAATGTATGGACGGCAATGGCGTTGAAAAACTATTTTATGACCATTTCCGAGTTACAAATGGATGAAATCGAGAAATCGGGATCTTCCGACATGAGCTTGTATCTCTCGGATTTAGTGGACGAAGAGGGGATGGAACATCTTGCTAACACGATAGATAATCTCATGAAAACAAAAAAGAAGGAAATCGCCGTCTTGATTAAACAATTACTCGAGACTGACTTGGATCAAGATGAAAGGGAGATGCTGGAAGGCCGGTTGAAGGAAATGCTTCCAGAGAAGTATCAAGAACTATCACTTCAAACACTTTTATATGATCAAGAAGGGAGAGAAGATCGAGAAGCATTAGTCTTGGACTATCCAGAATTGAAAGCAATCTTGGAATGATAACCATGTTCATGGAACTCAAAAAACTATCAAACAAGAAGCAAGTCCTCGATTATTTCAAGGGCTTGGGATTCAACAACGCAGCGGAGATGAGCGAAGATGCTCACGTGGGCTGTTACGTTTACACGGGAAAAGACCTCCCGAAGTTGCCTAAAATTGAGGGCAAAGGGAATCTCACCTTTCAATTCGTGGAAAAGGAGATTTCCTTTTTGAGCGTGATCAATGGACGCGATTACATGAAACCCGTGAAGGCAAAAGTTCTCATTGAGAACGATTCTGCCAAGGGAACATGTTCTGAACTCCAATTGGCCTATATCAGCGAAAAGAATTTCCAAGTGGCGACGCAGATGCTCGCAATGATGTCGAATGCCCCGAAAGAAAAGAGTAAAACCAGCGTGGTGGAATTTAAGCGGGAAATCCGAGCCATTGCCAACCAGCCAAGCGAATACCATGGTAATGATGGATTGCAAGCAATCCAGACCATCTTGGACGAATATTCGGATTTATCTTGCACCATGAAAACCGAGATTCAAAAGGTCTTGAATGATTCGGGCAATTACCCCGGAACCGATGCGTACATGGCAATCCAGCAGATTCTCGATGAAGATATCGTGGGCGAGGTTCCATTAGTCTCTGGAAAATCACAAAAAGAAATAGATGATTACTTGGAAGATCGCGGTAAGGCAATCGAATACAAAAAACCAACCTTGGATACGACAGGGCAATTCTTGATCCAAATACTCAAGAATGACTTGCTCGATTCGGAGGAAGAAAAAATCGGGGAATCGAAATTCAAGAAACTCGAAGATGATATCACTAATTATATCAAGGAATTGAAGCAATCGAACTCGATCATCAGTCTTTCCATAATAGGAATGATCATCGACTTCCCCGATTCACTTCTTGCCGAAAACAAGATTAATATCCCCGATCCCGAGCGCGATGATGAGAACGTGCCAAAAGAAGAGCAATCTGCAATTTATGGCGATACTTACTTTTATTACGAGGAAGTTGTCGCCACGCTGCTCAAAGAACTTGGATTTAAACTTGACGATGAAGTCGATGATGATTACGGCGAGGGTGACTTACAATCACTCGTTTTCTTTTCAATGGAACCGACCGCTTTGATAATCGTCGCTGACTTCGCAAAGGAACGTGGTCTTGTTCCCCATATCATTACGGGGCGAAAACAACGACAAAGTGGCGTGGTCGAACAAAGCACGATGAGTTTCCATATGGAAGGCAAACACGCGATGGCTTTCTTCTTGCCAGGATCGATCCAATGTGTACATTCCGGTAATCCTTGCTTTAAATGTGGGTATCTTGCGATGGTTAGCAAAACAGCCGACATGACGTTGGTTTCGACCACAGCAGCGCCGGTTAGTTTCCCCCGGAAACAACACAACCCCCCCTCCATGTTTCCCTTGAATCTGCAAAAATTGACCTTGGATAACGAACTTTTCCGCAAGGTATTATACACGGGTGATAACATGCAATTGGTCTTGATGTCCTTGCAACCAAACGAGGAGATTGGCGAAGAAACACACGAAAGCGTCGATCAATTTTTCCGCGTTGAAAAAGGAATTGGCGAACTCGTGTTTCCACGAGTTTCTACTTCCACCAGCACAAGTCGAAAACCGATCACAGCAGAAAGCGCATTTATAGTTCCCGCCGGGAAACGCCACAATGTCATTAACAAGTCATCAACCGAGACCTTGCAACTTTACACGATTTATGCTCCCCCAAACCATCCCTTCGATGCCGCTTTCAAGACGAAAGCGGATAGCTTGGTAAAGCCCGTTAGCAAAACAGCCGACATGATTGGAAATTTCCAAGTAAACTTGCTCAATCCGAAAAAGGATGATTGGGTTTCCGCTATGACGCATTTTCTCTTCGATGATTCGGTCAAGCAAGCGTTCGCGTGGTATAAGGATGCACAATCCAGAAGCGACATGCTCTTTACCCTCATCCATTCGATAGATGGCTTGCTAAACAAGGGTGATAGCTTATCAAACCACAAGTTCGTCTTCGAAGGCGACAGGTATAATTTCACGTTGAAATATCGCAAGGAATTACTTTATTCAGCGTCAAAGGACAAGGGAATTCGTCCATTCGGGCGCGATTGGATTAACTTGGTCTCCGATGTATTGATTAACCTTGCGAATGAATTGGATTATGGATCGATTCCCGTGATGCAAGTGCTTGATGCAATGATCCAGATGGCCAGCGAGCGCGGGATCGTGATGAAAGTGAAGTGATTAAACCATGAAAAACACATTTCGCGTCATTGTATCCATTCCTTTCAAGATGGAAGATGAAGAGGATGCAAAGACCTACTTGAATGCTTATCTTGACGTTTCCGGTGCATTGTATCAAGGAGGATCGGTCGCTATCAGATCAAGCATGGTTAAAGACGAATTGAAAAGGGATGGCGTCGGACCAAATGCCGTGTACACGGGGCAGATCGAGTTTGTAGTTAATGCATCATCCCAGGCCGCAGCGGAGTCCTATTTCTTGACGGAGTTCAAGGATTTCATAGGAATTTTATTCAAGAATGTCCTCCCAGATAAGATCGAGGTTATATCCATCGTTCCGGTCGAAAAGGGGAAGACTGCATCTGCTATTTTAGCGGCATTTGCGGTCTATGCTAAATTGAACCGATTTAGTAAGAAAATCGGGGCAATTATTTCGAGCAATGACGATCTTGGGCATATAGTAGCTTTGAACCCGTCAAACGCCATAGGGAAAACGGTCTTCGTGGTCCCGCGTGGAAATATCGAGACCTCCGAAGATGATTGGAATGTTGAAACGGGTGAAGAGACTGAATATCACGTCTTATCATATCTTATATCCGATATCAAAGACATTATCGAGCAAAAGAATCCAACCCTCTTCAATTTCCTTCAAGACAAGGGTTCAGTTTGGGGTCACGTTGCGTATGACTTTATGGCAATCTTGGAATCATCTTTGATAGATTCGCCTTGTTTCCAAGATGCTCTGCAAACCGCCGCTAACGGAATCGACATGGATGCGATAAAGGATCGCTGGCTAATACCGAATCTGCAAAATGATATCAGAGGTTCGAAAGCGGATGCGCTTCTTTTATCCAAAAAGATATCCAACACGATAGAAGATGATTTGTCAAAAATAAAGGCAGAAAAAGAACAGAAGGTTACCACTTTCGAGACGACGAGCAAAGAATATGCGGAAACGAAATCCGCGATGGAAGCAAATGAAAAACAAAGGAATGAACTGATCAAGCAACTGATGGCTCTTGTCAAGAATGAAGAGACTTCAACGGAATCGGTTGAATTGGTGGCGAAGATCGAAGAACTCGACGGATTGGTTGGTAAGGATCGCCCCGTTGTCGAAGGATTGAAGGGAGAAGTGAAGATACAAGGTAAGGGTAAGAAAGAGATCGAAAAGCGAGCCAAGAAAAAGGAAAAAGCAGTCGAGAAGGCAAGCAAGATTTGATTATTTCTTTTCATCTATATCTATCTTTAAAAAGTTATTTGGATGCTCTTTTTTAAGTTTTTCCCAAAAACATTCTTCGGGCTTGACCAATTCAATCTTTCGTTTGATATTTCCGACGAGGCAAAGTATTTCTTTTTGTGGATAAGTTGAAAGGCAAGCGCATCCCACGCAATAATTATAATCCAAGGTTTTATTCACCATTTCCGATTTATTAAAAAAAATGAAACACAATTTAATCAAATTTGATTTCGATACCATCTTTTTTCATTAACTCGGCGATACCCCAACCGCGTTTTAATGCCAAGTAAGCAACAATACCTTCGGCGACAGGAGCGATTTCAAAATGATCCAGCATGTGAAAGACTATTGCCATAGCCGTCTTGTGGAAAGATTCACTGATGATAGATTGGTTGTTCGCTTTTCTATCCTCGGCTTGCCGAGCCATTAACGCCGTATGGTATTCCGAAATTGCTTTATCCAATGCGCCTCTCTTGATTTCTACTTCAAGGCGACTTTTTTCCAAATCTGTTTGTTTTTTGCCCATAGTACCAGCCTCATTTCATGATCTTACCAGCCTCATTTCATGATCTTATAGGTTTTCTCGAAATTTCCGGTATTGTGTTCCTTGTCATATTTCAGTCGCTCGATGACATCAGCAAGTAACTCGATGCCGACAATCTGGCGGATGATGGTTCGATATTCATCGAAATCTTTTGGAAAGGCCGCCTCTTGATCCAAGTTACTCCAGATAAGATCATCCATATTATTCCATATACCAAGATGATAATATCCCAAAGGCGCATCCCATCCGATAATAACGATGAAATTCTTGGTTTCTATGGTATATCGGCTCGTTTTATTCACCATTTTATCGCCTCAGCCCCTTCCCTCGCCGGGTCGCATGTTGCGAGAAGGGCGGCGACTTGCCCCGGTCAAAAAAATATAAATACATTCATAATTCAGCCTCGTGTTCACCGTTCTCGTTTAACTTTTCTTTCTAAATGAGAAAGGAAGAAAGCCGGGTGGTGGGGTTTCACTCCACGTATTACCAATGCGATATGGGTGGGCTTTAAACCAAGCAAACAACTCATCGCCCTTTTGCCGACATCCATCACAAATCACGTCATTGGTGTTCAAAAAAGGAATGACATTAACGTTATTGGTGTTCACTAACGCCTCGCAAAAATGGCATTTTTTCATGTTCTCCATTGTCTTCACTTTATCATGTCTCGTTAATTATGAAGAAATCCTTAATGCTTCGTCGCTATAGATACCCGGAGTTTTAGTTGTTGGGTCATGTCGTTTTTGCTCGCCGGTTGGTGCATGAAAGCCGCTTGTTCTTCAAGCGGTATAAAGAAAGAGAAAGATCGAATCGTTTACGCTTCGTTATCCATTTGCTCATCGCTGTTGCATATCGTCGCGCTCTTTAGACAACAAGCGGTCATGCTCTTCATTTTTCTTGGAGACTTTGCTCTTCCTCCAATCCTTCAGAATTTGCTTCACTTCTTCAATCGCTCGTGTCCCTTTATCTGATAGTTTGTATATTCTGTTCTTCCCATAATTATCGTGGTTCAAGAACCCCGACTTCTCCAAGGCAGCGAAATGGAGGGATATATTTGTCGCTGTGCAATTCAGTTTCCATTTCAAGAACATTGGGGTAATGCCATTCCGTTCATGTATCAATTCGAGTATTTCCAACTTTACTTGCGAGAGATGCTCTCCCGCAACCACCCAACGCTTGTCCGGCATGTTACCACGCTCCTTACCTGTTCCGATCATTATATCGCATTGACCTTGGTTTTCCGATTGGATCACGCCTTCCATTTCTGCGAGGTACTCAAAGCTTGGTCATTGTATTGGAGACCTTCCTCATTATCTTGCTCTTCTTGCATTGCCCGATTCTGCTCTTCCATCTGTTCCATTTTAGCGTTCATCATGTTTTCATAAGCGATTTGTGCTTGATATTCAATTTTTGACTCGATTGCATTCTCAAGCGAAAGAAGATCATCGGAATCGAGTTTCATATCGCCAATCTCCTTGATAACAAATTGTTCTTTCCCGTGAATTTTCAGTTTATATTCTGTCATGTTATTCACCGAAAAACATATTCGATTGCGGAATGGGTGAGATACACGCATTCCTTGCCGTCATATTTTGATTTGTAGAACGTCACGCCTTGATCATTCCAAAGTTGAAGCCCGTTTTTCGTCCAAGTGTAATCGGGAAACAATCCCTCCAATTCTGCGATGTCAATGTAATTTTTAAACGTATCCCAATCAATTTCAGTCGATTCTTCGCACATATCCTCGATGTGTTGGACATCCTCACCCTCTGCATCGACACATTTGATGTAAAAACGCATTTTCAGTTTATGTTCTGTCATGTTGATCCGCTCGTAAAAAATAAAGAATTAAACAATAGCAACCCTTGCAGATGACAACGCAGCGCAATCGTTGCAGATGACAACGCCGCGTTGAACGTCGAATATCGTGTTTGCATTATACACGAGGTCTTGTCGAGTATGGTTGTAAGTTCGGTTCGCTCCATGTTCATTCATCTTCCTTGATTGACTATTTTCTTTTCTTGCTCGACAATGACCATCTCAAAATTAACGAGATGAAAGTCATCGGCCGTGATCCACTTCGCTCTTGTTAATTGTGCGACCAATTCCTTGCGCGCCACAACCTCGCCTTGACCCTCATCCTCGGTATAAAAACCATAGACGTAGCCCGGCTTTCCGAAAAGGAGAGGGCAGTATAATTTCGGGAATGGTATTTGCTCTCCCGCATCCGTGAATGTTCTCATGTTGATTCACCCTTGAATAGGTCGAAGGGGATATTTCTTGCTTCGAATGCCTTGCTTATAATTTCTTTAAAGGTCTTTTCCTTCAATGAAAATAACATTTCTTGTAAATCCGTCTTGATTGATTCGGGCAATAACCGCTTCCGCAGTTTGATGATGTCGAACAACGCCCGTTTTGAATTTACGATGATGCATTTCCGGCAGAAGAAACCAGATGGGATTGCAGGTAGAAAACGATTCTTGCCGGGATGCGAGCAGTCATTGATTTGATTTTTCTTTGCTCGTGGTTTCTTTTTCTCGTCTTGTATCTCTTCTTCATCATCTTCTTCATCATCGGTTTCTTCAACTTCCAGTTCTTCACCCTTGACTCGGATTATTCCACCTTTGATGTTGGCAAGGGCATCATCTATGATTCCCATGTTCTCAACCTCGGATGATATAATCCTTGAGTTTCAAGCAATTGCATTCTTCACAATCATCTGGATAGTGGCACTTGAAATCGTGCCCAAAGACACATAAATTGCATTTACTATCGTTGATCATCTTGTTACCGCGAAGGGGACACGCGCGGCCGGTTTCATCTTGAACTAGAGAGTTCACGAATGGTTTTGTGTTTGCTATCATGTCGTTCACCAAAAGAAATTTACTCTTCCTTCTTGATTAAGCCCAGGAGATGATCATACTCGAACTGTTGATGCTCAGCGTGATGGATCGGCTCGCCATCCAAGAAGAGTTGCACGTCGTAATCATCTATGTCACTCCGATAGGTCACCATGGTGATGGTTCCCTTGGCACACGAATAACTCTCGGCTCGAAGGTTCTCGTGATACCCCGGAAAGTGCTTCATGCACCGTCGATCCTCGACCTTCTCGACCAATTTTTCCCCCGCTAGATAGAAGAATACATCTAGCAACGAGAGAGCCGAACTCGCGCTACCGGAGATAGCTCCTAAAATTCCTTGCAAGTTCTTGTCAACCTCGAGCATTGGCACATCGAATCCCTCGGCGGCTTGCATAACGTGCTTGATCGTCATCTTGTTTTCCTTCACGCGCTTTGCAAGGAGATGACCCTTGAAAACGTAGCCTATCGCCTTGAATTCGATTAATTGTGCCGTCTTGCCTTTCTGCACGAATACTAGTTCTTTTCTATCCAACACGTAGCCATCCGAGCCTTGGTAGAAGGCAATCCGTGGCAAGTGGGCGACTTGTTTGAAATCTAACCATTCGTTGTTCCATCGATCAACGATATCTTGCCTCTTCACGTGGAACGCACTAACATAATTGTTACCAGCGCCTTCGATGGTCTCGCACTCGCATATCGCCGGGTCATAGATGTCTAGCACCGCCCATTGAAACGCCTCGGTGACGATGTTGTTGAACGATTGTCCCACGTGAATCTCGACGTGGATCGCTTTCGCTTTCAACTCACGCAAGATGGTATCTGCGCCGATGCTAGCGAACCGTAAGAAGTCCCCGACTTCTGCATCACCGCACCCCGTGTAACCATGTATCATGAAATACAGCAATCCATCGCCCTCGATGCGCCCATTGCCGAGATGGTGCCCGAGATGCACATTAGGATTTTCCCTCATTTCCTTCATTATGTCGGTCATGTCGGTCATTTTGTCATTTTTGTATATTTCTAAGGTTCCGGGGGCAGAGTTGAAAAATGAGTATTTAAGTCTATGACCAACTTGCATACGCAAATTGACTATACCGAACTTCTCGTGGAGGGCAGAGGTCGGGCTAATCGGCGGTCTAGGTCTGATCACCAATCTTGCCTTTGCTCACGATTAAATATCAAATATAATGAGAAAGAATTACGTCGCAAAATGTCAATTCCAATATTGTATGCGTTTCTTTGTTATTTTTTGCACGTTTGTATTTTCAGCCTTATCTTCCTTCTTTTTCAAGAAAATTTCGTATTTCTCGCTTGGATCAATTTGTCCGGATCTGATCATGTCTCGCGGAATCCAAATGATGAAATCTGGCCCCATTTTTGCTATGGGCTTGTTTTTTACTAACTTGATGAATGTTTCTAACAACATGTTCACCTATTCTGGTTAAATTTCATGTTTTCAACGAGTTCCGCGATCATCTGCCGAGATTTTGGGTCGCGCATGTCAAACTCGCCCTTTTTGCCGAACGCCCGTTGGGGCAAGGATGCTGTTACAGGTTCGCATATTGCTTCGGTCAGCTTGATCATCCCAGGGAGCCAATTTTTCAAAATCTTGAACACGAGGTAAGACCGCGTTGCCATTTCATCGTTCTCGCTGTTAACACGGCATTCATCGAGCTTGGCTATCAATTGTGGAGGTAATGACAAGCACATAATTTTATGCCCTTTCAAACTCTCTTTTACCTCGAAACCGGTGCCATCTTCCTGGTCATTCGCCAATTGCCCGCCTGATTTGAAAAAGTCTATCAATGCATATCGCATTATCTCGCTTTTCGACGTATATAACCCGGTTTCCTTCATCTTGGTCATCACGTCAATCATCGCTAGAGGGATGCTGATTGTCGTCACTTTCATGTATTTTGTCGTTCGCCGCTTCATGTTAAATCTCGCTCTTTAGTTCTTGGCGCAATTCCACGAGTAATTTGCCGAGCATGTTTTTTCCGTTGTTGTTTTTACCGAGACCCCAAAATGCGTCGGTTTTTGATGCTTCGATGAGCAAGGCATCACGCGTCTCCAATAGTTTAACCTTGAGATCGGCATTCTGCGTGAACTTGGCATATAAGACGTTTCGCATCCGATCCACCTTGATAGATGACCAATCTTGCACGATGTCGAATGCGAACAAGCCATGACCAACAATGGCCACCAAGTGAGCTGATGGGGCTTGCATCGCCCAATCCGCCGCCGCCTTTAATCTGAACTTGGCATATTGGTAGGCGTGTTCGGCGGTGGGGAATTCGATGTCATCGAGATAGACTTGTGAACGATAGAGATTGCTCAAGAACCCATACTCGCCGGACGCTTTATAGAACATTATTCTATCCATTCAATCATCCTTGGTATTTAGTGTCGTTTTTGCTTCATTTTCAAATACGTGATATGTTATAGGTGAATTTCCGTGAAATTCATGCTCGATTCGCTTCGTATATCCGTTCTTCTTCAAATAAGACAGCACGGTGCTTATTTTCTTGCCGCAGATGCTTTTTAATTGAGAAATGGTTAGTCTCCCCCCCGCATCTATAACGCGCCTTGCTCGTTCTTCAACCGTTAGTTTCACTCTAGAAGGGGGTTTCAAATATGGGTTTCCCGCTGAAAATTTCATTGCAATCTCCACTATATCTTCGTGTGTTAATTTATTCCATTTCGCGTTCCAATCATTCAAGATTGCGATTGATTCTTTTAGCCCGGTCATTTTTTACTCATCCTTTATATCCGTGTTAAATTTGAAATTCCTCCCGATTATTTCAAACTTTATCTTATCCGTTGGCTCAATATTTTCCATTTTCCGCTTTATCCCTTGTAATAACTTTGCGATCAGCAATCCTTGTTCGGTCAACTCATAGGCTGTTGCGTTCTTGTAAATAATTCCTCGTATCAAGCCATTATAGAGTAAAATCTTGTGAGCTTTGATCGCCGTCGTGGGATTCAAGCCACATTCCACGCGAATGTCCACTTTTCTCCGTCCTTCCAAGTGATCGTGTAGATAGACTAACATCTCTATCACGCCCGCTGTTCGAAGCATCTGGATGTTGTTACTGATCAATCTTGAATCCACCATCTACCAGCGGTTTGTAGAAACTCTTGTAAAACCAACACGGCGCGCCATGTTCTTGACAAGGACATGAATCAGAATATGGGGATTCGTCGGGTTGCTCGCCTTTACATTCCTTGATGTATGGACAGAAATCATCGATCCCGCTGCGCACGATGGCGAGCAACGCGTCGTGCTGTTTTTTGAGACTTGTCATGTGATTCACTCACTTCTTTTCTTGCCAATCCTTGCGTGTATGCGTACCCTTACAAATCTTTTCGTGGTCGAATGCGTTATGGCGAAACAAGAAGATTTTGCCACACTTATCACAAACCCATTTATACTTTTCAGCATAATATTGGCCGAGTTGCTCATAATCGACCTTGACTTTGCCATGCCTGTGTACCATCTGATTCACATCTTTTCTGTTTCATCGGGCCATTCTAGCGACATGCCCGCAAGATTGCATTTAAACCCGCAGAGGATGCATTGTTTTGCTGGTTCCTTGAAATGTAGAATGTCCTTGAATGAATGACCAGGGCACGAAGCATATCTCTCGGCATTCTTCTTTTTACGCCGAAGGTTGTTCTTATTATTGCGCCGCTTGCGTTGATGTTCAGTTAGAGATATATTAGAAAATGGAGGGTTTTTTGTTTTATATTTCCCCTTGATCGTGATTGGCATTAAATCTTTCCTCCTTTCTCCATCGTGGCTTTACAAAGACCAGAACAATTGTTCCATACGTTGATCATCTTTACCATGCCGCATTTCTGGCAATAAAAAAGCGGTTCGATGATCAATTGCTTGACCATTTCATCGCCATTCGGGAGCTTGAAGTTTAGGATCGCAGGGGATTTGCCGTGCCTTGGACAATAGAAGAAGGTCTTTTCGCAAAGTTCCCACGTTTCCTCTTTATCGGTTATGTCCGATATCAGCGTTATTTTTACCATTTCATATCATTTCTCGCTTTTGAAGAGTATGTCCAAGATTTCTTGCCACTTGTTATCAAGGCACGATTTACAGACGTAAAAATCGTCATTAACGTTTATCATATCGCTTATGCCCAAGTTCTTCTTTGGGCAAACCCGGCAGTTCACGTCTGGAATCTTTGTGAAACCGTTATCACGCAAATACGAACTCGTGATTTCCTTGACGAGGCATTCGTCGCCCTTTAGTTCTAGCAATTCCCACGCTTCCATTTTTCGGCGGCATAGTTCCTTGTTTGACATTCCAGCCCGGCATTGAAATTTTGGGTTGATAAATATACAAGGGGCATTGAGGCAATGTGAAACGGTCTTCCCATCAGTCCAGCCGATACATTTGAAGTATTCTATTTTATTTTCGACCATTTTAATCACCGCTTACGCATTAAGATTGTAGATTCAGCCTCTGAATGAATCTTCTTGCGCTTTCCATGCCTGTAGATTCAGCCTCTGAATGAATCTTCTTGCGCTTTCCATGTTTACCAAGGATTTGCAAGTCTCGCCCCTTTCTATTTCACCAATAGCAATTTGTAGTTCCATAATTGCTATTTTCTTGCATTTCTCTTGATCATAAATGCCATGTTTCACTTTTAGTTGAATTATCTCGTCAGATTTCTCTTTCTTTAGTTGTAATAGTTCTTTTTCTTCCAATTCATTCACCATTTTGGGCCTATGTTTGTTTTCTTTCATCCTTCTTGTTTTCAGCGAGTAAAGACTTGGCGATGATGAAAACCGGGATTCCTTGCGTCGCTAATGCGATGAAATGTTTTTCGCAGATTGCATTACCATTGTTCACGTTCCATCGCGCCATGGACTTGCATTTGGGTATTTCACATGATGGCCTGTTACCCGGTGCCATTTGCTCGATTGGAATCGGTTTTGCATGGTAAGCCTTGATCGGTCCTGGAATGCCTTGATTGCAGATCGGGCATAGCATCCGCATCCCTTTTATCGCCGGTGTGGTATTTTTGATAGTGGGAATGACCTTCCTTGCCTTGATGTCAAACCAACCCTTGCTCGTTGCCAAGTCGAATAGGTCGCCCACCTTCTTGAAGTCGGCTCGCAACTTCGGCTCGCAATCTTCAACAAAATAATCGAATATTTCCCATAGTGCCGGGAAATACTTGTCCAACGCGCTTGCCTTTTCGCTTTGTTCTATTATTTTATCCGGTTCGATTCCCATTTAGTTCTCACCTTTTTTGTTTGAATGATCTAACTTGTCGAATAATGCCAGAAATGCTTTCGATTTTTTATTCCCTTCGCCGCTCCACCACGAGTCTAAGAGATTTTCTTGATCGTCGCAGAGTTTGAAAGTTATTTCATAACAATCATGGGCAACGTTTTCACGTGCGCGTGAAATATCGAGGATTAACTTGTTTGCTTGCGTGTTTAATATTTCCCAATTTGATTGGGCGATTTCCTTTGCATTTTGTTTCAAGATATTAATCCAAGACGAATTTAATTCTTTCATGAACAATTCCAAGAGTTTTTTGTCGTCCTCGACCATCTTGGCGCGGTTTTTAATCAAATTCAACGTGAAATAAAACCGGGGGTCATCCAAGGTTAAATTTACCATGAAAGTAATTTCAAAATGCTGGGTTGCGCCGATTGTAATTCCATAACCGCCCATTTTCACTTTCCCTCCTTATCCACTTGATCGAACGCGCGCTGGAGAGCATCATTCGCAACGCGGGCACCACGCCCTGATACTTTCCATTTAACCTCGTAATCCTCGGTTTTACGATGAACGCTTATTATTTCCTTGCTTTCTTTCATTTTCTAATCATCCTTTTCCCCATTTATAGCCGGACGAGCCACCCCAAGGGTAGTCAACAATTCAAAGACCTTCTCGACCGCGATTGCGATAGTATCCTTTGTCTTTACTCCCGTGCATACGAATTTACCTGTCGAAAACAAGAGAAACACGGCTCGAGGGTCTTGCATCCGATAAATCAATCCAGGGAACACTTCGGGTTCGAACACGACGTTATCCATTATTATTGATGCTTCGTTGAGATCGATTCGCATGTGAATGTCTCCGCTTGCCACCATGTTCTGGATAGTGAATGAAAGTTTCCCGATGGGAATGCCGATCTTGCTCAACTTCACCATGCACCCCATTATCGCCTTCTCTATATCACCCTCGTTGCGTAATCCGGTCACGACCACCTTGCCCGTGCTAAATATCAAGAAACTCGCCTTGGGTTCTTTGCTACGCATGACTAAGCCAGGAAATCTACCGGGATTGTATTCGGATTCGAGTTTCTTGGCAATTTGAGGCAAGTCGATTTTCTGATCCGATATTACTGCCGATACCACGATGTTATTTACTTCCCATTCGGGCTGTATGATTGTTTCCATGATTATATGCCCCATTCTGAATGATTCCGCCCTTCCAAACGTTCCATATCTTGCCCTAAATTCCTTGCCGTGTTCTTGTTCGCTCCCTTGATTCCCTTGTTAGTTTGTCGCGTCTTGTGCTTTAAAACGCGCTTTCCCTTGAAGGTGGTTAATCTAAAATCATTCAATATCTGTTGCTTGTGAGTTTTTCCCATGATTTCAATCCTCGGTTGATTCTGGAAGCAAACCGGCGATGTTCGTTGATCCTTCTTCGGTCAAGAATCGGTTGATCGGCATTCCCGATTTGGTCAAGATGTTCTCTGCGAGAACGAAGGTCGGGTTGAGGTTCGTACCGTCTAACTTGTAGAGCTTGGTCTTCAAATCCAAGATTGCCAATCGGATTCCAGCGCGTTCGAGTTCCTTTCGACCATGTAACGTCTTGATCGTGATGATCGGGATGTCGATCTGGATCGGGATTTTCTGCTTCGTAAACCTATCATGTATCAAGAATCTAACATATTTGGCGGAGTTTGGATGTTCTGTATATTGGAACCCTTCACCGCCCAATTTCTTGATTATACCCTTCATTTCCTCCAAGGACTTTTGAAATGGGACTGCCGTATTAAAGGCATATATCCGCGATTCGACATCTTTCATGGTCTCATTCTTTTTCTGCACGATTTCGATGATGAACGGTTTATTGTCCATTTTTCACTTCGCCTCTGGAAAATCATCATCCTTCTTCAAGAGATCATTGACTAAATCTGATAACGTATAGGATTCGTCTAAATCGGGAAAGGGTAACCTCTCGCCATTCAGCACGGCTTTCAAGGATTCGAGATTGATTTTCTTTCCCTTCGACCTGCACACGTCGCATTGATTGATGACCACTTGATCCTTGCCGACCTTCTCTACCACCGCCTTTTCGACCGTGCCTTTTCTTACCTTGTAACATGAAGGACAGAATAGCGACATCTCCGCCATACCTTCATTGATCGGTTGGCTCATGCTTAAAGTTATGAGTTTCTTTGCCTTTTCTTCGTTCCTTTCTGCCATTTTATCTGCCTTTTTTCCTTTTTGATGCTGATTTGCTATCATTTGTTATTTTAAATTCATAACCACTACCATCATTGATAATGAGTTTCAATTCGCGTTGTTCGTGCTTGTGCGAGATTCTCACTTCGATTCTGCAATCCAAGCAAGTCGTGGCTTCTTCTTCGCCATCTGGATCACCAAGATGGTAAGCATGTAGCCAACCCCCGCATAAAGGACAATACAAATCAAATTCGCCTTGGTTGAATTGATTGTTGAAAACTTCGCTCCCGTTTATTTTCGGGCGATCCACCTCGTCAATCTTCGGGGCGGGCGATTGCTTCTCGAGATTATGTATCAACGCGACGACCTCGCGGCCATCTGACAAACTATCAACCTTTGATTTCAATTCCTTCCACCACGATTCACACTTGCTTAACACGATATGTTCGCCTTTGCACCAGCACGTGCCACACGCGTCGCATTCAACATACTTCGGGGCGTTATCCATGCTCACCTTTTCTTTGCCCGCCGAACCGTGAAGATTCACATCTATTTTTCTCATGCTATCTTTGACCTCATTTAATATATTGGATGGACGTGATTTGTATTAATAAAACGATGAAGGAGAGAATCTCTGAATTTAAATCGGTTGAATCGAGTTTCTTGGATAAGGCTTTGTCTGAATAGATCAAACCATGCTCAAAAGTCAATTTCTCGATGAAACGCTTTTGGGCTTCTGATAACTTGCCGATCTTGCCTGCTATTTCAAGACGCTCGATGGTCGAACCTTTATCTGACATCATTCCATTATCTATTACAACCTCGATTCCACTAGGAATCATGTGTGGAAACAAATCGAAGTGGATATCAAGTATATCATTGCTCACGACGATCCTTTTCAAGATGTATTCTTGCAACGCTAGTGGTTCGATGATGTCTGGTTCATAAACCGGGTAAATGCTTTCAGAACCAGCCAAGTGTTCGATCTCCATCTGAACGGTAGATAACAACGATTCTACCAAGCGATAAAACTCTTTGCTCGTCCTTACAGAAGGAAATGGTATTTTAGTTATGATCATCCCGTCTTCGCCAAATTCATAACTCTTTAAAACCCATGATTTGCCATCCGAATAGAGTTTCAGTAAGGGGTGATCGTTCCTTGGTGATCTTTCCTTAGCGGCAATAACCTCGATGGATTTAACTAATTTCAAGTTCATGTTGTTTCTTTGCCGTTCGATGCGGAGATTTTCTTCGCTATCCTTGAGCATTCGCCGCAATTGCGCGATAATGGGTTTGTCGCTCATTTTAAACACATTGAAATTTTTAGGTTCGAGATGCTGTCGAGCCGCTGGATTAAATTTTGCCTTAATAAGCCTTTTGCACGCCTAATATTCTTCCCCGTTTATCATGCGCGTCAGTCTCTTTGCTTCCTTTGTTTGAGTATAGACTTTGCCACAATGGGGGCACTTTATAATCAATAATTTCTCTGGATTTGATGAACTAAATCAAGCATTTTGTCTCAAGCCTCTCCTTCGATTCTCATTTTGACTTTATTCGATTCGATTAAATTCTGAAATTCCTTGGTTACCGTGTCTGTTTCTATTCGACCAATATATTTAATGTTAAATGACATCACAACAACATCACCATCGAGTTTCAAGATAACTTCGCCATATTTCTCCAAATCATTACGTTTGACCGTCATTGTAAAGTGTATCTCGAAATCGGTTGTGTTCCTAAAAAAGAAATGCCAAGGATATTCCAATTTTGGGCAATATAGGTATGGATGGATTTTTGAAAATACAGAATACATGTTGTCCCTGATGAAGCTTGCGACGGACTGATATTGCTTGAGCGTTATGAATGCGTGTTCTAACTTTGTTTGGCTTAGCAATAAATCCACCATCTGGGTTCCCGTTACGCTAAATTCCCACCCATTTTGGTGAAATGTGGCCATAAAACCGGGGCGGGCGAACTTAACTGATATTTTTTCACGAATGGAATTCGGTGCATAGATGAGATGGTGAACGGGGTTACAATTGTCGTGAAATTTGTTGTTATTGAAACCGAATATTTGGATTGTATTCGTGAATAACTTTGTCGCTTTCACGTCAATATCGTCCAAGTGAATATCTTCGTAGGAAAATGATTTCTTGCCTAAACGCAAATCAAGATCAATCTCCGAAGTTACATCTTGCACGACCGCTGGTTTTTCATTCAGAAATAGGTCATATTTGCGTTTGATCGCTTCGATGTCTTTCAAGCACGATATTTCCATTTCGAGATCGCGCCTTTCTTTCTCGATTTCATCCAGCGTGTGCTTTACACGTTCGCCACGCATGAAGAGTTCATAATCAGGATGGAATGTTTGTAGTTCACATCGCATAATTTTGTAATAGAATATCTTGCGGCACTTGCATTGCTCGTTCTTGCACTGCAATTTATCCGATGAACAACGTTTCATCTTGTTATGGCAGAATGCTGTTGCGATTTCGAAATACCTGCAAGTAAAACAGACGCGTCGGGGATCATTATCGGGGTTTTCATCCCAACGCGTGATCACCACATCATTCGTAATGAAATTCCTTGCTCGCATTCCGCATCACGCCATTTTGGATTTTAATAATTTAGAACGTTTTTCTCGAATTGTTTTTTTCCGGTTTTCATATTCTTCCAGATTGACTTCTCCACATTTATATGCCGCACAAACAATTGGCTTGATGTGTTCGATACTGCAATAATGCTCGCGTTTATGATTTTTGATTTTATATCGTAAAAAAGGACAAACCGCCATCGAATCCAACGAATCCCAAATTTCAGCAACTGCTTGATCACTTCCGAGATAATATGCATCCTTGGATTCATCAATATCTTCGATTGATGAGATGAATATTTCACGGGGGTTTTTCTCTCCAAGAACCTTGATTAACAACAACCCACCATTATTTCCAACGATAAAATCTACAATATGTTCCCAATCTTCACCATCACAGACGTCTGCCAATACTCCTTCCTTTCTACAACATTTACCACATCGTTTACAAACAAATCCATTCAATTCATCATTGATGATGTTTTCCATTTCAACCACTTGAATTTAGATTTAATCTTTATCACGAAATTGTTTAGAATTCGCCATCTTTCTCAATTCTTTATTGCCAAGATGACGCTTCAAGAGCGATTGGTAAGAGTATTTTTTTCAGATATAATGGATGTGCAGGCTGACCAAGCTTCGTGAGTTTCAAATAGTGAATATTCGGTACTAAATTTATTATTTTAGCGCCTCGCGCCCTATATGTGCCATGATTACCCCAAGCCGCTATAACGAGGTCAGAAATCTTGCAAGTTTCAATAATCCATCGATCATTATCCGTACCGATTGGATCATCTACTTCCTTGAGGATTGAAGGATTGGTGCCGCGTACAGCAAATATATTAACCAAGTTTAACCGGCCATATCCCCATTCCTTTGCGTATTCGATACAACGGCGAACCGTGTTATCGTCAACAAATTCATCCGCCGTGGAAGGATTCAGTCCGATAAAACAGCAACTCTTCTTGGTATTATCCCAAATACGCGTAAGAACATATCGGTATCTTCGATCTGGAGAAAGAATTGCGTCCGATGTCTTTTCAACCGGGATCAAGGTCATTTGTTTCATGATTTCGCCTACAATTCTTTCACAATTCTCTTAAAAATCAACGCGGTAATCACATTCCGGGCAATAACATCCGAATTTATCATTGCCCATTTGAGAGCCGCATTTTGGGCATAAAGTAAGCCCATCAAGCGTGGTATCCCGGATAATCTTTGAAAATGGTATCAATTTACCATCCTTCTCCATCTTTATTTCAAGATCGGCCTCCTCTGAAGCAAAAGGGCGTGCGAGTTCCACGACTTCTTCTTCGACTTCGGTTGACGTGGTTAAATTGCCAAGAAGTTTACCGTTACTGATTAAATGAAAGTGTGGCATTATGCTTTCGCTCCCTCATTGCTGGCGGGCAATTTGTCCCGTGGTGGAAGGAATCGAGCATGTCGATTGGATAGGCATTTCCACACGATCTACATTTCGCCGATCCCATGATATCCGAGCACGTGGCATGGACACGCCAGAAGTTCAACGCGCGCAAGACAAGACGGACGGGGTAATTGTAGTGCTTGATGATCTTGAGCAGATCGATATAAAATCCCTTGGCATTCTCGGTATCGTCGCGCATGAAAAATAAATGAATGACGAGACGGAACTCGTAATCTTCGGTATCCCATTGCTTGCAGACATCGAAGAGGGCTTGCACCCGGTTCATCGTGTATTTCTCGTGATCGTTAAAATCGAATGATTCTCGTTCCATGTTTATCAACTCAACTTTGCCGAATTTTGATGGTGATTTTTGCCTCGACTTCGCAACCGCCAGGCTCATTCTCCCCCCGGCCGCATTTGCAGTAGAATTTATAATTACTGCCGCTCAAATGTTCGATCATTTGGGCGAACGTGAGGTCGTGCCCATATTCGCCTATGAGGGCGGCGAGAATCTCCGATTCCGAAGGGTAGAATTTCTCGCCGCAGAACATGCAACATCGAATCGGTATTTCACGGTTTCATTTTCCATTGCTCAAACCTCTCGATTAAGTCTGATGATGACTGCGGCAGGAAAGGACATGCTTTTAACCACGTCGCAGATATACTTCGAGACGACCGTGAATTGAAAGACTATCTCGTTCTGTCGTGGGATGACCGTGGCGATCAGCTTCCCATCATCGGTGATCTCGACCAAGTCTTCCCCCGTTTCGCTATGTTTTTTTATCTCCATCTTCATTGAATCACCCAATGGTGCTTGTCCTTACGCTTCGATGGATCGACGTATCCTTTCAAAACATCGACGCACTTCCGCAATGCATCATTCATCTTGTGGCAATCCTGGACGAGATACGAGTCGATCATGAAATCGAGATCCACGATGACTTCTTGCCGGAGCTTGCGCCAATTATACCATTTCCATCGAGGTAACCGGCTCGACACGCAACAATTGATGCCAATTGCCTCGTTCGTGCCGATCCATCCAACATGTCCATCCTTTTCTTTGACCGTCTTGATCACGATCTCGACCGGTTTCACGAGGGCAGGATGTTCGCCGGGCTTGATCACCATGAAACCGAAGCCAATGATGTCTTTCATCCTAAAGCATCTTTTTTCTGTTTATTCTCTTGTTGTTTAAAGGGTCGGTCGAATACCATTACCGTCGTTCTTTTTCAAAGCGTTGAAAAACCTAACCGTTCTATCCATTTTTTCATCGAATTCCTTTGTTTTCTTAAGGAATTCAACAACATCCTCGATCTTCGTGAATTTACCACTTTTAATATGTTTCATAACCCAGAGCAAATCTCCAGAATTGTCCATTAACCGCCGTGCGCATTCTTCGTGAAACCAGAGCCACCCGGATCGTTGACTTCCCCTTGGATTTTCGCAAAGGAAACACCATCTTCTCCCCATCATCATTCACTCAATCATTTTATTTTTTGGGTCGGTCGCCCCAATTCTTCATGCCTTTTGTTACAGAAGCCCATTGTAACATCAGTTGATAGGCATCTTCGGCTGTGATTCCAGAGTTGAAGTTTGCCTTGCCTTCGAGAAACCACATCACTTGCATTTCTTTGACATCCGAAGTTGACAAGGCATATTCATCTTGAAGAAATGTGAAGAATGCCAAGGACTTTTTAGCAAAGAAGATTGGTGGTTCGTGTGTTTTGACAACAGACAAGTCAATATTGTTTGCAGAATCGGGGTTGTAACACGCTTGAATGATGGGTACCAGATCGGTGATCATCCCCAGAAGTATTATCTCATCATTAATCAGCCGTTTCTTTATTTCAACGATAAATTTCTTCTTGTCTCTAATGAATAGGTCGGTAATTACTTGCGTTCTTATGTTTTCCATTGTTAATCATCTGATTTGGTTATGATGGGGAGGATTTGCAAGGTAATATTAGTTGAAAAGGTTCCTTCGACTTCCTTCAACCGTTTGATAAAGAATTCATACATGCCATCGCGTCCGTTGGCATTCCAATCCTCAAACTCGTATAAAATGCTGGCAATTCTTTTTTTGAATTTTCCATTAATATCCATCATTATTTGTTCAACATAGCGACGCTTCTGCTTGTATGCTTCACTCAAGAGATGTTCTCCGTTTGGTCCGGTATTGAAATCACCGGCACGGCACACGCGCGTCATTATTTGACCAATGTTTTCGGTAATCGAGTTCACAGGATTTTTAAGAGAGATTCTTACGAATATCTTGCTTGGACTTGTTCTCATTGTTTTCACGTCAATTCCGACGCTTCTAATATAGTTGGGTTGTTAGACTTGGCTGATGATGATAGTTTTATTTGCCCTTATTAAGTGTTTTTGCATGTCGCCTTTGGGCTATATCGGGCGGAAACAGCATGTCATCTAAACTATACTTTAAGTGACTAAAACCACCCCCGGATCCTAGCAAAACTTGCATTCTAGCTTGGTCAGCAGCTTGGTCGAGAGTTTACGCTCCATAATAGTTTGATGTTTTCAACGAATATATTTATATTGTTTGAAATCGTAGTTTTCATTGCTGGATGGTTCGATATTTGGTTTTTTCGTTCAAACCACTATTTCCCGGCTTTGTTCCCTTTCGACAAAATGTTTCCGTGAATTATTTACCGAATTTGCCATAATCTACGCTTGACAATTAACGACAATAAAGAGATGATAATCAATTAGTGAATCTGGTTACGTAATTTGCACATCAAAACATTTTCGCATGATGCTCTACCGGGATCGAGCGAAGGAACCGAAGTATTCTTTTCAGATCGAATATCTATGCCAAAGCAACGAACGCTTTGATTGGCGTGAAAGGCGCGATTGTATTGGTATGTTTCTGGAAGAATTGCCGCTCATAAAGGATAGATACGGGGCAGAAATAAAACAGATCGATGACTCTACCTTCCAGATTATTCATTTAAATGAAATAACCGTCCTTTTGAACTTCAATATCGGTGAGGTTCCATTGAAAATACATTTACTTGTCCAAGATGATAGTATCGTTCCGCCAAAGAAGATCGTTGACCCTAAAAGAATTACTATTGGTTTCTTGGATTGGGACATAGATGAAGATGATAAACAACATTTTGTTCTCGATAACCTATACCACGCTTATATTGCCAAAGACATCTAATGAAGGAACGATCAACATGGCGAAAAAAGGAACAGTGTCATTCACCGGCTTTAAGGGCGAAGATGAACAAATCGTGTTGGATATTGACGATAATATTGCGTATCCATCCAACTACAAGAATCTACCCTTGGTCAATAACGTGACAACCATGGAAATAAAGAAATCGGCGCAATTTCTAGATGAATTGAAGGTTATACCGCTCGCTAATTGGTGCCGCATCCCAACATTCAAGCAATATCTGACCCGGAAAAATAAGATATACATTACAGGTCGTCATGATTTCCAACGCGAAGTCACGGAATCTTGGTTAAAGAAGAACGGGATATGGCAAGAAGGAGATACTATTATCTTTATGAACTTCTCGGATTACGATAGTTATGTCGCCCAGAAGGTCGGGATGATATACAACATAATCACGACGCAGAATGCCGAATATAAGTTCGTGCGGATTTTCGAGGATTCAGTATCAATCGTCAAGGGGCTAGCCCTCAATTTCGACATCATCAGCAAGTCTCAATTTGCTTGTTACTTAACAAAAGACGGAGAAATGGCTTCGATTCTTGTGTTTAATCATGGATGTGATGGTTATGGAAACAAATAAAACCTCGATGCTGTATTGGTGGGATCGGATAAAAGATTTGGACATTCCAAAGCCCAAGACCATCATGATCGATTGTAAATGGACAAATGACGACTTCTTCTCGTCATTCGATGGTGAGCCTTCCGAGAGGGCGAAAGCCGTGGCAGAAGAAGTGAAAGCGGCCGCGTTGAAGATCGGTTATCCTGTATTCTTGAGGACGGACTTGAGTTCCGAGAAACATTCCTGGCGAAATACGTGCTATGTTTCAAAGCCCGATGAAATGCAAGACCACATCGGTTATATAATGGATTCGAGCCTTTCAAAAGATTTGTTCACGTCCGGCTTTGCTGTACGCGAGTTTTTAAAATTGGAATCCACTTTCTCAGCGTTTGCTGGAATGCCCATCGCAAAGGAGAGACGATTCTTCGTCAAGGATGATGAGGTTCTTTGCCACCACGCGTATTGGCCACCTGCAAGCATCTACAACCCTTCGATCAAAACTTGGAAAATAAAATTAAACGCATTACAAAACCAATCTCTTGCCGAGATTGAGATACTTAGCCGCCAAGCAGTCAAGATTGGTAAATGCTTGGGCGGATTTTGGAGTGTTGATTTTTGCTTCGGTTCTGCAAGGGATAAGCCAGATGAAAAGACGTGGTTCGTGATAGACCTGGCATTAGGCGACCAATCATATCATTGGTGTTCTTGTGATAAGGCGCCACCAGAGATGATGAAAGTCTATGGCGATCCAGAAGTGATACCGAAACCGAAGAGGATAGACGATTGGTTTTAACCATGCTCATCGAGGACAACGGGAAGATCATCAACTTGCCGCTTAGTTGCTTGGTCATCGAATTTCTCTGCCCTAATTGCAACAGAAGTTGGTCTTGTTACATCTGGAAAGGAAAGACCATCGAGGAAACCTTTGGAAAATGTCGCACTTGCAAGGCACCTATGATCGCCAAGAATGCGCGTGCCGACCTGGATAAATTGCATGGTATCGTTAAAGAAGAGTTAGGGATCGAAATATCGTTTACACGAACAATAAATTAGATGTTATTCATGATGCAAAGAGACTTCAAATTTATCTTCGACAAGGCACGAAAGGAGACGCTGGCGGGGGTAAATGATTGGGCTGGCCTAATGGCCTTGTCAAAAAGACCGGGCACGAAAATCACCGACGAGATGCTCGAGCGTGAGGGCTTGATCCACGATCCCACGTTTGATAACATGTTATACCGCATCGCGCTCGCATCGAAATCTGTATTCACCCGGATAATCATAACGTCTTACAAGCAAGGCGGCAAATCCGCGAGGCTTTATTTTTTAGACAAGATCACGAAACAAGAATCACATCTGAAAGGGCTTTTAATACCGGATTCGACCTTGCAAGGATTGCAGAATCTTCCACGTAAATTGCATTATCTACTTGCAGATAACGTTAATTTCAATAGTTTGATTCCCTTGCTCGATTATTGCCGCGAGATTCCTTGCGTCATCGTGACCATGCCCCTAGATGAATTCATTAGAGGCGAGTTTTGCTTCAAACTAATGGCCTTCTCGGATGAGATGCGAGAAAAGATAGGCAAATATGATTTGTTTTTCCAGATTTATGAAGGATGGGATATTATTCGCATCAACGATTGGATAAACAAGAGATTTGCTTCATTTAGCATTGAGAACACTCAAGTCGCGTTGAACAGCATCATCTCCCAAAAATCCCTCGATTCGATCTTCCAAGTTTCGTGCTGTGTGCCAGGATGGGCACTAAATTTGTTGAACGACATCATCGAGAGCCAATTTGAATCGCACGTGTCGCAATCCTTTTCCATAGATGATGATCAAGTCCAGCAATTTATCAAGTCGTCAGGATTCAATAACGTGGTGGCTGTTTTCAATGGCCAACTTAAGCCCACGCAACATAACATTGCGATGATGGAGTTGCTAAAGGCTGGTAAAAAACGCCCTGTCGATCTTATCCCCGAATACAAGAAAAAAAAGGCGGCCATTTCCCACCAGACTTCGATATTGGAAGGGTTAAACTTCATCGCTCACGATGCAGCTACTCGAAAATTCAAATATTTTGACTTGAAACCGAGCGGCAAGGCCGCTCTTGAAATTTTGAAACTCCGTGCCTTCAAGGAAACAAGCACGGGCTTTATCTCGCTAGACAACATCACGAAATAGAAAGGGGCATTCCAATGAACAAGCAACAATTGGAAATGGAAAATAGCAAATTAAAACACGAATTGGAGAGTTTGAAAGCGGATTGTAGTATCTTGCTCAAGGAGAATATCGACTTGCTCGCGTTATGCGAGAAGCACGTCCCCGATTTTAAGCCCGCCACTTTATTTTCGGCACAATGGCGCGGAGAAGAATGAACTACGAATTTTAGGACTTTTATTGTTTTTTAATACCTTTGCTGTGTAGTAATCCATGGTGGTCGAATGGCTAAGGTATTGTTTGTAGATGATGACGAAGATACTTGCCGAATTTATGCCCTAATTGCTTCTTTGGAGAAGATTCCATTTTATATCGCCCTTAATTCCAGCGAAGCATTGAAATTGGTAAAACAAGGCAATATCAAGGCCGTCTTTCTCGATATCGAGATGCCCAAAATGAATGGCATTGAGTTAGCGCGTTTAATGCGTAAAGACCGCAATGATATATTAATCGTTTTTATTTCCGGGGGAATCGAGCAACACTTGAAAGAGATTAAAGAGATAACGAATTTCTACATGGATAAACCAATCAATACTGATTTATTTATTCAAAAATTGAGAGAGATAGTATGAACGCTCCACGGATTGATGGTATATATTTCTTGAATGCCCAAGAATTCAAGGAATCAGATTATTCAATTGCTTCTTTTAATTACCCTAGCTTGATCGCAATGTCTATTTCCGAATCCTATGCCGCCGATACAAAGTCCGTGGATATTGGCGAGTTCTTGATCGGCACGGGAATGAAATCCTTTTACGTGGGCGCATTCACGAAGATGGAAGATCAATTCATTAAATCGTTTCTCAAGCAAAAAAACCTCCACGATTTCCCGGAATTGCGACTATTATTCATCTTACACGCCCATGAGCAAAGCGGGCTTATCAGCAATAGCGACGTTCATCTTTTTTCCGGATCCTCCAAGCTCGGAACCATCCGCGTTGATATATCCGAAAAATCAGAAGCAACTCATCGAATGACCGTACAAGAATTCATCGAATCCGCTATCAAAACCGGGGAACGGTTCGACATGGTAATAATGGACCCACCTTACAACGCAAAATATGATAAAATATACCAAACTTCCGTCTTGAATAAGATCGATGATTCCGGTCAGTTTCTTGATTGGCTTGTGAGCAAAGTTCTTTTACTTCTTGATGATGAGGGCATAATCATCTCAAAAAATTGGAGAAGTATCAACCCGCAAGAATCTCGGTTTGTCGCTGGAATGGTCACGTTTTATGGCGGGTTCCGACGCGCCACTCTCCTCGAGGCATGGCAATATCGACCTGTCGAACCTTTTCAATTTTCTAGCGTGGATTATGAAACGGATTGGAAGATGAAGGTACCGAGATTGCGATGGATCAAGGGGATTCAAAGTGAATGGACACCTTATGAACTCAGTTCAGTTAAAGCACTCATCCCGGCCACACATTCAAGGAAGGGTATTATAATTTCCGATAACCGAGACGCAAACATCGTGGGGTTTGATTTGAATCAAGTTGTATTTCTTGATTTTGCCAAGGATGAGTTTACGACCAAGTTTGACATCATTTTTGTTGAAGAATGCAAGAAATTGGGAGGCAATGTCATTTCGACCAATGCGTTCAAGAAAAAGATTGAAGCGAATCTTTTACCTGGAGGGCTGGCCATCATCAAGTCATACTTCGATCCCGCTCTCGACAAGCTCGAGAGCCAAATGATTCTGCTCAAGGACAGGATGGTTGTCATTTACGACGATTACGCGAAGATGAATTTACTGCATTGTTACCAAAAGAGAGATAATAGACATGAATAGATTGGCAACGATTGATTTATTGCGTGGGATTTCAATTAGCGTGGTCATTTACATTCATTTCAGCATGGCGTGGTCGCAATCGTGGTCTGACTCGATGTATCACATTTGGGCTTACTTGGATTTTCTCGCCGCTCCGATGTTTGTGATGGTTAGTTGTATCGGGAAGATTTACTCGGTAAACAAACAAGATGGATTGATAACCCCGCAGACAATCACGCGCTCGTCTTTTCTGTTGATAATAGGGGCATTTATTTGGGTATTTGAATGCTTTTCGATGAATAGGTGGATATTACCTTGCAATCTGCTGTTTTTCATGGGATTGATGCAAGTTATAACCCCTTGCTTGATGCGATTGAACGGCCTTGCTTGCTTGTTCCTTGCAAGCATGATTTACGTCTTCTATTTCCCGCTATCATCTGTAGAGGTAATTAGATACTTGTTAATGGATACTACCTTGATGAACCCATATTTGCCTTGGCTGTTGATTCCGCTCTTGGTGATTGCAATCAGAAAATTCTTATTCCTTGGTAAAGTTGAATCGCAGAAGGTAGTTTATTTCGCAATCGGCTTGATCATCATTGCTTTGGTTACCAGCACGTTCAACACTTCATCTCTTATCTCTGTTTTTGCACGTAGTTACCCACAATACATCTTGTTTTCGTTGGGAATAGACTTGATTCTATTTTCATTTGTTATCAAATATGAATCGCGGATCGAGACAAGATTTAAGAAGATTGTAAACTTCGGGCGTTTATCGCTCACCGGATATGTTTTATCGGGTTTGGGGTTCACAATACCAATCGGGCTCTCCATGCTCTTGTTTCACGCCATTTTTCCAATAATCCTATTATTGTTGATTCAAGTATTACATGTGATAACGACGCGTTACAATGAAAAGTTCACGATGGAATGGATATTGCTTCAATATTCTCGGTTGCTCGTTCATCTAAATGGGGTTCATGGTGGCGAGGGTAATTGGCATAAATTGGATTGGAACACGGATTGGAACAATATGGAATGGGTTACATTGGAGTTTTAATTGAGGACGCAAGTAAGGCGGGTTAGGAATATGTTTTTCACGTTCATCTTGAAGAAGACCATGCCCAAGGGAAGATTGTTATCCCTCCTAAAAGATATGGTCGGTGCTTGTAATTGCCAAATATATGAGAAATCTCGTGATTTTTTGGCGTATTTTCAATCAGACGAGTCATCTTTCATTATTTACCAGAGAATCTCAACTCTTTCGAGAGATAATCATCTAATGCTTGAAGAATCAATGAATTATCTTGTTAAAAAAGAAAAGTAGCGTTAGGAATAGGAATGATCGCGTTCAACGCGGTCAAGCAAAGCCATTTGCTTTAGAATGCCGAAAAATCGTGCGACCCGCCCGATAATACAATCGAAGCATTCTTCATATTCATTGCATTCCTCACGAATGTACGCGTCGCAATAGTTTCGATCATTCTGATGATCTCTTACATTCTTGAATAGAGCTATACCATTCTCCAAATCTGTTTTTTTCTTGTCAAAAACTTTCACTTAACTTCCCCCTTTGAGTATCTCGATCTCTGCCGAATCCACAAAGCGCAAAAAAATCTTTTCTATTTTTTCGATAATGTGCTGGATGATGGCATAAGAACCGCGTTCTTGAACGCCGGGATGTTTCGAAACCAATATCAATGCACCGTGCAACGTGGTGATTTCAACGGGGTCTAGAGTCAAGTAAAAGCCCGTATAGACCGGCTTCTTGGTAACTTCGATTAATTTCTCCATCAGTTTCTCAACGACTGCCAATTCCTTATCACTCATATTATCATCTCAATTCTTTAATTCCTTAAATAACTCCTTAACTAACTCTTCCTTCTTGATGAGCAATCTTTTTTCGACTGCAATCTTAAACTCATCATCCACAATTTCCTTTACCTTTTCTCTTAAACACGCATTCTCTAATTTGCTAATCGTTCCTTCTTTCTGCAATTTATCAAAGCATTCCTCAAACAATTCCGTCCATTTATCCATTTCACCGAGATATTCAACGAGTTTTTTATAATCATAATAGACAGGCATCGCCACTTCTATTGATCCATCCTTGAATGGCCTTGCGTCTTGAATTAACACCGGTCTTTTGAAATATAATGCGTCATGTACCTTCGTGGCGATTGTGAGTGCTATTTTGAGATGAATGATGCGCTGGTCTTCCAAGCCCTCAAATTTTTGAGTTTTGATGATCGCTTCGGTTCTATGTAATATATTCAGCAAGCCAAATCGCTCGATATATTTGTCGGTATTGGATTTCAATCGCTTTAACACGATATCTTGTTCTTCATCATTCATTGCGTCCATTACCTCGATACGTGGTAGATAACCTTCGTGTTATTCTCGATCTTGTAATAAATCTTGCTTCCTTCCGAGATGTGAAGCCCGCCCATAATACAACCCTCCCCTGCAATCTCGACCACGCAATCTTCCTTGATCTTCTTGATCGTTGGTTTATGATAGCCTATTTTTGAATTACGTTTCTTCCCTTTTAGTTGTCCTTTTGTCATGATGGTCTTCATTCCTCATGTCGTGTTTTTCTAAATCCTTTATTCGTGGCGACAAATTCTATCCACTTCGAGCGGGGCAAAGCCACCATTTCATTCCATTGCTGGTCATCCATGTAGATATCACAAGATTCGCATTCGGAAGTACGCGAATAGTCGCCAGGATAAGATCGATGCAACCGGCCTTTACAGATCGGGCAGAAGCGAGGCTCGAATGTTAGTTTCAACGTTTTTCACCTAAAGTATTCCGCGACAGGTCTCATCCGATTCTTTTTCATCGAATCTTTAACGAGGTCAATGTCCACGCGTAGCCGAGTTAGTTCAATTTTGCCTTCCGCGTCCAAGTCTTGCCAACCTTCCACGTATGCAATTATCAACGCTTCCGCGTAATCGGTTTCGGTCGGGAATAGCCGGTAATACGCACCGTGTTTGTCGTATTGTTTTCCGATCATCCACCCTTCTTCTCGCAAGAGACGCAAGAACTCACGAAACGCTATAGTTTCCTCGTTAGGTATTGATAATAAGACCTTCGCGTGTTCTTTCCACGCTATTTTGACTGATTCAAGAAGTTTGACCCCATCTTGTTTTTGTTTCTCTGCCAGCGAGTCTAGAATGCAATCCTTGGTCTTGCAATTGCTTCCATAATTCTTGCACGGTTCGTTTACTTTATTTTTATTATCGCAACTTAATTGAACGAAACCGCCGTAATCATTAATGGCGTATTTGCCACCGCAACAAGCACAAATACCGAGTTCGATTGTTTTATTTACCGATTTGCCCATTCTTTATTCTACCTCGATGATTTGCCTGACAAACTTGACTAAAATGCAGATTCCGAACGTTGATTCGCAACGTTCCTTGTAATTACATATTCGATAGCCATCGTTCAATATCTTCTTTATCAAAGACAAGGTTTTCGCATTCATATTTCTCGCCTTTCATTTCGTTCTTTTCGCCAAAATACAAACCTCCGAGCAAAATGATTGATAAGAGCGATCATTATTGATAAGATCAATAACATCAACGGCGAAAGGATCAAGAATACCACGAGAATATATGGCCAATAGAATAACGGTAATATGAGGTCGATGTTAATCATGCCTGAAATGCAAAAGATGATTGCGAACGCTACGCTAATCAAGGACAATTTTCCAAACAAATCAGTGAATCTTGTCAATTTCTGCGTGCAATCTGGAACTTTCTGCGTGCTTTTTGTCATGGTTTATCAACATTTCCCGCATGGTATCCAAGTTTCTTCCGTTGACTCGCGGTAAATCCGGATAAAGCGTGGGTTTCGTGGCGTGGGTTTCGTGATTTCAATACCCTTCGCAATTCGAGTAACGAGGCCAGCACTCTATCCTTGTGATCGATATCTGCAAAATCCTCGTAAGAATGTCCTTTCACGCCGGTTAAAATCTCGAAATGTCGGCGAATATCGACGGTCAATTCTAAATCGCGCTCATCCACGTATGCTCGCCAATTCGAGCCGCTTGACAAACTAAACGTGAAGAAAATAACGTTGTTGCCGTAGATAATCTTGAGATTCGCACGTGCTTCTCCTAAATTCTTTGATTGCGCGTCTATATGTGTTTTCATCGTTCAATGCCCCGATCCATGTTCCTTGCAAACAGCCCCTAGACCCGGCACGATGACATCGGCGGGCTGATTGCAGATTTGGCACTTGGGAATAACATCCGGTGCCGGAAAGCCATCTTTCTTGCCTTTAACTTTTATGGCCTCTGCCTTATCAGCGAGCCATTCGCAACCGCAGAAGGCACAAACGACGCTCTCCTCGTCAAGATCGATTGAATGGGGACATTGTGCGATCCACAGCCATTTACCAAACATTTCCTTCATGATTTCCGGGCCTCCTTGCGTTCGCCATATCTGGAAATCGACATCACTTACCCATGCCGATTCACAATCAAGGCAATGATATTCCCGGCAATACTTTGAGTTGATACGCATCTTGATTCGCGTTCCCTGGCAAGAACGGCAGACGATCTTGATGTAATATTTTGCGAATAAATGATGATCATCGATCTCCTTGCCGACTTTCAAATCTTTGACTAGAGGATTTGAAATCAACTCTTCGATATCCTCTCGCCATAACCCTCCTGATTGGATGTATTCTCTCATAGTCGTTTAACTCCGCATTGAGCGCATACTTTTTCGCTAACTTTTTCTTTTCCCAAGGTTTTGTGGAACAAAACCTTCTTGCATTCACAATTAGGGCAAGGCGATGTCGGGTGGGTATCAGTCATTGCGGATACGCCTTCCATCACCAAGTCCAAGCCCGGTATTTTAATTCTATCAACCAATTTTTCCATTTTCATTCCTCTGCTTGTTAGTGGGAATTCCTAACAGATGGGGGAAAAAAAGACAAATTAATAACCTTGATAATCGTGTAATTGTGTCAAGAACTCTATATCGTTCTTTTGATAAACACAGCCGGAACATTCGCTCTGTTCCGGCTTGCACGTCTTGTTACAAGGCCGCATCTTCTCGCGCCTGGCGAGTGCCTCTTCGTCTGTTGATTTTTGTCCCATTTTACCACCTGTTGGCTCCACGTTGGATCCGGTCTATAAAAGACTGATCATAACTTGCATATGCAAGTTGTCTAAACACATGATGAATAGGGTTGTTACCGACCGATACCCCCACAGAAATCAAGGATATAGGTTGCCATCGAGTTTCTTGCGGAACCTTCCACCCACGATTGCTATTTCGAGTTTATCAAAGTCCTTTTGCATTTGATCGAAGTTGTTTTCGTTTACCTTTGTTATCAAACGTTTTGCTTCGTCCAAGATGAATTTAGTATCGTTCTTGCCGAGATGATGATCGATCTTAATGAACTCCTTAACGTTTTGAATGAACCCGCGTATGTCTCGGTTAATCTCCTTTCTCTCAACTAAATCCACGCGATCATTCATCTTATCAATTACATCCCCGACTAGACGAATTGCATCCGCTGTTTGTTCCCCTGATTTTTCAATTGCCGTACCCACGATCTTCATGATCTTCACGTTCGCGTTGGCAATCTGCGCCCCCGATTGCTCGATCCCCATGCCTATTTCCTGGCCCATTCGGACAAGACCGCGCTCGTTATTCTCGCTCGAGATTTGGATAGCTTCCGAGATGCTGGTCAACGCATACTTGTGTTCATCTCCTTGCCGATCCAATAATTCGATTACAACTTGATTGTTCCCCGAGGTCGCTTCTCTGAGTTCATAAATGTCATCGGCATTCCCCTTGATCTCGTATTCCACATCGCTTAGTTTCTCTTGTAATGATCCGAAATCTTTTTGCGTTTCGTTGAAATGGGTGGATTGTGTTTGTTTCAACGCATCAGTCTTGCTGATTAATTCTGATTTAAAGTCTTTTTTGATGGACTCGCTTTCCTCTTGAACCTCACGTTTGATGTCGGCAACTTCGATGGCTGTCTGCCTTGTAACCGCGTTCGATTCATCCACGCTTCCCTTGATCGCCTTTACCTCATATCCCAAGTTCAAATACCGCGATTCTAACTCCGTCGCATCTTGAATCACGCGAGCGCCTTGCAACAAGGTCGCGTGAAGGAAATCAACGGTTGAACTCCCAGATTTTGCTTGTGGGTCGTTGAAAGTGCCGAGAAATGATGAGAAACTACCCAAGTTCAAGGGATTGCTAACGTGTTTCTGCATGTCTTGCGAGTATTGATATTCAAACCGCAATTTACCTTCAGCGTAAGTGTATATGTGAATCGCAAACTCGCGTAACTCGCCTGCAATCACCGTATCTTGCGCGAATCGCCGCCGTATTTCTTCTGACTTCGGGTTCTTGGCATTTAAATCAGCATCAATGCATAAATCAAAATTTCTGACAGAGAATACCATCAAGTTTAGTTTAAAATAATCGCTTATTGGCTTGTCGCTCGACCCCGAAAGGTTGGCGTGTGCAAGACTCAGAAAATCATTCAATGTATCGAGGACTCTGGTGAAATCGAGCAATGATATTGGATTCTTGATTTTTCCCTTCGTTGTTTTTCTTTCGTCTTGGGCAACGTATATCGAAACGCTTGGCGTGCCAGATTTTACGCCAGCATAAAACACGCATTGTATCGAGACTCCACCCCTCTTGATCTCGAGGATCACAGGGTGAGAATTCTGGTTGAGGTCCAGCGTCCATGTTATTTCCATGTCGCCTAGCCGCGTTACTCGAGGTGGTACCTTGATCGATGGCGAGAGCAAGGGGCGGATGGTATTCATGAGCGCGGATTCATCCATTGAATTGATCGTGATCTTCTTACGAATGCTCGCCGGGAAGAAGGGTATGAACTGATCAAGCAAGAACCGCCAATATCGCACGTAACATGGTGATTCGATTGGAGAATGCAATTTGACGTTATGTATTCTCACGCGCTGGGAAGGTAATAGACGCGATAACAACGTTCCTTCAATATCCTCGAGTACAGAAACATATTGTGAAATATTGCCCAATTGTTGCCCTAAAGCAAGCAAGCCAATGTTTATTTTATATCGAGCAGGTGCAATCGACGCATCCACGTCTAAAAAATACTTCGATGATAATTCTTTGAATGCCCTCGCCCACGTCTGACGATCATAAAATTTGGCAATCAAAGCGGGATCAAGATTCGAATTATTCGCCCAAGCCAGGAACAGCGTCTTGACCGTAATCCCGGCGTCGAGTTTCACAATTGGCGTTCCGGTTGATTTATCAATCCACTTTTCCAATGGCGTCGTGGAGTTGAACCAACCATCCTTATCTTGAACCCCCGGCTCGCTTTCAATTTTAGTATTCAACAATATACGATCAAAATGCGTGAGTATGAAGGCGAGCAATTCCCGCGAACCTTGCGTTGATAATGCAACCCACGCGTTCTGGGCATCATATTCTATTAACCCGGATTGATCAAGGTTGTCGAGGGCTTCTGATAATTGAACGCTCGTTATTTTACATTCGCTTATAATCGCTTGGCGACTCTTTACATCGAATGCAGTCATTATCGAAATGGCTACCAACCTTTCCCAAGGACGCAACGCTTCGAGAAAATCCCCGAACCCTTGCGAAGAATTCGTTGCTAAACTTCCTGCCATCGTGAATGAGCCTCAAGAGTTCGGTTTTTTGATACCCGTGACACGGGCATTGAATCGCGTGACATCAAAGTTTCGACCCGCATCACATCACCACTTCAACCATTTCGATGCTAGTGGGTTTGGATTGCATTTCTGCCCCATCATACAAAATCCAACATGATCGCCATTCTGGTTGACGAAAACCCATTCCCACGAAGAATCCGGGCAAGTGCGCGCTTCGAGATTCCAGCTCGGAACGTGACATTTGAATGCATTTTGTCGGGATACTCGGCGGAGTAACTTGCTAGAATCTCTGTTGGAGAGAAAAGGAGTTAAACCTCTACGACACGACATGCCACTCGAATGCAAGGGGAGGGTTGCTCGCAAAGGGACATTCCCACCACCACCACCACGCGTGACTAAGGAATTAATCAACATCATGAACCCCTGTATCATCTATTTTAATCAATATATCGCTGTCATTTCCGCTTGTAATGGTCGATGTCGTAGAGAACGGGGCTTTGGTGAACGTGATTGCCGTGTGATTTGATGGAAGTTTCTTGAACTCCATGATGATCTTGGAATAATGCAGAATGATGTTTCCGCCCGAAGCATCGTCTTGGTTTCTTTTTACCCGCGAGAATTTGGTCAATACTTGGTTCGTGAAAACTACCGATGGGTTGTGCTTGAGAGCGATGTAATTTAATTTGTCTAGGATTTGAATTAGAAATGATTGTCGCTTCGCCATCTGATGAGGTAATGATGCAGGTCGCAAGTTACCCATGATCGAATCCACTATGACCAGCCCGATCTTCTTTTTTTCCACTAATGCCTCACAATCTTTCATTATATAATCATAAAACTCTTGCATAGTGCCGGTACGAATGTAATAAATGCTCGCTAATGCCTTTTTGGGATTCAGCCCTTCCGCTTCAGCAATTACCTTGATACGAGATGTATCAAACGACCCCTCAGAATCAACATAAAGAACTGTCATTTTTTGCGATGCGACCGTGGCAATCTGGAGGCATGTTTGTGTTTTACCACAGCCGCTATGCCCAAATATTTGATGTGTCCAACCGTTCTTTAAACCACCACCTAGTCTAATGTCTAATTGTCTAATGCTCGTTTGTACAAGTCGAACACAATTCGAGATTTTGTCGATAGCGCGCGCTGTCTCTGCTTGCATGATATCGCCTGTGAAGATTCTTATTCGAGAATGCTTTTGACTGATTTTTGATGTATTTTAATGTATCGTTGAGCGACCGACAAAAATGGTCGTGAACAAGCTGGGCTTTTATATTTGTGAGGGCAAGATCGGACATGAAAGATGAAATCTTCTTAGATGGTATTTATTTCGTTAAACGCAATGGGAATTGTTTTTATAAGTATCTGGAGAAAAATATTGACGTTGATGTTAATCTAATGACTCCATTTTTCATTGCTATTTCACAATTTCTCGAAAGTAACCTCGGGGGCTTGATCAAAGAAATCATTTTCGAGGAAAACGCAACGGGTAATGAGAAGAAATTACAATTCATTCAATTCAAGTTAAACTCGCCGTGCGATCAAGGATTTTGGGTCATTGTCGCCTTCTCGAAACGTGATGACGTTCTATCAATGAAAGGGAAAATAGTATCGTTGAAATGGGATATTGTAGAAAAATGCCGACCCTTTATCACGTCAAACCATGTAATGCCGAAGGAAACTCGGAATGAACTCGATTCCTTGATGCAACGGTTATTCCCGCGACATTGACCGATATTGAAAAAATCGGTCAATTCTCCGAAATAATCGGTCAACAATTTTCGGGTTGACCGAGGAAATAATCGGTCAATGTTCGAGGCTTTGTCTATTGCGAATCGTGGGCTTCATGCTATCTTATACATTGCACTCGATAGAAAAGAAAATAAAAATAAGGCTATTTTAAGAATATGTAAAAAAATAAATCATTTTTTCTTCATTACTTTAATCTTTTTTATCTTTTCTTCAATATCTTTCAATTGCTGTTCCAAAAGATATCTTTGCTTCTCATAGTCGCTCATGCTGATATGTTTATCACGCCTTTTGCGGTCTAGCACGTCAAGGTAATCCTTGGTGGCTTCACGTTGTTCTTTCAATAATAATGCGTCGTTTGGATCATTCATTATTTCCACGTCATTTACTAACTTTATCCAATCGTGGATCACGGCCGTGATTGTTTGATATTTAGGAGATACTTGCTTGTATTTCGATTCCTCGCGCATCATAGGCCCGTGATCTCCAAAAGGATCGGTATGAACGATGGAAAGAAAACGCTTCAATTCATCTTCGACGGATTTCTCGGCCTTCTTAATTTCTGAATTGAAACTCTCGAAAAATCCTATTTGCGAGTGGATTTCTTGCCATTTTACCATTGTTTCTAACATCATGGTGATATGCGGGTAAATTTGCGTTTTAATTTTCCCTATAACCAGCATGGCTTTTGAATCGTCCTTTAAAACGACCATTAATGATGGAAAGTCCTTGATTTCATGTACTATGTCCATCAATTGTTCTTGAATACCAGGATGTGCTAAGTAGCCATAAGCCCGCAACATCGCCCCCTTTTGTAGAATATCCTTTCCTGTCATGGCCGAGAAATTTCGTTGAACGATTGTTTTCGCTTCTTTACTCTTGAAAAAATTACAAAAGCCGACGAAGAAAGGAACTTTCTCAGTATCCATTATCTCCGCGATGCTTCTATTTGTTTCTTTCATCTGGACAACGATTTCCCTCAAGTTATCAATATAGATCGCCTTTGGTTCTTGCTTTGGTGGCGTTAAAACGTTGCAAATTGGTAATAAACTTGCCACGTTAGGAATTGATGTGAAAAAAGAAGAAGCCTCCAGATCACATAAAGCAGGAACCGTTGCCGAATACGATCTATATCGTTCGAGTAAATCCAAGATTTGCTTGCCGTCTATTCTTTCCATTTCCCAAGCCATTTCATTCAAGTTTGATTCAAGACAACCCATCGAGATTTTAGGACAAGATTTTGCCGATTTATCAAATAACTCCTTGATAAAAGCAAGTGTCTTTTCTTGATTCTTCTTCAATTTGTCGAAAACTATGCCAGCCACTTCACGCGAGAAGAGGAGAATGTAATCCTTTTCCTTGGTTTCTAATTTATAACCGGAGACCAAGGCATCGACCTTACGTTCCAATTGAATATAATCGACGGTTTCAATGTTTGCTATCATGTTCATGTGCCTTTGTTTTTGTGAAAAAAGAAAGAAAAATGTTCAAGGTAATTTAAAACCAATATTCTCGATGAAATCTCGTAGATCACGACCAGCTTCGCGTGATTCCCGATCAGCCCTCATTTCCATCCAAGATAGGTGATCCTTTATCAAGTTCAACAACTCTTGAACTTTCTCTTTGTCTGGGTGTTCGCGTTCCTTCACATGCCCCTCTTTGATATGCTGGCGCAATCTTCTCTTTATTTCCCAGCGAGTTCGCTTGAATTGATCGCATAATTCCACGGTCGTTGACCCCGCTCGATATTTTTCAAGTAATAACTTGTCATCCGCTTCCGACCATGGTTCCTTGGCTAACTCTTTATGTTGAGGTTTATGTCGATGTCCTTCTGGATTTACCGAATCATACAACATTTCGCTTTCTTGGAATGTTGTCTCATCGAGAAACCAGAGAACATCAGAGATTGGGGCATAATCGAGACTCGTATCATGATCGGTGTCCCATTTCTCTTGCGCGGACGGTGATTCGTTATAGGCATTCCAAGCAAGCATTCTTAACGCTTTCAATACGTGATCTTTATTGAACGGCAATTGGCTTAGCTGAGAAATATAATTCTCTATAACGGTATCAACGCCACGATTCTCTGCAATGAAACTCAAAACCGCTTCGATTGGCGTTTCATCGGTAATGTTGTCGCCCATATCATACGTTGACCAGAGATCAGCGGATTCATATAAATCATGTTGACCTGTTTTGATGATCCAATCTGCCGCTTCTCTGATTTCTTCCTTGCGCTTTTCTGATTCGGTCATGAAGATGGTCTGTTTGATGTGGGCTGTTGGAGATATGATGAGCAAGGCATTTGGTTTCGATGAAAGTGAAATTTTTACCCTTACTTTCTCTCCAAACCGGAGCAAGTTCTTATATTCCGCAAATGCGGCCAGGACTACCGCCGTGCTTTTCCCCTTTATAATCGGGCTGATAGTCGCTATGTCGATATCGTCCAAGATGATGTTTTTGAACAGAATGCCCATAAACTCCTTGAAAGTCGTTAAAAAATAGTTGCGGGCGATTTCCTCGGACAACGCTTGAACATCAAATGATATTTGTCCGACATATAAATCCCCATTCTTTGAGACTTTATTTTGAACATCGAATGTCTTGATCACGACGTTATCTTGATAAAGACCGCTGAAAACATCATCAAAGACATTAAGATATGATTTGGCTTCGCTTTCATCGTCCATCTTGAAAGGAATGGAGACTAAAACGCGGAAAGCATTGTTTTGCGTCAATTTTCTCATCTATTACGATTCTTGTAAACATCTTTATTTTCATGGATATAAAAAAGTATATCGTAGCATTGCAGGTGATCAAATGAAGTTTTATCATGGAACATCAGAGAAAATTGCCAAAAACATTATTGAAAAAGGGTTTAAGATACAAGAACCCGATCCAGAGATGGCTGAGCTTGGTCAAGGATTATATTTAACTTCAATTTATTGGTTAGCTGTTGATTTTGCCCATTCCGTTGTTTTGGAAATAGATTTGCCGGAGATGGACTTTGAAATCGACCCAAAGGTTTCTCAACCCATTTATGTTAGGAGGGTTGACGAAATGAGCAAGCTTTACGATATGGAAGATGAAAAAGGTATGCTTGGGGGTTATGCTAAAAGAATGCGTGAAAATGCTTTGAAAAATGGGATAAAGATCGGATATAATTACCCTGATTTCATTGTTCCCTTTGATCCATACGAGGCGCGTACAGCCTCTCCAAACATCCAGGTCGTGATCTACGACCAAGACTTTTTGGACATGTTGTTGAAGGAGAATCGGATAAAGCTGATTGAAAAACCATTGGGAAGCATCGAGAAGGGACAAGTTCTTGCAAGTATGGTAGCCTTTGCCAAGCAAGGACGGTATAAATTGTTTAACTTTAATTCGATTAAAGAAATAGACGAAGTTGTTTCCGATGTCAACTCGCAATCAAAGAACGTGGATTTCTCTGATTTGGTCAAGATGAATACTGATGATATGCGAGCATTGTTGGAAAATGCTGAGCGAGGCAGTTTGATCGACTCTTATATCTCCTTGATCGCGTTGATCAAGCATTTCATGCGGAATTATATGGGATCGAAAATCGGGCTGATGGCTAACACGAAATATGGTAATTTTGTGTTTGTGAAGAGTGAGGGGGGGCGATATATCTCGAATCTCGCGGAGGCAAAGGCTACCGAGCCATACCCGATCCAGATCATCGAAAAGCCCTATCGTTTCACGTCGCTGGACGCGGAGAGTTTCGATGTCAAACTCGATAACATGAAAGAAGCGGTTGATGGTCAAGATTACGACGTGCATCAACAAGTATCGAACGAAAACGGCAAAGAAATCATCAATTATACGTTAGAACCGATGACCTCGATTCATGTCTATTTTTACAAGAAAAAACAGCAAGTCAAGCATCTTCACTTCGATGAGATCAAGGGAAATTGGTATATCATCTTCAAGGACAATGCTGAATACATGCTCTTCATGATCGAGGCATCGCGCTTGGCAAACATGCACGATAGCAAAAATACAGAAATACGAAATTTCATTGACAAGTATTTCCAAGAGAAATACGGGGATTCGGACAGGGTCGGCGTTATCTACATCAGCAGATTACGAAAGCATTTCACGGACACGCAGATCATTGATTATATCCGATCTTTACAAGAGCATGAAAATTCTCCTTATGATATTTCCCAGCCATCTCACGTGCAAGAAGAGGACATTCAATGGCTCAAGGAAAATGTAAATTCGTTGTTAAACCCAAACCGTGATCCAGAAGATCGCGGGCGAACGCCTTGGTCAAAAGTGCAAACGCTCTGGTATTATTTGTATAAGATGCGAAGATAATCGTTAAAACAAGATAAAGTTCGAGAACAAGGTTATTTTCTCATTCTCTTTTTTCATTCGCTCTATCGCGTTGATTTTAACGAGTCTTGAGATTGGAACATCCATGATTTCGAGATATGATCGATAGTACAACTCTAGATTTATCAATTCCTCCTTGTTATCAACGTTCAACAAGCCATGAATGATATCTTTTATTACCACGTTCAATTTTCGACCATTCATCACATCGAAATAGAGAAGGTGAAACTCCTCAGATTTGGTAACGATATATGTCATATTATTCAGTACGTACCTTAAGAGCGTGGTTTCATCCTTATTCAACGATTTTTTACGATTATGATACTCGCGCAAGTCAAATTCGTAAACACACGGGTATGAAATATCCGCAATATCGGACCTGGAGAGTTTCCTGATGATCATACCTAACGCATCACTCAATTCCAAAATCGAGTCGAGCAATTGTATCTTGTCAGAGATATACGCGCTTTCGGGTATCTCTTCGAATATGTCAGTCGAGATGTTCTTTTGTTTGAACTCCGATTTCTTTCGCGTCCCACCGCGCAATGTCTTGAGAAGTGATTGTTCCTCACGCGTGGTATGTTTCGATGATATTTCCCGTTCGGTTCTAACGATGATTCTCATGCCAGGATACTTTTTCTTGAAAAATACTTGACAAACCATTCTTAATTGTTCGAGCTTAAAGTCATCCACGTCTATCTCGTTTAACGTGATTTGAACTTGCATCTTATCGGGATTGACATCGACGTTTTCAACGTGATCCAAGACGAATGTGCCATCTTCCAATTGCACACTTTCGAGTTCAGCCATTATCTCTTTTGATATATTAATGCTCGGCGCGGCGACTTTGGCAGATTCAAATGTCTGGTAACGATAATACTTCGGTCTCTCGGCGGCGGATATCCGGCCCTTGAAATAGACATATTCTGATAGTTTTCTGAATTTGTGCCGGATTAGCGGCATATCGCCCGATGATTTGTCTTTTCGTGCCCTAATATATTGATCGATGGCAGGGAGGGCGACAGAATAATCAAAGTAGTCATAAACTTCGTGAATCAGAAACTTGATTTTTGAAGCTACGCTTTCAATCTTGCCTTGTTCCAAGGCGGAAAACTTCGCTGAAAGCGGGTTTTTTAGTGTTTCCACGTTCTCCTTAACAAATGAAGCGAAATCCTTGAATAAGAACGATTCTACAATGTCCCAATCAACTTTCAATAAATCCAAGTTAAGATCGTTCACGTCAGTAAAGGTTGAAGGATTTTCAATCACAAGTTCGCGTAAGGACTTGATATAATTGCGAATTTCTTGAATTTGTGACGTATTTACGATCATTTAACCGCCGAATTTTTTTAATCATTCATTTATACTCTGTTAACACAGATAAATTCTAATGATCACGATGACCGAGAAAAAAATATTGTTGCGGATATTAAAAGTCGCCTTTGCGAGCTTTTGCATGATCGTAGAGTTTCTTGTCTTGAACTACTTGGTTTTTGAAGGATACTTTACCGCATGGACACATACTTCGGTATTCATGTTTTATATCACTTGTATATGTTATATGCTCGATTTTAAGAAGCCATTTCTCAATTCGGTGGTTATAACCATGTCCGTGCCGTTCACGATAATCAATGCTTTAAGCATCGTAGATTGGTTCATATTTGGCTTGTCTCCCGTGCAATTTTTCGTGTTTATAATCCATTTCATTCCCCAAGTAACAGGTTATTACATCTATGTTGCGAAGAATGTTCTGGTTATGAAGAAAAACATTATTTTGTCTGGTATGTTTGTGGTGATTTATCTTGTATTCATAGACATAACGTTTTTCGATAGATTTCTTGATCTAACGTATTTATTCTCGCTCTTGAAGGGCACGGTCATGGAACAAGTTTTTATTAGATTGGTTTTGTTCTTGTCATTGATCGGGGGCAATTACTTGGTTTATCGAAAGTCAACCAATTATTTGAAATTGCATTTCTAAGGGAAAATATTTTAAATGCTAAGATCAGATATTAATTAAAATTGAAGTGACTGCCATGAGCAAGAAAATAATCGAAGACCCGGAATTTGAGAATATTGATCTAGACGAAGTTACGGCAGATTTGGGAAGCCTCCCGAATCTTGCATTGAATCTTTTAGCAAACATGGAGAAGTTGGGAAAGGTCTCGAAAACCCAAACGCCTCAGAGTTTGATCAAGCATTATGTCCAATTGCTTACCTATCTCAAGAGTTTCGACATCTACGCCAAGTCACCCGGTGCTCTTGATAAAATGGTAGGTCAAACGGACGCAAAGACGGGCGAAGTCCTTACCGCCGAATTGATCGGCCAGATCAAGGCCGCGAAACTCAGTTTTTACAAGGAACTCCAAGAGAACGCGAAGGCGTATTACTCGAACCCAAAGATGAATCAAGATAACAAGCAGCTCATCCTTGACGAGATTAACAAGGTCATCGTTCTGTTGAAATTCTTTATTTTCGACATCAAGGGCGAAAAACTTGGTAAGGACGAGACCATCGCGTATGCGAGCAAGATTGCCCCGCCAACGACACCAGCAAAGTCGCCGTAGTGATGCCCATTAAAACTCCCAACTTGATCTCTTTAGATCAGAAACCTTTTTTTATTTCAATTCCAGATTTTAACCGCATATACGATTTCGATTCAATTACCGCCGTTTTATACGATTTCTACTTGCTTTCTAAGAAGTTTGACGCGTTGCCTCTGGATCATGAATTTTCAAAGAAGTTTTTTGACCAGATCATCTCGAAAATTAATAGCGAATCACGTAAATCATTCTTGTCCATCTTCGAAGTCTTGAACAAGACGATCAAAGAAACAGAAATGCAATATGGCGATTTCTTGCTTGCCTTCGTGAACTTGACCAATTATGTTTTTTTGCACAAGTATATTATTCAAGATAAGGCGAAAAAGGAACAAATCTTGAATCCGGATATCGTGGTTAAGAATATTCTTGATGATTATGAGAAGAAGATTCGGTATTTCGATGAGAATGAACAAGACTTGATTCAGCGCATGGAACAATTTATTTTTCTCACGATCAACGACAAGGACGTGGTTTATAAGGAATTAAAACCCGATGTTTTGTCCTTGTTACAAAGGCACTTGTTCGAGCCACCCGTCGGGAAACTTTTAGACCTGGCGAAGATCGTTAATGATTATATCGTGAAATTGGGAAGGGTAGTTAATATTGGCGAAAAAGCGACGCTCGAAGAGATGCTAGATGAGGCTATCAAACAGAAGGATGAGGCTGGAATAAATATATATAGAGATGCTTTAAAGCCGCCGAGGGAATTATCAAGTAATGAAGAGAATTATCCTGTTCTCTTGCTTCGCGTTCGTGAGATTCTGATCAACCTCAACAAAACCGAGAAAAGATTGTTCATGTATCTCGAATCCAGGTGGGGCACATCGCAATGGAAAGCAGGGATTAAAGCAAAGAAACGTGAAGAAAAAGAGATACCGGATAAAAAGAAATTCATGTATTTCGTCAAGGATTGGCAAAGTATCATTCCAGCGAGCGAGATCGAAGAGCCGGATAAGTTTTGGCCTATTCTGAGTAGAATTTACTATGGTCAAATGCATAAATTCATCGTGACGAAAACAGATATTGATATCATCATCAATCCAGACGCGGGGGATGATTATGAAGGTTGACGCAAATGCTATTTTAGAATTAAACCAAGACATGATCGGGGAGTTGCTTGGACATTTCTTTTTCGCTTTAAAGGATAATTCGATGAAACTGAACATCTTGGTTCTCAAAAGAAGCTTTCACGATGCTTTACACGACATCTTGCAAAATAACTCGATCAATGGCGCGCCAAGTGGGTCATTATATAACGGACGCAAGAGCAGGCCAAACCAAGTACCGAAGGACTACATCGCTTGTGCGGGATCGGACAACCCAGGGGAGAACCCTTGCCACTCCACCTTGCTCGATTCGTTTGCTTGTTCGTGTGATTCGTGTCTTAAGCGATTTTGTTTGCGCCATTTAGCTTTGATCACCCAAATTGAAGATGAGGGAGAAAAAATCATCCTTGCCAAGCCCGAACAAGTAAATATCCATGCTACTTTGAAGATTCACGGGTTTTGCTTGAGTTGTGCCAAGGAGATTGCTGAAAAGCCGGAAGAGAAGACGTGGGAGACTATTTATGAACGGTTATTGCGGAATTATGATGTTATTGAAATGGAATGGATAAACACGTCGAGAAACATTGACATGAAGCGGTTACGAGCATTTTTGAATTTTAAACGAGAAGGCGAGAATATTTCCTTAGAAAAACTCGTTAGCATGTATTTTAACGATCCCTTCTGCATTTCTATACCTTCGTTATGGTTCTCGATCATTTCCTCACAAGAATATGCTGGTTTGCCGCAACCCATCCCCGCTTTCGATGCTTTCAAGGTTGGTTTTTATAACAAATATTTTTCCTTGCTTGGCTTGGTCGTTCGAATAAGACATGCACAAGTTTTGTTCAAAGATCACGATATACGCGACGTGAATGCGGCAATTGCCAAGATTCACGATGAAATAAAGGAGATTCGTCATCCATATCTTGAATTGGCAGAATTATGTTTATTGACAAATACGAGTGCGAGTCTTGCAAAGCACGGCTCGGATACGAGCCAATCATGGAAGGGAAATCCCAATTACGTGATTCAAACCCCTTTACATAATCTCGCCAAGAGTAACCACGTTTATAACCACCTGATGTTATACTTGCGTGACATTCACCCCTTCATCATTGAAAGGTTCTTGCTCTCGACAGATTTGAAAGTTCAAGGAGGAGGGATGGTTGGGATTAAATATGTTCCTTTTTTCCAAAATGAATTGACAGATGATTGGGTATTCGAGAAATGCCGCGATGAAACAGCTTTTTTAGGGTTAGCCTCACGTTTCTTGAGGCTCATGAAGAATCTTTCACAATGGGACAATTTCCACGCCACCAATATTGCATTCAAGATCGTTTCGGATTATTTTGCTGTAAATCCAACCAAGTTTATCACTTATTTCCCATTTCGCTATGAGTCCGATGAATTGGTCGTCGGTTCTATCCAAAAACTTACAGCCTTGCTTAACGAG
>Ga0315273_10000024_pt1 | contig 125976 bp, 96 predicted proteins | sample YL17G02_0_MG_FD_205753 | JGI IMG/M metagenome (GOLD analysis project Ga0315273, IMG submission 205753) | Sediment microbial communities from Yellowstone Lake, YNP, Wyoming, USA - YL17G02_0 | ecosystem: Environmental > Aquatic > Freshwater > Lake > Sediment | place: USA: Wyoming | collected... | reverse complement strand
GGCGGGGGCCGGGCGGCGCACCCAAGGCCATGAGCTGCCGCGTCGCCATGCTCCGCATGGAGGCCGACGGCCACCTCCGTCGCCCCGCGCCCCGCCCCCCCCCCCGCCACCCGCGCCCCCCCCCCCCCACCCGTCCAAATCTTCGGCCAACAGCTCCAGCACGCCCCCGGGCGCCCGTGCGCCGTCCAGTGGGGCGACGGCGCGCGCGCGAAACGCTTCGGGGGACGCCAGGAAGTCGTCGACCGCGCCCGGCGCGCCAAACCAGCCGAGGCGGTCGGCGAGCAGGTGGCGGGCCTCGCACCCGTCGCACGTCACGATGACGACGCCGCGCGTGTAGGCGGCCCGGGAGAACCCTTTGGCGCCGCGGTGGTCTGGAGGGAGAGAGGGGCGGCGCGTCTGCTCGGGCGACGACCGCCGCCCCGCCGGTTCCCCTCTCCAATCTCTCCTCAATCTCACCGCACACGTTGCAAGTGAAGACGGCGGCCAGCTCGGCGGGGCGCGCGCGCGGCGGGAGGCCGGCGTCGCCGGCGCCGCTCTCCCCGCCGGCCGACGTCGATACCTCGCCCCCACGGGTTTTAGATTGAGCGTCTCCATCGACGGCTACAGTCGCCGACGAGGGGCGCGCCCACGGCGCGCAGCGCGTTCGTGGCCAGCGCGGCGGCGCGCGCCATGCGGCGGCGTCGGCGCCCGAGCGGACGAAGCCGGGATGAAACAGCAGGCGTGCCGCGCGGCGCAGCATGCTGGGCGCGCTGGAGGCGCCCAGCGAGTCTGCTGTAAGCGACGCGCGCGCCGCGCCACTCCGCGTCAGTTTCCGCCCGCCGACCCGCCGCGCCCGCCCCGCGCACATACTCCTCATTCCTCCATCCATGGATCCGACCGATCAGTCGCCCGCCCAGGGCCGTCGCCAGCCGTCGGACCGGCGCTCGGGCTGCGCGCAAGAGGGCCGCTGGACGCCCCGCGCCCCCCGAAACCCGATGCAGGGCCCGCCCGTGGCGCTCTTCGCCGAAGGGGGGATGCCCGCCCCCCCCCCCTACGCCTGGGGCGGCGACCCACTCGACGCCGCGGCGGCGGTGCTCCCCCCGCGGTCGCCCGCCGACCTTGCGCTGCGCTTCAGCGCGGAAGCGGTGCGCATGAACGCGGTAGGATTGGGTAGGGGGTGGGCGGGAGTTCGGGGGCGACCGTTTTTTCCTCCGTGGCTCTCGTGGCGCGACACCAACCCCCCTTTCTTCTTATATCTTCTCCTTCGCTTAGGCCGCCGAGTTCATGAGGTCCTTGGACGCCATTGCCGCTGAACAACGGTCCCTGCTGGACATGGCAGCCGCCTCGGAGCGGCGCGCGCCCGCGCCAGCCGCAGACGCGGCGGCCGCGGCCGGCGACAGGCGCTCGGCGGCCAAACATGCGGCTGCCGCGCGCATGGCGCTGGTCGAGGCGGAAGCGGGGCTGGCGGCGGCGCGCGGCGCGGTCGACGCGGCGCGCGCCGACGCGGCGGCCGCGCACGCGGTGGCCGCCGCCGACCGCCGCGCGGCGGCCGACGCGCTGTCGGCGCTGGCCGCCCTGCGCGCCCAGGTGGGCGAGGAGGAAAACGCGCCGCGCGTGATGGCGAATGAGGAGGCTGCGCCTCGCGCCGCTGACGCCGGCGAACGTTTCAAGCCGCCCGGCTTTAGCGGCGCGCCCGACGCTGGGCCGGCGCCCCCGGCGCCGACCTGGGGCTCGCTCAACGAGCTGCCCCCGTGGGCGGCCGGCCTGCGCGAGTGCGCGTTCGTCGCGGCGACGCCCGCTGCCGCGCCCGTGCCGCCCGCGCGCCAGCAGTCGCGCCCCAAGACGCCCAAGGCGGGCCCGCGCCGCCAGCAGCACCCCCCCGCGGCCCAGTTTGGGCTCACGCGCGACGTGGCGGCCGCGCGTGCGTCGCCGCCTGCGGCGCCCGCGCGTGCGGCGACGCCACCGTCGGCGCCGCCGTCGCCTTGCGCGAGCGACGAGGCCGCCGCGCCGGCCTCGGACGAGGCGTCCAAGTTGCCGTCCGTGGGGAACACGGGCGGCGAGGGCGGCGAGTGGAAGGAGCCGCCCCGCCGCCGGCGCGGCGGCGCCTCCGGCGGCAAGTCGTGAGTGAGGGAGGAGGTGGGGGTGATGGGGGCGCCGCCACAGCGCGCGTGTGATCCACCGCGTCGGAGGGTGGCGGCGGCGGTGGCGGTGGAGGGGAGGTCTCTCCGCCCGCCCGCGTCACTCTCGCGGCGGCGACCCGTCCGCCACGATGACCGCTCCTCCCCCCCCCAACGCCGAATTCGAGGCGCTCGTGCAGGCCCTGCTTTCGCCCGACAACTCGGTTCGCGCGGCGGGCGAGGCGCGCCTCGCGGCCGCAAAGGCGGCGCCCGACGCGCTTGCGCGCGGCGCGCTAACCGTCTTGCGCGGGTCGCCCGCCCTGGACGCGCGCGCGTTTTGCGCGGTGCTGCTGCGCAAGGTGAGAGGGAGGAGGGAAGGCGCCCGCGCCTGCGCCGCGGTCCGTGCGCGGCCGGCGATGCGGCGGCTGCTGCGGCCCGCGCCAGTCGCGCCGCGCCGGGCGGCCGCCGGGGGCACCGCCAATGGGCTGGCCCCGATGGGGGCGGGCCGCGGCCGGCCCTTGCCGGGCGGCGCGCGGCGGCGCGGTCCACCTCGCGCCGACGGCCGACCGCCGGACCCCCGCGCCGCCCCCAGGTCCTCACCCGCGACAACCCGTCGCTCTGGCCCGCGCTCACCCCCGCCGCCCAGGCCGAGGACACGGCCGGCCTGCTGGCGTGGGTGCCGGGGTAGCCGCAGCCCACTATCACGCCCATGGTGGTGGGGATGGGGGAGCGCGGGGGGGGGGGGGCGCGCGGCGCGGTCTCTGCGCACGCGCGCGTTGTGCCCACCCCCCCCCCTCCGCCCAGGTCTGCGACACCGTGTCCGAGCTGGCCGGCGGCACCATGGACACGACCCCCTGGCCCGAGCTGCTCCCCTTTGTCTTTGGCTGCGCGTCGGCGCCCGACCCGCGGCTCGTCGAGGCCGCGCTGCTCATCTTTGCCTCGCTCGCCTCGTTGCTCGCCGCCCCGCTGCGTCAATACTTGGGCACCCTGCACGGTGTGTTGTCCACGTGCCTCGCGTCGCCGTCGACCGACGTGGCGGTCGCCGCGGTGCGCGCGACGGCCGCGTTTGTCGCGTCTGTCGAATCCCCCGCCGAGCGCGACGCCTTTCAATCCCTCGTCCCCGCCATGCTCGCCGCCATCGCGGCCTCCCTCAACGCGGGCGACGAGGCGGGCGCGCAGGATGCGGTGGAAGCGGTCATGGAGGTCGCGGAGGACCACCCGCGCTTCCTGCGCCGGCACCTCGCCGACGTCGTGTCGGCCATGCTCTCGGTCGCGGAAGCCGACTCCCTGGAGCCCGCTACGCGCCAGCTGGCGGCGGAGCTCGTGCTCACCCTGTGCGAGGCGCGGGAGAAGGCTCCTGGGATGATGCGCAAGCTGCCCGCCGCCGCCGCCCGCCTCTTTGCCCTCTGCCTCGCCTTCCTCCTCGACATCGAGGACGACCCCGCCTGGCACCGCGCCGACACCGACGCGCACGCGTGCGACGGCGACGGGGAGTTGTTCGAGTTTGGGCAAGAGTGCCTCGACCGCCTCGCGCTCGCGCTCGGCGGCGCGGCCGTCGCGCCGCTCGCGGCGGCGGCGCTGCCGGCGCTCGCGGCCGACCCCGACTGGCGGCGCCGCCACGCGGCGCTGGTCATGCTCGCCCAGATCGCGGAAGGGTGCGCCAAGGTCATGAGCGGCCAGCTCGACGCCCTCGTCTCGGCCACGCTCGCCGGCCTGGCCGATCCGCACCCCAAGGTGCGCTGGGCCGCGTGCCAAGCGCTCGGCCAAATGTGCACCGACCTCGGGCCCGCGCTGCAGCGGTCCCAAGGCGGGCGCGCGCTGCCGGCCCTGGTGGCCGCAATGCGCGATGGCGGCGCGCCGCGCGTGCAGGCGCACGCGGCGGCGGCTGTGGTCAACTTCACAGAGGCGTGCGCGCCCGCGACCGTGGCGCCGCACTTGGACGCGCTCGTGGCGACCCTCCTCCAACTCTTGCGCGCCGGCCCGCGCATGGTGGCCGAGGGCGCGCTGACCGCGCTCGCGTCGGTCGCCGACGCGGCAAAGGGCGAGTTTGAGAAATACTATGCCGACGTCATGCCCCTCCTCCGCCAAGCCCTGGCCGCCCCGATCACCCAGCCCGGGGGCGCGTTGCTGCGCGCCAAGGCACTGGAGTGCGCGTCGCTCGTCGGCATGGCGGTCGGCCGCGACCGCTTCCGCGGCGACGCGCACGCGGTCATGGCCCTCCTCCAACAGCTGGCGTCCTCCCCGCAGGCGGACGACGACCCGACGGCGTCCTACTCGCTGCAGGCCGGCGCGCGCCTTTGCAAGTGTTTGGGAGCGGAGTTCCTTCCCTACCTCCCAACCGTCATGCCTCCCCTCCTCGCCGCCGCCCAGCTGGCCCCCGACGTGCACGTCACCGACGTCGACGGCGAGGGCGACGACGACGAGGAGCCGGACGACGACGTGGAGACGATTCTGGTGGGCGAGAAGCGCATCCAGATTCGGACGTCCGTGCTCGAGGACAAGGCGACGGCGTGCTCCATGATCTGCTGCTACGCGGACGAGCTCAAAGAGGGGTTCTACCCCTACGTGGAGCAGGTGACGGGCATCATGGTGCCGCTGCTCAAGTTTTACTTTCACGAGGTAGGGAGGAGAAGAGGGGAGAGTGGGAAGGGTGGAGAGATTGCCGGCGCCGCCGCCTCCGACACCCTCCTCCTCCCCCGCCACTCCTTTCAGGGCGTGCGCCAAGCGGCAGCGCAGGCCATGCCCGAACTGCTGCGCTCGGCCGCCCTCGCGGCCGAGCGCGGCGTCCCCGGCGCCGACCGAGCGTACGTCGCGCGCATGGCCGCCTTCATCCTCCCCCCCCTCCTTGACGCCATTGCAAAGGAGTCTGAAGTCGACGTCCAGGCCTGCTCGCTGGAGGCGTTGCGGGAGGTCGTGGAGATCGGGGCCCCCGACGCGCTCCCCGCCGACGCCGCGCCGACCGCGCTCGCCACCGTGCGCGCCGTCCTGGACGCGTCCGCCACCCGCCGCGCCGACCGCGCCGCGCGGCGCGCGAGCGAGGATTTCGACGAGGAGGAGGCGGCGGCTCTGGACGCGGAGATGGAGGGCGAGGAGGACGTGTTGGACGCCGCGGCCTCTGTCGCGGGCGCCCTCCTCGCCGCCCTCGGCGACGCCGCCCTGCCCGGCGTTGACGCGCTGATGCCGGCGCTGGCCCCGCTGCTCGACGAACGCAGCGCGAGCCCCGGGGAGCGCCGGGTCGCGGTGTGTTTGATCGACGACGTGATCGAGCACTCGGCCGCGGGCGCCGCGCGCTACGCCCCCCAGGCCGCCCCCGTGCTCGCTGCCGCGGTGGCGTCGCCCGACGCCGCGCTGCGGCAGTGCGGCGCGTACGGGCTGGGCGTGCTGGCGGAGCGGCGGCCTGCGGTTGCTGCGGCGCATGGCGCGGGCGCGGGCGAGGCATTGATCAAAGCGCTGGCCGCCTGTGCCATTCCGATCCCCACTGCCACCTCTGCCGACGAGGACGACGATGAAGGCACCGCGCGCGACAACGTGGCGTCCGCGATCGGCAAACTGCTCGAGCACGCGCCGACCCTGCTCCCCGACCCCGCTGCCGCGGGGGCGGCCTTTGTCGCCTGCCTTCCCCTGCGCCACGACAGTACCGAGGCGCGCGCGTCGGCTGCGCGCCTGGTGCGCCTCGTCGAAGCGTCGGACGCGCGCGTGCTCGGCGTCGGCAACGCCAACCTGCCCGCCGTCGTCGCCGCGCTGGCCGGCGCCGTCGGCGCCGGCCCCGCCGGCGCGGACGAGGCGACGGCGGCGCGCGCGACCGCGCTGCTGCGCCAGATGGCGGGCGCGCTGCCGGCGGGGGTCATGGAGGCGGCCGCCGCGCGGCTGCTGCCGGCCGAGCGCGACGCGCTGCAGCGCGCGCTGGGGTGAGGGACGGGGAGCGCTCGGGGGTCGGGCATCATTGCGGGATCTGCCATCGGTCGTGCGGCGCGTGCAAGCGGGAAACAGATGGCGGGATCGATCAGTGTGGTTCGCAGGGTTGCAGACGCTCCACCCTCTCCCCTCCCCTCCCCGCTCCCTGGTCACGCCCGATACTCTTTCGGGTTGCGGTCTTTGAGGTAGTACAGCTTGGCGCGGCGCGCCTTGCGGCGCTCCACGACGCGCACGCCGTGGACGAGGGGCGAGTGCAGCGGGAACGTCCGGTGCACCGCGCCGCCCCCCGGCACGTGCGTCAACAGCTCAAACGAGGTGCGCGGGCCCCGGTTGCGGCGCGCGATGCACACGCCGCGCACGGTGGCGACGCGGCGCCGGTTTTCGAGGGTAGCAGCCTTGACCTCCAAAACGTCGCCCGCCCGAAAGTCGGGCACCGGGCGGGCGACCGTCGCCGCGTCCACCTGCTCCCCTTCCAGCGTCTGCAGCAGGTGCGTCATGCGGCGCGGCAGGAAGTTGCGCTTGGCGAGCGCGTGCGTCGGCGCCCACGGCGGCGGCCGCGGGGGGGCGGGGGCGGCCGGCACCGGCGCCGCCGCCACCGCGCCGCTCGCGGACGACGCGGACGTTGTCGGCGCCTCCGTGGAGAAAGCGCGCCGGCTTGCGGCGACCGCGGATGGCGCGCCGCAGATCGGCCGCCGCGCGCCGGCCGCCAGGGACGCGGCCGCGCGCGACGCGGCGGCCAGGAGCAGGCTGACGCCGCCCAACGGAGGGGGCATGGTTGGAGAGCGACGCGCAGAGTGCGAGCCCCTCCTTGACGCTCTCTGACGCTCTCTGACGCTCTCTGACGCTCTCTGACTACAGAGCCCCCGCCTCTCTCTCCCAACAATGGTTCACGCGCCCGGCGGCGGCGGGTCGAGCGAGACCATGACGACCGGTTTCATCACCTTTTCGGGGACGCCGGCGAGTTGCGGCGCGATGGTCGGCGCGGCTGGCGGCGCGGCCGGCGCCCGCGCCGCCGCCGCTGCCCTGCTCCGCGCCGCCACCGGTTGCTGCTCCTCCACCGGCGGCGCCGGGTCCCCCGCCGGCCCCAAATCGGCCGCCCCGCGCAGGCCGCGCGCGATGGCGCGCGACGCGGCGCGCGCCGCGACGTCGAGCGGGAGCCGCGCGGCGACCGCGGCGGCCGCGGGCGGCAACGACGCCGCCTCGCGCGCGAGCCAGGCCAGGGCGTCGGCCGCGCCGGCCGCGGGGTCGGGAAGCAGGCTGCGGGCGGCGTCGGCGACGGAGTCGGCCGCGGCGCAGCCCGTGTTGGCTCCAGCGGCGTCGCCGCTCGCCCCCCTCTTCTCCGCGACATCCCCCAGCGCGGCCGCCACGCGGGCCACGCCATCCACCTGGGCCCGGTCGTCGTCGCGCGCCAGGTCGGGGATGGAGGCGACCGCGGCCGCGACGCCGCGCGCGGGCGCGGCCGCGCCGGGGAGCGGCGGAGCGGCCGCGGCTGCGGCGTCCAGGCCCGCCACGACCCCGTCGCGCGCGGCGTCAGCCGCCACGCGCCCGCCCGAGTCGAGCGCTTTGGCGAGCTCGTCCACGAGGACGCCGCGCAGGAAGGCAGCGTCGGGGGACAGGAGGAGGGCGAGCGTCGACCCGGAGCCGGGCGCGTCGCCCGCCTCGCCCCGCCGCGGCGGGGAGGCGGCCGCTTCCCGGAGCAGGGTCTCCAACCGGTCAAACCGGAACGCGGTGCCGGCGCCGGGCGCCGCCGACCGCTTGTAGAGCAGCGCCCGCAGTGCCGACCGCACTTCCGGCGACGGCGACGCGAGCACGCGCCGCGAGATCCAGGGCAACGCTTTGGACAGGACCTTGTAGTTGGGGTCGGACGCCAGCGCGATGCCTTCCAAGACTGGGGAGGCAGGGTGGTGGGGGTGGTGTGAGCGGTGGTGGCGGGCGCCCCGCGCTCTCCTCCTCCCCCTCCATCCCTCTCACCGGTCAGCGACCGCACAAGCAGCGTGTAGTACGGCGGCAGCCTGAACGAAAAATCGTACATGGTGCGCCCCAGGTCGGACGACAGGTCCGAGAACGAGAGCGCGGCGATGCCGCCGCGCGCCGCGCGCTGAAAGACGCCCGTCAGGGCAGGGACGATGGCGCCCATGTCGGACCCCGGAGGCAAAAAACCGAGCGTGACCATGTCGCGCGCCAGCGCGGCGTACTCGCGGTTGACGAGGTGGAGGGTGGCGGTCACAAGGGCCGTGCGCGTCGTGGCATCGACCTCGCCGCACATGCCGAAGTCGATGTACGCGAGCCTCCCATCCCGCGTGCGCAGCAGGTTGCCCGGATGCGGGTCCGAGTGGAAGAAGCCGCTCTCCAGCATTTGCTCCAGGGAGCAGCGGACGCCGACGTCGACGAGGGCGAGGTCGGCCGCACCGTCGAGCGAGGGGGGCGCGCGCGCGCCGCCTTCTCCCACCCCGACCACATCGCCCGCCGACCGCAGGCGCACGCCGTCCACCCAGTGCATGACGAGCACGCGCCGGGTGCACAGGGACGGGACCATGGGGGGGACGTGGACGCCGTCGAGGGAACCGTAGAGCGCGCGAAACCGTTCTCCGTTCGCGCACTCGACCCGATAATCCAGCTCCCGAAACAGGGACCCCGCCCACTCGTCCACGAGCGCGGGCAGATCCGTGTTGACCCGGCGCACGGTCCGCGCGGCGCCGGCGGCGGCGCGCAGGAGAAACGCGTCGCGCGCGAGCGTGGCCGCGACGCCGGGGCGCTGCACCTTGACCGCGACTTCAATAGCCTCCCCGCCACCGTATTCCGGGCGCAAAGTGCCCCTGTAAACTTGGCCCAACGACGCGGCCGCGACGGGGGTCGACGAGAGGGACGAAAACACGACGTCCGGCGACTCGACCCCCAGCTCGACCGCGATGACCGCGCGCGCCTGGTCGTCGTCAAACGGGGGCACCTGGTCCTGCAACGACTCCAGCGCGCGCACAAACGGGGGGGGGAGGAGGTCGGGGCGGGAGCCCAGCGCTTGCCCGATTTTGGTGAGCGACGGGCCCAGGCGCTCCAGGGTGCGGGTGAGGGACGCGGCGCCGTCGTCGTCGCTGCGCTTGCGGCCCAGCTGCCACTTGGCAAATGAGGCGGCGACCTCCAGGCCGCGCGAGAGGAGCGCGACAGGGCGCGCCGACCAGTAGGCCGCGTTGGCCTCGGGCGAGTAGGCGATCAGGTCGTACTCGGCGTCGTCGCTGGCGGCGGCGACGCGTCCGACGCGGGCCGGCATTGGTCGCGCGGCGCGCCGCCGCGGCGGCGCGGGGGCGGCGCGGGGCCGGGGCGGCCCGCGCGCCGCCGTCATCGGCCGCATCGTGGGCGGCGAGGCTGGCCGGGGGAAGGGCCCGTGAGCGCGTCTCTGGGGCCGCGGAGAGTGGCTTTGCCGGCGCAGACTGCGCCGGCCCGCGCCATGCGGGCGGCCGCCCGCCCGCGGGCCGCGCCGGCGCGCGCGACCGCGACGCCGCCCGACCCGGGAGATGGAGAAAGTGGGACAAGCGGCAAACCGCGGCGCGGTGCCAAGCCGGGGCGCGTCGTGTCGCCCGAGACGCGCGCGCGGATGGCCGCCGCCAAGCGGGGCACGCAGAAGAGTCTCGGTATGCGTTTGCGAGAGAGATGGTGGGAGGCGGGCGCGTCGCGCGAGGCTTCGACACTCACGCGACCCCGCCTATTTTCTCGTTCTTCAGAGACGAGAATCAAGATCTCGGCCTCGACCCAGGGCCTCTCCCGGTCGGACACCACCCGATCCCGCATGGCGCGCGCCCGGGCGGCGTGGTGGGCGGCGCAGCGGGGCGACGCGTTCGACCCCGCCGACTGGGACGGCGGCGGCGACGGCGGCAGCGCGGCCGCGGACGCCGGCCGCGCTGGCCCGCCGCCGCCCGCGGCCGCCGCGTTCGACCCGGAAGCCGCGGCCGCGGAGATCTTGCGGCTGCGCAAGGTGGTCGAGCCGTGGGAGGCGTCGTTCCGCGCGGCGCACGGCCGCGCGCCGCGCCGCGCCGACGCGGCGGCCGCCGACCCGGCCGTGCGGGGCGCGGCGGCGCGCATCGCCGCGCTGAGGAACCTTTTGATGGACAGCGAGTGAGGGGCGCGCGAGCCTTGCAACACCGTCCCACCCTCACGCCTCTCTCGTTTTGGCCCGCACGTCGGCCGCCAGCCGGTCCGCCAGCCGGGGAAGCTCCCGCTCAAACTCGGCGGCCGCGGCCGCGACGCAGGCGTCCATCTTGGACCGCGCGCCCGCGGCGTCTTTGTCAGAGGGCGCCGCGGGCAGCCCCGCGCGCGCCCGGTCCGCGCACGCCTGCGCCGCGCGCCCCAGGCGCGCCTGGAAATCTTGCACGTGCGCGCCGACGACCGCTTGGGCGGCTTGGACGGGTGCGTCGCACGCGGCGGAGCACGCTTGTATGTCGGACGGCTTCCTCGCGGCGTCGCAGCAGGCCGCGCTGCACAGCAACGCCTTTTTCTGGAGCGGCACCACGTGCGCCATCAGCGTGCGGTCGACGGCCGCCTCCAGGCCGGCCTGCAGGCTCGCCGCGGCAGCGTCGGCGCCGCCGCCGGGCGTGGAGCCTCCGGCGCCCATGGATGAAGCGGCCGTGACTGAGCGGGTGCGCAAGCCCCCTGGCGGGGCGTGGGCGGCGTGGATGGGTGTGTAGCACAGACGTCGGCTGCGTGGCAGCACTCCTTCTCCCTGCCCTCCTCCCCCCTCCTGACGCGCCGTTCCGCGACCGGGCGTGGCGCGCCCCCCTTTGCGGGCCCCGCTCACGGACACCGCGGCCGCCATGGCGCCCGAGAACGGCGCCTCTGGCCGCAAACGGGTCGGCATCGCGCTGCTGCCCGCCAAGGTGAGGGCGAGGGGGCTCTGTGGCCGGCGGCCAAAGGCGCGCCGCGGCGAGGGCGCTTGCCGAGCCGGACAAAAAAGGCGCGCCGCGTTTGTTTTTTGCATTCCACGCGCGCCGACCTTCGTCCCCCTCCATTCTTCTCATAGAGCGTCAAGCACCTGAAGCCTGCACTGATAGCGGCCGCCGCGGCCGCCGGCTTTGACATTGTGCGCGTGCGCGCCGACGAGCCCCTCGCCGCCCAGGGCCCGTTCGACGCCCTGCTGCACAAGATTCGGACGCCGGGTGCGTGGGTCGGCGGTGGATGGGGATCGTGGGAGGTGGACACGGGGGTGCCGCCGCGCCGCGCTGGCAACCCGTCGCGCCGACGAGCACCCCCTTCCTCGTCCTTTAGAGTGGCGCGCCGAGCTCGACGCGTACGCCGCCGACCACCCCGCCATGCTCGTCGTGGACCCGCCGCCCCGCGTGGCTGCCCTGGCGTCGCGCGCGACGATGCTCGCGCCGTTGCAAGGCGCGGGCGTCGACCTCGCGCCGCCCGCGGGCGTCGAGTCACCCCCCGTCCGCGTCGGCGCCCCGGCGCAAATCGTGTTGCAGGCAGGGACGACCGCGGAGGCGGCCGCGGCCGCGCTCAAAGCGTCCGGCCTCGCCCCCCCTCTCCTCGCCAAACCGCTCAACGCCGGCGCGCCCGGCGGCGGCCACCGCATGGCCCTCCTCACAGACGCCGCGTCCGTCGCGTCCCTGGCCACCGGCACCGGCCTCCCCGGGTGGGCGCCGCCCGCCGTCCTCCAGCCGTACGTGCCGCACGCGGCGCCGTTGTTCAAAGTGTTCGTCATGGGCCCTTTGACCGTCGTCGCCCGCCGCCCTTCTTTGCGCGTGCCGCCGTCGCCGGGAGACGTCACGGAGCGGGTGGGGGGCGCGGCGTCGATCGCGCGCGTGTCGGCGTACGTGTCCGAGGCGGACGGCGCGGGCAAAGCGGGCGCCGTGGGCGCAGGCGACGCCCCCGACGCGGCGCCAGACCCGCCCCAGTGGGTGCTGGAAGCCCTCGCCTCCCACCTGCGCGCCGTGCTCGGCCTCACGCTCTTCAATTTCGACTTGATCGCGGTGACCCGTCCGCCCCCCGGCGAACCCTGTGTCGGCGGCTGCCCCGCGGGCGCCTCGTACCTCGTCATCGACATCAACTATTTTCCCGGGTTTGAAAAGCTGCCCGACTACGAATCGTTGATGGCCGAATTCCTGGGGTGGCTCTTTTCGCCGGCGGCCGCCGCGGAGGCCGCGGCTGCGGCCGCCGCCGCGCGCGGCGCGCGGCGCGCCGCCCTCGGCCAGACATTGAGCCGGTCGGTGAGCCAGCGGCCGGCGCGCGAGGGGGAGGGCGGGGCGGGCGGCGCGGCGGCGGTGTAGGGGTGCGGCGCGTCGTTTTCACGCGACGCTCTCACGCCCGCCGTCTCTCCTCTCGCCCACCACCCTCAACACGACACCGACCAACACGTGGTCGGACGGGTAGACCGCGTCGGGCAGCTCGCCAAACGCGGCCGCCGCGGGCGCAGGGTCTTCGAGCCAGCCGAGCGGTTCGATGGTCGCCGCGCTGGCCAGCACGTAGTCCAACACCCCCGCAAACGCCGCCGTGCGCGTCGTGAGTGGGGGCTCCTCCCCGGTCGCCACCGCCCGCATGGACGCCAGGCCAAGGGAGGCGTCGGTGAGCGGGGTCGGCGCGCCGCCTCGGCGGCGCGCGGGGTGGTGCGGGTGGCCGGCGGGCAGCGTGCCGGTCGTTAGGAGTGCATACGCACCACTCGGCAGCCCGGCGGCACATGGCGCGCCGCTCGGCGTGTTGGAGGCGCACTCGACGGACAGCGAATTCAGGTCGGCGCCGACGACGACAGCGACCGCCCCCCCAGACGCCGCCTCGCGCGCCAGCTCGCCCGCCAGCGCCGCGGCTTGCAGCGCTTTGACGTCGGCCCAGTACGGGTCCCAGAAGAGGTGGGTGGACGCGAGGAGGAGGGTGTGGGCGGTGAGGCGGTCGACGACGGTCGCGGCCACCGCGCCGTCGCCACGCCGTTTGAGCAGTTTGACGCTGGCGCCGCACCCGTCCACTCCCTCGGTCGCCAGCGCCGACTTGGCAAACCGGATGCTGACGCCGGCGCCGGGGGCGGCGTCGAAACGAGCGGCGCGAACAAAGAGCGCGGGGCCGGGGCCGGCCCGCGTTTTTGGAAAGGCGGGTTCGTCGCCACCGGGCGCGCGGCACCGGCCGTAGTGCCACCCGACGTAGCCACGGTCCCGTAAGGACGCGCACACGGGGCCGCCGTCGAATTCGGCGGGCCCGACTTCCTGCAAACAGACGACGTCGGCGCCGACCGCGTCGAGTTCCGCCGCCACCCGCGCGCCCCGCCCTCCCTCCCCGCCCCACGCCAGGTGGGCGGCATCCACGCCGGGAAACGCGGCGGGGGTCGCCCACTCGGCGGCGAGGATGTTGTACGTCGCGACGCGAAACGCGTCGGCCGGGAAGCGGGGCGCCGCGTCGTCGGCGCCGGCGCCGGCGCCGCCGGCCGCGGCCAGCCACCGCCGGGCGGTGGGCTCGATCATGGCGCCGGCGCCCGCGCGCGGCGCGCCCCGATGTGCGGGCGCGAGAGTGCGAGAGCGCGCCGGCCGGCCCCCCGCGCCGCCGTCACACGCGCGCCACACCGCGCCCCCCGCCCCCCCCCTCCTCACAAGAACGTGCCCCCCCCCATCCCCCCCCCGGCCACCACGTCCGCGACGTCGGGCGACGCGGGGAGCAGGATGAGCAGGGCGAGCCCGACCGCGGCGGCGACCGCCGCACGCCGCGCGCCGCTCGGCGGCGTGACCGCGTCCCGCGGCGGCGACTCCGGGTCGCGCTGGCACACGAGGACGTACAGGCCAAACGGGAGGGCGAGGCCGCCGCCGAGCAGGCCGAGGGCGAGGCCGACGTACGTGAGGAACGACGTGAGCGCGAGCGCGCCCGGCCCAAACGCGGCCACCGCCGCCCTGCCGCCGTCCAGGCGCCCCACGGGCAGCGCGTTGAACGCGGTGGCGACGAGGCCGGCCCACCCGGCGACGAGCAGGGGCGAGACCATGACCGCGCCGCCCGCGCCCGGCGCTGCGCCGGCCAGCGCCGCCTTGGCCACGCCGCCCAGCAGGAGGGAGCCTTGCAGGAGGGCGGCGGGCACGGGGATGAGGGAGGAGGCGTCGCCGCCCGAGGAGGCAAGGCCGATGAAGAACAGGAGCGCGGCCACCGCGCCGCCCGCGGCCGGCCCCGCCAGGCTGAAATCGAGCAACGCCGCCCGGTCAGCGGCCAGGGAGCGGAGCTGGGTGATGGCGCCAAAGGTGCCGAGCTGGCCGTTGGGGACGAGGAGGGGGAGGCCCGACTCGACGCCGCGCGCGCGGCCGGCGACCGCGTGGCCCACTTCGTGCGCGGCCTGGACGGCCAGGACCGCGGCGGCGATGGGCAGGGCGGCGGCAAAGATGGTCGACGGGTCGAAGTCGGACACGAAGTCGGGCACGCCGCCGTCGGGCGACGCGGCGAGGCCCGCGGGGTCGGCGAGCCAGTCCAGGATGGGTTGGGGGAGGCGGAACACGTTGGCCGCGACGCCGAGCTGGAGGGAGGAGCCGGCGGAGAGCAGGGCGAGGACCGCGCCGGCGAGCGGCTGCCACCGCGGCGCGGCCGGGGGGGCAGCGGCGGCCGCCGTCACGATCTGGAAAGCCACGCGAGGCTCTGTGGGAGTAGTAGAATCCCCGGGGTCGTCCGCGGGGTCTTCGACGAGGAGGACGACGTACTTGTCGCCGAAAAGTTTTTCGACGCCGTCCGCCACCGCTTTGAAAGCCGCCCCCCGCTCCGCCCTCAAATTGCCGCGCACGAGCCAGCCGTCGGCGACAAAGGGGTCCAGGGGCGCGGTTTCCGTGACCCAGAAGACGCGGGGGCCGAAGACCGCGTCCTTGATTTTCTGCAGGTCGGCCTTGTCGGCCGCGCCCGCGGGCGCCCCCACCAAGGCCGCCAGCTTCTCGAATTCCTGCCGCAACTCGCGCTCGCCCGCGGGGTCGTTGCCGTCGGCGGACGCGACCCGTTTGGCGGCCTCGGCGAGGCGCGCCATGCGCTCCGAGAGCGAATCCGAGTCGGCCGGGGTCGCCGACCCGCCCGCCTTCCCCGCGCGGCCGGCTTCCGCGTCGGCCAACGCTTTGATGACGACGGGCGAGAACGAGACGTCGACAGGGGGCGTGGGAGGGGCGTCCTTGCCGTCCTGCTTCTCCTTGTCCTTCTTCTCCTGCTCGGGGTCGACCCCCAGCAGCGCGTCCAGCGCGGACAGCGTCTTGGTCATGGCCTCAGCGGCGTCGTCGTCGTCAGCGGACGCGCGCGGGGGGCGGGGGGCGGCGGCGCGGCGGGCGGCGGGCGCCGCGCGGCGCAGGCATTGGTGCCGCGTCCCGAACCGGGACGCGAGGGCGCCGGGGCGCTGCATCGCCGGGGCGGGTCCGGGGCGGGGGGCGCGTGCGGATGGGGCACGACGCGCGCGCGGGCGTCGGCGGCCGGGCGGCCTGCTCGGCGGGCCGCTGGGCGGGCGGGCGGGCGGCGGCTGGCGCGGCGCGAATGCGCGGGACCGGGACCGGTGGCGCGGCGGCGGCGTGGGTGTGGCACGGCGCGGCGCCGCGCAGCCGGCGAGCCACCACTCCACCCGCCGTCCAAGGCCAAGCCCGACGCCCTGTGCCTACAGCGCCACCCCACGCACCGCGTCAATGCACCCCCCACCCGCGCAACGCGTCCTCGTCACGCCTCCCCGCGCGCGCGGCGCAGTTTGGCGTCGAACGCGTCGAGCTCCGCGGCCGCCAAGTCGGTGCCCCCCTCCACCCCGCTGTCAAACACGACGTCCCCCTCGGCCACGACGCGGGCGACCCCCCCCATCGCGGCGAAACGGCGCGCGGACGCGAGCTTGGCCGCGAGCGCCCGGCCCGGCGCCGCGAGCGCGGCCGCCGCGCGAAGTCGCGCGTCGTTGCGCGCAGCGATGCCCTCGTTCGCGCGCCGCGCCAGCAGCCAGCGCGCGGCGGGCACCACGAAAAATGCGGCGGAATAGAGTTGGAGAAAGGGGAAGAGGGTGAAGACGGTGGGGCCGAAACCGGACGCGACGAGCGCCGCGCGCCCCGCCGCGTCGGCCATCAGCCCGCCCAGGGACGCGACGCCGGCCGCGTTGGCGATGGCCAGGGCGATGACGGCGGCGCGCTGGCCGGGGGAGGCGCGGGTGAAGGGGACGGCCGCCTCGAGCGCGGGCGGCGGCGGCCTCTCGCGCGCCGCCGCGCCGCCGGCCGACGTCGCAAGCTCGGGAAACGAGTACAGCAACCCGCCCGCGTCGTCCACGTCGGCGTGGCCCCCAAAGCGGACGAGGGCGGGGACGACAAACGACTCGTCGTCGGCGGCGGCGTCCCCCTCGTCCAAATAGGGCGCCAGCTGCTCCGCGGTCACGACGCCGCCCGCCGCACGCACGGCCGCGGTGGCGGCCGCCCACCGGGCGTCGTCGAAGCGGGCGTTGGGGTCGGGGCCGCCAAACACGAAATCGAAGACGGCCTCCAAAAAGCCGACCGCGGGGCCCACCGGCGCCGCGGGGTCCATGGAGCGACGGCGGCGGGGGGAGGGGTCGAACCAGAACCAAAGGTCGGCGGGGGAGAGGTAGAAGCGGAAGGGCATCGAGCGGCCGCCCCGCCGGTCGCGGTCGTCGCCCGCGGTAGACGCGGCGAAGACGGCCGCCCACACGAGGGCGACGGAGGCCAGTAAAGCCGCGCCAAAGGCGGCGCGCGCGGCCCAGCCGGCGGCCGCGACGGCCGAGTCGTACGCGGGGCGCAGCCTCAACAGCGCCGACCGCGCGCGCAGCGCCGCCCGGAAATTGGGGGGCAGCTCGTACACGACGTCGCCCGCGGCGGAGACAAGGAGGCGGCCGGCAACATCGGCGGCCAGGGCCGCCAGCGCGGCCTCGGCGCGGGGCAGCGGGAGGCCGGTCGCGGCCGCGGCGTCGCCCGCGGTCAGGCGGCCGCCGGAGCGGTCGACCGCGGTCTCCACGAGGTCCAGGTCTCGCGCGGGGACGAGCTCGGACTCGAGGCGGCGGGTCGAGGAGGCGCGGACAGCGCGGCGCGCGGCGGGCGGAAGGGCGGGCAGCGCCTTCGGCCGCCGCCACGCCAGCGATGCTGTCGGCGTGCGACAAGCCGCTAGAGGCCGCGGGGCGCGCGATTGGAGCCCCGCCGCAGGCGCGGCAGCACGCGGCGCGGTCGCGCGAGGCATCGCGCGCTCGGCCGGCGTGGCGCGCGCGACGGTTGGGCGGGCCGGCGTCGGGGAGGGCGGCTCGCGGTACGGCGGCTGGCGTGGCAGAGCGCGCCGCGAGTGTGGCCACTCGCACAGAGCGCCGCGGAGCATGGCGCTCCTCCGCCCGCCCCTGGCCCGCTTGAGGCCGCGGCCGCGGAGGACGGCCGCGGCCGCCACTCCGTTGGTCAAGGTGTGCGGCGTGACGAGCCCCGCCGACGGTGCGCTTGCCGCGGCGGCGGGCGCCGACTTTGTCGGCGTCATCATGCACGCCCCCGCGCGGCGTGGGGTGTCGCCCGCTGTCGCAGCCGACATCGCTGCGGCGGCAAGGGCGGCGGCCGGGCGGACAGGCGCCCCTCCTGTCGTCGTCGGCGTCTTCGTCGACGGACCGGCCTCCACCATCGCCGCCGCCGCCGACGCCGCCACCCTGGACGCCGTGCAACTGCATGGCGACGGCGCGCGGGCTGCACTGGGGGAGCTGGTGGGGGCGGGGCGGTCGGTGGTGTATGTTTTGGCGGTCGACGCGCACGGCGCGCCGCTAACCCCTCTCCCCTCCACCGCCCCGGACTGGGTCCTGCTCGACGGCGCGGTCGGCGGGTCGGGAGAGGGGTATGATTGGGGCCGCGTCGAGCCGCCGGCCGGCGTCGCGGTCAAAGGGTGGTTGCTCGCGGGCGGCCTCTCGCCGGCGTCCGTCGGCGCCGCGCTCGCCGCGCTCGCGCCCGACGGCGTCGACGTCTCGTCCGGCGTGTGCGGGCCGGATGGACTCGCGAAAGACCCGGCCAAGGTGGCGGCGTTTGTGCGCGCGGCCAAGGGGGGAGAGGGCGGCACGGCGTGAACGAGTGTGTGCATTGCAACCGGCTTCCGCGGCCCCTTGCCCCGCGCCACGCCCCGATCAGAGCAGCTGGGGCACGACCCACCACACGCCCAGCCCCACGCTGGCGGCGGCGGCGGCCAGGGTGGCTTGCTTGGCGACGACGTCGCGCGAGGCGACGCGCGCGCGCACGGCCGCGTCGGCCGCGACCCAGGCCGCGACATCGCCGGGCTGCAGCACGACCCGACCGGCGTTGCTCGGGTCGCGTTTGGCTCCTGGAAGGCCGATCGAGGCCAGGAACGCGACGAGCGAGTCGCCGAGGCCGCCCGCGCTGGCGCCCGCCGCCGTCGCGTTTCGCCCGCCCCACTGCCTCTCGACTATGTCTGGTCGCGACGCCTGCCCCACAATGAAGACGACGCCCGGCGCGGCCGCCGGGCCACCGCGCGACGCGGCGGCCGCGAGTTTGCGCAGGGCCGAGAGCGCGACGACGGCCGCGCCCGCGCGCGAGTGCCCGTGGAGGTCCAGGACGAGGGGCGGGCGCGCCGCGGCTCCCACGGCAGAACGCGCGGCATCATCCGCTCTGACGACGGGAAAGAGCGACCACTGGGCCTGGCGTTCCGACCGCGGCGGGAGCCGCGCGCCACGGCCCGCCGCGCGCCGCGCCGCGGCAGCCGCCGCGCGCGCCGCCGGCCGCGCGAGCGCGGCCGCCGCGTCGGCTTCCGCCACCATCTCGGACGCCAGGTCGACGTTGCGCGCGGCCAGGGCTTCCGCGAGGGCGCGGCAGGTGCCCGAGTCGGGCGCAGCGCCCGCTCGAGTCATCGCGCGCACAAAGCCCGCGACCGCGTCGACGTCGCCCGCCCAGCCGGCGACCCGGATGAGGGCGTTGTAGGTGGCGGTGTCGGGCACAATGGAGCGTTTTGCTTCAAAGTTGGCGACGACGGCGCGCGCGGCGGTAAGGTCGGCGCCGACGCACCGCACCGCCAGGCTGAGCTCCGCTCCGCCCAGCGCCACTCCGCCCGCGTCCGCGTCGGCTAACGCGCGGTCCATCAGCTCTCTGTCCTGGGTGCGGGACGCGAGCTCGACGAGCGCACGCACGAGGAGGGGCGGGCGGGAGGACGGAGGGACGGACTCATAGACCTGAACCCCCGCCGCCGCCCTAGGGAGAAGAGAGGAGGAGGGAGGTGGGCGGGGATGGTAAGGAGGGCCGCACGCCCCTCCACCCCTCTCCTCCCTCTCTCCCTCTCTCTTCTCCGTACCACCCGCGCGGCGCGTCCCCCACCGGCCCGCCCGCGCGTGCCGTGGCGCGCACGGCGAGGGCAGCGGCCATGGCGATGTCGGCGCCGGCCGTGGGCGCGGCGCGCAGCGTCGCGAGTGCGGCAGCCGGCGCGCGGCGGCGGCCGTGCGCGGCGACAGCCGACGTGACCAATTTGGTGGCTTCAGAGGACGTTAGAGTGACTTCCCGGGAGCGCGCCTTGGCGAGCAGGGCTTCGGCGGGGGCGGGGTCGTTGCGCGCGGCAGCGGCGAGCGCGGCGGCAGTGGCCGGCGACAGCGCCTCCTTGCGCGATGCCGCCTCCTTACTAGCGGCCGTCCGCGGCGTCGCGTGGACGCGCCGCGCGGCGGCGGCGCCCGCGCGGGCCACCATCGCAGCGCTAGTGGCGGCGGCGTCGGGGTCGCAGCAGCCCCCGTCCCCACTCCCGGCCGCCGCGCCACGCGCCAAGCCCCCGCGCCAAGCTCGCGTCTCGGTCGACGCCTCGCCCGACCCGCGCTCCGCCCGCGCCGCCGCCCGCCGCCGCCCGCCGCCGCGCGCCGCGCCGCCGGCCATGGGCAAGCACAACGGCAAAGCGCGCGCCCAGGGCCTGCCCGTGGGCGCCGCGCTCACGAATCGGCAAAAGTCGCGGCGCGGCCCCGCCGGCGAGCCGACCGCGTCGACCGGCCGCCACACGACCGAGCTCGGGCCGGGCATGCAGTCGGTGCTGGAAGCGAGCGACCTGGGGGAGTTGATGGACATGGTGTGCGAGGGGAGGGAGGGTGGGATGGGGGGTGCGCCTGCGGCGGGCGCGGGCCGCCGACCGACCGCCCCCCTCTTTCTCCCTCGCCTCTAGGCCGCCCTCGCCAACCGCGACTTTGCCGCCGAGAAATCGTACGATGCCGTCATCGTCGGCTCGGAAGCTGTGGACGACCCCGCGGCCGCGGCCGAGCGCGCCGCGGCGGCCGCCGCGGCCGCCGAACCCCTCCTCCGCCTCCCGCGCCGCCCGCGCTGGGCGCCCACCATGTCCCCCGCCGACCTGGACGCATCCGAGCGGGCCGCGTTTCTGGAGTGGCGGCGCGGCTTGGCCGACCTGGAGAACGACCCCGCGCTCACGCTCACGCCGTTTGAGAAAAACATTGAAGTCTGGCGCCAACTCTGGCGCGTCGTGGAGCGGTCGCACGTCGTCGTCCAAGTCGTCGACTGTCGGGAGCCGCTGCGGTACTATTCGCCGGACGTGGCGGCGCTGGCGGCGGATGTTGCCGCGCCGGGGCCTGGGCCGCGCTCGCTCGTCCTCCTCAACAAGGCCGACCTCCTCCCCCCCTCGGCCCGCGCCGCGTGGGCCGCCCACTTTGGCGCCATGGGCGTGGACACGGTGTTCTGGTCGGCCAAGGCGGCGGACGAGTGGGCCAAGGCGGCCGCGAGCGCGGCGGCCGCGGGGGACGTGCCTCCCCCCCTCCCGGCGGGCGGCGCCGACCCCGACCCCGCGACCCGGGTTGTGGGCGTGGAGGAGTTGCTGGATAGGCTGCAGGCCGCGGCAGAGGCGGGGCGCGACGCGATGGCCGCAGGCGACGGCGGCCGCGTCGGCCCCTCCGACCGCCCGACCGCCGGCCTCGTCGGCTTCCCCAACGTGGGCAAATCGTCCACGCTCAACGCGCTCTTCGGCCGCAAGAAAGCGGCTGTCGCCCCCACGCCCGGCCGCACCAAACACTTTCAAACGCTCGACGTCGCCGACCGCTCCCTCACCCTGGCCGACTGCCCCGGACTCGTCCTCCCCCGCGCCGCCGCGTCCAAAGCCGACATGGTGGCGGCGGGCGTGGTGCCCATCCCGCGGTTGACGGACGTGCGGGCCCCCGCCGACGTCGTCGCGCGCCGCGTCGGCCGCGCGGGGCTGGAAGCCGCGTACGGCGTCAACCTCCCGCCCCCACCCCCGGACGCGCCGGCCGACACGCCGCCGACGGGCGCCGCGCTGCTGCGCACGCTGGCCGCGGCGCGCGGGTGGGTCGTGCAGAACGCGCTCCCCGACGAGGCGCGCGCTGGGCGCCTTCTGCTGCGCGATTATTGCTCGGGCAAGCTGCCGCACTGGGAGTGGCCGCCGGGGGTGGATGCGCCAAAGGCCGAAGCAGAGGCCGGCGCTGGCGCCGCCGCGCCGCCCACGCCCACCGCCCCGCCCTCGCTCGCCCCCCTCTCCCTGCACCCTGGCGGCGAGCTCGCCCTGGACGACCTGGAGGCCGGCGTCGCGGCGGCGGCCAAGGCGGCGGCCAAGGCGCGGCGGCCGGACTACAAGTTTCAGCGGCGCGCCGCGCGCACCAAGGGCACGCGCGGCATCGCGCGCGACGGCGACGGCGTGGCGACCGACGGGGGGGCGCTGTGCACGGGCAAGCGGGGGGGTTTGCGGCCGGTGGGCGCGTGAGAGGGACGGGGTCGGCTGTAGCTCGCGTCGCGCTCCTTTCCTCTCCCTCCCCTCTGTCTTTGTGTTTCTGAAATGCGGTTGGGTCACACGGAGAGGCGCGCGCGCTCTTCGTCGGGTGGTGCAGAATTGGGGGCGGGAGGATTGGGGGGAGGGTGGGTCGGTGGGGAGCGCGCGCGGCCCGCGCCGCGCGCCGCAGGCTTAGTGTCGCTCCGCGCAAAAAAGTCGAGATCAGTCCTTCATCCTGCTATCATCAGCTAACGCGCTCGGCGACGGGAGCTCCCGCCGCGATCGGCTCGTACGCCGCGCGCGGGAGCGCGACCGGCAGCGCGACGGCCGCAGGCGCCGGCGCGGCCGCCGGCGCCATCGTTCCCATCTCGTGCGCCTCGACGTGCAAGGCCGTCGCTGACCCTCCATACGACACGAGATCGACGCCCGCGTCGGCGCCCGGCGGGGGCGACCCGCGGTAGACGCGCGTCGACAGAACTTCCCCGCTCCCGAGATACACCTCGCACGCCGAATGGTCGAGCAGCAGGCGCAGGGTGACGGGCGCGCCGGGAGGGCCGAGGGCGACGGGGCCGCCGACGCGGCGCTGGCCGGCGCCGCCGTCGCCGCCGCCTTCAAAGACGGCTTCCAGCACGCCCGCCTCCCAGTCGACCACGATGGCGGCCGACCCCTCGCCGCCGGCAGCCCAGGAGCGGACAAGGACGCCCGCAGCCACGGCGTCGCCGCGGTCGAGGACGAGGGTGAGGTCCAGGCGCGGCGACGCGACGCGCTCGACGGGCGTCGCCACTTCGGGCGCGATGCGCACGCCTTGCGCGGCCCACGACACGCTGGTGCGCAGGTTGGACACCTCGGGCAATGGCTCCTGGTGCAGGCGGCCGGCCGGGGTGCGGGTGAGGAGGCGCGGGACGGCCATGCACCCGGCGTAATCATAGGAGCCGACGCCGCGCCGCTCCTGCAACCAGCCCCATAACACGTGCCTCCCCTGTGCATCCGTCATCAGGTTGGGCGCGTACAGGACGTCGCCCAGGTCGAGGCGGTGCGGGCCGGACGCGGTGGCCAGGTCGAAGCGCGTCGCGGCGGCGTCAAAGCCGCCCATCCAGTAGAGAACAGGGTTGGTGGGCGCGTCGGGGGAGACGCAGAAGAAGTGGTCGTGTGGCGGGGAGGGGGCGGGGGCCTCGCCATAGTCGGCGGCCGCCGCCTCGAGGCTCAGCCCGGCGACCGCGGCCGCCGCGGCGTCGGCCGCGCCCGCGGCGGCCGCGGCCGACCCGGGCGCAAAGGGCGCGATGTTGGAGGCCAGGGGGCCGGCCGGCGGAGGCGCGGTGGTCGCCGCCGCCCCTTCCTCCTCCCGCTTCACCAGCCGCGCAATCAGCGGGCACTCCCACATCGCGCCCGTGTCGGCCGTATCCGCCTCGCACAGCGTGCCCTCGTATCTCCACTCGGATGTGAGCGTCGCGGCGCGGTAGATGAGGGCGGTGCCGCCGCGCCCTTTAAACCCCGACCCGAGCAGCATGCCCCACTCGGCCGCGCCGCCCCGGCCCGCCGTCTCGAAGATGAACGGGTCGCGCCAACCCACCAGGGGCGCGTTGGCGGGGGGGAGGGCCAGGATCGGGGTGGGGAGCTTGGTCCAGGTGGACAGGGTTGGGTCGCTCGGATCCGGCACCGCGCACAGCTGCGCCTCGATGAACGGCAACTGCAGGTCGTGCTCCGGCGCGGGCGGCGGCCCCGCGTCCGCGTTGGAGCGCAGCCGCACGCCGGTGTAGAGGAGGTGGACGACGCCCGCAGCGTCGACCGCGGCGCAGCCCGAAAAGCAGCCGTCGGCGTCCGGGCCGCCGGGGCTCGGCGCGAGCGCGGGCGGGAGGTGGCGCCAGGTGACCATGTCGTCCGACACGGCGTGGCCCCACACGATGCCAAAGTCCCAGGTGCAGCCCTCGATAAGGTGCTGGTAAAACTGAGGGGAGGGGGAGAGGGGTCGTCGGTCAAGGGGGCCTTTCGCGGCCCTTTTTGCCGGCGATTGGCGCCCGCCGCCGGTCCACCGGCGCGCCGGGGGCAGGACGCGCCCAGCCAGGGCGCGGCGGCAGGGCCAACGCGGGGCCCGGGCCCGCGGCGCGAAGGCGCGCCGCGGGCGGTGGTTGTCCGCGCTGTGGCGCGCGCCCACGCCCTCCTCCCGCCGCCGCCACCCGCCCAGGCGCGAGCGCGGCTCGCCTGGGGAGCACAGGCGGGGCGCAGCGGCGCGGCGCGGCGGGAGGAGGGCGCGGCGGGCGACATCAGGGCGCCGTGACGTGGCGCGCGGCGCCCGCCGCGCAGACGCCGCGCGCCGCCAGTGTCCCGCCCAGACGGCAGGCCCGGCACCGCTCCGCGCACAGCGGGCGGCGCGGGGGGCCACAACCCACGCGCCTGCGCGCCCCACCGCGTGTCCAAAGGGCGTCCCGCGGCCCGCCCCCATCGCGAGTCCCGCCCCCTCCCTCTCTCTCACCAGGTGCACGCGCCCTTCCGAATCAACCACCGGCGCGTTGGGGTCGTTGACCCAGCCGCCGTGCGGCGGCGCCAAGTGGAATGCGGGGCGCTCGGCGCATCGCGGGCCCGCGGGGGGCGCGGGCGCGAGCGCGGTCATGATGCCGGCTCTCGGCCGGGCGAGGGCGGCCGGCGCGGTCGCGGCGCGGCGCCGCGCGCGCGGCGGCGCGCGGGCGGGGGCGGCGAACGGGCGGGCGGGGGCGGCGCGACCCGGCCTCATGTCATGGCCGGGGCGCGGTCCTCCAGTGGCGAGGGCGCGGCGGGGTCCGAGGCGGCAGGGGCGCGGGAGTGGAGGGAGTCGGCGGCGGCACCCAAGGAGACGCGCTGGCCTCTCTTCTCTTTCACTCGCCACGCGCCTGGCGACCAACTGCGGCATCTTTCTTACACCAGTGCGGCCTCTGCCTCCTCAACCGCCGCCGCCGAGGGCGGGGCGGGCAAGTCATCGAGCCAGGCGTCGCCGTCGGCAGCGCGCGCGCGTCCACCCCCTTCCCCCGCCCGCTTGGCCAGCTCCGCGCTGAACGCGGCTTCCAGCACCGGCGCAGGCGCCAGGCGGGCCGCGACAGCGTCGCCCCGGCCCGCGGCGATGGCGCGGAGGTCGGCCGCGGCGTCGGCCGGCGTGGCGTCGCCCCTTCCAAGCGCGGCCGCCACCGCCGCCAGACCCGCCACGACCCCGACAGGCGGCGGCGGCGCGCGCGGGTCAGCCGCCGCCCGCGCGTCGGCCGCGACGGCGGCCAGCGCGGCGGGCGCCGCCGACCCCGCGACGAGCGCGGCGACGACGCCGCCGAGCGCGGCGGGGTCGGCGGGGAAGGGGGTGGGGCGGGTCATCAAAGATGACACGCCGGCGTCCAGCAACAGGGGCACGGGAGGGCGGCCGCCGCGGCCGGGGACGAGCGCGACGTTGGACAGGGACAGGCGGCCGTGCCCGCCCGGCACCGCCGCGGCCAGGGCGGCGACGGCGTCGGCCACCGCGGCCGCGGTGGCGACCCGGTCGGCCCACGACAGCGTCCCGGCCGCCAGCGCGTCGGCGAGGGTGCCGCCCGGCGCGAGCGGCGACACGACTGCGCGCGTCGTCGGGCCGACGCCCACCGGCTGCAGCACGCCCGGCACGCCGGCCAGGGCGGTGGCCAGGGCGGTGACGCGGGCGGCGAGCTCGGCGGCGGGGGGGGTCGTGGCGGGGTCGAGGACCTTGACCGCGACAGGGGCGCCGGCGAGCGACCCCCTATAAGTCACGCCCGCAGGCGAGCCGCCAATCTTTGCTCCTTCACCAAAACCGCTCGTGGCGATCGCTAGGTCGCCATAGGTGAGCACGGTGACGGCGCCGGGAGCGACGGGCGCCGCGACGGGCGCTGCGACGGGCGCCGCGACGGGCGCCGCGACAGGCGCCGGGGCCGCCTTGGCCGGCACTGTGGCCGTTTCGACCGGCGCCCGCGGTGCCGGCGCTGCCGCCTCGCGCCGGGGCGGCGAAGCGGCCGAGCCCACGGCCCCCGCGGGCGTCCCCGCCGGCGCCGCCTCGCGCGCCGCGCTCGCCCCTGCCGCCGCCGCCGCCGCCCGCACCCCGCCCACCGCGGCCGCCGCGGTCGCCAGCGCAGCAGTCGCCGCGGTCCCGGTGGCGGCCGCGGCGCCGGCCGCGTGCGCGGCCGCGCCGGCCGCCGCGTCGGCCGCGGCGCTCGCGAGAACGCGCAGCGAATCCGCCACGCGCGCCACGACCGGGTCCGGCGCCCCCCCCCACGCGTCGTCGCTCCACCCGCCAAACGCAGCGGCCGCGGCGTCGGCCATGGTGGCGGTGCGCGGGCCGGGGCAAGCCACGCGGCCGCCCCACTCGCGCTCCAGGGCCGCCTGAGCGGCCGACGCGGCGGCCGACGGCACGGTCGGATATGACGCGGCCGACAGCCTCGACGGCGAGTGCAGGGTCGGGTAGGAGCCGCCCGGGGCGGCCCCTCTCCGCGCGCGCACCGGCCCGCGCTTTGCCGCATCGGTCAGCGCGATCGCGGCCGCCGTGTGCCCCTCGGCGACCGCGATAGCCGCTGGCGTCCGTCCCTCCGCGTCCATGACGCGGGCGTCGGCGCCGCCAGCGAGCAGGGCGGCGACCGCCGACCGCGCGCCGGCGGCCGCCGCGTCGCCCAGCGGGGTGCGCCCGCCGTCGCCCGCGGCGTCGACGGACGCGCCGGCGTCAAGCAGGGCGGTGATGACATCCGCGTGGCCGGCAGCGGCGGCCAGGTGGAGCAGGGTGGTGCCGTCCTACGAGGGAAGAGAGGGGACAGCGCGCGGGGGTCGGTGGGACAGCGCGCGTGGGCCCTTTCGGCTCCCGCCCTCCCCGCACACAACCTTTCATACCTTGGCCCTCCACCCCACGTCGCCCCCTGCCTTGACCAGGGCGCTCACGGCCGCGCTCGCGCCGACCGCCGCCGCGACCGCAAGGGGTGGCCGCCCCGCGCCGTCGGCCGCGCCCGGGTCGCCGCCGGCGCGCACGAGGGCGGTGATGGCTGTGGGAGCGTCGGCCACAGCTGCCAGGTGGAGGGGCGTGGCGCCGTCCTTCGCGCGCGCGGTCGCCGGCGCGCCGTGCGACAGCAGCACCGCCACCGCGTCGGCCGACCCCGCCGCCGCCGCATAGTGCGCGCCGGTCCAGCCGTCGCCATCGAGGGGCGCGGTGATGGCGCGGGCGTCGAGGCCGCAGCAGACGGCGTCGAGCGCGGCGGGATCGGCGGATGCGGCCGCGGCCGCCAGGGCGTGCTTGCTGGCGCCGGCGCCCATTGAAGGGAGAAGGGGGCAGAGGCGGTCGACGAGGAACGAGAGTGTGGCAGCAGTCCACGCTGCGTGAGCTCCGCCTCTCTCAGTCTCTCCACGCCCCCTGCCTTCCAGAAGCACGCCTGTCATGCTCACTTCCCGACTGGCCGTCTGGGCTCCGCCCCGGAGCGCCGGCGGCTGCGCGCCGCGCGGTGTTGGTGCGTGGCAGGCGTGGAGCGTGGCCCGCCCGCGCTTGGCGACAGCTCGCGCGCGCTTTGACGCGACAGCAGCCGCGCCGGGGCGGACGAGGGGGCGCGGCGCCCGTGCCGTCTGCTGCGCCCGCGGGCGGCCACGCGAGCGCATGCGCCCACGCCCCTCACCCACCCCCTCACCCAGCCCGTCGCGTTCCCCGTGCTCGCAATGTGCCTGCGCTTTCATCGCAACTGGCCTCCGCCGGCCGCGAGGGCGAGTCCGCCGACAACGCGCGCGAGCGGCGCCTGCGCGAGTCGGCTCGCGTCGAGGAGCGGCTCACGTACGTGGAGACGATCGACCAAGTGCAAGACGAGCTGGCCAAGGTAACAGAGAGAGGAGGGGGCGTGGGTGGAAAGATAAAGCACGGCGGGCGACCCCCTCACCGCGCCCATCCCACACTGCATCTGTAGGCCGGGGACCGCCTCGTCGTGCTCGAGATCCAGTCCGCCTCCCGCTGCGACTCGGGCCTGTGCGAGGAAGCGGAAGCCGTGTGGAAGGAGGACGCCGACGCAGCCACTCGCGCGGCCGCCGAGCGCTGCGCCTCGATCAAGCACACGTTTGCCCGCACCGCGCGCGACTGCCCCAACTCGGTCTTCCTCGAGCTCGACGCCGACGGCGACGCCGGCGCGGCCGCGTGCGCCGCGCTGGGGGCGGCGGTTGTGCCGACGGTTCAGTTTTACAAGTCGGGCGCGCTCCTCTGGCAGCACGCCGGCTACTCCGCCATGGAGCAAGACATTGGCGAGGGCGTGCTGTTTTATGGGGACGCCGCCGCGGGCGGCGAAAAGGCGAGCGAGCACGTGGCCGACGTGACTGACGCGGCGTCGCTCGAAACTTGGCTCTCTGCCATCCCTCAAAAAGAGCTCGCTGTCCTGTTCGTCTCCTCCTCCAACGCCGACGCGTGCGTCCGCATCTTCCCCGCCGTCCTCGCCCTCGCCCGCAATTTCGGCGGCTACGCGCGCTTCGCGCGCCTCGTCTCCGACGCCTCCGCCCCGGCTTCCGCCATCACCTCCTCTTTGAACATCACCGACGTGCCCGCCTTTGTCTTCTACCGGGGCGGCGTGCAGGTGGGGCGCCACGTGGGGTCGGCGCGCGGGGACCTGATCGGCCAGATCCTGGAGCGCCAGGCGGCGGCCGGCGTGGCGCCGCCGCCGCCGCCCAAGCGGGCGGCGGCGAGCGTGCGGCGGTGATGAGGGGGGGGGTAGGGAGAGAGGGAACCCGAGGGGTGAGAAAGAGAGAGGCGTTGCTTTCATTTTCCGTGGTCATAATTTACGCCGGCTGCCACCCACCCACCCCCCCCCCCTCACTGGTCCCGGGGCGCCACCATGTCCTCCGGCACCACCCAAGCGTCGAATTCCTCCGGCGTGACCACGCCGAGCGCCACCGCGGCCTCTTTCAGGCTCGTCCCCTCTTTGTGTGCCTTTTTCGCCGCCGCCGCCGCCTTGTCGTACCCGATCTTGTTATTTAGCGCGGTGACGAGCATGAGCGACTTGTGGAGCAGGTCGGCGATGCGGACCTCGTCCGCGCGGATGCCCGACACGCAGTTGTCAGCAAAGCTGACCGACGCGTCGGCCAGCAGCCGCACCGACTGCAGCAGCGACGCCGCCATCATGGGCTTGAACACGTTCAGCTCAAAGTGGCCGCACGCGCCGCCGACGGTGGTGGCCACCGCGTTGCCCATCACTTGGGCGCAGACCATGGTGAGCGCCTCGCACTGCGTCGGGTTGACCTTCCCCGGCATGATCGACGACCCCGGCTCGTTCTCGGGCAGGATGAGCTCCCCCAGGCCGCACCGGGGGCCGGACCCCAGGAAGCGGACGTCGTTGGCGATTTTGAAGAGCGACGCGGCGACCGTGTTGAGCGCGCCGGCCGCTTCGACGACGGCATCGTGCGCGGCCAGGGCTTCAAACTTGTTGGGCGCGGTCACAAAGGGGAGCCCGGTGGCGGCCGCCACCTCGGCCGCGATGGCGGCGGCAAACGCGGGGCGCGTGTTGAGGCCGGTGCCGACCGCGGTGCCGCCCTGCGCGAGCGCGCACAGCCGCGGCAGCGCGCCCTTGACGCGCTCGAGCCCCAGCTCCACCTGCGCCGCGTACCCCGAAAACTCTTGCCCGAGCGTGAGCGGGGTCGCGTCCTGGGTGTGGGTGCGCCCGATCTTGACAATGTGGGCAAACGCTTTGGCTTTCCCGTCCAGCGCCGCGTGCAGCCGCTCCAGCCCGGGCACGAGCCGCCCCGTCATCTCGGTCACGGCCGCGATGTGCATGACGGTCGGGAACGTGTCGTTGGACGACTGGCCCTTGTTCACGTGGTCGTTCGGGTGGACGGCGCCGTCCCCGCGGCGCCCGCCCAGCAGCTCGGCCGCCCGGTTGGCGATCACCTCGTTCGCGTTCATGTTGGACTGGGTGCCGGACCCCGTTTGCCAGATGACGAGGGGGAAGTGGGCGTCCAGGGCGCCGGCGGCGACCTCGCCCGCCGCGCGCTCGACCGCGGCCGCGATTGTGGGGTCCAAATCCCCAAAGCCCGCGTTGACTTTGGCGGCCGCGCGTTTGAGCACGCCAAAGGCCGCCACGATGGGCTGGGGCATGACCTCGCGGGGGCCGCCGATGCGAAAGTTTTGGAGCGAGCGCTGCGTCTGCGCGCCCCAGAGCCTGTGGGGGGGAGGAGAGGGGGGCATCGATCCGCCATTCTCTTCCCACGCGACACGCGTCAACCCCCCCCTCCCGCTTCGTCTCTCTCACTTGTCGGCGGGCACCTCGAGCGGGCCAAACGTGTCGCGCTCGGTGCGCGTCGACTTGGACCGCGCGCCGGCGGGGGTGGCGGCGGCGTGCCGAGATGCGGACGCGATCGGGCAAGAGGCTGGAGGTTGGTGGGGTGTCGGCGGGGCGGGCGGCAGCGGCGGCCGGGCCGCAATGCACGCCGCGCGCCGCCATCGCACCTCCCGGCGCGCGCGCCGACGCGCGGGACGCCAAAAGCAGGGCGGCCCGGCGGCACGCCATGCTGCAAATGGTGGCGGGCGGGGCGGGGGAGGCAAGGAGGTGTGCGGCCGCGTCGACGGCCGCCGCGCGGCACGCTGCCACCCTCGACCCCTCAGGGTCGAGATTCATCCCCAACCCACTCCCCAGCATGCGTGCTGTGTGTGATCGTTTACAGGGAAGCCGCGGCGGCCCCAACCGCTGCCGCCGGCTCGAGGCAGGGGCGCGGCCCCCTAGCCTTCCCCTACCCGGGCCCCACCTTGGGAATGTCGTGGTGCTCCGACAGGCTGGCCAGCTTGTCGTTGAACTCGGCGACTCGCTCCCGGTGCGATTTGGAGGCGAGGGCCGCGACGCGTTCCGCTTCGCGCGCGGCGACCGCGGCCGCGTGCCGCTTCTCGGCCTCGGTGCGCCGGTCCTGGCGCGGGGGCGGCGGTGGGGGGTCGTCCGACCCACCCTCGACCACCGCGACCGCGAGCTCGCCGCCGTCCACCTTGGCCTTGCTCTTTTTCTTCTTCTTGCCCGGCGCGGCGACGCCGCCCTTGAGCTTGAGCCGGCCGCCCGTGAACGACATCGCGCTCACGGGGCCAGCGGGGGGGACACAATAAAGTGGTAGACGAAGAGGAGGGCGACGAGCGCGAGGCCGAGCACGTTCTGCGGGAGGAACGAGGGGGCCGGATCCGTGTGGGCGGGCGGGGGCGTGCCGGCGCGCGCGGCCCGCAAATGGCACTCTACGATTGCGTTGGCACGCTCCGGCGAGCGGCGCGAGGCGCGGCGGCCGGCAACCGCCAGCGCCGCGGCGCGCCCATCGCCGCGCCTGCGCGCGGCGCCCGCCCGCGGCCTCCCGCCCGTTCAGCACGCACCGTGAAGAAGCCGAGCTGGTTGTCGTCGATCATGGCAGGGCCGACAGGGCGCGCGGAGTGGCGCTGTGGTTCAGCGGCAAGCCCGCCGTCGCTCCCGCCACTCCCTCCCGACCCGTCCCCGCCGCGCCCCCCCGAACCCGCCGCCGCCATGGGCCGCATGCACTCCAAGGGCAAGGGCATGTCGTCGTCCGCGCTGCCGTACAAGCGGTCGCCGCCGTCGTGGTCCAAGGCGACCGCGGCCGAGGTGAGAGGGCTGGTGGCTGCGCGCGCCCCCTGCGGGCGGCTGTGGTGCTGGCCCGGACGGCGGGCCGCTCAATGGGGCGCCGGGACGGGCGGCGGCGGGCGCTGCGCCGCGATCGCCGCCGCCGCGCGCCGGCCGCCGGCCGGGCCGCGCGCGCTCGGAGCTCTCGCCCGCCCGGCGCCCGCGCCAGGCGGCGGCTGAATGCTGCCTGTCGCACGCGGGCGCGCCGGGGCGCGCGATGGCGCGCCCGGCGGCCCGCGCGGCGCACCGCCGCCGGCGGCCGGGCCCGCCGCCTGCGCGCCGGCGGGCGCGCCGGTTTTTCGCCACTGCCGCCTCCCACGCGCGCTGCAGGATAAAAAAGCGCCGTCCCGGGGCGTCGGAACTGCCGCCTGCCCCCCCGCCGCCCCCCCGCGCCCTGCGCGCCGCGAGCCGCCCGCCCACCCATTCCCCTCCCTCCCTCTCCCAGGTCACCGACCAAATTTGCAAGCTCGCCAAAAAGGGCCTGACCCCGTCCCAGATCGGCGTCATCCTGCGCGACCAGCACGGCGTCGCGCGCGTGTCGGCGGTGACGAACTCCAAAGTCCTGCGCCTGCTCAAGGGCGCCGGCCTCGCGCCCGACATCCCGGAGGACCTGTACATGCTCATCAAGAAGGCGGTCGCCATGCGCAAACACCTCGACGTGTTCCGGAAGGACCGCGACGGCAAGTTTCGGCTCATCCTGGTCGAGTCCCGCATCCACCGCCTCGCCCGCTACTACAAGCGCACGAAAAAGGTGGCGCCGAACTTCAAGTACGAGTCGTCGACCGCGTCGGCCATGGTGGCTTGAAGCCAGGAGGGGGTGGGGTGGGGGTGGGGGTCCGTTTCCCTGATCTGCACCTTGGGCGCGCGTGGTGGCGCCCGCGTGTGTGTGCAACCGCGTGGCGCGCCCCCGGGCGTCCCAAAGAAATGGAGGGGAGGGGTGGAGGGTCAGTGCTCGCTCTCTCTTACAGTGCGCGTTTCTCTAGCCCCCGGCAACGACGCCCACCGCGCCCGCCAACGACCCCAGCACCGCCTGGCACGTCACGCACGTGATGACGCACCCGAGGATGTCCATAACGACCTGCACAGACGTCCCCGCATTCGCTGGGTCGACCCCCGCGCGCGCCAGGGCAAAGGGGAGGGCGGAGCCGACGACGACCGAGGCGAGCACGATGGCCGCGAGCGACGCGGAGATCGCCGCCGCGTCGTGCGCCGACCCGGTCGACGCAAACACGCGCGCGTAGCCGCCCGCGGCCAGGCCGGCGGCGAGCAGGGCGCCGACGGCGGCCTGGCGGGCCAGGGTGGCGCGGACGGATGCAGGGGCTGTCGTGATCGACCCCGTCGCCAACCCCCGAATGACGTGAATCGCCGACTGGTTGCCCGCGTTGCCGCCCGCGCCGACGAGCATGGTGAGGAAGAGGGTGATGACGAGGTGGTCGCGGAGGAGGGGGGCATAAGCGTCGAGGACGAACGATGAGGTCGACTGGAGGACGAGCAGGCCCAACAACCACCGCCCGCGCGCCCACGCCTCCGCCACCGCGGTCGCCCCTTCCTTGGGCGGCAGCCTCGACACGTCGCACACGTCGGGGTCGGGAAGGCCCGAGTCGCAGAGCGCGGCGAGCGCGGGGTCGTCGGCGCGGGGGCCGGAGGCCGCGCCACCGCGCTCGGCGCGGCACAGTGCCGTCGCTCGCCTGGCGGACGTCGTGCGCGCGCGGGGCGGCGGCGACAGAAAGCCGGGCGCGGTCGCCATCGTGGCGGCGGCGCGGGGGGGAGCGGGCGCGCGATGCATCCACGGGGCGACGTTCGCGTGTTGGGGGGGCGGCGATTGGGACCGCGGCGGGCCCGGCCGGGCGCGCGCAGACTGCAGCACGAGCGCAGCCGCTGCCACCGCCCACTCTCGACCAGCCGCCGCCGCGCCGCCCTCGCCAGGCGACCGGCCGCCCGCGTTCCGACCGCCAGCCCACTGCCGGCCCGCGCGAGTGCGCGGCCGCCCGCGCCGCCGCACGAGGCCCGCCCCACGGCGGCCGCCCCGGCCCTCACTCGGGCACCATGACGACGCCAGATGGCGCGCCGCCCGCCAGCGGCAAGAAGCGCCGGTGCGGGAACGGGAATTGGGGGCGTGGTGGCGCGCCGCATGTCGGCGGCCTGGCCGACGCCTCCCCCTCTCCCCTCAGCCGCAAAACCACCGCCCAGCTAGCCGCGGCAGGCGTCCCTGTCTTCTCACGCGGCCCGGCCGCGGCCACCGCGGGCGTGCGCGACAAAAAGCTGGCAGGCGCGCTGCGCCGCGCCGACCACCTCGCCGCGACCGCCGCCAAGTCGGCTGCCGCCGCGCACGCCTGGCTCGCATCGGATGAGGCGGGGGCGTTGGAGGCCGAACCAGGCACGTTAGAGCGCACGTGGCGCGTTGGCCAGGGCGAACTGACCGACCTGGCCGCGCGCGGCGCCGCGCGCAAAGCGGCCGACCTCACCCTGCCCGACCTCGCCCCCTACTCGGTCGACTACTCGCCCTCGGGCCGCTTCCTGCTGCTGGGCGGCAAGCGCGGCCATTTGGCGATGATTGACGCGATGGCGGAGAGGGTCGTGACTGAAGTCTTCCCCAAGGACGCCGTCCGCGACGCCGCCTTCCTCCACAACGAGACATTTTTCGCGGCCGCCCAGGGCGCCGGCGTCTTCATGTACGACAAGCGGGGCGTGGAGCTGCACGCCGCGCGCGAGCACGCGGGCGCGCGGCGGCTCGCATTTTTGCGGCAACACTTTCTGCTGGCGTCCATCGGCGACGGCGGCGTCCTGCGCTGGCAGGACGTGACGACCGGGGAAATGGTGGCGTCGCACGCCACGCGGCTGGGCGACTGTGGCGTCATGGCGGTCAATCCCCACAACGCGGTGTCGCTGTGCGGCCACGCCAACGGGACCGTCACCATGTGGACCCCCAACGCGTCCACACCCGTCGTCCGCATGCTGACGCATGCAGGGCCGGTGCGGGCTCTCGCGGTGGATCAATCGGGCCGTCACTTGGCGACGGCGGGCGCCGACGGCCAGGTCAAGGTCTGGGACGTCCGGACCTTCAAACCCCTCCACGCGTACCGTTCCAGGTCCCCCGTCACGGCCATGGCCATCTCCCAACGCGCTCTCCTCGCCGTGGGCTCCCCGCGGTGCGTCGTCGTGTGGAAGGACGGTCTCGCGACGAAAGCCACGTCGCCGTACATGCGCGTCGACCTCCCCGCCGGCGGCCTCCGCGCCCTCGCTTTCCGCCCGTTCGACGACGTTCTCGCCGTCGGCCACGCGGGGGGTGTCCGCACGGCCCTCATCCCGGGCGCGGGCGAGCCGGGCCTGGATTCTTTCGTCGCCGACCCGTACGCCGCGCCGCGCGCGCGGCGCGAGGGCGAGGTGCGCGCGCTGCTCGACAAGCTTCCGGCCAATTCCATCGTGCTCGACCCTGGCACAATTGGGGGCGTGGCCAAGCCGCCGAAAGAGGCGCGCGAGGCGGCGGCGGCGGCCGCCGCCGCGGCCAACGCCGCGCGCGACGCCGCCGCCCGCCTCAAGAACGAGGGCCGCGCCCGCATGAAGGGCAAGAACAAGCCGACTCGGCGGCAGCGGAAGAAGCAATTTGTCATCATCGAGGAGAAGAAAGCGACGCTGCGCGAGAAGCTCGCGGCGGGCGGGGGTGGCGACGGGCCGCGCGCGGGCGACGAGCCGCCGCCGGACGTGCCGCGCGCGCTGGCCAGGCTGTACAAGAAGCATTGAGAGGCGGTTGTTTTCTTGGGGGGGAGAGGGAGGCGTGCAAAAACGCAGACGAGAGACGCCGGCACACCGCCGCCGCCGGCGCGGCGCCCGATGCCGCCCTCCACCCTTCACCGGCCCACGCTGTCGCCCGGTGGGAGGGTGCGCGTGAGTGTGCCCTCGCTCCGGGCGCACCGGGACGGCGCCAATGCGCCCGCCGCGCCAGCGCCCGACGCCACGGCGTCGCTCGCGCCGGCGCAGACCGCGGCCAACGCCGCCCTCGCCGCCGCCTGGAAGGGCCGCGTCATCCTGGCGCCGCTGACCCGGGTCGGCACTCTCCCCTTTCGGCGGCTGTGCGCGGACTTCGGGGCTTCCGTCACGCTCTCGGAGATGGCGTTTGCGCGGCCGCTCGCGAAAGGGGACCGCGTCGAGCGGGCGCGCCTCCGCAAAGCCCCGACCGAAACCTGCTTCGGCCTCCAAATAGCGACCAACAATGTGTCCGAGGGGCTCGCCGCGGCCCGCCTGGCCGCCGACGCCGGGGCGGCGTTCATCGACCTCAACTGCGGGTGCCCCATTTTCGAGGCCACGCGGCGCGGCCTGGGGTCGGCCCTGCTCAGGAATCCAAGGAAGCTGGCCCGGCTCGTCGCTGGCATGGCGGAGGCGTCGCCGCTGCCCGTCACAGTGAAAATTCGGTTAGGCGTGACCGACGCTACCCCCAACTACTCCTCCGTCGTCCCCGCCCTCCACGCCGCGGGCGCCGCCCTGGTCACCGTGCACGGCCGCTCGGGCGAGGGCCGGTACAAGCGCGCGGCCGACTGGTCGGCGGTGTCGGCGGTCGCGCTCGCGAATCCTTCAATGCCAGTCGTCGGCAACGGCGACGCCCTGACGCTCGCGGAAGTCCAATCCCGCCTCGCCGCCCCCGGCGTGCACGCCATCATGGTCGGCCGGGGCGCGCTCATCAAGCCGTGGCTTTTTGCCGAGGTGGAGGGCGGGTCCGAGATTTTGCTCGATGAAGGCGCCCGCGTCGCCGTGTGGCGCCAGCTCGTGGCCTACTTTCGGGAGTACCTGGGGGACGATGCCAAGGGGCGGAGTAAAGCGGACTGGTGTGTGCAGGGGAGAGGGGGGTGTGGGGAGGCGGCTGGGCGCCGCGGCCGCCACCCACGCCCCACCGCAACATCTCACTCCCCCAGGTTCCTGCCGTCGCACCTGGACTTTCTGTCGCGCTACCGCCCGATGCCCGCGTCCGTGTATGGCGGCGCCGACCCGTCCTCCCCTCTCCTGCTGCGCCGGGACGACGTCGCGGACGCCGCGCTCGGCGAATCCTTGACCTCATTGACCCGCCTGGAACGCCTGCTCCGTTGCTCGGCGCCCGCGGCGCACGCTGAAGTGCTCGACGCTCTGTGGCGGTCCGACAGCGACGCCGACGCCGTGCGCCGCATGCAGGCCCTGGCCGACGCGTCGCTCGACGAGTGGGAGACGGGGGTTAAAGCTGTCAGGCGGGAGGACGGGCCGGCGCGCGGGGGGCGCGACGGGCGCGACGACGGGGTCGCAGGCGGGTAGAGAGGGAGGGCGGCGGGGAGAGTCTGTCGACACACTCGCGCTCTGCGCCCGCCCTTGCCGCAATCGCCGCCCCTCTCCATGCGCCCGCCATCCAGGTTGCGCTAGCGCGCCCCCGATTGGCGCCGCCGCGATGGCCGACGCCGCGCGCTGGCTCACCGCGCCGCCGGCCGCCGCCCTGGCCGGCGCGCTGGCCGACCTGCCGACCGCGGGCGCGATCGAGCACCGGGAGCGGCTGCTGAGCGCGGCGCTCGCCGCCGCTCGGCGTGGTGCGGCGGTGGCGCCGGGCGGAGGGGCGGCGCTGCTGGCAGTGGCGCGCGATGCGCGCGAGGGCAAAGAATGCTGCAGGTGTGGAGGAAGTGAAAGGGGAGGCGTCGCCGCCGGCCTCGGCTTTTCGCGCGGCCCGACCCCCCTCTTCTCGTCTCTTTGCAGGCTCGCCCTCGACCTCCTGGCCTCACTCCCCCCCTCGAACGACCCCACCCCTGACGACCTCGTCGCCACGGGCCTGGCTGGTCTCACGCACGCCGCCCCCCGCGTGCGCGCCGCCGCCGCGCGGCTGGCCGCGGCCGCCGCGCCGCGCGCGGGCGCGCGCCGCGCCGACGCCGCCGCCGACGCGCTCGCGTCATTTTGCGGCGACTCGGACGCGGTTGTGCGCGAGGCGGCGCTGTTGGGGGAGGCAGGCCTGGCGTCCCCAGCCCCGGGCGCGGCCGCCCGCGCCGCCGCCGCGCTCGACGACTCTGCGCCCGCCGTCCGCCTCGCCGCCCTGGCCGCGCTAGGAGCGGCGGCCGACGCGGCCGACGCGTGCCGCCCCGGCGGCAACGCCGCCGCGGCCGACTCCGCCTGGCACGCGGCCGCCGCCTGCGTCCGCGACAACGATGCGCGCGTGCGCGCCCGTGCGCTCGCCCTGCTCGGCGCCCTCGCCGCCGCCTCCCCGTCCTCCCTGGACGCCGCCCTCACGTCCGCCATCACGGCGCGCACCATGGAGGGTGCGGCGGCTGAGTCGCGGGGGGGGGGTGGGGGCGCGGCGGCAGCGCTCGCGGCGGGGGCGGGGGCGGCGGTGAGGGCGCTGGAAGACGACGCGGCGTCGGTGCGGGCGGCTGCGCTGGCAGCGCTGCACCGCCTGGCGTCGACCATAGGGCATCTCCCGTTCATCGACGCCGCCGCGCGCGCTGCCGCCGACTGCGTGGGCGACGAGGCGCCCGCGGTGCGCGTGGCCGCGCTGCGCGCGGCGTCGACCGCGCGCGGCGCCACCGTCGACGCCGTGCTGCCGGCTTTGTTGGCCGGCCTGGCCGACGCACACCCTGATGTCTCGCGCGCGGCGGCGGCCGCGGTCGCGACGGCAGCGCCCGCACGGCTCGACTCGCTGCGCGCGGCCGTCACTGGCCTGCTCGCCGCCGCGGCCACCGGCCGCGCCGCCCCCGCCGCCGCCCGCGCCGCGCTCGCCGCCCTGGGCGCGGCTGCGGGCGCGGCGGCCGCGCCCCTGGCGGCGGATTTAATGGGCACGCGGACGGGGTTCCTCCAGCGCGAGCCGAGCGTCGACGACGAGTCGTACGCGCATAGGCTCATTTTTCTAACCTCCGCCGCGTCGACCGCCCCCTGTGTCGGCGCCGCGCTGCCGGCGCACGCAGCGGACGCGGCGGCGCTGCTGGCGGCGCGGCACGTGGGGCTGGGGCTGCCAAGGAGTGTCGCCCGGCGCGCGGCGGGCGGCGTGCGCGTCGTGTCAGGCGCCCACAAGCGCGCCCGGGACAACGATGACGACCCGGCGTGGGCGGTGGCGGCGGCCGCGACCGAGCGGCTTGCCGCGGCCGCCGGACTGCCGCGCGCCAAACGCGCCGCCGCGCTGCGCCGCGCCGACGCCGTGCTGGCGCCCGCCGCCGCGGGTGGGTGCGCGGCGGCGGCGGCGGCCAGGCTGCACTTGAGAGCGCTGGGGGTGCATGCAGAGGGGGAGGCGGGCGGCGACGCCCGCCTGCCGCACGGCTGGGACGGCGGCCCGCGCGAGCCGCCCCCGCTGGCCGACTGTCTGCGGCCCGCGCCCGCCGGCGCCCTAGCTTTGCTCGCCAGCCGCCTGGCGGCTGTCGGCTGTGGCGACGCCGCGGCCGCGTGGCGCGCGGTCGCCGCGGGTGCCGCCGACGCCGCGCCGCCGACCCTCGCCCTCCCCCCCCCCGCCGCCCCGCTCCCCGACGGCGCGCTCACCGCTCCCGGTGGCCCCAACACGCGCCCCCTGGCGGCGACGGCGGGCTTGCCGGTGCGCCTGGAGGTGCGCGCGTGGGTGGCCGCCTGCGGCCCGCGCCCGAGCGCCTGGCTGCGCGTGTCGGGGGCCGGGCTGGAGACGCGCCACGTGCGGTTGAGGGTGAAGGAGGACGAGAAGAGCGATTCCGGCGGCCGGGTCGAGATCGCCGTGCGTCTCGACCTGCCGCCCCCTCCGGCCGCCCCTGCCGCCACCCTGACCCTGGCCCTCGTCATCGCCCTGCCCGGCGGCGGCGGGCGCGCCCGCCTGGGGCCGGAGCTGGCGCTGGAGCTGCGGGTTGCGGCGCCCACGAGCGCGCACGCGGCGGCCGGTGCGCGGCGGTGAGAGAGAACACTGTCACACACACGCACACGCCAGTATGGCGCTCTCCACCATCTCCCCATCACCGGGGAGACGCCAGCCCCAGGCGGGACCCGCTCCCAAACGGCGACGCGCCCGCCGCGCGCACGCCGCCGCGGCGCGAGTTGACGCCGCCGCCCGCCGCGCGGCGCGCCACGTCGGCCGCGGTCAGCGTGGCCAGCGGCATGCGGGCGAGCTTGGGGGACGGAGCGGGCGAGGCGGACGAGGGGGGAGGAGGAGCGCGCGCGGCCGGCGCGGGCGACGCCACCACCTCCACCGCAGCATCCCGTTCGGCCTGCAGCAGGTCGCGCGCCGCGTCCAGGAAGGGCCCGTTGTAAAATTCGCGCACCGTGCCCCGCACCGCGGGCTTGTCCACGGTCGCCGGCGCGAGCTCGGCCGCCGACCGCCCTGCAAGCACGCCCGCCGCGTGCGGCGCGGCGCCCGCCGCCGCGCGCTCGGCCGCCGCCAGCTTGAGCGCGACGTTGCGCGCGCGGGCGAGGCCGTACACAATGCACGCGACGATGACGGACAGGTGTTGGCCGTAGAAGAGTGAGAGGCGCGTCGCGGCGAGCGAATAAGCGAGGCACGCGGCGCGGTCGGCAAAGCCGGCGGGGAGCGGGGGGCGGCCCGCGGCGGCGAGCGCGGCGCCGGCGTGGCGGGCGCGGTCGGTGGCGCGGTCGGCCACGTTGCGGAGCAAGGCTTCCACGGCTTCGTCGATGTCGCGGCCGGCAGCGGACGCGGCAACCGCAAGGACATTCCCGTAAATGTCCGACCCCGCCTCCCACACGAGCACCTCCTCCAGCCGCACCGCCGCCGCGTCCAGCAACGCCAGCACGGTGGGCGGCGCGGGAGGGCGGGCGGCGGCGAGGGCGGCGGCGGCGTCGGGGAGGGCGGCCCATACGGCAAAGGGGGGGGCGAGGCGGCGCGCGGCGCCGGCGAGCGCGGGGAAGGACGCCGGCGACGAGACCGCGCCGGGCGCGCACGCGGCGGCGGCGACTTCGGCCGCGACAGCCAGCGCGCCGTCGGCGAGGCGGGGGGCGTCGACGAGGGCGAGCAGCACTGCGTGGTCGGCACCGCCCGCGGCGGCTGAGAGAAGAAGGAAAGGGGAGGTGGTGTGCGCCTCGCCTCGCCCACCACCCCGCCACCTCCCCTGCATACACACACGTACCTGCCGCGAGCGCGTGCTTGAGGATGGCGCAGTAGAGTTGTTTGGCGAGCGCGACGCGGCGCGCGCGCGCTTCCGCCGCCGCGGGCGGCGCGGCCGTGCCGCCGACCGCGGGGTGGAAGGCGGCGCGCAGCGTGGTGTTGACCCGGTTGACGACGTGGGCCTGAGGGAGAGAGGGGGAAGGTCGGGTGCGCGGAAAAAGTGGAGGCGGCGAAGGGTGCGGGCCCGCCGCCCCGCCCAAGCCTCGGGCGCCCCGCTGGTCCTCCCAAAAGACGCCCACATAGACCCGCATCCCGTGTCACCATGAGGTCGGACGCGAACATGGTCGAGAGGTCGGACTCGGCGGTCGACGCGGCGAGCCACGTGGCGGCCCAGCCCGCCACCGCCGCGCCGCCGTCGGCCGGACAGACCACCACAATGCCATCGTCGGGAACGTAGGGCCAGTCGTCGCGGGCGGCGGGGCGGAAGCGGGGGGCGAGGTGGGAGGGAGCCATGATGGTCGTTTTTTGTGGGCAGGGGCGAGGTGCGGTGCGCGCGAGGTGGTGGGTGCGGCACGGAGGCAGGCAGTGATCGTTGCGCGCGGCGTTCGGAGGCGGGAGGGGCGCCGGCAGAGAGTGACGCGGCCGCGCCGCGCGCCGAGTCCACACAGTCGCCGCCGCCCCCCCGCCACCACGCTCCCCTCCTCTTCTTCCTCACCGCCGTTGCTGTTTGGCCGGGCGCGGCGCCCGGGGCGGCGGCGAGTCGGCGCCCGAGTCGGACGACGGCGCGCGGCGCGACGGCGCGGCGGCGGAGGAGGACGCAGGGGTGCGCGCGGCGACAGCGGCGGCCAGGTTGTAGGCGCACACGTCGAACGCGCTGTTGAGGGTGAGGGAAGAAAGGTGAGGGAGAGGGTTTGGAGCGAGCCGACGCGCCACCCCACTCCTCCCTCCTCTCCCTCATACCGCGCCAGCGCCCGCTCCGCGGGCGCCACCGCGTCCGCCGCCCCACCCAGACCGTGCGCGCGCGCGGCCAGGAGCCAGGCCTTGCCGACGTGCGGGTGCGCCGCGCCGAGCGACGAGGCCAGGCGCCGCGCGGTCGCCTCCATGCGCTCGCCGGCTGACGTCGGCCTCGGCACCGCCAGCTTGGGGCGGCGGTGCAGCAGGACGTCGAGAAGGGACGAGGCTTCGGCGTCCATGGCCGCCGCGGCGGGGGTGTCGGCGGAGGGGTGGGGGTGGCCGCCGTTCGCCGCTCCCGGGCTCGCAACCGGCACCAGGGTCCAGAGCGCGGCGACATCATTGCCCGCCGCCCACGCGCGGCGCCTCAGGGCGCCCGCGTGGTGGTCGCGCACCCGCGGCGCCGACGGCGGCCGCGCGCGCGGCGCGCTCGGGGGGCGGCCACCACCACCCCCACTCCCCGGGCGCCACCCGTCGCCCGCCAGCGGCGAGTCGAGCCAGGGCAAGGGCCAGTGTGGAGGGGTGGAAAGCGGCGCGCCGCCGCACAGGGCGAGCAGGTCGGCACCGGGCGACGGCGGCGGCTCGAACGGCGGCGACGCGGGCGCGCCAAGGGGGTGGTCGGCGCCGGACGCGGCGCGGCCGAAGCGGGCCGGGGGTGGGGACTTGACGTCGGCGTGGAAGAGCTGGCGACAGAAAAGAAAAGCGCTAAAATGTGTAAGGAATTTACCCAAAACACTATTTCCCCAAACATTACCCTGGCCAGCCCCTAAACTCCTATTTCCCCCTCCCCCCCCCCCTCGTACCGTCTCCAGAAAGCTTGGCAAGCCCGTGTCCGGCGACGCAGGCCTGGACAGCGCCCGTGCGAGCGCCGGCGCCCGCTCTTGCGCGCGCCCCCGCTCACGCGCGCCGCGCCCCTCGCCGCGCGCGCGCCGCACCGCGGCCGCCACCTCGGCCGCCCCCCCCAGCGTGCCTGCGTCCACGTCGGGCAGCAGCGCGTCGGCGCCGCCGGGCGCGAGCCAGGCGCGCAGGCCAAACAGTCCTTCCCCCAGCCGCACAAACGCCGACCGCTGCCCCTTGCGCTTGACGTCGGTGTACAGGGCGGACGCCATGGTGGCGTCGGGCGTGCGGCCGACGCATATGAGGAGGCCGGAGTCGACGGCGATGCTGGGGGAAGGGGGGAGGGGGGAGGTTGGACTCGAGGCGCGCCCGCTTCACGCCCCACCCTCCTCCCTCCCCTCTCTCTCCCCCCGCACCTGGTGATCTCGCCCGTCGTCATGATGCGCCGCGCCCGGTCCAGCACGGCGGCCGCCGCTGACTTGAAGACGCCGCCGCCACCGGGCGCGGGCGGGACGCCGGGCGCGAGCGTCGTGCGCGGGTCGCCCGTGAACACGCCCTAGTGGAGTGATGGTGGCGGTGGGGGGGGGGGGGGGGGGGGGGGGGGGGGCGGCGCGCGCGCGGTCTCCGCGCGCGTTGACCGCCGCGGCGAAAGGGCCGCCCCGCCCTCCCCGCCCTCTCCGCGGCTCGGCGCTGGGCCTCGAGCCGGCACCACGCGCGCTCACCATGGCGGCCTCCACGGCGGCCTCCCCGGCGGGCGCCGGCGTCCGCCGGCTCTGTGCCGGCCGCCGCCGCCGCCGCCGCCGCCGCCACTCTCCCCACCCGCCCGCGCCGCCGCCCGCGCCGCTCGCGCACACGCGCCCGCGGCCGTCGCGCGGCCCGCGCCCCGCGCGCCCCGCGGCCCGCGCGCGCGCCGCGCGCCGCGTCCGCCATGGCGCTCTCGGCCGTCCACTTCAAGTTCAAGTCGCAGACGTCGTACGCCACCGTCCAGTTTGATGGCCCCTTTGTCTCCGTGGGCGAGCTCAAAGGGTTGGTCGCGGAAAAGGCGGGCATGGGGGGCGCCGCGGCGCGCGACCTCGTGCTGGCCGACCCGCGCACCGGCGAAGAGTACGCCGACGACGCGGCTTTAATCCCCAAGTCTACGTCCGTCCTCGTCCGGCGCGCGCCCGCGGGGGGCGGGGCGGCGCTCACCGAGGCGGCGGAAGAGGTGCACGTCCTCCCTGCCCCCCGCCGCGCCGTCGCGCGCCCAGTCCCGCTCCCGCGCTCGATGACCGGCGCCGCGCCCGGCGGCCGGGACGCGCGACCTGTGGAGACGACGTTCTTCAACCCGTACACGCTGCGCGAGGGGGCGGGGACGGTCGACCCCGGCGAGTTGCCCGACGAAGAGGGCGCGGCCGGCGCCGGCGCCGGCCCCGCCTACAACGAGGAGGACGCCGCCCTGCGCTCCATGCTCGACGCCCAAGGCTCGTCCTGGCGGCGCGAGGTGGCCGACGCGGCGCGCGCGGGGCGCGGCCGCGGGCGCGGCCGTGACGGCGGCGACGGGCGAGGGCGCGGCGCCGGCCGCGGCGGCCGGGGTGGCCTCCCATTCGCGGAACCCGGCGCCAAGCCGCCCTCGCACTACGTGTGCCGGCGCTGCAACTCGACGGGGCACTTCATGACCGACTGCCCGACGCAGGTGTGGTGGAGGAGGGGTGGGAGAGAGACGCGTTGTGGCCTGACGCGCCCGGGGAGGAGGCGACCGGGTGGCGGAGTGGCGTGGCGTGTCGGGGCGGCCGCGGCGGCACACTGAAAGCTGCGCGCGACGACGCCGCCGACGCTCACCCCGTCCCGCTGCCTCTCCCTCGTGTCGCGCCCCCAAACTCCGCCCACCCCCTCACCACCCCCTCCTTCTTCCTCCTAGGGCGACCCCGCGTACGACAAGCGGGTGCGCGCGCCCGCCGGCATCCCGACGACGCGCCTCGCGGCCAACGCCGACGGCGGCCTGCTCATGCCGACGGGCGCCATCGGGTCGCTGGCGGCCAACGAGTCGGCATTTGAAGCGGAGATGGCGTACCTGCGGGGGGAGGCGCCGACCGGGGGGGCGTCGGTGCCGGGGCCGTCGTCGCCGACGCGCGCGCCGGTGGTGGCGGCGCCCCCTGCGGCGCGCCCGCCGCCGCCGGCCGCGCCCGCGGTGCGCCTGGCGGCGCCGGCGGTGGCGGCTCCAGCCCCGGCGGCGCCCCCCGCCCGCCCCGCCGCGCCGCCCGCGCTTGCGGGCGATGACGGCTTCGCGTCCGCCCTGGCCGGCCTGGTGGGCGACGACGACGATGAAGAGGAGGCGACGGCTCGCGGCGGGCGGTCGCTGAGCCGGTCGGCGAGCCGGTCGCGGTCGCGCGGGTCGCGGTCGCGGTCTCGCTCGCGGTCCCGCTCCCGCCGCTCCCGCTCCCGGCGCTCCTCGCGCTCCCGGTCGTCCACGCGGTCGCGGTCGGCCGGCGACCGGCGCGGGCGGCGCGGTGCGGGCGGCGGGGGCGGCGCGCCCGCGCCGCCGCCGCCGGCGCCCGCGCCGCCGCCCCAGCAGCAGCAGCAGCAGCCGTGGGGCGCGCCGCCGCCCTGCGGCGCCTGGAACGGCGGCTGGGCGCCGCAGCAGGCCGGCCGGGGCGGCCCGCCGCCCGGCTGGGGCGGCCCGCCGCCGCAGGGCTGGGCGCCCGGCGGCGGCCACCCTCCCCCCGCCCCCCCCGGCAAAGCCTGCTTCCGCTGCCAGCAGCCCGGCCACCTGGCGCGCGACTGCCCCAACAACCAGGGGGCGCCCGGCGCCCCGGCGCCGGGCGCGTGCTTCAAGTGCGGCCGCGCGGGCCACCGCGCGGCGGCGTGCCCGGGGGGCGCGCCCGCCGGCGGCGCCGGAGGCGGCGCGCCGCCGCCGCCTCCCGCTGGCGCCTGCTTCCGGTGCGGGCGAGAGGGGCACCGCGCCAAGGGCTGCCCGCGGCCGCCGCCCGGCGCGGGGGGCGGCGGCGGCGGCGGCGGCCCTCCCCCCCCTCCTCCGCCCGCCGGCGCCTGCTTCCGGTGCGGCGTGGAGGGCCATCGCGCCAAGGACTGCCCTGGTGGAGGGCGCGGCGGCGGCGGCGGCGCCGGCCCGACTGCCGGCGCCTGTTTCCGCTGCGGCGACCACGGCCACCTCGCGCGCGACTGCGCCCGCCCGCCGCCGGGCGCCGCGCCCGCGGCCGGCGTGTGCGCTCGGTGCGGGCTGCCCGGGCACGTGGCGGCCGAGTGTGGTGGGGGGTGGGGCGCGGGGCGGTCGCGGTCGCGGCCGCGCGAGCGTGGTCGGCGGCGCCGCTCGCGCTCGCGCTCGCGCTCGCGCTCGCGCTCCCGGTCCCGCTCGCGCGGCGCCCGCCGCCGCCGCCGGGACGACTCGATGTCGCGCTCCCGGTCGCCGCGGCCGGCGGTGCGGCGGCTGTCGCCGCGCCGCGCGCGGCCCGCGCCGCCGCCGCCGCTGGAAGGGCGGGATCTGCGCGACCTCCTCGAGGCCCGCCGCCGCGGTGGCGGCGACGCGCCCGCGCCCGTCGTGGACGACCGGTGGTCGGCTGGTGGGGGGGGTGAGGGTGGCGGCGGCAAGAAGCGGAAGAAGCGCGGCGGCGGCGGCGGCGGGGGTGGCGGTGGCGGCGGCGGCGCGCCACGCACCGTCACGATCACGCGCCCGAAGTGAGTTGCATGTGGGGTGGAGCGCGGGGCCTGTGTAAACACGTCTGGAGGCGGGGTCGAGCGCGCGTCGAGCCGCTCCACACCCCCCTCTTCTCTTCCCCGATCCGATGCCCCTCCCCTTCGCGCGCCCCCCGGCCCGCCCACCCGCCCGCCCCGCGGCCGTGGCCGCACGCCGCCCCCCGCCGCCGCGCCGCGCGGGCCTGCCGCCGCGCCCCCGCGACACGCTCCGCCGCGCCGCCGCGTCCTCCCGCCCCCTCGGCCTTGTCCAGCACAAGGCCGAAGCCCGCCTCTTCTACGCCTTCCTGGCCCAAGTGTACGACTACGTGGTCAACCCCGGGCACTGGACGGTGCCGATGCGGGACGCCGCGCTCAAGCCAGCGCGGCTCGACTCGCCTTCTCTCACTGTTGCCGACGTCGGCGGCGGCACCGGCTTTTGCACGCAGGGCGTCGTGCAAAAGGTGCGGCCCGAGAACGTGACGCTGGTCGACCAGTCGCCGCACCAGCTGGCGAAAGCCAAAAAGAAGGCCGACCTCCGCGGCGTGACCTTCCTCGAGGGCGACGCCGAGGACCTCCCCCTGCCCACCGACGCGTTCGACCGCTACACCTCGGCCGGCTCGATCGAATACTGGCCCGAGCCGCAGCGCGGCGTGTGCGAGGCGTACCGGGTCCTGAAACCGGGCGGCGTCGCGTGCGTCATCGGCCCCGTGCGCCCCACGCACCCCGTCTCCCGTTTCTTCGCCGACGCGTGGATGCTGTTTCCGGAGGAAGAAGAGTACATCAAATGGTTTGAGGCGGCGGGGTTTGCAGACGTGACGCTCGACCGGATCGGGCCGTCCTGGTACCGCGGCGTGCGCCGGCACGGCCTCATCATGGGGTGCACCGTCACCGGGGCCAAGCCGAAAGCGGGCGTGTCGCCACTGGCGCTGGGGCCTAAACAAGAGGTGTCTGGCGCGCGCGCCAAGGGCCTCGCCGGCGCGCTGTCGCTCGCCGCGCGCGTGCTCCTCGGCTCGGCCGCCGGCTTTTACTTTTTCGTGCTGCCCGTCTACATGTGGCTCAAGAACGCGGTGTGGCCCAAGGGAGCGCGCGGGTTTTGAGCGGGGGGCAGGGGGTGCGAGTGCAAAGAGAGAGACCGAACGAAATCGCGGCGCTTCACCCGCCGCCTCGCCCCCCTCTGAACTCCCGGTCCTCCACGCGCGCAAACAGGGAGACGGACCGCATGCCGCCGCCCCACGCGACCGCCAACACATCCCCGGGCTCGAGCAGGGCGACCTGGGCGGGGACCGTCGTCGGGTCGGCAAACCCGGGCGCCGCGACGACCGCGGTCGCGGGCCACGCGCCGCGCACGACCAGGGTCGCGGCGCCCAGGTCGAGCACGTCGGCGCGCCACCCGGGGGGGAGGCGCAGGCGGGCGCCCGCGGGGCGGGGGCCGAGGGACAGGAGGTCGTGCGCCGGCGTCGAGGGCGCCGCCGGGTCGACCCGGAACGACGCTCGCCCCGCGGGTACATGCGCATCGCCTAGCAGCTTGACCGCGTCTAGGCAGGAGGGGAGAGGGGGCGGCAGGGGCGACGGGGCGGGGTGGCTCGCGCCGGCGGCGGCGACCGCGCTCTCCGCCGCCCCCAGCCGCACCACTTCGAGCCGGTGCGGGCCGTACGTCCCCCTCCACACGCCCTCCAGGCCCTGGCTGCGCCAAGGCGGGACGGGGGCGAGGGTGAACGGGCGGTCGTCGCCGCCACCGAGCGAAAGAGCGCCCTGAGAGGGGGGAGGCGTCGGCGCCCGGCGCGCGCGCGGCCCACCCTCACAGACCGCCACTCCCCTATCCCTACCATGGTCATGATGTAGGCGCCCACGTCGGCCAGGGGCGGCATCTCTGGCAGCACGACCGCGCGGCGCGCCGGCCCGCGCGCGCCTCCGGGCGCCGCCTCCGCCCCGGGGTCGGCCCCGCGCGCAGCCGCCAGGCGCGCGTTGACGTCAAACATTGACTGCCGGCAGCCGTCGACGCAGGTGAGGGAGACGGAGGAAGGAGGGAGAAGGGCGGGGCGCGCGCCGCCGCCGCCGCCCTCCCCGTCCCCACTCCACAGCGCGGCCGCGTGCCAGTCGGGCATCGCCCCGCGCCCCGGCGGCGGCCGCCCGGGGCGGCGGCAGCGCACGGAGGCGGGGGCGGCGGGGGTGAACGCGACTTCGAAGAGGGGCGCGCGGTGGAAGCCGGCCCCCAGAGCGACCGGTGTCAGGGAGTACGCCACCAGCCCCAGCGGCGGCACCGCTTCGACGGTCACCAGCGTGCCAAGGTACGACGCTGCCGCGGACAGCGCGCGCGCCGCGAGCAGGTGGCCGTGCCGCGCGAGCAGGCCCGCCACCAGCGCCCGCCACGTCACGCCGTCGCCCCAGTCGGCGATGGCGCCGAGAGGGGCGCCGCCGGCCAGGGACGCGGCGCGGGCGCGCCACGCGGGCTCGTCGCGGCGCGCGGGCGCGCAGACCGCGGCGACCGCGAGCGCGTCGGCGGCCGGGAGGCGGCCCACGATTTCGGCGATGACGTGCGCGGGCAGGTCGGAGAGGAGAGTCATGGGGCGGGGCGGGGCGCCGCCCGCCGCGCTGTGCATTTGGCCGTGCCGGCGGCGGTGCATCCACAACCAGCGGCGCCCGCCCCCCGGCCGCCGCCATGCGCAAGCCCGTCAAAAAGGTGCGACTCAGGCCTCGCCCCCACGGGCCGCGCGGCGCCCGCGGCCGCGCACCCCCCCCGGCGGCCGCCGCCGCCGGCGGCCGACGGCGCTCCCTCCCCCCCCCTCAGGGCAAGCAGGGCAATGCCGCCCTCTACCTGACGCGCAACCAGGCGCTCAAGAAGCTGCAGCTCAAGCTGTCCGAGTTTCGGTAGGAGGAGAGATGGGAGGGCGATTGCGGCGGCTAGCGCGGCGGCACGCGGCGGCGGCGGCGCTGCGCCCGCGTGCACTTGACGCGGGCGCGCCCACACGCTCACACGTCACCCCTCTCCCTCCCCTCCCCAGCCGGCTCTGCATCTTAAAGGGCATCCACCCGCGCGAGCCGCGCAAGAAGCCGGCCGGCCGCCACCGCACGTACTACCACGCCAAGGACATTGCGTTCCTGGCGCACGAACCCCTGCTCAACAAGTTTCGGGAGGACGCGGCGTTTGAGCGGCGGGTGCGCAAGGCGCGCGCGAAAAAAGGGGACGACGCGGCCGACGCAGTCGCCGCGACGCGCGCGGTGCACACGCTCGACCATTTGGTTGCCGAACGGTACCCCACCCTGGCGGACGCCCTGCGCGACCTGGACGATCCTCTCTCCCTCATCCACCTGTTCGCGTCGCTCCCGCCCGACGCGCGCGCGGGCGTGCCGCCGTCGGCCGTCTCGGCCGCCCGCGCCGTCGCGCTCGAGTGGCAGGCCTGGGTCGCGTCCACCGGCGCGCTGCGCAAGGCGTTCATCAGCGTCAAAGGGTTTTACTGCGAGGCGAGCGCGCGCGGGGCGCCTGTCGTGTGGGTCATGCCCCACGCGCTCGCCCAAGTCCTCCCCCCCAACGTCGACTTCAAGGTCATGCTCACGTTCCTGGAGCTCGGCCTCGTGCTGGCGCGGCACGTGCTCGCGCGCTTGTACGCCGACGCGGGCGCGCGGTACCCCCCGCGCCCCGACCCCGCGCTCGACGGCGCGGGCGCGGGGTTGGACGCGGTGATGCGCGCGCTGGCCGGTGGTGGGAAGGCGCCGGCGACGCCGGGGCGCCGGGAGCGGGCCGCGTTGCGCGCGGCCGGCAAGGGCGGCGCCGCGCGCCCGGCCCCCGCGCTGCCGGCGCCGGGCGCGCGCGAGGGCTTGGCCGACCGTCTGGCCGCGCTCGGCGGCGAGGCCGAAGCGGACGAAGCGCCGGGTAAGGAAGGGGGCGGAGAGGGGGTGGTTGGCGGCTCCTCCCCTCCCCGTTCTTTTTTGGCAGGCGGGTCCAAGCCCGCGGCCCCAGCCGGCCGCGGCGCCCGCGCGCGCGACGAGGGGCGCCACCATGGCGTACAGCCCACCGCGCACTGCCGCAGAGCGCCGCCGCGGGGGCGACGGGTCGACGGCGCGCCGGGGGCGGCCCCGGCCCCCCCGGCGCGCCTCCCCGCCCGCGGCGCGGCCGCTGATTCCATCGCCGTGGGGACGCGCCGTCGGCGCCGTTACCCTTTCGGACTTACCCAGCGGGTGGCATCTTTCTTCTCTCCCCAGGCGCGACAGCGACGGCGCACGGCGACGACGCCGCGGCCCCCGCCGCTCCCTCGCCCACCCCTGGCACCCTCTTCCGGGGCCTCACCTTCTTTATCGGGCGCGAAGTCCCGCGCGAGGCGACCCTGCTCGTCGTGCGTTCGTTCGGCGGCGCCGCGACGTGGGAAGGGGAGGGCGCGCCGCTCGACCCGTCCGACCCGGCCGTCACGCACGCCATCGTCGACCGCCCGCTCCCCGCCGGCTCCACCGCCGACCCGCGCGCCCCGGGCGCGGTGCCGGTGCAGCCGCAGTGGGCGTTTGATTCGGCCAATTGGCGCGTGCGCGCCGACGAGCGGCGGTACGCGCCCGGGGCGCCGCCGCCGCCGCACCCGTCCCCGTTTGCCGATGCGGATGCCGACGGGGGCCACGTGCCCGCGTACGCCAAAGAGCTCGAGTCGCTGCGCGACGCGGCGGCGTCGGCCGGGGGGGCGAGCGGCGCAGCCGCGGTCGCGGCCTTTGAAGAGGCGGCGGCCAAGGCGGTCGGGGACGCGGTCGAGGTTGACGCATCCACCGGCGTCGACCCGTCGGCCGCGGCGGCCGCCGCGCACGCGGCGGGGCTGGCGAAAGAGGTTGGAGTGGTCGCGGCCACCACCGCTGCCCCTGCCCCCTCCCTGGAACCCCTCAACGACGCCGACCGCATGCGGTCCGCGCTGCTGCCGCGCAAGAAGCGGCACCTGTACGAGAGCGTGCGCAAGGAGCAGGACCGGAAAAAGGCGCGCGGGGCGGAGCTAAAAAAGCGGGCGGCGGGGGGTGGCAAGTGAGGAGAGGAGGAGGAGGGCGTGTTTTTGGTGGCGTGTGGCGTTCTGGTTTGGCAACGACGACGGAGAGAGAGAGAAACGCGGCGAGCGCGCGAAAAGTGGCGGCAATCACTCCCGCCGCGAGACCCTGCCCCTCCGCCGGCCCACCGCCTGCACGCGCCTGACCATGGTCGCGCCCATGCGCGTGGCGGCCGGTCGCGCCAAAGTGGCGGCATCGGCGCCGGGGCGCGCGTCGCATTCACAGGGCCCGCGCTCCAAATACGCCCCCAATGCCCCTCAACTCGTGCCTTGCATCGCCCTCTGCCCACGCGCGGCGGCCCGAGCCATCGCGCTGCGCCCCAACGCCACCGTCCGCCCGCCCATCGCCGCGCTCGCGCCGCTGCGCCCGTCGCGCGACCTCGACCTCGACCCCGACCTGCGCGAGGTGCTAGAGCTGTGCGATGAAGGGGAGCTGGAGGCGGTCCACGGCATTCTCAACGGTTTGTCGCCGTTTTCGCCGCTCGCCAAATCGCTGTCGCGGTCGTCGGCAGTCTCTTCGGCCGCCTCCCTGCACGACCGGTTTCTGTTCCTCGCCGCCGACGCGGGCGAGTCGTTGGCCGGGCGGCGGCCGAGTTACCGCGAGACGCTGCTCCGCCTCGGCGCGCGGCTCGGGGCGCGCGTGTCGCCGGGGTTGGCGGTGGCGGATTTGGAGGTGGAGCTGCTGGCGGCCATGCTGGGCCAAGGGGATGGAGGTGGTGGCGCGGTCGCGACGCGCGGCGCGGCGCGCGCGCCGAGCGCCGCCGCCGACGCGACCTCGACCTTTGCCGCCGCGGTCGCCGCGACCGCTCTGAGCGCCGCGCGGTCGACCCTGCTCAAGCCGCTGGCCGCGCGAGCGCTGGCGCGGGGGGGCGCGGTCGACGCCGCGCTCGCGGCCGCGCTGCGCAGGGGGGGGTCGGCGGCCGCCGTCCGGACCGCGGCCCGCGGCGCCGCCACCGCCGCCGCCCGCCACGGCGCGGCCGCCACCGCGCTGGCCGCGCTGTCGGCCGCGTCGTGGGCCCTGCTGGCCGCGGACCTCGGGTGGAAGGCTGTGGGCACCGACTGGGCCCGCGTCTCGCGCGCGGTGGCCGCGCTGGCGTCCGTGCGCCTGCTGCGCACGCACGGCTTTACAAACGAGCCGGTGGCGGAGCCGGTCGCCTCCCCCCCCGCGCCCCCCGCGCCGCGCGCGCGGCGCGCGCCGCGGCCGCCGCCGGGGCCGGGCGCGGCGGCGCACGCGTGAGCGTGGGGGGGGAGGCGAGAGACAGAGCGAGAGGGGGCGCCCGAGAGAGACGGGAGACCAGCGAGACCACGGCGCGGAGCGGAACGAGAGAGACACTGCCGACGAGAGCGCGAGGCGCGCGCCCGGGGCGCGCGCGGTGTACCACCCTGTAGCACGCTAACGAGACCCTGCTCCTGCGGCGGCGGGAGCCGCGCCCGCGACCCCGACCGCGCCCACGCGGCCAACAAGAGAGAGCAGCGACACGCGCCGCCCCACCCCGCCTCCCACCACCATCACTTGGCCTGCGGGTGCGCGGTCAGGTACGCGATCGCTTCCCCGGTGGAGAGGATGCGGTCGGCCTCTGCGTCGGGAATCTCGATGCCGAACTCTTCCTCCAGCGCCATGACGAGCTCAACCGCGTCCAGGGAGTCGAGGCCCAGGTCGCCCTGGAAGGCGGCGGTGGCGGTGACCTGGGAGGTGGAGTGGGAGGGAGGGATTGGAGGGGGTCCGCCGGCGCGGCGGTGTCTCGTGCGGGAGGGCGCCGGCGGGCTTGCGCGCCTCGCCAAGCGCTGCATGTGACTCCAGCCACCGCGCGCGAGCGGCGTGCCGCCCGCGGCGAGCCGCCCCGGTCCGCGCGGCGGGATCGGCGCGCCGCCGCGCCCTGCTCACGCCGCCCACGCCCTCCCGGACCCCCCCCCTCTCACTGACCTTGCCAGGGTCGACCTTATCAAACGCCTTGACCGTCTTGAGCACGCGCTCGGTGACCGCGCCCTTGTCCAGGTAGGTCGACGCAAAGGAGCGGGCAGAGATCGCGACGGCCGCCAGGGGCGCGGCGAATGCTGCGTGGCGCAGCACGCCGCGCTGGGCGGCGGAGGCGAGAAGGGCCAGCATGGTCGTGCGTGGGATGGGAGTGAGGAGAGAGGGCGGCCAGCGCCGCCCTCACTCTGCCGCGGCCCGCCGCCCCGCCGCCGGTCGCCGCGATGCCGACCAAGCCGTCGGCCGCCGTGGTAGGCGGGAGAGACGGAGAGAGAGCGAGGGGTGGAGGAGGGCACCGCGCGGGCGCCCCGGCGCCCACCCCTCGCCTCCCTCCTCCCATTGCCCCCCCTCTAGGACTTTGCCGCGGGCACCATCGCGGGCTCGTGCCAGCTCCTGGTCGGGCACCCGTTTGGTGAGGGGTGGTGAGGGGGTGGCGCCGAGCTGGCCACCGGCGCCGTGCCCCCCGCCGCTTGACGGCCGCCCCGCGACGCCCGCAGCGTGCCTCTGGATGCGTGGTTGAGGCGGCGCGCGCGGGAAGCGGCCGCGGGGCCGCCCCAGGGCGCAAACCCTCGCGCCTGACCCCCAAAACCTCCCCTCGCGGCGCTTGGTCGCCCACTTCCTCCCTCCCCTCCTCCCCCTCCAGACACCATCAAGACCAAGCTGCAGACCGCGCCGCGCCCCCTGCCCGGGCAGGCGCCGCTCTACTCGTCCGCGCTCGACGCGACGCGCAAGGTGGGGGACAGAGGGAGGGAGGGTTCAGGGCCTGGGGAGGCGCGCGCGCCTCACCACCCCTCGCCCCTCGCCAGACCCTCGCGTCTCAAGGCCCCCGCGGCCTGTACCGCGGCATGGGCGCCCCGCTGGCCACCGTCGCGCTTTTCAACGCGGTCCTCTTCTCCGCGCGCGGCCGCATGGAGGCTGCGCTGGCGCATGCCGACGGGTCGCCGCTGACGATCGGGGACCAGGCGATTGCTGGGGCGGGGGCGGGGGTGGCGGTGGCCGCCATCGCAACGCCGACGGAGCTCATCAAGGTGCGCCTCCAGGCCCAGCTGTCAGCGGCGCAGGCGGCGGGGATTGCGGGCCAGGCGCCCGCGGCGGCGGTCCGGGGCGCGAGCGCGCCGGCGACGCTCTTCGCGGCGGCGGGCGCGGGCGCCGCGTCTTCCCGCCCGTCCCTGGCCCTCCACCCCGCCCTGCCCCCGGCCCTCGCGCGCGGCCCCGTGGACGTCGTGCGCCAAGTGATGGCCGCGGAAGGAGGCCTGCTGGGCCTCTCTCGGGGCTTGACGTGCACGCTCGCGCGTGAAGTCCCCGGCAACGCGGTCATGTTTGCGGTCTACGAATCCCTCAAGCGCGCCATCGCGTCCCACCAAGGCCTGGCGTCCACGGCCGACCTGGGCACGGGCGCGCTCATCGTGGCGGGCGGCGCGGCCGGGACCGCGTTTTGGATTCCCGTGTTTCCCGCGGACGTCGTCAAATCGCGGTGGCAGGCCGACACGCCCGCCGCCAAGCAGTTCTCCGGCGTGCTCGACTGCGCGGCCCAGACGTGGCGCGCGGGCGGCGTGCGCGCGATGTACAGGGGCTTTGGGCCCGCGCTCGTGCGCGCGTACCCGGCCAACGCGGTGTGCTTTGCCGCGTACGAGGTGGCGGCCAAGGCGTTGAACGGGGTGGGGGCGGGGAGCTGATGGTGTGGGGAGAGCGGGGGAGAGAGCGGGGAGAGAGAGGGCGACGACGAAGGCACCACCATTCCACCACCATTCCACCACCTTCTCATGTACACCATCCGCGGGCGTTCGATTTGGGAGGGGCAGCACCGATTGTAGTCGCACCGACACCACCACCGAGGGAGTGGGACAGCCACTGCCACTCTCGCTCCGCTGCTCCAGACAGCAGCCGGCCCTTCTTCGTCTCGCCCACCACCCTCTCTTCTCCCGCTCTCATGGCCTACGAAGGCCGTGGCGGAGGCGGGCGCGGCGGCGGTCGCGGTGAGCGCGGAGGGAGGGCGGCGGCGTGGGCGGCATGGCTAGCTGCGCCCGCGCACGGCGCGCCGGCGCGGCCGGGGCGCCATCCTGCCTCCCTGAGCGCGTGATGACGCTGCGCCGGCCGGCTAGGGGCGCGGAGACGCGCCCGGGGCCGCATGGGCGGGCCGCTGCCGGGCGGCGGCCGCCGGCGCGCGCGGCGCCCTGCCGCGCGCCCGTCTCACGCCTCCTCCCCCCTCCAACCCCCAGGTGGCTTTGGCGGTCGTAGTGGCTCCACGTTCGGCGGCCGCGGCGGCTCTGGCCGCGGCGGGTTCGGCGGGCGCGGCGGTGGCGTCTCGAAATTCGGCGGCGGCGGCCGCGGCGGTGGTCGCGGCCCGCCCGGCCGCGGTGGCGGGCGTGGTCGGGGCGCTCCTGGCGGGCGTGGGGGTGGGCGGGGCGGCATGAAGGGAGGCGCCAAGGTCGTCGTCGAAGCCCACCGCCACGCGGGCGTCTTCATCGCTCGTGGCAAAGAGGTGAGCAGTGGCTGGCCGGGGAGCCCGGCGCGGGGCCAACGCCCTGCCCAGGGAGTTTTTTTTATCGCTGCTCGCGCCGTGGTGCCCGACCCCAACCCGCACCCCAAACCCAAAGGACGCCCTCGTCACGAAGAACATGGTGCCCGGCGAGAGCGTCTACGGCGAGAAGCGCATCAGCGTGGAGTCGGGCGAGCCGGTGGCCGACGGCGCGAACGCGGTGAAAATCGAGTACCGCGTGTGGAACCCGTTCCGCAGCAAGCTGGCGGCCGCGGTTTTGGCTGGCGTCGACAACATCCACATCAAGCCCGGCGCGAAAGTCCTATACCTGGGCGCCGCCTCCGGCACGTCGGTCTCCCACGTGTCGGACATCGTCGGCCCGACCGGCACCGTCTACGCGGTCGAATTCTCGCACCGCTCCGGGCGCGACCTCGTCAACATGGCCAAGAAGCGGCCCAACATCGTCCCCATCATCGAGGACGCGCGCCACCCCTTGAAGTACCGCATGCTCGTCCCGATGGTCGACGTCGTGTTCGCGGACGTCGCGCAGCCCGACCAGGCGCGCATCGTGGGGCTGAACGCGGCCTCGTTCCTGAAAGCGGGGGGCGCGTTCGTCATCTCCATCAAGGCGTCGTGCATCGACTCGACCGCGGTGCCGGAAGCCGTCTTCGCGCGCGAGGTCAAAAAGCTGCAGGAACTCGCGCTCAAGCCCAAGGAGCAGGTGACCCTGGAGCCGTACGAGCGCGACCACGCGGTCGTCGTCGGCGTGTTCCGCGCGCCGCCCAAGGGCGCGGCCAAGGGGGCGTGACGAGGCAGTGGGGGAGGGGGGTGGGCGCGCGGCGGAACACGTGTGGGGGTTGTTTTGCGGGGGTGGTGGTGTGCGTGTCACGCCGGGCGAGAGACGCGGGGGGGGCGGGGGTCGGGGCGGGGCGCCGGGCGGCGGCGAGGGCACGCGGCGGGGAGAGCGGGGGCGGGTCGGGCCATCCCTCATCCCCACCCCTGGCGGCCGCCAGACGGGAACGAGAGCAAAGCAGCAGCAGCGGCGACGCAGAGAGTGATGGCGGCGGTGTGTCGACAGAGGCAAACGGAAGAATGCAGAGAAGACCGCGCGGGTCGGGGTCGGCGCCCACTCCCCTCCGCCATGCGGCCCGCCCGGCTCCAGCCGCCCACGCGCGCCCCGCCACGCCTCCCAGGCCGCTCCCCACTCCCTCCTCGCTCCGCCCCCCCTCCTCGCTCCGCCGCTGCCCCCCCGCCCGGCCCGCCGCGCGATGCGCCGCCGCCGCCCGCGCTGCCGCCCACGCCTCCGCCGTCCGTCCTGCCCCGCCTCGCGACGGCGGCGCCTGTGACCCCTCCACGGCCCGCCGGGGCATCCAGGGAGCTGTGGGACAAGCTGGCGGTCATCACGTTGGTTGCCACGCTCGTCGGCGAGCGCGTGACCGGCCGCGGCGCCGTCCAAGCGCTCGATTTGGCCGTGGGCGTCCCCCTGTGGGAGATCGAGCCCGTGCTCGCGCTCGCGGTGGGCGGCCTGCTCCTCCTGGCGCTCACGCCGCCGACCAAACTCCCGCGCCAATCGCCCGCCCTCCTCCTGCGCGGCACCCTGTTCCGCCTGTCCGCCGCCGCCTTGGCGGTCGTCATCGTGGCGGAAGCGGTGACCGGGAAAGGGGCGCTCTCGCTGCTCGAGCTCGAGACCGGCGTCGGCGCGCTGTCGGAACTGGAAGCGATTGCGGCCTTCATCGGCCTCCTCTTCCTGACCGCGGGGTCGGCGCGGAGTGGCGGCGAGGGCGGCGAGTGAGGGAGATGGGGGCGGGGAGATCTCCCCGCCCACTGAAACACACTGAGAGACAGCGATGAGAGCGACGCGCGGCGGCGGTGCCCCTGCTGCAACAGGCCGGCGCGCGCACGCACACAAGGACGGCGAGTGCGGATGCCAGGCAGGGCGAAGCGAAAGCAGAAAACAAACCCACGCCCCTCCTCTCCCCTCTCACCCAACCACCACCGCCGTCGCGTCCAGCACGCCGTCCGCACCGCCGTACACGACGCCCGCGCCGCAGCCGGGCGGCAGGGACGCGCCGCCGGCGGCGGGCGGCAGTGGGGCGAGCGTCCAAGCGTCGTCGCCGCCGCTGTGCGCGGGGGAGGACGCCAGCACGAGCGGGAGCCAGCGCCGGGCCAGGAACAGGGAAGGAGGGGCACCACCGTCGGCAGGGGAGGACGCGGTGGCGACGAGGGGGGTGGGCGGGGTGGTGGGGCCGCGCCTGGAGAGAGGGAGTGTCGGCCGCCACCCTGCCACTACGCCGCCCCCTCCCCTCCTCCCTCACTCTCATACCATGCACCACTCGTGCCATCCGCCAGCAGCGCCAGCGCGCGCGCCAGCGCGGCGTCGACCGCGCGCCGGTCTGCGCGCGGGCCGCCGGGCGGCAGGGACGGCAGGTCGTCGACGCACACCGCGGATGGAGGGGTGGGGAGCAGGTGCAGGCAGGATGCGAATGCGGCGACGTCGGCCAGGGTGTCTACATATCTGGAGGAGAGAGGAGAGGTGATGGGGTGGGCGGGGGCCGTCCCTGGCCCCTCGCCCTCCTCCCATCCACCCTCGACACTCTTACTTGACCTGCACGCGCTCCAGCGCGGCATCGTCGGCCTCCACGCCGGGCGGCAGCGCGGGCGGGCCGGCCTCGGCGCGCGCGCGCGACGTGAGCAAGTACGCGTCCCGGCCGGTGGCCGCCGCCGCCGCCCGGGCGAAATGAAACAGGAGGGAGGTCTTACCGCTGCAGGAGACGTGGGGTGGGCGCGACACCGGCAGCGTTGCCCCCTCCTCCTCCCCCTCCCTCTCTTCTCTTTCACCTGCCGTCCGGCCCCACGATCAGGCAGCCCGTCATGTCGGCGCCGTACGGGGGCAGAGCGGCCAAGGCGGAGGCGACGGCGGGGGCGGCGGCGGAGACAAAGTCGGCGAGCCGCATCGCGGCGACGCCGACGGTCTGTGTGTGCCGGCGGTCACTCTCCGCTCGCCGCCCGCCCGCCCCGCGCGGCGCCCCTCGATGCCGCCCCGGCGCAGCGCCCGGCGCGCGCCCACGGAGGACGCCGAGTTGCCGCCGCCGCCGCCGCCGCCCACCGCCGCCGCCGAGCCACCGCCCTCCGACGACCCGCCACCGTCCCCATCCACATCATCTGGGTCCGATTTTGCCGGGGTGGACGTGTCGGACGCGGACGCGGCCGCGCTCGACGCACTTGAAGCGCGCGTCGCCGACTCCCCGCTCGACGCCGGCGCGCGCGTCTCGTACCTCACCCTGCTCCAGCAGTGCGGCCTGAAAGCGCGCCTGGCCGACGCGCGCGCCGCGGCGGCGGCGGCGGTGCCGCTGCCGGAAGCGGCGTGGTTGGACTGGGTGCGGGACGAGGCCGCCGCTGGCTCCTCGCTCGACACGCTCACCCTTCTCCACGCCGCCGCCACGGCCGACTTTGTGTCGGTGCCCCTGTGGGCGTCCTGGCTGCGCGCGGTGCGGGAGCGGGATGCGGACGTCGCGTCTTTCACCGACGAAGGCCTCGCCCGGCACCGGGAACTGGCCGGGCGCGCCCTGGCCGCCGCCGGCCTGCACGTGGGCCAAGGTCACATCCTGTGGGACGAGGTGCGGTCGTACGAGGACGCCGCGCTGGCCGCCGGCGCGGGCGGCGCCGCGCAGGCCGACCGCGTTCGCTCCCTCTGGCACCGCCAGCTGGCCACACCTTTGGCCGGCAATGCCAGTAGCGGCGCGATTGCCGCCGCGACCGCGTGGGAGGCGGCGCACGGGGGCGGGGGGCTGCCCGGGCACGTGACAGCGGCGGCGGCGAAAGCGGCGGCGGCCGCGACCGCGCGCGCCGCGTCCGAGGCCGCGGTCGCGGCCGACGCCCCCGACGCCGACCGCTTGGCCGCCCACCTCGCCTACGTCCGCCTCGAGGAGGGGACCAAGGACCCTGCGCGCGTCCTGCTCGCTTGGGAGCGCGCGCTCGCCGCGTTTCCAAACACGCCCTACCTCTGGCTCCGCGCCGGCCGCGCGGCGTCGGTCCTGCTGCCTGCCGTGCCCGCCGCTTCCGCTTCCATCTTCGTGCGCGGCTCCCGCAACTGCCCCGCGGCGGGCGAGCTGTGGGCGCGTGCTGCGCGCGCGGCCGAGCGCCGCGACGGCGGCCCGAGCGAGGCTGTCCTCGCATTGCTCGATGCGGCCGACGCCGCGCCACTGGCGACGGCCGAGGAGCGGGTGGAAGTGGCCCTGTGCCGGTTGGACGCCCTGCGGCGGGCGGGCGGCGACGCCGCGCTCGCCGGCGTGCGCGCAGCGTTTGCCGCGCTGGACGCCACGCTCGCCTCCCGCTTCCCCGCCTACACCGACCCCGACCTTCTCCTCCCGCCCTACCGCGCCCGGTGCGAGCTGGAGCTGGGAGGTGGGGAGGAGGGGGCGGGTAGGGTCTGGGAGGGCGCGGCCGCTCATGCTCGCTACTCGGGGCGCGCCAAATTTTGGACGACGTACGCCCTGGAAGCCGCGGAGACGCTGTCCATTGATGTCGCCCGGGGCGCGCTCCGCAAGGGTCTCACGCGCAAGCTCGACGGCGGCCCGCCGTCGCTCGCCCGCCTCGCCGCCGCCTGGCTGCGACTCGAGCGCGAGCGCGGGTCGGCCGCCGATTACGCGGCCGCGACGCTCAAGTGCGACCCGGCTCTCGACGCGGCGGCGACTGCCGCTGCGGCCTCGACCCCCGGCGCGGCGGCCGCCGCGGCGCGCGCGGCAGGGGCGCTCGACCCCGCCGCCGTGCGCGCCGCCCGGCGCGCGGCGGATCCCAATTATCGGCCCAAGCGGGAGGCTGGTGATGGAGCAAGCGGCGAGCGCGCGGGCAAGCGCCCGCGCGCCGACGGCCCCCCCCACCCCCGCTCGCGCGACGCCACCCCGTCCACCGACGCCCGCCCGCCGCGCGCGGACGACGGCGAAAAGCGCACCGTGTTCGTGCGCGGCCTGCCCGCGGACGCGACGGCCGCCGACTTGGTTGCGACCCTCCACCCCGCGGACTCGCCGGACCCCGCCCCAACCGTGCGCCTCCCTGTCCGCCCCGACGGCACCCTGCGCGGCATTGCCTATGTCGAGTTTGCGACGCCCGCGGGCGCGGTGGCCGCGGTTGCGCGCGACGGCGTCGCCCTGCGCGGCGCGGCGCTCGCCGTCGCGCTCTCCCAGCCGCCCGCGCCCCGGCCGGCCGGCGGGCGGGGCGGGTTTGCGGGCGGCCGCGGCCGCGGCCGGGACCGCGTGCTGGGCGGCGGCTTTGGCCGAGGGGGAGGGGGGAGGGGGGCGCCCGCGCCCGCGCCGCGCGTGGGGTCTGCCCCGCTCCTGCCCCGCGCGCTCGCGGGGCGCGGCGCCGGCGGCAGCGCGGCGGCCCCCAAATCCAACGCCGACTTTCGGGCCATGCTCCTGGGGGGGCGTGGGGGCGGTGGGGCGTGAGCGCCGTGTGAGCGAAGCGTGCGAGCGAAGGCGCGCCGTCCGCGCTCCCCACTCCGCGCGCCGCGCCCTCCCGCCGCGCTCCCTCCCCTCGCCTCCGCGCCATGCAGGCCGACGACGGCACGCTGGCTGGCTTCGACAGCCTGGAGGCCATGCTGGAGGTGCGGCGGCGCGCGGCGCGGGCGGCGGCGGCGCGATGCCGCGGCGAGAGGCACGCCCCGACCCCCTCTCTCCCCTCTGCAGGCCCGCCTTCCCCCCGCCGAGCTCGCCGCCGCCATGCGCGTCCTGCACGGCGTCAACCAGGGCAAGCTGGTGGAGTCGCTGGGCGACGGTGGCGCGCCCGCGGCGTCCCTGCCGCCGGGCGCGGCCGACGCGGCTGCTTCCGCCAACCTCACCCTCACCACCGCCTCGTTCGCCGCCGCGCCCGAACAACTGCGCCCCCCCCGCGTCACCCGCATCGCCCTCCTGCAACACGCCCACCCCGCGAGCCCGTCCGCCCCGTTCGCCGACCAGCGCGCCGCGGCGCACGCGCGCCTCGAGGCCGGCGCGCGCGCGGCGGCGGCGGCGGGCGCGCAGCTGCTGTGCACGCAAGAGTGCTGGACGATGCCGTTTGGCTTCTGCACGAGGGAAAAGGCGTGGTGCGAATTCGCCGAGTGCGCGGCGGCCGGGCCGAGCACGGCCCTGTGCGCCCGCCTGGCGCGCGAGACCAACATGGCCATCATTAGCTGCATCCTGGAGCGGGACGAGGCCAACAGCGACACCGTGTGGAACACGGCGGTCGTCGTCGGCCCGCGCGGCAACGTCGTGGGCAAACACCGCAAAAACCACATCCCCCGCGTCGGCGATTTCAACGAGTCGACGTACTACATGGAAGGAGGTGAGGAGAGGAAGGTTGGGGGTGGTGGCAGCGATTGTGTTTCTCTCGGGTTCGCGGCGTGCGCGCGGCCGCCGGCAGCCCCGACGCGGCGGCGGCGAGGCCAACCCCTCCCCTCGTCTCCTTCCCTAGACACCGGCCACCCGGTCTTCGACCTGGGCCCCACCATCGGCCGCGTGGCCGTCAACATCTGCTACGGCCGGCACCACCCCCTCAACTGGATGGGGTTCGCGCTCAACGGCGCGGAGATCGTGCTGAATCCGTGCGCGACGACGGCCGGCCTCTCGGAAGCCCTGTGGCCGGTCGAGGGTCGCAACGCTGCGATCGCCAACGGAGTATTCGTCGCGTGCGTCAACCGGGTGGGGACGGAAACGTTTCCCAGGGCGTTTACGAGCGGGGACGGGAGAGCAGCCCATTCCGAGTTCGGCCATTTTTACGGGTCGTCCTACGTCGCCGCCCCCGACGGCTCCCGCTCCCGGGCCGCGCCTCGTGGGAAAGATGCGCTCGTGGTCGCCGACTGCGACCGCAACCTGTGCCGGCAGGTGCGCGACTGGTGGGGGTTCCAGGCGACGGCGAGGCTCCCGCTGTACGCCGCGCTGCTGGCGCGCGCGACCGCCCCCGGCTTTGTGCCCCAGATCGTGCGGGATCAGGGGCCGGCGAGCGAGGGGGATGGAGGCGGGGCGGCGGTTCAAAGTGCGGAAAACGGAAAACGATAAAACATCACGCGCGCGCCTCCCCGCCTTTCTCCTCTTCTTCACCCGGCGGCTCCCCGCCCACCAGCCCCTGCACCCGTACCGTGGCCACCACGTGGCTGGGCGGCAGGTGGGGCGCAAACACGACCTGGAGCACGCGGCGCCGCGCGCGGGCCCCGATGCCGCGTGACAGAAAGAGCCGCGTCCCGACGCAGCTCGCCCACGCCAGCCCCAGCGCGGGCGCCACCTCCCGCCCGGAGCTGCGCAGGCGCAGGCCGGCGGTGTGGCAAGGAGGGGGGGAGGAGTCCATGACGTCGGTGACTTGATTCACCGTGAGCACGACGACGCTATGCGCCGCCGCCACCGCTTTCAGCGCCGCCGCGCACGCAAACAGCGCATCCGCGCGGGTGCCGTACCCGGCGGCGTCGTGGGTGGCGGCGTCGCGGAAGAGGGGGGCGACGGAGTCGATCAGGATGAGCTTGACGGGGGGCGGGCCGTTGTCGCCCTCCGCACGCTCTTTAAACAGCCCCTCCCGCTCCGCGCGGTCCAGGCAGGACAGCAGGGCGGCGGGCGTGTCGACAGCCGTTTCCAGGAAGACGCGGTCGGCCGCGGTGGCGGCGTCGCTGAGAGAGAGAGGGGGCCGCGCGTCGGTGTCTCGGCCGCGCCCGCCGCCGCCTCGCCTCGGACGCCCCCACACCACTCTCTCTCCAAACGCACACTCCCTCCACCCCCGCCGCCAGCTCGCGCAGGCGCTTGAGGGGCGGGTCGCCTTCAGTGTAGACCCAGAGCGCGCTCCCCGCCAGCCCCCCATCTTCCCGGGGCAGTTGCACGGTGAGCAGGGTGCGCAGCGCAAACTGGGTCTTGCCCGCGGTGGCCTCGCCTGGAGAGGAGGGCAGGAGGGTAGCGCGTCGGCCGCATCGCGCGCCCATGCCCGCCCCGCCGCCCCCTCCCGCCCTCCCGCCCGCGCACCAACAATCTCGGTGATGCCGCACGAGGTCAAACCCCCGCACAGCAGGCCGTCCAGCACCGGGCAGCCGGTGGTGAGGCGGACAGGAGGGGGGGCTGCTCGCAGCGAGACCGCGGGCGGGCACGCGGGGTGCATGGTGGTGTGGGGGGCGGGGGGGCGGGGCGGCGCCGCGCCCTCGCGGGCGGGGCGGGTGTGTGGGGGCGCGGGAGCGGCCTCTGCCGCTGCGGCGCGCCCCGTTTTGGGCGCGCGCGTGCTCACCGCGCCCACCACTCCCTCTCACGCGTCCCGACCCTCCCCGTCGCGATGACGTGGTGCACGCGCGGCCCCGGGCGCGGCGGACGCCAGTCGGCGGCCCGCCCCGCGGCGCGGGCGGCACGGGGTCGCCGACCGACCGCCCCCTCCCCCCTCCCTCCCCTCCAGGGACGCCGCCGCCGCCGTCGACCCGCCCGACGCCCACGCGTGCCCCGACTGCGCCGCTCACCCCTCCGGCGGCGTGGGCGCGGGGGAGCCGTACGCCGCGGCGCACGCGGCGACCGCCGTCCGCGCCGGCTGGCTCGCGGTCGGCTGCGGCGCCGCGCCGCGCCCCACGTGGCGCCGCAAATGGGTGAGAGAGAGGGAGGAGGGGCGGCAGGGGCGTTCGGGGCGGGAGGCGGGGCGGCGGGCGCGCGCGCGCTATTCGCGGCCGGCACCCTCTTCCCTCCCTCTCTCCTCTCTCCACAGGTCTACCTCCTGCCCGACCGCCTGTGCTACGCCGACTCGCCCACCGCCCCCCACACCGCCTACCTCCCCCTGGACCGGGTGCCCGTGCGCCCGCTGCCGCGCGGCTACGCGCCGGCGCCGGGGGTGGCTCGCCTCCGGTCCCGCCTCGCCGCCCTCCCCGCCGCCGCCGCGGCCGCCTTTTCCGTGACATGCGGCGACCACACGCTCACGTTTGCGGCGGCGTCGGAGGCGGACGCGGACGGGTGGGTGGCGGCGGTCGAGGCGGCGTGGGCGGCGTGCGTGCGCGGCGGGCCGCGGCGGACGGGGTCGCTCGCGGCGGCGGGCGCGCCGCCGCCGCCCTCCCCCTCCCCTTCCCCCACCACCGTCCGCTACACCATCACCATGGTCACTGCGGCCGCCGACGGCGCCGGCACCGAGGGCGAGCCCGCGGTCGAGCTCCACGGGCGCGAGCCGCGCGCCGGTGGCGACGCGCGCGTGCGCCTGCCCGCCGCGCGCGGCGACCTCGCGCCCGGGCGCGCCGCGACGTACGGCGTCGACCTGCCGGCGGTCGGGCCGGTGACCGCGGTGTCGGTGACGCTGCGGGAGAAAGAAGGGGCGGGGGTGGCGGCGCGGCCGTGGCTCGTCGAGCGGGTCGACGTGCGCGCCGGGAGCGCCGCTGCTGCCTCCTTTGCCCCGCCCGGCGGCCCCGCCTGGCTCGCGCCCGGCGCCCGGCTGACGCTGCCACTCGTTGGGGGGGCGGCCGCGGCTTCCGGCCTGACGGGCGCCACGTCGCTGCCGCTGCCGCGCCCGGCGAGCGCGCCGCGCTCGCCGCCGCCGCGCGCCGCGCCGGCGCTCTCCCCCCTCCGCACCTTTTCCGCCCCCCGCCCGCCCTCCCGGTCTCCATCGCTGGCCTATGGCACGGTGCACGGCGGCTATGCGCACGGGTCCCCCCCCCCGGCCCCCCGCCGCCGCGCGACCGGCACCCCCTCCCTCCCCCCTGACACGCCGCTCACGCGCGCCGCCTCGGTCGCAGCCGCCGCCCGCGTGGAAGAGTCGGAACGCGAGCTGGCCGCCGTCATCGACGTGCGCGCGCGCGAAGCGGACGCGGCGGCGGCGCGCGAGGCGGCCGCGCTCGGCGACGTTTTTTCGGGGCTCCGCGCCGACGCCGCGTCCGCCGCCGCCCGCCTGGCCGACGCGGAAGCCGCCCTGGACGCCGCGTCCGCCGACCGCGCACGGCTGGAGGACGACTTGGAGGCGGCCCGGCGGGCGGCCGACGGCGCGGCGGCGGGCGCCGACGCGGCGGCGCGTGACGCCGCCGCCGCGCGCGGTGACCGCGCGGCGTCCGACGCCGCGCTGGCGGCGGCGCGGGCCGCGCTGGACGCGGCTCGGCGCGACGTCGAGAATGCCGCCACGGCCCGGGACGGGCTGGAGGCCGCCCTGCGCGGCGCGCGCGGCGACCTGGGCGCCGCTCGCGCCGCCGCGCGCGATGCCGACGCCGACCGCGACGCCGCCGCGGCGGCCGCGTCCGCCGCCCTGGCGCGCGCCAATGCGTCGGCGGCCGATGCGGCCGCCGCGCGCAACGCGCTCGCGTCGGCCGACGCCGCGGTCGCCGCGGCGCGCGGCGACGCAGCGCGCGCGTGCGCCGACGCCGACGGCGTCCGCGGCTCCCTCGCCGCCATGGAGGCCGACGCGCGCGCGGCCCGGGCGCGTGCCGATACCGCGGACGCGGCCGCCGCCGCCGCGGCCGCCGACGCGGCCGCCGCACGGCGCGACGCCGACGCGGGCGCCGCCGAGCGCGCGCGCCTCGCCGCCGTCCTGGCCGGCCTGCGTGCCGGCCTGGACGACGCGGGCGGCAAGCTGGGCGGGTTTCGGGCCGCGCTGGAGGGGGGGGCGGTGCCGGGAGCGTGGCCGGAGGGTAGGAAGAGGGGGTGGAAAGGGGTAGAGCGGCCGCGCGCGGCCGGGCCCGCCGCCCACCTCCCGCTTCCCTCTCCCCTCCTTAGCCCCGCCCGCCCAAGTCGACGCCGTGCGTGTGCACGCCCTATCCCCGTCCCCCACCATGCGCCTGCGCGTCGACGTGGCGACCGCCGACGTGGGCGACGACGCGGGCGGCGGCCGCCTCGGCGACATCTCCCTCACCCTCACCGGCCCGACCGCCCTGGCCGGCCCGTTCCGCTTGCCCACAGAGGGCGGCGCCCGGCTGCGCGCCGGGGGCGTGGAATCGTGGACCGTGGAAGGCGCGGCCGACGCGCGGCCGCTGCGCGGCGCCGACGTCTCGCTCGCGCAGCCGCCCGCCGGCGCCCCGCCCGCCGCCTGGCGTCTGGCCTGGGTGCGCGTCGTGGACGCCGACACCGGGGACGAGCTCGCGTTCTTCGCGGCCGACCGCTGGCTGCGCGCGGGCGGCGACGGCGTCGGCCTGACCACGCGCGCGCTGGCAGCGCCGCCCTCGACCCTCGTTTCCCCTGCCACCGCCTCTCCCGGCTACCGCCTCGTCTTCCACACGTCCCCCTTTTGCGTGGCCGGCACCCGGGCCCGCGTCTCGTTCGAGCTGGTGGGCGACCGCGGCGCGACCGGCGCCGTGCCGCTCCCCGGCGGCGCGCCCCACTTTCGCCGGGGGCGGGCCGACGCGTTCACGCTGCCCCTGTTGCCGTCGGTGGGGGCGCTGCGCGCGCTGCGGGTGGCGACGGATGGGGGGGGGGGCTTTGCGGGGTGGCACCTCGCCTGGGTCGACGTCACCCACACCCCCACCGGCGCCCGCGCCCGGTTCCCGTGCCACGCGTTCGTCGATCGCTCCGTCGGGTTTGCGCGCACGCTGGCGCCTGAGGGCGTTGGGGGGGTGGCGTGGGGCGGGCCGCCGCGCGGCGCGGCGGGCGGCCCCTCTGCCGGCTGGGACCCGGCCCCGCGCCAACACGGCGGCTGGGACGCGCCCGCGGGGCCGCTGGCGGCCGCCGTCGCGGGCGGCGCGGGCGCGGCGGCGGCGGCGTACGAGGGGTGATGGAGATGAGGAGAGGGGGGGTGGTTGGGGGGAGGTGGCGCGCGACGCCCGGCGGTGGACGCGTGCCACAGTGCGGGAGAAGGATGGCGCGTTGGGGGCGGTGCGTTGGGGTGCAAGAAAGAAGGAGGGCGCGCCCCCTCGCGAAAATAGAGAGGGGCGGGGGTTGCGCGCGGCGGCGTCCCTTCCCCTCTCACCCTACCGCGCCAGCCGCCCCGCCGCCTCCAAATCGGCCGCCCACAGCGCCGCTCCAGCCGCCGTCGTGAACATGGTGACCCAGGAAACGATCGGCAGCGCGGAAATGGCGGCGGCGGCGACGCCGAAAGCGATCAGCTCTCCCCTCTTTGCCACCGCGAGCCCCGCCCGCTCCCTTCCACCTTTGACGAGGCCTTTGGCGTCCAAATATGGCTCCAGCGCGCGCAGGGCGACGTCCGCGGGGTCGGCCATCGCGGCGAGCGCGCGGCCGGCGGGGAAGACCGCGGCGAGGGGGGCGGCGACCAGGTTCTTGGCCCACCGCCAGTACCACGGCCATCCTGGTGCGGCGGGCGTAAACAGGGCGACGAGCAGGGCGCGGACGCCGAGCGTGGGTGGGGCCGCGCCGCGCGCGACGGCCGGCGCGCGCGCCGCTAGCGCGGCGCGGTCTTCGGCGCTGGCAGCCCTCAGGCCGCCGTTGACGCCCCGGGACGCCAGCACGGCTCTGAACGTGCGGTGCGTGGCGCGGCGGGCGATGGCGGTCGAGAAAAACACGACGGGGAAGGAGAGGAGGAGGCCCGCCGCGCGCAGCAGCACCGCCACCAGCAGGGCCGGCTTGGTAAGCACAAACGCGATGCCGGCCAGGGGGTAGAGGAAGGGCATGCGCAGGAGGAGGGAGGCAGGAGGGCGAGGGGTGGTCGCCATCGGGGGAGTGGTGGGGGAGTGGTCGTCTTGGACGAGTGGGGCCGGCGCAGCGACGCCACTTCTGCGGCCACTCCGCCCCCGATGCGGGCCTCCGTCGCGCGCCCGGCGGCCTGTATCACGCCTCGCGTACGCCGGCGCGCCCCCTCCGCCGCGCGCGCGTCCGCGCCGACCGACAGCGACGGCGCATACTTCGCCAAAGTCGCGGCCGCCTCGTTCGCCGGTGCGGCAGGGGCGTGTGTGGTGGTGGCGTGTTGCATGGGCGCGATGCGGGAGGCGGCGGGCGCCAATGCGCCCCCCTCGTCCCCAGGCGCCGCCGCCGTCAAGTACGGCTCGCTCGCGCTCGACGCCCCCTTCCACCCCGACCCCGCCCTTGCCGCCGCGCTCGTCGTGCTGCCCACGCTGGCGTACGGCGCGTGGCTGATTGTGGTCGGGCAGAAATAGGGAGGGAGGAGAGTTTTTTGTTTTTTCGTCGCCCGCACTGCAACCATGCTCCCGCGCCACAGGCCCACCCTCCACCCTCCTCCTCTCTCCCATCATCAATCCGTGCCCAGCCGCAGTGTGACCGCGCGCCGGTGCGCGTCCAACCCTTCCACCGACGCCATGGTGGCGACCGTCGGCCCCAACAACTCCAGCCCCGCCTTCGTCAGGCTCTGCACCGTCACCTTTTTCACAAACGAGTCCAGGGACACGCCAGAGTACATGCGGGCGTAGCCGTAGGTGGGGAGCACGTGGTTGGTGCCGGACGCGTAGTCTCCCACGGATTCGGGCGTCCACCGCCCGAGGAAAATCGACCCCGCGTTGGTCAGCGACGGCAACCACTCCTCCGCGTCCTCCGTGTTGACGATGAGGTGCTCCGGCGCGTACATGTTGGAAAAGGTGGCGGCCTCGGCGCGGGAGGACGCGCGCACGATGCACGAGTGGTCGAGCGCGGCGCGCGCGGCCGCGCCGCGCGGCAGGAGGGCGCACTGGCGCCCGACTTCCGCCTCGACCGCCCCCGTGTCCACGCCTGGCAGGGCGACGAGCACGACCTGGGAGTCGGGGCCGTGCTCGGCCTGGGAGAGGAGGTCGGCGGCGACGTGAATGGGAGACGCGCCCGCGTCGGCGATGACGAGCACCTCGGACGGCCCCGCCGGCATGTCGATGGCCACCATCGCCTCTGAGTTTTGGAGCGCCATCTTGGCCGCGGTCACGTACTGGTTGCCGGGGCCCAGGACCTTGTCCACCTTGGGCGTCGACTCCGTGCCGAACGCGAGCGCAGCCACCGCCTGCGCGCCGCCCGCGCGCAGGACGTGCGTCACGCCCGCCGCGCGCGCGCAGTAGAGGACTTCCGGGGAGATGGAGCCGTCGGCGCGGGGGGGCGTGGCCATCACGATCGTCGAACACCCCGCGACGCGCGCGGGCGCGGCGAGCATGAGCGCCGACGACGGGAGGACCGCGGTGCCGCCGGGGACGTACACGCCGACGGCGCCGATCGGGCGCGTCACGCGCCGGCACACGACGCCGGGCATGGTCTCGACGGAGGAGTCGGGCGTGGCTTGCGCAGCGTGAAAGGCGGTGATGTTGGCGAGCGCGACGTCGAACGCGGCGCGGGCCTCTACGTCAATTTCCGGCTGCGGCAATTCCTCGATGGGCACGCACACTGGCCCCGTGAGCGTGGCGCGGTCGAATTTGAGGGTGAGGTCGCGGACCGCGGCGTCGCCGCGCGCGCGCACGTCGTCAACGATCGGCGCGACCTGGAAAAAAGGAAAAGGGAGCCGTGTTGGCCCTTGTCCCACCTCCAGCCGCCCTCTCACTACCCCACACCACCCTCCCACCCTCCCTTCCCGTCTCACCGTGGCCAGAATGGAGTCGAAGTCGATGCGCGGCCGCGCGGTGAACGCGCGCAGGTCGGCGGGCGTCATGTCGGCCGCGGTGTATGTCTTGAGGTGGACCGGGGGCGGGGATGTGGCGGCCGCGGCTGCCATTGGGGCGAGGCGGAGCCGGCGCGGCGGCGGGCCGGCGGCGGGCGCGGCGCGCGCGGGCGCGCGGGCGGGCGTCGGCGGCCGAGGGCGCGCGCAGGCGCGCATGTGGGGGCGCGGCGGAGGGTGGGAGGCGCGCAGGAGGCGCCGCAATTGTGGGGGTGGCGGCGGCGCTGGCCCGACCCCGCGGCGTGGCGCCGGACGACCGCCCTGCCCCGCGACGACCCCCTACAGCCCCCCAAAACGACACATTTCCCCCATGTATCATCAAGTGGCCTTCACCCCCCCCTGGAGGAAGGATTCGACGTACCGCGCGCGGCTCGGCGCCGCCTCCCCTTCTTCTTGCGGCCGGTTGTGCGCCGTCCACACCGGCTCCCCCACAAACAGGCGATTCACTTTGACGTAGTTGGAGGTGTCCAGGGTGAAGCGGTGGTAGATGCCCTCGGGCAAAACGATCAAGTCGCCCTCTTTCACCAGGATGCGGATCCACGCGTCGCCCCCGTCGCGCACGTCGAAATAGCCGGAGCCACTCAAGACGTAGCGAATCTCTTCGTCCGTGTGCACGTGCTCCTCGTAAAACGCTTTGAGCTTCGCGTCATACCCGGCGAGCGTCGCCCGGCTGATCTCCACCGTGTCCTGGTAGGAGTAGCCGCGGGCGGCCCGGATGGCGGCCAACCGCGCGTCGCCCGCGGGCGTGGCGGGCGGGACTTTCCAGGCGAGGATGCCCAGCGCGGCGAGCGTGGCCGGCGCGACGGGCGCGGGCGGGGCCCGCTGGTGCGGCTCGCGCTGGTCGGTGGCGTCGTCGTTGTCCATGTACCACGCCTGGAGGTCGAGAGTGTCGACGGGGTCGGGCTGCAAGAGGGGAAGCGGGGGGTGGTTGAGGTTGAGGTGGGCGCGTGTGGGCTGCTGCGGCGTCGCGCGGTCGCCCTCTGAAAGGGAGGCACAACGCTCACGCTGCCGCCGGCGCGGCGGCAGAGCGCGCCTCGCCGGTGGGGCACCGCGCCGCGCCGCGCATTTGGCACCCCCGCTGCCCCTCTCCCCCCACCTCGGCCAGGCGCCGCTCGGCGTCCGTGAGGGCGACCATGGGCGCGGCGCGGGCGTGCGCGGGGCGCGAGGAGTGGTGGAGAGTGTCTGCGGCCGCGTAGCCGTCGTAGTTGCACACTGTCCTCCCACGCCGTTCACTCGGCCGCGCCGTCCTCCCCACCCCCAAACACGAGCGACCCGTCCCTGGTCGCCCTCGTGGGCGCGCCCTCCTTGACGTCGCCCAGGAAGGGGTAGTCGGTGTAGCCCTTGTCGCCGCCCGCGTAGAACGTGCCGCGGTCGTACGCATTGAGCGGCGCGCCCGCCGCCCACCGCGCGGGCAGGTCGGGCGTGGACAGCCACCAGCGCCCGACCGCGATGAGGTCGCCCGGGTGGGCGGCGAGGTGGGCGAGGGCGCGTGTTCGGGTGAAGCCGCCCGCGCTTATGAGAGGGCGCGGCCTCCCCGCGGCGTCGACCCACCGCGCCCGCCACCGGTCAAGGGTCTGGCTCTGGTCCCACACATCGATCTCCTCGTTGCCCAGCGTCATGCGGGGCTCGATCATGTGCAGGTAGGCGAGGCCGAGCGTCGCGAGGCGGTCGACAAGCGCGTCGCACGCGCGCCAGTCCGACTCCGACGGCGGCGCCATGAGGAAGCGCCCAAACGGCGACAGGCGGACGCCGACGCGGTCGGGGCCGACCGCGGCCGCGGCGGCGGCGACGACGTCGGCGGTGAGGCGCCAGCGTTGGTCGCCGCCGTACTCGTCGCCTCTCGTGTTGCTGCTCTCGCGCAAAAATTGTTCTAGTAAATAACCATTGGCCGAGTGCACCTCCACGCCGTCGAACCCCGCCTCGATGGCCGCCGTCGCGGCGGCCGCGTATTGCGACACGACCGCCGCAATCTCTTCCCTCCCCATCTCGCGCGGCACGACGTACGGCACCGTCGTGAAATCGGGCAGCGTGACGCCGCCGGCGGCGGGGCAGGGCACGGCCGACGGCGCGGGCGGCGGGCGGCCGTCGGGTTGGTACGCCGGGTGGCTCACGCGGCCCGTGTGCCACAGCTGGGCGAAAAAGACCCCGCCGGCAGCATGCACGGCCGCCGTGACCGGCTGCCAAGCCTCCAGCTGCGCGGGCGTGTACAGGCCGGGCGTGTTGGGGTAACCCTGGCCCGCGCGCTCGATGTTGGTCGCCTCGCTGATCAGCAGCGTGCCGGGCGCGCTCGCGCGCTGAGCGTAGTAGGTGGCGGCCGACGGCGGCTGCACGCCCGCGCCGTCGGCGCGGCAGCGGGTGAGCGGCGCATAAACGAGGCGGTGCGCGAGCGCCACGTACCCGACTTGGGCCGGCGCGAACAGGGGGCTCTCGCCCGCAGCGGCAGCCATCGCGCGGGCAGGGGCGGCTCGCGCGGCGAGCGGCAGGCGCATCGGCGGAGAGTGAGGGAGAGAGAGGGGCAGGACCGCGGCGCAGCTCCCTCACACCGCCCTCCCGCCCGCCCACCACATGGGCTCCCCCAGGCGACGGCCCCGGCCCCGGCCCTGGTGGCTGGCGGCCGCGGTCGCGTCCCTGCTGCTGGCGGCCGGCGGGGCGTCGGGCGCGCCATCCGAGCCGGCCACGGCGGGCGCCGGCGGCGATGCCGGAGGAGGAGGCGATGCCACGGCCTCCGTGGCCGACGCGCCGGCGCCGGCAGCCGCGGCGCCGCCGTCCCCCGCGCCCGCGCCCCCTCTGCTCCACACCGGCGACCGCGTCGCGTGCGGCGCCGACGGCTGCATCGTGACCACCAAAGAGTGCGCGGCCGCAGGAGGGGCGGCGGCGGCCGTGTGCCCGACGGCGACGGCGGCTCCTCTACCCCCTCCTCCCGCCCACCGCCAAAACTTTGCCCTCGCCCGCGACGGCGCCAAGGTCGTGGGCACAAACCTCGGCGCCCGCAAAGCGGACGCCCTGTTGGACGACGACGGCGACACGTTCCTGAGGAACGAGCGGTCGACGTCGCCGCAGTGGGTCGTGCTCGAACTCGCCCAAGTCGCCTCGCTCGACACGCTCGAGTTGAGCCAGCATGAGCTGTACAGCGCGCGCGTGCACGAGTTTGAAGCGTTTGGGCGGCGGTCGAACCCTCGGCTCGACAGCAACGGCGGCGGCAAGGCTGTCGACCTGGGCGCGTCCCTGGGCTCGCCCCCTTGGGAATCGCTCGGCTCGTTTGCCGCAACCAACGTGCGGGGCTCGCAGGCGTTTCCTGTGGCGTCGGGCGCCTGGGTCAAGTACCTCGCGCTGCGCCTCCTCTCTTACCACGGCGCGGAACCTGTATGCGCGCTGAACGAGTTGAGGGCATATGGCGTGAGCGCAGTGGAGGATCTGGAGGCGCGGCTGGCGGTGGAAGGGGGGGAGGGAGGAGGGGACGGCGAGGCGGCCGCGGCGGCGTCGCCCGCCGAGGGGCCCGCGCCCGTGGGGCCGGAGCCGGGCGATGCCGGTGGCGACGCCGGCAACGCGACGGCGGCCTCTGGCGGCGACGAGCCCGAGCCGGCGCCCGAGCCGGCGGTGGCCGACTCTGCCGCCAACAACGACGCGCCCGCGCCCGCGCCCGCCACCGCGTCTGCCGCCGCGCCGATCGCCGCGCCGGCCGCGACGCGGTCGCCGGCAGCGAAAGATGCGGCGGCCGACGCCGCCCTCCCTTCGCCGGCGGCCGACGCTGGCGCGAGCGACGGCGACGCGCCGCCGGCCGCGGGCGACGACGCTCCAGCCGCGCCGCCCGCGGACGAACCACCGCCCCCTACGCCGGCCGCCGACGCCAGGCCGGCGGCGGTCGCAGCGCCGCCCGCGACGCCTCCTTCGACCGCCGAGCCGCCTCCTGCTTCGGCCGCCAAAGGCGCCACCAAAGGCTCCACCATCTACGACCTGCTCGTGCAGGAGATCAAGGGCCTAAAAGTAGCCCAACTGGAGGCGGCGCGCAAGGTGGCGGCCCTGGAGGCGGCGCGCGCGGCGCTCGCTGCGGAAGCGGCTGTGTTGGGCGACCGGGTGTCGATCCTGGAGGGGAGGCCGCCAAGGAGGAGGCAGAAGGGGGCGTTGGGAAACGCGCTGGCGCGTCTGCAGGCGGCGGCCGGCCGCGGGTCGCGCGCGGCGGGCGCCGCCGCGGCGCGCGCCGCGACGGGCGCGCGCGCGAGCGCCGCCGCCGCCGCCGCCCCCCTCCCTCCCCTGCCATCGCCCATCCTCGCTGGCGCCGTCGTCGCCACATCCGCCCTGGCCGCCACCGCGGCCGTCTTCGGCTGGCGCTTGCGCCCGCGCCTCCCCCCGCGCGCGCGGTCGGTCACGCCCGCGTCGTCGGCGGTGCACGGCGATGAGGGCTCCCCGACCAAGAAAAAGCCGTGGGGCCTTGCCAACGGTAGGCTCCCCTTTGGCGCCAACGGTCGCGCGCCGCGCGACCCGGGCGCGCAGCCCGCGGGGTCGGGCACCGACTCGGTGCCGTTTGAGTGATGGTTTTTGTTGGCTCCGCGAGCCTGATTCCGCCCTGCCTGCAGCAGCATTATTGTGATTGGATAGGATTTTGGACAGAGTGTCGTCGGAAGATACAGTGCTGCCACGCGCGGCGGCCAAAATTGAAAGGGGCGGCCTCGCCGGCCCCCTCCCTCTCTCCTCGACCATCACGGTGCGCTCTCCTCCCAGTCCACCGGGCACTCGATCGACCCGTCGGGCGACCCGTCGCCGAGCATCGGGGGCGGCGCGGGCGACGGCGGCGCCGGGTCGGCGGCTTGGACCGAGTCGCTGGCCGGCCGCACCGCCCCACCCCCGCCCTCCGCCTCGGGCAGCAGCGGCGCCGGGTTGAGCTTGAAGATAGTGGAATCGTAGGCCGGCGCTTCGGCGTCCGGGGAAGCGGCCAGGGCGGCGGCGGCGGCGGCGGCGCGCACGTCCATTTGCGAGCGCAGCAACCCCTGCAAAAACGCGATCCCGCCCGCCGTCCCCACCCCCATGCCGCTCAGCACGCGCGCGGTGAGTTCGAGCCCGGCTTCCACGTTGGCGGTGACCACGTCCGTCGCACCCGCGGCCTTGAGCTCGGCCGCGTGCGCCGAGTCGAGCGCGCGCGCGTACACCGGCACGCCCGGCAGCGCCTCCCGCAGCGCGCGCACGGCCGCCACCGCGCGCCCGCGCGCGGTGTAGCAGACGACGAGGGCGGCGGGGGACCCGGCGCCGGCGGCCTCCAGGACTTGGGCGCGCGACCCGTCGCCGTAGAGCACGTTGAACCCTGCCTCCCGCGCCGCGCGCACGCGGCCCGGGTTCAGGTCGAATGCGACGTAGGGGGGTGGGGCGCCCGACAGCGGGGACTCCACGGCGTTGGCGACCATTTGGCCGAGCTCGCCAAAACCGCACACGACGATCGGGGGCGCGCCGCCGCGCGACGAGCCGCCGTCGCCCCTCTCCGACAGCGCCGACGCCGAAGCGGACGCGGCATCTGCTTCCGCCTCGTACTTGAGCGCGACCCGGTTGCCGACCTCGACCAGGGCGGGCGTCAGGGCCATCGAGAGGACGACGACGATGATGAGGAGCCTGTTGAGCTCGTCCGGCAGCACCTGCAACTCTTTGGCGAGCTCCAGCAGCACAAACGCAAACTCGCCGCCTTGGGCCAACGAAAACGCGGTGCGCGCGGCTTCCGCGCGGGTGAGGCCGAACGCGGGCGCGAAGGTGCCGATGGTGCCGACCTTGATCGCAATGAGGCCAGCCAGCAGCGCAAACACGAGCTGCCAGTCCCGCAAGAGGAGTTGGACGTCGAGGGAGGCGCCGGTCGTCACAAAGAAGAGGCCGAGGAGGATGCCGCGGAAGGGGCGGATGTCGGCCTCGACCTGGGTGCGGTAGTTGGTTTCCGCCAGGAGGACGCCCGCGGAGAACGCGCCCAGCGTGTCGGAAAAGCCGAGCCTCTGGGTGGCCAGGGACGCGCCGGTGACGGAGAGGAGGCAGAGGGCGACGAACGTTTCGTCCGAGCGCGCTTCGGCCACGAGCTCGAAGACGCGGCGGAGGAGGAAGCGCCCGCCCAGGAGCAGCACGCCCAGGCCGAGCACCGTCTTGGCGGCGGTGGGCGCCAGGGACGCGAGCAGCGTCACGGTCGACTCGCCGCCCGCGAGTTTGGTGGTTTCCAGGATGGGGAGGAGCACGAGAAACGGGACGACCGCGATGTCCTGGAGGAGCAGGATGCCCAGCGTGGCCGACCCCGCGCGCGTCGCCATCTGGCCCGACTCGTTGAGGAGTTGGAGGACGAACGCGGAGGACGACAGGGAGAGGGCGGCCCCGATGACGACCGCTTCGTCGAGCGTGCGGATCGAGACGAGCGCCCTGTCCGCGTGAAACCCGCGCACAAGAATTTCCGTGCCCAGCCCTTCCCCAATCGGCAACCCCATGCACGCAAAGATGAGCGTGGTCACGCCCATCGTGACCGTGCCGAGGCCGAACGCGTACTTGGCGAGCGAGCGCAGGCGGTCGAAGGACAGCTCCAGGCCCATCTCAAACAGGAGGAACAGGACGCCCAACTCGCTCAATTTCTCCAGTTCGTCCGTGTTGCGGAAGAGGCCGAGCTGGCCGAGGACGAGGCCGGAGAAGAGGAAGCCGAGCACGGGCGACACGCGCGCGGATTTGAACGCGGGGACGACGAGCACGGTGGCGGCGAGGAAGGTGAGGAAGTCGAGGCCGAGGGGGAGGAGGGGGTCGGCGACGGCGTCGCCGAGGTTGGCGAGGTCGGCGAGGGCGTGCAGAGGGGGGAGGCGGGCCGGCGGCGGGGTCGGCCGGCGCCACGGCGACGACGACGCGGGCGACGGCGCGTGCGTCCGCCGCACCCCCATCTGGCTCGCCAGCGCGGCCTGCACGATGCACGGCCTCGGCGCGGCGGGCGGCGGGCGCGGGCGGGCGGCCGCGGCGCCGCGCGGCGGCGCGCCGCGCGCCATCCGCATCGCGCGCCGCGGGGGCGGGCTCGGACGCGGCGGGCGCGGTCGTGGGTCGCCGGCGAAAGGGGACGAGGTCGGCCGCGGCCCGATGGACGCGCAACGCGAGACTGCGCGCGCCGGCCGCGCCGCTCGACCGCGGCCCGGCTTTCGCCTCACACGACCCCCCGCCCCCCTCCGTTCGCCTCTGCGATCCACGCCCGCATCGCGGCCCGCTGCGCCTCCCGCACCGCGACCACGGAGGGCGGGTCGGCGGCATTCGAAAACATGAGGTCGAGGTGGTGCCCCCCCTCTGGAATGACGAGCGCCACCGCCGACCCCGACACGTCGGCCAGCACGCCGCCGCCGGACCAGGGGTCGAACCCCCCGTTTGTGAAGACGACGTTGGTGAGGGAGGCCAGGTGGCGCCCGCCAAACTCGACGTCGGCCCACAAAGGTTTCGGCGTCGCGCGGTACGCGTCCCGGCACGCGGCCGCCGCCGCGTCGCCGTCCCACGGCGACGCATAAAACATGTCGCCCACGCCGTCGCGCCACATGGGCATCCACATTTCGGTGCACGCTTGGTAGCCCCAGAGGTCGCCGTCGTCGTCCGTCGCGCCCGACCCCGACCCTGCGGCCGGGTCGAAGCAGGGCGCGGCGCCGGTCGCGTTGTAGAAGACGCCGACGGCGGAGCGCAGTGCGGCGAATGGGGGGGGCGGAGGGCCGGGCCGCGGCGCCGCCCCTCCCTCCCCCCGCCCCTCCCACCCGTCGAAGAACGAGCACGCGACCCGCACCGGCCACGCGGGCAGCTCGGCGTCGCCGTTGAGGAGGTAGGAGGAGGGGTAGGGGTAGTTGCCTGGGGGTGGAGGAGAGGGGGTCGGGCCGGCGGCGCGCGCGCGCGCGCGCCGTTTTCCACCACCCCTTCCCCGCCCCTACTCAGCCCACGCGCACCCATCGCCATGTAGTCGAACGCGCCGCTGAGCCAGTCGGCCACCGCCCGCGCGTCGGCCTCGGTGTCGAGCTGGACCGAGGAGCACAGGCCGAGGCCGCGCGCGGCGTCGGCTGCGCGGCGGCCGCCGCGGACGCGGAGCAACCCCGCGAACGCGGCCCGCACGCCCTCCACACACCCGCCCCCCGCCCCCGCGGCCGGCGTCGCGTCCCGCGTCACGATGGCGGCAAACGAGCCGCCGTCGTACGGCGGGTCTTCTCCGTTGAAGGTCCAAATGGGGGCCGACCCGGCGATCGCGCCATCAAAGTGGGAGGGGTACTTGAGCCTCGCCCACGCCGCCAGCATGCCGCCGTACGACCCGCCAAACGCGATGACGGGGGAGGAGGCGGCGCCGGGGAGGGGGGTGGCGCCGGACCGGATTTCAGACACCAACTCTGCGTAGTCGGCCAGCGCCTGCTCCGCCGACAGAAACCGCAGCGGGCGACTCTCGCCGGTCACACCCTTCGGTGGCTTGCTCGCGCCGTAGTAGCGGTGCTCGGCGAAGACGAGGGCGGCGCCTAGAGCAGGGGCCGATTCCCACATCAACCCCGACGCGTTGACATAGAGCGTGACGTCCGCCTCGTTGCCCGCGTAAAACAGGATGGGGGATCCGGGGCCGGCGTAGTGGTCGGCGCAGAGGAAGTAGCGCTGGCGAAAGGTGGCCGGCTGGGGAAGAGGAGAGAGGAGGAGGGGCGCGGGTCGAGGCGAGCGCGTCGGCGCCCCCTCCACTCTCCCTCCCTCCTCTCCGCGCAGACCTGGCGCCGCCCCCAGCCGAAATGGTCGAGCGTGGCGTCCCGCCAACGCTCGGCGCAGCGGGACGGCAGGTTCAGGTGCGCGTTGACGCCAGGGCGGCGGGCGCCGGCCGCCAGGCGGGTGCCCCGGAACGGAGTCAGGCGATGGGCGGGGGTGAGGGCGACTGCTGTCGCCGCCGTGGCGAGCAGGAGGGCGGCGCGGAGGGCAGCCATCGTGTCGCCGGCCGGGCTCTGCGGCCAGCGCCGCCGCGCTCGCGCCACTGTGCGCCCCCGCGCCCCGGGCGGCACCATGCCCCCGCCCCCCTGCCGCTTCCACGCGGCCGGCGGCTGCGCCAAGGGCTCCGCCTGCCCCTTCTCGCACGACGCCGCGCTCCTCGCGATGCCGTGCAAGTTCCACGCGGCCGGCCACTGCACGTACGGCGACCGGTGCATGTTTGATCATCCCACCAAGGCGGCGGCGCGGGGCGTGGGGGCGCCGCCGTCCTTGGTGCGGCGGCCGCCCGCGCCCGAGCTTGCCGACGTGCAGCTCGACCCCGCGTTCCTCGACCCGCCGTCCCCTGTCGCGCCCGCGTGGGGTGGGGAGGGAGGTGGGGCGGCATATGAAGGATGGGAGGAGGAGGAGTACGACCCGGACGCGGCGGAAGTCGACGCCGCGCTCGCCGCGCTCGAGCTCGAGGGGGGCTCGTCGCCGCCGCCGGCCGCCTCCGACTCCGGCCTGTGCGGCGCCTACACCGCCGCCGGCCACTGCGCCAAGGGCGACGCCTGCCGGCTGGCCCACGGGGACCTGTGCTCGACCTGCGGCCGCCACGCCCTGCACCCGACCGACGCCGCCGACCGCGCCGCGCACGCCGCCTCCTGCGCTGCGCGCGCCGCTCGCGTCGCGGAAGTGACGGCGTCCGCCAGCGTCGAGTGCGGCGTGTGCCTGGAGGTCGTGCTGGCCAAGGCACGCCCCGGCGAGCGCCGCTTTGGCCTGCTCGAAGGCTGCGACCACGCCTTTTGCTTGGCCTGCATTCGGGGCTGGCGGAGCAAGGCGGGCGACGGGGCGCTGGATGTGGGGGGGGTTCGAGGCTGCCCGCTCTGCCGCGCCCCTTCAAACTTTGTCACCCCCTCCGCCACCTTCCCCGCGTCCCCCGACGCCCGCCTCGCCGTCATCGCGGGCTACAAAGCCGCCCTGGGCCGCATCGAGTGCCGGCACTGGGACCGCGGCGCGGGTGCGTGCCCTTTCGGCACCTCCTGCTTCTACTCCCACCTGGACCGGGACGGGGTGCCGGTCGACCCGGCGACCGGGTTGCGGTTCGTGGGGGACGCCGAGGGGGAGGTCAAACCGATGGCGGGCATGCGGTTGTCGGACTTTCTCGGGGGCACGGGTGCGTCGGCGGGGGCGCGCCGCGCGCTGGGCCGGCGGTGAGAGGGTCGGAGAGAGACAAGAATGAGAGAGGGACCACGAACGAATGTTGCCTCACCGCTGCCACGCTTCTCTCCCCTCTCGCCCGACCAACGCCGCGACGAGCGACCGCACCGCCTCTTGCGTCTCCTCAATCCCCACCCCGGTGTCGACCACAAAGTCGGCCCTGGCGCGCTTGGCGGCGTCGGGCAGCTGGCGGGCCAGGATGGCGTCGAGTTTGGCGGGGGTCATGTTTGCGCGCGCCAAAACTCTTTCCCGCTGCGCCTCTGCCCCCGCCGACACGACCGCCACGGCGTCGACAGCCATATCGGCCCCTGTTTCGTAGAGGAGGGGGATGTCGAGCGCGACGAGCGGGGCGCCGTCCGCACGGCGCGCCTCGAGCCAGGCGACGCGAGCCGCCTCCACGAGCGGGTGCACGATGCCTTCCAGCCTCATCATCGCGCCCTCATCGCCCACTACCGCCTTGGACAGGGCGGCGCGGTCGACGCCGCCGTCGGGCCCCCTCGCGGTCGGAAACGCGGCGACCACGGGCCCGACCCCCGCTCCGCCCGGCGCGTACATGGCGTGCACGATGGCGTCGGCGTCGAGCACGGGCACGCCAGTGTCGAGGAGCATCGCGGCGACTGTCGACTTGCCCATGCCGATCGACCCGGTGAGGCCCAGGACAAACATAACGAGGGCGGGGGCGTCGTCTGTGCCGCGTCGGGTCGATGGCGACTGGACGGCCGACAATCGCGGGCGCCAGGCGCCCGCGAGAGTGAACGCGACGCCGACGCCCATCCGTCCCGCCCCACAAACCCGCGGGCGTGCATGTCCGCGCCGCCCCACTGGCGGCGCAAGCGCGCATCCGCGCCCGCGCCGGCCGCGCCCGACGACGGCGCCCCTCGCCATTCGATGGCGCCCAAAAAAACCGCTTTCAAGACCCTGGCCGCCTTCGGCTTCACCGCCTCCAAAAAGGCGTCCCCGGCCAAGCAGGCCGAGGCGCGGGAGGAGGCCGAGGCGGCGCCGCCCGCGAAAAAGGCGCGCGCCGAGGAGGCGGCCTCACGTCCGCCGGCCCCTCCCTCCCTCCCCTCTGGCGGCGTGCCCGCCGCGCGCGACCCCGCGCTCGCGGCGCGCTGGGCCAAGAAGCTGGCGGGCGACGACGTGGAGCGGCGCGCGGCGTCGTCGTCCAAGGAAGGGAAGGCGGCGGCGGCGGCGGCGGCGCCTGCGGCACGCGCCACCTCCTCTGCCCCGACCCCCCTGGAGAAACAGATCGCGGCTTTGCAAGCCGCTAACCCCGGCACCTTGCTCGCCGTCGAAGTGGGCTACAAGTGGGTCTTCTTCGGCGACAATGACGCGGGCGCCGCGCAGTCCGTGCTCAACGTTTTTGCCTACACCGACCGCGGCCAGTTGCGCGCCTCCATCCCCGCCCCCTCGCTCGCCAAATCCATTCGCCGCCTGGTGGCGGCGGGGCACCGGGTGGGCGTCGCGCGGCAGACGCAGACGGCCGCGCTCAAAAAGAGCGGTGCGGGGGGGGTGCCCAAGTCGGGGCCGTTTGCGCGCGAGGTGACGGCGGTGTACAGCGCGTCGACGCTAGACGCGGGGGATGAAGCTGACGTGGGGCCGCCGCCGGCCGGGAGAGATGGGGTGGCTGGCGGCGCCGCTTCCGCCGCCGCCGCTGCCCCTCCCTCCACTTTCCTGCTCGCCGTTGCCGACGCGCCCGCCGACGACGGCGGCGCCTGGCTCGGCCTCGTCGCCCTCGACCCCGCGTCCGGCGAGGCGCGCTGCGGCGGCGGCCTGGACGGCGCGCCGCGCGCCGCGCTCGAGCGTGCGCTGCTGACGCTCGCGCCCCCGGAAATCCTGGCCGTGGGCGTTCTCACACGTGCCACGCGACGCGTGCTTGATGCCTATGCCGCGCGCGCGGGCGCGCGGGGAGGGGTGCGCGTGGAGGACGGGGCTGGTCTCGACCCGGGCGCTGCGCGCGCGCGCGTTGCCGCCTTTTTCGAGGGCACGCCCGGCGCCGACGACACCGGCGCCGTCCCGGCCGCCTGCGACGGCGACCGAGCGGCCGTCGCCCTGGCCGCAGCTCTGGGGCGGCTCGACGCGCTGCGCCTGGCGGCGCCGCTGCGCGCGGCGGGGCCCGCGGGCGTGCGCACGCTCGACCCGGACGCCACGCTTGCCCTGCCACCGTCGGCAATGGCGTCCCTGGAAGTTCTCGCCCCCACCGGCGGCGCCCCTGGCGCCCAAGGCTCGCTGCTATGGCTCATCGACCGCGCGCGCACGCGCGCCGGGTCACGCGCGCTGCGCGACTGGCTCGCCCGCCCGCTGGCCGACCCCGCGGCCATTGAAGCGCGCATGGACGCGGTTGATGAGCTGAGATCGGCTGTCGAGTCCGGCACCGGCCCTCTGTCCCTTCTGCCCGCCGCGCTCGCGGCCTCGCCCGACCTCCAGCGCGGCCTCGCGCGCGCGCTGCACCGCACCGCGTCGCCTGCTGAGTTTGTCGCGCTCTGCCGGTCACTGGCGGGCGCGGGCGACGCGCTTGGCGTGAAGCCGGTGGCCGGAGTGCGCTCCCCCCTGCTCGCCTCGCTCCTTGCCTCCCTCCTCGACGCCCGCGTCGTCGCCGTCGCGGCCGCGGCTCTGGCCCCCCTGGACGCGCGCGAAGCCACGCCCATGGGCGACCGCGCCCGCCTGCTCGCCGACGCGGCCGCGTTCCCGCGCGCGGCGGCCGCCAAGGCCGCCGTCGCCGACCGCGAGGCGGCGCTGAACGCCCTGCTGCCAGCCCTAAAAAAACAGGCGCCGGGGGTCAAGCCTGCGTACGCGCACGTGACCAACGTCGGCGATTATTTGGTCGAACTCCCGTCTGGCGCCCGCGCGCCGCCCGACTGGGTCCGCGTCTCGTCCACCAAAAAGCTGGACCGATACTGGCCGCCGGCCGTTAGGGCCGGGGTGGAAGCGCTGCAGTGCGCGCGCGAGGAGGCGGCGGCGGCGGTCGCGGCCGAGTGGCGCGCGCACCTCTCCTCCCTCGCCCCGCACTACCCCCTGCTGCGCGACGCTGCGGCGGCTTCCGCGTCCCTGGACGCCCTGCTCGCATTTGCGGACGCGGCGGCGTCGGAAGGGTGGGTGCGGCCGGTGTTTAAAGGGGTGGAGGGCGACGCACCCGCTTCACTTGACCTCCGCGGCGTCGTGCACCCCATGCTCGCCGCCGCCGCGCGCGCCACCGGCGGGGTCGCAATTCCAAACGACGTGACCCTGGGGGGCGACGCCGCGAGCACCCTGGTCGTCACGGGGCCCAACATGGGGGGCAAGTCGTGCGCGACGCGTGCGGTCGCCCTGGCCGTCCTCATGGCACACGCCGGATGCCCCGTACCCGCGGCATCCATGAATTTAACCCCGGTTGACGCCGTTTTCACGCGAATGGGCGCCGCGGACTCGCTCCTGCTCGCGCGGTCGACCTTTTTCGAGGAGATGGCCGAGACGGCCGACATTCTGCGCCTGGCGACGCCGGCGTCCCTGATCATTTTTGACGAACTAGGGCGCGGCACGTCGACGTCCGACGGCGCCGCGATCGCGGGCGCGGTGCTCGCCGCCGTCGCGGCGTCGCGCGCGCGAACCCTCTTCATCACCCATTTCGTGCGCGCCCTGGCCGTCGACGCCGCGCCGGCGGGCACGGTTGCGGTGGCGCACATGGGGGCCACGGTTGGGCGGGAGGGAGAGGGGCCCGACGCCGAGGACACAGTCACCTTTACGTACAAGCTGACGCCGGGCGTGTGCCCAAAGTCGTACGGCACGAATGTGGCGCGGCTTGCCGGCCTGCCGCCCGCGGTGGTCTCCCGCGCGGACGAGCTGGCGGGCGCGCTCGACGCGGGCGGGGGGCTCAAGGTCGCGGGCGGCGTGCCGCGGGCCGTTGCCGCCGCCGTGCGCGCGGTGGCGGCCGCGGCGGCGGCGGGCGACGCGGGCGCGCTGGACGCGGTGCGCGCGAGGGCGGCGCGCGTGGTGGTGGAGGAGGGGGGGTGAGGGGTCCAGTTCTGTGTCTTGCAACCGCACAACGCACGCCGCACGCAACAACGCGCTCCCCGCCCTCCCCTCACTCAATCCGACTCAGCGCCCGAGTCGTCGTCGTAGCCGAGCACGGTTCCCCACCCCGCCGGCACCGGCACCGGGTCGACCGCGTGCGACTCGGCGAAAAAGACAACGGCGGAGAATTGGTCGACGAGGCGCGCGGAGAAGTAGTGGGACGGACGCTCGGTTTTGGGCCTGTACTGCACGCCGATCGCACGCTGCAGGGCCGGGGCGGCCAGCGCCGTCGCAGCGGCTGACGCCGGGTCGCGCAAGTCGAGCGTGAATGAGGGGCGCCCCGAGGCCGCGAGCAGGGCCTCGTACGAGCCTTCGAGCGGCGGCCGCACCGCACGCCGCCAGACGCGCCCGCCCCACGACGACGCGCACGCCACCGTGCCCGCCGCTGTCAGCTGGCCGACCGCGCACACCTTGCGCCGCCCAAAAGCCTCGACCAACAGCTGGCCCACATTGTGCTCGCCGCGAAGCGCACCCATCGAGGTCGCGGCCGCGTTGCCGAGGTGCGAGTTGTGCGCCCACAGGATGAGGCGCGGCGGAGGGGCGCCAGGCGCCGCCGCGTCGGCCATCGTCTTGCGCACAAGCAAGGCCGCGTCCAGGAAGGCCGAGTCCCGGATGTTCCAGGTCGGCTCGCCGCCGAAGACCATGGCGCGGTAGTACGACTCGGCGGACGCGACCGCGCGCGCGTTGGCGACGGCCGAGAGCGTGGCCTCGGCGGCGGGCGACCCGGGCCCGCCGCCGCCCGGCTGCGCGGCCGCGGCAGACCGCATGGTGGCCACCAGAGCGTTGACAGCCTCATCCCGGCATGGCGGCGCGCCCGCGGCGAGCGCGCGTGCGTAGTCGGCTCCGCCGCCCCAGCGCGTGATGCAGGAGAAGCGGCGCCGGGCGGCTCGCGCCCCGGCGACGTCGCCGGCGGCTTCCAAGTGGGCGACGACCGCGTCGGCGGAGGCTTGGAGGGCGTAAATGTCGAGGCCATACACGCCGCGCCGCTCCGCGTCGGGCAGCGTCGCGTTGAACGCGCGCAGGCGCTCGGCAAAGGACGCCAGCTCCTGGTTGGACCACATCCATTCCGCAAAGCGAGAGCGGAAGCCGGCGAGCGCGGCGTCGAGCGTCGCGCCGGGGTGGCCGCGCACGTACGCGTTGAGGCGGGCTGCGGCCGGCCAATCCGCCTCGATCAGCACGGCGGCAAAGGGGGACGCGCCCGACGTGAGCAGGGCGAGCGAGGCGTCGGCGCGGAGCTGATAAAACTCGTGCGTGCCGTGCGTCGCCTCGCCGATGAGGCAGAACTCGGTCTGGGGCGAGCAAGGGGGCGCGCCCGCGCGTTGGCGCTGCCGCCTGCGCGGCGGCTCAAAACCCGGCCCACCCGCCCACGCCTCCAGCTCCCCACCTCGGGCGACACCAGGGACGCGACCGTGGCGGCGTCCGCGGGGCGCGCCTCGGCCGCGACGGCGCGCGCGGCCGCGTCGGCGCGCGCGGCCACGGCGCGGGCGGCGGGCGCCGGGGCGGGCATGTCGGGAGCGCGGGAACTGCTCGCGCGAACTGCGAAGCGGCGGAGGGCGGGTGTGGCGCGGGCGAGAAGCATCCGCGGTCTGACCGCGGCGGCCGCCGCCGCCAATAGCCAGCCCCCCGTCTCTCTCTCGCTACAAAATCTTGGGCACCCGCACAAACGGTCCCACCTCATCCACATCGGGCGCGTCCGCGAGCGCGGCCGCGGGATCAAACGCAGCCACCTCGTCTGCCCGCGTCCGGAACTCGGCTGCCGCGTCGCCGGCCGCGTACGGTTCCACACCACTCACATCGACTTCTTGCAGCTGGTCAAACCAGGCCACAATTTTGAGGATCTTGGGCGTCCAGTCGGCGACCTGAAGAGAAGAGGAGTGGAGGGGGTCGGGCGGGGTGCGGCGGTCGTTGCAAGCCGCCCCTTCCTTTCCTCTCCTCCCCTACCTCGGCGTCCGTCACGTCAATGTGCGCCATCTCGGCCAGCTTGCGCACGTCGGGCGGGTCGAGGCCGGACGCGGATGCGGCGACGGCGCGGCGGCGGGACGGAGGCGGGGCCGCCGAGCGCGGTGCCAGGCGCGCCGCGGTGCGGCGCGCGGCGGCCAAAAACATTGGGGGGTGAAGAGAGAACGGCGGGGCCCGGCCCGGCTCGCCGAGAGTGTGCGAGCGGTCGGGGGGCCAGCGCCACCTCACTCTCCCCCTCGGGCGCCACGCCCGCCATGCACGCCGCCGCGTGACGCCCGCCAGCGACGCCATGGCGCGCCGCCCGCTCGCGCCTGCCTCCACCAACCTGGACGCGCACATGCCGGCCGCCCTGGCCGCCCGCGACTGGGGCTGGCTGTACGGCGGGCCGGGGCGCGACCCGGCGGCAGCCGGGACGGCGGACGACGAGGGCCGGTGAGAGTGGGGGCGGGGCGTGGCGCACGATGCGGGCGCGCGCGCTCGCGGGCGCCCACCGCCCCCGTCCTTCATCAGCCGCCGCGCGGCGTGGGCCAGCGATCTGGTTGTCAAGACAGCACCCGTCGAGGTGGCGCAGGTGGGTGGAGGAGGAGGGGTGGAGGGTGGGGCGTGGCAGCGCGCGCGTCCCTCCGACCTCCCTCTTGTCTCAGGCCCTCAAAATCCTGACCCTCGCCCCCGCGTCCGTGCCGCAGCCGCCGACCATCGCCCAGCTGGTGCCGGCGCCCGCGCCGCGGCCGCAGGCCGTGCGTCAGCCGCCGCCCGCCGCGCCGCCCGCGCCCCCGCCCAAACTCCGCCCCTCCTCCGGCGGCTCGGCACCCCTCTCGCTCGGCGTCTTTGCGGACGATGACGACGGCATGGACGCGGGATTCGGGGACGCGCTCGACGCCGCGGTCGCCGGGCGGCCGGCAACGGCGGCACCGACTGCGCCGCCAGCCTACCGCGCGCCGCCGCCCGCGCCGCCGGCCTACAGCGCGCAGCCACCGGCGCCGGCCTACCGCGCGCCGCCGCCGCCGGCGGCGTCCGCGCCCCGGCCTATGCCCCTTCCCCCTCCTCCTTCCTCGCTCGCCGCCATCAACGAGGCCCTGCTGCGCGTGTGCGACGCCCTGCTCGACGGCCGGGGCGACCCCGGCGCCCTGCGCGCGGAGCGGGCGAGGCTGCAGGCGGCCAAGGCGGACGCGGAGGGACGAGGGAGTGGGGCGGGCGGCACGTTCGCGCCCGCGCCGGCGGCCTACTCCTCTGGCTTCCCCGGAGTTGGAAGCGGTGCCAACGCGTACGCGCAATCGTCGTCTGGCTTCGGCGGCGGCAGCTTTGGCGGCGGCGGCTTTGGCGGCGGCGGCTTTGGCGGCGACTTCCCGGCCGACGGCGTCCCCCCGCCCCCGGACCCCTCCCTCCGCCTTTCCGCCCCCGGCGTTGCCGCCGGCCCCACCGATTGCCACTCGACCGACGGCGCGTCCGACCCCCGCTGGGCCCGGGCCGACCACCCCTGGTCGGCCGACGCCGCGCGCGCCAACCGCGACTATTTCGGCAACTCTTCTTTCCGCCTGCACCAGCTCCTCGCCATCAACGCCGCCATGGCGGGTGAGGACGTGTTTGTGCTCATGCCGACGGGCGGCGGGAAGAGCCTGGTGTACCAGCTGCCGGCCGCGATCGGGCGCGGCGTCACGCTCGTCGTGTCGCCGCTCGTCTCGCTCATTCAAGACCAAGTCTTCCACCTGGAGCAGGCGGGCATTGCGACCGGGTTTCTGTCGTCGTCCCAACCGGCCGAGGACAACCGGGCCGTGCTCAACGCGCTGCGCTCCTCCCCGCCTTCGCTGACCGTCGTGTTCGTCACGCCAGAGCGCGTCGCCGCGTCGGACGCGCTCATGCGCGCCCTGGACGCCCTGCACTCGCGCGGCGAATTTGACCGCATCGTCATCGACGAAGCGCACTGCGTGAGCCAGTGGGGGCATGACTTCCGCCCCGACTACAAACGGTTGTCGGTCTTCAAACGGCGCTACCCGTCCCTCCCCCTCCTCGCCCTCACCGCGACCGCCACCCCCCGCGTGCAGCAGGATGTCGTGGCGGCGTTGGAGCTCAAGCGGTGCGTCCTCTTCCGGTCGTCGTTCAACCGGGCCAACCTCACGTATGAAGTGCGCAAAAAGCCGCCGCGCGCGGCCGCGCTCACCGACCTCGCCGACCTCGTCGCCGCCCGCTTCGCCCCCGGCGGCCGTCTACAGTGCGGCATCGTGTACGCCCTGTCCCGTGCCGACTGCGAGCGCGTCGCGGCCGACCTGGGGGCCGCGCTGCGCGACCGCCTCGGCGGAGCGCGCGCGCGCGTCGGCCACTACCACGCCGCCCTGCCGCCCGACGAGCGGGAGCGGGTGCAGGCCGACTGGACGCACGGGCGGCTGCACGTCATTGTGGCCACGGTCGCGTTCGGCATGGGCATCAACAAGGCGGATGGTGAGAGAGAAGAGAGAGAGAGGGGGTGCGGGAGACGGTGCGCGCCCCCCTCGTTCCCTTCGGACCCACTTTCTCACCCTCTCTTCCTCCCTAGTCCGCTTCGTGGTCCACTGGACCCTGCCCAAATCGCTGGAAGGCTACCACCAGGAGACGGGGCGCGCCGGCCGCGACGGCGCGCGCGCCGCGTGCGTGCTCTACTATTCCTACGCCGACGCCGTGCGCGCGCGCCACATGCTCACCTCGTCCGCGGACGAGCTGCGCGCGCCAGCTGACGTGCGGGCGGCCAACGAGGCGTCGCTCAACGCCATGGTGGCCTTTTGCGATGAAGAGGTCGAGTGCCGCCGCGGCATCCTGCTCCACCATTTCGGCGAGCCCGGCGGCGAGGCCCTGTGTCGGGGCACGTGCGACGTGTGCGCGTCCGGGGCGGCGGCGCGTGCCGTGACGCGGGACGTCTCCGCGGCGGCCGCTGCTGCGGTGCGCGTCGCACGCGCGCTCGCGCGCGACCGCCTCGCGTCGGCGGGCCACCTCGCCGACGTCTTGCGCGGGTCGACCGCGCGCGCGGTGCGCGACCGGGGGCACGATGGACTGCCGGACCATGGCGCTTTAAAAGGGTGGGCCAAGGGCGACGCGGGGCGGCTGCTGCGGCGCCTGGTCGCGGCGCGCGTGCTCGCCGAAGAGACTTCCCGCGCCGACAACGAGTACGGCTCCGTCACCGCCGCCATCCGGCCTGCCGACCCAGGCGCGGCAGACGTCGAGGCGGGGCGGCGCCGGGTGGAGATGACGTTTGTGGCTGGCGGCGGGCCGGGCGGCGCGCCGGCGCGCGGCGGCCGCCTCGCGCTCGAAGCCACCGACTCGGGCTCCCTCCCCGCCGAGGAAGCCCTGGCGCGCGACGTCGCGCGGTCGGCCCTGACCCAACTCAATGCCGCGCTGGACGAGCGCACGCGCGCGCGGCGGCGGCCGCCCGCGGGCGGCGGCGAGCCCGCGCGGCCCGTTCGCGCGCGCGTCGTGCTCCCGCCCGAGGTCGTCGACAGGCTGGTCGCGCTGCGGCCGGCTGACCAAGAGGCGCTGCAGGCGGCCGAAATCCCGCGGCTGTCGCGCAACCAACGGGCGACGCACGGGCCGGCGGTGCTCGCGGCGCTCGCGCAAGCCGCCGCCTACGCTTCCTCCCCCGACGGCCGCGCCTCTGGCGCCGACGGCTTCAGACTCGACACGTCCACCATGTGGCCCGACAAGCGCAAGCGGGCGACGGCGTCGGCCAGCGGCGACGGCTGGGCCGACGACGGGCCGACGCCTGACGCCACCGCGCCGCCGCCGCCCAAGCGCGCGGCGGCGGCCGGCGTGCCCGACTTTGACGATGGTGACGCGTTCGACTGGGACGACGGCGGCTTTCCCATCGAGTGAGGGGAGAGGGGAGGTGGGGGGGTCGCGCATGTCACAGTTCTGCACAGTTCCGGCCTCCTCCTCCTCTCTTTTCACGCCTGCAAATACGGCATGACAAACGCGGGCGTCTGCGACGCGGGCCGGCCCGCCAGGAGCGCGGCGAGGCGGCCCTCGTCGACGCTTGCCTCTTCGCCGGGCGCGCCGACGCCCAGGTCGCCCTTGTGTATGCCGCCAGCCACAAACAGGGCATCCACGCCGCCCGCCCCCGCTGCTCCCGCGATGTCGTGCTCGAGCGAGTCGCCGATGGCGAGCACGGAGGACGGAGAGGGATCGCCCGCGGCCGCGAGCGCGGCGGAGTAGATACCGGCGCCCGGCTTCCCTAGTAAAATCACGCTTTCCTCCCCCGCCGCCTCGGCGTACCAGGCAGCCAGGGTGCCGGGCATGATGGCCAAGGGTTTGCCGGCGCCGGCAACCGTGACCAGGTCAGGGTTGGCGCACAGAAAAAAGGGCGGCGGCGACCGCGTGGCGAGCGCGCCCAGCGCGGCCCTCAGTTCGTCCAGGCTCATCGCCTGCACGCTGCCGTCCGGCATGCCAATGCCCTGCGTGCCGTGGGCCAGCACAAAGTCGACGTCGGCGTCGTCGGCGGGGACGCTCGTTAGTCCGAGGCCGTCGAGCGAGATCGCGCCGCGGGCTCCCCACGTCACGTGCACGCATCGTGTCCCCAGGCCGCGCCACCAGGCGGTCGGACGGGCGGCAAGGCACGCGTGCGCGACTTCGCCGGAGGTGACCGCGCCAGCAAACCAGGACGGGTCGAACCCCATGGCCTCGAGCCTGGGCACAACTTTGTCCGCCCGCCTGCTCGAATTGCTCAGGATGAAGACGCGCCGCGAGGAGGACGAGGCCAGCTCTTTCACGGCGGCGACCGCGCCGGGGTAGGGGGTCACGCCGTCGTGGAGGACGCCGAATTGGTCCAGCAGGATCACGCTGTAGCGCGCAGGAATGTCGGCCACGCCCCGGACCGGCAGGGGGCGCAGCGCCGTGGCGGGCGCCCGCAGCGGCCGCATCGGGCCGGCCGGCAGCGGGTGTATGAGCGCCACCAGACTCGCGCCCGCCCACACACCAGCGCGGCGTCGACCGCGCGCCTCGCGCCACCGCGCCCGCCCCCCCCGCCCCCCGATGGCGGACGCCGCGGCCGGCGCCGCGGCCGGCGCGCCGCCCGCGGGCGCCGCGCCGCCCGCCGAGCCCGAGACGTTCACGGGCCCGGTGAGAGAGACAGAGAGAGAGAGAGGATGAGAGGATGCGGGCGTTGATCGAGCGCGGACGCTGCGCCGACCCCGCGCGCCGCCCCTCCCTCCCCGTCTCCCCAGGACGGCGCGACGCGCGTGCGCGGCGTCGAGTTCACGCTGCCCATCGTCATCGGCACCGCGGCCTTTGGCCTGGGCAAGAAGGCGACGGAAACGGAGACGCACCGGTGGACGCTCTACGTGCGCCCCGGCGACGGCGCCGACATGTCCGACGTCGTCTCCAAGATCGCGTTCCACCTGCACCCCACCTTTCACAACCCCGACCGCGACGCCCCCCCCCCGTACGAGATGACGGAGACGGGGTGGGGCGAGTTCGAGTTGACCGCGGACGTGCACTTCGTCGACGCCGCGGGCGAGCCCCCCGTCGAGCTGGCCCACCGGCTCCGCCTCTACCACGACAACGACCCTGGCAACGTCAATCCGAAGCGGCCGGTCGTGGCGGAGAGTTATGAAGAGATTGTCTTCTCCGAGCCGCGCGTCGAGTTTTGGCGCCTGCTGTGTTCCCGCACCCGGCGCCCGCCCAACCCACCTTTATCCGTCGCTGCGTACGTGCTCGATCACTCGGCCGAGGCCGAGCTGCGCCGCATCGCGGCCGCGCGCGCGCGCGTGGCGCAGGTGAAAGCGGCCGCGCTCAAGCAGCTGGCCGCCCTGGGCGCGACCGTGGACGAGTTGGCGGGCGTGCCCTCGTTCGCGGCGGTCGCGGGCGACGAGAGCGGCGGCGGCGGGTGAATGGGAGAGGGGGGAGGGAGGGAGGCGGGGCGAGCGCGCACTGTCAGTCTTTGCAAGGAAGGGGAAAGGGCCTACCCGCATCCATCTACCCCGTGCCCCCTCCATTCTCTGCGGGCGCCGCCTCGGACAGGACCCAGGCGAGGTAGGAGGGCGACCCGCCGACCGCGGGCACGGCGACCACCTCCGGCTCGTCGTACGGGTGCCGCGCCCTCACCGCGGCCGTCAGGGCGGGCAGCCGATCCCTTCTCGTCTTCAGGATCATGAGCGCCTCGGCGTCGGTCTGCACGGCGCCGTTCCAGCGATAGGTCGAGGAAACACCAGGGACCACGTTGACGCACGCCGCCAGCCGGTCCTCCACAAGCGACCGCGCCAGGGACGCGGCCACGTCGGCGGTGGGCGCGGTGACGTAGACGACCGCGACGTCGGCGGCCTCGGCCGCGCCGGGGAGGGAAGAGGTGGGCGACGCCGCCGCCGCCATCGCGCGGGGCCGGCTTGCGCGGGTGGCCAACGGCAGGTGCGCGGCTGCGGCGACCGCGCGCAGCATCCACTAGAGGGGGAGGGGCGGCGCCTGGCGCCGGCGCGAGTGAGCGCGCTCGCGCCTGCCAGCCTCCCACTCTCCCCCCCCCCGGCGCCGGGAGCCGCCCTCCCGCGCCCCTTCCTCGCACGCCGCGCCGCCCCCTGCGCCGGCGCGCGGGCGCCGCGCCGCCATGCAGGGCGCGCCCTGGCCGGGCGCGGGCGCCGCGCCAGGCGGCCCGCCGCCCGGCGCCGCACCGCCGCCGCTGACCGGGGACTTCGCGTTGGACGACAAGGTGCGGCGATCGGGGGGGATGGGTGGGTGGGGAGAGGGGCGCGGCGCGCGGGCGGCGCGCCGGCGGCGCGGCGCCGCGCCGAGCGCCGCGCCCGCCGCCCGCCCCCGGCCCGCGCGAGGGCGGATCTGGAGGAGTTGCAGGGCCGGTCGCGGCGCGCGCGGGTTCCCGCGCCTTCTTTCCACGCGCCGCATCCCCTCTCCTCTCCCTAGGCCGCCAAGTGGGCCAAGCTCAACGCCAAGCGCTTCGCCACCAAGCGCGCCTACGGCGCGCAGGCCGCGCCGAAGGCCGACATGCCGCCGGAGCACGTGCGTAAGATCGTGCGCGACCACGGCGACATGTCCGACGCCAAGTTTCGGCACGACAAGCGCGTCTACCTCGGCGCGCTCAAATTCGTCCCCCACGCGGTGTACAAACTCCTGGAAAACGCGCCCATGCCGTGGCAGCAGGTGCGGCACGTGCGGGCGCTCTACCACGTCACCGGCGCGATCACGTTTGTCGACGAGGTCCCGCGCGTCATCGAGCCCGTCTACGTCGCCCAGTGGGGCACCATGTGGATCATGATGCGCCGCGAAAAGCGCGACCGGCGCCATTTCAAGCGCATGCGGTTCCCCCCCTTCGACGACGAGGAGCCGCCGCTCGACTACGCGGACAACCTGCTCGACGTCGACCCCCTCGAAGCCATCACCATGGACCTCGACCCGGGTGAAGATGGGGCCGTCGCCGACTGGCTCTACGACGAGGCGCCCCTCAAATGGACGAAATGCGTCAACGGGCCCTCCTATCGGTCCTGGCGCCTTCCCCTCCCCGCCATGGCCGCCCTCTACCGCCTCGGCGGCCAGCTCCTCTCCGACCTGGTCGACCCCAACTACTTTGCCCTGTTCGACGTGCCGGCCTTTGTCACGGCCAAGTCGTTGAACATCGCCATCCCGGGCGGCCCCAAGTTTGAGCCCCTCTTCCGGGACGCCGGCGGCCGGGACGACGACTGGAACGAGTTCAACGACATTCACAAGATCGTCATTCGGGCGCCCATTCGGTCCGAGTACCGGGTCGCGTTCCCGTACGTCTACAACTCGCGCCCGCGCGCGGTCCGCTCTGCGCCGTACCACTCGCCCCAAGTCATGTACGTCAAGGCGGACGACCCCGACCTGCCCGCGTTTTACTACGACCCGCTGCTGCACCCCATCGCGGCGTACCGGACGGAAGCGGGGCGCGGGGAGGAGGGCGGGTTTGATGAAGAGGACGATTTCGCTCTTCCGTCCTCCATCGACCCTCTTTTCTCCTCCCTCCCTCTGACCGCCGACGACACCGCGGCCGGCATCGCCCTCATGTGGGCCCCCCACCCGTTCAACACGCGCGCCGGCCGCACGCGGCGCGCTCTCGACGTCCCGCTCGTCGGCGCGTGGTACCACGAGCGCGCGCCCGCGGGCTACCCGGTCAAGGTGCGCGTGTCGTACCAGAAGCTGCTCAAGGTGGCGGTGCTCAACGCGCTGCACCGCAAGCCGCCGGTGGGCGTGCGCAAAAAGTCGCTTTTCGCGGCGCTGCGCGCGACCAAATTCTTTCAAACGACCGAGCTCGACTGGGTCGAGGCCGGCCTGCAGGTCGTGCGGCAGGGGTACAACATGCTCAACCTGCTCATCCACCGCAAGAACCTCAACTATCTCCACCTGGACTACAACTTCAACCTCAAGCCGGTCAAAACTTTGACCACCAAGGAGCGCAAAAAGTCGCGCTTTGGCAACGCGTTCCACCTGTGCCGCGAAATTTTGCGCCTGACCAAGCTCGTGGTGGACGCCAACGTCCAGTTCCGCCTCGGCAACGTCGACGCGTACCAACTCGCCGACGGCCTGCAGTACACCTTTTCCCACGTCGGCCAACTCACCGGCATGTACCGCTACAAGTACAAGCTCATGCGCCAGATTCGCATGTGCAAAGATTTGAAGCACGTCGTGTACTACCGGTTCAACACGGGCCCCGTCGGCAAAGGGCCGGGCGTCGGGTTCTGGGCCCCGATGTGGCGCGTGTGGCTCTTTTTCCTGCGCGGCATCGTGCCCCTGCTGGAACGCTGGCTCGGTAACCTGCTGGCGCGCCAGTTTGAAGGGCGCCAGTCCAAGGGCATCGCCAAAACCGTCACCAAGCAACGCGTCGAGTCCCATTTCGACCTCGAGCTGCGTGCCGCCGTCATGCACGACATCCTGGACGCCATGCCCGCGGGCGTCAAGGCGAACAAGGCGCGCACCATTCTCCAGCACCTGTCCGAAGCGTGGCGCTGCTGGAAGGCCAACATCCCGTGGAAGGTGCCCGGCCTGCCCGCCCCCATCGAAAACATGATCCTGCGCTACGTCAAGCAGAAGGCCGACTGGTGGACGCAGGTCGCGCACTACAACAGGGAGCGCATCCGACGCGGCGCGACGGTCGACAAAACCGTGTGCCGCAAGAATCTGGGGCGGCTCACCCGGCTCTTCCTCAAGGCGGAGCAGGAGCGGCAGCACAACTACCTCAAGGTAAGGGAGGAGAGGAGGGAGGGAGGGACGGACGGAGAGCGTGCGCTCGCGGCTGCCGGCCCCATCGCGCACACGCCCACCCCCTTCTCCCTCCTCCCTCTCATCATAGGACGGCCCCTACGTCTCCCCCGAGGAGGCGGTCGCCATTTACACGACGACGGTGCACTGGCTCGAGTCGCGCCGCTTTGCCCCGATCCCGTTCCCCCCCCTCTCCTACAAGCACGACACCAAGCTCCTCATCCTGGCCCTGGAGCGCCTCAAGGAGGGGTACACGGCCGCCACCCGGCTCAACCAGAAGCAGCGGGAGGAGCTCGGCCTCGTGGAAGCCGCGTACGACAACCCGCACGACGCGCTGGCCCGCATCAAGCGCCACCTGCTCACCCAGCGCGCATTCAAGGAAGTGTCGATCGAGTTCATGGACCTGTACAGGTGAGAAAGAAGGGAAGAGAGGGAGGAGGGAGGGAGGAGAGAGAGGCGGGCGCACCGCGCGCGTGCCAACCCTACTCCCCTCTCCTTTTCAGCCATCTCATCCCCGTCTACGAGATCGAGCCCCTGGAGAAGATCACGGACTGCTACCTGGACCAGTATGTGTGGTACGAGGCGGACAAGCGGCGCCTCTTCCCCAACTGGGTCAAACCGGCCGACGCCGAGCCGCCGCCGCTCCTCGCGTACAAGTGGGCGCAGGGGGTCAACAACCTGGATGGCGTGTGGGAGACCGGGAACGGGGAGTGCGTCGTCATGCTGCAGACCGAGCTTGAGAAGATGTTTGAAAAGGTGAGAGGAGAGGAGAGAGGGAGGGCGGATGCGCCGCGTGCGTGCGCCGACCCCCCATCCCTCTCCTTTCTCTTTAGATCGACCTCACCCTGCTCAACCGCCTGCTGCGCCTCGTCCTCGACCACAACATCGCGGACTACATGACGGCCAAGAACAACGTGGTGATTGCGTACAAAGACATGGCGCACACGAATTCCTACGGCCTCGTGCGCGGCCTCCAGTTTGCGTCGTTCATCGCCCAATACTATGGCCTCGTCCTGGACCTGCTCCTGCTCGGCCTCACGCGCGCGTCCGAGCTGGCGGGGCCGGCCGCGGCGCCCAACGAGTTTCTCACTTTCAAGGATACCGCGACCGAGACGCGGCACCCCGTCCGCCTGTACTCGCGCTACATCACCAAGGTGCACGTCCTGCTCAAGCTATCGGCCGACGACGCGCGCGACCTGGTGGCGCGCTACCTGACGGAGCACCCGGACCCGAACAACGAAAACGTCGTCGGCTACAACAACAAAAAATGTTGGCCGCGCGACGCGCGCATGCGCCTCATGAAGCACGACGTCAACCTGGGGCGCGCCGTGTTTTGGGATTTCAAAAACCGGCTCCCACGGTCGCTGACCACTCTGGATTGGGACGCTTCCTTCGCGTCGGTCTACTCGCGCGACAACCCCAACCTCCTCTTCTCCATGGCGGGGTTCGAGGTGCGCATCCTGCCCAAGTGCCGCATGGCGGCCGAAGGCTTTGCCAACAAGGACGGCGTGTGGTCCCTTCAGAACGAGGCGACCAAGGAGCGCACGGCGCAGGCGTTTTTGCGGGTCGACGACGAGGGCATGAAGGCGTTTGAAAACCGGGTGCGCCAGATCCTGATGTCGTCGGGGCAGACCACGTTCACCAAGATCGCCAACAAGTAAGAGAAGAGAGGGAGAGAGGGAGAGGGAGAGGGAGAGAGAGGGTGGTGGTGGTGTGTGCGGCGCGCCGACTCCCCACTTCCCTCCTCTTTACTCTTTAGGTGGAACACCGCCCTCATTGGCCTCATGACCTACTACCGCGAGGCTGTCGTCCATACGCAGGAGCTGCTCGACCTGCTCGTCAAGTGCGAGAACAAGATCCAGACGCGCATCAAAATCGGGCTCAACTCCAAAATGCCGTCGCGCTTCCCGCCCGTCGTCTTCTACTCGCCCAAGGAGATTGGCGGCCTGGGCATGCTCTCCATGGGGCACATCCTCATCCCGCAGTCCGACCTGCGGTACGCGGGGCAGACCGACCTGGGGGTGACCCACTTTCGCGCGGGCATGACGCACGACGAGGGGGGGTTGATCCCCAACCTGTACCGCTACATCCAGCCCTGGGAGGCGGAATTTGTGGATTCGCAGCGGGTGTGGGCCGAGTACGCGCTCAAGCGGCAGGAGGCGCTGGTATGAGAGGAGGGAGGAGGGGAGAGAGGAAAGGAGGGGTCGAGCACGCGCGACGCCCACCCTCACCCCCACCCCCACCCCCACCCCACCCTCGTTTCTCAGGCCCAAAACCGGCGCCTGACCCTCGAAGACCTGGAAGACTCGTGGGACCGCGGCATCCCCCGCGTCAACACCCTCTTCCAAAAGGACCGCCACACGCTCGCGTACGACAAGGGGTGGCGCGTGCGCACCGCGTTCAAGGACTACACCGTCCTGCGCCAAAACCCGTTCTGGTGGACGCACCAGGTAAGAGGAGGGGGAGGAGGAGGAGAGGAGGGAAGGGGCGCGCTCGCAGCCGCGCGCGCAGACGCCCACCCTTCCTCCTCCTCCACCCCCAGCGCCACGACGGCAAGCTGTGGAACCTGAACAACTACCGCACCGACGTCATCCAGGCGCTGGGCGGCGTCGAGGTCAGTGGGAGGGGAGAGGGAGGAGAAAGGGGAGAGAAGGTCGCGCGCGCCCGCACACCACCAACACCCTCGCTCTCCTCTCTCCTTTAGGGCATCCTGGAGCACACCCTGTTCAAGGGCACCTACTTCCCTACGTGGGAGGGCCTCTTCTGGGAGAAGGCGTCCGGGTTTGAGGAATCCATGAAGTTCAAAAAGCTGACCAACGCGCAGCGCTCTGGCCTCAACCAAATCCCCAACCGCCGCTTCACCCTCTGGTGGTCGCCCACCATCAACCGCGCCAACGTGTACGTCGGCTTCCAGGTGCAGCTCGACCTGACGGGCGTCTTCATGCACGGCAAGATCCCCACGTTGAAAATCTCGCTCATCCAAATCTTCCGTGCCCACCTCTGGCAAAAGATCCACGAATCCATCGTCATGGACCTCTGCCAAGTCTTCGACCAGGAGCTCGACGCGCTGGAAGTGGAGACCGTGCAAAAGGAGACGATCCACCCGCGCAAATCGTACAAGATGAACTCCTCGTGCGCCGACGTCCTCCTCTTTGCCGCCCACCGCTGGCCCGTGTGCGCCCCCTCCCTCCTCGCCGACACGGGCGACGTCATGGACCAGAAGCCGGCGTCCAAGTTCTGGGTCGACGTCCAATTGCGGTGGGGCGATTTCGACTCGCACGACGTCGAGCGCTACACGCGCGCCAAGTTTCTCGACTACACGACCGACACGATGTCCATCTACCCGTCCCCGACCGGCGCCATGGTGGGCGTCGACCTGGCGTACAACCTGCACTCCGCGTACGGCAACTGGTTCCCCGGGTGCAAACCGCTCGTCGCGCAAGCGATGGCCAAAATCATGAAGGCGTCGCCCGCGCTCTACGTCCTGCGCGAGCGCATCCGCAAGGGGCTGCAACTCTACTCGTCGGAGCCCACGGAGCCGTACCTGTCGAGCCAAAACTATGGGGAGCTGTTCAGCAACCAGGTAAGGGAGGAGAGAGAGAGGAGAGATGAGGGCGCGCGCGCGCGCCGCGCGACATCGCCCACCCTCCCTCCCTCCTCTCCTCTTTCTCAGATCATCTGGTTTGTGGACGACACCAACGTGTACCGCGTTACCATCCACAAGACGTTCGAGGGCAACCTGACGACCAAGCCGATCAACGGCGCCATTTTCATCTTCAACCCGCGCACCGGCCAACTCTTCCTCAAGGTCATCCACACGTCGGTGTGGGCGGGGCAGAAGCGGCTGTCCCAACTGGCCAAGTGGAAGACGGCGGAGGAGGTGGCGGCCCTGGTGCGGTCGCTGCCGGTCGAGGAGCAGCCCAAGCGCGTCATCGTGTCGCGGCGCGGCATGCTCGACCCGCTGGAAGTCCACCTCCTCGACTTTCCCAACATCGTCATCACCGGGTCCGACCTCCAACTGCCGTTCCAGGCCGCGCTCAAGGTGGAGAAGTTTGGGGACCTCATCTTAAAGGCGACGGAGCCCCAAATGGTCCTCTTCAACATTTATGACGACTGGCTCAAAACCGTGTCCTCCTACACCGCGTTCTCCCGCCTCATCCTCGTCCTCCGAGCGCTGCACGTCAACGTGGACAAGGCGCGCATGCTGCTGCGCCCGGACGCGGGAGTGGTGACGCAGGCGCACCACGTGTGGCCGTCGCTCACCGACGAACAGTGGGTGCGCGTCGAGATCGCGCTCAAGGACCTCATCCTGGCCGACTATGCCAAGAAAAACTCGGTCGCGGTGGGGGCGCTGACCCAGTCCGAGGTGCGGGACATCATTCTCGGGGCGGAGATTGCGGCGCCGAGCGCGCAGCGCCAAGCGGTCGCCGAAATCGAAAAAGCCGCCGCAGCCTCGGGTCACATGACCGCCACCGCCGCCCGCACCGTCAACGTGCACGGGGATGATATGATCGTGACGACGACGTCGCCGTACGAGCAGGCGGCCTTCGGCTCCAAGACCGACTGGCGCGTGCGCGCCATCTCGGCCGCGTCGCTCCACCTGCGTGTCGCCCACCTCTACGTCAACTCGGACGGCGTGCGCGACGACGGGTACACGTACGTGGTGCCCAAGAACGTGCTAAAAAAGTTCATCTGCGTGGCCGACCTGCGGACGCAGGTCGCGGCCTTCATGTACGGCGCGTCGCCCGCCGACAACCCGCTCGTCAAAGAGGTGCGCGCCCTCGTCCTGCCGCCCCAATGGGGCAACCACGCGGGCGTGCACCTGCCGGACGCGCTGCCGGAGCACGCGCACCTGGCAGACTTGGAGCCGCTCGGCTGGCTCCACACGCAGCCGGCCGAGGGCGCGGCGCTCGCGCCGGCCGACGCGGCGGCGCATGCGAAGATGCTGCAGGCGCACCCGTCCTGGGACGGCGAACGCTGCGTCGTGGTCACGGTCTCGTTCACGCCGGGGTCGGCGTCGCTAACCGCCTACCGCCTCACCCCTGCCGGCTACGAGTGGGGCGCTGCCGCTCGCGCCGCCGACGCGGGCGCCGCCAACCCCGCTGGCTACGGCCCCGCCCTCTACGAGCGCGCCCAGCTGCTCCTGTCCGACCGGTTCATGGGGTTCACGATGACGCCGGACGTCGGGTCGTGGAACTACAACTTTCAAGGTGTCAAGCACTCGCCGGGGATGACCTACGGCGTGCGCCTCGCCAACCCGCTCCCCTTTTACGACGCCGCCCACCGGCCGTCCCACTTCCTGGACTTTGCGGGGGGGGTGGATGGGAGTGGGGAGGGGGGTGCGGACCGGGAGGACCCGTTTGCGTGAGGGGAGAGAGGGAGGCGTGGTGTGGTGTGGTGCTGGTGGCCCTGCCGGCGCTCAGGGCGGGTGGGGAGGGGCGGCGATGATTTGTGGGGGCGGTAGGGGGGGAGGGATGGGACGGAAAAAGGCGAGAGACAAAGCGCACTGGAGGGCTTTGCAACAAAACTGCACCCTCAACAAACGGCTCCCTCGCCACCTTCTCCCCCCCTCCCCCCGTCCTTCACCCCCCAAACAGTCCCCACTCTCTACCCCGCCACCGCCCGCAGCACGGGCGGCGGCGGCTTGAACGATTTCAGCGCGAGCGAGGAACACACGACGCTCACGCTCGACGCCGCCATCGCCGCGCCCGCCGCCCAGGGCGGCACCGCGATCCTCAACGCCGGGTACAGTGCCCCAGCAGCGGCGGGCAGCATGAACAGGTTATAGGACAGGGCCCAGACGTAGTTGAGGCGGACGCGGGCCAGGGTCGCGCGCGCGAGCGCGAGCGCGAGGAGGACGCCCTCGAGGTCGGGGCGGACGAGCACGAAATCCGCGGCCTCCACCGCCACGTCCGTCCCGCACGCGAGCGCAATGCCGACGTCGGCGGCGGCGAGGGCGGGCGCGTCGTTGACGCCGTCCCCGACGACTGCGAGCGCGGTCGCCGGCCGCGCGGCGCGCAGCGCTGTGAGCGCCGCCACCTTGCCCGCGGGCAGGCACTCGGCCGCCACGTTGCCGGGGTCGATGCCCAGAGTGGCTGCGACGGCGTGCGCTGCCGCATAGGAGTCTCCGGTGACCATGCAGACGGCGACGCCCGCGGCGCGCAGCGCGGCGACGACGCCCGCGGCTTCGGGCCGCGGCGGGTCGGCGATGGCCAGCGCGCCGGCCAGGGCGCCGTCTATGGACACAAACACCACGGTGCGCGCGCGCCGGGCGGAGGCGGCGGCCCAGTCGGCGATGGACGGGGGGATGGGGACGCCGTCTTCGGCCATGAGGCGCGCCGACCCGACGGCCGCGGAGACGCGCGCTCCGCCCGCCCGCCCGGGCAGCAGCCCCCCCAGCTCCACCTCGCCGCGCACGCCCAGTCCGGTGATGACCTCGACGGCATGGGTGGGGGGGGCCCAGGCGAGGTCGCGGCCGGCCGAGGGCGGCCGCGGCGCGCGCGCGCGCGCGCGGAGGCCGCTCGGCGACCGCGCGAGCACGGCGCCGTCGGAAGCGGCGACGGCGTCGCCATCAGCTCCTGCGGCCGCAGCCGCAGCCACCATGATCGCCGCCCCCAGAGGGTGCGTGGTGTGCGCCTCGAGCGCGGCCGCGACAGCGAGCACGGCGGCGGGCGGCGGCGCGCCAGCCGCCACCGGCGCCGCGTCCACCACCGCCGGCCGCCCCGCGGTGAGCGTGCCCGTCTTGTCAAATACGACGATGCCGACGCCGGCGGCGCGCTCCAGGGCGTCGCCGCCTTTGACGAGGACGCCGTGCCGCGCCGCGACGCCCGTCCCCACCATGACCGCGGTCGGCGTCGCCAGCCCCAGCGCACAGGGGCACGCGACGACGAGGACGGCGATGGCAAAGAGGAGGGAGAAAAGGAAGAGGGTGTGGCCGCGCGGGATCCAGGAGGGGGGGTAGAGCCCGGCGGCGCCCGCAGCGTACCAACAGGCGAACGTCAAAGCCGCCGCCGCGACGACCGCCGGCACAAACACGGCCGCGATGCGGTCGGCGGCGGCCTGGATGGGCGCTTTGGACAGTTGGGCGGCCTCGACGAGGCGCACGATCTGGGCGAGCGCGGCGCCCGCGCCGACGCGCGTCGCGCGCACGACCAACGGGCCGCCCCCGTTGACCGTGCCCCCAAACACGGCGTCGCCGACGCGCTTGGTGACGGGGAGCGATTCCCCGGTGAGCATAGACTCGTCGACGTGCGACGCGCCGGCGACAACGACCGCGTCGGCGGGGACGCGCGCGCCGGGCGCGACGCGCAGCGCGTCGCCCCGGTGCACTAGCTCGGCCTCGATGTCGGTCTCGGACAGGACGGCGTTGGTAGCGGGGTCGAGCTCGACCAGGACGGCGCGGCGGGGGGCGAGCGCGACGAGGGCCGCGACGGCCTCGCCCGTCTTGCCGCGCGCCGCCGCCTCGAGATACTTGCCCAGCGTGATGAACGTGACCAGCATGCCCGCCGTCTCGAAAAAGTCGGTGGGCACGTAGGTGGCGGGGGCGACGTGGTGTAACGCGAGGTGGTGGTGCAGGATCGACGCGACGGAATACACGTAGGCCGCGTTCGTCCCCAGGCTCACCAGCACGTCCATGTTGGCCCGCCCGGCGCGCAGCGCGCGCGCGGCGCCCGCGTGGAAGCGGGCGCCGGCGCCGAACTGGACGGGCGTGGCGAGGGCGCATTTCAGCAGTTCGCCCGCGGGGAAGCCGAACACGAGCGCGTCGAGCCCCCGCGCGAGCACCGGCACCATGGGCGCGACCATCGCCACAAACACGAGCGGCACCGTGAACGCGGCGGCAAAGGCGCACGCCGAACGCCAGTCGGCGAGGTCGGCCGCGCGCGCGACGGCGGCGGCCGACCGGTCGCCGGCGGGCGCGACGGCGGCGGGGAGGCGCGCGGCGGCCGCGGCGGCGACCAGATCACGGGGGCCGGTCGCGTCGGGGTCGTACGAGACGCAGACGGCGGCGCCGCCGGCGACGGCGTCGGCGCCCGCGACGCCGGGCAGCGTCGCCAGCGCGGCGGCGAGCGCGGCCGCCGCGCCGGGCGTCACCCGCTCCAGCCGCAGCGTCACCGCGTCGCATCCGCCGCGCGGCTCGTCTCTGGACAGGAGGGACGCTTCGAAGCCGACGGCGCGCACGGCGGCGATGAGGGCGTCGGGCGCGGGGCCGCCGCGCGCGATGCACACGTCGGCGCGGTCGAGCGCCGCGCTCGCGCTGGCGCGCGCGACCCCTGGCAGGGCGGCGAGCGCTTTCTCCACGGCGGAAGAACAGGACGCGCAGCTCATGCCGGTCACGCGCAGGCGCACGGTTTCCGCGGACGGGAGCGCGCGCTCGACGGACGAGAGCGCCGCGGTGAAGCCCGCCGCGCCCACGGCGGCGACCAGGTCGTCGGGCGACAGGGTCGAAGCGTCGTACGTAACCTCCGCGGCTTCCGCGAGCAGGGCGACGGACGCGGCGCGGATGCCGGGCAGGGAGCTAAGAGAATAATAAGAGAGGGGGCGGGTGAGCGAGGGTTCTCCTCCCTTTCTCCCGTCCTCCACACTCGCCACCGCGCTCACCGCAAGGCACCCTCGACGGCCGACGTGCAGGAGGCGCAGTGCATGCCCGAGACGGTGAGCTGAGAGGAGGGGGGAAAGGACCGAGGTCGGCGCGCCGCCCCGCAAGCCGCCCCTCACCCGCCCTGCTCACCCCACCCCACACACCATGGCTTTCGCATCCCCGCTGCGCGGCGCGGCCGGCGCCTTGCCCGACGAGAGCAGGCCGCGCAGCTCGCTCGCGTCGCTGTCGGGGTCACCGGCTGGGGGGCGCGGCGGCCGCCCCTTGGGCCACATCTCGGGCGGGTGCCCGCGATTGGCGGGCGCGGGGGCGGGCGAGGGAGTGGTGTGCGCGCGATGACGCTTGCCCGCCACACTGCCGCCACTGTCACCGCCACCCCGCCCCGGGTTGTCGCGAGGCGCGGCACCCGCGCCCGTCGACCGGCCAGCCGCAGCCGCCGCTCAACCGCGTCCCGCGTCACCACCATGGCCGCGCCGGCCGAGCGCTTCCACCTCGCCCTCGTCGGCGACGACGGCGTCAGCAGCGAGCGCGTGGTGGTGCAGGTGGGTGGAGGATGGGGGCAAGGGAGGCGCGGGACAGCGGAGCGCCAGCCGCGGCGCCATGGGGCGCGGCCGAGCGCGACCGCCCGCCGCCGCCTGGCCTCGCCAGGCACGCCATCCGACACCACCGCTCCTCTTTTCCCTAGGTCGGCATGGACGGCCTCGCGCTGGCCACCCCCGACGCGGCACAGCGCACGCTGCGCCGCTACCCCCTCTCCCACATCGCGCGCTGGGCCCTGCGCGGCCCGTCGTTGGTGCTATACACCAAAGCCCCCGGCGAAGCGGGCGAGCGGGTGCTGACGCTGGCCGGGGACGAGGCCGGCGTGCGCTCCCTCCTCGACACTTTGACTTGCTGCTGCATGCAGATGGTCGAACTCCTGCAGGCCGACCAGGACGACGCGGCGGCGGCTCGTGAAGCCGCCGGGCGGGCGGGGCCGCCCGCGGCGGCGTCGGTGGCTTACTGGTCGTCGCCCGACAAAGCGGGGTGGCTCCAGTCGCAGGGCGACCACATCAAGACCTGGCGCCGCCGCTGGCACGTGCTGAAGGACGGGTTTCTGTTTCGGTTCGCCAGCCCGGACGAAGCCTCAAAACCCGGCGCGCGCGCCAGGGGCACGCTCGCGCTCGCGTCGGTCGTCGAAGTCGGCGACGGCCGGGACGCGACTGGGCGCCCCAACGCCATCCGCCTCGGCATCGCCGCCGGGCCGCCCGTGTGCTACGTTGCGGATTCGGAGACGGACGCGGTCGAGTGGGTGAGCGCGCTCGACGTGGGGGTCGCGAAAGCGGTGCGCGCGGCGGCCGGGCTTGGGTCCGACGATGGGGCCCGGCGTCGCTCCGACGCTCCTCCCTCGGACTGGGCCGCCCGCCTCGCGGCCGGCTACGGCGCGGCGGGCGGGCGCGGCGGCCCGGCGCAGGGCCGCGTCCCGCTCGAGCCGCCGCCGCCGTCCTTTGCGCCCGACGTCGTCAACGTTGTCGGCTACGGCGCGGAGCACGCGCCGACGGCGCCGGCGGTGCCAGGCGGCGCGTACGGCGGGGGTGGGGGTTACGGCGGCGACGGCGGCGTCGCGGGCGCGCAGGCCGTGCCCGCCGGCCACGCCGGCTACCAGTCCGCGGGCGCGTACCCGTCGTTCGCCGCGGACGCGCCCATCAGCGTGACTTACGGCGGCGGGAGTGGTGGTGGGGGCGGTGGCTACGGCGGCGGCGGCGGGTACGGCGCCCCGGCGCCCGCGCCCGCCCCGGCCCCTCCGCCGCCGCCCCAGCCTGCCGCCGCCCCTCCCCTCCCCTACCCGTGGCAGCTGGCGTACACGCCCGAGGGGCAGGCCTACTTTTACAACGCGGCGACGCGCGAAACGCAGTGGCACCCGCCCGCGGCCGCGTCCCTGGTGTGATGCAGTGGCGTGGCGCTGGCCGGCGTTGCGGTTGGCACTGTAAGAGTGTTGGAGCGTGAGGCGCAGGGAGGGACGGCTCTTCTTGTCTCTTCGCACTCCGCGCGGCGCGTCCCGCTCCGCGCGGCCGCACATGCGCCGCGCCCCTTCTCCCCGCCCGCACACCACCACGTTGCGCGTGGCGGCCCGGGCCGCGGCGCGGTCCCGCCGCCGCGGACTCGCGGCCATGGCGTCGCACGACGGCGCCGAGACGTGCGCCCTGCCTCCCCGCGCGGGCGACGCCGACCAGGAGCGCATCGTGGACCTGGGCAAGCAGCTGATCAAGCGGTAAGGGGGTGGGAGGTGGGGTAGAGGGAATTGGGACGCGCCGACCCCGGCCTGACAACCTTCTCCTCCCCACCTTGCAGCCTGACCGACCGCGGCCACGTCGCCCTCGTCGCCGGCGGCTGGGTGCGGGACGCCCTGCTGGGGCGGGCGTCGCCCGACGTGGACGTGGCGACCTCGGCGCCGTCGTCGGAAGTCGCCGCCACGTTCGATCGCGTCATCCCCATGCCCAACGACACCCTCATCGTGGTTCTGGATGGCGTTCCGTTCGAGGTGACCCCGTTTCGAACTGCGGGAGGCGGCGAGGCGGGTGGCGACTGCACCCCTCCGCCTCCTTCCGCCGCCCCCCGCCTCGACGCCGAGGCGCGCGACTTTACCGTCAACGCCCTCTTCTACGACCCGCTCACCGACCGCGTGATTGACTACGTGGGAGGCGTGGCGGACGTGCGGGCGCGGATCCTGCGCGGCACGGTCGACCCCGCGGCCCGCCTCGATGAGGACCCGTTGCGCGTCCTGCGCGCGGTCCGGTTTGCGGCGGGGCTGGGTTTGACACTGGACGACGTCACCGAGGTCGCGGTGCGCGCGGCGGCGCCCTCGTGCGCGCCGCCGGCCGTCGCGGCCGAGCGCGTGTGGAAGGAATTGGTCAAGCTGGCCTCTTGCGAGTCTGAACGCCCCGGCGCGTTTGCCGACGGCGTGCGCCTGGCGGCCGACTTGGGCGTGATGGCTGTGGTGCTGCCCGAGGCGGGGCCGGGGGTGTCGGCGCGCGACGCTGCGCTGCGGCGCCTGCCCGCCGACACGCCCGCCGTGCTGCGCGTCGCGACCGCGCTGCCCGACGACGCGGTCACGACCGAGCGCGTCGCTGCCCTGGCCTCCCGGCTCAAGCTGAGCAGAAAGGAGGCGCGCGCGCTCGACGCGCTCGCCGCCTTGCGCGCCCTGGACGCGCGCGCGGCGTCGGACGCGCCGCCGGCGTGCATGGAGTGGGTCGCGTTGTACGCGCGCGAGGGCGCCGACGCTGCGGTCGCCGCTGCGCGCGCGCGGCTCGAGTCTGCGGACACCCGCTCCGCCCACGCCGCCGCGCACGCCACGCGCACCACCGACTGGGCGGCCGGCATCGCCCGCGCACGGGCGGGAAAGCTGCTGCTGACCGCCAAGGCCGCGCTCGCGGCGGGCGCGCCGCGCGGCAAGGCGTTGGGCGACCTCGTGCGCCGGGGGGAGGCGCTCGCGGTCGAGCGCGGGTTGGAAGAGGCAGAGGACGTGGTGGCGGCGTTGCGGGGGGAGGGCGTGTGGCCGGTTTGAGTGGGTGAGTTTCCGCGGCTCTCGGCGGTCGACTCTGCCGGCAGCGCGCGCCGCTCCTTGCCACTTCTCCCCGGACCAGGGCCACGCGCGCCCGCCACACGCCGCCCCGAGCCATGCGCCGCCCTTCGGGGCACTGAGCCCGCCGCGCCCAACGAGAGGTGCGCGCCGGCAGCAGCGCGCCGCATTCGCGGCGCCGGCCCTCTGCCCGGCCTCGCCGCGCGCCACTCCTGCACCGAGCGCGGGCGTCTTGACGCTCTCGCGGCGTTGGCGCACAGCCTGCGCCCCGAAACCGCGCGCTGGGGACGCGCGCTTGCTCACCCATTCCCGCCTCCCCAGCCATGGCGCCCGACGCCCCTCCCGGCAGGCGCCGCTGGTGGCAGTCGCTGACGCGGGGCGGGCGGGGCGAGGCCGAGGGCGCGCCGGCGCCCGCAGCGTCGCCCGCGCCGACGCGGGGCGGGCGGGGCGAGGCGTACGCCGCGCAGCTGCCTGCGCCGTCGCCTGCGCCGACGCGGCCTCGCCCGCCGTCCCCCCCCCTGGCCGACGCCTCGCGCACGCCATCGGACGCTACCCTCGACGCGCGCGAGTCGCGCAGCGACGGCGCGAGATCGCGGGAAGCGTTTCCCAGCCTGGACTCGGTGCTTCCACCGGCGGCGACCGCGGGAAGGACGCCAGGCAAGGTGCCCGCGGCGCCGGCGCCCGCGGCGCCGTCGGCCTCAACACCACCCACCCCAGCCCCCTCCGGCAAGCCGCCGCTGCCCGCGGGCGTCAAGCCCGCGCCGCGGTCGCCGCCGCGCGGTCTGCGCCTCACCGGCATGGCCGCCTTTGCCGCCGCCCGGTCATCGTTCGACGTCGATGATGGCAGCGAGAGTAGCGACGATGGGGAGGGCGGGGGCGGCGGTGGCGGTGGCGCTTGCGCCGCCGACACCGAGTCCACGCCTCGGCCTTCTTCCCCGCCTCGCGCCCCGCCCCCCCCCGCCGCCACCGCGGGTGGCCGCCGGTCGTCGGTTGACGCCGCCGACGCGCCGTCGGGCCGGCTGTCGGCCGACCGCTCCGCCCGCTTCTCGGCCGAGTCGGCGCGGTCGGCCGGCTCTTCGGGCATCGCGTCCGCCGTCTCCGCCCGGTCCTCCTTTTCCATGGAGAGAAGACCCGACGGCGACGCATCCCGCTTGGTCGAGTGGCCGCCCCCGCGCGCGCCGGTCGGCCCGCCTCCTGCGCTCCCTGGCCCCGCCGGCCCGCGCGCCGCCGCGCTCGCCCTCGTCCCGCCCGACACCCCGCTCCCCACGCCCTTCATGCGGCTATTGTGGCGGTTGGAGACGGATGCGGAGGCAGAGGTGGCTGCCGACGAGCTGGCGGCGGCAGGGGTGATGAAGGTCGCGCGCCTCGCAGACGGGTCGGCCTGGGGCCTCGCCCTCGCCGCGCCGCACGCCGCCCTCGTGGAAGCGTCGGCCGGCGGGTCGGTGGCCGACCATACTGCGCTGGTGCTGGCGTATGCAGGGCTCGAGGAAGGAGACGGCGAGAGCCCCCCCTCCCCTCCTTCTGCCACCACCCTCGCCGCCTCTCTGGCCGCCCTCCCCGACGACGGCTACTGGCTCCACAACGCGGGCCACCACCTGGCCGGCGCCGCCCGCCTCGACGCCCTGGCCGCGCTCGTCGCCGACGCGGGGTGGCTCGACGCCAAGCTGCGCTCGTACGGCGCCGCCGCCGTGACCGCCGACTTCCGGCGCGCGATGGTGGCGCCGCCCGGCCCCGGCACGGACGCGGTGCGGCTGCTGCTGGCCGCGTTCCAGATGGCGGCGCCGGCCGCAGCGGCCGCGCCGACCGCGGTCGGCGTGCTGCAGGCCGCGATGCAGGCGCGCCTGCTCGCCGCGCGCGTGCGCCTGCGGCCGACGTCCGTGTCCGCGCCGGAAGCGGCGCCCGGCCCCGCGACCTCATCCTGCGGCCGCGGCCTGGCCGCGCGCACCCCGTCGCTCGAACAAGTCGGCGGCGTCGCCCGCCTCACCCTGCGCGGCCACACCGCCCCCGTCGTGCGCGCCATCGTGGCGCCCAACGGCGTGGACGTCGTCACGTGCGCGGCCGACGGCGCGGTGCGCGTGTTTGATCTCGAGGTTGGCGACGCCATCCTCACCCTCCCGCCCGTCGGCGGCGGCCTCGCCGACGCCCGCCTGGACGCCACCGGGCGCTTGCTGCTGACCGCGGGCGCCGATGGCGTGGCCCGCGTGTTTGACCTCGCGGGCGGCGCGTGCGTGCGGGAGCTCGGCGCCCGGACCCCGCGCGCCCCCCTCCACGCCGCCGCCCTGGACGCCGCCGGCCGCACCGCGCTCACCGCGGGCGCCGACGGCCGCGTGCGCGCGTACGACGTGGAAGCCGGGCGCTGCCTGTGGTCCGCTGCCGGCCACGGCGGCGCGGGCGTGCGCTGCGCCGTGCTCGGCGCGCCCGACGGCCGCCTGCTTGGCCTCACCGGGGGCGAAGACTTTAACGCGGTCGCTTGGGACGTGCGCGCGGGGCGGGCAGCGGCCGTGCTGGCGGGGCACAGCGGGTGGGTGGTCGACGTCGCGCTCGCGCCGGCCGGCAGGCGCGCGGCCACGGCTTCCGCCGACGGCACCGCCCGCATATGGTGCTCCCGCACAGGCTCCTGCGAGCGCGTGCTGGCTGGTCACGGCGGCCGCCTTTCGCGCGTCGCGTTTGGGGCCGACGGCGCGACCGTGCTCACCGCGTCGGACGATGGCACAGCCGCGCTCTGGTGCCTGCACTCTGGCGCCCGCACCCACGCCTTTGCCCCGGGCGGCGGCTGGATCGCGGACGCCGCCCTGGGCGCGGGCGTCGCCCTCCTGGCCCTCTCGTCTGGCGGCGTCGCCGCGTTCGACGCGGCGACCGGCGCCCCCCTCGCCGCCTCTCCCGGCCACGCTGGCGCCGCCCTGTGCGCCGCGCTCACCGCGCGCGGCCGGTTTGGGGTGACCGGAGGGGCGGACGGCACCGCACGCGTGTGGGACCTCTCGGCGGCGCGCTGCGGCCACCCCCCCCCCGCGCGCGCGCCGCGCCACGCCGGCCGCGTGCACTGCATCGCGGTCGCCGCGCCGGCCGGCGCGGGCGGGGACGGCGCGCGCGTCGTGTCGGTGGGCGACGACGGCGCGCGCGCGTGGACGGGCGGCGGCGCGCCGCTGCCGCGGCCGGCCGGCGGCGCTGGCCCCGCCCGCTGGGCGCGCGCGTGCCCCGCCGCGTCGGCCATCGCGGTCGCGTCGCCCGACGGCGCGCTGCGCGCGTGGGTGGGGGCGGGGCTGGACGCGGCGGCGGGGTTGCCCGGGCACCCGGGGTCGCGCGTGCGCGCGTTCGACGCCGCGCCCGCCGCGTCCGTCGCCGTGTTTGCCACCTACGATTCGGCTGTTCGCGCTGTCCAGTATGGCGGCACGCCGACCGTGGTCGTGCTGCAGTCGCGGGGCGGCGGCCCTGGCGACGCGCCGGGCGCGACGCGCGGCCACGCCGGCGTCACCAGCGTGCGCCTGTCGGCCGACGGCACGACCTGCGCCACAGCGGCCGCCGACGGCACCGCGCGCGTGTGGGAGACGGCGACTGGCATCTGCCGGCACGTGTTTGCCGGCCACGCCCCCGCCGTCTCGATCGCCTGCACCTCCTTCTCCGTGTGCGGCACCGTGCTGCTTACCATCGGCACCGACGGGTCGGCCCTGGCGTGGGATGCCGTGCACGGTGGCCCCCCTCGGCCCCTGACCGGCCCCGGCGGTGGCGCGGCGGGCGGTCGCCTCGCGCCCGACGGCGCGCGCGCGCTGCTATGGTCAGCGCCCGGGGCCGGGGGTGCCTCTGTCTGGCTCCTTGCTACGCACGGAGCGCCTGTGCGCATCGCCGAGGCGGCCCAAGCCCCCGCCGGCGTCTCCGCCACCGCCTGGTCGCCCTGCGGCCGCGCCGCGTCCCTGGGCGCGCCCGATGGCACCCTGCGCGTCTTACGAGCGGCTGACGGCGCCCCCACCGGCTTTTTTATGGCCGACGCGGCCGTGACGGCCGCCGCGTTTGTCGGCGCCGTCGCCGTCGCAGGGTGCGACGACGGCGCGGTCCACTTCCTGGACGTCGGCGGGTTGGACGAGTGAGGATGCTGTCGCGTCAAGAGTTGCCTGCCGGTGCGCCAGGAGAGGGAGGGAGAGCACGCAAAGAGAGCACGCGCGCGCGGGGCGCTGCGCCCCGCGCGCGCTTTTTTCCGGCTCCTTGCGGGCCCGCACTGCGTTTGCACCCGCACCGGGGGCGATGTGAGCACCAACTGTCGGTTGGGTGATGGCGCGAGGAGCGACAACCGCGTGCGCGCCGCGCTCGCTCTCGGCCCCTTCACACCTCCAAACGGCCGCCCGCGCGCCGCCCTCCCCCCCTCCCCACCACAGTATGCGCCGCACCCCATCCGGGCGCCCCGCGCCCCACGCCCGCGGCGCGCCCGCCCGCGTGCTGACCCCTGGCCGGGTCACCCCCCCCCTGCATGGCGTCGTCCCCACCCCCCCGCCCCTGCCCACGGACGCGCCGGCCCTCGCCCGAGAGATCGAGCGCAACTTGGAGTTTGGAGTGGGCGCGTCGCCGGGCGAGCCGCTCACGCCGCGCGCGGCCTACCGTGCGGTCGCCGACTCGGTGCGCGATCGCCTGATCGAGCGCCGCAACGCGACCCAGGCACACTGGAAGTGAGTGTTGAGGGGGGGATGGGGGGCGGATGGGGGGTGGGCGCGGCGGCCGCGCGACGAGGGCCGCTCGCGCGCCGCCCTCGGCGTGGCGGGCGGCGGCCGCGGGCCGCCCCGGACCCCCGGCCGCCCCAGGCGCGCGCCCTTGATCAGTCTTGCCCGCGGTCGGCAGCATCGGCCCCGTCCAGCCTCGCGCGCGCGCGCCGCCATTCGCGCGCCGCCGCCCCGACGCCCCCTTTTCCGCTTTTCAGCGCCGCCGGCGCCAAGCACGTCTACTACCTCTCGGCCGAGTTCCTCATGGGGAGGTCCCTGACCAACGCCGTGTATAACCTGGGCCTGGACGGGCCGTACGGCGAGGCTGTGCAGGCAAGAGAGGAGGGTCGAGGTCGAGGGCGCGCACGCGTTTTCTCTGGGGTGCGCCGCCCCGACCGTATCCCACCCTCTCTCCCTCTTTCTCAGACCCTGGGCTACGGCCTCGAAGAGCTCGTCGACGCCGAGCAAAATGCGTCCCTGGGCAACGGCGGCCTCGGCCGCCTCGCGGCCTGCTTTCTCGACTCGATGGCCACCCTCGACCTCCCTGGCTGGGGCTACGGCATCCGCTACAAGTACGGCATGTTCCGCCAGGCGCTGGACGCGGGCGGGCGCCAGGCGGAGCTCCCGGACACGTGGCTGCAAGACGGCAACCCGTGGGAAGTGCGCCGCGACGGCGTCCGCTTCCCGGTCGGGTTTTATGGGGTGGTCAAAGGGGGTGTGTGGACGCCAGGCGAGACCGTGATCGCGCAGGTGGGTCGAGGTGGGGGTGGGAGGGCGGGGCGAGGGATGGCGGCGCGCGCGCGCGGCCGACCCCCCTCTTCTCTCCCCTCCTCCCCTCCCAGGCTTACGACACGCCCATCCCCGGCTACGCGACGCCTACCGTGGGCAACCTGCGCCTGTGGGAGTCGCTCCCCTCGACGGAACTGGACCTCGCCGCGTTCAACGAGGGCCGCTTTGAGGACGCCGTCGCGGCCGCGCGCCGCGCGGCCGAAATCTCGGCCGTGCTTTACCCCAACGACGCGACCGAGGACGGCAAGCTGCTGCGGCTGAAGCAGCAATACTTTTTCGTGTCGGCCAGTCTGCAGGCAAGGAGGGAGACGAGGGGGAGGGGGGTGCGCGCGGGCGGTCGAGGGCGAGGGGCGCGCGGCCTCACCGCCCTCCCCCCTCCCCCCGCAGGACGTGCTCTCCCGCTTCCGCGCGGCGCACGGCGCCAACTGGGCCAAGCTGCCGTCGTACGCCGTCTTCCAGATGAACGACACACACCCGACGGTCGCCGTCGCGGAGCTCATGCGGCTGCTGCTCGACGCCGAGGGCCTGCCCTGGGACCAGGCGTGGTCCATCACACAGGAGACGCTGGCCTTCACCAACCACACGGTGATGCCGGAAGCGCTGGAGAAGTGGCCGGTCACGGTGTTTGAAAAGTTGCTGCCGCGCTGCGCCGAGATTGTGGCCCGCGTCGACGCCGACTGGCGGGCCTCGCTGCGGCCCAAGATCGCGGCCGACGTTGCTGCGGCGGCCGCCGCGGCGCCGCCCAAGCCCAAGAAGGAGGTGGTCGAGGACAAGAAGGGCGCCGCCGGCGCGGCCGCCGCGGCCGAGCCCGAGCCCGCCGCCCCCGACCCCGTGGAAGCCGCCCTCAACAAGTACGGCGTTCTCGTCGAAAACCCGTGGGAGCCCGGCGTGAAACTGGTCAACATGGCGCACCTGGCCATTGTCGGGTCGAAGGCGGTCAACGGCGTCGCGGCGATCCACTCGGAAATTCTCAAGGCCGACCTGTTTGCCGACTTTTACGCCCTCTTCCCCGACAAGTTTCAGAACAAGACGAATGGGGTGACGCCGCGGCGCTGGCTCGCGTTTTGCAACCCGGGGCTGTCGGCGCTCATCACGTCGGCGCTCGGCTCCGACGCGTGGATCCGCGACGCCTCCCTCCTCACCGGCCTCCTCCCGCGCGCCGACGACCCTGGTTTCCGCGCCCAGTGGGTGGCGGTGAAACAGGCCAACAAGGCGCGCCTGGCGACCAAGGTGAAAGCGCTCACGGGCGTCGACCTTCCCACCACCGCCATGTTCGATGTCCACATCAAGCGCATCCACGAGTACAAGCGCCAGCTCATGAACGTGCTGTCGGTGATCGTGCGCTACCGCGCGATCAAGGCGGCGACGCCCGCCCAGCGTAAAGCCATGGTGCCGCGCGCCGTCATTTTCGGGGGGAAGGCCGCGTCGGCCTACCGCGCCGCCAAGAAGATCGTGCGCCTCATCACGGCGGTGGGAGCCGTTGTCAACAACGACCCCGAGGTCGGCGACCTGCTCAAGGTGAGGGGGGAACGAGGAGAGAGGGGTGGCGGGCGCGGCGAGCGACGCACGCCCCTCCTCTCACGCCCCTCCCACCCTCCCTTTCAGGTCGTCTTCCTGCCCGACTACAACGTGTCCCTGGCCGAGGTCATCATCCCCGCGACCGAGCTCTCCCAACACATCTCCACCGCGGGGACCGAAGCGTCGGGGACGAGCAACATGAAGTTTGCCATGAACGGGTCCCTCATCATCGGCACCATGGACGGCGCCAACGTGGAGATCGCGGAGGAGGCGGGGAAGAGCAACCTGTTTGTGTTTGGGGTCGACGCGGAGGACGTGCCGCGGCTGCGGACCGAGCGGTCGGCCTTTAAAGACTACGACGCCGACTTCCTGGCCGCGCTCAAGGACGTGGCGGACGGCAAGTTTGGGGACGCCGCGTATTTGCAGGTACAGAGGGAGGGTGGAGCGGCGGGGGAGAGGGAGGGAGCTGTGTGTTCGCGCCGCGGTCGCCGCAGGCGCGCGCCGACCCCCCTCTCTCTCCTTCTTTAGGAACTGGTCGACAACGTGTCCGACATGACCAAGGGCAACGACTGGTTCCTCGTCGCCAACGATTTCGCCGACTACCTGCGCGCGCAGGAGGAAGCGGACGCCTGCTACCGCGACGCGGACGAGTGGACGCGCCGCTCGATCGTGATGGCCGCGACGTCGGGCCAGTTTTCGTCCGACCGCACCATCGACCAGTACGCCAAGGAGATCTGGGGGGTGGAGGGCTGCCGGCCGAAGGCGTGAAGAGGTGGAGAGAGGGGGGTCGGGGGCAGGGGCGCAGACGTGGGGTGGCGCGCGCGGCGCGCCGGCTTCAGCCCTGGAGGGCCGCCCGCAGCACACCATCGCGGGCGGCGGCGGCGCGGGCGGGCGTGGATGAATTTTTTTCGATGCGTGATGATGACAGCAGTGACCCTCTCCCCCTCTCCCCCTCCCTCCCTCCCCCTACTCGGTGCCTGCGTCCATGGCGGCCGACTCCTGCCGCTCCGAATCGTTGCCGGAGTCGGGGCCGGAGTCGGTCGCCGACGCGGGCGGCTCGTCGAGGGGAGGGGCGCCGTCGGCCGGCGGGGCGCCCGCCGGCGCTGCGGTCGGCGCCGGGGCGGCCGACGTGCCCGCGCTGGAGGCCGGCGCGTATGCCGGGGCGTCTGGCGGCAGCCCGCCATCGAGCCGCGCCTGGAGCCGCGCGCACTCGGCCTTTTTGGAGTTGAGCACGACCACGAATTTGGCCAGCAGCGCTTCCTCGGCCTCGCGCCGCTCGGCCGCCGTGCGCTCGGCGAGAGCGTGCGCGGCGGCGGCGGCGGCCGCGAGCGCGGCGCCGCTCTCGCGCAGCGAGGAAGCAGCGGCGACCGCGGCGGCTGCCGCGTCGACCGCGACCAAGAGAATGGCTGCCCTTGTCGGCCCCGGGTCGGCGTCGGGCGCGAGCGCGACGCGGGCGACGCCACGCAGGCCGCCGCCGAGCGCGAGCGGCCAGGTTGCGTCAACGTCCAAGCGGCCGTCGCACGCTCGAGCCGCGGCCACGGCGCCGTCGACGGTGCGCCCCAGCATGGTGTCGGTGGCGGCCGAGAGCCAGGCGTCCGCGGCAGCCTCGCCGGCCGGCGCGGCGAGCGACCCCGTCCACGCCGCACCGCCGTCGGTCGCGCGCAGCGTCGCAGCGTCGCCGCCGTCGTCGCACTCGACAAGCAGGAAGACGCGGGAGGCGCCGGCGTCGACGGCGGCGACGCCGGCGGGGGCCATGGCCCGCGGAGAGCGAGTGCAGCGCGGCCAGCGCCGCTGCCTCCTCCACTCCGGCGCCGGCCGTGCATGGGCTGCCGCCCCGGCGCGCTCGCCCGCGTCGCGCGCGCTCTCGTGCGGCGCGCGCCCAGGGCCGTCGCGCGGCCGTCCCCAATTCGGGCGCCTGAACCGCGCCGCCACACCGCGGCGCACGCGCCCGGCATGGTCACGCCGTCTGCGGCGGCGCCAGAGGGTGTGGATGCAAGCACGCAACCGCTAGTGGTGCTGGACCGCGCCTCGTTCGCTCGCACGCGCACGGTCGCCGCGCTGCGCGTCCCCGTCAAATCAACTCACGTCCTCCTCAAAGCCCTGCGCGGGCACACGCTCGACGTGCCAAAGGTTGCGTCCGTCGTGCGCGACGGTGGCGGCGACGGGAGCACGAGGCTGGTCCTGTTGAAAGACGACGGCGGCCGCGCCGCGCTCCCGCCCACCCTCCTCCCCGCGCTCGACGCCGCGGGCGCGACCGACGCGACCCACGCCCTGCGCCTGACGTACGACCACCTGGCGAGCGAGCAGGTGTTGAGATCGTTGCTGCCAGAGGGCGTTGTGCCGCCGTCTTCGTTCGAGACGATCGGCCACATCGCGCACGTCAACCTCAAGCCCGCTCACGCCCCGTTCAAACACGTGATCGGCGCCGTCCTGCTCGACAAAAACCCGGGCCTGCGCACCGTGGTCAACAAGACGGGCGATGTGGGGGGAGAGTTTCGCGTTTTTCAGATGGAGGTCCTTGCCGGCGACCCCGACACCGTCGCCACCGTCGCCCAGCACGGGTGTCGGTTTCGCCTCGACTTTCAGCGGGTGTACTGGAACTCGAGGCTCGAGGCGGAGCACGCGCGGCTGGTCTCTGAGTTTCGCGCGGGCGACGTGGTCGTCGACGCCATGGCCGGCGTCGGCCCCTTTGCCGTGCCCGCGGCGCGCAAGGGGTGCACCGTGTACGCCAACGACCTCAACCCGGACTCGTTCAAATGGCTGCAGGCCAACGTGGTGGCCAACAAGGCGCGCGGACGCTGCGCGCCGTCGTGCGCCGACGCGCGCGCGTTCATTCGGGCTGTTGGTGGGGGTGTGCCAGACGCGCACGATGCGGTGTATGGTGGTGGAGAGGACGCCGCCGCTCCTCCTGCCTTGCCGGGCGCCGCGCCCGCGCTGCCGCCCCCCCCCAAATCGGGCTCAATCTACCAGCACGCCATTCTCAACCTGCCTGCCAACGCGGTCGACTTCTTGGACGCTTTCGTGGGGTCGCTGCGCGCCGAGGCGTGGGGGGAGGCGCCCATGCCCCGTGTCCACGTGTACGGTTTCGCCAAAGACGGCGAGCAAGCCGCCCTCGCCGCCGCCGCGACCGCGTCGCTCGGCGGTGCCCCTCTGGTCGACCCCGTGACCCGGCTCGTACGCGACGTGGCGCCGGCCAAGCGGATGTGGTGCCTCTCGTTCACGCTGCCGCGGGAGGTGGCGGTGGCAAAGGCGGCCGAGGCCGGCGATGATGGTGGCGTTCTCAAACGGCAAAAGGTCGAGGGGAGTTGACGCGCGGCGCGCGTGTGAGACGCAGACGCGAAGCTCGCTGCGGCCAGCTCCGCCGCCGCACGCACTCACTCTCTCGCGCCACGGCGCTCGAGAGCCTGCCCCGCCCCCCCCGCACTCGTCCCACATGCTACTCGCCCTCTTGAGCTGCCTGTGGCGCGCCGCCTGGGGCGGCGGCGTCGGCGGCGCGGACGAGCGCGGCGCCGCTTTTTTCGCGGCCGAGGACGACCCCTACTCGCGCGGCGTCCAGGTGGGCAATGGGCTCATCTAGAGACCGCGTGGGCCGCGGGTTCGCACCACGGCGCCCCCCCGGCGCGCGGGGCGCCCCGGGCGAGCGTGCCGTCCCGGCCATTGCGCCGCTCCCCGCCCCCACCTCTCCCCCACCCGCCCTCCCACCCGCCCCCAGCTGGCCTCGATCGAGCCAGGGATCATCGGGTGGCTGTTTGGCGCCATTGCGCGGGGCGGCGCCCCCGCGCTTGCGTTGCCCCCGCCACCCGCCGCGCGGCGCTACCTCAAGCCGCGCACCTTCATGCGCCTCGTCCGGGTAAAAGAGGGATGGAGGCTGATGTCGGGGCGGAAGAGAGCTGCGAGGCGGGCACGCCCGGGCGGCTGGCGGGCGCCCCGACGTGGACCCCCGACCCCCGTCTCTTTACCCTCCCACACCTCATCAGGCCGGCGCCCTGCTCCCGCCCGACCCGGCCGCCGACTGCTACGTGTGCCTGGCCCGCTTAGGGTCGCGCGGTGCCCCTGCTGCGCTGCCTTGCGGGCACTCCTTTTGCGGGCCGTGCGCCGGGCGCTGGCTCGCCGGGCACGACACGTGCCCGACGTGCCGGTTCAAATTTGCGATCGTCGACACCGAGGCCGTCAAGGAACTCTAAAGGAAGGGGGTGGCGCCGTGGCGGCTATGCTCGACGCGACGGCGGGCGATGTCGTCGCCGCCGCGCCGGCAGACGTCGACCACAGCCCGCCCCCCCGGCAACGATCTCTCCCCTCCCCCACTCCGATTTTGACTGATGCGCCCGCCGCTGACACCGGCGCACGCCCCCGCTGTACCACGCCCCCCCCGCTCCGCGCCCCACGGGCCTGCACTCGGCCCCGCCCCCGCCGCGCGCGCGCGTTTCGTTTGGCCCGCGCCCAGCGCAGCCGCGGTGTAAACGAAATGGCCGCACGCCGGCGAGAGAGAGGCATGGGGGGAGCGGTGGAGAGAGGGAGGGAGGCGCCCCGCCGCCGCGCCGCGACAAACCTCTCCTCCCCTCTCTTGTCCTACAAGTCCTTGCCCCCCACCCGCCCCCCCGTCGCCGCGCTCCCCCCAAACGCGGCGTAAGTGCGCCGCGCGACGCGCGCGTAGCCGGACGGGGTGATTGGATTCACTCCATCAAATTCTTCCGCCGTCCCGATGTAGACCGCCAGGGGGAGGACGGTCGCCAGGCAGGCGACCGCGGCGGCAGGCAGGATGGGGACTGCGGTCGGCGCCCAGTGGAGCGCGGACTGAGAAGAGAAAGAGGGAGGCGTGACGTCGGCGCTAGGTCGAGCTCTCGCCGCCGCGCTAGGCTCTATTTCTCGCCGCTGCCCACCCCGATGCACTTGTCACTCCCCTTTACCTCAATGCGGAGGGTTGCAACGACGAACGCAGCAAATATGGCGACGCTGGGGTGGGGGGCGCGCGGGAAATGGGTAAGCGGGGTGGGCAAAAGGGCGATTTCTCAACGCGCACGCCTCTGTCAGCCCTCACGCACGCTGCGATCATGGCGTACGCGACGTGCCGGGCGCGCAGTGCCGACGCCGACGGGCCCGCCGCGCCCCTGCCGAGCAGGGGCTCCATGAGAGGGGTGTGTGGGGGCGGCGGTGTCGGTGCAAGGCCTCCGGGGCGGCGGGATTGATCGTGCGAGGGGCAGCGGCTGTGTGCCGGCGGCGGCGCCGCGCGCCGACCTGATGTGTTCACTCTCGCGGCCGCCCACCGGCCCCCTTCTTTCGCCCTTGCGCCGGGCGCAGCCCCGGCTACCGCTGCTCGGCGCCGCGCGGCGCCCGCGCCGCGGCCATGGCGCCGAAACGGAAGGAGGCGCCGGCCGATGTGCAGCAGAAGTCGCCCGCCGAGTTTTTCGCGGAGAACAAGAACATCGCCGGCTTTGACAATGTGCGGCGATGTGTGGGGGATGAATGGAGGGAGGGCGGCGCCGGCATCGAGTCTCGCGCCCATCGCGCCCACCCTCCTTTCTCCTCCTCAGCCCGGCAAATGCCTGTACACCTCGATGCGGGAGCTCGTCGAAAACTCGCTCGACGCCACGGAAGCGGTGCGTGCGTTGCCCGACATCGAGATCACGATTGAAGAAATTTCGCAGGAAAGGCTCAACGCTATCCGGGGCGTCGCCAACGTCGCGCGCCGGGACGCGGAGCTGTACCACGATTTCGAGACGGACGACCAGAAAAAGGCAAGGGAAGGAGCGACAGGGGGCTGGGTTGAGCGATGACGGCCTCCCTCTCTCACCCTCCTCCTCTCTTCTCTTCTCCTTAGAAACGCGAGGCCAAAGAGGCCAAAGACCTGGAGCGCGCCGCCAAAAAGGGCGACGACGCGCTCGCCGCCAAGCATAAGGAGGTCGCGGCCAAGGGCGCGGCGGCCGCCGCGCGCGGCGCGCGCTCGCACTATCGCCTCACCGTGACCGACAACGGCGCCGGTATGCCGCACGAGTCGGTGCCCGACCTGCTGGGCCGCGTCCTGTCGGGCACCAAGTACGGCGTGTGCCAGACGCGGGGCAAGTTTGGGCTGGGCGCGAAAATGGCGCTCATCTGGTCGAAAATGTCGACAGGGCTCCCGATCGACGTCCGCACCTCCACCTCTCCTTCCGGCGGACTCTCGCACACCGTGCTCGACATCGACATCCACCGCAACGAGCCCAACGTGCACTCGGCCGCCGTCGAGGCCAACCCGGGGCGCTGGCGCGGGACGGCGCTCGCGGTGACGATTGAGGGTTCGTGGACCTACGCCCGCTCCAAGGTCCTGCGCTACCTGCGCCAAATTGCGGTCATCACGCCGTACGCCCAGTTCAAGTTTGCGTACGAGGGCGAGGGGGGCAAGGGGTCGCTCGCGCTCACGTTTGCGCGGCGGACCGACGTGGTGCCGCCGCCGCCCGCGCCGGTCAAGCACCACCCGGCTTCCGTCGACCTCGAGCTCGTGAAGCGGCTGCTGACGACGACGCGTGCACCGACGCTGCGCGCGTTCTTGGCGCGCGAGTTCAGTTGCGTGTCCAAGGCGCACGCCGACCGCCTCGCGGCCGAGGCGCGCGCGGGCATGGCGCCCGACACCGACCCGCGCACGCTGGACGCCAAGCAGGCGGCTCGCCTGCACCAGCTGCTGCACGAGGCCAAGTTTGATGATCCGAGCGGGGACCACCTGAGCCCGGCGGGTGAGTGTGGAAAGAGAGAGGGTGGGGGCCGCGCACGCGAGGGGCGGCCGCGCCGCGGCTCACCTCCCTCCCCCCCTCTCCCCTCCCTCCTAGGCGAGTACAACCTGCGCCTCGGCATCACCAAAGAGTTTCGCCCCGACCTCGTCGCCACGCACCAGGGCGAGGCGCGCGTGCTCGAGGGGCACGCGTTTGTCGTCGAGGCCGCCGTCTCGCTCGGCGGCCGCGGCGTCAAGCCCGGCATCAACGTGCACCGCTTCGCCAACCGCATCCCGCTGCTCTTTGAGGCCGGGTCGGACGTCATCACGCGCACCGCGACCAAGCGCGTCAACTGGGCGGCTTACAAAATCTCGCAAGCGACCGACCGCGTCGGCGTCTTTGTCTCTGTCGTCTCGACCCGCATCCCGTACAAAGGCGCCGGCAAAGAGTACATCGCGGACGACATGGACGACATGGTGGCCGCGGTCAAGGCGGCGGTGCAGGCGTGCGGGGTGCAGCTCAAGGTCAAAATTGCGCGCGCGGCGGCCGCGCGGGAGCAGGCGCACCGCAAGAAGAACCTGGCCAAGTACGTGCCCAACGCGGCGGCCGCGCTGTTTGCGGTGATGGAGGCGATGGCGGACGCGCCGGCGGTGGGGGGGAAGCGGCGCAAGCTGGAAGCGGCGCGCGACATTCTCTCTGGCGTCCGCGACGGGACGACCACCGAAGCCACGCTCGTCAAGCGCCTGACCGAGCACGTGGAAAAGGCCGACACGGACGCCGCGCTCGAGTTTCAAATGCAGCAGGGGCTCGCCGCGACGGGCGGGCGCGTCGACGCGTGGCTCGTCCCGGACGCGCGCGGCGGCGCGGGCGCCGCGCGGCACGGGCCCGACCTGGACGCAGGGGCCGCCATCGTGCGGCTGCTGCTGCCGTGAGGGAGAGAGAGAGGGGTGGGCGCGGCGGCGGCGACCCTCTCCGCCGCCGCCGCCTGCCTCTGTGCGCGCGTCTGGTTTGGTTTGCAAAAGCACGGAAAACAACACACTGCGGCCCTCACTTTTTGCCGCGCCCGCGAGCCGGCGCCCCCTTTTTGCCGCCCGGCGCCGGCGGCCGGGCCGCCTTCTTCCCCCCACGCTTGCCGTCCGGCCCCGCCGCGCTCTTGGCCGCCGTCTTGGCCTTGGAGTCGGCCTTGGTCCAGCCCTTGGCGACGGGGCGCCCAAACTTCGACCGCCGCGCGCCGCCGCCCGCCGACTTGGCCCGGCCGCGCGCGCGCCAGTCGTCGTCGGCCCCGCCTCCCGCGGCCCGCACCGCGGCCACTTCCTTGCGCCTCTCGCCCTCCAGGCGGGCGACGGCGCGGCCGGTGTCGATGACGTCGTCCGCGTTCGAACGAATCACGCGGTCGACAATGTTCGCCGTGCGCGCCGCGTCCGACCCGCCGACGACTGGCTCGAACTTGCGCCGGGGCCCCGCCAGCGCCCTCGCCCGGTCGGCCCGCGTTTCGCCCGACGCGAGCGCGTCGTGCTTGCCGAGCGACGCGGTCGACACGCCTGCCGCCTTGCTGGCCGCGCGCAGCGCCGGGCGCGCGTCCGCGGACCGCACCGGCTTGCCCTTGCCGTGCGACGGCAGCGCGGCCGCCAGGCGCAGCGTGGGCGGCAGGGCCAAGGCCCCACCCCCCTTCTTGCCCGCCGCCTTTTTCAAATTGCCCAGCTGCTGCCGCTTGTTGGTCGCCCGCTTGTCCCGGCGCGCGGCCGCCGCTTCCGCAAACGGGTCCGTCCCCAGGACGTCGCCCGGCTTGGCGTCGACCACATGAACGTCGGCGTCGTCGCCGACGCGCCCTTTGCCGTGCCGGCGCCGCCACTCGTTCGCGTCCTCGTCAAACACGAGCTTGGACCGCTTCTTCTTGACGATGCCCTTTTGGGCGGCGAACGCCTCCCAGCGCGTGGGGGGACGGGGAGCCGGGGGCGGCTTTTGGCGCGGCAGGGGCGTCGACGGGCGCGGCAGCTCGGCCACGCGGCCGACAGGCGCGGCCTCTGACGGCAGCGACCACAGGGCGTTGACCAGGGACTGGGCGGCGCGGCACGCGAGCGCGGCGAGCGACGCGGGCGTCGCCGCCGCGGATGCGGGCAGGGGGGACGGGTCGAACGCGGCCATGTTGCCCAGGTCGAGTTCGAGAGGGCCGTCGTACTCCTCGCTGAGAAGTGGGAAGAGAGGAGGCGGTCGGCGGCGGAGGAGGCGAGCCCGGCCGCCGCTGCTAGGCCGACGCAGCGCCCTCCCCACACCGCTCCCTCATCTCTCACCCGGGACGGATGCCCAGCTGGGCGTCGGTCACGCGCTGTGGGGCGGCGGCCGTCATGGCGGCGTTGGACGCCGGCGGCAGAGTGCGTGGCGGCAGCGACGGCAGACGCTCACATTCGCGGCGCCGGCAGCCGCATCGTCGCCCGGCCGGCGTCGCCCGCGGGGCCTGCCGCCTTTGCCCGCGCATCCTCTCATCGATCGACGCCGCCGCCGGCGGTCGGGGCCGCAATGGAGTTTCGCACGTCCACCCACCGCGGCCGCTGGCTCTTCACTCCCGAGCAGCTGGTGGGGTGGTGGAGTGAAGGATCGGTAATGGGGCGGGAGGGAGGCAAGCCGTGCCCTCTTGCTCAAGCACCGCCCTTCTCTTTCTCCACAGGCTGCCATGCGCGCCGACGCCTGGCAGCGCGGCCTGGACGCAATTCAGAGCGTGCGTGGTGGTGTGTGAGTCTGTGTGGGCTCAAAAGCGGATCGCGAGCGACCCCCGATTCCCACTTTCCTCTCTCGCCAGGCCGCGCCCGACGCCCCCCCCCTTGAAGACCCGCCGACCCCCGCCGACCAGACCACTCTCGTCTCCTTTTTCGCGGCTCAAGCCCAGACGCTGTGCGGGTCGCTGGGCATGCCGGCGAAGACGGCCGCGACCGCGCTCTACTTTCTCCACCGCTTTTTCGCGCGGTCCTCCGCCCTCGAACACGACCCCAAGGACGTCATGCTGACGTGCGTGTACGTGGCGGCCAAAGCGGAGGAGAGTTATATTTCGGCAGACCGGCTCGCGGGCGCGGCCGGGGCCGCAGCGGCGACGCTCCTCCGCCGCGAGCCGGGCCTCCTCCAAGGCATCGGCTTCGACCTGCTGATCTGGCTCCCCCACCGCGCCCTGGAAGGCCACTGGGTCCTGCTGCGCGACGCGGGTGCCGGGGGTGCGCCCGAGGCGCTCGCCGCCGACGTGGCGGCTGCCTCCCCGGCCGCCCTGGACGCCGCCCAGGCCGCCTCCCACCGCGCGCTCGCCGTCCTGCTGCGCACCGACGGCCCCCTGACGCACACACCGGGCCAGCTGGCACTGGCGGCGCTGCGGTCGGGTGCGCGCAAGGAAGGGCTGCAGGCCTCGCTCGCATCGGCTTATGCAGCCCACGCCGCCACCCTGGCCGTCGCCAACGCCAGTGGGCACGCTAGTAAAGACGCGGCCGCGGTCGAGGCCGAGCTGCGCGCCGCGATCGCGTCTCTCGACGCCGCTGCGGCCGCCGCCGCCGACCCGCCCTCGGCCGACGCCGCGCGCCTGGCCGACGCCCGCCTGCGGCGCGCGCGTGCCCCTCTGGTCGACCGCGCCAAGGCCGCCGCAGCCGAGCGGGACGCGGGCGCGCCAGACGCGCGCGCGCGCAAGGCGGCCGCCAAGCGCGCGGCGGCCGCCGCGCGCGAGGCCGAGCTCCTGGGGCCGGCCCCGCCCCTGCTTCCGCGGCCCGATGGAGACGGCGGCGGCGGCAAGCGGCGCAAGAGCGAGGCGGGGCCGGGCGGGGGCTAGGTGTGGTTGCAGTAAAGGGTGTAGGGTGGGAAAGGGGCGCCAACAATGAAACACGCACCGGCTCACGCACGCCCTCCCGGGACCGCCTCCTCGCGGCGCGCGGCGGTCGCGGCGGCCGCGGCGAGGTCGTCCGCGTAGCTCGTGTGCGCGTGGTCGAGGAGAAACCCAAGGGCCCGCCGCAGCGTCCCCCCGCCGCCCGGCGCGGCCGCGGCGTCCGGCGCCGCGGCCGCCAGCGCGGCGTCGACGGCCGCGGGCGCGAGCGGGCGCGCGGCGTGGCCTTCGTCGGGCGACCAGGTGAGCAGGTGTGTGCGCCCGACCTGGCCCTGGCTGAAAAGAAACCGCGACTGGGTCAACGTTTCTGCGCCCAGCAACTCCCGCAGGCGAAGCAAGCCGGCGAGCGGCGGCAGCGCGGCGGCGGCGGCAAACGAGGGATCCGACGCGGCGAGCCAGCGCGGCACCGGGTCGCCCGCCGCGATGAACGCCAGCACGGCGTCGGCCGGCATGCCCAATGCCGCCAAAGGCGGCGGCGCGTCGCGCGCGGGCGCGAGTGTCGGCGGCGCGCCAAACGCGGCAACCCGCACCCCCCCGGGCGCGACGTCGCCCGCGTCGACGAGCAGGGCGGCCAGGGTGACGGCCAGGGCGCCGCCCAGGGAGTGACCGGTGAGGTCGAGGGTGGCGCCCGCGGGGGCGGCGCGGAGGTGGGGGCGGAGCGTGGCGGCGAGCTCCTTTGCGAGCTCCCCAACCCCCGCGTGCGCCAGCACGCGCCCGCCCGCGGCCAGCGGCGCGGGCCACGCGTTGGCCATGGCGCGCGCCGTGCGCAGCGAGTCGGGGCCGGGCGCGGTCCAGGTGACGCCGCGGATGCCGACGACGCGCGCGCCGGTCGAACCCTGCGCCGCGACGTACCACCTCGTGTAATAGGAGCTCCCGCACGCGACCAGCTTTGCACCTTCCGACTCCAGCTTGACCGCGAGCGCTGCGTCGTCCGCTTGGTAGGCCGCGCCGGCGAGCCTTGCGAGCCGCGCCGAAGCGGCGAGAGCAGCCGCGGTCAGCGGCGGAGGGACGACATCCGCTGGCGACGCCGCGGTCGCGCGGCAGCGGTGGACGGGGCGGGCGGGCGCGGCGCGCGGGCGCAGCGCGCGCAGGCCCCGCATCCGGCGTTCGGAGTCCAGACTAAGTGCGCGGCGCCGCACGCGCGCGCGCACACCCGTTCCCCTTCCCGACCGTTTCGCGCGCACCATGTCCGAGCAGCACTCGCCTCAATCGTCTCCGCCCGCACTTGCACGCGTGGAGGCCGCCTTCGCCCGGCTCGACGCCGCGCTCGCCGCCGCGCGGCACGCCGGCGCGCTCGGTCCCGGCGGCCAGCCCGCCGGCCTCGCCCGCCGGGCGGCCACCGTGCGCGGCGCGTTGGAGGCTGCGGCCGCGGGGGCGGAAGCGAGGCGGGTGGCGCGGGAGGGGCCGAC
>Ga0315273_10000023_pt1 | contig 128388 bp, 124 predicted proteins | sample YL17G02_0_MG_FD_205753 | JGI IMG/M metagenome (GOLD analysis project Ga0315273, IMG submission 205753) | Sediment microbial communities from Yellowstone Lake, YNP, Wyoming, USA - YL17G02_0 | ecosystem: Environmental > Aquatic > Freshwater > Lake > Sediment | place: USA: Wyoming | collected... | reverse complement strand
ACTCAAAACACACGGCGCAACGGCCTACTTCGGCACGCTCACCAAAGCGGCGCTCCTCGAGTTTCAAAAGAGCGTCGGCATCGCCGGCGCCAATGGCCACCTCGGACCGGCGACACGGGCGTACTTCAACGCCCTCCCCCGATAGCCGCTAGGAACCCGCCGGCCACACCTTCCGTATACGCGTGATCGCTTCCGCTATCCGCTCGCGTGGCGTAGGACCGAACGAGAGACGGATGAATCCTTCGCCGTGCACGCCGAACGACGTGCCGGGCAGCGTGGCCACGTGCGCCTCGCTGAAGAGCAGTTCGTAGATCTCCTGGCTCGTCTTACCCGTTCCGCGGATGTCGGGAAAGAGGTAGATGGTCCCGCGGGGCACGTGGCATCGGACGCCCGGGAGCTCATTCACAGCCTTGGTAAGGAGGTCGCGCCGTTCCTTGAGCTCGGTGCACATGCGGTTAACCGCCTCATCCGTCGCCCTACTGAAGCCTTCGATACCGGCCCACTGCGTGAAGTTCGGTGTGCAGGAAACCGAATTGTTGATGAGGTTCGCCTCGATGGCGGCGAGCGGCGCCGGCATCACGCCGTACCCCAACCGCCAGCCACTCATTGAGAAGCTTTTTGTATACGCGTTCAGGATGATGGTCCGCTCGGCCATGCCGGGGAGCGATGCGACGCTCTCGAACCGTCCCTCGTAGATGAGCCTGTCGTACACTTCATCGGAAAGCACCCAAAGGTCGTGCTGCTTCGCGATGCGGGCGACGTGTTCCAAGCTCTCGTGGGTCAGGATACCGCCGGTCGGGTTGTGGGGCGAATTTATGATGATGAGGCGCGTCTTCGGTGTCACAAGGCGCTCGAGCTCGGCGGGATCGAAGTTGAACTCCCGCTCGGCGAGGATGGGCAGGAGAACGCTCTTCCCGCCAACAAAGTTCACCACCGACTCGTAGGCCGGGAAACCGGGCGAGGGTAGGATGACCTCGTCACCCGGATTTACGGTCGCGAGGATGGTGTAAAAAATGGTCGGCTTACCGCCGGGCGTCACGACCACTTGCTCGGGCCCAACGGCGATGCCGCGCGTCTTCGCGATGTGCGCCGCGAGCACCTCCCGCAGTTCAAAGAGCCCTTGTGAGGGAAGGTAGTGCGTCTTGTTCTCCGCGAGGGCCTTGAGGCCGGCCGCCTTGATGGGCTCGGGCGTGTCGAAGTCGAGATCGCCGATCTCCATGTGAACCATATCGATGCCTTTCCGCTCCATCTCCTTGGCACGCGCCAAGACCCCGAACGCCTGCTCGGTCCCGAGTCGCCCGATACGGTCGGCTATTTGCATAGTGTTATTCTAACCCAACCGCGCTGCAGCTACCAGCACGCCGCGGCGCAAATTTTTAAGCGGGCATGAACGAACGGGTTGGGATATTAAATCAGCACACCCAAACCCCGAAGGTCATCTTTTAGTTCTCTAATGGCACCGCGAACATACACGGCTGTTTTAACACCGAATTTTTCGACCACAGCGGCGGAAATAGGGTCATCGTCTATATACATAGTTTCTTGTGGCGGACAGCCGACCCTCCCGATGAAAGCCTCGACGAATCTGGAATCCGGCTTGGTGAAGTGGCAATCGAACGAGTAGACCTCCCCGTCGAACCACTTCCGAAATCCGTACTTTCTATCGAGGTACTCGATCCTGCTCGGAATGTTGCCCGAAAATACCCAGATGCGGTATCGGCTTTTTAGTTCTTTAACAAGCGCGAAGATGTCCGCGTCGAGAACATAGCTGTCATACCACGTTTGTTTGATAAGCTCGGTGTTATATCCCGCAGGGAGCTGTTTCTGCATCCACGACCAAAACTCTTCGTCGCCGATCAGGCCTTTCCGAAGATCTTTACTTATTGGAAAACGCAGCAGCGATGCGACAACGTCCTTATCGTAGCCGTAGTCACGCGCAAGTTTTTCGGTAGCGACCGATACCCCCTCCGAGAACAGAACGCCCCCGAGATCGAAAGCAATAACCTGCATAGGCTCAGTATACCATCCGTCGCAGCGCTCCTATCCTCCCCAGACCCGTATCAGTTCATCGTACTTGCCGATGCGGTCGCGGACGGGCGCGCCGATCTTGACGCCGTCGGCGCCACAGGCGCGGGCGAGGTGAATGATGAATTGGTCGTTCGTTTCTCCCGAACGGTGCGAGATGATGACCGCAGCACCGCGCTTGCGCGCCGCGCGGATGGCATCGCAGGATTCCGTGACCGTCCCTATCTGGTTCGGCTTGATAATGACCGCGTTCACAAGTTTCTCCTTGACGGCGCGGTCGATGGCCTCCGGGTTTGTGGTCGTGAGGTCGTCCCCTACAACGAGCACTTTCTTTCCAAGCTTGCGCGACAGTTCTTTGAATCCCGCTTCGTCGTCCTCCGCGAAGGGATCCTCGATGGATTCGAGGAGCGACGACATCTTGAAGTAGTCAACGTAGGTTTTTGCGAGTTCGTGGGCCGAGAGTTTTGCTTTTTCGAACTCGTAGGAACCGTTCCGATAGAAGCTCGAGGCGGCAGCGTCGAGCCCAAGTGCCCACCGATTTTCGAACTTCACCTCGCGGATGAGCGTCTCCAAGACCAGAATCGGCTCAAGGTTGTTCTTAAAGTCCACCGCATAGCCGCCCTCGTCACCGAGGGAAACGTCTTCTTTCCCCCTCCCGAGACGGGCCGCCAGCCGTTCGCCGAGCATCTGGTGAAAGGCGGTGAGTTTTTCAGTCGTCGCGGCGTAGGTCTGGCCCGGATCGGCAATGACGAGGTACTCCTGGAGCGCGAGGTTATTCTTCGCATGCTTGCCGCCCTCGATAAAGTTTACGAAGATGCGTGGCCGCCTCTCAAAGTCGCGGGCCTCGAAACACTGTTCGTTCAAGAGCTCCCAGACCGACTCGCCGCGCTCCGCGGCGAGGGCACGCGCGCCAGCGATAGAGATGGCGAGCATCAGGTTCCCGCCGACGCGGGTCTTGCGCTCGGTGCCATCAAGCCTGATCAAAAAATGGTCGAGTTCTGAAACCGTCTGAAAAGACTTGCCGAGGATAGGGTCCTCGACGATGCGCACCATGGCATGTTTCGCATCCGTGGGAGCGAGAACGGCGACTTCGCGGCTGCCACGGCTCTTGCCTGTGGGAACCTGCCCGAAAAAGGGGCCGCGGTCGGTCGCGAGCTCAACCTCGATCGTCACCTCTCCGCGAGAGTCGAAAATGGGCTGGACCGCGAGGCTACGAATTTTTATTGCGCTCATGGTTTTACTACATTCACCGGCTTCCCGTCGATGAACCCTTGGATATTGAGGGTGGTCGTCCCAAGGATACACCCGAGGGCCTCTTGTGAGTCAAAGGCCATGTGCGGCGTAATCAAGACGTTCGGCATCTTCATGAGGACGTGGTTTTTGAGGACCGTCATGAGTTCGTCTTCCTTCGGGTGCTTCTTGGTGAGGAACGTGAGTTCGTCCTTCGTTTCCCCTTCCTCCTCAATGACGTCCATCGCCACGCCGGCGAGGATGCCCTGCTCAAGTGCCGTGACGAGTGCCGCGGTCTCCACAATACCGCCGCGCGCGGTATTTACAAGGTAGGAGCCGCGTTTGATGCGGCCGATGTTCCCTTGATTAATGAGGTGCATGGTCTCCGCGATGAGCGGGCAGTGGAGCGTGATGATGTCCGCCGCCCCAAGAAGGTTATCGAGCGGCAAATACTCGAACTGCATCGCCGTCGCGAACGCCGCGTCCGGATGCGGATCGAAGGCGACGACCCGCATCCCGAACCCGTTCGCAATCTTTATAACCTCCTTCCCAATGCGACCGGTGCCCACAACGCCGATGGTCTTTCCCTTGAGGTCCGTGCCGCGGAGTCCCTCGAGCGAGAATGAGCCGGTCTCTTTTATCCGGTTGATCCCTTGGTATGTTTTGCGCGTGAGGTTCAAGACGAGCGAGAATGCGAATTCCGCGACCGTGTTATCCCCGTATCCGGGGACGTAGGCAACTGTGACGCCGCGTGCCGCGCATGCGGCCACATCCACATGGTCGTAGCCGGTCGAGCGTGTCGCGACGAGCCTCAGGTTCGGGAACTCGCCGAGTACCTTTGGCGTGACCTGCGAACCCACAAAAACCGAGATGATATCGAAGTCCCGCTGCTCGGGCAGTGAGAGCTCGTCGAGCTTCACACTCGACAGGAACAGGTCATGCCCGGCGAACTTTTCCTTGATCACGGACTCCTCCCACCCTTCGAGTTCGAAAAAAGCGATCTTCATTGACTATAGTATATCACGACAACTAAAAGCAGCATCATCCCCCCATCGGGCCATGACTATCGTGGTTCTCTAATCCCCGGGTCACGACAGATTTTCTCCGCAAGCAGGTTGTGTATCTCCCGATGGCGAGGAACGGTGGATAGCCCCTTGATCGCCGGGTTCAGAAAAACGCTGTGTCGCGCACCCTCACGGAAAAAAACGCAACCCTCTTTCAGTAAGTGGCGCAGCGGGTTGGGGCGCTTCATCGAAGTGCCGCAGCGCTAGGAACACACCGCGAGCGGCTCGCGGACCACCTTGCCGCGACCGCTGCCCGCGTTCAACAACCGATTAGTCTCGAGCACCAAGAGAAGCGCTTCCTTCAGGTTTTCCTTCGTTTCCCGGAGCGTCCTCCTCTGCGTGTTGACGCCGGGCACCTCCTCGATCCACCCGAGGTACCACCGGCCGTCTTTCCGATACGCGGCTGTAAATTCTTGTTTTGTTGATTTGGCCATAGCGCTATTCTAATGTATGAGGAACCGACTATGCAATCTCCTGTTGGTAGCACTGCTCACAGTATATAATTTCCTGACGTTCTGGCGAATAACTCGTCTCGAACTCGTTCGGGCACTTCCCTGTTCCGTGCTGGTGGACACCGGTGTTGCGGTAAACATTTTGACCATTTCCGCCCGAGGCGGATCCGCCTTTGGCGGAGACTTTTGACATTTGACCCTCACACTCACACGTCCGGCGCCAGAGCTTCAGGGGATTGCGCAGCTTGAGGCGCTCGTAGTGCCGGCAATTCGGGCAGAGGCTCGGTAAGGGAAGATTGAACTTTTTGTAGAACAGCAACTCCTGGGGAATAACCCTGAACGCACCCGTGCACTGGTGAACACATTGCGCTGACCGGTGTCCACACTCCAGTATCTCGCCGGTTATGGAGTCCGGAACATCGAGTATCGTCTCCGGTAACGAACCGGAGGGGATGGTGGGTACGTAATTCTTATCGCTCGGATCGCGCCACACGTACCCCTCTTTCTCCGCCTGCTCCTTGGCGATGGGAAAGAAATCCTGGGCAACGGTCTCGTTGTACGCGTACGGCGAAAGTTCGCTTGGAAAGTATTCGCCGTACCGGTACTCCCTGCCCCGGGCATCCACGTACGGCTGATCCTGCATATGTCGGATCACCTTCGACAGTAGCCGGCTGTATTCTTCTTCCGAATACTGCTTATTCAGAATGCAGTACCTCTTATTGCGAAGTGACACGCATCCGAAGAGGTATTGCGAGCTGTCACAGCCGTAGCTGTAGTGAACGTCATGCGAATACCACACGGCGACCCCGAAATTGCAGCGCGAGTTGTTCACGCCTATGCTCACTCCCTCGTAGGTGAGTTCCGATTTGCCGCCCGATCCCGGGCCGCTGTCGTAGCACGTTTTCATCCCATCCGAAGACCAGTTACAGTACTTTGAGTCCTCCGCATTCCCCATAACATCGAAGCAGTACCTGCAGTTCCTCGATTGTTCGATGTTGTCCCCGCTCACGTTCGTCGACTGGTATATCTGGGCGTACCGATGAACCGCCTTCAACCGCATCTCCGCAAGTGTTTTCCGCAGTGCATGTAGAGTGTTCCGGCTGCCGAGATTCATCTCCTGCACTTTTTTCCCATACTCTTCCTTGGAGTAGGGTTTATTAAAGATATGGTACTGCTTGTTGTGGAGACTCGTGCAGCAGATACAATTTGAGCATCCCCGACAATCGTAGAGAAAGTAGGAATTGTGACACCCCTCGCAGTTATCGCTCCAAAAGAGCTGGTACGAGTCCCGACAGTACACGTTCTCGTACCCAAACTCCGTCCGGAAGCACACGTACGAATCGATTGTGTCCTTGCAGTGGGAAAGCCGGTTCCCGTAGCAGCAATCCTCACTATTCCACGTGGCGGTAACCAGGTAGCAGCCCTTCATCTCTACCGTGAGATGGCAATACTCCGAATTCGACGACTTACTGTCGGTCAGGGCTATGAGGGGTACTGTCTCCAAAAGTTCCCTGAACTGCATGAAGAACGGCTTTGTGAAGTCGTAGTCGCGTCCGTATGTCCCGGGGTCCCACTCATCGCTCCACCAGAACTTCCGATCGACGACGTGCACTTTGGGATCGGAGTAGGTGGAAATGATATTCTCTTCGTGCCCGGGCGCCGCACACTTTCGGCGCGAGAACCCGTGCTCGTTCCTATAGGTCAGGCGCCGCCGCAGCCGGCACTGCGGGCACCAGGTCGGCGGCGGTACGTGTATCTTCTCGTAGAACGCAAAATCCTCCGGTTCGATGGTAAACGGGCTCTTACAGTTTTGGCAGGTTTTAGTTTCACTCGCCATTGGGTTCGGCATCACCTCCCAATTATGGCGCCTCGGGAACCGTGACACAAACCAGACCCGCTTGGCTCAAATCGTCCGATTTGAGCCAAGCGGTCCGCCTCTCCCTATTTCTTTCCCTTCTCCAGTCGGTGTATCTGTAGGACCGTCTTGATAACCGAGTCGGGATTCAGAGACATGCTCTCGATGCCATCCTTAACAAGGAGGGCAGCGAAGTCGGGATAGTCCGAGGGCGCCTGGCCGCAGATGCCGACGTACTTCTTTCGGCGGCGGCAGACGCGAATGACCTCGCGGATGAGCTCTTTGACGGCCGGGCTCTCTTCGTTCCCGACGCGGTTCACGATGTCCGAATCGCGGTCGAGGCCGAGCGTGAGCTGGGTGAGATCGTTCGAACCGATGGACATCCCGTCGAAGGTGTCGAGAAACTTGTCGGCGAGGATGATGTTCGACGGTATCTCACACATCACGTAGACCTTGAGCGACTTGTCGCGTCGGCGGTCGAGCCCGTGCTCGGCCATGACTTTCACAACAGCAGCGCCTTCCTCCGGCGTCCGGCAGAACGGCACCATCGGCACGACGTTCGTGAGCCCGAACTCGCGGCGGACCTTCACCATCGCGCGGCACTCGAGGCCGAACGCTTTCGCGAACTCGGGTCGGTAGTAGCGCGAGGCGCCCCGCCAGCCGATCATCGGATTCTCTTCGTGCGGCTCGTAGAGTTCACCGCCCAAGAGCTTCGAATACTCGTTCGTCTTGAAGTCGGAGAAGCGGATGATGACGGGGTACGGGTGGAACGCGGCGCCAATCTTCGCGATGCCCTCGGCGAGCTTGTCCACGTAGTAGCGGGTCTTGTCCTCATAGCCGACCGTGAGCTCGTCCAATTTATGGACGAGCGGGCGGAGCGACCGTTTCTTCGCGGATTGCGCCTTTAAGACCGCGTAGTTTATGAGCGCATTCGGGTGCACCTTGATGTGAGAGGCGATGATGAACTCGAGCCGGCCCAGGCCGACGCCCTTCGCCGGCAGGTAGTGGTTCTTGAACGCCTCATCCGGCGAGCCGATATTCACCATCACGTGTGTCTTCGTTTCCGGGATACGGTCGAGGTGGTGCTCGGTCACTTTGAAGCGCATCGCCCCGGCGTAGACCTTGCCAACCTCGCCCGAGGAGCAGTCAACGGTGACCGGCTGGCTCTTTTTGAGGACGCGGGTCGCGCGTTCGGAGCCCACAATGCACGGGATGCCGAGTTCGCGCGAAACGATGGCGGCGTGTGAGGTCCGCCCCCCTTTGTCCGTCACGATGGCCGCGGCGATCTTCATGATGGGTTCCCAGTCGGGATCGGTCATCTCGGTCACGAGCACTTCACCCAGCCGGAACTTCCCGATCTCCTTGGGGCTCCGGATGATATTCACCTTCCCCGCCGCGATCTTCGCCCCGACCGCCACGCCGCTCACGAGGAGCTTGCCGCGCCCCAGGAGCTCGTAGCCGCGGTAGACGTTCTGGTTTGCCGAGGAAAAGACGGTCTCGGGACGCGCCTGAACGATGAAGAGTTCGCCCGTCCGGCCGTCCTTCGCCCACTCGATGTCCATCGGCTGGTAGTGTTTATGTTTCTTCGAGAAATGTTTCTCGATGAGGACACCCCACCGCGCGAGCGTGAGCACTTCGGCGTCGGTCAGGCAGAATTTCGAGCGGTCCGCCGGGGGCACCGCGGCCGCCCGCGTGCCGCCGCCTTTCGTGTAGATGAGCTTTATATCTTTCCGGCCGAGGTCGTGTGCGATGATGGACCGGTGCCCCGATTCGAGACCCGGCTTGAAGACGATGAACTCGTCGGGCGTCACCCGCCCCTGCACGATCATCTCACCGAGACCGTAGACGCCGTTAATGACGACCACCTTGTCGAAACCGCTCTCGGTGTCGATGGTGAACATGACACCGGAGGTGGCAAGATCGGAACGCACCATGAGCTGGATGCCGACCGAGAGGGCAACGTCGGTGTGCGAGAACCCCTTGTCGGCACGGTACGAAATGGCGCGATCGGTGAAGAGCGAGGCTATGCACTTCTTGACCGCGACGAGCAGCTCTTTTTCGCCCACGACGTTCAGATACGTTTCCTGCTGGCCGGCAAAGGAAGCTCCCGGGAGGTCTTCTGCGGTCGCCGAGGAGCGCACAGCGACATCCTTGTGCCGTTTCGTGAGCGTCCGGTAGGCGGCGTTCATTTCGGCAACGAGGTCGTCCGGCACATCGGCGGCGACGATCATATCGCGGACCACTTTGCCGCGCCTCTGGAGCTCCTTGAGGTTCTTTGTATCGAGACCCGCGAGGGTTTTCTTGATACGCGTGGTGAGCCCCGCCGAATCGAGGAAGTGGCGGTAGGCGGCTGCCGTGAGCGCGAACCCGTTCGGCACCCGCACGCCCAAGGGTGTGAGGTTCGAGTACATTTCTCCCAAACCACCGTTCTTACCGCCGATGACGGGCACGTCTTCGATACCGATGTCCCTGAACCACAGGATGTGGGCGTTCTTGTTGTACATAGTGTTGATTATTCGCGGAGCGCGATGACGAGGTCGGCGACATTCGAACCCGTGTCACCCGTTACGAAGTAGGTTCCCACCTGCTTCCAAAAGTCGTACGAGCGGTTATCGGCGAGGTAGCTCTCGATATCGAGCCCGAGCGCTGTCACACGCTCCTTTACTATTGTATCACAGAGTGCGCCGGCAACATCGGTATTGTCGTGGCCGTCCGAGGCGATTGCCGCAATAACCTCCCCTCTACTGATGACCCGTGTCGCCGAGAGCGCAAGCTCAAGGTTCCTCCCGCCCTTCCCCTTCCCGCGGACGGTGACGGTTGTTTCGCCGCCGTAGAGTAGGAAGGCCTTCGGTTCGGCGGCACGGAGCTCGCTCACGAGCGACGTTGCAACGTCACGCGCCTCGCCGGCGAGGTTCGCGGTGACAACGGCGGGAGCATAGCCGAGCTCGGCGGCGCGGTCGGCCATTGCCTGGAGCGCCGCCTCGTTCGTGAGGAGCAGGATGTTCTGCACGTGTTCGAAGTACTTCTCCTCCTTCGGCGTCTCGATGAGACCGGCGACCACCGCGGCGCACGCCTCGGCCGCGCCGTACTTCCGGAGGACCGCCACGGCGTCGGCGGTGGTCGTCGTATCGCACACCGTCGGGCCGGAGGCGACGAACTCGATACCGTTCCCGGGAACGTCGGAGATGACGAGCGTGACGGACCGCGCCGGGTAAGAATACTTCGCGAGGTAGCCGCCGCGCGCGGACGAGAGGTGCTTGCGGAGCGTGTTCACCTCGGTGATCGTCGCGCCGCCGTGCATGAGGCAGCGGACCGCCGTGCCCTCGTCCTCAACGGTGAACGTCCCCGGCTGACAGAGGAGCGCAGAACCGCCGCCCGAGACGACGAAGATGACGACATCGTTCTCGGTGAGGCCGACGAGGAGATCGATGATGGCCTTGGTCGCCACAACGTTCTGCTGGCTCGAGAAGGGATGGGTGCCCGCAAACGTCCGGAGCTTTGCGAGCGTCCCCGCGCGGATGTCGAGTACGATGCCGCCGGAGAGACGCTCGCCGAGGATCTCCTCGAGCGCGGCACCGGCCCCGAGCGCACACTTACCGATAGTAACGACGACGATGCGGCCGGTGGGCTCGAGCGGGAACCGCTCACCGGACGCGACGAGCACGTCACCCTCGAGGCGGACGTTCGCCCGAAGGACCGCGCCGGTATCGATCGCGGCGAAGCCCGCCTCGATAACCTCGAGGACCGCGCGGCGTGCGGGTGTGGTCGCGAGCTCGTTAAAGTTCTGTATCTTGCCCATGGACGGTCGCCCTTGTCTACTTCGACGGCTCGAGGCTGCACCCGGTCTCCTTCGCCAGTTGCTCGAGCGGCAGGTCTCCCTCGACGCGATGTCCGTCGCCGAATATCCACGTCGGGTAGACGGTGACGTTCGCCGCCGTACACTTCGCCACCTCCTGCGTGCACTCGACGTAGGGAACAAATTTGAACGACGTGCCGAATCGCGCCTTCTCGTTCTGGCAGTGCGGACACCAGTAGGCGCCGTACATGGTCGCCTTTGAGTTCGCGATGCACGAGGCGAACTGCGGAAGGTTCGCGTACGGCGAGGGTACGGCCGCACTGAAGTACCAGAGGCCGAGCACGAGGAGTACGAGTGCGACGACGATGATGATGACGCTAGTGCCCTTACTCATCGCAGCAGTTGACGAGCTTGGTGACGATATCTTCGACCGTCCAGGGCTTGCCGGAGCCGCCCTGGTCATGGATGTTCAACTGGCCGTCTCCCACCTTCTGCACGCCTTCGAGATTCACGAGCTTCAGCCGGACCGCCCAGAAGAGCGAGTAGATGCGGTAGGCCTTGTCGAACAGGTCTTTCGCTTCGTCCTTCTTGCCGTCCGAACGGAGCTTGGTGCCCACTTCGATGAGGCGCATGGTGGCCGCGAGGAGGTGCTTCGAGATGCACCACGTCTCGCCTTCGTGCACATCTATCATGCGCGCGAGGAGCGCCTTGCGGATCTCGCGCGTTTCTCCCAAGAGGTCGAGGTACTCGCTCTTCCCGGTCTTCTGGGCCGTGAAGAAGAAGTGTTCCTCGAGCGAAACGAGGTTCATAACGCCGATGCTCAGGTCCTCCTCCGTCGAGAGGTCGACCCCTTTCTTCGTTTTGAGCTCGTCGATCCGTCGGACGAGCGATTCGAACTTTTCTTTGGTATCCATGGTTATGGTTTGTGATGTGTTGTGGTGTGTTTTCTAGAGTATACAGCTAGAAGAGGAAAATGAGGATGCCCAGGGCCGCCATCGCGACGCCGCCCCACAGGCGCATCCGCACGTTGTTCTCCTTCTTCCATAAATTCACCTTCTCGAGGAGCGCGGTGTCGCTCGCGATAGCGAGAATGATGACGAGCGGGAGAACGAAGATGAGGTTGTAGAGGAGGAGGTAGCCGAGGCCGAGCCAGAAGGTGGCGCCGTCGTGCAAGAGCCCCAAGATAAAGAGGTACGGCCCGCCGGCGCACGGGAATTCGAAGAGTCCCACGAATGCGCCGAGTCCAAGCGCGGCGACGAGCGAGGCCTTGTTCATGTACATGGCCACCATCCGGTGCGCCGCGCGCGGGATGCGGAGCCGAATGGGGAATGCCGGGAAGAATTCGCCGATGATTTCGATGGCGCCCACCACGATGAGGATGGTGGCGCCAACCTTCGCCATGACGTGAGGCGTCCCGAGGAGTTCGAGCGCCTGGAGGATGCCGAGACCGATGCCGACGTAGACGAGGAAGATGCCGACGATGTAGGAGGCGCCGACCTTCGCAATGTCGACCCGCGTCTTCCCCAAACTGAAGAGGAAGGCGATGGTAAGGAGGAGCACCGAGAAGGCGCACGGCTGGATACTGTCGACTAAGGCCGTGATGACGACCATGAGCGGAAGCCACCGGCTGTCGCTCGCGAGGCGCGCCAAGGCAGCAATGCCGCCGGGAGTGAACCGCAGAACAACGGCCCCGGCAGCGATAACGGCAATGGCGCCGAGGAGGAGCCAGAGTTTTTTGGTCATGGGTGATAAATGGTTAACGTAGTGCCGACGATGTGTTTTGTTGTGGTGGTTGTCATTGGATTGTGGTGGTTCATAACCGAAAAGTCCCGTTCGGCGGGACTCACTTGGCGTACACTCGAAACAATCGTCGACCGACGATCCTCGTGCGCCGCCCTAGACGCACGTCGGGCTCATTTCGTGGCGGGAGAGCCAGCCAAGAAAGCGGAACGCCGGCGGGCACGAGAGCTGCTCGGCTGATGCGAGGACCGACGCGCCGAATGGCGATGGTGATGTTGCAACACGCTCGCGAAAGAGCCCGTAGCCGATAGCTGCGAGCGCCGCAAGCAGAAGAACGAGCGCACTCACGTTGTGATCAAAAATGGCGGTCGAGAACTTTTTGAACGCGAAGAAGTGGAAGTCAATGTAGTTGAGCGTTCGGCCGCTCTCCGGGCAGGGTACGCCCTGCGCTGCCGCGCCGAGGCAACCCACGTGACCGCTCGTGATGCCGTGTCCCATCGCGAAGAACCCGAGCACCGCGACGCTCGCGAAGCTCACCGTAAGGAGTACCGTGGTCGCTGTCTTCATTGCACGTTCAGTATAATCCGCCGGCAGGGGGCGTCAAATGTTTTTAAATGTTTCTTTCCGTTCCCGCATCTTCGCCTCGACGAGCCGAGTGGCCAGTCTCATACCCGCCGTCCGCGGATCGGTCCGCTCGCGGCGCGCCGCGTCAAGCACCATCCGCGTCGCAGCGGTCACTTTCCGCCGCACGAGCTCGAACATCCGTTTCGGGTTGTAGCCGCGGTACTCGGCGTACGACGAGATGACGCCGCCCGCATTCGCCACGAAGTCGGGCACAATGAGGATGCCGCGCCGTGAGAGCTCGCGCTCGATGGGCTCCCGCATCGGGATGTTACCTCCCTCGATGATGACTTTCGCGCGGATGTGGCTCTTGTTCCCCGCGTGAATGACATCGGTCACCGACGCCGGAATAAGAATGTCGGCGGGCACCTTCCAAAAATCGTTCGACGAAATACGGTACCGCGGGAATGCTTCGGCCACCTTCTTCCGCCGGACAATCGCGGCTTCGACAGCCGCTTTTGGAAAACCGCCCTTCGTGTAGACGGCACCATGGCCGTCAGCGAGCGCGACAACCCTCGCACCCATCTCGGTAAGGTGCTTATAGGCAAAGGTGCCGACATTCCCGAACCCATGGATGGCAACGGTCGCCCCTTTGAGGTTGAGGCCCGCAAACTCGGCCGCAACCGCCGCCGCCTGCGCCACGCCAAAGCCGGTGCTCCCGAACTCATGCGGGATGCCACACTTCTCGCCACGCCAGCTGGCGTGGCGAGGCTCTCGCCTCGCTCCCGAGGCGGAGCGGGCGCCCACCTTCGGGTGGGCGGCTCGCTCACCGAATGTCTCGATACATAAATTCGCCGGCTTGCCGGTCGCCGTTCGCCAGTTGCCCGTTGCCTCGACGAACCACTGCATCTCGCGTTCGCCCGTGTTCACATCGGGTCCCGCAATGTACCGCCGCGGCATGAGCGGCGAAAGGGCCCGCGCGAAACTTTGAATGTACTTTTTCTTGAGCTCATCAGAACCGCCGGGCTTGCCCTGAGCCGTGCCGAAGGGCCAGACTATGCCACCCTTCGCACCGCCGAAGGGAATACCGGCAAGCGCGTTCTTCCATGTCATCGTGCGCGCGAGACGGCGCACCTCCTCCTCGGTCACCGAGGACGCCATCCGGATGCCGCCTTTGCCGGGACCGAGAGCGGTGTTGTCAATGACGAGGAAACCCTCCATCCCGAGCTTCGGATCGTAGACGTGGATGACCTGCTCGGGGCCGAAGGGGTCACGTGCGTGCTTTTTTTCCATGAGTGTACGGGGGTGGGGTCTATTGCTGCCGACGGTTTGGGTAGTATAGAGCACAACCATCCGCCCGTCGAGCGCGAGATGTGCGAGTGCTCCGACCGCTATGGAGTGCCGTCAGTTGGATTGCTGCTGGGGTTGCTGTGGTCTGATCTGAACCGACTGGGCGGTCACGCTGCCGTCCGAATTTGCGGTGCCCACAACCGTCACGTTTTCACCAATCGCAAGATCGCCGACCGAACCGCTGACCGACTTCATAACCGGCGCCGAGGTGGACACAAAGACGATCCTCGAACTGCCGTCGCTCAACTTCACCGTGATGCTCTCGTTGTCCTTGCCGATGATCGTCCCTCCCGCAAAACTTCCGCCCTGTCCCACGCCACCCTGTCGTCCCATACCGGAACCGCCGAAGCCACCTGCCCGCTGCTGTCCCGACTGCGGCGTTGCGGTCGCTGCACTCCCCTGCCCATACTTCATGCCGCCGTAGAAACTCAATGCACCGACCACCACTGCCACAACGATGACCACCGGTACCGTTAACGTTTTTTTCATGCGTTTGTTCGATTATTGCACGAGAACCGCCGACCTACGGTTCCTCATTTATTCATATCGCAGTGCCTCAATTGGATTTAAACCAGCCGCACGGCGCGCGGGGTAGTATCCGAAGATGATGCCGATGGCGGCCGAGACACCGAAGGCAAGGAACACTGACCACCACGAGATGGAGGTCGCAATGCCCGCGAATTTCGTGACTAAGAGAGCAAGCACCCACCCGAGGACAATGCCGACCGCGCCGCCGACGACGGTCAGGGTAACCGACTCGAGCAGGAACTGCATGCTCACATCGCGCCTCTTCGCGCCAATGGCCTTGCGGAGCCCGATCTCCCGCGTCCGCTCGGTGACCGTCGTGAGCATCATGTTCATGATACCGATGCCACCCACGAGGAGCGAAATGCCGGCGATCGAAGAGAGAAGGATCGTGAAGGTGCCCGTCACTGATGAGGCGGCGGAGACGATATCCTGCTGATTCAGGACGTTGAAGTCCGCCAGTGTCGGATCGGAAATGCGGTGCCGATCAAGTAAGAGACTCGTGACCTGGGCCTGGACGGAAGCCATCGATTGCACGTCCTGCGCCTCGATGTTGATCGTCGAGACGTAGTCCTTCCCCTGGAGGTAGTGCTGCGCGGTCGAGATGGGAATGTACACGATGTCGTCCTGGTTCATGAAACCACTCCCGCCCTTGGGCTGTGTCATGCCAATGACCGAGAAGGTGAGGTTATTGATGCGGATTGTATTTCCGGTGGGATCGGTGCTGCTCGAACCGAACAGGTCGCTGGCCGTCGTGGGACCCACAACCGCCACCTTCGCCTCCGACGCCACGTTCTGGTCGGAGATGAACGATCCGAATTCCACCTGTACGTTCCGCACCTGTGGGTAGCTCGATACCGTTCCCGCCACGGTTGTGTTCGTGTTCGTGCTCGCCGCGGTCACCTGATAGCGGCCGCTCGTTTGGGGAGCGACCGCCGCGACGTTCGGCACCTGCTGACCGATCGCATCCGCGTCCTCAAGGGTGAGTGTCTGTGCCGCGCCGCGCCCTGTGTTCACCTGTACGCCGGCCGTCCGCTGGGCCCCGGGCATCACAATAATCAGATTTGAACCGATGGATTGAATGCTCGCCGAGATGGACCCCTGCGCACCCTGGCCGATGGAGACCATCGCAATGACCGAACCGATGCCTATCACGATGCCTAAGGTCGTGAGCCCCGAACGCACCTTGTTCACGGTAACCGCGGCGAACGCTTCTTGAAATAGTTCTACGAATGTCATGTTGCGGTGAGGTCGGCGTGTACGATACGCCGCCCGTGGTTCTTCCCGTCCTCGACGATCTCACCGTCGCGGATGTGAATGATACGCTCCGCATGCTCCGCGACGTACTGTTCGTGCGTGATGAGCACGATGGTCCGCCCCTCGTTGTACAATTTTTGGAAGGTTGTGAGCACGATCTCCCCCGTCTTCGAATCCAGGTTCCCTGTCGGCTCGTCGGCCAGAATGAGCGTCGGGTTATTGACGAGGGCACGCGCAACGGCCACGCGCTGCATCTGTCCACCCGAGAGTTGGTTCGAACGGTGTTGCCACCACGCCTTGGGGAGTGCCGCAGCGGTCAGGGCCTGCTCGGCCCGCGCTTCCCGCTCTCCCTTCGGCGTCCCGGCGTAGATCATGGGCAGCGTCACGTTCCGGAACACGGTCGCTCGTGGCAGGAGGTTGAACTGCTGAAACACGAAACCGATCTTCTCGTTCCGGATGTCCGCGAGCTCATCGTCCGAGAGCTTCGAAACATCCTTGCCATCCAAGAGGTACTGTCCAGAGGTCGGCGTATCCAAGGCGCCCAAAATGTGCATCATCGTGGACTTGCCGGAACCTGACGGTCCCATGATAGAAACGAACTCCCCGTCGCGGATAGTGAACGAAACGTCGTTCAGGGCTTTGGTTAGGACGTCGCCGCTCTGGTAGATCTTTGAAACGTGCCGAATCTCGATCATGGCGTCAGCGACCGGCGCCCCCGCCGCCCCCAAACACCCGGAGACCACCGAGATCGCCTCCCCCTGTCGTTGCCGCCCGCGCGGCCGTAGCTGCGGCGCCGGTAGTGGTCTTCGTGACCACGGCGTCGCCTTCGGCGAGTCCCGACACGATCTCGGTCATGGTGTTGTTCGCGAGACCCGTCGTTGCCTGCACGGTGCTCGGCACACCGTTCGCCCCCATCACCTGGACCGTCGAGACACCCTGCTTAGTCGTTACGGCGGCATTCGGCACAGTGAGCACATCCGGCCTCACGTTCGTAATGATAGAGAGGTTATCGCTCATGCCGGGTTTGACCTCCGGGTTCGGGACATCAAGAGCCACCTGGACGTTGTAACTCACCACACCCTGCACGACCGTCCCCAGCGTATCAACCTGTGAAACCTTACCGGTCAGGGTCACGTTTGGTAAGGCGTCGAAGGTGATGGTGGCCTGCTGCCCCACCTTCACGTTTACGATGTCCACCTCGTTGAATGTCGCCTGGGCGAGCCGGGTGTCGGAGAGAAGCGTCGCGAGCGCCCCCGACGCCGGCTGGCCCACCTTCGCGGTAATATTCGTCACGACTCCGGCGAAGGGCGCCCGCACGTAGTCGTAGTTCAGGTTCGCTTGGGCGTCCGCGAGAGAGTTCTCGGCCTGTTTCACGTTGAGCTGCTGCGCTTGAATAGCCAGCGCGGTCGGCCCTGCTTCAAGCTGGGCGAGTGAGGCCGACGTTTGCGCGATCGAAAGGTTCGCGGCGGCGATGGCCTGCTTGTCCGACTGGAGCGCGTTCTGTGCCTGGATGACCGTCGAGAGGCGGCTGTTGGTAGTCGAGATGTACGACTGCATACTCGACGCATCGGCCGTGAGCTGCGACGGTACACGCTGGTTGTTCTGCTGCAGCAGGTTCCCGACGAGGTCGAGAAAGTTCTTTATGCTACTGTCCGCCGCCGAGACCGCCTTGAGCGTCTGATAGGTTTCGGTGAGGATGGACTCGATGGTCGAGGTGCTCGAGAACACGTTCAGATTCCGGAAGTCGTTGAGGTTCTGATTGTACGCGGCAAGCGCCGTCTGATAACTCGTCACGACGCCCTGGCCGGTCTCCCGCGCGTCGGGCAGGTAGGAACCGGCCATGTTCACATAGACGTCGATATCGGCTTGCATCTTATTGAGCGTCGTCGCGTAGAGCACGTTATTCAGACCCGTCATGACGGTCGGGAGATCGATGAAGGTGTTCGAGACGGCGGTGTAGACATTATTGTAGTCGGAGGCGAGGTTGCTCTGGTTGGTCACAAGTGATTGCTGGGCCTGTGCAACGGACGCCTGTGCCTGGAGGATGCTCGAGGTGGTCGCCGGCTGCATGAGCGTCTGGAGCGAGAGCCGGGCGCTTTCGAGGCTCGCCTCTGCGTTCCGCACCGACCGCTCGTCGTTCGTCGTATCGAGCCTGACGAGGAGATCGCCGGCAGCGACGTGCTGGTTGTTCACCACCGGAATGGCGACGACGTTTCCCGAAGCCTGCGCCTGGATACTCGATTGGTTCGAAGCCGCTACCTGCCCACTCCCTGAAACCGAAATAACGAGCGTGCTGCGTATGACCTTCGCGGTGGTGTACTGCGGTGCCACGGTGCCGCTGCTCCTCGAGGACCAGTACCAGTAGCCACCGATGACGATCACGGCTACAGCGACTATGACAAGTGCTTTGTGTTTGAGAATGGTTGCGCGCATGTGCGAAGTGGTGGCGTTGTTTTCCGCAGGGTGGCGTCTCCACTGATCCGGCTCACCATACAAACCCGCAGAGTAGAGCCGGATCGAGTATTCCGATGCGGAACGGGGTGGCTGTTTACTTCTTATTGAGCAACGTCCTCGTTCCCGGTCCCACGGTACCGAGCGGGGTCAGCCCGTGGAACTTTTGGTACTTGACGACCGCTTCCTTGGTAAGGGTACCGTAGCGCCCGGTAATGGGGCCGCTATATACACCCTCGGCGGTGAGCCGTTTTTGGAGCTCGGTCACGTCGGTGCCGACCGAACCGACGACGAGCGGTTTCAGGAACTGAAAGGAACTGGCGACGCTGGCGGTACCAGTGACGCCGGTGACACTGGAATTTTTCTGCTGGGCCTGCAGTTGCAAAAGCTGGTTCTGCAGCGCCTGAACCTGGACAGTGAGAGCACTGTCGGATGCAGCTGCTGTTGTTGTTGCTGCTGCCGTCGTTCCTGTCTGAACCGTGAAGGGAGAAATGAACAGTTGGTTGCCGGTATTCCCGTAGGCATCGATGACCGAGATCGCGCAGTTGCTGTGCACGCCGTCGGAGAGACCGTTGAACGTAACAGTATTTGCGCCGGCAACGGCGTTACCGTTCTGACTGGAGCAATCTCCACTGTAGCGGATAGTGCCCGCCACGTTCGAGATGAACGTATAGCTCGGATTTATGGTTGCGACCACACTCGGTACCGGCGTCGCCACGTAAATAACGGGAGCGATAGCATTGGGGTTGATGGTCTTCGCTACGTCGGAACCGGAAATGGGAGCGCTCGTATTCCCATACTGATCGGTCACGGTGACGCTCGTTATCTGCAGCGGTGATGCTTGACTGCTCTGGCCGCTCGCAACGGTGTAGGTGGCGATGTACGTCGCACCACTGTTCGTTGTGTACCACGAGAGCGGTACGCCGTTGTAGTAACCGGCTATCCTCGCGTTCGGCAGGGGCGTCGAAAGGTTCAGGGTAAAGATGATCGAATCCCCCACGTGCAGCACACCGGGCGTCGTGGCGTTCGAGGTAATGTAGCCGGTAGCGTTCGCAAGCGAATTCGTGTTGCCTGCGATATTTACCGTCGCTCGTCCGGAGTTACCTTGCGCGTCGGTGAACGAGATAATCACCGGAATTGTTCCTTCCTGGTCACCGCCGACGAGCGTGTAGTTCACGGTGTAGGGTCCCGCACCGTTGCCGTTCACCGCGATCGTGTGTCCCAAGATGCTCAGGGTCGGGTTTTGAACGGCCTCATTCGTGGTGAATGTAACCGTGACCATGCTGCCGATCGTGGAGAACGCGTTATTCACGTTACCGAAGGACACGGAAAAAGATTGGAGGATCGGCACCAGGGCGCTCGTGACGTTGAATGTTCCGCCGGGGAAGTACGTGGTGTCGCTGATACCGTAGACGCCCGTGCCGATCGTGAAGTATCCGGTCGCACCCGGCTGGAACGGTGTGCCGTTGAACGTGAGCGTGATCGTATTCGTGCCGCTGCCGTTCACCGACATGAGGGCCGCCCCGGCCAAGGATCCGGTGAAATTGCTGTAGTCGCCCGGACTTGTCGCCACTGGTTCCGAGTACAGTATCGTTATTGCGTTGGAACTCGTTATCCGCGCGCTCACGACCGTCGGCCCGGCGGCATACGCCGTCGCGGCAAACGCCGCGCCAAAGAAACCGATGGCGAGTGTTGCACCGAGGAGTATGAAGCGGGAGGACGCGCCCGCAGGCCTCTTAGTTAATAATGAATAGGGTGTGTTCATACCGAAATACTATCAAAAATCAGGGTGCTCGTCGATGGCATGGCACAGGATGCAGGGGAACTACCTACTACTACTAGCCGCGAGCGGACGGTATTTCGTCTACCGCGATGCCGAGGGTGGGGTTAAAGCGCGAGGCAAAGGTTGACGGAAACACGCGCCCGCCCCACCGCTCAGCCCCGCACCTTTTCTTACAGCCACCGCGGCGAAATATTTCGCCGTGTGCACGTCCCCTACTCTTCCACCTCACGTACGCCGAGTGCTTGTATCGTACCGCCCCCCATCTCACCCCCGAACACCACCACGAGGTCGCCTGGATCAAATGCCGAGCCGAAGGGAAGCCGCGTCTGGGGCGTGATGATGACGGTCGACGTTCCGCCGCGAACACTTTCCATTACGAAACCGTTCGGCAGAGACGCGACAATGGTGCCGTGGTGGATATCCTGGATCCGCTGGAGACCAAAGTGCTGATAGAGCGGTCCCGCGAAGGGCAGTTGACCTCCGCGGGCGGAACGGAACGGCCCGCGGTGGAACGGCGCCGCGACGCCTCCACCGATAGCCGCGAGGAGAACGATGCCGAGAATCGAATAGAGCAGGGGGGCGCGGTATGCAAAGGAGTAGTGCCGGACGAGCAACTCGAGGACGATCACAAAAACCACCGAGAGCGCGATGAGCACCCACGGCAGCGACCGAAAGAGCGCGAACCAGCCGCCGGGCCCGAACACCGGCACAAACCACGCCCCCGTCTCATGGAGCGAGAAGACGGTGAAACTCACGAGGTAGAGGAGCGCGAAGGCGGCGAGCGCGACACCCAAGGCGAGGAGCATGGCGCGGAGAACGAAGTGCCACCGCGGGCGCATGGTGGTCCCGCCGCGCCGGATCACTTCGAGGAGCTTTTCCTTGATGGGCTTGCTGTTTGCTTCGCCGTTGGTCATGGTTGCGGTAGTGGTTCGACGATGTTCTTGAGCAGCGCCCGACCGCGCCGCAGACGGACACCCACCGTCGACGTGGGCACCTGTAGAATCTCCGCAATCTCCTGGTAGCTCATGTCCTGGAAATAGTAGAGCACGAGGGGCTCGCGGTACTTGGGCCCCAGCTTGTCGAGGGAGCTGCCGATGAGCCGCCGCACCTCCGCGCGATTCGCTCCGCTGTCGGCGGTCTCCTCCGCCATGGGGTGTGGCAGGAAAATATCGAAATAGAAGAGGGACACCGTTTCGCGACCGCGGCGCTTTTTGAGCGCATTGATGAATTCGTTGTGGGCGATGCGGTAGAGCCACGGCGAAAACCGCCGTGTGGCGTCGAATCCCCGGATGTTGGTGTAAGCCTTGATGAAAACGTCTTGTACGAGGTCCTTGGCATCATCGGACTCCAGGAGAAAACGCCGGGCGTACCGAAGCATTTTTTCCTCGTAACGACCGACGAGCGTGCCGAATGCCTCAACGTCGCCGCGCTGTACCAAAGCTGCCACCTCTTCGTCGGTTCGTTCCGTCAACCCCATGACCGTACTACAGTACTACAGAACCCGCCGATTGTTTATTTCGCCCGACAGACTCGGGAAATCAACGCAACACGCTGTTCCTGACCGAACCGGTCGTACATTTTTTGATTGCAACACACCGGGCCACTGGAGTGGTCCTGTGTATCTAATGTTTCAATCGGCATCGAATGACGTGCGTAACAAATGACCGCCGATATACGTATGAATATAGTGGAGGCTGGCCGATCAACTTTTGTCCGGCGACCTCATCGAAAGAAAGGCCGAAACAAAGCATCACACCACATGCCTGGCGCGGAGCTCAGGACGAGGGTGCGCGGGCCTACATAGGCACGCACACCGCAACAGAATAGGTGAGCTGCATAGCATCATCTCACCATATGCGCTACCGCTCTTCTTGGGGCGGTGGCGCTTGAATTCAAGATACAACGGTGCCTGTACAGAATTGACCCATTGTGCCATATACTTAACCACATGGACCCGAAGACCAACCGCACCGACCGGTACATACAGTATGGGGCCACACTCCTCGTCATTGCTCTCATCCTGCTGATCGCTCTCCTTGTTGTGCAGTATCGTTCGCTGGAACGATCGGCTCTCGCCAATGCGCGCGAATTTCGGCTTTCTGATTTTCTGAAGCGTCACGGTCCCCTTGCCGTGAGCGATATCGGCAACATCCGCCCGTGGATGACGTTCGATTACGTCAACAGGCTTTTTAATCTGCCGCCGGAGTACCTCAAGACCCGCCTGTCACTGTCCGATTCCCGCTATCCGCGGCTTTCGCTCTCCTCGTGCGCGCGGAAAAATAATCTGGACGGCAACGCTTTCATAACGAGCGTCCAAAACGCGGTCCGCGACTATCTGACGAAGGGCGGCACGTAGTATGGAGACGCTGCTTGCCTCGATTCTCTCATACCTCCTTGTTTACAAATACGTCGCGCTTTTCGTCGTCGTATTCTCGGCGGCGGTCATCCTGCCGTTGCCGGGGAACGCGATGCTCCTGGCCGTCGGGTCGTTCGCAAGTCAGGGCTATTTCAGCTTTTGGGCATCTCTTACCGTCGCGGTCGTCGCGAACACCCTGGGAGACCTTTTTGACTATGGCATCACGCGAAAGTACGGCGAAGTCGTCATCCGCTCGCTCCGGCTCCACAAGGTCCGTTTTTTCATCCGCCTCAAAGAGGAGCTGGTCGCGGACGCCGCGGTAACGGTGTTCGTAACCCGCTTTGCGGGATCCTTGAGCCCCATCGCGGCTCTCCTCTCCGGCCTGGTGCGGGTGCCGTTCAAAACCTTTATCGTCTACGCTTTCCTCGGCAACTTCATCGAGCCATTTGTGGCCCTGTCGCTCGGATTTGCCGTCGGGAATTACTGGAGTGATTTTTCGGGACTCCTCAGCACCGTTCCGGGCATCATCGCGGTCGGCGTTATGCTTTTTGTGCTGTGGCGCATCAACCAGAGGATCGCGAAGAAGTACCGGGTATCTTAGGAACGGCTCGCTCATTGAATTTTCTTAAATTGAACAGTTTGGAAACCAAGTATTGAGCAACGCCAAAAAGGCAAAGAAGGAACACTGCCCACAAACCCTCTTGTAGAGAGAACTGTATATACGCAACATTAAAAAAGGACAGTAGAAAAGGCGTGCGGAGCACAAAGAGTAACAGGAGAACCTCGAACACGCCGAGACAGAAGAGTTGCATTTTTTCCAGCCGGGTAGTGATCCCCCGATACACGCCCGGAGCGCACACGAAAAATATAAAACCCAGCACGATAAAAGCCAGAATGACGGAGAAATTCGATTCGGCTGCTTGCAAGGCTTCCGGGCTTAGAACAAATGCGATCATAACCCCAAGTGCCTGGAGCAGGGCCGACGAAAGCGCAAAAGGTATTATCCTCTTCAGAAATGGTTCGGTGCTTGCCGGAGGAACCTTGCCACGGGGGCTGATGGCCCAATACGAGATCAAGAGACCGGGAATACCGATGGTAAAATAATTGATCAGAGTGACGTTTAGGGGCGTGAGCGGATATGCGTGGCCGAGCAGGCTTATGGCCACAAAGATGAGGAACCCCAGGAACGTCAGATTCAGGAATATACTGGCGAATATCTCGATATTCCGAATAATGCTGTCGGCAAGCTCAACGCCTCCGGGCAAGGCCGCAAAACTGTTGCCTGTAAGGACCACCGAAGCTACCTGGCGAGTGGCCGACGCGCCGTCGAACATCGCGATGCCCAGATCGGCTTTCTTTACGGCCAAAGCATCATTGGCACCGTCACCCACCATGGCCGTAAATCCGTCTTTTTTGAATGCCTCAATGATCTTTTCTTTCTGCTCGGGAACAATCTGTGCAAAAATAGTGTAACGTTTCACGTTTTCCTCGAAATCCGACCGGTTCCATAATCCCATTTCTGGTCCGGTGATCAGCTTCTCGGTATCCTTTATCCCGGATAGCGCCGCGATGGCGCGGACCGTTTCGGGATGGTCGCCCGATATGATCCGGATACACACACCGCGGCTCTGGAAAAATTGTATGGTGTCGCGGACCCCTTCACGAAGATTGTTGTGAAAAACGAAAACGGCAAGCAGGGAAAGTTTGATCTTGGAAAGTTCACGCGGGACAGTCGCGCCGCTGGATCGCGCGAAACAGAGAAAGCGCTTGCCGTGATAGGCATGTTCGGTAATGACACTCTGGAGCCAGTTGTTCTCCTTTTGAGAAAGATGATCAAAGAAAACATCCGGCGAGCCGGCCAGAATGACCGTGTCGTTTGCACACACCGCGCCGTATCGGCGCCACGACGAGAATGGGAGCGTTTCGGTTATATCTCCGGTATATTCGCGGTTCAAAAATTTCTTAACGGCCCGTATGATCTCCGAGGCGGCATCCACGCCTTGTGCGTAGGTTGATGCACATTTTTCCGCCTTTTCCCTCAAGACCCCGGGAGCTACAGCCATCGTTTCCACCATGAGCACATTCTCGGTCAACGTGCCGGTCTTATCCATGCACAGATTTCTGATGCGCCCCAGTTTTTCCGTCGCGTTAACTTCCTGCAACAGAACGTTGCGCCTGAAGAAGTGGGCGGCACCATAGGCGAAAAAGAGGGTCACCGCGAAGACAAGGCCTTGCGGGACCAACATGCTCGTGAGCGCTCCGATGTTCAGAACCAGGTGAACCAGTCCTTCGCGCACCATAAACCCGCGACCGACCACAAAGGTAAGCACGCCCAAAAGAACGAATACGGAATACTTAACGACGAGGGCTACGGCATCCTGGATCTGACTGGTCTTGGGCGAATATCGTTGGATACCGGTGGTCATTCGGGCAATGCGACTCTCGCGAAACACTGTTGTCACGCGAATGGTCCCCGACCCGGATACCACAATGCTCCCGGCGAGCAGGTGATCGCCTTTGAATTTGGGAATGGAATTCGATTCTCCGGTGATGAGACCCTCATTCACTTCAAGATCGTGCACGCTTTGGATCGAACTGTCGCAGGGAACTTGGTTTCCAATCTCCAGTTTTATTTGATCGCCCTTTCGTACCTCCTCCGCAAGGACGAGTTCCTCGGATCCGTCACTATTAATCCGCAAAACGCGGGGTGCGGTCATCAACTGCAATTTTTCGAGCGCTATCCAGGCATGAATGTCCTGGGCAAGGCCCAAAAAAATATTCAGAACAGAGACGATTCCCAAAAACACGCCGGCTCGTGTAGCTCCGAACACGAGGAGGAACACCACAACCGCGAATATAATACCGTTTGTGAATAGAAAAACGTTCCGAGAAACGATATAGGCAAGCTCGTGCAATCGTATTTTGGATCGGCTCTTGGACATCGCTTAGTGCATAGTATACTACGAAGCCCGCGGGACAGTAGCTATGCAGGTCGGGGTTAAAAAAGAACAGAACCTTCAGTGCGTGGGGGAATTATTCGCCCACGTAGCGCTTGGGGGCCGTTGCGACGGCGTGTAACGGACCAGTATGGGCGTTATCTCCGGAATGGTACGTAGTTGTTCATAGAGGAAGAATGCCGTTTGGTTATGCAGGATATTTTCCGCTAACGAGCCGGGAACGATCTCCTCGAGCACTACGTAGAGGTGGTGTACGTAGGAAGAGTCCCCCATTTCTTTCGCATTTTCTTCTCGCAGCAGATTTTTTATGTAGCGAATGAGCGGACTGGTGAGCGAATTGTATTCGGTACGAAGAATGACGAGGGGAATGCCCGTCCCGAGCGACTCCCATCGCCGCCGGAATTCAGCGTCATCCTCCATTTCTTCCATGACGTGAACGGCAATTTTGCGGCCCACGATGTCCTGCGCGCGGTTGATGCCCTTAAGCGTCGCTTTGTCTATACGGGCAACGGCGATCACGACCGTGTTCGAGGCGTGATGCGGCTCAAATGTCTTCCCCGCCCCCAGACGTAATCCTTCCTCGTGTCGTGCGTAGCTTTTCCGTATTTTGCGGAATAGTAAGATCAGGAGCGGCATAACAATGACTACTATAAATGCGCCTTGGGTGAATTTCGTCACAAGAAAAACGCCGAGTACAACGGTCGAGATGGTCCCCGCGATGATGCCGGTCACAAGGGTTCTTTTGTCCCTCGGCGCAGCCGCATCACTCTCGGCGGGATTCGGGCGTACGACGTGTGCCACCATCGACCACCCCAGCATGGAAAACGTCGTAAAGACGCCGATGCCGTAGAGGGGAATGAGAGGAGAAACGCGGCCGCCGAAAAACCAAATAAGCAGCGAGGATGCGACCACGAGTGCTATGATGCCGGTCGAATATACCTGGCGGTCGCCGCGGTTGCGGAATTGGCGGGGCAGGTAGCCATCTTTCGCGAGAATGGACGAGAGACGGGGCAAGTCGGCGAAGGAAGTGTTGGCCGCGATAAGCAAAATGACGCACATGGCGGCCGCGAGGAAGGCGACGGCGATCTTTGCGATACCGGGAGAGAACAGGGAACCGAAAACAAGACTGCCGAGGGTCGGGATAAGAATTTCCGGGTTTGCCGGCACGACGCCGATGGCGTACGTTAGGGCGCCGGCACCGAGAAGGAATATGCCGATGACGATCCCGAGCACCACGATGGTCGTTCTCGCGTTCCTTGCCGACGGTTCGCGGAAAACGGGAATGCCGTTCGAAATCGCCTCAATGCCCGTGAGGGCGGAGCATCCGGAGGCAAAGGCCCGCAGTATGAGGAAAATGCCGACGCCGCCGGTCAGGGACATCGCGGTCGCGGGAAGTTGTTCGGCATGCGGCAGCGCACCCCGCAGCCAGGAGATCAGTCCGACGACAAGGAGCAAAGAAAAAGCGGAAAGGAATCCATAGAGCGGGATGGCGAAAAAATTTCCGGACTCGCGGTACCCCCGCAGATTTATGTACGCTACGCAGAGTATGACAGCAATACAAATGGCAACCCGGTGCGCGTCGAAGAACGGGATGATGGTTCCCATCTGCGCGACTCCGGACGTGACACTTACGGAAACCGTGAGCGTGTAGTCAACGAGGAGCGCCGCCGCCGTTGCAAGCGAGGGAATTTCCCCGAGGTGTTCCTTGGCAACCGTATAGGTCCCACCGCCGTGAGGGTAGTGCGTAATGACGACGCGGTACAGCAGTATCACAACCCAGGCGGTGAGGATAATGGCAAAGGATATCGGCAAGAGATATCCAAGGCTTACCGCCGCTGCGCCGGCAAGCGTGAACTGGTAGAGCAGTTCGCCCGGCGCGTACCCGATGGAAGAGAGGGCATCTGACGCGAAAACGCCGAACGCCGTCCGCTTCGGCAATTGCTCGGTGTGCATATCGGATCTCCGAATCGGAGAACCTAAAAAAAAGCGCCGTAAGCCAAATTTCATGTTTCCGAATTCTTAATTTTCAGTATACACGAAAAAACGCCTCGGCGGAGAGGGTAGGCGGTGGGACCTCGGACCGTCTGCCGGAAATCCTTATTGGACGATGTGCCGTATACTTATCTTGTTACCCTCGTTGTCTATGACAAGGTTATCACAAACATCCCGGAGCGGGTCGCGCGGGCGGTCCCTCTCTGCTACAATGACGCCACTAGCGCCATGCCGAAGAGAATGTGCTACCTGGACTACGCCGCCACGACGCCGCTCAACCCGGAGGTTTTCCGGGCGATGGAACCGTACTTTGCGGAGGAGTTCGGCAACCCTTCTAGTTTGTACGGTCTTGGCCGCCGAGCAAAACTCGCTATAGAAGAATCGATCAAAAAAATAAGCGACACCTTGAATTGCCGACCAGGTGAGATCATTTTCACCGGTTCGGCTACCGAAGCTGACAATCTGGCGGTTATGGGCGCGGCGCGGGCAAACCGCAGAGCCGGAAATAAAATTATCGCCTCGGCCATAGAGCACAAAGCGGTTCTCTCGGCGTGCAACGCACTTCGTGCGGAAGGATTCGAAATCGTTGAACTTCCGGTGGATAAACACGGCCTCGTCAAAATCGGCGACCTGAAAAAATATCTGGACAAAAAAACAATCCTCGTCTCTGTGATGTATGCCAATAACGAAATCGGCACCGTGCAGCCCATCCGCGAAATTTCCGAAATCATCCGGAAATTTCGCGGAGAACCAAAGATCAAAGATCAAGGATCAAGGACTGGAGCGGTCTTGCCGTTCTTCCATTCCGACGCCGTACAGGCACTCCAATTTCTTGATTGTGATGTTCAGAAACTCGGTGTTGATTTGCTGACGCTTTCCGGTCACAAAGTGTATGGGCCGAAAGGGGTTGGCGCGCTCTATGCGAGGCGGGGAGTGAAAATCTCGCCGCTCAACTACGGCGGCGGCCAACAGGAACGCCGGCGGCCGGGAACGGAAAATGTGCCCGGCATCGTTGGGTTCGGCGAGTCAGTCCGCCTCGCGAAGAAAAACCGCAGGGAAGAATCGGCGCGTCTCAAAAAACTCCGCGACAAACTGGAAAAAGGAATTTTCAGGAACATTCCGCGCATCCTCCTGACTGGCGGTAAAACCTCGCGCCTGCCGAATTTTTTGAACGTCTCGATCCTCGACATTGAAGGCGAGGCGCTGCTCCTGTACCTCGACGAGAAGGGAATCGCCGTGAGCACTGGCTCGGCCTGCAATTCGGAGAGCTTGGAGCCGTCGCACGTTCTGACCGCGCTTGGCCTGCCATATGAATATATCCACGGCAGCATCCGCTTCACCTTGGGACACGGAACGACGGAAAACGATATCGACTACGTTCTGCATGAACTGCCGCCGCTCGTCAAAAAACTCCGCAGCATTTCACCCGTGAATTTGAACCCCAACGAGCGGAAAGAAACGTCGTTGCCCAAGGCCTTCGTCGGTGGTCAGACGCCGCACTTCCTCCGGAAGAAAAAGAAATGACGCGCGCGACGAAGCACCGGAAGCCGGATGTGGTGAACCCCCGCACGGGCGGGACGTGGGCGTACTCGAGAACAGTGCGGGATCACTTTTTCAAACCGCGGAACCTGCTCGGGGAGCTACCGGAGCGCGCGACGTACGACGCGGAGGGAATCGTCGGTTCCCCCGCGTGCGGCGACGTCATGCGGGTGTGGCTACGGGTGGATCCGAAAACCGATCGCATCAAGGAGTTCAAGTGGCGCACGTTCGGCTGCGCCTCGGCCATCGCGTCCACCTCCATGCTCTCGGTCATGGCGACGGAGCGCGGCGGCATGAAGCTCGACCGTGCGCTCGCCGTGAAACCGCAGGACATTCTGAAACGGCTCGGCGGCCTGCCGACCCGGAAGGTGCACTGCTCGGTCCTGGGCGACAAGGCACTCCGCGCAGCCGTGAACGACTGGTTTAAGAAAACGGAACAGTACACGCGCATCGTGGTGGAGGGCACACGCGTCCTCGATCCGAATACCAAGGTGACGGAGACGGACATCGAGGAGGCGGTACTCGAGGGCGCCACAACGCTCGAGGCAGTGCAGCAGCGTACTAAGGTGGGAGTCGGCTACCCGCAGTGTCTGCCGGATGTGGAGGAGCTTATCCGTTTCTATCGCGAAAAATATTATGGACCGGACCGAGCGTAAGGTGGAAAAAGTGCTTGAAAAGGTGCGACCCTACATTGCGCTCCACGGCGGCGACGTGCGGATCGGCGAGTGCAAGGGCGGAACGGTGGTACTCCGGGTGAGCGGCGCCTGCGTTGGCTGCCCCCTGGCCGAGCTTACGTACTCGAAGACGGTGGGCGCGCTCATTAAGAAAACGGTGCCTGCGATACGGCGGGTCGTTTTTGAGGAACTTTCTTGAACCGTCAGGCTACATCGTGCTACACTAACAATATGACCAACCAAAAAGAGTACGTGCGCAAACGGCAGGGGTCCACGATAGGGAAGATAATCATCGACCGCGACCTCTGCATCGGGGCGGCTTCCTGCGTCGCGGTGACCGGAACCACGTTCGAGCTCGACAACGAGAACAAGGTGGTCGTGACGGGACCGGATGCGGTGGACGACGAAACGCTCATACTGGCGGCGGAATCGTGCCCCACGAAGGCCATCCTCCTCTTCGACACCGACGGGAAACAAATCTTCCCCGCGTAGGCGGCGCTTTCCGAGCGGCCACCCATCTGTGACCACCTACCGGTATCTCATTGTGGGAGGAGGTGTTGCGGGCGCGACGGCGGCGGAGACCATCCGCGCGAAAGAACCGTCGGCCTCGATCGCGGTCGTGAACAACGAGCCGTACGCGCTCTACTCGCGCGTGATGCTCTCGAAACCCGAGTTCTTCCTGGGAAAGATCCCATTCGACAAGGTGTGGCTCAAGGGAACCACATGGTACCGCGACCACCGCGTCGATTTTCTCGGGGGGAAGAAGGCGGCGGGACTCGACCCCTCGCGGAAAATCCTCTTGCTCGACGACGGCAGTACCGTCGGCTACGAAAAGCTCCTCCTCGCGACCGGCGTCTGCGTGAGACGGTGGGACGTCGCGGGCGCCGACAAGAAAGGCGTCCACTACCTCCGCACGCTCGATGACGGCAAGAGCATCATGGGGGCGATCACGACCGCCAAGCGCGCCGTCGTCATCGGCGGCGGGTTCATCGGTTTCGAAATGGCGGCGATCCTGCGCACAGCGGGCCTCGAAACCTCGCTCCTCCTGCGGGAATCCTACTTCTGGGAGCCGACGCTCGATGAGGCGTCTGGCCGCATGATAGAGAAAGCGCTCACGGCGGGCGGCGTGAAGATCTTCCGCCGCGCCGAGGCGGTGGAGGTGATCGGCGACGGATCGGTGGAAGGGGTCGTGTTAAAAGATGGGACGAATATGGAGTGCGACATAATAATCTGCGGCATCGGCACGAGCTGCGCCCTCGAGTGGCTACAGGAGAACGGCATCCGGGTGAACCACGGCATCGTGGCCAACGAATACCTCGAGACCAGCGCGCATGACGTCTGGACGGCCGGCGACGTCGCTGAGTTCAACGACCTCATCCTCGACGAGACGACGCAGATCGGGAATTGGGTGAATGCGAGAGAGCAGGGGCGGATCGCGGGCCTCAACATGATGGGCGCGCATCAGCCGTTCAGATTTGTCTCGTTCTACACAACGCAGGGAATGGGCGTCACGATCGCCTTCGTCGGCGACGTGCGGGTGCTCCCCGGGCGCGAGGTCATACCGCGCGGCTCGCCCGAAAGCAATTCCTACGGCCGCCTCATTGTGCTGAATAAGGGCGCGCGGAAAGAGGTGGAAGGAGCCACGCTCATCAACCGCACCATGGAACTCACGGCTATCGCACGGCTCATCGAATCGAACGTGGACGTATCCGATAAGCTCGGCGCCCTCGCCGATACGAACGTCAACCTGAAGTCGCTGATCCAGTCCCCCGCGCCCCCAGCGTCATAAGCCGCGCATCGGCGACCACCGCGCCCCGCTCGGAAACGATGACGGGGTTCAGATCGAGTTCCGCCACCTGCGGGTTCTCGAGCGCGAGCCTTGAGATCGCGACAACGAGTTTCACGAGAGCTCCCGTATCCTTCGGCTTCTGCCCGCGAACACCCTCGAGAATCCCGGCTCCGCGTACTTCGCGGAACATCGCACGCGCCTCCACGCTCGAGACGGGTGCGATGCGCATAGAAACATCTTTTAACACTTCCGTGAATATACCGCCGAGGCCGAAGACGACGACGGGTCCGAACGTGGGATCACGCTTCATGCCAATGAGCACCTCGACGCCCTCCGCCATCGGCTGCAGGAACATTCCCTCGATTTTCGCGCCCGGCCGTTTGGTGGCCACCGCTTTTATTATCTCCGCCCACGCGCGTCGGGCATCGCGCTCGTTCCGGATATCGAGCTTCACGCCACCCACGTCGGTCTTGTGGCTCACCGTGGGAGAAATGACCTTCATCGCAAGCGGCACTCCCCTGAACGCGCGGAGTACGGCGCCGAGTTGGCGTTTGTCTCGCACCGGCGTACCGGGCACCCGGATACCATAGCGGCGCAGGAGTGTAAATGTTTTCTGGAGGGGAAGTGGACGCGGGGCGGGCGCCGCGGGACGCCGCGCTTCTGTCGTTGTTTTACTCCTCCCGATCGCAAGCGAATCGAGAGCCGCAATGGCGTCACCGGCAGAATCGAAGTTCGCGAGGCCGGCGCCCCGGAGGGCATCGATGCCCTTCGCAACAGCCGCGCCGCCGAGGAACACGGGAACGATCTTCTTCCGATGTGCACACCGCGCGAGGACGGCGGCGGTCTTCACTGGCTCGGTCATCGCCTGCGGCGTCAAGATAGCGATGATACCGTCGGTGCCGCTATCCGCAGCAAGCAACCGGAGCGCAGCGTTGTACCGGTCACTCCGTGCGTCGCCCACAAGGTCCACGGGATTGCCCACCGCCGCGAACGACGGCAGGACGCGGCGCAGCTTCGCCGCGACGGACGGCGCGAGCGGAGAAATAGTGAGCGAGCGCGACGAATCAATGAGGTCTGCGGCAACGACGCCGGGCCCGCCGGCGTTCGTCACGACCGCAAGGCGGGTGAGCGGCCTCGTTATGCCCATGCGGAAAAGTTTTGCGAAATCGAAGAGACCGCGGATGTCATCCACAGTAATGACGCCCGCCTGCGCACACGCGGCGTTAAGTATCTCTCCCGCCGGCGCGAGCGAACCCGTGTGCGAGAGGGCCGCCGCAGCCCCGCGCGCGCTCCGCCCGGCCTTGAGAAGCACAACCGGCTTTTGGGATGCGATGTGCTTCGCGAGCTGCATGAAGGCACGCCCATCGCTCAATTGCTCGAGGTACATAAGGATCGCCTTTGTGGCGGTATCCCGGGCGAGGTGCGCGAGGAAATCGTTCTCGGTGAGGCCCGCTTCGTTCCCAATACTCACGAACTTCGAGAAACCGATCCGCTCCTTCGCCGCCCAGTCGAGGACGGCCGTGCCCATCGCGCCCGATTGCGAAACGAAAGCGATGTCGCCGGAGAGCGGTTCCTCGGTCGCAAAGGTGGCGTTCAGGCCCGCACGCGAATCGATGACGCCGAGGCAGTTCGGCCCGAGAAGGGCGATGCCGTACCGCTTGGCGATAGCGACGATGCGCGCCTCGCGTTCCCTTCCCTCCCCGCCAATCTCCTTAAATCCAGCCGCGATGACGACGGCGAACGGGATGCGCGCGCGGCCGCACGCTTCGAGAACGCCGGGGACAACGGACGCGGGCACCGCGATGACCGCAAGGTCCACCGGCGCGGGAATATCGCGCACCGAAGCGAACGCCCTTCGTCCGAGCACCCGCCGGCGGTCGGGATTCACTGCGTAGATACGCCGCCTCCCGCCGCGCAGGAGGTTCCGCATCACCGCGTACCCCACCTTGTGCGCCTCGGATGAGGCACCGATGACCGCGACCGACCTCGGATCGAACAGCCGAAAGAGATTCATGAGAGCATCTCGTCGAGGGTCGGGCGTTGCACTTGGTAGAAGACGCCGCATGGTACGGTGTCGCCAGTCGGAGCCATCAGGCGAAGCGCGCCCGGGAAGTCCGCAGCCGGTGCCTCGACCCAGGTGATGCGCGAGCGGTACGAATCCCTCGTGTCGAGGAACGTGATGCACGGCTGGATGATGTCCACGAACGAGAAGCCCTTGTGCGCGATGGCCGCTTTCATAACCTCCTTCGTCCGCGCGATGTCGCCGACGTAGGTCCGCGCTACGAACGTGGCCCCCGCGGCAAGCATGAGGAGCAGCGGGTCCAGGGGTTCCTCGACGTTCCCCTCCGGTGCCGACGACCTTCCCTTAAATCCCTTCGGGCTCGTCGGCGTGGCCTGGCTCGCGGTGAGCGCGAACACCATGTTGTTGTGGACGAAAAGGTTGATGTCGTTGTTCCGCCGCGCGGCGTGGATGAGATGGGCAATGCCCTCCGCGTAGGCGTCGCCGTCGCCCTCAAAACCGATGACGGTGAGTGCGGGGTTCCCGAGCTTGATGCCCTCGAGCGCGGGGACAACGCGCCCGTGGAGCGAAGTGTAGGTGTTCATCTGGAGGTAGTCCGTTATCTTCCCGTGGCAGCCGATGCCCGCAACGGCGACCACGTTTTCCTTCGCGACCGTCCCCCCGAGAACAAGCTCCGTGAGCGCTTCGCGGAACGCCACGAGAAGCTGGGCGTTGGTGCAGCCGGGGCACCAGGTGATGTGCGCGTTTGTTTCGAGTTGTAGCTCCATGGTCATGCGATGAGTGAGTTCACGGCCCCCGCAAGCTCAAGGGGCGTGAACGGTTTTGAATCGTACCGCACGATGCTGTCGGTCGCCGCGAGGCCCGTCCGCTCCCGAATGAGCGATGCGAGCTGCCCCGTCCGGTTGTTCTCGACATTCACGATGCGCCGCGCGCCGCGGAGCGCGAGCTGGACCTTCTCCGCATCGAAGGGTTCGAGCCAGAGGACCTGGACAAGCCGCACGGGTTTCGCGATGTACTTTGCGGCCTCGAGCACCGCGGTCTTCGCGGAACCCCAGAAGACGAGTGCCGTCTCGGCCGCTGGATCGCCGTACGTTTTTACGGTGTCGTAGTCCCCCAGCTCGCGGAGCAGGGCCTCGCGCTTCGCGAACCGTTTTTCCTGCATGGCTTGTACAAGGGCGGCGTCCTCTATCGCGATGCCGCTCTCGTCGTGCTCGTAGCTCGTCGCCTTCACGTCGGCGCCGGGCGTGCCGGGGAACGTAAGGGGCGAGACACCGTCCGGGGCCGCGGCGTACCTGGCGTACGCACCCACCGCGGGGTCATACGCCTTCGCCTGCGCCTTGCGTGGCGCCACCGCCGAATTAAGACGGCAGGTCATCATATTTTCGGAAACGTGTTTGTCGAGCACCACGAGCGCGGGTGTCTGATACTTCCACGCGAGCGCGAGCGACTGTGCAGCACACTGGAACGCTTCCTCGGGATCGCCAGGCGCCACGACGAGCTTCAGAAACTCGCCGTGACCGGCGTGCAGTATGAAACGCAGATCCGCTTGGCTCGAGTGTGTGGGAACTCCCGTGGCCGGTCCTTGCCGCTGGGAGACGGCGATGACGACGGGGAGTTCGGCCATGCCGGCGTGGCTCATCGCCTCCTGCATCAGGGCAAAGCCGCCACTCGCAGTGCCCACCGCCACGCGCGCGCCGGCATACGCGGCACCGAGCGCCATATTGATGACCGCGAGCTCGTTCTCCGACTGAAAGACCTTGACGCCGGCCCCCCGCCCCGTGCGCGCGAAGTAGGTGAGGATGGAGGTCGAGGGGGTCATGGGGTAGGCGAGGTAGAGGTTGAGGCCCGCGGCGACGAGCCCCCGCGCGAAGGCCGTGTTCCCGTCCGAAATCTCCGCGCCGGCACCGGTCGTTGCGAGCATGTTCGCGTGCCGCAACCCCGCATTCGACGCGAACGTGAAGCCGAGGTCGGCGAGCGCAATGTTGGCCTGCGCGCCTTTCCCTCGAAACACGGTCCCGAGGATGGTGTTCATCTTCTCCATCGGCAGGTCGAGGACATAGCAGCACGCGCCGAGGGCCACCGAGTTGCGCATGATGGCCGGCGCCTGCGCCTGCTTTGACATGTCGGCCATGGGGAGCCGGACGGCGCGGGAACCCAACGCGGCCTCATCCTCGGCGGAGAGCGACTCGGCGAGGATGAGGGCGTCCGGCTTGAGCTCGCCCGTGTGGAGCCGTACCGTTTCTTTGTTCAACGCGATGAGGAGGTCGAGCTCCACGTGGTCGTTCCAAACCTTCTCCCGGGAAAAGCTCACGCGGGCATAGTTGTGCCCGCCGCGGATGAGGGTGGGATACTTGAAGGACATAAAAACCTCAAAACCGAGATCGGCGAGGAGTTGGGCGAGGCTCGCGCCGGTTTCGCGGACCCCGTCCCCGGCGGCGCCACCGATGAGGACGGTGAAAACGCCCGTTGCTTTTTGGGGAATGGCGTTCGGAAAGCTTTTCTCGCCGAGGGACCCGATGCGTATTTCCACGCTGTAAGTATACACCCTTCGCGGGACACGACCCCTGTGAATAAGAGCCACCGTTCTCCGCAGGGAACGTGGTATAGTGGAGCCGATGGAAGCGCGACCAAAGATCAAGATCGGCTGGTTCACCTTCTCCTGCTGCGAGGACAACACCATCGTGATGACGGAGGTGATGAACGACCACTGGCAGGAATGGAAGGAAACGTTCGACTTCCGGCACGCGCGGGTTCTGAAGTCGAAGAACGTCATGGACGAGTTCGACATCGCCTTCATTGAGGGCGCCATCGCCTCGCCGGAGCACGAACGGAAGCTCACGGAGATACGCGCACGCTCAAAGAAACTCATTGCGGTGGGCGCCTGCGCCGTCCTTGGCCTGCCTGCCGGCCAGCGCAACACGTTCACGCCGGAGCAGAACGCGAGCATCCAGTTCCTCCTCGACCGCTTCGGCGCGCTGCCGAAGGTGGCGAAGGTCGCGGACATCGTGCCCGTGGACGGCGAGATACCCGGCTGCCCCATGGACCCGAAGGTCTTCCTGGACAAGGTGAACGCCCTCGTCGCGGAGTTCCGCGGCGCCACCGCTCAACAGTAACCGCCATGCACACGATCGACATCGATATGAAGGAACTCACGAAGGTGGAGGGATCCGCCGGTCTTTCGGTCCGGGTGCGCGACGACAAGGTCACCGAGGTGCACTTTGAGATAACGGAGTACAAGCGCTTCTTCACGGAGGCGCTCAAGGGCAAATCTATCGGCGCCGTTCCCGCCCACCTCGCCCGCATCTGCGGCACGTGCTCGAACGCACACATCATGGCGGCAATCGAGGCCTGCGAGCGCGCCCTGGGCATCGAGCCGTCCGAGCAGACAAAGCTCCTGCGGGTGCTCACGATGCACGGGCTCATCATCCGCGACCACGCGCTGCACCTCTACCTCTTCTCGCTGCCGGACCTCTACGGCAAGGACGCGTTCCTGGACTTCGACGAGAACGATCCGGTGCAGCACGAGCTCCTGCACGACGGGTTCGACGTCAAGGGAGCGGGAAACTTCCTCGCGACGCTCGTCGCGGGCCGCAGCGTGCACGCGACCTATCCGACCATCGGCGGTTTCCTCCACTTCCCGGACGCGGCGGGAATACAAACGGCTCTCCAAAAATTGCGGGCGGTCCGCCCGGCAGCGCTCCGGCTCATCGAGACGTTCCGCAACGCACCCTTCCACTTGGAGAGCCAGATGAACTACATGGCGCTCGTGCCCGACGGAAGCTACGGTTACATCGGCGGAAAAATTATGACGAGCCGCGGAGAATCCTACGGTGAAGGAGCGTTCCGCGACCACCTGGAGCGCGTCGTGCTCCCCTACTCCCAGGCCTCCGCCTACAGCTACCGCGGCGAGCGGTACCTGGTGGGCGCGCTCGCCCGCATGAACCTCGCGAAGGGCAAGCTGCACCCCGCGACCACGGCGGCGCTCGGCGATACGCTTAACCTGTTCCCCTCGATCGACATCTTCCACAATAACCTCGCGCAGGCCGTCGAGATACTGCACTCTATTGACGAGGCGATCGACATCCTCGAGCGTACCCCGTTCGCTCCGGAACCGCTCGTCAAGGCGCCGGCGCGGGAAGGGGTCGGCGTCGGCGTCGTTGAAGCGCCGCGCGGAACGCTCTACCACAAAGTGGTGGTGGGCGCGGACGGCCTCGTGTGTGAAGGGGAGGTTGTCGTTCCCACCGGGCAGAACCAGATGAATATCGAGTGTGACGTCGGCCGCCTCGTGGAAGCCGAACTCGCGAAAGATACGCCGCAGGAAAAGATAGAATTGGAGATCGAAAAGCTCATCCGCGCGTACGATCCCTGCATGAGCTGCGCGGCTCACTTTCTGAAGGTAGACTGGAAAAAGGAATGAATGAAGGGCGCGACGAACGTCGCGCTCTCCACGAGTGTTACGTGAACCTCGTACCACGCCTTTACGGGCGTGGCTTTGGGGCACTACGCTCCGCGTCCTCCTTGGCATCCATCCCCACCTTCACGGGCGGGGCTTTCTGCGTGGTACGGGGTGAACAGCCCGGCCAGGACGGACGAAACGGACGCGAGCGCCTGTTCAACGGTCGTGTCCTGTGGGATGCCAATGACGGTCACTTTCTGCAACCGACCCAGTTTTTGGAGCAGGCGGAGGTTTGTGAGCGCGTCGAAATCGTGCACGGTGAACCGCGGCGATGCCGCAAAACTCTCGAGATCGTTGAACACCGCGACATCCTTTGCGCCCACGAGTGTGTCGAGCACCACGAGTTCACGGGGAACGTCCCACTCCTCGTTCGGATCCATCACCTCGAAGTCGACCTCGGGAAAACGCGCGCGGAGGAGCGGCGTGAGGCGCACCGGGAGCGAATCTTCCTCGAGATCGGGATTGCCGAAAACGTACACCACGTTCCTTCCCCCGTCAGAGGGTTTCATTGGCGAACGTCAGACTTGTGAGCGTAAATCGGCGTAGGTTCTCCGCCTGTGCCTCCGTGATGACCTCGCACGGGACGCCCCAGTGAACCGAGATCAGGTTGCCGGGCTGCAGCTGCTCGATGTCGTATTCGGATTCGAGTCGCCGCGCGAGCGTTGTACGGACTGGCGCACCCAGATACAACCGTTTGTCCGCGTAGAGGATAGGTTCGATTGCCGCAACGATGCGCGGACCGTTCGTTTCGAGTACGCGGCCAGAGCTCACGCGGCATGCATCCATTGATTCGAGCGTGTGGGGAACATCCTCGTTGCCGGTGCGCCGCCAGACGTTCAACACGTGGAACGAGTGGTGCGGCAGGGCGCCGCGACCGATCTTTCGTTCGAGGTAGCCGAATGCCGTCGCACCGATCTTTCGCTTCGTGCCGTGCGCTTCGATGAGGTGGCGGTGGAAACGGCGCGTATCGACCGCATCGAGCAACGCGTTGCCGAGCCAGTATGCTTCGACGACGCGCGCGTCGAACGGATCGCGGATACGGTTCGATTCGGCGATGAGCTTCAGGTAGGGATAGAGTGTCGCGAACTGCGACAAGAGCAACCGCAGACCCGCGTCGCTCACTCCCTCATCGAGGTACGCGGTAAGTTCGCGGTTGGCGTCAGGTCCGCAGTAGTGCAAGCGGTTGGGACTGAAGGAATACCGACTGCAGCGCAGAACGCCGTCCAAGTGGAGGGAGACGGAAGCCGGAGAGGACACCGGCATGGGCTACGCGGAAGCGGCGGGTGCGATCTCCTCCGTACCGCGCGGCATCCGCCGTGCAAAGAAGATGACGCACGCCACACCCGCGATGAAGAGTATGGTGCTCACGAGGTCCCATCCGCCGAACGTATGCGTCACGAACGCCGCGGAGAGGGCATTTGTCACGAGCGTGGAGGGAACGAGGAGCGTCGTCACGTAGGTGGCGGGCGCGCGCTTGAGCGCCGCGTACCACGTCGTCACATACCCGAAGAGCAGCGCGCTCGTGAGGGCGAGCCAGCCCCACGCTGCGCCGTGGAGCGCGGCGAACGCGCCGAAGCCGCCGCCAAAGAGGAGGAGGTAGAGCGTAAGGAGGAGCGCACCTATCGCCATGCGCGCCGTCGCAACGGTGTTACTCGAGAGACCGGCGAGCACTTTCTTGGCCAGCACGTTCTCCGCGCCCCACAGGATCGCGGCGCAGAGGATCATGAGCTCGCCCGCGTTGTAGGCGAAGCCGGTGAAGCCGCCCACGAAGATGTTCGCGCCAAATATCGCGGCGACCCCCACGAGCTGGGGAAAGGTCATACGTTCTTTGAGAAAAGGGTACGCGAAGAGGAACACCCAGAGGAAAAGCGTTTTATGGATGAACGCGGCGTTCACGGCCGAGGTCATCGTGAGGCCGGTGAAGTAGAGCGCGAACGGCACCGACCCGCCCACGGCGCCGATGGCGAAGAGGAGCAGGAGCTGTTTCCTTGAAGCGTTCTTCACCTCTCCCCACTTTTTTGCGCCGAGCATGACGCCCACGAGTGCCAGCGCCACGAGGACGTTCTTCGCCGTTGTGTAGAGCACGGGGTCCTTCACCGCGGTCACCGCTATCTTGTTCACGAAATTGCTCACCCCCGAGATGGCAGCGGTGGCAAGCACGAGCAGCGTAGCGAGTCGTTTGTTCTGCATCCCAACCATTATAGCAAGATGACCAAGCAACGCAACGAACAATGTACCGGTATCACACCGGCGAACCGAGTCCAACGCGCACCGAAGTGTGCCACCGAATGAAACATCGCGAGGTCGAATCCCGCTAGAACAGGAACGGCGGTGTCTGTTTGAAAATATCCGAACGGAACTCTCTGGGCTCCGCCTGCGTTGAAACTTCGGCGGGTAGGTCGGCGAGCGGAATTCCCCCCGCACCCCCATTCCGAGCTTTGCGATTTAGCCCCCTATCATGCCATCCATTATTGTTTTTTTGGGGGGGCGGGCTTGGGCGATGTTTGAGCCCACTTTTTGTAATATTTGTAATAATAGTAGCTATTTGACACTTTTTATGCTTCCGCCTCTTCGATATTTTTCCTTATCTCCTTGTCGATAATCTCCGGCAGTTCGAATGGATTAATTGCTTCGCCAGTCTGCGAAGCAATGATCTCCGCAAGCTTCTTCTCAATTTCGTGACAGATTACTCCTTCATTTTCGATAGGTCCCCGACCGCGAAGAAGCGTGTTCCCAGCGAAGGCAGGCGCCAGTTCTTTGTCCTGCTTGCGATACGTTGGATTTTGCAGATTCTTCTGTTTCCGACGATCAACCTCATTCAACACCGAGCCGTCTCCCGTCTTCATAACTGGTTCCACCCATCTGTCATCAACCGTATAGCCGTCAATATAGTGAAGGACAAGAAGCGCAGCCTCGTGATTGGTAAGGTTTTCTTTTCCAAGGAGGCGCGCGATCTCAAAGAGCTGTGGCGGCTTTCCGCCGCTGCAACCCGCAAGCTCGATAATTTCCTCGCCAAAGCCCGCTTCGCGCAATTGCTGTTCCCCTTCCGCATCGGCAGCATCAGAAGCTTCTCTCCCCGATCCGCCTCGCGCGATAGCGGCCTTCATGGCAAGTTTTTCGTGGCGCTTATCGAAATCATGCAATGCCGCTCCAAGCTCACCATTCCTCTCCGCCTCTCTAGAAAGGCGGAGTTTTTCGGCGAATACCTTGAAACGCGCAAGTTCTGTAAGACAATGTGCGGAAATATTGCCCCAGTCCCTTTTGCCTTCTTCATTTCTCTCCCAAAGCAAACCCGGGCGCTTGTGCAATCGCATGGCGCTCAAAACACCGAGAGCAAGCCGCGAAAAATAGGCTGTTTTCTTTTCATCAAAAGTTCTTTCCGGCCGTTGTTCTTGTTTCATCTTCACGTCTTTTGTTCTAACACCCTAGACAAGAATAAAATATTTTCGGTGCACAAGGCAAGATTCGAACCGGAATCACGAAAAGTTAGAACTGAAAATAGCAGACATCATCTACCATATTGAAGGAAAATAAGCTTAGTTTGATGGAGAGGGTGAAATTAAACGTTGCTTCGCTCCCTAAAAACCCCTCGGTTTCAGTATTTCCGCCACGGGAAACTCTCCTTCGACCCCGAGCTCAGGACCGAGGGGCCGTTTCCCGACCCCTTCCCGTTCGAATCCCACCCTCAACATAAAACCAAAACAGAAGCGGCGCAAGGTCGCTTCTGTTTTGGTTCATCGCGGTGTATTCTTGAAATAGCTCGAACGGAATTCTGTCCTGGGTATGACCACGAACCCTGATGAATTGCGTAGGCTTTCGCAACAGTCCTTGCAAAGCAAGCGACAACAAGAGGAACGCGTAGCACAAGAAGCTCGTCAATCAGCGGCAGATAAAAAACAGGACGTATGGGAAGAGCAATGGTCTTGGGCCCGTCAGGCTGTGGCGGACTTGGATGAAAACATCACGGAGGCGGCCAGCGAAGGTAGGTTTGAGACGGTGGTCTATGAGGCCGGCCAAAACGAAGTCTTCAAAATCAAAACGCACTTTCATCGTCCTTGGTATGCGGTGTTCGATGCATCGGAATATACTTGCAAGTACGAATATACTATCCCTGCTTACGCCCAATACGTGTTTGATAGTTGTTCTCAAAGGCGGCTGAACCCGCGATGGGAACTTCACTCTGGCCGGAGGGGGATAAGTGGGCCGGCCGATGGACGTTCTGGCTTTTCCTCTACTTCTGCCGAGGCTTCCAAATCACAAAAACAATATCTGCATGTGCTTAACTCCGATGTGCATCTTGAGTTAATCGTTCGTTGGTGACCTGCAATTCGTTGGGGTCATTGACCACAAATGCACGTTGCCTACTTCGAGTCAGCCTGCAACAAAATCCAGCGACGAGCTGGTGGAGGAGCATGAACTGTTCCTCCTCCTACCCGAGAGCATAACTTCTCTGTTGTGAGATCGGGTAGAAAGAAATCTTGGTGCAATTGCTACTTCGCAACGTCAGTTTCGGTCGAGGTTCTGAAACAAAAAACGCTAGGTTTTTCCTGCCTTCTCGCAGGAGCAGATATTTTCGCAAAACAGAAATTTTCTGCGGTGTTTGTTGGACAAAGTTCGAAACTATTTCGAGCAAAATCCAAATGATTAAAACTAATAAAATGGACTCGGCTGATTTCCCGCCCGCAGGAGGGGTCTGGGGAGGAATGCGGGCGGGTTTCGGACTGGGGGTTTTCGGAAAAAAATCGGCGACTATTTAATTTTAGCAAGATTTGCCCATTTTTGTATTCGCGGGTCTGCTGTAAATTCTTTTTTCAACTCCGGGAATAAATGAAGAGAAACTACATTTATTCAAAAAAGTCGGTTCGAACTTTATTATTGAAGCTCGAACCGTACTTTTTGAGCCACGCGGAGCGTGGCGAACCCTTTCAGAATCAGGATTTTGGGGGGAATACATTTGTGTCGGCACTTCGTGCCGACCCCATTTCGGCTTCCGATTCCGATTTTCAATTTTGGCGGGCAACGTGGGTTAAGTACCCACCCTATACAAGCAGTATAAGAGTTTTCTGGCGACTCGGCGATGGGTCGTTTTGAGGCACGTGGGTCGGGGTCGAAATGAGACAAATGAGACACAAAAACGGCACTGTTACATGTCTCGTTTTTGAACCGACTAGCGGATTACGTTTCGCTCCCCTGATTGAGGCCGACTCCAGCGACGTAGAACACCCCAGAAGCTGTCGCCACCTGCGACGCCACGTCTGTTGTAACGCTCACCTCGAAGCGGCACGTCTCTGATGGCAGGTGCACCATTCGCTTATCGCAGTCCCCGCATATTTCAGGAAATGCGGAGAGGGCCACTACTGCCCCCATTGCGATGCCGACTCCACAAATTGCACATCTATTGTTGTTCATGTCAGGCAACCGAAGGCGCATCCCTTTTTTCTTCCTTACCCTTTTTGCCGCCCTTCTTCGTCCTAGGTCTACTTCCGGGGATCTCCTTCGACTCGGGGAGCGCGAACGGCAATTTCCTCAGTTCTGGTGGCAGTTCGTAAATCATTCTGAGTTGCTTGTTCGTCCTTTTAACTTCGGCAATGGCCTTTGTCTCGCCGGCCGACTTCTCGGCTCCATCCGCAACCCTGACTGGCGTGATGTCTACTTCGATGCCCGCCTCGAACCAACAGAAGATGGCACGAACACTGATACGAATTTGATTTTTGATTTCGTTTTTACGCCCGTCATCAATTTTTTTCCCGTGTCCCTGGAGAAACTTATCAGGCAATGTGTCTAAAATTTCGCGCTTGATATTCTCCGTTTCTTCCTCGAGAGCTTCAATAATTTTCCCCTTCGCTTCTAGGCTGAGAAATTCGTCTTTGTTCGTTTCCTCAATTTTGTGCCTAAACTGCGCAATCTTGTCCCAGATTGCGCTTATGTTCAGAAGCAGGGTTGATAGGAGGAGGGCCACTTCAGCGGATTGGAGCGAGAAAAACTCCAGCGAGCCGTTGCTTAAACGCGTAATCTGAATGCGCTCCCGTTCGCTCCCCGTCACCTCCACCAACGCTGCGAGCAATAGTTTGAGATCTCGGATGCGCTTCAGCAGCTTATCGAGATCGGCTTCTTCTTGCGGTAACACAATCCCTATTTCATACTCGTCTGGTCGATACTCTTCGATACCGATTTCAGAGAGAGCGGCATTGAGCTGCTGAGCCTTTTTTATAAAACCGCTGCGCTGGCCTCGATATTCGTCGATTTTTAAAATAAGCTCAAAGCTCCGGGCGTTGAAAATCTCCTCAAGTTGAGCGACGAGTCCTCTGCCGAAGTAGGCATCGCCGCCGAGCTTTTTAAGCAACAGGCCCTCGGTGCGCGAATAACCATATGCGAGCGAGGTTTCCTGTATCCCCTTGAGTAACTCTGCCAGTTGCGCCTGCGCAGTAGTAAATCCTTGGGGATTGTTTTGTGCCACGCTATTGCGGATGGCATCAATTTTCCCATTAATACCAAGACCCTGCTCATCCCGGAGGATATCCTTTAAAACCCTCAATGCTTTTTCTGTATCCATACGGTTTATATTATACAATAATACACGCTAAAGTGAAGAAATACGTCCCGAATGAACTCGGGCCTATTCCCGCGCTGCGATCCCGTCCGCTTTCCAGCAAATCCTACCGCCTTTTGTGTTCTTCCCGAAGGATCTTCAACGCCTGGTTCAAAGAGGCCACCCCGAGCTTCTTCTCCAATCCTCCCAGCGTCTTGTTCCTGACACCACTCAGAATCGGGTACTCCTTTTGGAGATTTGCGATGGTTGAATCGGACCTCTCCTTGCGGATCCTGTGGGAAACCGGATTGTGCGTGTGTTTTTCCAACATGGTTTTGTAGATAACTTTTCGACCTTTAGGGCTTCTGGGGTATTATAGCACCTTTTTTGGAAAAAGTACACAAACTGTATGCTATTGTATGATTCGTCTATTTCTGGTTGACAGCTCACTCTTCTCGCCAAAAAATGGGATCCCCGCCTCCTGGCCGGACGGCCCCCACGCGGTCGGCACATTAACAACCAACCAAAAACCACCATGAAAACGCTGACATACGAAGAATATCAACGGAAAGTCGCAGGCCTCCGGACGCCGGAGGACGTGGCGGCATTCGCTCAGGAGCTCGTGGCTCCGGCCATCGAAACGATGGGCGGGGCCGCCGGACGCGCGACCACGACTCCAAGGCGGCGTCGGGGCATCCTGCGCGACGATGAGTTCCGGAGCCCGTACCAGAAGCGGTACGAGGCGGCCGAGAACGAGACCGAGGAGCGCATTATCGCCCTCTACGCCAAGGGGCTCACAACCCGCGACATCGCGAACTACCTCAAGGAGCACCATGGTATCGAGGTCTCGCAGAGCATGATCTCGACGATCACCGACAAGGTGTATCCACAGATCAAGGAGTGGCAGACGCGACCATTATCCCCCGTCTACCCGTTCGTCTACCTGGACGGCCTGCACTTCAAGGTGCGGGAGTCCGGGAAGATCATGTCGAAATGCGCCTACATCGTCCTCGGCGTGAACGGCTACGGCTACAAGGAGGTGCTCGGCATCTGGATCGGAGAATCGGAGGGCGCGAAGTTCTGGATGGGCATCCTTAACGAGCTCAAGAACCGCGGCGTCGAAGAGATACTCATCGCCTGCATCGACGGGCTCAGGGGCTTCGGCGAGGCCATCAAGGCGATCTACCCGGCGGCAGAGGTGCAGCAGTGCATCGTCCACCAAGTGCGGCACACGATCAAATTCCTACCGCACAAGGACCGGGAGCCGTTCTGCGACGACCTCAAGACCGTCTACGGCGCGCCGACGGAGAGCGCCGGACGCGAGGCGCTCGAGCGGGTCAAGGAGAAGTGGCCGCAGTACCAGCCGTACCTCAAATCGTGGGAAGACAAGTGGGCGGAACTCGCCCCGTTCTTCGAGTACCCTGACCAGATCAGGAAGAGCATGTACACGACGAACGCGATCGAGAACCTGAACCGCCAGTTCCGGAAGGTCACGAAGACCACGACGCTCTTCCCTCACGAACAGTCCCTGGAGAAGCTCCTGTGGCTCGCGCAGGACGACATCGCGAAGAAGTGGCGCATGCAGGTGCGGAACTGGGGAGCGATCCTCACGCAGCTCGCAATCCTCTTCCCCGGGAAGATCGAGTTCTAACTAGCTGACCGCGACGAGTGCCGACCGGCCGGGGACGGGATCGAGTTTCTGCGAGGCACATCCATATGGAGTGCCCTTTTACGAATCTGGCTTTTTCGAACTTTTATATTCCTCGCTGCCACTCTGGATTAGCGCGTGCGCCACTATTCCAAACACGAAGAGGCCGACCCAAAGTAACATCGCATTGTCAAAGATGTCTCCAGACTTAGAAAGGTAGCCCGCAAGATAAATGGCGAGGAAGAGACTAACCAGCCCAAATACGAGATACTCGGCGATGAATTTTCTCAGCATCCGATTTTTGTTAAAGTGCTGGCCGGAATCAGAAAGCTCCCAGCCAGTTTGGCCTTGCGGCCTCACGCCCCTTTCGGGATGTGGCGTTCAACGCGCTCTGACTAGGAGCTTTATGCGTTGAACGACTTCGGGGACCATGCTGCTCATTTCTGAACAGTTTAGGTCCGGGCTATTGCCCTATTAAATTGTCCTTAAAATATAGCTTAAACCGCGCCGGAAGTGAAGCTAAAACAAGGTCGGGAATCTGTAAGCCATTCAAGCATCCTTTTGCGGGCCTAAGAGAGTTATCAACACTTAGAAGATTGTAATTTGAATTTTGCGCGTTATACTGAAATTACGTGTGGCTGTGATGTTTCTTAGGAGCGCAAACCTTTAAGAAAGAAATCTCTCATATTCAGGACACCGCCTGGATACCGTTAGGGAGGGGTTCCGAAACAGGCGCAACTGTTTCCACGATCACGACCACGGCTCGAGAGGATAGATTTACTCCGAGAATGCTTTCCAAGGATGGGCATGGGCTAAAACCCTCCGTCCCTGCGTTAGGAATGCATTGAAACACCCGCCGTGTTTCCAAAAGAATCGCTTGTTTAAGCGTTCTTGTTGGAAACCCCCTGGGTACCAGAAGACGCTTAAACACAAGCGTCTTTTTTGTCGTCGAAAAGTACGATTAAAATAAATCAACAACCCAAAACCATGGACAACAAATTAGCAATTACGTACGTCGCTGTAAGCGAGCTTCGGCCGTCCGAGTACAATCCCCGCAAATGGAGTGGCGAAGCAATCGAGCAGCTTACCGCGAGCATCAAGAAGTATGGATTGGTCGACCCGATCCTGGTGAATTCCGCGCCCAGCCGGAAGGGCGTGGTAATCGGCGGCCACTTCCGGTTGGAAATAGCAAAAAAGCTCGGCATCGAAGAAGTTCCGGCCGTCTACCTCAGTATCCCCGACCTGGAACGGGAAAAGGAGCTCTGCATCCGGCTCAATAAGAACGTCGGCGAATTCGATTGGGATCTCCTCGCGAAATTCAGCGAAGAGGACCTTGCCGACATAGGCTTCACGAGCGAAGAGTTGGATGAGATCTTCGAAATGGAGGAATCACCGGAGGTATTCGACCTCCAGAAAGAACTCGAGAAGCTGAACATCACGAAAGTGGAGATTCAAAAGGGCGATGTCTATCAACTTGGGAGCCACCGGCTGACGTGCGGTGACTCCACCGTTGAGGCCGACGTTCTGAAACTTATGGACGGCCAAAAAGCGGACATGTGTTTCACAGACCCGCCCTATATCTTGGATTACCTGCACGGCAAGAAAAGGAACGGCAAAGCCACGGAAGGTTTCGGGTTGAAGCGGGATCGGAGATACCTGGAAACCGATGAGTTGCCGCCGGATTTTACCGAGAAGTGGATGGCAAACATAGCAAAGGTACAAAAACCGGATTTCTCGATTGTGGTCTTCGAGAACCCGAAGAATCTCCGCACGATCTGGAACGAGCTGGAAAAACACTGGAAGTACCGGAACACGATTGTCTGGCATCTGCCGAACCGGGTCCAAGGATTCTCCGCCAAGTACAAGTTCTTTAACAAATCCGACATCGCCCTCGTGGGGACCCGCGGAGACGTGGGGTTGAATTTGAAACCGGAATCCGACGAACTGTTGCAGGGTGAGTATGAAAACGCGCTCTATGCGACTTCTGGCAAACCACAGTGGGAATCATACGAACACGGGAAGAAATACTGCCCGACCGATTTCATCGAGTTTGTCGCAGCGGATGAGAAGAGTTCCGGCCAAGGAGTCATTTTCGGCACGAAGCCGCTTGATATCCTCATCCCCTACATCAAAGTCCTTACCAAACGCGATGATCTCATTGTGGAACCGTTTGGAGGCAGCGGATCCACGCTCATAGCAGCAGAGAAGCTGAAGCGGCGGTGCTACGCGATGGAAAAGTCGCCAGTGTATGCTGAAATCATCCGGCGGCGATGGGAAAAACTAACCCAAAAGAAAGCGCAAAAAATACGCAGCCATGAAGAAGGATAAAATCGAAACAATCGCAATAAGACAGAGTAAAGAAAAAGTGGTTGTGCTCGAAAAGCTCATGGAGTATCCCATCATCTCAAGCGCATGCCGGGCCGCTGGGGTTGGAAGAGCTACATTCTATCGGTGGTGCGATGAGGATGTTAGTTTTGCGGAAATGGCACAGAGAGTGCTGTCCAAAGGAAAATATCATGTGAGCGACGTGGCGCTCTCTAAGTTGCTAAATGCAATCAAAAACAACGAACCCTGGGCAATCATGTTCTGGCTAAGGCACAACCACCCTGATTACAAGGCGAGCTTGAATATCAAGGCCGAAGGTCCCAATAAAGAGGGATGGATGAGGAAACAGACAAAGCTCCTGCAATTTCTTGCAAACCGTAAAACCGGAAAGGAGGTCTATGTGGATGACGATGAAAAAGATACGGAAGAGAAATCGATTGACGAATCGATCGCAGAACTCAAAAAGGCGCTCGGAGAGCAGGGATGAGCGCAACACTCTCCGTCACCTGGAAGACGAAGAGCATTCTAGTCTGCCACCGTCCCAATGGCCTCGCGCTCCACTTCGCACGCGAGACTAGTAATGTTCTTCACCAAAAACCCGCCGGTCATCTTATTGTTCTGATCGATGTGGATAAGGACCGCATTCTCTCCGTAGAACGCGGGGATTACGTATCTGCCATCAAGTCCGGCGGCTAGACAACCAGGCGGCAGAACCCAAAAGTCGGCGGTGCTCGCAGCGATGGTTTTGCCAAAGTTAAAAGACCCCAGAAGAATCACTAGCAGAATAATCATGCCGACAACCCCAAAGAGCACTCTCCAAAATCGATGCCGATAGCAAAGGTAAACGATCGTCAGGACGATGACGAACACCAAAAGCCACATCTGCCATCTCATGTAACCAAGGATAGCTTCCACTACCGTCAAGAGTTGGAAAAAGTAAATGATGTTATCCGAGAGAGAGGCCGAAATGAAGCTGTATGGAATATGAAAATATGAGGCGAAACCATATTCGGTCAAAATGGTCGCACCGTAAAAGTAGACCGCGAGCGCTGGGATGCTCAAGAGCAAATTCAGTACCTTTTTCATGCGCCGATAATACGCCTCCGGGCGAGGACACGTCAATGTGCTCTCTTGGTCGGGGAAGGTCCTCTTAACGCGTTTTAGGGGGTCTTTGGGGGGGTCTGGACTTCACCTGGGGGCTGCGTCATCCCTTTGGGTATGAATACCCAAACTACGGGACCGCGGGGAGCTGGAGCCCCGACAGCAATCCAGCTCCCGGAAAAGGTCAAATACCTCCTCTATGCGAGGAAGAGCACGGAGTCCGAGGAGCGGCAGGTGCTTTCCATCGATTCACAGGTCAAGGAGATGTCGCAGCTCGCCGAAAAGGAAGGTTTAGAGGTCGCTGAGATCAGGCGCGAGAGCCATTCGGCCAAAGCCACCGGAGAACGACCCGTCTTCAACGAAATCTTGGTCGACATCCGCGCTGGCAGGTTTAACGGCATCCTCACCTGGGCACCCGACCGCATCGCGAGGAACGCAGGCGACCTCGGGGCGATCGTGGACCTCATGGATCAGAAGCTGCTCCTGGAGATACGCACGTACGGCCAGCGGTTCACAAACAATCCGAACGAGAAGTTCCTTCTCATGATCCTGGGGTCGCAGGCGAAGCTTGAGAACGATAACCGGGGCGTGAATGTGAAGCGCGGGCTGCGGACGAGGGTCGAGATGGGGCTCTGGCCGAACTACGCGCCGCTCGGATACGTGAATTCGAAGATGATGGACAAGAAGTGCCAGCTCGTCCAGGACCCGCAACGTGCTCCGGTGATCCGCATGATGTTCGAGAAGGTGGGCAACGAGAAATGGAGCGGGCGGAAAGTCTACAACTGGCTGAAGCACGACCTAAACTTCCACACGCGCGGCAACAAAAACCTCACGCTCTCGGGAATCTACCGGACGCTCACGCAGCCCTTCTATTACGGCATGTTCGAATATCCCAGGGACGGCGGGACGTGGTACCAAGGCAAGCACAAGCCCATCGTTACCGAGGAGCTGTTCCAAAAGGCGCAGGAGCAGCTAAAGCGCGACCAGATCGTGCGGGAAACCCATGAGTTCGCCTTTACGAAGCTCTTCACGTGCGGGCTCTGCGGATCGGGCATATCGGCCGAGGAGAAGTTCAAACCGCTCAAGGACGGCGGGGTGAACCGCTACGTCTACTACGGGTGCAGCCGGGCGCGGGACCGCAACTGCAAGAACAAGTACATACGGGAAGAGGAATTGATCGAGGAGCTTATAAAGATATTGGACAAGGTGGACATAAACGAGCTTGGAATGCGAGCGAAGCTGGAAGATGAGATCCGGCGGTTCAATAAGCTGCAAAAGCTCATGAACCGGAACAATGGGAAACAGGCGCTCGAAGAAAACGGCGTGAACATCAGGGAATACGCAAAATACCTCTTGCGGGAAGGCAGCGTCTCGGAGAAACGGGAACTGCTGGCAAATTTGAGAAGTAAACTTGAATATACCAACAAGACCCTCAAGCTCCTATAAGGTGGGGACAAAAGTGCCCTGGTTTACATTGCGGGTCTGATATAATTACATTGCTAACCGAATGACTACAACCATATTTAAAAAAGAGGTGCCGGAGTTGTCGGTAGTCCCCCTGAATAAAGAATGGGAGGGTAAATACAAGACCCTTGTTGAGGGCAGTGGTGTAAAAATTTTCTCTCCCTTCGTGGAGGTGTGGACTTCTGACGCATCCAACAAAGCCCTTTCATATTTTTCCCACGGAATCTTTAGATACTTCGGCAAATTCCCTCCGCCGATCGCCCGGCACCTAATAAACAAATACGTATCAGACGATGGACTGGTTATCGATCCAATGTGCGGGAGCGGCACGACGTCGCTGGAAGCCCTGCTGCTAGGCAGGAGAGCGAAATGTTACGATACCAGCCCTCTGGCGGTTTTGATATCCCGCGTTAAGGTCACCCCAATCAATGGAGCCAAAGCACGCAAAGACTTGGAAGAAATCTTGTCTCTAATAAACGCCACGAAACCGAGGCCGGTTTCTCTAGTCGGTTTAAAAAATCCGGATCATTGGTTCCTGCCCGAAACGATACGATCACTATTTAGGATTAGGCAGGCAATAAATCAAGTTGAAATTAGCGGCAGCTATCGAGAACTCTTTATGGTCGCTTTCCTGGGTATAGTGAGGAGGGTTTCCCGGGCAACGACACAGCAAGGCAGACTATTCCTTGATGTAGCTACCGCTGAGAAGGATGCCGCTCCGTTCTTTAAAAAAAAGGCTCGAGAGATTATTGATTCAGTTTCGACTCTGCCCAAGAGCAATAATATCGAGATAGAGCAGAAGTCCATTATGGATAGAAGTGGTCACGCCGAAGAATTGGCAGACTTGATTATCTGCCATCCACCTTACTTCAATTCCTACAAATACAGCGGGGTGAATTCTCTTGAGTTGGCCTGGATGGACGTTGACCACGCTGACATCAGAAGGACCGAAATCAGAGAGGCGTTCAAAGTCGGAAAACCCGAAAAAGTTGTTGACTATATCGCCGACATGAAAAAGGGCCTACTTAACCTAAAAGACCGCTTGCAAGATAATGGACATCTAGCTCTGATGATCGGCGATACAGTAATCAAGGAGCAATATATCCCCGTTACGAAGATGTTGTTGGATGAATTAAAAAATGACTATCGCATCGAGCATTCCGCGCTAAGAATCCCAAGATTCACGGAGGCATCATGGGCGGCTAGTCAAAGAAGGAAGGGTCACCAGGTCGGAATTAACCTATGCGACTTAATTGTCGTCCTAAAAAAAACATGAAAACCAAAGCACTGATGGCCCAAACCCATCCAGCCGAATATTTAATTCATAAATATTGGGCGAGAAAGCCGCATAATATACTTCGGCATTATCTGGAAACATTTTTTAAGAAAGGTGATCTGGTGATTGATCCGTTTTGCGGGAGCGGCGTCTTTTTGGCGGAGGCGAAGAAGCTCGGGGTCAACGCCGTGGGCGTTGATGTTAATCCAATTGCCTACCTACTCTCTGAAGTGACCACCAACCCCCCTGACCTAAAGGAGTTCGACGAGGCTGCTCGTCAGATCATTAAATATGCCAAGGATAGTTTCATTAATCTCTATAAGCTTGAGGACGGTTCTGAAATCAGATATTTAGTCCATCAAGTTGCCTCAAAATGTCTTAGGTGTGGGAAGTTGGGCTCCATGGAGAATTCAAAGAAAAAAAGCTCGCGGTATTACTGTAGGTTTTGCGATCATAAATTATCCTTTAACTTTGAAAGTTTTTCACATACCGAGGTTGTGAAGATAATAGACAAGGATAATCACATCCACGATACAGGCTGGGCCCTGAAGGACCAGAAAAATAAGTCCGAGACGTCAGGAGATCCTGGGAGTTTCAACGAGAAACTCGTTGTGAATAGGAGAATTCTGGCTTTCCCTGGAATGAAACTGTCGGATCTTTTCACCCCCCGTGCCTACTGGGTATTGAGCAGCCTATTTAGTCAGGCGTACAAAATAGAAGATGGGCGCGTTAGGAACGCGATCCTTTTATTGCTTACCTCAGGAGCCGCCCAAAACTCCCGCTTGATACCTTTTAGAAATAATTTGAAAACAGGTGGGCCTGCGTGGACCATCCCCGGATTTTGGATCGCACCTCTTCACCTTGAGACAAATCCTCTAGTTCATCTCGAAGCCCGGTATAAAAAATTTCTTAGGGGTATAAAAAGTCTAAACGAAGCCTACAGAGGTTCTAGCGCAGAAATTAAAGTCGAGAATATTTCCGCACAGGATGGGCTGCGCGGATTAGAGGACAATTCCTTAGATGGCATCTTTTTCGACCCACCATACGGGGACAATGTTCCATACGTCGAATTTTCCGCGATATGGAATGGATTCCTAAAGAACGCTGTCCAATACGATAAAGAGATAGTTGTCTCAGACAGGAAGGAATTTACCAGTTCCTGGGATAAGTATGAAAAAGATATGCGTGACGTGGTGGGATTGTTTTTCAAGAAACTCAAACCGAAGGGGAAGATCATTATGACGTTCAACAATTTAGATCCACGCGCCTGGAAAATCGTACTCGAGTCCTTCTCGCAGTCTTTCTTCTACTGCCGCGAGGCTAAATATCAAATCCCTGCCGTAGTTTCATCGAAGGCTCGAACTGCCTCCGATACCAGTTATATAGGAGATTACTACTGCGTTTTTGAGAAGAGCGCCTCACCACAAAACAGGAGGAGGGACATCTATTATTTAACCGAAAGAATAAGAGACGTTTTATTTAGCAGGGATGGGAAAGCCCCTATTAATTTAATAAATCGCGTAGCGATTCTGGCTATTCTCAACGATAACCTTGATATAAATCTCATTGAAAAAATTGACGACGCAATCAAGCCTATAGCATCGCGCGAAGGCAATCATTACGTGCTGAGGAAAGGCATAGACAAAAAGGGTGAACAGCCACGCCTCGAAGATCTGCTAAAATCTATTGCTATCAAGGAGCTTTCGAAAAACAAAAAAAATATACGCGATTTCTACGAAGTGGTGCTGGCACGCACCGACAGCATCGGTAGCCCTCCTATTTCTGAAATGAAAAGTATTCTGAACGGAACCGTTTTCTTCGAAGGGGAGTATTGTTATCTCCAAAGTAGCGCTTCTCAGCCTCCTCTATTCCAACAAAGTCAGCTCAGCTGAAAGTCTAGGTTCTGAAACACGCCACCCTTGTATACAAAGGTGTTTATGAGATTCTCCGATTTATCTTTGGATACCACTATATTCACGACGTCCCGCTTCGGCCCATCCCACCTTGCAAGAAACTCTTTCCGTACCAAGCTGCACTCTTTTTGGATGTCGTTTCCGTTTCCGCACATCCAAAGAAAGGAGGGAAGAACTTTATAGTTTTTCCTCGTCTGCCAGTGAGGGTTTCTTGATTGGCTCAATATTTCCGCCATCTCCCTAATTACTCGGATAGACTTGGTCATCTGATCACTGGCAATCAGCTTCCCAACGCAATCTTTTGCCTCAACAATCAAGATGACCTTGAAATCGTCATTGACAAGGATCAAGTCAGGCCTCTCTTCTTCTCGAATGAAACGGTAGATTTCAACACTTGTCCCCCCTTCGCCGGGTGCGACAACTTTTTTCCATGGGCCCGCCGTGGGATTTGTGAAAGCAACCCACCACCCCAATTTGGGATTTTTCTTAATGTAAACTTCGGTTGCCCACCGAGCTATCTCTTCGCTCGGGCTATATGTATAGCTAATCATGTTATTTTCCCTGTTTTAAGATTAACCAAAACCCCACCACAAAATATCGCGTAATCGAGCAAATCTCTCATTATCGTCACACCCTTGTTTTTTTTGAAGATTCCGCTGTCCGTTACAAGCTGAGTATGGACTTGGTGCGGATAATAGGCCACCGCTATCCGAGTCCTCTGACCCAAAACGTCTTTCGTGAATATGTTCGCGAAAGCCGACAGCTGCCCGGTGAACGGATCGCCGAATATTCTGCCTGGTTTCAAGCTGTTCGATATATAGAGAAACACCGGGCCCTCTTCTTGAGTACTCAGACCGCTCAACCGAGGGAACGCCGCTTTGATTGCTGTTTCAGCATCGCGCCAAGAATCTATAAGATAAAACACGTTTTTAGCCGTCGTTACATGGAGCCTGCCCGCATCACTCTTCGGAAAATCCGATATGTGCAGCGTAAAGCTGGTGTTTTTCAATCCGCTATTCCCGAACATTGCCTTTTGCTGAGCGATCCATTCAGCAACATCCGCCTTATCTTGAGGACGAGAACCCGCATTACCAGACAGCGTATAGCCGCGTTTTTTACTGACTATTCCTTCCAGCTCTGAAACAAGCCGGTCGGGTTTTATCACCCCACCCGGTTTTATGGATTGGTAGATATCTTTGGGCAAACTATCCGTTGTTCCCCAATTGAAGAAATCTAACAAAGAGTTGTCCAGTTTTTCTTCGGCGGTCACTAGGCCCGCGATACCCCCGGCGGTTTTAGGATCAGTCAACAATTCTTTCTTTGGGATGAAGCTCACCACTTGCGGCCACTGGCTATCGATGAAATCGATCATGTGGTGATATTGCTCTGTCAGAATTGGCAACAAATCTTTTTTTGTGCTGATGCCCAAGTGAATACCTATGAGCGTAGCCAGCGCCGCGTATAACGATTTTACTCCTTGCCCGAATGAATAATCCTCGGGATGTTCCAAATCTGAATAATGCAAAACAGCGCAAGGGGTCCTCTGGATGCAACTCAGTTTAAGAGCTAAAACGGTCGGCCAAATGGAGTCCCTTCTGATCCCCCCGTCGACGTGTGTGCCAAACTCTCCGAGAAGGTACCAGAATGGGATCTGCAATCGTAGACTACCGTACATCCTTTCGCATCTCTGGAGGGCCTGATTGCCGGTGGGAACGGCGGCAGTTTCTTCCATGGCGAACACTATCTTTTTCTGCGCCGGATCGTAAGCAATCAGATCTGGTTTGCCCCATTCGATTAGATAGGCAATAGCCTCGGGGAGAGGGTCCCAGTTTTCATAGGACCCGAAAACCGTTATTTCGAGCTCTGTGTCGTCATTGATCTTAAAAAGGAAAACGGGGATGAACCCCTTTTCGTAGGTAATTCGACCGAGCTTAAAAAACCGGGCCAATTCCTGGCATGCCCAGAATCCTTCGTGGAAGCTATCCGCCCAAAATTCCAAACTTATTTTCCTCATCTTATGTTTCCAAGGTATCAAACTTCTAGCTTTTCCTCAAGAAATGACTGCAATTCGGACCGGCCCAGGGCGGGATTCGAACCCACATGGGTCGCTCCGATACTTAGTTGTCACAGCGGAGAGGGTGGGATTCGAACCCACGATGCCCTTTCGGGCATAACTCCTTAGCACGGAGCCGCTTTCGGCCACTCAGCCACCTCTCCTTTTCTTAAGCGTGTTTTCCAGCAGGTACCGCAACCGCTCTTTGCCCTTGCCGGATTTCAGGAACAACTCCTCACGCAGAGCATCGGTCTTATCGGCGAAAACCTCGTAGTAGAGCAACTTCCATGGACTCCACGCCTTCGTAGATGTTACGCCACCTCGGTTATGTTCGGCAAGTCGCCGCTTCAAATCTTCTGTAAAACCTTTATACAGTTTCTTCCCCGTATCGCTGTAGAGCACATAGACGTAATACATGCTCCGATAACTCAGCCACTTCGGCCCGAGGCCGACCAGCCTTGGGCTGGCAGCCACCTCTCCTGTGGTCGTCGAGAACATCAAAAGAATACAGAAAATGCTTGTTATTATCAAGTTTTTCTGCTACCGTCAGAACACATGACTGACGCAGCTAACAACAAGAACCTGCTCCCCCGCCCGCCTATCGTGGTTGTGATGGGGCACGTAGACCACGGGAAGACAACCCTGCTCGATACGATTCGAAAGATCGGTTATCGAGCGAAAGCCGTCTCGCCAAAGGCGGATGAGCCTCGCTCCGTTGCGGAGCGGGAGGCGGGCGGTATCACACAATCCATCGGCGCCTACGAAATAGAACACGGCGGACGGAAAATCACATTCATAGATACCCCAGGGCACGAGGCGTTCGCGAAGATGCGTTCGCGCGGCGCACACGCCGCCGACCTCGCTGTTCTCGTGGTCGCCGCCGACGAAGGCGTGAAACCACAGACAAAAGAGTCTATCGAGGTTTTGAGACGGACCGAGACGCCGTTTATCGTCGCCATCACGAAAGTGGACAAGCCAAGCGCCGACCTTGAGCGGACGAAGGGCGACCTCACGGGCGCGGGCGTGCTCCTCGAGGGATACGGCGGCCATGTGAGCTACGAGCCGGTCTCCGCAAAGACCGGCGAGCACGTGCCCGAGCTCCTCGACCTCATCCTCCTCGCCACGGATGTCGAGCACCTGACCTACGACCCCGCTGCACCAGCGGAAGGTTTCATCCTCGAAGCGCGCATTGATCGGCAACGAGGCCTCGAGGCGACCGTCATCGTAAAGAACGGCGTGCTCCGGCAGGGTATGGAAATCGCAACGCCCACCGTCCGCGGACGCGTCAAGATAATGGAGAACTTCCTCGGGAAACCGGCGAAGACGCTCGAACCGTCCGCGCCAGCCTTGATCATCGGCCTTGAGAAACTGCCCCAGGTAGGCGAGGAGTTTTCCACCGACGCATCGCGAATGGACTCGAATAGCTCACCAATTTCACGAATGCCCATTCGCGAACATTCGCGAGCCGACATTCGTGTTGATTCGAGAGAGAGTGTTAAAACACTGAACGTTGTCTTGAAGGCCGCCGACACCGGTTCTCTCGAGGTACTCTCCGTGATAGTCAAAGGCATCGCCTCCGAGAGGCCGCTCACGGTGGCCGGCGAATCCGTGGGTGATGTGAACGACAACGACGTGAACCTCGCCATCTCGACCGGCGCCGTCGTCATCGCCTTCCGGAGCCGCGTCGACAAGGCATCGAAATCGCTCGCCGAGGCAAACCGCGTGACCGTCATCGCCTCCGACATCATCTATGACCTCGTGAAGGCCATCGAGGAGTTCCTTGTGCAGTTCGAGAAGCCACCGGTTACGGGCGAACTCGAAGTGCTCGCCATCTTCAACCAGACGAAGCCCGAGAAACAGATCGTGGGCGGCAAGGTGACTTCCGGCATCTTCAAAGACAAGGCGTTGGTGCAGATCGTCCGCGGCGGCCCTTCGACAGGCTCAGGGCAAGGGCACACTGTTGGCCAGGGCCGCGTGCTGAACCTCCAGCAGCAGAAGAAGGATGCTTCACAGGTCCCCGCGGGGAACGAGGCCGGTATCCTTGTTTCGTCACCGACGCTCATTCAAACCGGGGATAAATTAGTGATTAGCCAATTGGGTTCAGCCACCAGTGAATCGAGGAATTAATTTCCTATTCCGACCATCCGACCCGAGTGGCTAGTGGCTATACCCTATTCCCTACCCTTATGAATTTTAGAACGCTCCGCGTTGGTAAGCTCATCCGCGAAGAGCTCGGCGCACTCATCATCCGCAAGCTCGAGTTCCCGGGCGTGGTTGTGACGATTACCGAGGTGGAGGTCTCAAAGAAACTTGACACAGCTCGTGTCAAAATGAGTGTCATACCAACGGGCACCGCGGACGGCGCACTCGCCACTCTCCGGGAGGCGCGCGGCCGCCTCCAGTATCTCCTCACCCGCAAGCTCAACATCAAGCCGATGCCAAAGATTCTCTTCGAGCTCGATGAACGACCAGAGAAAGCGGCGGGGGTTGAAAAAATACTCCTTGAGGAAGAGAATAAAGGTACGGCCGGATAGCCCCGCCTCCGCTCCGACCGGAGCGTAGGAGCTACGGCGGGCAGACAAGTGGTTTGAATGGCGCGGTGGCGAAGAGGTAACGCGGCGGTCTGTCTCGCTACGCGAGATCCCGCGCAGCGGGACAAAACCTCATGCCCTACTACACATACGTGTTGCGTAGTCTGAAGAATGGGGACTTCTATGTGGGCAGCACCGCCGATGTTTACAAACGACTTGTTCGACATAATTCCGGGAAAGTAAGGTCAACAAAAGGATATGCGCCATGGAAGCTCCTGCAACACGAACAGTTCATCTCGCGGAGCGAAGCGGTGCAACATGAACGGTTCTTGAAAAGTCACCAACAAAAGGAGATACTGGAACAGCGATATGGCGCGGTGGCGAAGAGGTAACGCGGCGGTCTGCAAAACCGCCATGCGAGGGTTCGAATCCCTCCCGCGCCTCAAATTTGTCGTCGGGGCAAAACCCTTATACGCGGGTGCAATTCCCGCCCAAACTTCATATGAAAACAGTTTTGATATCGCTCGCGGTTGGAATGGTAATCACTGCGCTCACGTATAGAATCCCGACATTTTGGCGAAACGCCAACCTAACGCGGGCGCCGTTTCCGGATGCCATGTACTGTGAGTGGAGTGGACTCCCATTGCCGGTTTCGGGAACATGCTCCGGGGGTATTGCGGGCCTGATAAATGAACCGCGATCTTCAACGACTGGCTTATTTATCAATTTTTTGGCATATTCATTGGCAATGGGGGTCATCCTTCAGGTACGAAGGAGGCTCTCTCGATAGCCTCGCCCGGGTGGTGAAATAGGTAAACACGCGACACTTAAAATGTCGTGAGAGTAACACTCTCTTGCCAGTTCGATCCTGGCCCCGGGCACCGTTACAAAATACGGAAACCTTATAATACTACCACCACCATGAAACTCATTTCCCTAAACATCTGGGGCGGCACGCTCTTCAAGCCGCTCCTAGAGTTCATCCGCTCCGCCGCTCCCACGACGGACGTTTTCTGCTTTCAAGAGGTCTTCCGGAGCGGCTCGGATGTTGCAACGAGCGGTGGCGCGCGCATGAACATTTTTGCCGACCTCGTCAAAGCGCTCCCCGATTTCGACGCCTACTTTGCGGCGACGCAGGACCAGTACGACCTCAAAGAACCGATTGCATTTTCGGCGGCCGCCGGCGAGGCGCTCTTCATCCGTCGGTCCGTGCCGGTTGCCTCGCACGGCGAGCGCTTCGTTTACGGTTCCTTCAACGATGTTGTTATCACGAGCGAGGGCCCCGACTGGCCCAGCGCCGCACAATTCGTCCGTATCGACCGCGGCGGCGAGCCCCTCACCATCGTGAACATTCACGGCATCGCCTATCCGGGCGCGAAGGTTGACACTCCTGCGCGCCTTGAGCAGTCGCGGAATATCGCCGCGTTCCTGAACGGGGAAACCGGCGAGAAGGTCCTCTGCGGCGACTTCAACCTAATGCCCGAGACCGAGAGCGTTCGGCTGATAGAAGAAACCGGCATGCGAAACCTTATTAAAGAGTTCGGTATCAGTTCGACCCGCGGCAGCGTGAATGCCGCCCGCTACCCAGCCGATGATCTTCAGCACTTCGCCGACTACGCGTTCGTCTCGCCGGGAATCAAAGTCGGGAGCTTCACAGTTCCCAACGTCGACATTTCCGACCACCTGCCGCTCATTCTTGAGTTTTCGTAATGCGCACCCGGCGGCTCTCTTGGGCTCAAATACGTCGGTTCAGAGAAACCATCTACGCTCGCCACGCGCGCCACCGGCGAAACCTCCCGTGGCGGACGCGCCTGCCTGCCGGCCCGCTTCGCCGTAGCTCCAGCGAGGCGAGCAGGCAGGCGCACGTCCCATACCACATCCTCGTCTCGGAAATTATGCTCCAGCAGACACAGGTTGATCGCGCAGTGCCGAAGTATCGTGCCTTCCTCCGCGCGTTTCCGAATTTCTCCGCCCTCGCGCGCGCGCCGCTCAAGCAGGTGCTCCTCGCCTGGCAGGGACTGGGCTACAATCGGCGCGCGCTTGCGCTCCGGCGCATCGCGCAGGCCGTCGTGCGCGACCATGGTGGCATACTCCCCCGCTCACACAGTGAACTTGAAGCGCTCCCCGGCATCGGCCCCTACACCGCCTCCGCCATCCGCGTTTTCGCATGGAACCAGCCGGATGCGCTCATCGAAACCAATATCCGCTCGGTCTTCATCCACCACTTTTTCAAGAACCGTCGCCGCGTTCCGGATGCCGCACTTCTGCCGTTTATCGGGGCGACGCTTGACCGCGCGCACCCGTGCCGCTGGTATGAGGCACTCATGGACTACGGAAGCGACCTTAAGGGGCGCGTTCCGAACCCGAACCGCCGGAGTGCCGACCACGTACGGCAATCGCGATTCGAGGGCTCAACGCGGCAGCTCCGTGGCTTGCTTCTCCGCGACATCGCGAAACGGCCCGCCGCACTCGAAAAGGATCTCCTCGCGAAAATACTAGCGGACCGGCGCGCGCAGGCGCGGCGTGCGCTCGCCACTCTCGAACGCGACGGGTTCATCAAAAGAACGGCGCGCGGTTACGCCGTGTGCCGATAAATCTGCTTAATACCGATGACTTGGCGGTGCTGTTGTAACGTTCTTGAAAGCGGTCACTTGGGGCGGGTCGGTCGGCAGTCAAAAAACTAGAAACGCGACAACGAGATTAGATATTACATTAAAGCAGTCCCTGAAGTTTTTGGAGTGTCAACATCAAAGATCGCAAAGATTCCAAGATGTTTGCGAGTTGCACTGATTTTCCCGAAGATGACTGCGTTTCAACAGAGGGGTATACACCCATGCCTATTGCGGGCGAAGTTGCCTGAAGATGGTAGTCAGTAGTTGAAACGAATTGAGGATTGGCGTCGATATTATTTGTTCCGCCGGACCATCCTCCGATGTCTGAATAGCTGACATTGTTAGTGCTAGCTCCAGTACCACCCGTATCTCCAAAATTGCCTAAACCACCCCCATTTCCCCAGATAATTGAGTTGAGAACGCTCACATGACTACCGGCACCATATGCTAATCCACCCCCCCATCGCCCAGTGTATGTGCGATTATTAGCTATAGTACTATTAGTAAACGTCACCGTTGATTGACCTACACACACCCCCCCTCCGCAGTTTGAATTGTAATTATTATCAACAAGGCACTCGCTTACCTCGACATTGCTACTCCCATTCACGATAATTCCTCCACCATTAGTCGCACTATTGTCGGTAAAACGAACGGAATTTACCAAGACATTCTGAGAGCCTATGATTCCCAAACCTCCGCCATCCGCATTCGATGATCCACTGTTTTTCACGGTAAGGTTCTTAATAATGACATACGAAACACCGCTGACCATTATCCCCGACGTTATCCCCGAAATACTCTTTGTAATGATTGTTTGATCAACGCCCGCGCCTTCAAGGCAAATTCCGCTTTTCATGGCGAGGTTCTCATTATAGGTCCCTGCCGCCACTTTAACAGTATCCCCCGAGTTCGCAGCGTTAATCGCGGCCTGAATGCTTGAATAATCGCCGGGGACATTTTTGACCGTCTGGTCGCACGTGGGATAAGCGGTTGGTTGCGGGGGTGGGGGCGGTGGGGGCGCTTGTGTCGTAGCCGACGCCGGATTTGATTGCGTCGAAGTATTCCCCGCTGCATCATAAGCGGCAACGGTATACGTGTAGGCAGTGGAAGCCTGAAGACCGGTATCTGAATAGGAAAGTGTCGTAGATGCGGCTGATGGTGTGATTGTCGCGATTTGCGTACCGCCCCGATAGATCTTGTATCCAGTCACCCCGACGTTATCGGTAGAACTTGACCAGGAGAGATTTATTTGGCTTGGTGAAACGGCGGCCGCACTCAAGTTGGCGGGCGTGGAGGGTGGCGTCGTATCTGCTGTCGTGCTGGTTGCGGTTGTCGCGGTGGTTGTCGCGGTGGTTGTGGTCGACGGAGAAGGAGTTGTGGTTGGAGGGGGTGCATATGAACCACTTCCCCAGCCACTCGATGACGGCGATGGGGTCGGCGAGGATGTGGTTGTCGTTGCGATCGCGGAGGTCGTTGTGGTTGTGGACGAAGTTACGGTAGTAGAAGCGGGAACCAAACTTCCCGTAGTTGTTGCGACTTCCGCTTGAATCCCGGGGGTGGCAAGAGGGCTTGGCGGGACCGCACCTGATTGCCCGGCGCCAGTTGTCGCCAACTCGTTAAGTTTCGCCTGGGTTTTTGGTCCTACGATACCGACAGATTCTATGCCGTTCTTTTCTTGGAATTTTTTGACTGCCATCTCCGTAAGCGGTCCGAAGTAGCCCGTAACCAACCCTTCGGGATATACGTCGGGAAAGGTCTTCAAAAATTCCTGCAACTGTTTTACGTCGTCGCCGGTAGTTCCCTGTGTCAAAACCCTACTAAATGTGAGCTCTGTTTTTACGGACTGTACTTGATTCTGAAGATCCGCCACTTGCGCCTGCAGCGATTGTATCTGCGCTTGGAGTTGTTGTATGAGATTCAGTAAATCTTGATTCGTTGAGGTACTGTTTTGAGCACAAGCAACGTTAAAGAACAAAAGGCCGACAGTAACTCCTCCTGTACAGATCTTTTTGAACATATGTTCATTATAACACGAGTGAATCCAAAATTAAAAAAATTAGAATCCTTGCCCCCTGCAACTTTTCGTCGCCTAATCTGACCCTCTGGAAGCATTGAAAAACCGGGGGGAACTGTCCCTCGAACGAGCGCACAACCCTGCGGAGGGGGAGGCCCCGCCGTTGGCGGGATTGCTGTTTGTCGCCAATCGCTCCCCTCCAGCGGCGGGCAGGCGCTCTTGGACAAACAGGGAAGATTTTAACACTCGATACCTTGCGGTATACACGCTTTCTCCCGCCCATTGCGGTGTGTCGCGGTCTAGAACTTTGCCTGTGCAATCAGTATAAGGGTTTTCTTGGGGTCGTTCCAGAACTGCAATTGAGGTGTCTCGGTCGCAACGACGATGGCGCTCCGATGGGTTATAATTAGAACATGCTCAAAAAACCTCTGTTATTATTCATCTTAGTACTTGCCTTGCTGGCCGCAGCATTCTTTGCATTTCCCAAACCCACCCCAGTACAGACCCCAACACCGATCGCAACGAAACCATCGTCAACTGTGTCCGTGTCCGCTTCCTCATCAATAACTATTCCTTCGTTTTCACCGCTTGCGAATCTTCCTCCTAAGCCAGATTTTATTCCTGCGCTTGTGACTTCAACCGACATTCGTGTCGATTCACATTATCAAACGGATCCTTCAATTGAATCTCCGGACTATCACGCGGGAGGATATGTTGATTCCACAACGGACGAGAATTATTTTCTGATACCAAAATCCAGCAACTTTCAGAAAAGGCCGTACGGCGGCACCAACTTCCCCATATTTAAATCCGTTGAAAGCCACGCATATCAAGGCACCCCGATTTACATTGCAAACGAAAGCAGTAATTACAGCCTTTCTTACATCGGATTTAAAATGAGCGATCATACGCTTTTAAGCCAACTATCGGTTGAGCTCGGCATAGATTTTATGGGGGGATTCGAACAAAGCCTGAATTCACCAAAACCTCTCGCGAATATATTTGGAATGAAAACTGCATGCGCTTGCGGGCCGGGACTGTATTTACGAAGGGTTGGTAATTCCAATTTGGAGTTTATTAAAGAATCCGACGATGTTTCTTGGTATACATTAAAGACGCCCATCTCGCTTTACAATTTGCCAAACGCTTATTGCGACGATCCGAATGACGAGTACTGCGGAGTTGGGACTGGAGCTGGTTTAAGCGGCGGAAATTTAAGAATGCATATATACTATGTCCCCAACGATAAAGAAGGGGCACTGCAAATTCAGTTGGCAGATATAATCCTCAAAGATAAGGACGGGAATTTTGTTGAGCCCTCAACGTGGGATAATTACGACCACTACTACCGGGCGTATTTACAATAGCAATGAAGTTTTTATGCGAGAATCGTAAAAGAGCTTTGTTTTTTGCTGCAGCAGTGATTTTTATTTCTTTCGCCTCCATTGCCGCGATATCGCGCGGGACATTCTTAGAAAAAAATATCGATAGTCCCGTTACCGCCAAATTCGAGCCGTCGGACAGCCAGGCGCTGGGACAGAATTTCGTCATAGGCATACCTGGAGAAACTTTGGATGCAGCCACAGCTGCGTTTTTAAAGCATGTCCATCCAGCTGGGATAGTCCTTTACACCAGAAACTATAAGTCCCCGGAGCAGCTTAAAGCCCTTATCGTCGATCTTCAGGGGCTTGCACTGAGAACTACTGGTCGGGTTTATTTTATTATGATTGACGAAGAACCGGGAGGTGCAACCCGGCTCAATTTATTTCAAAACGTATTTGCTGCTGGAGTTCCAGATTGGGAACAGATAGCTTCCGACGTGAGTACACTTAAAAAATTCGGCATCAACGTCGATTTAGCGCCTGTTGCTGACTTTCCCTTTGATAAAGACTCGTTTATCACATTCAGAATGCCAGCTAATACTACGAGCGCATTAATAGCATTCGATGACAAATTTATCCCTCTATTGCATGCTAATGGAATCGCTGCTACCCTCAAGCACTTCCCCGGGATGGGAATTTTTAAAACCGACCCACATCGAGAACTTCCCCAAGCCAACATAGATAGTGAAAAACTAAAGCAATCACTCGATATTTTTCAGGATGGCGTTAATGCCGGAGCAGATTTCGTCATGACTGGCCACGCGATTTATGGCAATATCGATCCGAGCGGGCCAGCAACACTGTCTTCGAAAATAATCAATGACTTATTACGCGGGCAAATTAACTTTAAAGGACTGACAATAACGGATGATCTTTCCGATATGCCTTTTATTCTGAACAAGAAAATGGATATGGTGCAGGCTACGATCGCCGCCATTAAAAACGGACAGAATCTTCTTATTTTTTCACACAAGAATGAGAATACTTTAAAAATATTCGATTCGGTCGCCAACCTTATGAAGTCAGATGCAGAATTTCGGAATGCCATTCTGGATAACTATAAAAAAATAATCTCGTTTAAGGAATCGAAAGAAATTAAATAGCCCAAAAGAAAACCGCCTTTTTGCCGGTTTTCTTTTGGTGTCCCGGTCATACCACTGCCTCGGCTGAGACGGTTGGCACGATAGAAACGCCTTGTCCGCGGAGAGGGAGGGATTCGAACCCTCGATACCTTGCGGTATACACGCTTTCCAAGCGTGCGCACTAGGCCACTATGCGACCTCTCCGCAATGGGCGGGATTGCAATTTGTTCCTAAAGATTCTACGCGTGCTTGAATCTTTAGACAAATCGGGAACACAACTGCCGTTTTCCGCCAGAGGCGGATCCGCCTTCGGCGGAAAACCCCTGCCTGCCGGTAGGCAGGACTCACGCACCCTTCCGCTTTGTGCGGGACTGCTGTTTGTCGCCAATCGCTTCGCTCTTGGACAAACAGGGAGCAATCCGTGTGCACACTTCGCCCTTACTCAGTGCAAGCTAGACACCCACCGCTTCAGCGGGGGCCCGCCGTAGGCGGTGGTATGCGACCCCTCCGGAACGTTTCCGTTACGCGATGATGGTACCGCGGAAGCTCTCGCCGTTCAAGAGACGGTTAAAATTCTTCAGGTTCCTGCCGTCGATGATAATGGCAGTGAGTTTTTTATTCTGCGCGAACTTCGCCGCAACAGGGTCAACCGGCGCGTGAGCCCCAGGCTTCCATCGCGCGGGGATAAGCTTTCGATACTCACGCCATGATATCGTTTTATATGGCTTCGCTTTTGAGGTTGTACGCCTGCCTGCCGGCAGGCAGGGGTCTTTGTCAAAGACGTGCGAGGGTTTGCCGGCAACAACAAATTCCTTTGTGCCGAAGTCACTTGCGAGCGCGACGGCGACAAAATCCGTCGACCACCCCGGCCGCCAGCCCGAGGCGATGGTGACGGCGTGTGTCAATTTCGGGAACTTGTGCCGCGCATCAATGATGACCGGGTCAGCGACATCACGGAAAACGGTGCGCAAGAGGTGCGCGTTCGTGCGCGTCGCGTGGATACCGATCCAGTCCTTATCTTCGTCCGACACTGGGGCGATCTTCGCGGCAGCCTCCTGATACACGCGGCAGATACGCCCGCCGCCCACAACGATGACGAATCGCATCCCCCGCCGGACAAAAGCGCGGATGAGTTTCTTGAAACGGCGGATGAAGGTGGCGTCAATCTCTCTGGGGTACACGATAGACCCGCCGAGTGCGACGACAACGGTGCGACCGAAACGGTGGGTCATGGGAACAGCGTTAGATATTCACTGCACGCAACGCCTTTATCCTCTCTTCTATCGGAGGATGGGTCATGAATAATTTGTGCCACCATGAAACGCTGCTCCCCTTGAACGGATTGTCTATCCAAAGGTGTGCCGTCGAGTCGCGCGCTGTCTGCATCGGCACCCGGTCAGCGCCGATCTTCTGGAGCGCCGAGATAAGCCCCTCGGGGTACCGCGTGAGGAGAATGCCCGAAGCATCCGCCAGGGATTCCCGCCGCCGCGAGATGGCAAGTTGGATGAGCATCACGCCGATGGGCGCGAGGATGGAAAGCACGATGCCAAGGACCATCATGATGGCGCCGGCCTCCGACCGGTCGTTGTCCCGACCGCGGAAACCGCCCCAGAAAAGCGAGCGCAGGAAGAAGTCGGCGAGGAGCGAAATGACGCCTGCGAGGACGACCGCGACGGTTGAGATCAAGATGTCGCGGTTCCCGACGTGAGAGAGCTCGTGCGCCAGGACTCCCTCGAGTTCGGGCTTGTCGAGCCGCTGGAGCGCGCCCGCCGTCACCGCGATCACGGCGTGCTGCGGGTCGCGGCCAGCCGCGAAGGCGTTGATCTGGGCCTCGGGCGTTACGAATACCCGCGGCATCGGGAGGCCCGCCGTGATGGTGAGGTTCTCGACGATGCGGTAGAGCTCCGGATTATCCTTTTTCTCGATAGACACGGCCCGCGCCATGGCGAGCGCGATCTTGTCCGACGAGTAGTAGCTCACGAGCGCCGAGACGATGCTGAAGAGTACCGCGAACACCAGTATCCCTTGATTCTGGAACACATATGAGAATATCCACCCGAGCGCGATGACGACTAAGAAAAACACCGTGAAGAGCACCCACGTGCGGCGGACGTTCGACTCCTGGTACTGGTACAAGGAAGCCATGGCGAAAAAAGAGAATGCCTCTAAAACTTCACCTTCACCGGTTGCTCCGCCTCGGGCTCCGCGTCGAAGAACTCCATCGGCGCAAAACCGAACATGCTCGCGATGAGGTTCGAGGGGAACACCTGAATTCGCGTGTTCAGGTCGCGGACATTGCCATTGTAGAAGCGTCGTGCCGCTTGTATCTTGTCCTCGGTGTCGGTGAGTTCATCCTGAAGCTTCGAAAAGTTCTCGTTCGCTTTGAGCTGCGGGTAGTTCTCGGCAACCGCGAAGAGGGATTTCAAGGCCCCCGAGAGCACGTTCTCCGCGCCGGCCTTGTCGGCGCCCGGGGCCGCGCTCATTGCGCGGGTGCGTGCCTCCGTCACTTTCTCGAAAACGCCGCTCTCGTGCGCCATGTAGCCCTTCACGGTTTCGACGAGATTCGGGATGAGGTCATACCGGCGCTTCTGTTGGACCTCGATGTCGGACGCTGCTTCCTTCGCACGATTCCGCAGCGTTACGAGGCGGTTAAAGGCGAACACGACCCAGACCACGACGACCGCGAGAATAATGTAGATGTATGTCATATCGCTATTCTATCACCTGTCGACCTTTTTCTGCAAACCTCGCTAGTGGTTGTGGCGCTCAAACACGAGGAAAACGTGCGGATACGGGTTTTGGGCATCCACTATTCCCTCCCGCCGCGAAACCTCCCGCCACTCCGCGGGGTCAAATTCCGGAAAGAAAACGTCGCCCTCGAAATCGTGGTCAATGCGGGTGAGATAGAGTTTTGCCGCCCGCGGGAGCGCCGCGCGGAAAAGCTCTGCACCGCCGATGATGAATGCCTCGTCCGCATCCCTTGTTCGCTCGAACGCTTCGTTGAGCGAGGCGACGACGACGCACCCGGGCGCCGCGTAGTCGTGCTGTCGCGTGACGACGATGTTCTCGCGGCCGGGAAGCGTTCGGCCGATGGATTCAAAGGTCTTCCGGCCCATAATAATGGGGTGACCCATCGTGACTTGTTTAAAGTGTGCGAGGTCGGCCGGCAATTTCCACGGCAGTTTCCCGCCCGCGCCGATCACACCGTCTTTCCCGACCGCTGCAATGAGCGATAGTCGCATCGAATTACACCGCGATGGGTGCCTTGATCGCGGGATATGGATCGTACCCTTCGAGCGTGAAATCTTCGTACTTAAAGTCGAATATGGATTTCACTGCCGGATTCAGTTTCATCGTCGGGAGCGGTCGCGCCTCGCGGGAGAGTTGTTCGTTTACCTGCTCAAGGTGGTTCAGGTAGATGTGTACGTCACCAAACGTATGAATGAATTCGTGCGGTTCAAGGTCGGTCACTTGTGCCATCATCATGGTCAGGAGCGCATAGGAGGCAAGATTGAAGGGTACACCGAGAAATGTGTCGGCGGTCCTTTGGTAGAGGTGGCACGATAGTTTGCCATTGACCACGATAAACTGGAACAGTGTGTGGCACGCGGGCGGCGCGTAGTTGTGACTTTTGATGAGCTCCTGAATATCGCCGACATTCCAGGCGTTCACTAAAATCCTGCGTGACGTTGGGTCGTTCCGTATCAGGTCGATGGCATTCTGTATCTGGTTGATCCTTGTACCGTCCTTTGTTTCCCAGCGAACCCATTGCTTCCCGTAGACGGGGCCGAGGTCTCCCCAGCGCTCCGCAAAATCCGCGTCGTTCTTTACCTGTTCAACGAATTCCTCCATCTTTTTTCGCCACGATTCGGAGTACCGTGGGAATTTCCCGGCCAGATCGTTCTTCTCGAGGTACGCCTGGAACGGCCACTCGTTCCATATCTTCACATCGTTCTGAATGAGGTATCGTATGTTCGTGTCCCCGTGGAGGAACCAGAGAAGTTCGTGGATGATCCCACGGATGTACATCTTCTTGGTCGTGAGAAGCGGGAAACCCTCGTCCAGGTTGTACCGCACCTGACGACCGAATAGAGAGATCGTCCCGATGCCCGTGCGGTCGGCCTTCTTCACGCCGTGGTCGCGGATGTCCTTCAATAATTCCAAGTACTGCTTCATTACGCTCCATTATACCCGCTGTACCGCAATTGAAAACCCGTCGGTCACCCGACGGGCCATCCTCTTTTGCCCTCTGTCAGCAAATGAGCTAGAGTAATCGAGGCAAAAGTAACAATTATCACGTACATATAAGGAGGCTGTGTATGCGATTCAGAATAATGGGGATGTGGTGGCGAGGAGAGCTGAAAAGGTCGGGATTGTCGAGCGCGTTTGAGGGAGAAGTGGTCGTCGATGATGCATCCGGAAAACTCACCGGGACGGTGGAGGATAACCTCGGGATAGCGACGATCGATGGGTTCTTCGGACCCTATACGCCGGGTGTGCAAGGAACCCTGCGCTTTACCAAGCAGTACACCCCCTCTAGTACCGCGAATGCAGCGGAGTTCCCGCTCACCTACGATCTTCACAACAATGGTGGTAACGGGTGGGTTGGACGCTTTACCAACGACGGTCGTGAGCGCATGACGGGTGGTGGTGAAGCGCTATGCGTTCTTCTCCCACTGTGATTGCTCTGATAACTTCGCTGACAAAAAGTAAAGAAAAACCCGTCGGTCACCCGACGGGTCTTTCTGTGCCAATCACGAATTAATCACTAATCATTTCGCGAATATTCGCGAATTATATTCGCGATTGATTCGCGATAGCGCTTTGCGCTAGTAGTCCTCCATCCCGCCGCCCATGCCGCCCATTCCCATGCCGCCCCCGCCGCCCATCGGCGGTTGCTCCCTCTTCGGAATCTCGGTCATCGCGGCACCAACGGTGATGTAGTTCGCCGCAACGGAAATGGCGTTCACGAATGCGGTCTTCACAACCTTCAAGGGGTCGATGATACCCGCTTCCTTGAGGTCGGCCACCCTGTTCGTCATCGCGTTGAAGCCGAGCCACCCGTTCCCACTCGCCTTCTGCTCGCGGAGCTTCAGCACGACGCGTTCCGCGGATTCGCCGCTGTTCGCAACGATAGCCGTGAGCGGCGCTTCGAGTGCGCGCTTCAGAATAGTGAGCACCGAAGCCCCGACGGTCCCGTCCGCCACCCGTAGGTCGTCAGCCGTGAGCACCACGTTGAAGAGCGCAATGCCTCCGCCTGGGACGATGCCTTCCTCCATCGCGGCGCGGGTCGCCGCGACCGCGTCCTCGACGCGCTGCTTCAATTCCTTCTGGGCTGCCTCGGTCGGTGCGCCCACCTTGAGGACGGCGACACCGCCGGAGAGCTTGCCGAGCCGCTCCTGCAATTTTTCCTTGTCGAACTCGGAGTCGGTTTTCTTGATCTGCGCCTTGAGCTGGGCAACGCGGTCATCAATGGCTTTCTTATTGCCCTTCCCGCCCACGATGGTCGTGTTGTCCTTGTTCGAAACGACGCGGTGTGCGTGACCGAGGTCGCTCAGGTCGGTGTTCTCAAGTTTCTTCCCAAGGTCGTCCGAAATGAACGTGGCGCCCGTAACGATGGCGACGTCCTGCAGCATCTCCTTCTTGCGGTCGCCGAAACCCGGGGCCTTGACCGCGAGGACGCTGAAGATGCCGCGGAGCTTGTTCACGATGAGCGTCGCCAGGGCCTCGCCCTCGATCTCGTCCGCGATGATGACGAGCTCTTTCTTCCCGCTCTGGACGATCTTCTCAAGGAGCGGCAGGAGTTCCTGAATGGACGATACCTTCTTGTCGGTCACAAAAATATAGGGATCCTCGAGCACCGCTTCCATCCGTTCTTGGTTCGTCATCATGTACGGTGAGACGTAGCCGCGGTCGAACTGCATCCCCTCAACGATCTCAAACGAGTTCCCGATGGTGTTCGAGTCCTCAATGGTGACGACGCCGTCCTTTCCCACCTTCACCATCACCTCGGCGATGAGCCTGCCGATCACCGGATCCTTCGAGGAAAGTGTTGCCACTTCCTCGACCTTCTTGTTGTCGTTGATGAGTTCCTTCTGCGCTTCAAGCGCTTTCAAAATCACCGTGCTCCCCTTCTGGAGCTCCTCGGCGAGGTGAATGACGTTGAAACCCTTCTCGCGGATGACTTTCTCGCCTTCGTCTATCATCGCGTGCGCGAGGACGACCGAGGTCGTCGTACCGTCGCCCACGTTGTCGTTCGTTTTGTCGGCCGCCTGTTTGATGAAATCGGCGCCGAGATTCTCGTACTTGTCCTGGAGTTCGACCTCCTTCGCCACCGTCACGCCGTCGAAGGTGACCTGCGGCGCGCCGTAGCTCTTCTCGATCACGACCGCCCGGCCGCGCGGGCCGAGGGTCATACGCACCGCCTCGGCGAGCTTGTCGATGCCCTTCTTCATCGCCGCGCGGGCACTCTCATTGAATAAAATTTGTTTGGCCATGTGTGTTGTATCTCTAATCAATCACGAATATAACTCACGAATATCCACAAATCCGATTCGGGACTATTCGGGTTCTTATTCGAGATTGATTGGGATTACTCAATTATTGCTAAGATGTCGTCCTCGTCGCCGACTAGATACTTTTTCTTATCGACCTCGATCTCGTCCGGTCCGTATTTCTTGAAGAGGACGACGTCGCCGACCTTGACCGACATCGCCACGCGCTCGCCCTTCTCGTTCAATTTGCCCGGGCCGATCGCGATGACCTTGCCCCGCATGGGACGCTCCTTCTCCGCCGTCTCCGGTAACACGATGCCGGACTTCGTGGTGGTCTCTTCCGCGAGCGGCTCGAGAAAGAGGTGATTGGATAATGGTTTGAATTGCATTAATTTTTTATCCCTAATCAATCCCGAATATGATTCGCGAATATTCGCGAAATTAATTAGCGGCTGATTAGCGATTACTATATTGGCACTCTCGACCGATGAGTGCTGAAACACTATAGTCGACGGCACAACGGCCGTCAAGGCCCCGATGCCCCACCCCCAACTGTCTATTAACCTCAGTGCAGGATACGCAGATCGGTACCCACCTCATAAGCCGCAGTATTGTCCCCGCGGTCGGTGTTCACCACATCGGATGCACCTCCGTTGCCATACTTTTGGCTTTCCATTTTCGCATCGATTTCGAACGTCTTCTTCGTGGGGTCGCATGCGTAGCGGTAAAGATACGCGCTGTTATTGACCGGATCGATGGGCAACTGACCAAGTGGGGAACCCGAGGATATTTTGCTGAAATTAACTGGGAGCCATCCCGTGCCGTCGGCCGCCGTGCCGCCGTCGATTGAGCGATATACCTTGCCGCTCACACAGAGAACCGGATTCTCGACATCCGCAAGGTAGAGTGAGATGGCTGATTTCAGGGTTGTAAGATTAGTGATCCTCGTGGCGTCGCGCACCTGTTTCGAAATATCTGACGAATCCAACGAAGGTTGAGTATCTTGCACGGCCTTCGGCATCGTCCCGTTCGAAACGTACAGCTGTGATTCCACATCAAAGTCGACGCAATCATGGCCCTTGGTATGCTTCATCTCCGCGTTGCTGCCGTAGTCCGGATACGCTCCTCCACTTCCCGCATTCTTAAATTCTTCCTCCGAATCGGTCGAGAACGTGGTGCAGAGTTGGTAGCTCGACGGCGATACTACCTTGTACTCATATTCGGACCCCGTTTCGGGGTCCTTCATTTGTAGGGAACTGCCGTAGTTGTTCGAACTATCAAGGTCGGCCAGCTTTTCCGGCACGTGCTGGTTCTTCGAGACATAGCTTTCAATGGCGTACCGGATAGTAGTGAAGTTCGACGTGCGAATGGCATCGAGCCTAAGGTAGCGGGCATGGAGCGGCGAACCGACGACGGTGAAACCGTAAATAACGGCGGCGATAACGACAGCGGATATGATAACAATGCCGATAGAGGCACTACGCATCGGCTTTACGGTCGGCAGCAACGATGAGTATGAGGGAAATGAAGATCACGCCAGCCGTGAGGAATGTGACGCCGACGTGGGCCACGGAGTTCAACACAACGGTACCCTCGAGGAATCCGTAGACGATCCGCACCAGTCGGGAGATAAGCACGATGAACGTCCACACGAGTGCGATGTATATGAAAACCTTTCGGGCACGGAGACCCCTGATGAGCGGTTGCTTTTGAACCTGTCGTGTGAGGAAAATAAGAAGAAAGGCAAAGATGGGAAAAGCGATGATAAGGCCGGCAAGGTAACCGAACAGAGCGCTCTTGCTGCTAAGGAGCATGCTGTAGATGTTCTGCTGCGTTGCGTCGGGTAGCCACTGATCGACGCCGTAGTGCAGGATGCCGGCGAGCGCGATCGCACTCACCGCGAGCGTGATGAAAAAGAGGATGTATTCAAAAGCGACCCACATACCAAAGTGAGACGCAGACACCGTGGTCGATGTGTTCGGGATGCCGGGAGCGGCCGGGTACGGCGATTCCGACGTGACGACCGACGCAATGTCGCCCGGAGACCAACCCGCCGCAGCAAGCTGTGATCGCAAGGCGTCATCGGATACACCGACGGCATGCGCCGACCGTACGTACACTTCAAGTTCCGGATTTGACATAGTTCCTATAGTTATAGTGTAGCAGATATGGAAGTTCGCACCTGTGCACAACTACGATCCCTTCACCAGCCGCTCGTAGATGTTCAAGACCGCTTTTATGGCGTCCCCCGCCGAGATGTTGTTCTGCTTGTAGCGGACGTCCGAGACATCACCCACGGCCCAGCATTTTCCAGTAATCTCTATGATACGCGTGAGGGTTCCACTGCGGGAAATCTATTTTTTGTTACGTAAAAAGCCGAGATACCACCGGGTCAGCCAAAAGAAAAGTGCAAGATTAACAATAATACTCACAATCTCTAATCCTAGGGATGGAGGATGGACATCGCTCGGCAAAAAAATTGAACTATATAAGTTAATCGGTTGGGCCACAAACAATGCAACGAGAGAATATATACCGGCATATACAGTAGCCCATGTCGCAACATCATTGATGTTCAGGGTACCGTGCTTCTTTAAGAGATGCCTCGCTGAGATCACGACACCGAGCGATAACGATATGAGAGACACAACAAACAAGATGACCGTCGCGATTGGCGCGTGTTCTTTTGAGAATAGGACATTGTCAATCGTACTGATGAACAGCAGTCCAAAAAATAGAGCATTGATAATGCTTGGATAAACTACGAACGCGAGGAGGAAGTGAATAAGGCTAACTTGCCACAATGTTTTGTGTTGGTTCATGTCTATTCAACGTCACTCAGTGGCATCGCTATTATAGTATGAGAGCCTAACCACCATTACCACTATTCATCCCTACTCACCCGCTCGCAGACGTTCAGTACCGCCTCCCTACTTCTTTGAACGCTTAGTCTCTCTCGACCGGAGAAGTCGGCAAGAAAGGAAAAACACTCCTGCACACCATATCACCAATCCTAAAACCATAGGGAGAGATACCGGATTAAAGTGTGACCGTACCGGCACGAATGAGGTCGTATACACAAAACTCACTATGAATGAAAAGATGATCGGCCCGCTGAACCATCCTAAATTACCGGCTTCGACGCGAACCATGCCAGCGAACAGCATGGCAAGAAGAAACCAAATACCAGCACCGCAATACAAGAGAAAGAATGACTGAAAGAAGGCGTTATAGCAATAATCGCCCGATCCACACAACCACAACAAAAACATGGCAACGGGCTGGTGAGGAAAGAAAACCATTACAATCCAGCCGAAGACACACCCGACCGGAATCCCAAAGAGTATCGCTCGAAGTCGGCGGTCCATCTTTACTAACATTCTACCATACATACCGATTGCCCTACTACCCCTTCGCCACCCGCTCGTAGATGTTCAAGACCGCCTTTACGGCGTCCCCCGCCGAGATGTTGTTCTGCTTGTAGCGGACGTCCGAGACATCACCCACGGCCCAGATGCCGGGGTTCGAGGTCTGCTGCGTTTTGTGGTCGACGACGACCTCGCCGAACGTATTGAGCTCGACGAGTTCCTTGACAATGTCAGAGTTCGGCATCGCGCCGATTTCGACGAAAACGCCGTCGAGCTTGAGTTCCTTCTCGGCACTGTTCGTCAAATCCCTATAGCGCAATCCGGTGACGGACGCATCGCCCAGAACGGCGAGTGTTTCAGCGTTCAAAATGAATTCCACTTTCGAATTCGCCTTGAGCTTCTCCTGTGTCACCACATCGCCCTTTAGGGCGGCACCGCGCTCGAGTATATAAATCTTTGATGCGTACGGGAGCGAATCGAGAGCGCCTTCGAGGCCCGCGTTCCCGCCGCCGATGACGGCGACCACCTTGCCGTTCATGAGCGGCGCGTCGCACGTCGAACAGTAGAAGACACCTTTCCCTTCCAGCTCCTTCTCGCCAGGTACGCCGAGCTTGCGGCGGCGGCTGCCGGTCGTGATGAGAAGAAATCGTGTTTCGATGGCGCGGCCGCTCTTTGTTTCCGCGCGGAAGCCGCCCGTAGAGAGCGCAGTGACCACCGTCACAAGGTCGCCCGCCACGATCTCAATGCCGCTCTGTGCACGGAGGTGCTCCTCGAGCATCTTCGCAAGATCGAAGCCGGACACCGATTTCATTCCGATCCAATTCTGGACATCGTTCGAAACGAGCGACTGCCCGCCGAAGGTGTCGGTCACGAGGACGGCGTTAATCTTCTTGCGCGCGGCGTAGACGCCGGCGGCGACACCCCCGGGCCCGCCGCCCACTATCAATAAATCACACATAGCGTTCGTTGTGGGCGAGCCTCGCCCCTTCGGGGCGGGCCGCCGATAATTAAAAGGTCATACATGGGTAGGGATTAAGGATTAGGACATAGGGATTAGGGTGTTTGGTCCGGCGCGCAGCGCGCCCTAAGCTCTATACCCTACTCCCTAGACCCTCTTACTTAATCTTCAGCGCCTTAGTCAATCCGGTCTGGTCGAAGCCGATGAAGATCTCGCCGTCGACGTCGATGACCGGCACGCCGAGCTGGCCGGACTTCTTGACCATCTCCTCGCGCGCCTTGAGGTCCGTCGCGACGTTGAACTCCTTGTACTGCACACTGTTCTTCGCGAAGAAGTCCTTCGCCATCTTGCAGTAGACGCACGTCGGGGTTGAATAAATGGTTACGTTTGCCATTGATGTCTGTTCTTGAACGACCTTTTGAACTACGAGTATACCTTCGAAGAAACCGCCACACAAGCAACCTTCGTTTTTAGTATACCAAAGTCGTCAATACCGAAAAGGCCCCTGCGAAGGGGGCCTCCTCGTATCGTGACACTCCCCTACTTTCGGAACGACTGCCGCATCGCGCGGTAGCAGTCGAGGCACATCAGCTTGTCGAGGCGGTTCGGGTCGGGCTCGAAGGGAAGCTGCGTGATGGCGCCGCCGCACTTCGAACACTTCCAGTTGCCCTGGTACATCTTCCGCTCTCCCTGCGGGTTCTGACTGTCGTTGTCCATGGTTGGTGGTGGTTTATGGCTCGCCCTTTATGCCTCGCCTCTACGAATTACGAATGAGATACGAATGTACGAATGAAAATATGTACGCGCGCTGTTCAATTCGTATATTCGTACAAATTCGTATTTCGTAGCTCTATTTCTTCAGAAGCTTATCGATCGCCTGCTTGAACGTGTCGAAGGGTTGTGCACCGAGTATTTTCTGGTCGCCGACGAACGCAATGGGGGTCGAGTTGATGCCGAACGCTTGAGCATCCGCGTAGTCCTTCTGCACCTGTGCCTCGTACTTCTTACCATCGATGCAAGCCGTGAAGACGGCGGTGTCGAGCTTTAGGTCGCCCGCAAGCTTTAGAAAGAGCGTTCGGTTCAGATTACCGCTGTTCTCCTGGGCGTCGATACCCTCCGCGCGATAAAGCGCATCGTGGTATGCCCAGAATGCACCCTGGTCCTTGGCGCACTCGGCCGCCTCGGCCGCGGCAACCGACTCGGGACCGAGGAATTGGAAGTTGCGGTACGCCAGTTTCACTTTCCCGGTCGCCACGTAGTCTTTCCGGATGCTGTCCTCCGCTCCCGAGAAGAGCCGCTCACAGAAGGGACACTGGTAGTCGGCGTACTCGATGACGGCGACCGGCGCGTTCTTATCTCCCAAAATGACATCACGGCTCCCCACGGTCGGGGCTGTGTTTAGAGCCGCGCCTTGCGCGGCTCCGCCGGTACCCTGCGGCGCACCGGCGCCCTGCTGTGCGACTGGCACGTTGCTCGGCAGATTTGCGAGACCGCCGCCGTTCTTCTGGCTCCCGACGGCGTACAGGATCGCTCCTGAAACGAGAACGCCGGCAATAATAATGCTCGCAGGAAGGAGGATATCCCGCTGCCCACCGGCGACCGCCGCGCCCTCTGCCGCACCCTCTTCGTTTGTGTATGTTTCCATAGCGGAAGGGAGTATAGCAGGGGCACGAGAACCGTGTCAATCGCATCGGCGCATCAACGCCCGCATCTTTACTATACCCCGTTAGAACCCAGAAGTTCTCTGTTCGGTTTCTGAACAGCAAGCATCAGCAATACTTTTCGTCGACATCAACTTCATATTACAGGCGGGTTCTAACGAGGTATACTGTATCTGACGGCACCAACCCGCCAGCATGTTATCCGCCACCGTCCTCGCAAACCTGGCCGCGTACAAATACCTCATCGTGTTCCTCGCGGCACTCGTTGAGGGACCGGTTATCATGACGATATCTGGATTCCTGCTCCGGCTCGGCACCTTTGGCTTCTGGCCGCTCTACCTCACGCTCATGGCAGGCGACCTTGCCGCCGATACTCTCTGGTATGCCGGCGGTTACTTCTGGGCGCACCGAATCGTACAGCGCTACGGCAAGTACTTCAGCATCACCGAGGACCTCCTCCAGCGGACCAAGGAGGCTTTCCATCGCCACCAGAACAAGGTACTCTTCCTTTCGAAGATAACGATGGGATTCGGCTTCGCGGTCGTCGTGCTCCTCACCGCCGGCATGGTGCGCGTGCCATTCAAGAAGTACATTACTTTTAACGCCGCTGGCCAGTTCGTCTGGACCGGAATTCTCCTCGCGGTCGGCTACTACTTCGGCTCGTTCTACCTTGTCTTGAACGAAGCGATACGCGGCGCGGCGCTCGTCGCGTTCGTCGTCATGGTCACCACCCTCCTCTATGGCCTGAGTCGTTACCTCAAGAGCCGTGATCTCGCGCACACACTATGATCTCGATCATCATCCCGACGTACAACGAGGAAACGGTGATAGAAATGACGCTCCGCGCGATCCGGACGGGGCTCACGCGCTTCCCGTATGAGCTCATCGTCGCCGACGACAAGAGCACCGACCGGACCGCCGAGATCGCCGGCCGGTACGCCGACAGCGTCATTGTGCACACCGGAAAGACCACGATCGCGGCGGGAAGGAACCGCGGCGCCGGCGCAGCCACGGGCGAGTATCTTGTCTTCATCGACGCCGATGTCGAAATACCGGAACCGGACCGCTTTTTTGAACGGGCGCTTGCCTGTTTTGACCGTGACCCGAAGCTCGTGGGACTCACCGTGAACCTCCGGGTGTTCCCCGGCCTCGCCACGTGGGCCGACAACCTCGTTTTCGGCACGGTGAACCTCGTCCACCAATTCAACAACAACGTTCTCCACCACGGGAGCGCGTCGGGAGAGTTCCAAATGGCCAAGACGGACGTCTTCCGGACACTCGGCGGCTACCGCGAGGATCTGTCGGTAGCGGAAGACAATGAGTTCTTCGCCCGGCTCGCCCGTGTTGGCCGGACGCGGTGTGAACCGACTCTCACCGTACTCCACACGAGCCGGCGGGCGCACCGCATCGGCTGGCCGAAGCTCCTCTATGAGTGGCTTCGGAACGCCCTCTGGCTCGCCGTGTTCAAACGGTCAGCAAGCAAGGAGTGGACCTCCATCCGATGAACGAACCACGGAACGGCATGCAACTTTCGTTCGCCATCCCCGCCTACAACGAGGAGCAACACATTGGCCGCTGCATCGAGGCGATCGAGCGCGAGCTCGCCCGCACGCCGACCGATGCCGAGATCATTGTGGTGGACAACGCTTCGACCGACCACACGCAGGAGGCCGCGCTTCGCTACGCGGGCGTCCGCGTCGTCAGCGAGCCACGTAAGGGCATCACGTGGGCTCGCGAGCGCGGCTTCCGCGAAGCGACGGGTGATCTCGTCGCGAACATCGATGCTGATAACTTGCTCACGCCGGGGTGGATAGCGACCGTCCTCCGCGAGTTTGCGGCGAACCCGAACCTCGTCTGCCTCTCCGGGCCATTCCTCTACCATGACCTGCCGCTCCATGCGCGAATCATCACGCGACTGTTCTACCTCGTTGGTTTCCCGTTCTACCTCGTGAACCGCTTTGTGTTCCGCATCGGGTCGATCGTTCAGGGCGGTAACTTTGTCGTCCGGCGCACGGCCCTCGAGCGTGCCGGCGGTTTCAATACCTCGATCGATTTCTACGGCGAAGATACCGACGTGGCGTGCCGCCTGAGCAAGGTCGGCGACGTCAAATTTACATTCCGCCTTCCCATCTTGAGCTCGGGCCGCCGCATGGCACAGGAGGGCCTCATTGCAACCGGGGCACGGTATGCCGTAAATTACCTATGGGTCACGTTCACCGGCAAACCGTTCACGAGGCACTCTCGGGACGTTCGCCGAACCACAACACCATGAAACTCCCCGCCCGTATCAAGGTTGCATTCCTCGTCGCAGGCGACATTGTCGCACTGTACCTTGCGCTCATCGTTGCGCTCGGCTTGCGGTACGGCAACCGGCTCGCCGACCAGTTCATCGGTAGCCACCTCGGTCCCTTCACGATCGTCTTTCCGTTCTGGCTCCTCGTTTTCTACGTCGCCGGCCTCTACGACCTCCCGCGCCTACGGAACAATCTCGATTTCCTGAAGACTCTCGCGCTCACGCTCGGTGTGAACACACTCATCACCGTCGCACTCTTCTACCTCGTCCCCACCCTCGGCATCACGCCGAAGATGAACCTGCTCATCTTCATCGTCGTCTTCGCCACCATCGAGAGCCTCTGGCGACGGACCTTCAATATCCGGGCAAGCTTCCGCGACGGCCTGAACCGCGTGGCGCTCCTCGACGGCGGGCCACGCGCCAAGGAATGTCATCGCGTGCTCCGTTTAAACCCGCAGTTCGGATATGATATCCGCCTCTGGAGCGAGCACGGTTTTGATGCCAAGGTACAACGCACTCTCCCCGCCTTCGTCGCCGAGCACGACATCAACCTCGTCGTCGTTCCCGCCCACATCAAACACAACGCCAGAGCGGCCAACGTGCTCTACAATCTCCTCGCGGAGGGCGTCGAGATCCATGACTTTCCGGCCTTCTACGAAACGGTCTTCCGGAAAGTACCGCTCCTGGACATCGAGGAATCGTGGTTCATCGAACACAACCTCGGCCGTCATCGGTTCTACGACGACTTTAAGCGCGGATTCGAGTTCATCGCCGCCCTCGTGCTCTTCGTCGTCCTCCTACCGTTCGAGGTGCTCATCGCCATCCTCATCAAGTTCACCTCGCGCGGTCCTGTCATCCTCCGGCAGGTCCGTGTGGGCGAGAAAGGACGGCGTTTCATACTCTACAAGTTCCGCACGATGCGGGCACTCGCCCCGGACGGCTCGGCGGAACCCGAGGGAAGCGGCGTCGTTATGAGTCCGTGGAAAGCGCGTGGCGAACGCGACCCGCGCCTCACCGCCGTCGGCCACGTCATCGCCGCCGCACACCTCGACGAGCTTCCCCAGCTCCTTAACATCCTCCTCGACGACCTCTCGTTCGTCGGCCCTCGTCCCGAGCGGCCCGAATTCACCACAATCTTCAGCAGGGATATCCCCCACTACGACCTCCGGCACCTCGTGAAACCTGGCATCACTGGCTGGGCGCAGATCAACTTCCGTTACGCGACCGCGACCGTTGCAGACACCACTGAGAAGCTCCAGTACGACCTCTACTACCTCAAGAACCGCTCGCTCGTCCTCGACCTCGCCATTATTCTCAAGACCCTCAAGTCGTTCTTTGTGAACCAATCCTGAACGCCCCGTGTCGAAGTTCCGCATCGTGGTCACCGGTGGAGCGGGTTTCATCGCCTCGCACGTCGTCGATACATACCTCGCGGCCGGCCACCGCGTCGCGGTCATCGACAACCTCTCGACCGGCAGCCGCCGTAACCTGAACCCGCGGGCGACGTTCTATCATACCGACATCTGCGACCCAAAAAAGGTCGCGGTCATTTTCAAAAAAGAGAGGCCGCAGGTAGTGAACCACCACGCTGCCCAAGTGAGCGTGGTCGAATCCGTACGCGAACCCTTACTCGCTGTACGCACCAATGTTTTGGGCACAACCAACTTGCTTCAAGCGTTCACCCGGTACGGTGCACGGAACGGCAAATTTATTTTCGCCTCGACCGGCGGAGCAATCTACGGCAACCCTACGCGGATCCCCGTGTCAGAGACCATACCGCCCCATCCCCTCTCTCCGTACGCGCTCTCGAAAATGCTCGCGGAGGGTGTCGTTCGATTCTACGGCGAAGAGCACGGTCTGAGGTATATGATTTTACGCTACTCGAACGTCTTCGGCCCGCGCCAGGACCCTCATGGCGAAGCGGGAGTGGTCGCCATTTTCATCGGGCTCCTCCGCCGAGGCGCGCGTCCGACGATCTTTGGCGACGGCAGCAAAACCCGGGATTACGTGTATGTGGGAGATGTGGTGCGGGCGAACCTCTTGGCCCTCACGCGCGGGAAGAACGAGACCGTGAACGTGAGCCGCGGCGAGGAGGTGAAAGACGCACGGGTGTTCGAAACGATCGCCCGAGCGCTCCACTCGAACGTCCCCGTGAAGTACGCGCCGTTCCGGCCCGGCGAGGTCCGCCGGATCAGCTTGAGCCCGCAGCGTGCAAAACGGGTGCTGGGGTGGGAGCCGAAAGCCGATTTCGCGCGAGGAATTAGAGAAATCGTCCGCACACTTTGAGGATAATATCCGTCCGTCGCTAGATGAACTTCTTGAATTTTTTGTCCCGCTGCATCGCTTCAACGAGCCGCCGTACGTCCTGCGCCCGGTCTTTGCCGCACACGAGCGTGCCGTTCTCGGTCTGAACGATAATGAGATTTTCAACACCGGCGACGGCAAGGACGCGGTCGGTGTAGTTATAGATAAGCGAGCGTTTCGTGTCGATCGCGTGCTCCAACCCCAACGTCACGTTGCCGTCGCCACCCGCCGCCTGTATCTCGTGCACCGACGCCCAGTGGCCGACGTCCGCCCATAGGAAATTTCCCGGGATCAGGTAGAAGTGCTCGTGGAGCTTTTCCATGATGGTGTAGTCAATGGCCGGAGTGTGGATCTCCGCGAACGCTCGTGGGTGTCCGTCGACCGTCCGCGCGAGCAAACGGTGCGTTTCGGGAATGTGCTCTTCGAAGAGTTCCTTGACCCGGTCGACACGCCACGCAAAATAGGACGGGTTCCACCAGAACCGTTTCGAGCGGATGAATTTTTTCGCGGTCGCGAGGTCCGGTTTTTCGACGAATCGGAGCACGCGCAGTACCGTGGTTCCGGTAAGGAACCGCACGGAGCCGCCGGTCTCGATGTACCCAAGCCCTGTCTCTGGAGCGGTCGGCTTGATGCCCATGAGACAGACCGCCTTCGGATCACGCCGTACCACCCGCTCCATGAGCGCGAGCGACCGCACGAACCGATCCTCGTCACCGATAAAATGATCGGCGGCGATCGAAACGATGATCTCGTGCGAATCGTGCCGGGCGAGCGTGTAGGCAGCGAAGCCGATGGCCGCTGTGGTGCCGCGGCGCGCGGGTTCCACCAAAAAGCGTTTTCGGAACGCTGCGGGAAGCTGCGCGGCGGCGGCGGCGTAGTACTCCTTGCCGGTCACAATGTAGATATCGCTGGGTTTGAATTTCCGGCGGAGTCGGCTCACGGTACGCTGGAGGAGCGTTTGCGAACCAAAGAACGGCTGCATCTGCTTCGGCGACCGCGTGTGTGAAAGCGGCCAGAGCCGCTGCCCAATACCTCCGGCAACGATTACAATCTTCATGGATGCGGGTGAGTGAAAACGAAACGGTGCGTGGTGCGCCTCCCCGAAGTGTGCTAAGCTCGTTCCGTCGTTACATCCACTATAGCGCGGAATGTTCACGCGGGTAAAGTCGTTCCTCTTCCACAACACGACCGTCCGCCAGACCGTTGCCAAGAACACCTTTTGGCTTTCCGTCGGTCAGATCGGCGGGCGGCTCCTCCGGGCCATCATCATCATCTACGCAGCCCGCGTCCTGGGTGCCGCAGGGTGGGGTGTTTTTTCGTATGCCATCACGCTCGTCGCATTCCTCACGCTCTTCGTCGACCTCGGCATCAACTCGATCCTGATGCGGGAAACCGCGAAGACGACCGATCCCGCAGAGCGGACCAAAATCATCGCAACATCGCTCGGCATCAAGGTCGCTCTCCTCACCGCAGGCGTCCTCGTCGTACTCTTCGTGGCGCCGCTCTTCACCACCATCGAGAGCGCGAGGGCGCTCTACCCGATCGTGGCGTTCGTCCTCGTCTTCGACACCCTCCGCGAATTCGGCTTCTCGTTCACCCGTGCCATTGAACGCATGGAGGTCGACGCAATTCTCTTCGTCGGCACGAACGTTGCCATCGTCCTCGCCGGATTCATTTTTCTCTACATCTCGCCCACGGTCCGGTCATTTACCTACTCCTACGCCGTGGGAACGGGGCTCGGCATGTTCGCAACCACCTTCGTGCTGCGGCGCAATCTCCGGAACCTCGCTGCAAATTTTTCGCGAAAACTCATCGCACCGATCATGCGCTCGGCATGGCCGTTCGCGGTCTCGGGGCTCCTTGGAACCCTCATGCTCAACACCGATGTTCTCATCATCGGCGGCATGCGTTCCGCCGAAGAAGTGGGTCTCTACTCGGCCGCCACCCGCGTCATCCAGCTTCTCTACACGTTACCCGTCATCCTCTCGGTGAGCATCCTGCCAACGTTCTCGCGCCTCGCCCACACCGATCGCGAAAAGATGCGGCGGATGCTCGAGCACGCGGTGAGCATCGCATTCCTCGCCGCCATCCCCATCGCGCTGGGTGGCATCGCGGTCGCCCCCGCCCTCACCACGGCCCTCTTCGGAAGCGAGTACGGCGCGGCGACCCTTCCGTTCCGTATCCTACTCCTCACCATCCTCATCGACTTCCCCGTCACCATTCTCTCGGGCGCGCTTTTTGCCTACGACCGCCAGCGGAAGATGATTGCGTACGCCGCGATCGGCGGCATCCTGAACGTCATCTTCGACCTCATCCTCATCCCGCGGTTCGGCATCGCCGGCTCCGCCTGGGCGACCTTCATCGCGCAGGCCGCGAGCAATCTCTACCTCTGGGGCGCGGCGAAGCGGGTGAACTACTTCACCGTTTTCCACCGCCTCCGGAAGATCATCCTCTCCTCGGTCGCCATCGCCATCGTCGCCTGGTTCCTCCTTAGGGTCGGCGTGCCGGTTTTTGTGGACGTCGGCATCGCTGGCCTCCTCTACCTCGGCATGCTCCGGTGGCTCCACGAGCCGCTCCTTGAGGAAGTTCGCCTCGCCCTTAGGCCGACGCAGGGGCCGGCCGCCGGCTGATGCCCTCTTCGTCGGGCAATGAGTTCCGCGGCCGCCCGGAGGTCCCGGACGGTGAAGTCCGGCGTTACCTCGTGCAGTCCGTCAGAGCCGGCATAGCCGGTCCGGACAAGAATGGTCTTCATCCCGGCACGCTTGCCCGTCAGTATGTCCTGTGTTTTGTCGCCGACCATAAAACTTTTCCGGGAATCGATGCCAAATACCTTGATGCCGCGCCGCAAGAGCCCTGTTCCCGGCTTCCGGCACGCGCAGGCGCGACGGTACCGGCGGCTGCCCTCGGTCGGATGGTGCGGGCAGTAGTAGATGGCGTCGACCTCGGCGCCTTGCCGCCGCAGGCGCTCCGCGAGCACGCGGTGAATTTCACGCACACCGCGCTCGTTGATGAGCCCCCGCGCGACCGCCGCCTGGTTGGTGACGATGATGATACGGTAGCCCATCCGCCGGATGCGCCGGAGCGCTTCGGCAACACCCGGCAAGAGCCGAAGCTGCTCGATACGGCGGAGATGATCGACCTCCCGGTTGATGGTCCCGTCCCTATCCAGAAATACGGCTCGTTCCATGGTGCTATTCAATAGGTATCTGCAATACTGCCCGGCTATGCCGGGCCGCGGCCGGCGAAGAGAAACTTCTTAAGTCGCGAGAGTGCGGGATTCAGAAAACGCTTGATGAACGCCGGAAGGTAGGCATAGGTCGCATAGGCGACGGCAGAGAGACAGCCGAGCGCGGTGCGCGGGTAGCGCCCTGTGTAGCGCCGTACAATGCGGAATGCCGACCGCGCGTTCTCGCGTTGCTTTGCGAAGGACATTCCGCCCTCCCACATCCGGTACGCGGCGAAGTGTTCGGGGAAGTTGTAGAGCTTGCCCGCCAAACCCATCTTGAGCCAAAAATCCCAGTCGGCGAACTGGAGCATCGTCTCGTCGTAGTTGCCGAGCCGTTCGGCGGTCGCGCGACGGAAGAGCGTCGTCGAATTCGCCATCGGGTTCGCAATGAGCGCGTGTCGCACGATGTCCTCGTGTCGCTCGGGTTTCAGGAACCGCCCGGTCTCGCGTCCGGCTTCGTCCACCACGACGTAGCCGCCGCCGCAGCCGACGTGGTCCGAATTGGTATCCAGGAACCGCACCTGCTTTTCAAGCTTGTCCGACGCCGTCCACCAATCGTCGTCGTCCAGGATGGCGACGTACTCGCCGCGCGCCTCGCGAAGGCCGATGTTCGAAATTATCGCAATGCGACCGCGGTGGCCGGGAGAGAGGTACCGGATGCGGCTGTCCCGCGCACGCCACGCCCCAACGGCCGCGGCGGCACTCTCGCGGTCGCCGTCGTCAACCACAATGAGCTCCCAATCCGTGAAGGTCTGCGCGCGAACGCTCTCAATCGCCCGTTCCAAGAGGTGCGGACGGTTATAGGTCGCGGTGATGATGCTCACGCGGGGATTCACCATGCTGTCCACGATAGCAAAAAACCGGCCCCGCGGCTATGCGCCGGGATGATGTAAAACGGTCAAGCTACCACCACGGCGCGATGCCTTGTTTTGTAAGTTCGCCCTCAACCTCCTTCCACTTTTCCTCGGTATCGATGCCCTTCGAGTAGTCGTTGCACTCGTAGCCGTAGAATTTCTCCCCCGCCGCAACGACAGCAGGGAGGAGCTGTTTGCCGACCTCGTAGGGTACGCCGGGCGGGATGTAGCTCAATATCCGCCGCTCGAAAATGGAAGCACCACGCAAGCGGTAGGCGTTGGGGTATACCATCGTGTGGGGCTTGGCGTGGATGGCCACGAACTGCCCATCGCGGTCGAGCTCGGCGACATCGGCGTCGGCGTAGTCCCGGGTCTCCTTCACCCGCTGCATGCCGATGGGGTCCTTCTTCGCCGCGTAGGCAGCAGCCATTGCCGAGTAGTCAACCAAACTGAACGTGTCGCCGTAGATGAAGTAGAACCGTTCATCGAGCTGCAACTCGAACTGTTTTATACCGCCGGCGGTCCCCAGGATGACCGGTTCGAAACTGTAGGTGACCCGTACGCCGAACTTCGAGCCGTCGCCGAAGTGGTCCTTAATGACCTCCGGCAGGTAGTGGGTGTTGATGAAAAATTCCGAGACGCCGTGCTTCTTGTATTGCTCGATGTGCCACTCAAGGAGCGGCTTGCCGAGAATAGGGATCATCGGCTTCGGCATCGCGTCGGTGTACGGCCGGAGCCGCGCCCCGAGTCCGGCGGAGAGAATGACGGCTTGCTTAATCATTGCCGTACTCTACCACAACCTCGGCAGGCGTGAAATTGACGTATCTAAAAAATAATGTTATAAATTTATACAGAACTCATCTAACTACTTTTTGAGCCGGCACGACCGGCAGGAGGTGTCGTTTGTCACTATTACTTGCCGTTCTCGGGCGCGGGATACTGTGCCCACATTTCCTTCCAACCGAAGACATTGAGGTGTGCGACAACAAATTCGCTCATCGCTCTGTCGCCATCTCCCCCGACGACGACCACCCCAATTGCATCGTCGGTGGAAGTTCGCTCAATCTCGAGGCGGCGCACCTCCTCATCTGGGAACACAACCCGGATGTGATCGTCTGCGCTTATGGTGGACGGAGCCCGTATCTTGTCTCGTCCGATGCGCCGAGCGAGAGTGAAGTAATGACCGCGGCGCTGCGGGAGCAACTCGAGCAACTCGCCGTCGATTATACCGGCGACTCACGCCCGTGGCTGAATTGCACCAGGCCCGAGTTCGTTGTCTGGCCAAAGGATCGACCGACGCCGGAAGGAACGCGAAGTAACGCGCTCCAAGAGCTCATAAATATCTTCGAGCTCGCCCTGGAACGTGGGGTTAAAGCGGTTACCATCGTCACGGTCACCGTTCAGGTTCCACGGGTAACACTCTTCGCGAACAACCACCGACGGCGTCGCCCTGAGTTTCAAAGACTCACCGTGGGTACCATTTCAAGCGAGGAGGTGCTCATGGATCACGACGCTCGGCGATATGCCCCGCGAGTAGCAGCCCTGTTCGCCTCCAAGGCATTCGCGCGAACCGCCAAGCTCGAGGAACGGGGAATCAGCGACTTTCTCGCCGGGAAGTATCAGTGAAAATTTTCAACAAAGCCGGATCCCCCTGGGATCCGGCTTTCTGCTACCGGATTCCGGTCGTTATGATGCGCGCTGCGGCGCGCAAATTTTTTACCGTAAAATCCGGCTTCGCATCGTAGAGCTTGTCGAGCCGCGCGTGGCCCGGACCGCTCTTCACGAGAATGGTCTTCGTACCGGCGCGCTTGCCGGCTACGATATCGATGACCCCGTCCCCGACCGTCCAGCTCCGCTTAAGATCGATGCCGTGGTCGCGGGCCGCCCTACGGAGCATTCCCGCGCCGGGCTTGCGGCAACCGCAGCGCATCCGGTACTTCTTGAGCGTCGCCTTCGGGTGGTGCGGGCAGATATACCACGCATCGACCGTCGCTCCCCGCTTTGCAAGGCGTTCGCCGATGGCGCGGTTCATCGCCGCCATTCCCTCCTCGGTGATAAGCCCGCGGGCAATGACGGGCTGATTCGAATGAACGATCACCAGGTACCCTGCCCGATTAAAGTATCGAATGGCATCGGCGGCTCCCGAGATGAGCCGAACGTTCTTCACGTCCATCAGAAAATCGACCTGCCGGATGATAACGCCGTCGCGGTCGATGAAAACGGCTTTCTTGCCGCTCATTTTACCGACTCCCACTTACCTTCGTTCTTGCGAAACTTCGGATGAAAGACGATGAGGTGCCAGATGACCGCCTGGAAGGCCTCGGTGTGCGCCGTGACGTTCTCGGGGTTCACCACGGGCACAAGGATGCAGGCGTCCGCAACCTTCGCGGTGTGGCCGCCGTCGCGACCGACGATGCCAACTACTTTCGCGCCCACTTCCTTCGCGTGGTTCAGGGCGTGGACGATGTTCATACTCACGTTCTTCTCTTCGTTGCCGCCGCCCACGGAGAACACAAGGATGGCATCCTTGGCATTGAGGTTGCTCCCCTGGAGCCAGCGAACGAAGACGGATTCCCAGCCGTCGTCGTTCGTGCGCGCCGTGAGCTCGCCGACGTTGTCGGTCGGCGCGTAGGTCTCGATACCGACGAGCTTACGGAAATCGTTCACCGCATGCGAGGCGTTCCCCGCGCCGCCGCCAACGCCGAGGATAAAGAGGCGCCCGCGGGCGTCACGAACAGCCGCAAGGGTCTCTATCGCGCGGTGGATGGAATCGCGGTCGATGCGGTCCACGATGTTGTGGACCTCGCCGAGGTATGAATCGATGTAGTCGCGGTACATGGATGGAAATAGGGTTTAGGGTTTAGGGTTTAGGGTTTAGGGTTTAGGAAACATCATTATTCGTAGAGCGAGTAGCCGACCTTCTGGCCGTCGTCGTAGAACATCTTCACCGTCTCGAGGGAAAGTGTATCCAAATCATAGCTCAGCTTTTCCAGTTTTTTCAAGATGTCGGGCGTTACCGTGATGATGTGGCACCCGATCTCTTCTGCCTGGATGATGTTGTAGAGTTCGCGCGTACTTGCCCAGAGGAGTTCGGCAACGGGGTTCGCGGCCAGTATCTTCTTCGCCGCAACCATGTACGGCACCGGGTCGCGGCCGGTGTCCGCGATGCGGCCGGCGAAGACTGAGACGATGGACGGAACCGTCGGTGAAAGGACGCCGGCGATCTCCGCCACCTGCTCGACGGTCAAGATGGCGGTGACGTTCACCCGCACGCCCCGCTCAACGAGCCGCCTGATGAGGAGTCCCGAAGACTCGTGCTTCGTGTTCGTGACGGGTATCTTCACATAGACGTTCGGCCCCCACGAGTTGATGATATTCGCCTGCCGCTCCATCTCGGCGAATTCGTCGGAGAACACCTCGAAGGAGATGGGTTTGTCGGTGATGGCGGCGAGGATGTCCTTCGCAAAAGCGGCGTAGTCGGTCACCCCGGCCTTCCGCATGAGGGTGGGGTTCGTGGTGAAGCCCGTGATATAGGGCTTCCCTGCAAGCTCGAGCATACGCTCCTTCTCCGCGCCGTCCGCGAAGAGCTTTATTTTGAGGTCGCTAATGGCTGTTCTATCCATGGTCGTTGTAGATTAGGACGAACGTTCGGTGGTGTCAAAGGATGCTCACGATGAGAGGCTCACGACGGCGTTCTGTGCCGACGATGCGTAGATGGCCTCGACGTATCGGTTCACCGCCGCACCGTCCGCACCGTCGCCGATAAGTGCACCTTCACCCTTGAGGCCCGCGAGAAAGTTCTTCCATTCCTCGACCCAACTCACGTCCTCCGGCGGAAACTTCAGCACCTCGATGTCGGGAACGCCGAATTCCGGCTTCCGCCGGCCGACCGTGAGCGTCTCTTCTCCGTAGCTCCTCCCGAGACCGTCCACGGTCAGGAATCCACGCTCGCCGAAGACCTCAAAAACGAATGTGTTCTTCCAGTTCGTCGTCGAGACGTGGATCGAGGCGGTCACCGTTCCCTTCCGCAGGAGCGCAAACGCGTTGTCGTCGAGGTCCGTCGGCCAGAACTTCGTGTCGGCGATGCCGAACACCTCCTCAAAGTCGCCGGCGAACCAGCGGCAGAGGTCAATGAGGTGCACGCCCTGGTCGAGGAGCTCGCCGCCGCCCGAGACTTCCTTCTGAAACCGCCATTCTTTTTCCATCCCGAGCCGGCCTCCGTGTCCGTACTTCGCACGGATAAAAAGCACCTTGCCGATCGTATCCCGGTCGAGAAGTTCCTTCGCCTTGAAGATAGCCGGGTGAAAACGATGATTGAAACCCACTTTTACGAGCCGTTTTTTTTCGCGGGCCGCGACGAGCATCGCTTCCGCCTCCTCGCGGTTCCGGCCGAACGGTTTCTCGGAGAGAATATGCTTGCCGCCCCCGAGCGCCGCGAGAGCGATGGGAAGGGTAAACTTGTTAGGCACGGCGATCGTGACCACGTCGACGTCATCCCGACCGACCACCTCGCGCCAGTCGGTATACGCGGCGCAGCCAAACTTTTTCCCGAATTCCTCGGCGCGGGCGCGGTCCACGTCGGCAACGGCGACGAGCGTTGAGCCGCCGACCGCCTGGAGCGCCGTGGCGCGTTTCCCGCCGATGAGTCCGGCGCCGACGATGGCCACGCGGTACGTTTCCGTGGTCATGCCGGTTCCTCCTTCTTGAAGAACGACCGGTCGTCGATCCGCCGGAGCGTGCAAAAGTCGGGGTCGGTGCGAAGCCGCTCCTGGAACGCCGGATCGTCCCACGAATCCCACACGGCGCTCACAAACTTGCCGGTGATGCCGTCCGAAGCCGGGGAAAGGAGGAACGCGACGAGCGCCGCCACCTTCTCGGGCGAAGCGCCGCCCTTCTCCATCTCATCGAGCGTCTTTTTAAGAAAGGCCGAACCGGCGCGTTCTCCCGCGGCAACCGTCTCCCGGTGGAGGCGCGTAATGACGAAACCTGGCGCAACGGCGTTCGCGTCGATACGGCCGGCATATTCGAGGCCGATGTTCTCCGTAAGGCGCACGACCGCCGCCTTTGAGGCCGCATAGGCGGAATAGTGGGGAAAAGCGCTCGCCCCGCCGCCGCCCGAGAAGTTCACTATCTTTCCCCGCGGCGCCTTCCCGAGGAGCGGCAGAAAGGAGCGGCACACGGCGAAGGTTCCCACGAGGTTGGTCTGCAACGTTTCCGCGAACGCCGCGACATCGATATCTTCGGTCTTCCCTATCGGGCCGTAGACGCCGGCGCAGTTCACAATACCGTCGATCGTGCCGAGCTTCTGCCCGGCTTCGCGTGCGATGCGCTCCACGTCATCGGGCCGGCCCACATCGAGCACGAAGTACCCGTGGTCGCCGCCGCCTGCGGCGGTCAGCTCACGGACAGTCTCCGCAAGACCCTGTTCGTGGCGCGAGACCACCGTGACGCGCGCCCCTTCGCGCGCGGCGCGGAGCGCCACGGCGCGGCCGATGCCCATGCTTCCGCCCGTGACGATGATGGTTTTACCATTGAGTGTCATGATGCGTTCTTATGACCCCCTGCCAACGCCGCGGTAGCGGAACCCGGCACCCCTGATCGCCGACTCGTTCGCCGCCAAAAAATTCGACGTATCGAAAAAGAGCGCGCCCGGACGCGCGGCGCTCCCGAGCTTCGCGAAGTCGAGCGAGCGGAATTCCGGCCACGGCGTCATAAGGAGGATCGCGTCGGCGCCATGGGCGGCCTCGTACGGATCGGCAAAGAACGCGGCGCCGGAGATTGCGGGCAGTTCCGCGGGAACGACCGCCGGGTCGTGGAGGCGAAGGCTGGCACCGGCGCGGCTCACATCGCCAGCGACCTCAAGCGCCCGCGAACGGCGAAGCGTCCGCGTTCCCGCCTTGTAGGTGAGGCCGAAGACCGCGACCGTCTTTCCCGTGAGCCCGCCTAACGCCTCGGCGAGGTGCCGCTCTATCACGTCTTTTCTGACATTATTCTTCATGAAAACCGTTTCGGCAACCGAGGGTTCTATGCTGTTGTCGTGCGCGAGCTTGATAAGGACCTTCAGATCGCGGCCGAGCGTGCCGCCCGAAAAACCGAGTCCGGCGTCGAGGTATGCCTTCGGGCCGATGCGCGGTTCCGAGCGAAGCGCCCGCGCAACGTCGAGGACGTTGGCGCCGACGACCTCGCAGACATCGGCGATGTCGTTGATGAAGCTCAAGGAGGTTGCGAGGAAGGCGTTCACGGCGTGCTTCGCCATCTCGGCGGAGGCGGGCGCCATGGCGAGAATCTCGGTTTTGAGGGGCGCGAATATCTCCGTGATCGTGGCGAGCTCTTCGGGCGTCTCGGCGCCGACGATGATCCGCCCCGGTTCCGAGAAACACCGCACCGCTTCCCCAAGACGTAAGTTCTCGGGTGTGTAGACGTAGCCAAACTTGAGGCCCGGCTGTGCGGCCGCGATCCTCGCCTTGATCGCCTTCGAGGTGCCGACGGGAAGCTGGCTCGTCGCGACGATGAGGACGCCGTCCTTGAGGTGCGGCACCGCGGCGTCGAGCGCCCGATAGATGACGCCGAGGTCGACGTCGTCGTTCTCGTCGACCGGCGTGTCAAAGGTGAACCAAAGCACGTTGCAGTCCCGGATGGCGGCGATGTCGGTGGTGTAGCGCAGGCGGCCGCTTGCCCGGTGCTTCGCAAGGAGTTCCGCGACTCCCGGCTCGGGGAGCGGCGGGATGTCCTGCGAGAAGTTCCGGATAAGTTCTTCGTCGTCGGCGATGCCGACCACCGTATATCCGAGCTCGGCCAAGCCGGTCGAGTAGACCTCCCCCAGGTGCCAGAGACCGAAAACGGCGATGGAGTACGCTGCCATGTGCCCGCGCGCCCTAAAAGTCAACGAGGACTTTCGAGCCTTCGACGTCGAAACCGTAGGTCATCTCCCGGAGCCCTTCCTGCCGCATCGCCTCGCGGAACTTCTTGTGGTTATCCGGCACGTAGAACGTGAAAAATCCGCCGCCGCCCGCGCCGGAGATCTTGCCGCCGAGGGCGCCGGCGCGCTTCGCGGCATCGTAGAGGCGGTCGAATTCGGGGTTCGTCATCTGGACGGCGGTCTTCTTCTTGTGCTGCCAGTGGGCGTCAAAGAGCCGGCCGACGGCATCGACGTTATCGCTCTCCATCGCCTCGAGGATCTCCTGGCCGATTTGCTTGATGTAGTGCATGCTCTCCACGACGCCCTTCCGCTCCTCCCGCATACCCTTCGACTGCTCGGTGAGGATACCGTCGGCGCTCCGCTTCACGCCGGTGAAGAAGAGCAGCATGTTGCGATTCAGTTCCCCGGCGGCCTCCGCCGACACGCCCGCCTTCCGAACTTTCACCGTGCCGTCCGTTGCGATGTCGAGCACGGTAAGTCCGCCGAAAGCAGCCAGGTACGGATCCTGCTTGCCGATGGGGCGCTTGAGAATCTCGGCCTCCACGTGGAAATCTTCCTCGGCGAGCGTTGAGAGAGGCACGTAGTCGCGCTTCAGAGTATGGAGGGCATGGAGAAGTCCCACGGCGTAGCAACTTGAGGAACCCAGCCCGGTGCCGGCCGAGACATCGGCCACCGAACTAACCTCGATCTGCTTCTCGACGCCGGTGAGCCGGAGAATCTCCCTCGCAATGTAGTGGTGGAGCTGGTCGACCCGCTCGACGGCTTCCGATTGCGTGTACTTGAGCCGGATCAGGTCATCCTCCATCGGGCGATTGATACTCACAAACATGTACCTGTCGATGCCCGCCGAGAAAATAAAGCCACCGTACTTCTCGTAGTACGACGGCAGGTCGGTGGCGCCGCCCCCCAGGGTGATACGGAAGGGAGTTCGCGTAATGATCATGGTAGTGGTCCTTTCGGGCTCTTTATGTGATACGTCCTTTGGCCATCTCGGCCTTAATGAACTCTACCATAGTGACGAGACCGTCGTCCAATGAGGTTTTTGGCTCCCAGCCGAGCTGCTTCGCGTCGGTGATATCGGCCAGGGTCTCGGTCGGCGCGTCGCCGGGGAACTGCGGCTTCACGATCGGTTCGAGGTCGGACCCGAGCAGCCGCTTCAGGGCGGCCAGGATCTCCGTGACGGAGTAGTTCTTCCCGCTCCCGATACGGAACATGCGGTTATCGACCCGCTCATCCGTGATGCAGCGGAGGTGGAAATCATTCACGTCGTCCACGTGGACAAAATCCCGCTTGTTTCGCTCCGCGCCTTCGTAGATCGTCGGCCGCTCACCCTTGAGGAGCTTGATCGCGAGCGCGCTCATGAGGGGCGGGATGGTGCGGCGGTAGTCCTGCCGCGGTCCGTAGACGTTGAAATACCGAAGGCCGACCGTCACGAGCCCGAACGCGGCGTGGTAGCCGTCGGCGAGCCAAGCATCCGCTACCTTGCTGATCGCGTAGAAACCTTTGAGTCGGTCACCTCCTTCTTCGACCGCCGATGACTGCGCGTAGACCATTTTCCGCACCTTCGCGCGCTTCGCGGCTTCGAAGATATTCGCCGTTCCCGTCACGTTCACGTCCATCGTCATAACGGGATCCTGCTGGCAATCCTGAAGCTGGTTCTTCGCGGCGAGATGAAAAACAACGTCGACGCCCTCGAAGAGCGGGTAGATCTCCTTCGAGCGGATGTCGGCCTCATGGAACTCGACGCCGATCGGCACCTGCTCGCGAATGCCGTACGACAGGTTGTCGATGCCAATGACACAGTATCCCTCCCGAAGCAAATGGTCGGCGAGATTACTGCCGATAAAACCGGCAACGCCTGTGATGAGCACGCGGAAGTTTTTCATGTGCAGGTAGCTTAACAAGCGGCGCGGGGCGCGTCAAAACTCTCTGTCGTTCGCATGAAATTCCGGTCGCGCCGCGCCATAAAGAGCGGCATCAAAGCCCATGTGAAGAGAGGATTGACCAAAAGCTTACCGATGATGAGACGCCTACGCCAGCGCTTTTGTAAAAATTCGATATCCTCGCCATACTTCTTTTTCTCCTCCGACGTGAACCAGCCCCGAACAATGTCCAATAATTCCAAGTACCGCGATGCGGTACGAATGAGATAATCGGGGCGTGCCGAGTCGCTCGTGCGGTGCAATCGCAGAAACCCGACAACCGTATCGAGGTACGAGAAGATAACGCTATGGTAGGAAAGATTGATCCATACGTACTGCTCGTCGCACGAATACCACCCCTCCTGGAACGCACCATACTTCTCGAATACCTCCCTACGGACGAGTACGGCGAGCACGTTGATGAAATTCCTCCCTAAAAGCTCCCTGAAGATATCTCCCGAATGGGGCGATTCTTCGCTCTTGTTCGTATAGAACACGTTCGGCTCACCGTCATAAAAATGACGAATGCTTGCATAACACACGCCACACTCCGGGTGACCTTCGAGATACGCCACCTGGTCCGTGAGCTTGTTCGGCAGGAATATATTATCCGCATCCAAGAACGCAATATACTCTCCGCGAGCTCGCGCGATGCCGGCGTTCCGCGCCGAGGCCATTTTCTGGTTCACCTGATAGCAGTACGAGATGCGCTTGTCCTTCTTGACATACGACTTGGCAATTACAGCGGTCCCGTCCGTTGAACCATCGTCGATGATAATAAGCTCCCAATTGGAATACGCCTGCAAACACACGCTCCTCACGGTTTCGTCGAGGTACTTCTCGGCGTTATACGCCGGTATGACGACCGACACGAGCGGCGTGCGTCCCATATCAGATACTCTTGCCCTCGATGTCCTTCATCCACACGTCGAGGATCTTCTGCTCACGGCCCACGAGCGACTTTCTAAGAATGCGGCTGATCGCCGCTCGATAGTCGACGTTCTTCTCGACTTTCCTCGCGAAGCAGGTGATGTTCGGCAGATTATTGAACCCAAGCGGGCCCAGGTGTTTCAACAGTTTCTCCTGTTTCGCTATGAACGTGCCCTTGAGCATCGGGATCTTCGATTCAACGTTGTTCGAGATCTTCTCAAAACGGAGATCGCCGAAGCCGAGCTCGCCGAGCACGTAGCGGAACTTACCCTCCGACCAAAAATCCTTGTGGTAGGCCCAGTCGGCTTCGTGCGAACCGAAGATGTGCCGCGCGAGCACGAATTGCTCATCGAGCGGGACGCGCACGAATTTTTTCGCCGACTCTTCGAAGTCGGGCGTTTCGACGTGGAGCAACCCACCCATGGTGAGCCACGTGTGCCAGCGCGCGAGGAGCACGAGCGATTCCTGGCGCGAGAAGTGCTCGAGTAGGTGGTGCGAGCGCACCTCGGCAACGGACTCCCTTCCGTACGAAAGCTCGCGAACATCCGCAAACACGTCGGCCCTCACACGCTCCACGGTCTGCGCGGAAGGCGGGAGGTCGATGTTCACGTACCCTTCGAGGTAGTTGCCCTGGCAACCAAGGTGTAATTTTACTGCTTTGATTTCCATATTCTTGTCCGGGGAACGTCTGACTATTATACACGCCGTTCGACTCAAAACACAGAGAACGCCTATCGGGACACCCGAGCGAATATATCCTTAAACCTCTTTTCATAGGTATGTTCTTTCATGGTCCGCAGGTACCCAGCCCGGGCAATCGCCTCACGCTCGGCATCGTGGGTGAGGTAGTACCGCACCTTACACACGAGCTCGTCGGTCGAGCGGTAAAAGACCATTTCCTTGTCCGACACATAGCACGCCCCGATGTCCTCGGAAGCGCCGGAGATGACGAACGCCCGGCACCCGGCGAGCTCGAACGGCCGTGCGTGTGTGTGCGGTGTTGTGAAGTGGAGGTATGCCCGTGCGTTATCGATGAGGTGGAGGTCGGGGACGAGACGGTTCACCGAACGCTTGAGGAAGAGTCGCGCCAAGACCGACGGCGACCACGGGTTCGCCCGGTCGGTAAGGTTGAGATTGATCCTGCTCCGCGAAAAGGTGTGGAGCATTTCGTCCTGTGACAGACGGCCGTTCGGCCAGCCGGTACCGAAGGGCTCGACCGTGATACCCGCGCGGCGGAGTTCGCGGATAACCTTCCCCCGCCCCGGCTTATACTGTCCAACGAAGCTCACCGCAATGTCCTTCGCGGTTTCGATCGGCTGGTAGACGGCCGTGTTGCAACCCCACTGCGAGCGGATGACATTCGTGAAACCGGCACGGCGGTACCACTCGACCGCCCGCGAGTAGGTCGTCACGACGTAGCTCACGTACGGCGGCCAGTGCCGCGAGTAGTTCCAGAAACGCCAGTAGTCGTCGGCAAACCAGGCAATGCTCGTCGTCTTCTCCTTGATGTGCTGGAGCGTCGCCGGCTCAAGTTCGTCGGTGTACATGAAGGCGAAAAAGAGGTCGGGCCGCTCGCGTTCCACGAGGGCGCGAAGGCCGTCGTTGAAGGCGCGCCTGCCAAGGGCGACAATGCGGTCGTAGGGATACTCGACGACCTCGACTCCCGGCAGGCTCTTGAGGGTGAGGTAGAAATTATTGTATTCAAAACTATAGCCGCGCCCGTTCGAGTAGTGCTCCTTCTGAACTCCGGCATATACAACCTTCATGGTCGTTGTTCGTGTTCCACCTCGCCCGATCAGAACCTTCTCCGTGAAACCTCTTTTCCGTCCCGGTCGATGAATACCATCTCTTCGTGGTCCTTGAGTATCCTCTTCCGCAGTACAAGAACCTTCTGCAGGTACCCCTCTGCTTCTTCGTAGAGTTCATCGGGGATCACATCGCCGGAACTGCCGGGATGGATCCTGCCGAACGTTGCGAGGCTCGGTAGGTGCCAGGCAAGGTAGCCCCGACGGTTGAAATTAAAACTGAAATCGGTCAAATGATGCATTATGCGGCTGCCCTTCGGATACCGCGGAGCGCACTCCAGGTACACTCTTTTGCTCACGCACATTGCCTGATCCGGAAATACGAAGCCGGTGGCAAGCCAGTACGAAAACCATTCCGATTTCTGAGGAACGGTACCTCCGGAAAAGCTGCGTTTCGTGAGGAAATTTATCCGAAGCCGTGCGGTTCTGGAAAACAGTTTCCGCAATAAGAATCTGCGGCGGGTCCGACCCCCGAACACGATACCGGAGAGGATCTGGAGCACCTTTCTCGCCGCGTAGAAGACCGAGTAGAAAAAATTCTCCCGTTGCATCAGGTGGGAATAGGAAACGTGTTTTTCTCCGAGCAAGCGACCGTCCTCGGACATTTCCCGCGTGGACCCCCAAACGAGCGCCACTTCCGTATCGGTATCGAACACGTTGATGCACTTCGCGAGCCAGTCACTGTCCAAGAAACCGTCCTGGCCGCAGATGACGCAGAGAAACTCCCCGCGGGCGAGGGCAAGCCCCTTGTCGATCGCCTCCCACGGGCCTTCATCCGGCTCGGAGTAGAGTCGGATGTTAGGGTTTGTCGCGACGTAGCGCCGGACGATGGCGGGCGTTCCGTCGGTTGAAGCGCCGTCCATAATGAGCATCTCCCAGTTTTGGTGGGACTGCGCGAGTACGGTGTGGATCATCTGTTCGATGTACCGCTCCACGTTCCGAACGGGACAGATGATAGAAATGCGCGGCATTCCGTTTGTCTGCACGTCTCGTGGATGGCAGTGCTCGGGTTGTCGGCGGCGGATATCCTGCTCCGCCGTCCCCCGCCACGCATAGAGCGTCAGGGTCGCGGCGTTGTATCGCGTACGGTATCCGAGTCCTTCGAGAAAGGCGCAAAATTCGCCGATGCTCATGCGGTTCAGGTCGTAGTGCCACTCGATGGTCATGCCCCGTATGCGCTCGAAGAGCGCCCGCGGTGCGGAGAGGAGTATCGCCTCTTCGGCGCCCTCGCAATCCATCTTCAGAAAATCGCACCGGTCAATGTGGTGCTCGCGGAAAATGTCCTCGAGCGTAACGCACGGCACGCGGATTGAGGAGAGTTCCCGCACGTCGCCGTAGCGATGCAGTGAAACTCCGCCGGAGTCGTGCGGACGGAAAAAAAGTTCGAGTTCGCCCCGCGCGCCGCCGACCGCCTTTGGAACCGCCGTCACTGCGGCCTCGAGGTGGTTCACCGTAATATTGTCCTTGAGCACGGCGAAATTGCCGAGAAACGGCTCGTAACTTATAACGCGAACATTAGGAGCGCGACGGGCGGCTTTGACAGAGAAAACGCCCACATTCGCGCCAATATCGACGACCGTCGAACCGGCGTGAATGTAGGAGAGGAGATGGTCGTACACGCCGAGCCGCCAGATCTCATCCACCATCCGCACCTGGTTGGTGCCTGCCTCGAGGCGGTATTCGATGCCGTTCCTGAGTCGGAGGCGCACCCGGCCGCTCGCGGCGGGATACAGGCGCTCGCTGAAATATACCCACGGATTCCGATACGTCCTGAGCGCAAAGAAGGATTCCCGAATGATGCGGAGTGCCTTCTTCATGGGCGCACGCGGGCGCGGAGGGCGAGGTCGAGGTACTCGAACCACGTGTGGCAGATGAGCTCGTGCAGTTCCTGAATTCGGGCGGTCTCGGCGTCCGGCACCGCGATCGTGAGCGTGGCACCGCCACGCCGTCCTGCAGACGTGCCGCCCGCGCCCGTCATGAAAATGACCTTCATCCCCTTCGCGCGCGCCGCACGCATCGCCCTAAGCACGTTCTTCGACCTGCCGCTCGTCGAGAAGGCAACGAGGAGGTCGCCGCGGCGCCCGAGGGCCGTCATCTGGCGGCTAAAGACGTCTTCAAATCGGTAATCGTTCCCGATGGCGGTCAGGGCGGAAGTATCGACCGTGAGAGCGACGCCGGGCAGGGGTCGCCGGTCATCGCGGTACCGGCAGGTCAGTTCGGCCGCGAAGTGCTGGCTGTCGGCGGCGGAGCCGCCGTTCCCGCAGAAGAACACGCAGTTACCGCGCCGGATGGTCTTTGCGAGGAGCTCGGCGCCGGCGGCAATGTCGGGTTCGAGTGCGGTGGTTCGTTCGAACACCGCCCGGTGCCGCGCAAATGCGCCCCGCGTGGTCTGCTTCGCCGTTGTGGCTGGTTGCACACGCATTGGTACCTTACACTCTAAAATAAAATGAATACCGAGTAAAGCCGTTGAATCCACGAATGACTCCCCGTATACTGGCGGTATGCACGAACGGTTCATGGCACAACGGGCCCTCGCGCTCCACCGCGCGCACCGCGGGAAGCTCGAGATACACTCGGTCGTACCGCTCCGCAACCGCCGGGACCTGAGTCTTGCGTACACGCCGGGTGTTGCCGCGGTGTGCCGCGCCATCGCCGCCGATCCGGAACAGGCCGACTGTATGACCATGCGGGGCCGCACCGTCGCTGTTATCACCGATGGTTCGGCCATCCTGGGATTGGGAAATCTCGGCGCGCGCGCGGCGCTGCCTGTTATGGAAGGCAAAGCGATCCTCTTGAAGGCCTTCGGCGGCGTCGATGCCATACCGATCTGCCTCGACACCCAGAATGTCGACGAGATCGTCCGGACCGTTCGCCACATCGCGCCGGCGTTCGCCGGCATTAACCTTGAGGACATCGCGGCCCCGCGCTGCTTCGCCATTGAACGACGGCTCCAGCGGATCCTCGACATTCCCGTCTTCCACGACGACCAGCACGGCACGGCAACGGTCGTGCTCGCCGGCCTCATCAACGCGCTCTTCCTGCGCCGGCTCCGCGCGCGCGACGCGCGGGTTGTCGTGAACGGCGCGGGAGCGGCGGGAACCGCGGTGACGAAGCTCCTTTTTGCCTACGGCTTTCGCCGCGTCACGGTCGTCGATCGGAACGGGATTATCTACCGCGGCCGCCCGAAGCTCTCCGCGCACAAGCGCGACCTTGCACGATTGACCGGCATGCTCAAAAAACCGGCGGGCGGAACGCGGCTCGAGGATGCCCTCCGCGCCGCCGACGTCTTCATCGGCGTAAGCGCGGGGAACGTGCTCTCGTCCGCAGCCGTGCGGACCATGCATCCGCATCCCGTCATTTTTGCCCTCGCGAATCCCGTACCCGAGATCGCGCCGCCAGCCGCCCGGCGCGCCGGCGCCTCGATTATTGCCACGGGAAGATCGGATTTTCCGAACCAGATCAACAACCTTCTCGCTTTCCCCGGCATTTTTCGCGGCGCCATCGACCACGGCGTCCGCCGCATCACCGACGCCATGCTGATCGACGCCGCGCGGCGCATCGCCGCATGCGTCCGGCGACCCTCGCCGAACGCCATCGTACCGAGCGTGTTCGACCCGCGCGTTGCCCGCGCCGTTGCGCGGGCCATCCGCCCCTAGCGCCCGTCGGCGCGCGGGCCACTCGGGTTAGGTACCCGGCCCTTGCAAGCAGTATAAGGGTTTTCTAGCGGCTCGGCGATGGGTCGCTTTGAGGCACGTGGGTCGGGGGTCGAAACGAGACAAACGAGACACTCTAAGGGTGCTTCGTGCCGCATCTCTGTTCGGATACTCGCCAAAATTAATTCCCCGTCGAGGTGGCGGAAGAAGTCGAAACCGCAGCAGGCGGTGGAAACACTGGCGGCGTGTAGTACGGCAGCGCAGCTTTTTGCGCTTCAGTGAGGGATTGGTAGCTGTTTCTAGTATTATCATGAGCAACGTCTGCTTGCAGTAAGGTTTCTTTCGAATATGCTCTCCGTAACTGCTTCACCCGCGGATCATTTTCAGCCAAGGAAGTTACCTCTTGGGTATTATAAAAAGCAATATCCGAAGGAGACCTTTTAATATTCCAAATTCTGACCTCATCCATAGCGCCCTTGAATAAATCGACAGAAGACGAGGGATTGCCGCCAATCCAGATGGTATCTGTACTGGTGGACGTATAACATTTTTCGCTGGCCTGTTGCACTCCGTCAAAATACAATTTGAATGCGTCAGATGAAGAAGTAGTGGTATCTTTGGTAACTGCAACGTGATGCCAATAATAATATTCATTGCCAGCGGGATCGGTGTGATTCGCTTCCTGTTCAGCCCCAGATATCTGGACCGTTGTACTGGTATTGGCACAATCTAGGGAAAAATTAATTCCACTCGGATTCCTCCAAACCGCGAATCCATTATGACCATTAGCCCGTGTGTCAAGGAATTGCATCGTGCTTGTCGAATCGGTTTCATACCAAAATTCTATCGTGAACGGCTGCGTGGAATTGAAACCCAGATTCGTCGCGGGCCAGCGCCAGGCAGAACTGCCATCGAAATAGGCGCTCATCGGGACGGCAACAATGAAATCGGTGGAAATCGAACTGGGTCCGAACATCTGCCACGTCGAAGTCGCCCCGTTGGAATCCTCTGCCCTTGCCTGCCAGTGATACGAACCGTTCTCAAGATTCTGAACCGTCGCCGTCGCATTGCTGTTTGGAGAGACAAAACTGCTTGTCACATTGGCAGTATCGGTGAAGCTCGTGCCGACGGCTTCCACCTCCACCTGCAGTTGTACCGTGCTCGTGCCGGAGGATTGGAGGTTTGCTCCGAACACAACCGTGCTTTCCGTTGTTATACCCCCTGCCGCGATGGCCGTCGTGGCGTCAGATATATACTGATGGAGTGCGGAAGGAAAAATGCCGCCGCAATTGGTGCAGATCTCCTCTCCATCGCCGTCATTGTAGAGCGCATCTCTTGTGCTCGTCGAAATGGCGGTGTTCGTGAAAAACACCTCGTCGTAGTACATATTGCCGGTTCCCGTGCCTCCGGCTTCCCCGTTGAATCTCACGTTGATTGTGCTCGACTGCTGGGTCAAACTGTCCGTTACGGACTGCACCAACGAACCGTTCACGTAGGCGTCCAATCGCGACCCTGCGCGTTCCATCAGTATCCAGTACCAGGTACCCGTAGTGAAAGTTTGCGCGGTATCGATTTTGCAGGAGCCGTTATGGACAAATTCGACATGCCCACCGGTGCACGCCACTGCGTAGGTGACCCCTGTATTGTTATTCGTTCCAGGAGTGTTCCTGAGGAAGAAGTACGTGCCGCCGGTGAGCGCTGCCTGCGGCTGCATCCAGAATCCCACCGTAAAATCTCCCGACAAATCCATGATGGTCGATGTCACCGTGAAGAATCCCGTGTTCTGATCGTTCCCCGACGCTGCTCCCAATTTGGTCGAGGTAGTGGTAAAGAGAAACGGGGTCGCTCCCTGCACGCCGTCCCGTCCTTTGCCGGAGCTGTCGGTGAGGTCCTGATCGTTGAAATGGTAGAGGGCCTGGACTGACCCGTCGGAGATCTCCACGGCGGCGTGAGCGAGTGAGGCGTAGAAACAAAACAACGCCCCCGCGATGAGAAGCGTTGCGCACCGCCACCCACGCACTCCCTCGTGCCGTAGCGGCACAGATGTCATTGTGGTAATCATACTCCCAGGAACGCCTTCCCCCTACAACGCTACTTATACACAAGGGTATGTCGTCGGCTGTAGAAACTGACGAAGTTCTAATTCTGGGCGCCTGCGAAAGTGCAGGGAACCTGCCCCTAGCGCCCGTCGGCGCGCGGCGGTGTCAGGATGCGAACGACGAAACTTCCGAAGTCGAGATTATCCTTCACGTACCGCTGCCCGGCGGCGGCAATGCCGGCGAAGAACGCGGGATCGTCAACGAGCCGCTCGATCTGATGTGCGATCTGCTCGGGGTGCAGCGCGTCGAAAAAAAGTGCTTCTCTACCACCCACAAGCACATCGGTCATCGCCGTCGCGCGGGATATGAGCGCGGGCATTCCTGCGGCCATCGCTTCACATGAGGTTGCGATCCACACGTGCGCGTTGTTCGGCGCAACGCTTATGTGCGATTCATGGAGCAGTTGCATCATCTCTTTTTCCTCCACGCCCCCGAACCGGGCATCGATGGCATCGGCCGCACCGGATGCCTTGATACATTGCTCGAAACTCCTGCGGTACGCCTTGTCGGCCCAGTAATCCTTGCAGACGATGACCGAACGAACATCATATCCTTCTTTTCGAAGCAGAGCCGTTGCGGCAACCACGTCTTCGAAGCGGCGAAAGGGACTCAAGACACCTACGGCAAGGAGCCGAATGATCCCCATGCGATCCACGGTCTTGACCGGAGAGTAAAAATAATCGAAGTCGAGAGGGTTACCGATCAGGGTGACTTTGTAGCCAAGAGATTCCGCATCCTCTTTATGTTTCTTATCGTAGACGACCGCCCAATCGATCCATTTTGCAAAACGCTTTGCCCGCAGGCCTTCGTAAAAGCCGATTGCCCTGCTTGCAAGGTCGATCAAAAAATTGTTTTTATGCGAATGATAGAAGGGTGGGTTGTTCATAATCCAGACCGCCTTCGCCTTCGGGTGCGCTTGCTTATAACTGGCTGCTGCCATATATGTCGGGTCGTTTTCGGCGAAAACAAAATCGAAATCCGGGTCAAGTTTTTCCCCGATGCGGTGCGCCGCGGCGGCATACAGGCGGTTCCTGCGGATACGCTCCGAGATTTTCCCCCACAGCCCCGAAGCGCCGCGGACCGATGCGAGCGGACGGGGAGGTGGTACAACGATAATCTCCATACCACGGTGGAGGTCGGGAAGGAACGCGGGATCGAACTCGGCACAATAGATTTTCACCGAATGCCCTTGGGCCTTACACTCCTTGGCAATCGAAAGCACCATGCGCGGATCGCCGCTCGCGGTCGCGAGATAGAGATGGAGAAATGCGATTTTCATGAGAATCAGGTATGCAGTGCTTCTACTATAAAGCAGAATGTACGCGAAAAACAGTCTCCTTGTAAAGCCTGTTCCAGTCGAGTATTATCGTAACCATGAGCAGCAAACTCTTAAAGATACCTATTGGGAAACTGACTGCCTGCCAAATTTGCGGCAGCAAAAATCTTAAAGACATTATCAACCTTGACCATCAGCCTCCGTGTGATGTACTGCCGAACGCCGCGGAAGTGCAGGAGGAAGAGATCCACTACCCCATCAACGTCGTCCGCTGCACGTCGTGCGGCCTCGTACAGCTCGACTTCATTCCGCCGCCCCAGATCGTCTTCCACCGGAAGTACCCGTACCGGACGGGTATCACTCAGATGCTGGTGGATAATTTCAAGTCCCTCGCGGCGGAAACCATCCGGGTGCTCAAGCTGAAACCGGGGTCGCTCGTCATCGACATCGGCTCGAACGACGGAACGGCGCTCCAGCAGTTCAAGGATAAGGGCATGCGCGTGCTGGGCGTCGAACCGACGGATGTCGCGCGGATCGCCGTCCGCAACCGCATTCCCACCATTAAGAAGTTTTTCTCGGAGGAGGTCGCCCGCGGCATCGTCCGGCGGCATGGCAACGCCTCGTTCATAATCGCCTCGAACGTCTTTGCCCACGTCAACAACCTTGCTTCCTTCGTCCGCGGCGTCGGGCATCTCCTCAAACCAGGCGGCGTCTTCATTTCGGAATCGCAGTACCTTTTGGACACCATACAGAAGACCCAGTACGACACCATGTACCACGAGCACCTGCGGTTCTACTCCCTGAAACCGCTCGCGCTCCTCTTCAGCAAATTCGGCTTCACACTCACGGATGCGGAACGCATCTCGTCCTCGGGCGGTTCGATCCGGGTATGGGCAACGAAGGGACAGCGCCTACCGCAATCGGACCGTCTGCGCCGCCTCATCCGCGCCGAGGAACGGTTCGGTCTCTACCGTCCGGGTACGTTCAAAAAGTTCAAGCGCCGCGTCGAACTCTCGCGGCTGAAGCTCGTGAAGCTCCTCTGTGAACTCAAGCTCGCGGGCAAGACTGTCGTCGGCATCGGCAGTCCGGGCCGCTCGAGCCCGATCCTGAACTACTGCCACATCGACCCGCTCCTCATCCCCTACCTCGCGGAACAGTCGACTTCGCTCAAGCTCGGCCTCTTCTCGCCGGGAACGCACATTCCGGTTGTCGACGAAAAACGCATTTTGAAGGAGCAGCCCGAGTACGCCGTCATCTTCGCGTGGCACATCGCCGACACGATCATAAAAAAGCTCCGCGCCCGCGGCCTGCGTTCCAAGTTCATCCTTCCGATCCCGGAAGCGAAGATTATCCGCTAGGAGATCGATTTGATCATCCCGCCGTCAACGGCGAGACAGACATCGGCGATGAACCGCGCGCGCTCCGACGCAAAGAACGACGACCTCTTTCTGTAAAACCTCTATGATAACCGTCGGCATCATCGGAACGGGATTCGGCGCGAAAGTACATCTGCCGGGATTCCGCAGGGTGAAAAACGCGAAGGTGCTCGCCATCGTGGGGAATGATCTTTCTAAAACCTTGAACATCTCGCGGGAGGCGAAACTTCCTCTCGTTTTCAAATCGTGGAAGGAATTGGTTGCCCATCCCGCGATTTCCGCGGTGAGCATCGCCACACCCCCTTATCTGCATAGAGAAATGGCATCATTCGCGATGAAAATGGGTAAACATGTTCTATGCGAAAAACCCTTGGCCGTTTCGGTGTCGGAAGCAAAAAAGATGGTCGTGCTCGCCAAACGGTACAACGTGGTGAATATGATCGATTTTGAATTTCGGTACATTCCCCAGTGGGTTAGAACAAAAAAACTGCTCGAACGAAGAGACATCGGCGAGGTACGGTACATCAATATATCATGGATAACCGGCGGCAAAGCGGGCACAAACATGCCCTCCGGCTGGCGCGCCAGCGAAAAAATGAGCGGTGGCGTGCTTTCTGAGTTCGGCTCGCATGTTATTGATTACGTCGAATGGTTTTTCGGTCCGGTCGCAAAGGTGCTCGCTGACATCCGGAAAATAAAAACATACAAGCATCGCCGCCTCGCGGCCCACGATGCTTGCGACATGTTCCTTCACCTCAAAAGCGGAGTTCTGGTCAATGTCTCTCTCTCGAACGTCATGCATGGAGGCCGCGGCCATTGGATAGAAATATACGGGAGCGAAGGCACGCTGAAACTCGTCAACAATGACGTGAGAGACAGCGTGTACGGATTCGAGTTGTACCGGGAAATCAGCGGCGGAGACGCGCTCAAGAAAATTCAGATGTCTAATGTGTTCGCGAAGTTGAAAAAAACGTACCCGGATGGCCGCTGTGCGGCGTTCCGGGAAGCCGCCCGGGAGTTCGTGAACGCGATAGAAATGAAGAAGAAAGCAACCCCCGCGTTCGAGGACGGATTCCGCGTTCAGCGAGTTATTCGGGCGGCAAGAGATTCATCACAACAGGGAAGGTGGGTACGCATGAAGTAGACTTTCGAGTTCTCCGCCCGCACCTCGGTTATCACACACGAACGCGCTCTCCTCGGTCCGTGGCGGGCAGACCGAAAACCCGGAGCATCTCTTCGCCGTACCGCTCCCACGACATACCACGGGCGACGTTCTGCCCCGCTTCGGCAATGCTCTTGTAGAGTTCGGGGTCATCGACGAGCTTTTGCACCTGTTCCGCGATCTGTTCCGGAGAGAGGGGGTCGACCAATAGGACGTCCTTTCCATCGGTCAGTATTTCCGTAGCGGTCGAAGACCGGCACACGACGACGGGAATTCCCGCCGCCATCGCCTCAAAATTCACGAGTCCCCAGCCGTGGTGGCCGGGCGGCGGCACGTAGACCGCCTGCACAAAAATATCCGCATCCCGGTAGCAGCGTACCAACTCGTCCTCGGACACACCGTTGAAGTTCAGTTCGACGGCGTCCTCGAGTTTATTGTCGCGAACAAAGGCGATGAGGCTGTCGCGACACTGATCTTCGTTCCAGATATTGTTCGCCACGATGCGGGCGTGTGCATCATATCCCCGGTCGCGGAGGTACCGTACCGCCGCGAGCACGTTGTTGTAACGTCGATGCTCATTCAGGGCTCCGACCGCGAAGAGCTGCACGAACTTCCGGCGCGCCTTCTCGCGGTAGTCTTTGACCGGAGCATAAAACTTATTGAAGTCGAGACCGGCGCGCACAACCGAGACGTGATGGACCGGGTAGCCCGCGAGCCACGAACGGTCGGCGTTCGCCAGAACTGTCGCCTCATCGATCGAGCGCATGAACCGTTTCGTCATCAACCGGCGCAGAAATTGGTAGCCGTAGCCGAAGAGATCATAGAACAGGCGGCCGCGGGGCAGGTAACGAAACGGCGGTCCATTAACCGTCCACGCCACCCTCGCGTTCGCGTTCCGTCGGCGGTAGTAGTAGCCAACACGATACGCGCTGTCGTGGATGCTCAGCACATCGACGTCCGCATCGACCGCGGCGGCGATGGAGCGCGACGCGTCGATGAACCCCCGTTCGTGCTTCAGCTTTGCGGAGAGCCATCCGAGAAAGCGCTGCGGCTTCCTGCTTTTGAAGTAGGTGATGGGCCGGCGGGTCGTGACCACCCGGATGTCGAGACCTCGCGTCAGGTCGCCGTAGGCCGCCGCATCCAAGTCGGGGGTGTAGATGGTCACGCGGTGCCCGCGTCCGACGAGTTCGTGCGCAAGGTTAAAAATAAGGCGTGCGCCGCCGGCGACGAACAGGTTGAAAGAAACGATCGCGATTTTCATGGAGCGGCGACCGCCTTACTAACCAAGACGCCTCTTTGCCGCGTCGTACCGTTCGGGGGTGCCGATATCGAGAATCTCGGTGTTGGCGGGAAAACCGTAGCACGTATCGAGCCCGACGACGCGCGGGAAAAAATCCTCCTCAAGAGAAAACGCTCCCTCCGGCATGTGCGAAACGATCCGACGATGCATTATATAAGTTCCGGCGTTCAGCCAGCCTCCGGGCTGTCCCGTTTTTTCGGCGAACGTGACGACGCGCCCCGATTGCTCGATGTGGATTGTTCCCGCCGCCGCAGTATCGCCTCGCCGGGTGACGGCAATTGAGAGCGCGGCGCCCCGGTGACTATGGAATCGGTGGAGTTCACGAAGGTCGACGTCGGTAATTGTATCGCCGTTCACCACAAAAAACTCATCGCTCCCGATGACCGGCTGCGCGTGGCGTATTGCACCGCCAGTGCCGAGCGGCTCATCCTCTTCAGAAAAGTCGATGACTCCCCACGCTGGTCGGCGCGGGCGCGCGTGTGCTATGTAGTCGGCGATCTGCTGCCGGCGGTAGCCAACACAGAGAACAACGCGGCTTACCCCCTGGGCGAACAGCCGGTCAAGCAGCACGCCGAGGAACGGCTCGCCGCCCACCTCCGCGAGCACTTTTGGGCGGTCGGCGACGACACTCCGCAGGCGCGTGCCGAGCCCCCCGCAGAGGACGGCGACGGGAATCGATACAGGTTCAAACGCACCCGCGGCCACGGAATTGTTCTGAACGCTCGGCTCCCCGTTGTAGCGGTAGATGACCTCGCTTCCCTTGGGCTCGAGTTTCACCGGTACGTGGAGGAACGTGGCGAGCGCCTTGCGTACGGCATCCTGGCATTCCGGCTTCACAAAAAACAGCATGAACCCGCCGCCGCCCGCCCCGAGGAGCTTTCCACCCATCGCGCCGGCCGATCGGCCGGTTGCATAGATCTCGTCGATGTAGTCGGTCGTGATCCGCGCGGTCAAGGTACGCTTGATTTGCCAGCTCTCATTGAGCAATCTGCCGAACCCGTCGAAATCGCCGTTCCGGACGAGCTGGATGCCGTCGTCCACCATCTGGCGCATCGTTTCAAGTTCACGAACCTTTTGGGGCGTGAGCCGAATCTGCTCCGCCGCCACCTCGGACGCGTTGCGGGCAAGCCCCGTGAAGAAGAGCATGAGGTGATCCTGAAACGCTTCGCGCCGCGCCGGCGGGAGTTCGATGGGGGTGACCGAAATATGATCGGCACCGCCGAACTCGATGCGGTTCAGTCCGCCGAATGCCGCCGCAACCTGATCCTGTGAACCGACGCTCTCCCGCAGCCGTTCCTGTTCGATGTGCATCGCCTCGAGCGCCAGTTGGCGCGGCGTGATCGGCTTCCCAAGCAACGCATAGAGCGCGTGCAGAAACCCGACAGTGAACGACGAGCTGGAACCGAGGCCGGCGCGCGACGGCAAGTCGGCATCGTGGTGGATCTCAAGGCCGTAGTCTTGCAAGCCGAGGTGCTTGAGCACCTCCCGGGCCGGGGGGAGCTGTATCTCATCTGCATGGCGCACGGTCTCAACACGCGACCAGACCAACCGCGTCTTGTGCGCGAAGAAAGGCGGCAGGTGCCGGCACGTGAGATAGCAGTACTTGTCGATCGTCGTCGAAAAGACCGCGCCGCCGTGCTCCCGGTACCACGCGGGGTAGTCGGTACCACCCCCAAAAAAAGAAATTCGTAACGGTGTCTTTGTAATAATCATTATGATTCTACGTTTTTCATAAAAAATTCGTTGTGCGCGTATACCCCACGCGCCTTCTCAATTTCCGCCTTTGTAAATCGGGGCATCCCGCTCGCCGCCACATTTTCCTCCACTTCAGCAGATGTGAGCATACCGGGAATGACCGAGGAAATTGCTGGGAAACTCAAGCAAAAATTGAGTGCAGCTTGAACGGGCGTCATCCCCCCGCCAAAAAGGAAAGAGAACAATCGCGGTGCTTCCGCCCATCGTTTGAGCTGAACCTCGGACCATACAGAACGATGATCCCGAGGATCGAATCTGGCGTTCACAAGTTTCCCACTTAAAAAACCGAAGTTCAATGGAGTTCGTGCAATAATACCGGTTTTGTGTTTTTTTGCAAGGCCCAAAAAACCATTTTCGATAACGCGCTGATCAATCATATTAAAATTGACTTGCACCGACTTGAAGCCGAGCTCATTAATCGCAATAAGAGCGTCGCTCGGATGCTGCACCGAAATTCCGAACACTTTGATTTTCCCCTCTTTCTGAAGCGACTCAAATACATTAAGAATATTGGGATTGTCTTCTAAAAATTTTATTGGCGGACTGTGCAGCTGATAGAGATCCACATAGTCGGTATGCAGACGCTTGAGACTGCCCTCGAGAGATTTTCTGACGTGCTTTTCGGAAAAATCGTGCGGCCCGCGATGCGCAAGAAAGCCGACCTTGGAGGCAATAACGATTTTTTGGCGAACCGAGTGAAGCGTTTCGCCGATCAGCTCTTCGCTGTGTCCATAACCATAAAGATTTGAGGTGTCATAGAAAGTGATTCCCAGATCGAATGCCTTCATAAGTGCCCGGCGCGATTCGCCGTCATCTGTTTTGCCGTAGGAATTTGGCCCATCCGCGGTTTCGCCGCCAATTCCCCAGGCGCCGAAACCAATTTCGGAAACAGTAATCCCTGTATCGCCGAGTGCGCGGTATTTCATCAAAAAATAGATTTTGTCGCACCGCCATCGACGGCGATGCAGGTACCGGTGATGAACTTCGCCTTGTCGGACGCGAGAAAGAGCGCAAGCTCGGCGATATCTTCCGGTAAAGCGACCTTGCCAAGCGGCGTTTTGGCCTTCACCTCATCTTCCATTGCTTTTTGCGCCTCCTCAAGGGAAACGCCAAGCCGCTTCGCTTTGTCCGCGACATGCTCATCCCATAATCCGCCCATCACGGTGCCTGGCAAGATCGCATTCACCAAAATACCGTCGGGTGCAAAAGAATTGGCGAGGTACTTGTTCAGATAATTCAGGGCCGCCTTCGCTGATCCATAATGCGGATTGAAAACGCCGGGCTGTTTTCCGGGAACGCTCGATATATTAATTATCCTCGGATACGCTGATTTTTTTAGCCACGGAACCGCCTCGCGCGAAAAATAGACCGCTGTCATGAAGTTCAGATTCCAGATTTCCGCCCAGTCCTCATCCGCAAGATCGAGGAACTTTTTTACTCCATGAATGCCGCCCACGTTGTTTACCAGAATGTCGAGCTTACCTATCTTTTTGATCACGTCAGAAAACAAATCCTTCACCTCTTCGCTTTTCGTTGCATCAAGAACGTAAGAATACGTTTTTACTCCAAGCCGTGCGATCTCCTGCCGAGTCCCCTCCACGCTGCTTTTATTCGAGCCACAAACGACCACGTCGGCCCCGGCCTTCGCAAACACCACGGCAATAACTTTTCCAATGCCGTGACTGCTTCCCGTTACAAGCGCTACTCTGTTTATAAGTTCTTTATCCATGTTTCTAAGGTATCTATATCATCGCTTTTTTAGCGCAAAAAATCAATGAAGTCTAAGAATTTGTGATAAAACTGGTCACCGAATTTTCGGCGGCCACAACTTAATGAGAATAAGGGGGTTCGTCAAGGAGGCGGGCGCCAAAGAGGTGGAAGCTACGTTTGTTACCGTACCAGATAACTTCGCGGCACCACTCGGACCACGAGGTTCACTTTTCAGAAGTCCGGTCGACGATGTGGCGGTAGTTCCCTTAATGAAGTGGAACTGCTTCACCGCACACCGTTGCTTCAGTCTTAAACTTTTTAAATTTTCCCTTCCGTGCAGCAACATCCAAGAGATTGTCCGCAGCGTGTCGGCGCCGGGCGCCCGCCGCTCATCCACGGAGAGCACAAGCACTTGCGAAGCGCAAGAATAAAAAGCAGAGGGTGCCCGCGCAAGCGCGAAACACCCTCTGGATTCATGAAGTTGGAATGCCGAGAAACTTCGAGAGTTCCTCGTGAAGCGTCGGATTTGCCGCGAGTATCGAAGCATCCCCGAGCTGCCACTCCGAACCCCCAAGGTTAGTGACCTTGCCGCCGGCCTCCCGGATGATGGCAACCGCAGCCGCCATATCTTCGGGCTCCAGACTTGTCGCAAGGTAGGCATGCAGCACACCGCTCGCGACGAGGACCAGCGGCACCGATGCACAGCCGACTGCCATCGAGCAGGTAATACCATTTTTTCCGTGCAATTTCTCGATGAAGGGGAGGTTGGCCGTCCGGTTGTGCTTGCCTGAATCGGTACACATCAGGACCTTCGAGATCTCCGTTTCGTCGGAAACGCTGATGCGCACGTCGTTACAGAACGCCCCATTACCGACAACGGCCCGATAGAGCTCTCCGCCATCACGAAGCGGCGCGTTCACAACGCCCAAAATCGACTGCTTGTCCTCACAGAGCGCGAGGCAGAACGCCACGCAGTCGGTGAATCCGGTCACCAGATTGATGGTACCGTCGACTGGATCGCACACCCACGTGTAGCGCGCCCCCTTTAGAACGATTGTACCCTCTTCCGAGTGCACATCGTGGTCCGGGAACCGCCGCGCGATCTCACGGGTCACCTCGTCGCCTATCTCGCGATCGGCGAGCGTCGTGAAGTGCGACCGCGTCGTGTACTCGCGAGCAAGGGCCGACCTTCGGTACTGTCGCAATTTCTCGCCAGCACTGACCGCCTGCGATATCGCGAACGAATATGCCGTGTCGAGATTACTCATGGGTCCTCCTTTTTACTTCCAGACCGAGGTGCGGAAGCGCGAGGAAGGTGACTGTGATGCTCTTTGAATCACGAACCACACCCCGGTGGATCATTTCGATCCACTCCGCGAGAGGAAATACCTCAACCCCGAGAATCTCCGTTCTGTCGAGATCGAGATCTTGAATCTTCTCACAGCCGGTCGCCAGAACTGGCGTATACGGCGTGATGCACGCGGACGGTTCGAACCAAGCCAGCTCGCCCAACAGGATGACCTGTCCGGCGCGATAGCCGGTTTCGGCGAGGAGTTCCCTGCTCACCGTCTCTTCCACACTCTCTCCGGGAGCGGGACATCCTCCTGGAATCTCGAGAATGAACTGGTTCGCGGCGTGGCGGAACTGCCGCACCGCAACGACCTCTCCCTCCTTCGTGACGGGGAGAATGATTGACGGTACGGTCGTGCCGCCCCAGACCAAAAAATCCAAATCCTTGGCCTGGTCGGGGTAGCGAAACTGCCGCTCGAGCACTACCTTGCCGTACTTACAAATGATTTCCCGTTCCCCCGCGAGCACGGGCACAGGCAGATTCATACGCTTACCTCCGATATGTGACAAGGAACCGAGGGTTCCCAGCAAAGAATTTTGACAAAGGTCTCCTTCCGGGATGTGACACACAATGTGCCATTCCGAATGGCCCTTGAATTATACAGTATACGAACTAAAAAGTCAACCGTCTGCGTGCTGCGCCGCTCGGCGGACTTCCGCCCCTCCGCTAGTTGTTTGCAAACTGGTTACGACGAACGATCTGGTACCCTTTGATGAGTTCTGCAATGCCGTCCCGGAGCGATACCTGCGTTGTGTAGCCGGTACCTTCTACCTTCGCGTTCGAGACAACGTAGTTGCGCTTGTCGGGGTCCTCGCCGATCTTCGATTCGACGAACACAAAGTTGGGAACTTGTTTCCTGATCTCCTCACAGAGCTCGAGCTTCGAGAGGTTCGCTTCGGAGAGTCCCACGTTATAGGGCTCGTTCTTCATGGTATCGAAGTGTTCCATCGCGTGCATGAACGCTCTCGCGACGTCCCGAATATGGATGTAGTTCCGCTTAAAGTGCGCCTCGAAGAGCACGACGGTCCGGTCGTTTATGGCGCGGTAAACGAAGTCGTTCACGAGGAGATCGAGCCGCATCCGCGGGCTCACGCCAAAGACGGTTGCAAGCCGGAATGTGATCACATTCCCGGATTCGAGAAGCTCTTTCTCGGCCTGCACCTTGAGTTTGCCGTAGAGGGAAACCGGCTCGAGCGGGCTCGTCTCATCACAGAACGCGACTCCTTCGGCCATTCTGCCGTAGCCGCTGTTCGTGTTCGGGAAAATGATCTTCTGGGATCTGTCGCGAAGCTTCACGATGAGCTGTACCGCTTCGAGATTGATGGTACGCGCGGCAACCGGATCGCGGTTGCAAGCAGGTGCACCCACGATACAGGCGAGCGGTATAATGAAATCCTTTCCGGCGATATGTTCCTTCATAAGCGCCTCGTCCCGCGCATCGCCGCGGACGACGGTAAGCGTTTTGAAGTTACAAACACCCAAAAGCGAGTTCTGGTTGTACCAGAAATTATCTACCACGGTCACCTCGTGCCCGGCGCGCAAGAGCTCCGGTACAAGAATGGAACCGATGTAACCCGCACCGCCGGTAATCAAGATCTTCTTCGGCATTATTTTGATACCATACTACGCCACACTCTTTAAAACAACAGCAGCGATACACTCGATATCCGCGGGCTTGAGCGACGGGTTATTCGGGAGGAAAAGACCGCTGAAGTGGATGCGGTCTGCCATCGGCGCGGAAAATTTCCCATAGCGATTGAACCAAAACGGGTGCAGCCCTAGATTGCCCGCGGAAAAAATGCGCGTTTCTATGCCGCTGTCTTCAAGTGCGCGGACGATGGCCCTGCGTTCCTCGACATCTTTCGCGAGCATGCCGAAATGGATGCTGCAGATCATGGAATCCGGGTCATATTTCTGAAAATAAAACCGGTCCCTGAAGATCTTTTTATAGAGTAGATGATTCTCGTTCCTGCGCTTCACGAGCCACTCCATTTTATCAACTTGGCGAATGCCCAGGAACGCGTTTAGGTCCGCCGAGCGGAAGTTGAAACCGGGTTCATAAAAGACAAACGGCGAATGGAAGTCGTCGATACGGTATTGTGCGCGCAGATGGGCTTGCCGTTCCGTGTCCAAATCCTTATCCCAACCATGACTGCGGAGCATCAAAAGTAAATCGTTCAGTTCTTTGTCGTCCGTCGAAACCATGCCGCCTTCGATCGTTGATATCTGATGGCCGAAATAAAAAGAGAAACTGGCCATGTCGCCGAACGTGCCCACGTTCCTGCCCCGGTACGTCGATCCCATCGCCGCGCAGGCATCTTCAAGCAGCGTAAATCCATATTTCTCTTTGAGCGCGAGCAGTGCGGACATCTGGTTGGGGACTCCCAAGACCTGCACAAAAATGACGGCGCCGGGCCTATGTTCAATGAGCAACTTTTCCAAATGCGTCAGATCCAATCCGAACGTATCCGCATCCGCTTCGCACATGATCGGCTCAAGGCCAAGCTGTATCGCCGGAGAAATGGTGGTGACCCATCCAACCGATGGAACAATGATCTTTTTGTTCTTCAACCGCCCCGAAAGGAGGAGCGTGTAGTACATCAAGAGATTCGCTGACGATCCCGAATTGCAGAACACGGAGTACTTCCGTCCAAGCCACGCGCTCCACTTTTTTTCGAACTCGACCGTCAGTTTATCTTTCGTGAGCCGCGGATAGGTTTTGAGCCAGACAACAAGTGCATCGATGTCGCCGCGATCGATGGTGTCCTCGGCAAGATGATATTTGATCGGTACCATATTATTTCTCGCTGTAGTAATCCCCGTATTCGATCAAAATTGTCGACTTCCCGTCCGGGCGCAGGAGCGCGCGCTCATACGCGGGAAAGATCATTTCAGGCTCGGTAAGGTCCTCTATGATGACCGAATCCACCATCTTGCGAAAGGCTTCGGTAAAATTGCCTTTGTGCTGGATGCCCGGATCGAGCGGCCGCACACTTCCCACCATCGTTTTAATGATGATCCTCGGCCGCATGCCTCCGTGCGAAATATGTGGGATTTTGTCCACGTGGTTCACGAGCTGATTCACCGCCAAAAGGAGAAAATTGAAGCGCGGGAAAATGCTTACCGGCACGAATCCTTCGAGGGCGAGCCCCGTCGACAGTCCCATTTGCGTTTCCTCAAAAACAGGCATCTCGATCTTCTTCGCATCGGGAATGTCCTTAAGCGAACTATAGATCGCGTTTCCCGGATAGGCAACGCTCTGGCCGATAAATATCGTGCGTTGATCGGCGGCAAGGAACGCCATAGCACGCTTCACTTCTTCTAAGTACCGCATGGACGTCTAACGGTTAAAACGTAACCCATTTACCCGCGCCGACATGCGGGTACATTTTTTTGTAGTGGTAATAAACGATATTGTTCCGCTGACGCAGAAGATAATCCGGTTTTTGGTCGGCTGCGTAACCCCACACTACCTTCGTGGGAGTCCCAACGCTTTCATCGTTGTCTTCCACGACGAAGGTAATGGGTAACTTGTGGTTCTCGGCATACTTCGCCGATTCGTAGAAGGCGCCCGTTTCGGCGGTCATATCGCCGATAAAACACCAAACGTGCCGCAATTCCTTTTTTAACGAAAGGCCGAGGGCAACGCCTGTCGCAATAGGCACTATCCCACCGACGATCGCCGAGGTAAAAAATCGCTGCTCGGGAAAATTCAGAGTAATGCTGTTCCCTCGCAGTATCTCCTCTTTCAGTTTTTCGCGCGGCACGCCGTGGAGTAAGGCATGGTAGTGGCTACGCCACGTCGAGAATACCCAGTCGCTTTTCTTGACCTGCTTGAAGATCTCGATAAGGGCATCTTCGTTTCCGTCGGACAAATGGACCGGCGCGTGAATTTTGCCGTCGCAGTAAATGTCGGCTATCTCTTGCTCAAACTTTATTAACTCTTCTTTTTTTAGTAGGTCCTCGTTGGTCATTGCCGTAGATGCGGTCGCGCATCATTTTTCGCCTACGTAAGAAGTATATCCATTTGGGAAAAACGGGCAAGTGCATGAGCGCCCCCGGTTCCTTCTAAAAATACGACTCAAAAAGTTTTATGAGATCGCTCACGTATTTTTCTTGGCTGACGGCATACGCCGCCGGAGAAGATATGAATTCATTAATGTTCTTAATATACCCGTCGTACGTGCCCTCATCCATGCCGCGGAGATACCCGTCGAGACGAGCGAAATCGCAGCCGAACTTCCGAAAATCGATGAAACAACCATCCGGGATGGTTTCCGCAATGTCCGGTGCCCCCCAATAGACGGGAACGGAGCCGGCGTAGAGGCAATCGGCAATTTTCTCCTGCACACATCCTCCTAAAAACGCCTCGAAGCACAGCGAAAATTTATACCGCTTGATCACCTCGAATTTGTCGTCGGGGGCACCGCGGTATGATCTGCGGATGGCCTCATCATATTTGTGCGTATAGCGAACGGGTTTATCCCAGCCAATGCCGTAGAGGTCGAAATCAGGGTACTTCGAGAAGTACTGAATGGCCTCGAGACGCACTTTATATTGTTCGCGGTTCGTAAAAGTCGGCAACGGTTTTATAAAATTCATCATCGACACGTACAGACGACGTAACCAGTGAATGCGCTGGTTCGAATTCATAAGAGTGAGAAATTTCTTCTTACGAAAATCGGACGGTACCTCGCGGATGCGGCTGTGGTATGCGTGAGGAGAGAACCATGGAATAAAACGGCTCTTGGGTGACACCCAATCTTTTACCCCTTTCATGATGAATGAATGATCAAAATAGCTCGTGCAACGTCTGAGGTCCCAAAAAAAACGACAGGCCTGAAGCGGTTGCTCGGAATTCATGAGAAGGGCGAGCTTTACTCCGGCCCGCCGAAGGTCTAAGGGTACTCTCATGTCAATGTCACAGCGGTCGCGCACACAGATAGCTTTCGGCTTTTTGGACAGTGCGAAATAAATGTCGGGAGTAATGAGCTGAATGCCCGCCTTCAGACACTCTTCATAGAGGTACACGCCGCTGTAGCGGTACCATTTATCCTTGGCGACATCCTGGTCAAACAACAAATTTTGCCGGGCGTGCGGCCCTGTGGCATCGTAAACGACAACTTTTTCCCCTTCGATGGAAACATCCATAGTAGGTCTCACTTCGTCGTGGTAGTTCTCGGACACACGTACCACTACGAGGCAACGTTATTTAAGAACCACTGGTACGTTTCAATGATCCCCGCTTCGAGCGGTATCTTGCGGTGCCAGCCCATGTTATCGAGACGTGTCGTATCGAGCCGCCGGTGGGGCGTACCGTCGGGTTTCGACGCGTCCCAGACAAGCTTCCCATCAAATCCGACAACGCGCTTCATGAGTTCGGCAAGCTCCTTGATCGAAATATCCACGCCGGTCCCGACGTTCACGAGATCATACGTCCGTTTCGCGTTTGTGAGGAACACGCACGCATCGGCGAGATCATCGGCGTGAATGAAGTCGCGCGTCGGGGCGCCGGTTCCCCAAAGTACCACCTCAGCCCGTCCGGCAACCTTCGCCTCATGGAATTTACGGATGAGGGCCGGCAGCACGTGCGAATTCTCGAGATCAAAGTGGTCGTTCGGACCATAGATGTTCGTGGGCATGACCGAGAAGTAGTCGGTCCCATACTGGCGGTTGTAGGACTCGCACATCACGAGGCCGGCAATTTTTGCGATGGCATAAGGCTTGTTGGTCGGCTCAAGCTCGCCGGTAAGGAGGTACTCCTCCTTGATGGGCTGCGGACACACCCGCGGGTACACACACGCGCTCACGAGGAAGAGAAGATTTTTGACCTCGACGCGGTACGAGTTGTGGATGATGTTGTTCTGGATGACGAGGTTCTGGTAGATAAAATCCGCGGGGTAGGTGTTGTTCGCATTAATGCCGCCGACCTTCGCCGCGGCGTCGAAAACGTACTCGGGACGCTCGCAGTCGAAAAAGTCGGCGACCGCGACGCTGTCCATAAGGTCGAGCTCGCCGTGGGTCCGAGTGATGAGGTTTTGGTAGCCGTCGCGCTGAAGCCGGCGATATATCGCCGATCCGACGAGCCCGCGGTGCCCGGCGACGTAGATACGGGACGTTTTTTCCATGACCATTATGTTATACCAACGGAGCCGTTCCTTTGCAAACGTCGCGAATGCGGCGCCATTCGAAAGCCGGCCTTCCGGAGGAACTGTTTCGGATAGGGATGAAAATGGGGATCGATGCGCGTAAACCACCGCGCGGCGTTGTGCTGCTGGTTGAGCATCGGCACCGACCCGGGACGGACCTTAACGAGAAAGACAACGATGGGTGTGTGAGTATTTGTACCCGAGAAGTAACCGTCCGGCACGATGAGATTATAAAAGCCAAGTTCGCGGATGATCTGCCCCGAGAGACCGGTCTCCTCGCGGAGTTTCCGGAGCACCGCGCGGCGCGCGGACTCGTTCTTCAGAACGCGGCCGCCGGGAAACCACCACGCGCCGCGCATTGGTTTGTTCGTGCGTCGCGTGAGGAGGAATCGCCCGCGACCGTCCATAACGACGGCGTCAACGCAGAAGATGGGAAGCAACCGGTATATCTTCCGGTAGAAGGGTCTCGGTATCGATTTGGTGACGATCTTCATACCAAAACGGTGTACGCCGCCGGCCGCTGAACGGTACCGGTTCCGCGCCTACGCCTGCCGTTCTTTTGAAACCCGCTTCACATCCGCGTCCATCATGGTACGCACGAGGTCGGCGAACTTCGTTGTCGCTTCCCAGCCGAGCTTCTCTTTCGCTTTCCGCGGGTCGGCCACAAGGTTCTCTACCTCGGTGGGCCGGTAGTACCGCGGGTCGATGCCGATGTAGCGTTCCCAATCCGTGATACCGACGTGGCGGAACGCGGCGTCGAGGAACTCCCGGACCGAGTGGCTCTCCCCTGTCCCGATGACGTAGTCGTCCGGCTCCGGCTGCTGCAGCATGCGCCACATCGCCTCGACGTACTCGGGCGCGTACCCCCAGTCGCGGCGCGCCTCGAGGTTGCCGAGGTAGAGTTTGTCCTGCAAGCCGGCTTTGATGCGCGCGACCGCCATTGTTATCTTCTTCGTTACAAACGTTTCGCCGCGGCGCTCGCTCTCGTGGTTGAAGAGGATGCCGTTCGCGGCAAAGATGCCGTACGCGTCGCGGTAGTTCTTCGTCGTCCAGTACGCGTAGACCTTGGCGATACCGTAGGGACTCCGCGGATGGAACGGCGTTCCCTCGTGCTGCGGCGGCGGCGCCGCGCCGAACATTTCGGAACTCGACGCCTGGTAGAACTTCACCTTCTTGCCGGTGTGTTCCTCGTAATCCTTGATGGCCTCGAGGAGCCGGAGCGTTCCGAGGCCGGTGACATTCCCGGTGTACTCGGGAATGTCGAACGAAACGCGCACGTGCGACTGCGCGCCGAGGTTGTAGATCTCGTCCGGCTGGACCTTGTAGATGAGCCGGCGGATCGTGTTCGCGTCCGCGAGGTCGCCGAAGTGAAGGTGCAGCCGAACGCCTGCAACGTGCGGGTCTTGGTAGAGGTGGTGGATGCGGCCGGTGTTGAAGGTGGAGGCGCGACGAATGACGCCGTGGACCTCGTACCCCTTCTCGAGGAGGAGCTCGGTGAGGTAACTTCCGTCCTGCCCGGTGATACCAAAGATGAGAGCCTTCACCATGGAAGTGTTGTACAACAGGAGAACACTCTCGTCAACCGCTGTCAGCGCGCCGGCGTCGAGGAAGCTGCGCGCGCCCGAAGCTGGTCACCAACTCCTTTCGTCGTCGTATCGGTTGGCCACTGGGCGACGATCTGCTCGGCTATCGCCGTTGCCCGCGCGACGTCGTTCTCGATGCGGTAGATGTCGAGGAGGCCATAGAGAAACTGCGGTCGCCGGGGACCCAGCTCGTACCCGTGGCGGAGGTACTTTTCGGCGGTGGTGAGATAGCTCACCTGACGCGTCTTCACGGCCGCCGTCTCGTAAATCGTCCCCATGAGGAAGAGGTCCTGCTCGAAGCTCATCCCACGGTCGTGCGCGAGGATAGGCTGGTAGTAGCCGTCGATGAAATCGAGGAGAGCCGATGCAATGCCGGGCTTGTCGCCGCTCGAACGGAGGGCGTTCAAGACCATACCCGCGACGTTCCGTACGAGCTCCGGCTGGCCGATCGGCCCCGGGGCGTCGAGCGCCGGCGAAACCGCACCCTCGAACTCCTGGAGCGACTTGGCGTTCTCGAGGTTACGCGTCCCCTCAATGAAGATCTGCCCTTTGCGGAGCGGCAGGTACGAACCGTAGTACACGAGGGACACCACGACGAGCGAAGCGAGAACGGCGATCGTCTTTTTTGCCGTATCATGCATGGGCGTTAGTGGTTGCGCCGGCGGCACGCCGCCGGCCGAAGAGAACACTGTGCTCTGTCCAGTAGGTACAGAAGGCAAGGAAGAGGAAGAGGTTCAGGTAGATGGGGAGCACGTCGAAGAGAATGAGCCCTTGCACGAGGTAGCCGACGGGCACCGCGAAGAGGAGCGCGCGGAGCATCGGCGACCGATGGCCCCGCCCTGGCGGGGCGGCCGCCGCCTCGTCGGGGTGCACCTTCCGCCGCGTCCGGTAGAACTCCCAGTAGAGAACGGCGAACATGCCGAGGTAGCTCGCGAAGCCGAGGATGCCGGTCTCGGCGAGGTAGTCGAAGACGACGCTGTGCGCTCGGTCGAACCACGTTTCGCTGTTCGTCCCGGGGACGTAGTGCCGCGGATCAAAGTGTTTATCGAAAACAGCCGAAAAATTCTCGGGGCCCCAGCCGAGGACCGGTCGCTCGAGGAAACCCTGCCACGCCGATCCCCATGTCCAGAGCCGGGTCTGGGCACTCGACTGCTGGAGGAGGTTGAGGTCGAGCAGCCGCCGCCCCGGCACGTTCTCGATGAGCGGCGAATTGCGGAAGTAGTAGAGAGAGCCAACGAGGAGAAGAACGGCGGCGACCGCGGGGAGCGCCCACCGGCGCGTCGCGGCGCTCGTGATAATGAGGTAGCCGAGGAACGCAAAAACGGCGACGCCGAGGCCGATGAAAGCACCGCGGGTCTCGCTCAAGATGAAAATGGTGAGGGCGACAACGAGAAAGAGACCGTAGACGACCCACGCCACCTTCCGTGAACGCGAGGTGAGCCACAGGTACGCCGCGTAGCACATCGCAAAGAAAAGGTAGGGTGCGACGTACGCGGGATTGCCGAGCGACCCCTGAAATCGCGCGTCCGAAAAGAGGCGGCTCCAGAACGTCGGTGCCAGCGGCTGTCCGCCCGGCGCGTAGGGACCGAGGAATCCTTCGTAGAGCCCCGCCGCGCCAACACCATAGAGTATGAGGAGGATCGCGGCGAAGAGCGAGAGTTTGAAGGCGAGCCGCCAGTCCTCCTCACGGTCGAAGAGCATAACGAGCAGGAGGAAGAAGGCGTAGTAGTGGAGCATCTGGAAACCGCCTTCGCCGCGCTCGTAGTTCGACCAGAAGGCCGCACTGGGATCGTGGGCGAAAAGGCACGCGAGGAGGAACGCGATGGCGAACGCCGAGACCGCCACCACGAGCGGGTAGCTCATGGCCTTCCGGAACCGAAGGGCGAGCGCCCCCGGCGGCGCTTCGAACGCCCACCAGAGGATAAGCGATACGACGGCGAACGATACCGCCGTCCTGAAGAAGTAGTACTTCCCGCCAATGAACGGGAAGAAAATGGTCGAGAGGACAATGAGGACGCTGAAGAGCGCCAGGTAGAGGAAGAATTTTGAGAGCTTGAGGAGCATAAATTAAGTAATCAGGCAATTGAGTAATTACGTAATTACTCAATTACGAAACAACTTTACCTTGCGTACTCGACCGCGCGCATCTCGCGGATGACGTTCACTTTGATCTCGCCGGGGTATTGTAACTCGGATTGGATGCGGTTCGCAATCTCGCGGGCAAGCTCGAGCGCCCGGAAGTCGTCCACCTTCTCGGGAACCACGAACACGCGGAGCTCGCGGCCTGCGGAAATGGCGTACGCCTGCTTGACGCCCGGGAAGTCCGTCGCGATCTTCTCGAGGTCGGCGAGCCGCCGGATGTAGTTCTCAATGGTGTCACGCCGCGCGCCGGGGCGGGCCGCCGAGAGGACGTCCGCGGCGGTCACCACGTACGCCTCGGGTGAGGCGTACGGGTACTCATCGTGGTGCGACTGCATCGCGGCGATGACGGCGTCGTCGATGTTGTACTTTTTAAGTATCTTCCGACCGAGCTCGACGTGTGTGCCCTCGACCTCGTGGTCGATGGCCTTGCCGATGTCGTGGAGGAGCGCTGCCTTCTTCGCCACCTCGACGTTTAGTCCGAGTTCGGCGGCCATTGCAGAGGCAAGGTACACCATCTCGACGGAGTGCAAGAGGACGTTCTGGCCGTAGCTCGTGCGGAAGTGGAGACGGCCGAGGAGCTGGACGATCTCTTTGGGCAATCCGTAGACACCGACCTCCATCGCCGTCGCTTCGCCGATCTCGAGGACGCGCTTCGCGAGTTCCTGCTTTGACTCTTCCACCTTCTCCTCTATCTTCGCCGGCTGGATGCGGCCGTCCTTAATGAGCTTCTGGAGCGCCAGCCGCGCCACCTCGCGACGGTACGGATCGAACGACGAGATGATGATGGCATCCGGCGCTTCGTCGATGACGAACTCAACGCCGGTCGCCCGTTCGAGCGCCCGAATGTTTCGACCCTCGCGGCCGATGATCTTTCCTTTGAGCTCCTCGTCGCCCAGCGGGAAAACCGAGGTCGTTATTTCGGAAACGTGTGACCGCGCGTAGCGCTGGAGCGCCACCGTGATGATCTCGAGCGCCTTCTTCTCTACCTCGTCCCGCCGCTCGCGGTCGAACTTTTGGAGGAGCTGGGCGAGCTCTTCGCCGTTCTCCTGCTCTATCTGGCGGATGAGCTCGTCGTGGGCCGCCGCGCGCGTGAGGCCGCCGACCGCCTCAAGCTCTTTCCCGATCTTCTCGCGGAGCGCGGCGACCTCTTCCTCGTGCCGACGAACATTGTCCTCCTGTGCCTTGAGCTTTCCCTCCTGTTCGGAAACGGAGGCGAGCTTCGCGTCCAAGAACTCCTCGCGGTGGAGCAGCCGCGACTCGATGGCGGCTTGCTGCCGTTTCCGCTCGCGCTCTTCGTTCTTTACGTCCGCCGAAAATGACGCGGCCTTCTCTTTGGCCTCGACGATGATTTCCTTCGTCCGCGCCTCGGCGTCGGCAAGCCGCCGCGCGACGTCCTGTTCAGCCGACTGTTTCTGCTGACGTGCCCAGAAGAGACGCGCCGCGTACCCGACGACCGCGCCGAGCACCAGGCCGCCCGCAATGAGCGTCGCTGTTGCTGTGTTCACGGAATGATATTCCTAAATTTTTCATACACCAGGTATCCCGCCGTTGCGGGAAATTTAGTTTTTGAGTTCTCTAGGAATAGGTGGTTGGTGACTCTTTGGTTATTGGAAGAGAGTATACCGCCGCGGCACGGAGCGGTCAACCCCGACACCAAACTCGCCTCGCTATAGCTTTCGCGAAGCGGGTCGAGCGGTGCAGCGGCCTGCCGCCCGCTTCCTTCATAGAGAAGTGTCATGTGAAAACATACCACCGGTGAGAGGTGATGCTCTACCACGAGGCGCTGTGGCGGGCCCTGCCTGCCGGCAGGCAGGGAACCGCTCGCCTGCCTATCCGCAGCCGTGCGGAGGCGGGGCTCGGCGTGGGGTCAACCCTGGCTGCGTGTTCAGCGGACCCGAAATCGTATACAATAGAAGGGTTGTTGGCATGAGAAGGGTTACTGATATGCGGAATAGGTCGCATGCGATTTCGCATATTCTGTGGTGTGTGCTACACTTGCGAGGTACGTACCCGCAACAAAAACCGTATGCCCAAAACAGCGAGAGGGAAGGCTAAAAAAAGCGGGGAGGAAACGTCGAGGGCTGCCAATGCGGCAGTGAGGGCGACACTCGCGGCCAGCAGGCGTCCGCTGACCGATGGCGAACACGCGCGCCTCGTGGCCTCGATCAATAGTTTACCGATCGGTTTCGTTATGGCCGACACCGATGGCACGGTCCTGCTATCGAACAACACCACAGAAAAAATTCTTCATTTGGAGCATGCACCCCGTACCATAATCGATATTGGGGCCCCGTTTCAGGGAACGCTCAACGTCGTTGAGCAGTACCAGCTCTGCATAAAGGAGAAAAGGGTCATTCACATTCCGGAAGTTACGGTGCGCTCTAGATTTATCCGCACGTTCTTTGTGCCGGTTATGATACCGATCGGCCACGGAGATGTTGTGGGCGTCGTCCTGCTCACAGAGGACGTCACCGAACAGACACTCCTCGAACAGGCGAAGAACTCATTCGTTGCAATTGCGGCACACGAGCTCCGCACGCCGCTCACCATCATCCGCGGCAACGCAGAGTTGCTCCCCGGAACGCTCCCCCCGGGCGAGTCGTCCGCGAAGGCAAGGGCGATGGTCGATGCAATACAGAGGAGCAGTATCCGGCTCCTCGATATTGTGAACGACTTCCTCGACATCCGGGCACTCGAGGAAAAACGGACCTCGTTCAGGAATAACCCGTTCGACATCATCGAGCTCACGAAGGAAGTTCTTACCGACCTCAAAGAGCGGGCGGCGAAGAAAAATCTGTCGCTCACGCTCTCGACCCCAACCACCTCGATACCGGCTGTCGCGGCCGATCGTGACCGGACGAGGGAGGTCATTATGAATATCATTGCGAATGCGTTACAGTATACCGAGCACGGTGGGATAACCGTCGAGGCGGGGATCGAAAACGGATTGGTGAAGATCTCGATCACCGATACGGGCGTTGGCATCGAGCCCGACCAGCAGTACCTCCTCTTCCAACGATTTCAGACGGTGAGCGACCGCTTCCTCCACAGCAAGGAGTACGGGAGCGGTATGGGTCTCTACGTCAGTCGGCTCCTCGTCGAAGGAATGGGAGGCACGATATGGCTCGAGAAGAGTGCGCCGGGAAAGGGAAGCACGTTCAGCTTTTGCCTTCCCTCCACCAATGTCCCCGCTGAAACTATATAGAGGAGAGAGGCTCCGCAGCGCCCCACCCAACACGAGACACCACGACCAACAATTATCCACAGTTGACATCGGATACATGCCTGGTACACTTACGAATAACGAAGAGGTCCTCGGCGCATGGCCGTCCGCCTCAGCTACAGCGATGGAAGAAAACAAAAACAAATTGATCCTCCTCGTCGATGACGAACCCGACATCGTTAGCCTCTACAAGGAAGCGCTGATCCAGGCCGGTTTTCGGGTCTCGACGGCACTGAACGGGGTAGAGGGCCTCAAGCTCGCGAGAGAGCAGTCACCGAACCTCATACTCTTGGATGTGAAGATGCCCGTCATGGACGGCATCGAAGCGCTGGAGCAGATGAAGTTGGATCCGAAACTGAAGGATCTGAAGGTGGTGCTCTTGACGGCGCTCAGTGATCCGACCAGGCCGGAGATCGACATAGAAGCGGCGAAGGAGTTGGGGGCGATCGACTTCATTAAGAAAGGGTTGAGCCTTACCGAGTTCGTCGAGCGGGTCCAGGGTTACATTGCGGACTCGTAAAAACGCGGACGTACCGAGGTCACTCACCGACGGGCCAGCAGCTGGCCCGCCTTTTTAAAACTCGGGTCCCGATCGCCCCAAATAGAGCACACTGACGCGCCGTTCCCGAGGGAACGGCGCACAGGAGCAGAACGCACGGGAACGGTTATCTCTATCGCGTTACCGAAACGGTGCTGCTCAACTCGGTGTTCGTGGCGTTCACGGTGATGCGCCCATTCGCGCTCTTATTGATGAAGTAGCCGGTGCCACTCGTATTGCAGCCGGTGGGGCACGACGGATCGACCGGCATCGAGGTGAGGTACTTCTCGGCATCGGTGAGCGGCGAGAGGTCGACGAGGGCCGTGCTGGTTCCGGTCACGCCGGTCCTATAGATCTCGGCTACGGTGGTGCTAATGGTGGTCGGCAACGAACCGTTGTTGTCGGCGGCGTACTGGTAGACCGCGTTCAGAATGGTGTTCACGTTGCTCCAGCGCTGCGCGTTGCGCGCCGACGCAAACTGACGGGCGGGGTTGATGGCGACGATCACGATCGCGGCGAGCATGCCGATGAG